>Ga0255775_1000013_pt1 | contig 198152 bp, 181 predicted proteins | sample 011ome_26_FD_179973 | JGI IMG/M metagenome (GOLD analysis project Ga0255775, IMG submission 179973) | Coastal salt marsh microbial communities from the Groves Creek Marsh, Skidaway Island, Georgia - 011511BT metaG (version 2) | ecosystem: Environmental > Aquatic > Marine > Intertidal zone >...
ACAACAATTTGCACGAGGCTTACCTGCGCCCCATGGCATTTTATGGTTCGGAGGGTATGGGGCTAAGAGCTGATGGCTTAAAGACTCACGTGATTGTGGCTGCGTGGGATTGGCCTTCCTATATGTCCCCTGAGGCGCTGGAGCAGGGTATTAAAATTCGTACCTCCTCTTATACCCGGCATCATGTGAATATCACAATGACAAAGGCGAAAGCCAACGGCAACTACATTAACTCCATGCTGGCTTTGCGTGAAGCACTGGATTCCGGATGTGAAGAGGCATTATTGCTTGATCCAGAAGGTTATGTTGCTGAAGGCAGTGGCGAAAATATTTTTGTCGTGCGTGATGGCGTGCTTTATACCCCGGAGCTGACCTCCTGCTTGGATGGTATTACCCGTAAAACGGTTATGCAGTTGGCAGAGAATGATGGTTACAAGGTGGTAGAGAAGCGTATCACCCGCGATGAGGTATACGTTGCAGATGAAGCCTTTTTTACCGGCACGGCGGCTGAAGTACTGCCAATTCGTGAGTTGGATGGCCGTGTATTGGGTAGTGGTAAACGTGGCCCAATAACGGAGCAACTGCAGAGCCAATACTTTGATCTGGTGCGTGGACGTAGAGCCGAGCATTCTTCATGGCTGGTGCCAGTAGCGGACTTGGTGTCAGAATAATAGCCTCTGGGTTAGCAGGGGAGTATTCATATCCACAATGCTATGAGACTTGAGCGAAAGACGCCTGAGCTTAAAATTTTGATCATTGGTCCCTCTTGGGTGGGGGATATGGTGATGGCTCAGTCACTGTTTATTCTTCTTAAACAGCAATATCCAAATAGCATTATCGATGTGCTGGCTCCCGGTTGGAGCCGACCTATTATTGCCCGCATGCCACAGATTCGACGAGCCATTGATATGCCTGTAGGCCATGGAAGTTTAATGTGGTCTGAGCGTTGTAAGATTGGTCGAGAGCTTCGTGAGGAGCAGTATGATCAGGCTATTGTGCTTCCTAACTCCCTTAAATCTGCATTGATTCCCTGGTTTGCCAAAATTCCCAAGCGCACTGGATGGAAAGGGGAAATGCGCTATGGCTTGCTCAATGATATTCGGCCTCTGGATAAGCTGCGCTACCCCCTGATGGTCCAACGTTTCGATGCACTGGCATACCCTAAAGGCGAGCAGTTGGCCGGTGACCTGCCAACCCCAGATTTGCATGCAGACTTGGAGCGGGTGCCACAGCTGCGTCAGCAATTTGGCCTAGAGAGCGAGCGTAAAGTATTGGCGTTATGTCCGGGTGCTGAATTTGGTCCGGCCAAGCGTTGGCCCGAGCAAAAGTACGCGGAAGTTGCAGCACAAAAAATTGCTGATGGCTGGCAGGTATGGTTGTTGGGCTCAGCCAAAGATCAGCCTGTTGCCGAGTCAATTATCAGTTTGTTGCCAGAGGCTGATCAGTCAAACTGTTTTAATCTAGCGGGTGTAACCCAGTTGGAGGATGCCATTGATTTGCTGGCGGTTGCCGATGCGGTGGTCAGTAATGATTCCGGATTGATGCATATCGCTGCGGCCTTGAATCGCCCAGTGGTGGTGGTCTATGGTTCTACGTCACCCGGGTTTACCCCGCCATTAAATGATCAGGTGGCGATACTGTCACTACCTGTGGATTGCGGCCCCTGTTTTAAGCGGGAGTGTCCCCTCGATTCGGCGACCTCTGCGTATATGAAATGTCTCAATGAGCTCTCTTCTGATCGAGTGATTGCCGCATTGTCTGATCTCGTACCAGACTCAGCACCTGATTCAACATTTGAATTGGTAGCGGACTGATGCCCAGGGTTTTGGTGGTTAAAACTTCTTCTCTGGGTGATGTGATTCATAGTTTGCCGGCACTCACCGATGCCGCCCGAGCCATTCCTGATATCAAGTTCGACTGGGTGGTAGAGCAAAGTTTTGCTGAAGTCCCCAGTTGGCACCCGGTTGTTGATCGTGTAATACCGGTGGCAGTACGGCGCTGGCGCAAGCATCCGGTTCAGGCATGGCGGTCTGGAGAGTGGTCCGAGTTTAAGCAGAAAGTTGGACACTATTCCTATGATGCGGTGATTGATGCCCAGGGGTTGGTCAAAAGTGCCTGGTTAACTCGTTATGCCAAGGGTGTCCGTTATGGGTTGGATAAAGCATCCGCCAGAGAGCCCATTGCATCCTATTTTTATGATCAGCCGATTGATGTGGCTAAGGGTCAGCATGCTGTTGAGCGGGTGCGGCAGCTTTTTGCAAAAGCGCTGGGCTATTCGATAGATGGACAGTTAGATAATGTGTTGGGAGAGTACAGCCTCTCGTTTCAGTCTGATCGACAGAAGTCTGTGGTGCTATTGCATGGGACTACATGGGTATCCAAGCATTGGCCCGAGCATTCGTGGATTGAGTTGAGTCGTTTGTTGTTGGAAGCGGGATATCAGGTGAAATTGCCCTGGGGTAATGAGGACGAAAAAACCAGAGCTGAACGTATAGCCGGTGATTCGGCTGCCCAAGTGCTGCCAAAAATGTCTCTGTCAGAATTGGCTGCATTGCTGTCAGCATCGGTCGGTTGTATATCGGTGGATACTGGCTTAGGTCATTTGGCGGCAGCAGTGGATACCCCCACATTGGCACTGTTTGGGCCAACTAACTCAGCATTAACCGGTTTTTACGGCAAAAATCAGCAGAGCTTACAATCGGTATTTCACTGTGCGCCCTGTATGTTGCGGGAATGTAAATATCAATTACCGCCAGGTGAATTTCCCCCGTGCTTTGAGGAGTTGTCAGCTGCTCGAGCTTTTCAGCAGTTTGTTGCTATGCAGGAGAACCTTGATTTCGATTCAGTGGGGGCTTCAGTGTGAAGCTGGCCCTCTGCCTGTATAAATACTTCCCTTATGGTGGTTTGCAGCGCGATTTTCTGCGTATCGCTGAAGAGTGTGTCAACCGTGGGCATCAAGTCACGGTGTATACCTTGAAGTGGGAGGGTGGTCAGCCAGATTGGTTGGAGGTTGTGGTTGCACCGATTAGTGCTTTGAACGGTATAAAGCGCTATCAAAAATTTTCACGATGGCTTGTGTCGCGCTTGCAGCAGTATCCAGTGGATATGGTGATGGGTTTTAACAAGATGCCGGGGCTGGATGTCTATTATTGCGCAGACCCCTGCTTTGAATATAAATCCCGCCACCTACGCAGCTGGTGGTATCGGTTTACTGGGCGTTATCGGCATTTTTCCTGCTATGAGCAAGCGGTTTTTAATCCGGGGCAGACCACCGATATCCTGATGATTTCAGAAGTTCAGCAGGCGCTGTTCAAACAGTACTATCACACTGAAGATGCACGCATGTATATGTTGCCGCCAGGTATTAACCGGGATCGTTGTGCGCCAGACAATGCTGCAGAGGTGCGTGCGGACTTTCGGCGTGAATACACGTTGGCTGAAGAGGATCTATTACTGCTGCAAATCGGTTCCGGGTTTCGTACCAAGGGGCTGGATCGCAGTATTGAGGCATTGGCATCACTCCCCGCAGAGTTTCGTGGTCGAGCCAAGCTATTTGTTATTGGTCAGGATGATCCCGCTGAATATTTATCACTCGCAAAAAGTTTGGGGGTGGATCAGCAGGTCACGTTCTTTGCCGGTCGTGATGATATTCCGCGTTTTCTTCTGGGGGCTGATGTATTGGTGCATCCGGCCTATGCAGAAAACACCGGCACCGTGTTGTTAGAGGCTGTTGTAGCCGGGTTGCCAGTGCTGGTAACGGATGTTTGTGGTTATGCTCGCTATATTCATGAGGCTGATGCGGGTGGTGTTATGGCTTCACCGTTTGATCAAGTATTGTTCAATAAGAAGTTAAATGAAATGTTGCTGGAAGATCGAACCAAATGGCGCGAAAATGCCATCAACTTTTCGAAACATGCAGATATTTACGATATGCCCATAAAAGCCGTGGACAGGATTGAGCAGGTGTTCGAGAGCAAGAGCCGGGAGGCTGTGAAGTGAAGTTATTTTTGGCCGAGCCATTTGCTTCTTGTTGGGCAGATAAAGACCCCTTTCAGGCCGCTTTTGCGCTGACCGGAGAAACCTATCGGGATATGGGTGATCGCTGTACTACCCGTTTCGAATTTGAGGGTGGGGCTTACTTTGTCAAAACCCATTCGGGTGTGGGCTTTGGGGAAATTCTAAAAAACCTGCTCTACCTGCGTATTCCGGTTCTTGGGGCTGAAAATGAATATCGAGCCATTGGCCGACTCAGTGAGTTAGGCGTAGAGACTATGACTGCGACAGCGTTTGGTCGTACAGGTTGGAACCCATGTAGTGAGCGTTCATTTTTGATAACTGAGGCGCTTGAGCCTACTGAACCCCTGGATGAATACTGTAATCCTGAAGTTTTGGCTGCTATGGGGGTATCTGAGAGGCGTGCACTGGTTCGTCGGTTGGCCAGAATCTCCCGAACACTACACGATAGTGGTGTTAATCATCGGGATTACTACCTCTGCCATTTTTTACTCAATACCTCAGAAGAGTATGCTGATATTCCTGTGTCAGAGCGTCCAATCTATTTGATTGATTTACATCGTGTGCAGATACGAAATCGTACCCCCAGTCGCTGGCGGCATAAAGATCTGTCAGCTTTGTATTATTCTGGTCGGCGAATTGGGTTTGATCAGCGGGATATGCTTAGTTTTATTCGGGAATATAAACAGCAGCCTTTGCGGCAGGCGATAGATGGTGGTAAGAGTTTTTGGTTATCTGTGATAGGTGATGCGGATAAACTTTATGATAAGGGTGTGAGAAAAGGTTACCACGATTAAGGGACTGATTGGCGGGTTTAATAAACAACCGGAGTGCTAGGGGCTATGTTGTGGTAGAAAAGTTATTTTATCTAGATGAATACTATGCTGAGATTTTTACAAAAAATGGCCTGGATACCTTTGAGGCGGTTTGGAATGCCCAGGCTGATATTGTAGATAATCCAAACTTGGGTCGTGGTGGCCACAGTGATGTGGGTATCCTTAGATTGCCGTCAAGTGATGGTGTAGAACAAAACTTTTATTTAAAACGCCAGGCTAATCATAATTGCCGGACAGTGAGCCATCCATTTAGGGGTATCCCGTTAGCTATTAGGGAGTGGCAATATATACAGAAACTCAATAATGCTGGTGTTCCAACAATGGATGTAGCTTGTGTTGGCCGTGTTCTGTGTGGGGAGGATCGAGGGTTTTTGGTGACAAAGGCATTGGATAGGTATCAATCTATAGGGGATTGGTTGTCGGGAGAGCCTGAATTACAACAAAGAAAATCTGTGATGCAAACTTTAGGTCGATTGATTGGTTGTATGCATGGCAAGGGAGTAAAGCATGGAAGTTTATATGTAAAACATGTGTTTGTCTCTATGGAGGGCCCTTTGGATATCCGATTAATAGATCTGGAAAAATCTAAACAAGTTCTCTCAAAGAAGGGCGGCTTGAGGGATATAGAAACATTCTTCAAGCGTTCATCCCAGTTAATACTGGAAGATAAAGAAAATTTTTTGGAGACATATGTGGAAGCCAGTCCAATATCCACAATGTCGCTGACATCACAGGAAAAGGTTGTCTCCCAAATGATGGCTGTGGAGTAATTTAAGGTGGCGACATTGTTAACCCTGAGGGATCTCAAAAGGGAAGACGTTGTACTAGGTGAGGCATTTCAGCTCGAGTTACCGGGCCATGAAAACCTGACCTGTGATGAAGTGCTGCGGCACCTGCCAGGAAAGAGGTTGGCTTTTCGTGCCCATTGGGGGGGTGCTGATGTACTAGTGAAGCTGTTTTTTCAGCGTAAATATCTAGATCGAGAGCGTGCAGGCTTAAAAGCTTTGTTGGAAGCCAATGTTCCCTGCCCTAGAGAAGTGTGGAGCTTGGTTGATGAGGGCAATGGCTATTTTATTGCCACAGAATTCTTACATGATGCAGCCAGTTTACAAGAGTGTTACGAAGGCTTGACCCCCGAACAATTAAAACCTTTGCTGTGCGATGCGATTAAACTGATAGGTGAGTTACATCGTGCTGGATGGATGCAGGCTGATATTCATCTGGAAAACTTCTTGCTCAGTCAGGGTAAGCTCCACGTGATTGATGGTGGTGGTGTCCAGGTCTTGGGTGAAGCTACAAGAGCAGCACTAAATAATCTGGCCTTATTTTTTGCCCAGATGATCCCAGACTGTGATGAATTGGTTTCAGAGGTTATAGGGGCATACGGTAAAAATGCGCCCACTCGAGAAGTGTTATTGCCAGCTATTATTGAGCAGCGTGAGCAGCGTATTAAACATTATCTGGCAAAAACTACACGTTCCTGTACACAGTTCCGAGTGGAGAAAACGGCAAGTGCTTTTATTGCCTATGAGCGAAGTCGGGAGTGTCAGAGATTAACTCAGTTGATGTCAGAGCCTGAGGTGGCTTTTGGTGGTGCAAAGTTTCTCAAACGTGGTAATACCTCAACCGTAGTTAAAATTACCGGTGATAACGAAGAGTGGGTCTTAAAGCGTTACAATATCAAAAGTTTTTGGCACGGACTAAGTCGCTATTTCAGGTCTAGTCGTGCCTGTATTTCCTGGCAAAGTGCCCATCGGTTAGAATTACTTGGTATTGCTACACCAAAGCCGTTAGCCATGCGCGAAAACCGTAGTGGACCATTGCGCCGGGTGGCCTATTTGGTCACTGAGTATGCTGTTGGAGATGATTTACGGGCATGGCTTATGAAATGGAATTGTGAAGAGGTGCCTGGCTGGTTGGACGGCCAGATAGTGCGGCTGTTTGAAACCCTTTGGGTAAGCAGTGTCACCCACGGCGATATGAAAGCCACAAACTTTATAGTGGTTGATGAGCAGATTCAGGTGATCGATTTGGATGCTGTAACGTGGCACAGTTCTAATACGTCGTTTATCAAAGCTTTCAGACAGGACCTGCAACGATTTATGGAAAATTGGCAGGGAAACAACTGGACTCACTTTGAACAACTACTAAGCCCCTTTGCAGAGCGGGCTGGTATTACGTTGATCAATAAGAAAGTCTAAGCGCATTTAAGAAAAAATTTAATTGTATTAATAAGAAGGTTTAACTGTGTCTACAATTGTTCTTGGTATTTCCGGTGCATTGAATCATGATCCATCGGCTGCTTTGTATGTAGATGAAAAGCTGGTGGCGGCTGCAGAAGAAGAGCGTTTTATACGCGATAAACATGCTAAGGGGAAAATGCCGATCAATGCGGCACAATTTTGTTTGGACTATGCTGGCATTAAGCCGGAAGCAGTGGATGTAGTAGCTGTTCCCTTTGCACCCATTTCCATTTTCTCCAAGGCCCGTTGGCATTTTGCCAAGCGATATTGGTATGCGCCGGACCGGGCTTTAGATGCATTGCTTAACGGCAACCGTCGCTATCGCCGTTACCGTGATCGGGTGTTTAGTCTTTTGCGGGACTTGGGGATTGATCCCGATAAGGTTGAATTTGAGCCAGTTGAACATCATTTGGCCCATGCTTCTAGCGCCTATCATCTCAGTGGTTTTAGTGAAAAAACTGCGATTATGGGAGTGGATGGAAAGGGTGAATACGCCACGACATTCTTTGGTTATGGTGAAAATGGCAAGATTCATAAGATCAAGGAGTTCTACGATCCTGATTCACTGGGTGGTCTCTATGGTGCAATCACCGAATACCTTGGGTTTGAAATGCTCGATGGTGAATACAAAGTCATGGGCATGGCGCCCTATGGTGACTCTTCCAAATATGACTTTTCACGACTGATTGATTTTGATGGTAAAAATTTCCAAGTCAATACCAAGCTAGTCAATACCGTTGGCTTGCGTCGCTATAAGCAAGATGGGGTGGGTTTCTATTTTAGCCCGAAGCTGATTGATTGGCTGGGACCAAAGCGAGAGGGTGATATTGCCGATGAACCCTATATTGATTATGCCGCCACTATTCAGGCTTTGTTTGAGGAGGTGGTGTTAAAGCTGATGGACCACTACCTTGGCGACATCATCAAGGAGACTGGTAAGCTGGCCTTTTCCGGTGGTGGGGCTCTCAACGTTAAGCTCAATCAGAAAATTATTGCACGTGATGATGTGAAAGAACTCTATGTTCAGCCAGCTTCTGGGGATGCGGGCACAGCTGTGGGTGCGGCCTCCTATGTATTGATGAAACGCGGTATAAAGCCTGAAAAGATGGAGCATGTTTACCTCGGGCCAAAGTTTTCTAATGAGGACTGTATTCGTGCCTGTGAAGAGCATCCTGAAAGCCCTAGCTATGAGTTGATTGATCAAGTGCCTCAAGCTATTGCTAAGGTTTTGGCGGAGGGTAATCCTGTTGCTTGGTTTCAGGGGCGTATGGAGTTTGGTCCAAGAGCATTGGGCGGCCGTTCTATTATTGGTTGCCCCAGTGCTCCAGGTGTTGCCAACAAAATCAATGAGCAAATCAAGTTTCGAGAACGTTGGCGGCCATTTTGCCCCAGTATGCTAGATCGTGTGGCTCCCGAAATGTTTAAAAATGATCATCCGGCACCTTTTATGACGTTTACTTTTGAGGTGAATGAGGAATGGAAAACCCGTGTGCCAGAGGTGGTTCATGAGGATGGCACAGCAAGAGCACAGGCACTAAAGAAGGAGTTTAATCCCCGTTATTATGAGCTGATGGAAGAGATGGAAAAACTCACCGGTAACGGCGTGGTTCTTAATACATCACTGAATCGACGTGGTGAGCCGATGATCTGTTCACCCACTGATGCGTTAAATATGTTCTTTGGTTCAGATTTACAGTATCTGATTATGGAGGATGTGTTGGTTGTTAAGAATGGTTTGAGTGTAAACAAAGAGGGCGTGGTATGACGGCAAAAAAAAAGCTGGTTTTTATATTGTCATCCAATTACAGCGGCTCTCATTTTTGCTCTCTTTTGCTTGGTAGTCATAGTAAAGCTGAACATTTAGGAGAGTTAAAAAATCTTTATAAAACCTCAGGGGGAAGACCGTGTTTTGCCTGTGGGAATGATGCTGAATGTGATTTATATAAAGAAATTAATAGTATCCAAAGAGAAAATATCTATGAAGAATTATTCGCAAGACTTGGGGGTAGGTCGCCAATTCTGATAGATACTTCAAAAAAACCTAAATGGTTTAAGCATTTTGTCAATGATGAACGATATGACATAAAGTTGCTTCATTTAATAAGAGACCCTCGGGCATTAGCTCGCCGATGGTTAATGAGATTTAAAGAATTGAATCGAGGGCCTAGAGAAAGAATTAAACAATGCCGCAAAGACCCTCTTCGTGCGCCATTATTCTTATTTGGTGATTTGTTGTCAGTTTGTATATATAAATGGTGTACTCAGAATAAAGAGATAGCTGAGTTTGTAAGTCAGTCTGGTCGCCCATCAAAGCTTATTACATATCGAAATTTGGCATTTGATCAGGATTCAACATTAGCTGAGGTTTGCCAATGGATGGGTGTTGAGTATGAGCTTGGACAGAAAGAATACTGGAATTTTGTTCACCACGGTACCCAAAAACATGAATATGAGTGGGTAAAACGCCAAGGTGGCGCACAATTTTTTGATTTACGCTGGAAAGATTTTCTTACGCCAAAGCAGCAAGAAAAAATTATTGGCAATAAAAGCGTTAATAGATTGCTAGATGATCTGGGGCTTGAGTTTTCTGACGATGGGCTAGTAAAAAAATTATAAATTAGGTTGTGATCAAGTAATGAGCGATACCCATAAAAAAATTGTAATAACCTACGGTACATTTGATTTTCTTCATATTGGCCATATTAATATTCTACGTAGAGCTAAGTCTCTTGGCGACAAGCTTGTTGTGGGTTTGTCGACAGATGAGTTTAATCAGAAAAAACATAAGCAAAGTTTTTCAAATTATGAAGATAGGAAGGCAATACTTGAATCTATTAAGTATGTTGATGGTGTGATACCAGAAAATGACTGGGATCAAAAAATACAAGATGTTAAAGAGAACAATGTTGATATTTTTGTGATGGGTGATGATTGGGCCGGAGAGTTCGATTTTTTAAAGGATTATTGTGAAGTGGTTTATCTAAAGAGAACAGAAGGGATATCATCAACAAAAATAAAGGGTGGAGCATTAGGTATATAAGGTTCCCATGAAAATAATTATTCAACTAATACAGTTAGTGTTTTTGTGTGCAAGTTATGTTGTGCCCCGAAACAAAAAATTAATTCTTTACGCTGATAATAGTTTGAATAGCAGTATTTATCTTTTTCGCTATGCATCCCGGTTAAACGATGATTATAGCCATATTTATATCACACCATATGAGGATGTATTTTTAAGGCTTAGGGAGGATGGTTTTAAGGTTGCTAAAAGGTGGTCTATTTATGGGGCTTATCTATCCTTTCGAGCCAAAATATACGTGATCAGTAGCTCAAAGGGTCAAATAAATAATCCCCTCTCAAGGCACGCTTATCTTGTTAATCTTTGGCATGGTATTAGTGTAAAGAAGATTGGGCTTATGACCTACCGTTCAAAAGAGAAGTTGCTTCGCAAGCAGGAAGAGTTCTCTGCTTTCGTAATGGTGCCAAGTACTTCACCTTTAACTCAACAATGTTTTATGGAGGCTTTTGGGAAGTCAGCTTCGGAGACGCCAATATTAGGGGAACCAAGAAACGATTTTTTGATAGAGAATAAATTTAAGAGAAATACTAATTTTCTAAATAATTATGTGAACGTTGAGGTTGATAGTTACAGAAAGATTATTGGTTACCTCCCAACGTGGCGAGATTATGGTTGCTGGGACGACGGTATTGACTACGTTCAACTTAATGCTCAAATGAGTTCAAATAATGATTTGTTGATCATTAAACCTCACCCTAAAGATACTGCGTTCAATCACTTAGAAGAGATGTCGAATATAAAGTTGGTTAAGCCTAAGGACGGTTGGCAGGATGCCTATGAAATGTTGGTGGGTTTAGATGTCCTGGTTACCGATTACTCGTCATTAGCTTATGAATATATTTTGTTAGAGCGACCGGTTATTTTATACACACCAGATTACGAGAAATTTTCGAAAGGTAGGGAGTTCTGGATTGATTATGAAGAAATAGCACCTGCTAATAAAATATTTACCTTTGCAGAGTTGCAGGAAGAACTAATAAAGGCCATTAATATACCATCTCCATCGGTAAAATACTTGGCTTCACTCGATAAGCTTCATACCATTAGAGACGGTAGTTCTTGTAAAAATATTTACAGTAAAATTGTTGAAATGATCTGATGTTGGTGTATCGATGATGGAGGATCATTGCAGTTTATAAATACCGGGGGGTGATTTGACTAGGTTTTCCTGGTTGACGGTCGGATAATCTTTTTTTACCAGTAGACCAATAGTAGCTATTTATATTTGTTTAAAATTATCTATAAAAAAACCAGAAGATCCTTTGTTGTATAAGGACTTTATCTTGGTTGAATCATTAGTTCCATAGGCCAAAATTTCTACTTTATGCTGTTTGCTCAGTTGAAGCTCGGTATCTGATATTGAAGAAGCCTCAAGGGATATATATTTACATTTGTTTTGTGATGCACAAATAAACTCTTTCTCAATATTTTTGTTTGACGTTTTCCATATCTTCGTTGGAAAATCATAGAAATTTTTAATTAAATTTATGGAATAAGCGTCAACCTGTGGTATAAATCGGTCAAGAAGGCTCTCGTTGCAGCTTTCAAGAAGTGCTTCGATAATTTCACTGTGAGGATAAATGCGGTTCGAGTTGGCCCATGACAACAATTTGAAAATAATGGTTGTTAATTTGTTTTTGCTCTTTTTTTTGAAGTGTTTTAATGCCCAGGCATTTAGGTAGCTTATTTCATTAGGAAGTTTGGCAAACCAAACTTTTTTTTTATTTCTAGTCTTGATATCCAGGATTATTTTTGTAGAGGGAAACTCCCTAACCAATGACAAGAAACTATCGAATTTTAAAATAGGATACTTGTCAACATACCTGTAATTAGAGAGTTGATCGTAGCTTAATTGGAATGCTTTTTTATTGCGCCAGGGTTTTTCAGAATCTGTTTTTGGTTTGCTGTGGTGATAAATAACTATTTTATTATCCTTGGTCAAAGCTAGGTCTGCTTCAAGATATTCAAATCCATCAAATATACTTTGGCGAAATGCGGCCTCTGAGTTTGTATAGGTATGCCCATCAATGGCGCCCAGTGCATGCGCGATCATAAATGGTTGGTTGGTTGAATGGTTACCCATGTGTTTTACGGTACTTGTTATTGGCCCATAAAAAAAGCAATGGTACCCAAAAGATTAACCATATCTCCTTAGGGCTTGTGAATAATCGGCTTGCATTAAAAATCATATATACCATGCCGAATATTAGCATGGATTTAAGTAGCCTTGTTTCGCCGTTTTTGAATGAGAATAATGGGTACAATATTAAAGGTAAAAACAGAAGTAGACCGATTATTCCTGTGTGAAACGCTAGGGTTAGATAAACATTATGAAAATGATCGAAGGTTCTGTTTTGAAAGTGGTTTTCACTATCAGCACTGATGCCATGTCCAATGAATGGCGCTTTGATGATTTCATCTATTGCGTTACTCCATATGGCAATTCGATAAGAGTCCCCACTTTTAAGTAACCTTGTCTGATCAATGGATTCACTATGGTGAAAAAAAATAAAAGTTACACAAATCATTCCTAGTACGGTTAGAAGTAAAGCTCGCTTGTTTCTGTATGAAAAAAGGCTGAATATAAGGGCGACAGCAAAGGCTGCAAGTGGCCCTCTGCTTTGTGTAGCTAGCATAATAATGAAGGGAATGATGCCTAAACATAAGGCGGTTATTTGGTATTTTAGCCATTTTTCATGTAGAAATAGATTAATAGAAATAATTGCTGCAAAACCATAAGCAGCACCTACCCAAATTGAGTTGGATAAAGAACCATGTCCCAGTAACCTGCGGGCGAAATTCCAATTTCTAGGCTCATAAAAATCAAAAAGGAATAGTGCTCCAGACGCTGAGGCAGAAATTAAAATAACATAAGATAAGATCAGTGGAACATTTTTTCTTTTTTGAAATAAATAAAAGACGATGATAGAAAGAAAAAAAACATATATTAGAGGTTTTAATTCTTTAAGTGTGCCACTTGTTTGTCCGGGGGAAATTATTGCTGTTAATATTATCCAAAGTGCAAGAGCAAAAAATAAAATAAAAAAAGGCTCCCTAGAGAACATATTTTTTCGATCTCGAATGGTTATTATCAGTGCTGGAAGACATAATGAAATGTAAAAAATATTATTCAGTTGTTTTGACGTGTCTGAAAAAAAGAAGCCAGAAATAAATATGAGAAAGAAAAAGTAACACCATAGGGAAAAAAAATTTTCTTTGTTAGCTGTTAATGTAGTTTTTATATTCATAGGCTTATAACGTTCTTTGAGTTTTTATTTTTCATTGCGTAGAGGTTCATAAATACTTTTAAATCGACGTTTAAACTTTTCTAAACAAAACTTATCATATAAAACATAATCTTGATCGGTCAAAATTTCATCGATTTTTTCTGAATCCATATGAGTGTGTCTGATAATATGGTGACTTAGTCCAGTTATGTCTCCAGGGCGAACCAATGTGCCACTTCCTCCTAATACTTCTACGAAAGCTGGTATGTCTGTAGCAATAATTGGACATCTGGCGGTCATTGCTTCAAGTAGCACCCTGCCAAATCCTTCATCATTTGATGTCATAATAAAGAGGTCAAAAGCTTTCATATAGTCAGAAGCTCTATCAATACGCCCCAGAAACTTAACTGAATTGGCGATGCCTAGTGTGTTAGCTAGTTCTTTCAATTCTGATTCAAGTTTGCCATCGCCAATCATAACAAGGATAAGGTCAGGGGATTGTTTTAGTGATTCAGCAAAAGCTTGAATTAAAAAATGTTGGTTTTTTGTCGGAGAAAGCCTTGCGATATTACCTATAACATAGGACGTTGAGTTGATTTTCAGTAACTCTCGAGCCCTTTTTCTAGGCAGTAGATATTTTTTTTGCGTATCGATATCTATTGAGTTGGGAGTAGCAAAGACCCTGCTAGGCAAAAGGCCTGCATTAGATGTTAGTAAATCTTGCCTGACAACATTGGAAATTCCAATGAAATAGAATCTATTTTTGAGGAAATTTTTGATAAATTCCCGTCGCCCAAAACGGTTAATTTGATTGTTTCCATGCAGTACAGCAAAACATGTGTGTGCCTTAATGAAAAAAGAAGTTATTCCTGCTAACCAAACTGAGTGGTAGCGGTGCGCAAATAATACCGAAGGTTTGTAGCGCTTAAGTAGTTTGCATAATCTATAGACTGCTGTTAGTTTTAAGCCCATAAGCGACTTGTCAGGAAGCTCTAAAAAAATAACATCGTCGGCAGCTATACGGCCTATTTTTTTTTCAGAGAGAGAGCCTTTTAAAAAAATTACCACTATGTGGTAGCTCTTTCTATTAAAGGCAAGCAAGAACTGATTAGTCGAATCCATTAGCCCTGCAGTTGTCTGACGAATTTGAACAACAGTTTCTTTATCGCAGCTATATTTTTTGTGGGAATAATTGTGTTTCCCTTTTGGGGTTTTATGTTCAATAAAAATTGGACGAATATTTTCATTAAATGAACTGTAATTTAAAGCCTTCTCAAAGTGACTTATTTGGGAAGAAATTATTTCTTTGTCTTTCTGGTAGCGGCAAAGATGATGGAAATTTCTTATTCTCATCTTCTCTGGTAATGCACTCTTTAGGATTTTTATGTCAGAAATATCTATCAACCCCAGTTGATTTTGTGGGGTTAGTACAATATTTCCTAGATGGAGTGACCGAAAATAAATACCCTTTTCATGTAGTTGCCGGATAAATGCCCCGAGCTTTTCTATTAGTGTTTTATTTAAATCACTTCCCAGGTCTCTTAAGGTCGTACCGGATAGTGGGCTATAGTGAACTGCAGAGCGTTGGATCGAGGGGATTTTAAATGTGTTAATCACCGATACTGTAGGAATACTAAGTTTTGTTAGTTTTTGAGCATTTTCAGTAAAGCGTATTGAGTAGGATCTAAGGCGTGCTGATGTAATTAGACGTTTTACTCGAAATAGCTTGAGATATGTTCCATCTGTTAGCAGTAGAACTTTGTCTCCATTGCTATCGGATTCAATAACTTCTGCACCTTCACGCAGTGTTAGATAGTCCTCTTTTGAAAGTTTTTTCATACTGTTGTCTTCTCCATGGCGAGATTATACGAGGGGACCCTGTGGTAAGATACCCGTAAAGTATGAAAGGATAATATTCATGAAATTGGCTGCGCCTCGTTTTGATAAAACCCAGGTTTTAGTGGTAGGTGATCTTATGCTTGATCGCTATTGGCATGGGGCTGCTTCCCGTATTTCTCCTGAGGCTCCGGTGCCTGTTGTGAATGTGGAACAATCTGAGGATCGTATCGGTGGTGCGGGAAATGTGGCATTAAATATAGCTTCTCTGGGGGCCGGTGCTTTTTTGGTGGGGGTTGTTGGAGAAGATGATGCTGCCACTTCGTTAAAAACTCGTCTTGAGTCTGCAGGTATACATTGTGATTTTCAGATATCTGAGACTAAGCCCACGATTACAAAGCTCAGGGTGATCAGCCGCCATCAGCAATTGCTTCGCCTAGATTTTGAAGAGCTGTTTGCAGCAGAAGATTGTGCTCATTTACCACAGAAGACTGAAATGCTGCTGCCTAACGTAGGAGCTTTGGTACTTTCTGACTATGCCAAAGGTGCTTTGAGCGATCCGCAGTCTCTCATTGAGTTGGCCCGCCAAAAGAATGTTCCGGTACTAGTTGATCCCAAGGGAACAGATTTTGAGCGTTATCGTGGTGCAACCTTATTGACGCCAAACTTGGCCGAGTTTGAGGCCGTGGTTGGTGAGTGCCCCAATGAGCAAGCCATTGTGGAAAAGGGGGCTGAATTACTGCAAACATTGGATATAGATGCCCTGTTAATTACTCGTAGTGAGAAGGGGATGACCCTATTACATAAAGGGTCGTGCCAGGATACAGAAGTGCTACATCTACCCGCCCGTGCACGGGAGGTGTTTGATGTTACCGGTGCTGGAGATACGGTGATTTCTGTATTAGCCACAGCGCTGGCCGCGGGTGAAGGATTACCTGAGGCCATGGCGATGGCTAACATTGCCGCTGGCATTGTGGTGGGTAAACTCGGAACAGCGACAGTCAGTATGCCCGAATTGCGACGTGCTATCTCTCAGGAACAGGGATCTGAACGGGGGGTGGTAAACGAGGAACAGTTATTAGTAGATGTGGCTGATGCCCGTGCTCACGGTGAGAAAATTGTATTCACCAATGGTTGTTTCGATATTCTCCATGCCGGTCATGTGGGGTATTTGGAGCAGGCTCGCAAGCAGGGTGATCGATTGATTTTAGCCATTAATTCCGATGCATCGGTGACACGGCTAAAAGGAGAGGGTCGCCCTATTAATCCGGTTGAGCGTCGTATGGCAGTATTGGCGGGATTAGAAGCGGTAGATTGGGTGGTTTCCTTTGAGGATGATACTCCTGAGCGACTACTTGAGCTGATTAAGCCGGATATTTTGGTGAAAGGCGGTGATTACAGTCGCAAGGAAGTGGTTGGATGGGAGATTGTTGAAAGTTACGGCGGTGAAATTGCCGTGTTGGATTTCTTGGATGACTGTTCTACCACGGCAATTGTGGAGAAAATCCAGGAAAAGTAAGGCTTGAAAGTATCGCTGCAAGTAATGTGGATTGTGATAAGCCCCTATGCCTGAGTGGCCAGTGCTTTTGATATATTGTCTTTTAAGTGTTCCGGGTTGATCGTACCTACTATGGCGCTACTCACACCCGGGTGACCAAAAATCATTTCAAAGCTTTGTTGCACCGGGTCTTCATTTGTTGTTTGTTCCACATGACCACTGGCCAGGGCTTTTTTAATCAATACTCCTTTGTTGTGTCTATGGCAGTAATCAATAACCGGGACTTCTTGGTCGTATTGCAGGTTCCAGGTGACCATGATGGCATCGGACTGTTCTGCCGCTAATAGGCCGCCTTTTACTGTTTTAGTTGACATACCTGAGGCGCGAATTTTCCCCTCGGTTTTAAGTTGGGCGAGTGCTTCCAGTGTGCCGTATTCACGGATGATTTTTTCATCATTGCCATCTGAGTGGACCAAAACAATATCAATCATTTCACTGTTCAGACGTTTTAGGCTCCTTTCCACACTAAACCGAACGTGTTCGGGGGAGAAGTCAAAATGTGATTGGCCAGCTTGAAATTCTTCTCCTACCTTACTACATATAATCCACTGTTCTCGTTGCCCGTTCAGTAAGGTCCCAAGTCGTTCCTCACTATTGCCGTAGGCTGGGGCTGTGTCGATTAGGTTGATACCAAGGTCCTGTGCCAGAGTAAGTAAGTTAAAGGCTTCGCGGTCAGTGGGAATGGTAAAACTGTTAGGGTATTTCACTCCCTGGTCTCGACCCAGTTTCACTGTGCCGAGGCCGAGGATGCTGACATCAATGCCAGTGCTTCCAAAAGGTCTTTTAGGTAGCAAAATTAATCTCCGAAGGCAGTTTGCCAGGGTGTTAAAGCGAGGGGTGGAGTACTTAAAAAATGTAGGTCTGGCACAGTACCAGAAGAGGCAATTATCTTTTTTCCCCCTAGTATTTCGATGACTTCATCTGCTAAATTGGGGCATAGGGTCAGTTTGGTTGGCCAGGCCACAATGACATTGGGACATTCCTTGATTGTGCTGGCAAAGGCTTTATCTGGACGAGCAAAATTGAGTTGTCGAGGTTCGGCTCGATCCACTGGTAGTGTCGCCCATTGTGCCTCAGATAGATCTATCCAAGGCATTAATTCTTTCAGCTCTTTTTTTGCATCAGCTATAACTTCATCCGATGACAGTTCGGCGCCTTTTTCGGCCAGAGAGCCACCTAGGTACCAGACTTGGCTTGTGTCATCAAAGGGATGACTTGAAATGGTGAGTCGAGGCGTGGTTTCTGCTCCCAGGCAATGGCCATAAAACCTATGGGGGTAGTGATGCTTTACCATCACTTGTTGCAGTGGGCGGCGCTGCATTTTAGTTGATTCGACACCAAGTTCCTGCAAAATAGCTTCATTACCCTGGCCTGCGGTTAATACGAATTGATCGGTATTTAAGCGGTAGTCTTGGCCGTCATAGAGAAAATCCAGGGCTACATCGTTATTACTTTGTTTATCACTAACGTGGTGCCACTGGGTTCTATTCCAGTCAATTTTAAAAATGCGGTCATGGCAATTGTCAGCCAGTGTTTTTACCACGCTGGGGACGTCCAGCACCATATCCACCAGCTTATAGAGACTACCTTTGAATTCATCATGTTGGAAAATTGCTGGACGTTCACTTTTACGGACTTTGGTAATACGGCCTCGTGTAGCTTTGCTGGCCAAAAATGTAGTCATTTTTGATAGCGCACTATTGCTTGACCACATATAAAAATGATCGCTGAGTGTGGTGGCACCTTTCAGGTTAACATTACCGTTTCCTTCCATGCAGGCCTGCCAGTGTGCCGGCATATCAGCGATAGCTTCGGAGGCACCAGTCAAAGCACCACTTAAGGTATATTTAATGCCTCCATGAATCATGCCTTGGCTAGCGACAGTTTGGTCGCTTCCCAAGGCATTTTGTTCGAATAGAATAGCGTTGTAGCCACTATTTACTAGCCTGTTGAGTAACCACAAACCAGCAATGCCTCCGCCCATAATGGCAATGTCGCAGCTTAAAGAATTGTGTTTGATGGAGGACATTCTAGTTGGGTACCTGAGATTATTCTTTGTGGAAAACCAGAGGCTTAGTATAGCTCGAGTAATGCCTTTATGCTCTCGTGCTCACATGGGAAATGTGTTTTCCTTGCTCTCCTATTATACTTAATACCCTAATTATAAAAATAACTTGGGTAGAAATAACTGCTTGGGTAGAAAAACATAAGGCATTAACGATTTTTATGCTTCGCTTTCTTTATACATTATTGTTTTATTTAATGGTGCCATTGCTCATATTGAGATTACTTTGGCGTAGTCAAAAAGCACCAGAATATCGCAAGCGCTGGGGCGAAAGATTTGGCTTTGTTCCAGCTATTCCCGCTGCTCAAAAGGTAATTTGGGTACATTCTGTCTCTGTCGGTGAGACTATGGCGGCGGTCCCCATGATTAAGCAGCTTCAGGCGCGTTATCCAGAAGCATTATTGGCAGTCACAACTATGACACCAACTGGGTCAGAAAGAGTGCAGTCTGTTTTTTGTGATAGTGTTTATCATGTTTATGCGCCATATGATTTGCCCGATGCCTTAGGGAGATTTTTAGCAAAAGTTCATCCCTGTTTACTCATTATTATGGAAACAGAATTATGGCCAAACCTTATTCGTCAATGCCGTCACCATGATATTCCCGTTGTTTTGGCAAATGCCCGGTTGTCTGAAAAGTCTGCAAATGGGTATCGAAAATTTTCTGGATTAACCTCACCAATGTTAAAAGATATCAGTTGTGTGGCAGCACAACATAAAAATGATGGCGCACGTTTTCTAGCCCTTGGCCTGACCGGAACACAATTGGAAGTTACGGGTAATATCAAGTTTGATGTCAACTTGGACGATGATGTAAAAAGCCAGGCTGAATTACTAAAATCACAATGGCGGGGTGAATCCCGGCGCCCTGTTTTTCTTGCCGCCAGTACACACCGTGGTGAAGATCAGATTATTCTAGATAGTTTTGAGCAGATACGTCTTCATTGTCCTGAGTTGTTATTGGTTTTGGTGCCACGTCACCCCGAGCGTTTTGATGAAGTGGCAGAACTCTGTCTCCAAAGAGGCTTTGGGCTATGTCGCCGTAGTTCGGGTGTATCACCATCATTGAATGATCAGGTCTTACTTGGTGACACCATGGGTGAGTTGCTGCTGTTTTTTGGGGCTTGTGATATTGCATTTGTAGGGGGTAGTCTGGTGCCTGTGGGCGGACATAATCTGATTGAGCCGGCGATATGGGCTGTTCCTGTGCTCAGCGGGCCGCACCTATTTAACTTCTCTGAAGCCTCTAGGTTGTTGCGCGAGGCACAAGGTATGGCCATTTGTGAGGGTGCCGATGCTATTGCTGAGCAGATAGTGGCATTGTTGCAAGATGTTCAAGCAGCGGAGCGTATGGGAAATGCTGCTAAATCAGTCACAGATAATAATCGTGGTGCCTTGGATAAACTCTTTTCTATTATTGAACACCAGCTTTCGTGACAGTAATTTTTGGGTCTAACCAAACGTTTAGTTGATTAATATCTTCAGGACTTAGCTGCCCCGCAACCTCTTTGAGCCGCAAAAAACTGCCAATGTAGTCGTATCGTGCATTGGCGTAATTGCGGCGAGCCTGAAATAGGCCCCTTTGAGCGATTAACACATCGACAATATTTCGAGTTCCCGCTTCATAGCCTGCCTGTGTGGCTTCCAATGCACTTTCTGCAGAGGTGATGGCTTGTTTTCTCGCCATTACACGGGCTGTATTGGTGAGAACTTGTAAGTGCTGTGATCGGGCTTGTTGAACCGTATTTCTTTGAATTCCGACATGGTTTTCCTTTGCTTGCGCAAATTGTTGGTAGGCTTGTCGGCGTTGTGCGCTCACCAGTCCACCAGTGAAAATAGGTATATTTAACTCTACGCCGACAGAGTTGCCATCCAGATTAGTTTCTGATGGGCTGCTAAAAAATTGGTCGGGAGTGGCTATATCTGCTCCCCTAAATTCACTTGATGACCGATTGTCATAATAAGACAGAGAGCCAGTTATTGTAGGCATATGTTCATATTTTTTTGACTGAGCATTATTGTTGGCGGCTTCGCTGGCATGTTTTGCCGCTTGCAAGGAAAAATTATTTTGCAGGGCAAATTGAACCCAGTCTTCACGGTTGAGTGGCTCTGGTTTCTTAATGGGGAAATCTGGCATCAATCCAGCTAATTGTTCATGGGGTTGTCCTGTTAATACCGTCAGTCCTTCAAAAGCGATATCCAGTGCTCCTTTTGCTTCCAAGGTATCGACGGTGGCACTGTCGTAGGTTGCCTGTGCCTCATGAACATCAGTGATAGGTAGCAACCCTACTTCAAAGCGCTCCCGGGTTTGCTCCAATTGTCTTTTAATGGCCTTTTCTTCTGCCAGTGCCGTTTCCAGGTTTTCTCGTTCTCTAAGAACATCAAAATAGCTGTCGGCGCTGCGTAAAATTAATGATTGTTGATCTGCAGAAAATTGTAGTTTTGCTTGTTCACTAAGCTCTTTGCCCTGTTGAAATGAAAACCATGCAGGGAGATCAAAAAGAGGCTGGGATAGAGTAATAGAGTAATTTTTTGCATCACTATCCGTGTGTCCTTTTCGGCCAAACACTGCACTTTGCCCTAATACCTGAGTAGACGAACCTTCATATTCATCTTCTGAGTACTGTCCAACGGCACTTATCTGCGGCAATAATCCGGCTCGGTTTATGTTTTTGGTTTCAGATCCCGCTAAGAATTGTGCTTTAGCTGCTCTTAACTGGGGGTCATTTTGTAGGGCTAATTCATAGATTTCTGAAAGTGTGTTTGCACCCCAGGATAGGGAGCTCGTCAAGCCCAGAATTAGGCTGCCCAGGGTGATAATGATGTGTTGACGCATGCAGAGTCCTTCCAGTTTTATTACTGCAGAGAGTCTATCAGATTTGCTCCTGCTGGACAGTGACAAAGGGGCTGTGTAGTGTGGTTTTGATCATGTTGAGCATTTTATGAAGCTTGAATCATTAAAAGCTATCTAGGGGTAATCAATGCTAATAGGTAATAAAAGTGAAATCGTCCAATAAAAAATTTACTGCAAAGGATGTGAAGCTACTTAGCAAGGAAGAAGTGTTCAAAGGCTTCTTTAAAATGGTTCGATTTACCGTAAGCCATAAACTTTTTGCCGGTGGGTGGAGTCAGCCTATTACAAGGGAATTACTTGAGCGTGGTGACTGTGTCGGTGTCTTGTTGTATGACCCAGTTAACAAGTTAGTTGGGCTGGTGGAGCAATTTCGTATTGGTGCTCTTGAGCAAGAAGATGGTCCATGGTTGTATGAAGTGGTAGCTGGCATGGTTGAGCCCGGTCAAACATTAGAGAGCGTAGCTCACAGGGAAGTTGAAGAGGAGGCCGGGGTCAAAGATTCAAAATTAATGCCTATTTGTGATTATTGGGTAAGCCCAGGTGGCACGAGTGAACGAATGTATCTGTATTGTGCTTTAACCGATTTGACGGGTTGTGGTGGAAATTTTGGTTTGGAACATGAAGCAGAAGATATTTTGCTACATGTGCTGCCCCAAGGTGACGTATTTACATGGTTTGAACAGGGGCAGTTTAATAATGCCGCAACGACAATATGTTTAATGTGGCTGCGTGCAAATTGTGACCATATAGCTGAATCAGTACATTAATGGGCTATATACCATCTTATGCGAAAAAATGTGAACGAGTGCCGTGATTAATCAAGCCAAAATGCGATACAAAGTAGACCTGAGCAGGTACATGGCAGATTGCGATGCTAATTACGTTCGCTTGATGAAATTATTTCCGGAAATGGTACAGGGAGATGAGCGAAAAATTGGCATCCACCATATAGAGGATAATGTGCTGACACTCCGTGTGCTGGAGCAAACGCCCTATACGACATTGGTCAAGTTGGGTCAGAAGATAGACCACGAAACGGGACAGAAAAAAAATAGTGATGAGGGCAGTCCTTGGTTTAGATTGCCGGTATTAACGTTGAGGTTATACCACGATGCCAAGATGGCAGAGGTGGTTTGGTATGAGGGGGATAAGAGAGTATTTCCCCGTTATGAATATCCAAATAAGAGGATGTACCAGAGGGATGAAAAGGCGCAATGGAATCAGTTTCTGGCGGAATGGCTGGCTCACTGCCTTGAGCATGGTTACGACGTTGCTGAGCCCTCTTATGGTGCTGCATCGCAGTAAAACTGTTGTTGAAAGATGTATAGGTGAATATGGCTATCATATGGCGGGTTGCCAACTGATAGAGGCTTTCAAAAAAGAAGTTATCAAAAAAGTGGCTGTCACATGAGCCCGGCCAACACAAAACAAAAGTTTGGTCAGCAGAAATCAAGTGATGATATTGTGCGTTTGGTCCAGCTGACGGATTGCCATCTAGGGTTAGATTGTGAATTTAACCTCGCTGGTGTTAACACCCACGACACCTTTTCTAAGGTCTTGTCAGCCGTTAGGATAAATAAACCTTCTTCGTATACCTTTGTGACAGGTGATATTGCTTGTGAAGGGGCAGAGGCATCCTATCAGTTGTTTTCCACAATGATGGCATCTAGTCAGCTGGATTATGGTTGGATCCCTGGAAATCATGACGATTTTCAGCAAATGCAAAAAACGATTCCACAACCTTTCGTTAAGGCTAAAGAATTTGGTGAATGGGTCGTGATTTCACTGGTTAGCTCGGTGCCCGGTAAGGTCAATGGAGAGCTTTCTGCTTATGAGCTTCAGGCGTTAAGTGATCTGCTGGAGCAATATAAGGATCAATTTATTCTACTGTTTGTGCACCACCCACCCGTGGATATTCAGTGTCAATGGCTAGATGAGCAGCGGATATCTAATAGTGAAAAACTGAATGAAGTGATAAGTGTTCATAAAAAGGTAAAAGCTATTTTTACCGGGCATGTCCATCAAGAAAGTGAAACTAACTGGTTCGGCATACCAGTTTTTACAACGCCATCCACATGTTTTCAATTCACTAGCCATAGCGATACTTTTGATATTAGTAATCAGCCACCTGGGTACCGCTGGATCGAGCTTTACCCTAATGGCAGTATAAAAACAGGTGTTGAGCACATTGCCTGCGATGAGCAAAGCATCGATCGTAATTGTATGGGGTATTGAGATATATTAGTTGAGGCCTAGGCCATTCAGTTTTTTCGACTTGCTCTTTTAATGTGTGCCATCTTAATTCCCTTTACGTACTTGTTGTTCTCCCATTCTTATTAATCCCGTTATAATGCCAACGCACACAGGGCGTAGGCTGAGTTATGGCATTAATCTATATTCATGGTTTTAATAGTTCACCGGCATCCTTAAAAGCTCAGCAAACCCAAAAATGGCTCGACATACAGTCATTGTCTATACCATTTGAATGCCCTGCCCTGAGCAGTGAACCCGATAAAGCCATCAACCAATTACAGGTAATGATTAAACAGTATCATGAGCCTGTCGGGCTCATAGGTAGTTCTATGGGCGGTTATTATGCGACCTGGTTGGGGGAAAAATACGGTTTGAAATCTGTGTTGATCAATCCCGCTGTTCGTCCCTATGAATTTATGATGGAGTATTTGGGTGAAAACGCTAACTACCATACGGGTGAGCGTTATATTCTTGAGCAGCGGCACGTGGATGTAACGCGGACACTGGATGTTGATCAGATAAAAAAACCGGAAAATATTTGGGTTCTGTTGCAAACTGGTGATGAGGTATTGGATTACCAGCAGGCGGAAGAGAAATATGCCCAATGTGCTTTAACCATTGAACAGGGTGGTGATCATAGCTTTCAACATTACGAGCGACATTTGCCCGCCATTATTGATTTTTTAGAGCTCTAGATTTATTCAGATAGCTAATTTTTCTAACAATTATTTACAAAAATTGACCGTTTTATGAGCAATTACACCGCAGAAGATATTGAAGTTTTAACCGGACTCGACCCTGTCAGAAAACGTCCTGGCATGTATACAGATACCACTCGCCCTAATCATTTGGCTCAAGAGGTCATTGATAACAGTGTTGATGAGGCACTGGCAGGTCATGCCAGTAAAGTTGAGGTTGTGCTCAATAAAGATGGATCATTGTCTGTATCAGATGATGGTCGGGGGATGCCTGTAGATATTCATCCTGAGCAAGGGCTTCCAGGGGTGGAGGTAATCTTGTCCACGCTCCATGCGGGCGGAAAGTTTTCTAATGATAACTACCAGTTTTCCGGTGGTTTGCATGGCGTCGGCGTTTCTGTGGTCAATGCGTTGTCATCCAAACTTGAGGTGACAATAAAACGGAATAGCAATGTCTACCGTATGGGCTTTGCCGGGGGTGAAAAGGTTTCAGATCTGGATGTTGTGGACAGTTGTGGAAAGCGTAATACTGGGACTTTAGTGCGTTTTCAGCCAGACCCTCAATATTTTGATTCAATCAAATTCTCAGTTCCTCGACTTAAACATGTATTGAGGGCAAAGGCAGTTCTCTGTGCTGGGCTTGAAGTGAGCTTCAAAGACGAAAATACCGGCGAGACAGATACCTGGTGTTATGAGGATGGCTTGCAAGATTACCTGCAAGGTGCAACGAAGGGTTGGGAAGTTGTTCCTATAGAACCCTTTGTTGGTAGTTTTGCTGCAGAAACAGAAGCTGTAGATTGGGCCGTGCAGTGGTTACCTGAAGGGGGAGAGCTGACTCAGGAGAGCTACGTTAATTTGATCCCTACTGCTCAGGGTGGCACACATGTAAATGGTTTCCGCACAGGTTTATTGGATGCCATGCGTGAGTTCTGTGAGTTTCGTAATTTACTGCCTCGTGGAGTCAAACTAACACCGGATGACGTTTGGGATAAATGCTCATTTGTGTTGTCCTCAAAGTTAGCAGACCCTCAGTTTTCTGGGCAGACTAAAGAACGATTGTCATCACGTGAAGCCGCTGCGTTTGTTTCTGGCATTGTGAAGGATGCCTTTAGTCTGTGGGTAAATCAGCATACGGAAGATGCTGAGCGTCTCGCCGAATTGTTTATAAGTAATGCCCAGCGGCGTTTAAAGGCCAGTAAAAAAGTGGCGAGAAAACGGGTAACGGCTGGTCCGGCTTTACCAGGAAAATTGGCAGATTGTTCATCGGATAGCCCAGAGCTTTGTGAAATTTTCCTGGTGGAAGGTGATTCCGCAGGTGGCTCGGCGAAGCAGGCGCGCAGTCGAGAATTCCAAGCGATCATGCCGTTGAGGGGTAAAATTCTTAATACTTGGGAAGTGGATAGCCAGGAGATCCTGGCATCACAGGAAGTACATGATATATCCGTTGCATTGGGGATTGATCCTGCAAACGATGATTTAACCAATTTACGTTACCACAAGGTTTGTATCTTGGCCGATGCCGACTCTGATGGATTACATATTGCCACCTTACTGTGCGCACTTTTCGTTAGGCATTTTTCAGCCATGGTTAATGCGGGGCATGTGTATGTTGCTATGCCACCTCTTTATCGTATAGACGTGGGTAAAGAGGTTTTTTATGCGTTGGATGAAGGTGAGAAGCAGGGCGTTCTCGATCGAATCGCTGCCGAGAAAAAAAGTGGCAAAATCAATGTTCAGCGCTTTAAAGGATTGGGTGAAATGAACCCAATGCAACTTCGTGATACCACCATGAACCCTGATACCCGCCGGCTAGTACAGCTGACAATGGATGCGGGGGATGATACCCACAAAACACTGGATATGTTGCTGTCAAAGAAACGGGCCGGGGATAGAAAAAACTGGCTTGAAGAAAGAGGTAATTTGGCAGAAGTGTAATTTAGAGCTTTTATTTATAACCGTAAGCTATGGTTTTTTACCTAGGAAAATGACCGAAACATGACAAAACAAACTGGAAATTATTAAGGAGCCCTTTATGAAGCTCTTTCGAGTTCTTGGTGCTTTTGTGGGTAAAGTAACTAAATTCAGCTTTATTACTGTTTTAGTTGTGGTCGTTCTTATCGTTTCCTTACTGCCTTTTGTTATCCGTTGGCAAGCTGTAAATTGGCTAGAGCAGCAGGGCCTGGAGGCGGAGATAGGATATATCAGTATTCGGCCTATCTTAGGTTCGGTTCAAATTAATGATGTTCGTATTGAGAAGACGGATACAGAACAGTTACTTATCGATGAATTGCAATTAAATATTGATTGGATGCCCCTGCTTGATAAAGAAGTTTATGTTGAGCATGTGGTAATTGATGGTTTGTCTGTTGATGTTGTGCAATCGGATAGTGGGCTGCGAATTGGCGGTATATCACTGCCCACTCAAGAGACTGGAGAAGATTTAGCCCAAGCAAGTGAAAAAGATGGGTCTGCCGCAGAGCCACCTCTGAGCCGTATCAGGTTAGAAAAGTTAGTCCTAGAAAATATCCAGCTTTGTTACTCTCAAGTAGATAAGCAAGCAGATAAGCAAATAGCTAAGCAAACAGGTATGCAGGTAGATAAAACTGATGCTGCCATTGTTAGCCAGTGCGCAGCCTTTAAAGAACTGTCACTGATTGATGAATTAGATATACATCTGGGTGATGCCCCCTCCGCTGAAATTGGTGGTGTCTTGTTAGAAGGTTTTCATTGGAAGGATGTTAAAAAATCACTGGAGTTATTGGGTGTTGACCGGGTCAAGATTGAAGAGATAGCAAGCCCGGATTTATCAGATTGGCAGGTGGTTAGTCTGTCAGTTGAGTCTTTGGGTGTACTCCCGGTGAGGGAAGATGAAGAGCTTGTTTCTGGAGATTTTCGTTTATCTTCACTGTCACTTTCTAATTTAGAGGTTGGCAGTGATAACAGTATTGGTGAAGTGTTGTTATCAGGCCTATATCTGGATCTGAATCTAAATGGTCATGCAGAACCCATTTTTTCACCAAGGTTGATGGCAAGTCTTGAGCCGTTGATGACAGAGGCACAGGGCAGCAGCCAAGACAAGAATCAAACTTTGGTCAAAGATGAAAAGACGACGGAGCCAAATGGTACAGATTTACACAATAAATTGTCGGTAGGAAAAGTGTCCCTTGATCAGCTTTCAGTGACAGAAGGGAATCACAGTCAAACATTACTCACTTTGAATGATTTTAATCTGCAAAAGCTGTCCCAGAAAGGCAGCGACGTTACATTGGACGACCTAAAATTGTCTGGTCTTAACCTTCTTCCTACAAATGATGGTGAGGGCGATTTAGAGTTGAGCAAGCTGTCACTGACGGGCTTGTCAGTAGGGAAAGATAATAGTATCGAAAAGATCGCTCTGGGAGAAATAAAGGCAGCACTTCGCTCAGGTGAGCAGGGGGAATTAGCATTTGCTCCAGCATTAATTAAAAAATTAGGACAGTTATCAGCGGTTTCACCAGAAGATTCTAAAGATGATAAAAATTCAGATAGCTCTCAATCTATAGGTCATGAACCTTCAGGCTCTGAACATTCTGGCCTTGAAGAAAAAAGCCCGCCCTTTGCACTCAAGCAATTAGGCATTGATAGCCTTGCTGTTCTTGATGGCGATAACAATCAATCGCTATTGTCTTTCCACCATGTCGATTTAAAACAATTGTCAGTACTTGGGAGCGATGTTTCATTAGGCCATTTCCAAATGTCAGATTTGATCCTTCTTCCTACCGCTGTTTCGACTGCGCAGGAAAATGATCAACCTCGTGGCGATTTTGTGTTGGAAAAAATTACGCTTACAGACTCTGTTTTTGGTGATGCCAGTCGTATCGGTGGGTTAAGTCTTTCTGGTATCCATGTGGGATTAGAAACAAAAGAGAATGGGCAGTTGGCATTTGCCCCCGAGTTATTGGATCGCCTTCCTAAAGGTGAGGGTTCAGGAGGTGAGAGCTCAAGTGCAGAGAATGCCCAGAAGGAAACAAGTTTTGCCATTGATCAATTAATGGTTAATGGCACCTTGGTTAGAGATAAGGTGAATCAGCGTGACCTAATGAAGCTTAAGCAGATTAATCTTTCTGGGTTAGAAACCCAGGGCGAAGCCATTGATCTGGAAAAGCTAAGGGTTGAAAGCTTGAAGCTTATGGAGCCCAGGCATGAAGATACCGTAAAGGCAGATTATTATTTTAAAACACCCAATATTGAGTTGACGGGTATAAAGAAGAGCACCCAGATATTCAGCCTAAAGGAGTTAATTGTTGCTGATCCAGAGGCTTTTATTCATCGCAATTCTTCTGGGCAATTACAAGCATTGAGTGAAATTGAGCGGATGGTATCAGGTGATGGTGCTGCTCATGAGAGTTCTACCGCGGACATTCAGGCGGATAGCTCCTCCTCTCCTGTAGTTCATTATTCCGTGGGCCGTATAAAAATTGGATCGGAAGGTTTGCTATCTGTATTGGACGAAAGTGTTTCACCTGTCTTCAAACGCAATTTTAATGAGCTGAGTTTGGTGGTAGATAATATTGACTCGTCTTCCCCAGAAGCAAAATCAGCACTCTCATTTAATCTAGGCCTGACCAAATTTGGGTATATAAAGTTTGATGGAACACTGACCCCATTTGGTGAAAAGCTGACGACAGATATTGTTGGTGAACTGCGCGGTTTAGATGCTCGAGCACTGTCGACTTATGCTAGTGACTATATAGGTTACAGCCTTGATCAAGGTATAGCCGAAGCCGATGTCAATTTTGATGTTAATGAAGATAACCTCAATGCAGCTATTACAACACGTTTTCGGAAGTTAGAAGTCTCGGCATTAAATGGCAATGAATTACCAGAGGGGGCTGAATCATTAGGTATGCCTTTGGATTTTGCATTGAATTTATTGCGTGATAAAAATGGGATGATTGAGCTTAAATTACCTATTACTGGTGACATCCATTCACCCGACTTTTCTCTCAGCAATATTGTTGGCAAAGTCATGTTCAAGGTGATTAGTGAAACTATCGTGAATTATTATCTACCTTTTGGGTTGATCATGGCCGCGACGATGCAGGACACACTGTCTAATTTTAGTTTTGACCCTGTAGTTTTTACCCCTGGGGAAACAGAGTTAGATGCTGGGGCAGCGGCTAGCTTAGATAAATTATCCGCTATGTTGAATAGCCGTGAGCAGCTCCATTTATCTTTCTGTGCACCCTCTACATGGCAGGATTGGTCTGTAAAGTTTGCACCATCTGCTGCTTCAGAACAGCAGGCAGATAAGGCTACTGAAGGCGAAGCACAAAAAGAAGATTCGAAGCAGGATTCGGAATCAACTGCTCAGCCAGAGATTACAGCTGAACAAGTAGACGCACTTAAAGTCATCGCTGATGAGCGTAGTGATACGGTTAAACAGTACTTAATTGATAAGGGCGTGAAAACGGGGCAGGTTATTCTTTGTGAAGATCAGTTTGATCAAACTAACAAAGGGTTGCCGCAAATGAATATTGCTATTTAGTGCGTGCAGATCCAAGCAAATAAATGTAAGTCGTGATGAATAAGAAGGACTGATGGTCTTACTATGACAGAAACAACAATGATCAATGATGCCATTGAGCAGATTTCCCTGAGAGGTTATACCGAGAAAGCCTACCTGGATTATTCCATGTATGTCATTCTCGACAGGGCGTTACCCAATATTGGTGACGGTCTAAAACCGGTTCAGCGGCGCATTATCTATGCCATGAGCGAATTGGGCTTAAAGTCTACGGCCAAGTACAAAAAGTCTGCTCGTACCGTAGGTGATGTGATTGGTAAATTTCATCCCCATGGTGACAGTGCGGCCTATGAAGCTATGGTGTTAATGGCGCAGCCATTCTCCTATCGCTATCCACTGGTGGATGGGCAGGGTAACTGGGGTGCACCAGATGATCCCAAATCCTTCGCCGCCATGCGTTATACCGAATCAAAACTTGCCAAATTTGCCGATGTTTTATTGTCTGAATTGGGCCAAGGCACAGCCAACTGGAAGCCGAACTTTGATGGCACCATGGATGAGCCGGAAATTTTGCCTGCTCGTGCGCCCCATGTGTTGCTCAATGGCACCACAGGTATTGCCGTTGGCATGGCTACGGATATTCCTCCCCATAATTTAAGGGAAGTGATCAGTGCTTGTATTCACTTGTTGGAAGCCCCCAAAGCGACCCTGCAAGAATTGTGTGAGCATATTAAGGGCCCAGATTATCCTACTGAAGCTGAGATTATTACGCCTCGAGAAGACATTCTTAAAACCTACGAAACGGGTCGTGGCAGCTTAAAAATGCGGGCAGTCTGGCATAAAGAAAATGGCGACATTGTGGTCACGGCATTGCCCCATCAGGCTTCTGGGGCGAAAGTATTGGAGCAAGTGGCTGCGCAAATGAACGCGAAAAAGTTACCGATGGTGGCAGATTTACGGGATGAATCTGATCACGAGAATCCAACCCGTTTGGTTATTGTTCCCCGTTCTAACCGTATTGATCTTGAAAGCCTGATGGATCACTTATTTATCTCCACAGACTTGGAAAAGAACTATCGCATCAATATGAACATGATTGGTGTGAATGGTCGTCCAGAAGTTAAGCCATTGAATAAAATTTTATCCGAATGGTTGAGCTTCCGGTTGGATACTGTTCGTCGGCGCCTCAGTTATCGTCTAGAAAAAGTAGAAAAGCGACTGCACTTATTAGATGGCTTGTTGATTGCCTTCCTGAATATTGATGAAGTCATTCATATTATTCGTACCGAAGATGAGCCCAAGCCTGCATTGATAGAGCGATTTGGTCTGAGTGAAATACAAGCTGATTATGTTCTGGATACCAAGTTGCGACAGTTGGCGCGACTGGAAGAAGTAAAAATTCGGGCTGAACAGGAAGAGTTGGCGAAAGAAAAAGATGAGTTAGAGAAAATTCTTGGGTCAAAGCAGCGGTTAAAAACACTGGTACGAAAAGAATTATTGGCTGTGGCTGATGAGTTTGGTGATGATAGAAGATCACCGTTAATGGCAAGGGGTGAAGCAAAAGCCTTTAGTGAAACTGATCTGATGACTTCCGAGTCTGTGACTGTTGTGTTGTCAGAAAAGGGCTGGATACGTTCTGCCAAAGGTCATGATATTGACCCATCTTCCCTAAATTATAAATCCAGTGATAATTTCCTTTGTGCCGCCAAAGGGCGAAGTAACCAGAACGTCATCTTATTAGACTCTACTGGCCGTACTTATTCTGTTGCTGCACATTCACTGCCTTCTGCTCGTGGTCAGGGTGAGCCGGTAACAGGTCGTCTGAATGCACCTTCAGGAGCGACATTTAATGGCGTTATTATGGGGGAGGATAGTCAACAATTGTTGATGGCGACGGATGCTGGTTATGGTTTTGTCGCTAAATTGGAAGACCTTCATACCAAAAATCGTTCTGGTAAGGCAGCTATTTCTATACCAAAAGGTGGGCGAGTGTTATCGCCAGTTCCGGTATTTGATATCGAACAGAGCTTGGTTGTTGCTGTTAGTAACGAAGGCAGAATGTTGGTTTTCCCTCTGTCAGAATTACCCCAGTTAGCCAGGGGTAAGGGGAATAAGTTAATTAATATTCCTTCATCACGCCTGCAATCACGTGATGAGTTTATGGTGTCAGTATCCGTTATTTCGCCCGGACAGCAGCTGCTGGTGCATTCGGGTAAGCGGTATTTAAATCTTAAGCTTTCTGACTTAGAGCATTACCGGGGTGAGCGTGGTCGGAGAGGAAACAAGCTACCCAGAGGGTTTCAGAAGGTGGATAGAATAGAAATTGCCGGTGCTTAATAATGTAAAAAAACAAATACAGCTGCTTGTAATTGTTTAGGCCTTCGCAGGTGTTAACTATATTGTTACCTAGTTAATTATGCCGACATACTAATAAATTGATAATGAGGTTCCCTAGATGGGTAACAAAATTCTTTTAATCATTGCATCGCTTTTACTTCCACCACTAGCTGTTTTTTTGAAGACCGGAGCTGGTAAAGATTTGGTTATTAACATTGTTTTGTGTTTGTTTTTCTGGGTGCCTGGGATTATTCATGCGCTGTGGGTATCTCTCAAATAATGTTGAGTTAGCCTTCAGGCTATAAGTTCAAGAAAAGGCAAATGAAGAAAGGTTACATTAATTAATTTGAATATAGTCCATTATTAGGTGGGCGTGTTGATAGACCAGTTTAAGGAGAACACAAATGGAGAGTACGGTACAAAGTGTAGGTGATTTTATTCTTTTCTATGGCGTTAAGGTATTAATTGCCATAGCGATTTTTATCGTTGGTAAGATGATAGCCAAATGGCTGAGTAAAACTGTAGAGAAGATGTTACAGAAAAAAGAAATGGATATTGCTATCCAGCACTTTGTTTCTGCGCTTGTTTACTATGCTGGGCTTGTTTTTGTCATCATCGCAGCTTTGGGGCAGTTGGGTATTCATACCGCATCGTTTGTCGCTGTAATTGGTGCCGCGGGTCTTGCCGTTGGTTTGGCTCTTCAAGGTTCGCTGGCTAATTTTGCTGCTGGTGTGCTGATTCTAATCTTTAAGCCCTATCGTGTTGGTGATTTTGTTGAAGTTGCTGGCGTTTCAGGCTCTGTTTCTAAGGTGTTGGTTTTTACTACCGAGTTGAACACGGGCGATAATAAGCGGGTTATTATTCCTAATGGCCAAGCCATGGGCGGTACTATTACGAACTATTCAACCAATGATACACGCCGTGTAGATTTGGTAATGGGTATTGGCTATGAAGATGATATTGATAAGGCCAGAAAAGTACTTGAAGAAGTTGTTGCGGCAGATGAACGAATTTTGAAAGACCCTGCTCCAACCATTGCTGTTGTTGAATTGGCGGATAGTAGCGTCAATTTTGTTGTTCGTCCCTGGGTGAATAAAGCAGATTACTGGGGTGTCTACTTTGATTTAACTGAAGGTGTGAAGAAGCGGTTTGATCAAGAGGGTATTTCGATTCCGTATCCTCAGTCTGATGTACATATGCATCAGGTTGCTAGTCAAGACTAAAAGAAAAAGCCCCGGTATATCCGGGGCTTTTTTGTTCTGGTTTTTAACTTTCATCGGGGGCAAATAGTATGGGTATTTTATCTTGGATTTTATTAGGGCTTGTTGCTGGTATTCTCGCCAAAATGATTATGCCGGGTAAAGACGGTGGTGGTTTTATTATTACTATTATCTTGGGTATTGCCGGTGCCTTTGTTGGCGGTTGGGTTGGCTCTTTTTTAGGGTTGGGATCTACCGGTGGGTTTAGTCTCGGTAGCATAGCAACAGCAACGGTCGGCGCGTTATTGCTACTGATTATTTATCGAATGGTTAAGAAATAATACGTATAGAGCACAAGTTAGGATAGAGAGTGTGATTGATAAAAGGCTGCTTGAGAAGGCAGCCTTTTTTATGGGCTCATTTCTAGAGCATTTGATTAAAAACCGAGTTGTTCTTTCAAGCTAGCTAGCTGCTTGAGTGATTCATCTTTGCTAAGAGGAAGTTTTTCTTTTTCCTCCAAAGCAGTTTCTGCAATGGGAGGTAGCTTTTCACCCTGGGATAAAGAGCGACAGATACGACGGTAATTATCTTGATAGGCAGGGTAGCTAGCCGGTTCCGCTTCATTGGCCAAGCGATACCAACCGGTTTCAACGCCCGCGTAATAAACGGCTAAATGAGACCAGGTGGCCATAGATTTAGGAGATGGTGTATTACAGGCTTCCATATAAGCATCATGGGGAGAGGGCAGACCGAATTCATTGCCTTGCTCTTCACAGCTTTGAATCATCCGATTGAGAGTGGGTAAATAGTCAGATGTTTCAATGACTTTTTTTGCACCGGTAAGAATCTGTTTTTCTGTGAAATGAGAGAGTGCGTCCAGCCAAAGGCGCTTTGCCTGATTCAGTAAGTCTGTATCAGCATAGGCGCTATAGAATTGATTGTGATAATTCAAACGAAATAATGCAAAGACCTGGTTGATAGCATCGATTAGTTGATGTGTCTGTTGATCATCAGGTGCTTGCCCAGCTGCGGTCACTGAGTTCGTCGATGAGGCTGTTATTTCTTGTACTGTTTGATCGATTAGATCGTTGTTGTCCATTGGATGTTACCTGAGAAGTACCTGATTGTTGGCGAGACCACTCACGTTTAACGTGTTGTAAAAATTTAGTATTCCAAGAATTGTGTGCCTGGCCGCTTTCTCTCCAATAGAGTACAAATTCTGGAGCCAGTTGGCGGGCGAATTCATGAGCAATGTTGGCTAGTGTTAATACTTCAAATAATTCTTCGCTTGGCAGCCAGTCTACTGGTATCAGAGAGGGTTCAAAATTGTGTTCCATCGTAGCTGTAAATCGAGCCCATTGCCTTTTGACATGCATGATAAAGCGGCTATTCCAAGTATTGGATGCTTCCCCGCGTTCGGACCAATAGAGTACGAATTCAGGAATAGCATCCTCTACAAAATTGCCATTGATGCCGGCCTGTTGGATCAGGATGTTAATCGCATCTTCAGTGGGCAACCAGCCACCGTGCATCAGAGTTTGTTGGCTGAGTTTGGTTTCTTGAGTTTGGTGTTTCCGCCATAGCCGAAGAACATGTTTAATAAACTTAGAACCCCAGCTGAATTGTGGCTCATTGCGCTCAGACCAATAGGTAATAAATTCTGGTAGTTGGTCATGAATGAATTCATTGGGAATATTGTATTGACCAAGTTGTCGGAGAGCTTCTTCTTCAGGTTGCCATTGGGGAGATAAGTGCTTTGCACCTTTTCGTTGCTCTGGGCTCTCAAGGGGTTTGGTAAAGGCGGTCTGTTGTGGGCTAATGTATAAGCCAGTTTCATTAAAGGCAAAACGAAGCTCATTACTTTCGTGTAATGGTGCTGAAGCTATCAATAAAATGCCCTTGTCTCTCAGGTTAGCGCTGATACGTTGTAGGTCAGGAATAGACCAAAAAGGAAGATGCTTTTGTAATTGTTGGGCATTGACATTGAGCCACTCATATCCCTTGTTCAATTCTGGAGTGCTGTAACACATCAACTCATTCAAAGCGGTAAGCAATATGGCTTCTTCAAGGCCGATGGTAGCCGCTAATGATGGCGATATAGACAGCATTTTTTCAGGGATTAAAGACATGCTTGCCACTGTATCAGAAATGCCCATTTAAGTTTATGGAAAGCATCGGGAAAATGTTGTTTTCTATTAATGGTGTAGATAGCTAAAATACGTCTGGTTTCAACAAAAATAAAAAGAGAACAGTATGCGGCAGGGACGTCACTTCCTAAGACAAGTGCCAATCACTACCTTTCTGTGGCTATTTTTAATTGTCAGCCTCATTGCTTTGCCCAAGATGGTTTTTGCTGAGCAGAATATGACCGAGGAAGATATTCTGGGCGATATTCCTATGGTGATGTCGGCTACTCGCTTACCTCAATCGGTTTCAGATACCCCAGTTGCCATGACTGTCATTGGTAGAAAGATGATTGATGCATCAGGCGTTGTCGAAATTCCTGATTTGTTTCGCTTAGTTCCGGGCTTTCAAGTCGGTTTAAGCTGGCGGGATCATCATACAGCCGTAACCTACCATGGGCAGTCCGATGGTTTGTCCCGGCGGATGCAGGTCCTGATTGATGGTCGTGTGGCTGTCGGCTCTTTGTTTGGCATTATTGACTGGGATCGCTTGGGTATTGTGGTGGATGATATCGAACGTATAGAGGTGGTTCGTGGTCCGGCCAGCGTTTCCTATGGTTTCAATGCTTTTGTGGGTGCTATTAATATTGTCACCCGTGCATCCTATTCTCAGCCCGGTCAGCGTATCAGTGCTGTGCATGGGGGAGAGCACACCAGTATTATTTCTACACAGCATTCCCATGTGGGTGAGAGCTTTGATTATATTGCCTCGGCCAGTTATTTTCATACCGATGGGTTTGACGATGTCAATGATGAGTCAACGGCCCGTTCGGGACGATTTAAGGGGCGCTATCAGTTTGCCTCGAATTTGGTGCTGGATTTTCAGTTAGGGTATTCATCGGGCCCTTGGGGGCGAGGTGGTACTGGCCTATCAGTTGATCCCGTTGGCCACAAAGATGCGACTGAGAAATACGGGAATTTCAGGCTGACCGAGTCAACATCACCTGGAAACGAATGGTATCTGCAGTTTGGCTTGAGTTCCAGTCAAGAGCAAGACCGCTTCGATGCAGGTCTTGTCTCTGAACTGCTTGGTGTATCGCCTGTTAATGTTTCCGATACTTTTCCCGGCCAGCAGGATCAGCAGGTGGCAGGAAATACCTTCGATTTTACTGCCAATCGTTTAGACATAGAGTTCCAGAAAATGTCGCTGCTTGGTGAGCGTCACCGAGCAGTGTGGGGATTGGGTTACCGCAAGGACATGGTGAAAGGGATAGCCACCATTGGTAAACACGATTGGGAAAATATGGAAACCTATCGGGTCTTCGGTAATTTGGAATATCAAGTCACGGATAGAGTATTGCTGAATGTCGGTACTAGCTACGAAGATAATAACTTCAATAAAGGCGAACTCTCCACCAGACTAGGCGCTAATGTCACCATTGCAACGGGGCATGTGCTGAGATTTGCGGTTGCTGAGAGTTGGCGGCAACCCTTTCTGGCTGAGCAACTACATAATGTCGCATTGCGTTTGAATGACGGGACACTTTTTGAGCAGATACAGATTGCCTCCGAGGAGTTAGACCCAGAGCGAATGCGCAGCTATGAAATTGGCTATGTCGGTCGTTGGTTTGGTGGGCAACTCAGTACCGAAGTGAAGTTGTATCGGGAAGAATTCGAGGATGAAGTGGAATTTGTCTTTGATCCATTTTTTCCGGAAAACGCAACGATTTTCAATCCGGGAGCTATTACTGATGTCAATGGTGGTGAGACGGATATCACCGGTATTGAGACTGGGGTGAATTGGAAGATGACCCGGCGCTCACAGCTGTGGTTGTCCTATGCATTTTCTGAGGTGGATCAGCATTGCCAGACATTGGCGTTTCGGTGTTTCCATGAGAATGACGCTACACCACGTCATACTGCCAGCGTACTGGCCTCCCATAATTTTGATGGGGGCTGGGAAGCCAGTGTGGGTTACTACTATTTGGACGAAATGGCCTGGATTCTCTGGGGGGGGCGATAGAGAGTCTTATGACCGTGTAGATATGAGGGTCGCCAAGACCTTTGATATTGGCCAATCAAGCCTGAAAGTGGAGTTGATCGGCCAGAACCTTGGCGGTGATTACCATGAATTTAATCAAAACAATTTGTTTGAAACCCGAACCTTTGTTCGGGCTACTGTTCAGTTCCACTAAAAGTGTTCTTTAGTTGTTTCTCAATTATTTGGAATCCTTCCAGGGGGAGTCTGCATGATAGACTGCTGCCTTGTTGTGAGTGAGCTTGGGGGTAAGTTGTGGCCAAAAAGAAAATATCTGCTTTTGTCTGTAACGATTGCGGTGCCGATTACACCAAGTGGCAGGGGCAGTGTAATGAGTGTAATGCTTGGAACACTCTTACTGAAGTTCGCTTAGGTTCTGCTGCTCCATCAGCCATACGAAGAGGTTCTGGCTTTGCTGGTGCTGCAAATGGCGCAGTCAGCAAACTCTCTGAAATAGAACTTTCTGAAATACCTCGAATAGGCACAGGAACTAAAGAGCTCGATCTGGTGTTGGGTGGCGGTCTTGTTCCTGGTTCCTGCATTTTGGTCGGAGGTGAACCGGGTGCTGGTAAGAGTACTCTGTTGTTGCAAACGCTCTGTGAGTTAGCCAAACATCAAACGGCCCTTTATGTCACCGGTGAGGAGTCCCCTCAACAGGTGGCTATGCGCGCCAATCGACTGGAATTACCTACAGATCAACTTGAAATTATGGCAGAGACCTCCGTTGAAACGATCTGTGCCACAGCAGAACAATTACAGCCTAAAATTTTGGTAGTGGATTCTATCCAGGTGATGCATCTTGAAGATGTAACCTCAGCACCAGGCAGCGTTTCTCAAGTGCGGGAAAGTGCCGCTATGTTGGTTCGCTATGCTAAGCAGACCAATACAGTGCTTTTGCTTGTAGGTCATGTGACTAAAGATGGCAGCCTCGCTGGTCCAAAAGTTCTAGAGCATATGATCGATTGTTCACTGATGCTGGAAGGCTCAAGTGATAGTCATTTTCGTACCATTCGCAGTAATAAAAACCGCTTTGGGGCAGTGAATGAGCTCGGTGTGTTTGCCATGACCGATAGGGGCCTCCGCGAAGTAGCAAATCCATCAGCAATATTTCTCCAGCGTGGAGATGATGTTGCCTCAGGTAGTGTAGTGATGGTTGTTTGGGAAGGTACTCGGCCATTATTGGTCGAGCTTCAGGCCTTGGTAGATGATAGTCATCTGGGCAATCCCCGCCGTGTTACGGTAGGCCTTGAACATAATCGATTGGCCATGCTGTTAGCGGTTTTGCACCGTCACGGTGGCATTATGGTGGGTGATCAGGATGTGTTTGTGAATGTGGTTGGTGGTGTCAAAGTTCTAGAAACAAGTGCTGATCTGGCATTGATCCTCGCGGTAATTTCCAGTTTTCGTGATCGTCCATTACCTCGAGATTTAATGGTCTTTGGTGAAGTGGGTTTGTCTGGAGAAATTCGCCCGGTACAAAATGGTCAGGAGCGATTGCGAGAAGCCGCTAAACATGGGTTTAAACGAGCTATAGTGCCTTCAGGGAATGCGCCGCGTCAGCCTATTGATGGCATGAAAATTATCCCTGTGCGAAAAGTAACAGATGCTTTGGAAGCTCTGGATTAGTACCCCTTTCTAACCTATTGGTTGGCCTTCCCGCGGTTTATCCATTCTTTTTTGTCTTCTAGGAGGCTGTCAGACTTAACACTGTTCTACTGCGAAAAAGTATAAACCAGCCAGTTTTCACACTCAATTTCGTTAAATAGACCCACTATTCGCCTCAATTGATCGCAAAAACTGACTCATTTCTGCTTTCTCTCGCTACGAACGGTTAAATCCAACAGCCTCCTAGGGATTAACTTCCTTGTGTTGACATTAACTCATAGTGGGCGTAACTTTCACCGCCTTGCTTATGCAATAGGTTCTCAAATCGCATGTCTGCGAATTGAGTGAAACGGGAAATCGGTGCATTGACCCTTACATTAAGGTTAATTATTCCGGTACTGCCCCCGCAACGGTAATTGAGTGAGTCTGCTGGCCATCAGGTCATTTGTAGATTCAAGCGCTAAGTCACACAGCCACTGTGTCATGTTTGATATGGGAAGGCGATTTAGCAGGGAAACCGCTCATGAGTCCGGAGACCGGCCTGTCGCTATGCAGACGAACCGCGGGGTGCGGTCGCGTTGGTAGTGACTCTTATGGCTTTATGTTCATAGTGTCGTGTCAAACAGCCTTGGCTTATTTGTCGCTTCATCTCAGTCTCTTCAGTGCAAAAGTTTCTCCGTGGATTTTTTATTCACAATGCGTTCGGGGATAAACGCCGGAAAAAAATTGATGAAATACTTTTTCCTTGCCTCTGCTTTGACAACAGCCGTTTTACCTTATTCTTTGAGTTATGCACAGACAGCTGAACACAGCCAGTGGGATATGAACGAAATTGTTGTGACAGCTTCGCTTCAACCTATTGAGCTGCAGCATTCGGCCAATGCTATAACAGTAATTTCTGCCAAAGACATCGAACATTCTCATGCGACCATGGTTAGCGATTTATTGCGTGATGTACCAGGATTAGCGGTTAATAGAAATGGTGTCCTTGGATCATCAACCCAGCTAAGAGTGCGTGGGGCTGAAGCGAATCATGTATTGGTAATGATTGATGGTGTAGAGGTCAATGACCCATCACAGGGCGATGAATTCAACTGGGCTCATTTGCCGGTAACTGGTATTGAGCGAATTGAAATTGTTCGCGGACCTCAAAGTGCTTTGTGGGGCAGTGATGCCGTTGCTGGTGTGGTGAATATTTTGACCCGAAAAGCAAGCAAGCCTTTACAGGGTAGTGGCTATTCTGAAGCGGGGAATCACGGCACCAATCATTCCGGATTTAGTTTGGGCGGTAGTGGGAATACCTACCATCTTAATTTGAGTGGTTTTCATGTTTCAGCAGATGGAGAAAATATCTCCCGCAATGGGGGAGAAGACGATGGCTACAGGAATACTACTGTAAACCTGAATGCCGGCTGGCAGCCATTGGGCAACCTTTCTTTCGCCCTAACTGGTCGCCAAACCGAGGGTGAGAATGAATTTGACGAGATCGATTCTTTTGTGACTGGCTTGCCCCAGGATGCCGACAAAGAGTCTGAGTTTCGGCAGCGTTTTGGGCGCTTGCAGACTGATTTATCACTTTTCGATGATCACTGGCAGCAGCGACTGGCCGTATCTCTCAGTCGCCATAATAATGATGAATTTACCGATGGTAACTTAACCGGTGATAAGTCAATACGAAAGAAACAATACAGTTACTTGAGCGCACTGAATTGGGCGGATAATACCCAACAATTATCCTTTTTAGCAGAACATGAAACAGAGGACTTTAGTCAGCGTGGCACAGCCCAGCCCTGGGGTGATCCAAATCAGGATCGAAAAAGAAGAACGGACAGCTTAGCTTTAGAATACAGGATTACTCTTTGGGATGACCTGACACTGGCTGCCAGTGTCCGTCATGACGATAACGACGAATTTCAAAATTCCAATACCCGCCGGTTTGAGGCCAGCTATATGCTACCCAATGGTGATACCCGGTTGCGTGCGGCTTATGGAACAGCCATTAAAAACCCTACCTTTACTGAACGTTTTGGCTTTTTTACCAATTTCCAGGGTAATCCAGATTTACAGCCGGAGGAATCTAAAAGCTGGGAAGTTGGTGTTGATCAAACATTATTTGATGGCAGTTTGTCCCTTGGGCTGACTTATTTTAATACCCGGTTAGACAATGAAATTGATGGCTTTGTGTTTGATCCTATGACCTTTGCATTTACTGCAGAAAACGTTAATGGCACTAGTGATCGACAAGGTGTAGAGGTAGAAGTGGATGCCAAGATTGCCTCGACTCTGGGTTTGAAGGCCAGTTATACCTATACAGATGCTACACAACCAGATTCAGGTGCTGACCGTGATGTCGATGAATTGCGCCGTCCTCAGCATCTCGGCAGCATCAGTTTAAATTGGTCGCCAACTAGTCAATTCAATATAAACCTGAATGCTCAATATAACGGCTCCCAGGATGATGTATTTTTTCCACCCTGGCCCCAATCATCACGGGTGGTTAAGTTGGATGACTATACTTTAGTAAACCTCACTGCCAGCTATCAAGTGAATCAGAAGTTGTCCTTTTATACTCGCCTGGACAACATTCTCGATGAAGATTATGAAGAAGTGTATGGTTTCCAAACATTGGGTTTTGGTGCGATTGTAGGTGTTCGCTACAACTTTGCGCCATAACATAGAGAACTAACATCGAGTGCTTTAGCTGAAATAGGTTGATGGTTGTGACAGATCAGAGTTTAGGTAAGAAAACCCGAGTGTTACTGTCTTGGAGTAGCGGCAAGGACTCCGCTTGGGCACTGTATCAGTTACAGCAAGACCCTGATGTGGAGGTGGTTGGTTTGCTAACCACTTTCAATAGGGAATTTGACCGTTCAGCTATTCACGGTGTTAGGTTGGAATTGGTTCGTGCCCAGGCAAAAGCAGCCGGGCTGCCGTTAATGGAAGTAGCCCTACCTTGGCCCTGTAGCAATGAGCAATATGAAAGCCTTATGTCGGAAGCCATAGACTGCGCCAAACGTGACCTGTCGCCAGATGCGGTCGCCTTTGGTGATCTCTTTCTAGAGGATATCCGTCAGTATCGTGAAGAGCGAATGGCCGGCACAGGGTTGGATCTGATGTTTCCCATCTGGGGTATTCCCACGACTGAGTTGGCTGAGAGTATGATTGAGTCTGGATTGCAAGCATACCTTACCTGCCTTGACCCCAAAAAAGTGTCTGAGGCTTTAGCCGGGCATGCTTTTGATCGAGAACTTCTGTCAAGGCTGCCAGGGGCAGTGGACCGTTGTGGAGAGAATGGTGAGTTTCATACATTTGCCTGGAATGGTCCCATGTTTCATAAGCCAGTGGCGGTGACTTTGGGTGAAACAGTGAAACGTGAGGGGTTTGTTTACACCGACTTGGTAGGTGCACTTTGTTAGGCGAATTCTTGTTAGGTACTTCTTTGTTGGGTAAGCCGCTGTGAAAATTGTTTCTTTACTACCTAGTGCCACGGAGATTATTTGTGGCATTGGTTTACAAGATCAGCTGGTGGGTATTACCCACGAGTGTGACTACCCTGGTGATGTCCTGGGTTTACCTATTGTGACCCGGTCGCAGATACCTAAAGGACTCTCCAGTCACGAAATTGATGTCATGGTACGAAGTCAGCTGGAAACAGATAGTGCACTCTATAGTTTGGATGTGGAAACGCTATCTAGTTTGAAGCCTGACTTGATTGTTACCCAAGCCCTTTGTGATGTTTGTGCCGTGTCAGCCGACGAGGTCACCACCGTTGCTTGTGAATTGCCAGGTCACGCGCAGGTTATTAATTTGGAGCCCACTTGTTTAAGCGATGTTTTGCAAACCATTCCTGTGGTGGGAAAAGCTGCAAAATGTGAAGCTGAAGCTCAGGCATATTATGAACAGTTAAATCAGCGGGTAGCGACCGTTGTGTGGCGAACAGAGGCGGTTGACCAATATTTACGCCCGAGAGTGGCTATTCTCGAATGGCTTGATCCATTGTTTGATGGTGGACACTGGTATCCTGAACTGATAGAAATGGCGGGTGGTATTCCCTGTTTTGGTACCAGGGATAAACCATCATGTTCCCGCCCATGGGAGGACCTTGTCGCAGCAAAACCTGATGTAGTTTTGGTTTCTCTTTGTGGTTTTGATCTATCCAGAACTGAGCAGGATATGCCTTTGTTGGTCAATAATGTTGAATTTTCTCAACTGCCTGCGACTAAAAAAGGCCAGATTTTTATGGTGGATGGCAATAGTTATTTTAGTCGCCCGGGCCCGCGATTGGTTGATAGCCTGGAAATTCTTGCCAACCTCCTGCATCCTGAGATTCATCCTTTGCCGGCAGGCCTTCCTGCGGCAACAGAATGGAAAGCTGGTTGCTAATAATTAACGCTGAGGAAATCTCGTGACAGACAAGCACCAAAAAAAAATGCAGAAGCTTAAGGAAAGTGTCGATTCGGGCATTATAGCTGCGGATACTGAGCGCGGTGTTGTGATCTTGTTAACAGGTGATGGCAAGGGTAAGACTAGCTCAGCATTTGGTATGGTGATGCGTGCCTTGGGGTACGATTACAAAGTGGGTGTTGTTCAGTTTATTAAGGGCGAACAACTGTCTGGAGAGGAGCTGTACTTGCGAGATAAGTGCCCACAAGTAGATTTTTACCAAATGGGTACCGGCTTCACCTGGAATACTCAGGATCGTGATGCTGATATTGCTGCGGCTAAAAAGACCTGGGCCGTAGCAGAACAGATGCTAAAGGATGACAGCTTCCATTTGGTTGTGTTGGATGAACTTACTTATATGTTCAGTTTTAAATATCTGGATGAGCAGACTGTGTTGGATGCCATGCAAAACCGCCCAAAAAACCAAAGTGTTGTAATCACCGGGCGAGGTGGTGGTTCAGGCTTACAGGAATTGGCGGATACAGTATCTGAAATAAAAGACATAAAACATGCTTATAAATCCGGAGTAAAAGCTCGGAAGGGTGTCGATTTTTAGGTGTACCTTTCTGAGAGGGGATTATTAAAACACCGTTAAATAAAAAATGATTGAAAATTGAGTAACAACTTTGCGTCGCTATTCTCCTATTAAATTCATCTCACTGGCCGGTGTTGCGCTGGTCATGGCTCTTCTGTGTGGGTTGTTAAGTGGTGCTTCAGATATTCCACCTTCAAAAATATGGGGACTGTTTAGTTTCAAGGCACTCGATATGGATCATCAGATTCTTCAGTTAATTCGTTTGCCTAGGGTTTTATTGGCGGCGTTGGCCGGCGCCTGTCTGGCCAGTTGTGGGGCAGTTATGCAGGGGCTGTTTCGAAACCCGTTGGCAGACCCCTCCTTGATAGGTGTATCCAGTGGTGCTTCAGTGGGAGCCAGTTGTGTAATTTTTTTTGGCGGCACAAGTGTGATCGGTAGTGGTATAGGTTTGCCTGCCATTGTAGTCGGTGCTTTTGTGGGTGGCTTACTTGCAACAAGCATTGTCTATCGTTTGGCGACGTCCGTTACCGGGACATCAGTGGCTACGATGTTATTGGCTGGCATTGCGATCACTGCATTGTCTGGGGCAATAACCAGCTTGTTCAGTTTTTTTGCCGATAACGAAATGTTGCGGCGGATCAGCCTGTGGCAAATGGGTAATCTTGATGGAGCCGATTGGCCCCGAGCACTCTCGATGGGGCTGGTAGCGATTCCCCTGATTCTGGTCTTGCCTCGAGAGGGGCAGGCGCTCAATGCCATGCTGCTGGGTGAATCCGAGGCGCGTCACCTGGGGGTCGATGTTGAAACCATGAAGCGACGCTTGATTTTGTTAACGGCTTTGGGGGTAGGGGTTGCTGTTGCCGTGTCAGGTGTTGTCGCTTTTGTGGGGTTGATCGTTCCTCATTTGGTGCGATTGATGATTGGCCCTGATCACCGTTATTTGATACCCGGATCTGCCATTCTGGGCGCTGTTTTACTCTTGCTGGCGGATACCGCAGCGCGGACACTAATGTCTCCAGCTGAATTACCTACTGGGGTGATTACTGCTTTATTGGGTGCCCCGTTTTTTGTTGGTTTATTACTCCAACAACGAAAGAGAATGGTGGGTTGATCGATGCTTGAATCCCGTCAGTTATCACTATCTATTGCCGGTTTTAAATTGCTTCAAGATGTTGATTTGCAAGTGTGCCCTGGTGAAGTGACAGCGATTATTGGCCCCAATGGTGCTGGTAAAACCAGCCTGTTGAGATTGTTGTGTGGCGAGATAAAACCGTCATCCGGTGAAGTGATTTTCGATGGCCTTTCTCTCGATCAATGGCAGCCAAAACAACTTGCCCGAATGTTGAGTGTCTTACCCCAGGGGTCAGCACTGAATTTTCCGTTTACGGCCAGAGAGGTGGTGATGATGGGGCGGATTCCCCATGCCACGGGTTTGGCCAAAGACATAGAAATTGTCGATGCAGCTTTGGCGCTTGTGGGTGGTAGTTATCTTGATAAGCGGCCCTATACTCAAATGTCTGGCGGTGAAAAACAGCGCGTACAGTTGGCCCGGGTGCTTGCCCAAATTTGGGAGCCAGATACCTGTGGGGATAGGGTTCTTATTTTGGACGAGCCGACATCGGCTTTTGATTTGGCGCATCAACAGCTCACTCTCGAAATTGTCAAAAATTTTGTTCGGCAAGGTGTTGGTGTTTTGTTAGTTGTTCATGATCTCAATTTAGCGGCCAGTTGTGCTGATCAATTGGTGGTGTTGAACTGTGGTCGACTTGTTGCACAGGGTGCTCCTGAGCATGTTTTGTCGGTAGATTTAATAGAACAGGTTTTCAATGTGACGGCTTCCATTGGTGTTCACCCCAGAACAGGTTCACCTATGGTGATCGTTTAATATGAGCAGCCAGAGATTGTGGCATTTTGTACTATTTCTGTTCTGGTTGCTGTTATCGTCACACTTATCCGCAGACATTCATGTTGAGGACGATCTCGGTCGAGAAATAACATTATCTAAGCCTGCGCAAAGGGTGATCAGTTTGGCACCTCATTTGACCGAAGTAGTTTATGCGATGGGTGGTGGTGATCGCATGGTGGCTACGGTCGCCTGGAGTGATTTCCCGGAAGAAGCGAAATCACTCCCTGTTATCGGTTCCAACAACAAGATTAATTACGAGGCCTTACTTGCTTACAAACCGGACCTAGTATTGGTTTGGCGAAGTGGTAACGGAGAAAATATTATTAAGCGACTGGCTTCGTTGGGATTGAATGTTTTCGTCAATGAACCGAGAAAACTTGGCGGCATACCTAATACACTCCATAAAATTGGCCGTTTACTAGGCAAAGAGTTGGAGTCAGAGGAAACGATTCACCAGTTTCAGGCTACTCTTGAGGGCCTACAGAGCAAGTACCAACAGGTAGGAAAGGTCAGTGTTTATTACCAGATCTGGCAGTCGCCATTAATTAGTTTTGGCGGTGAACATTTGGTTTCTGATGTGCTTCAGCTTTGTGGCGCTCAAAATATTTTTTCAGAGGTGAAGCCACTTGTTCCCAGAATAGGGGTGGAATCTGTGTTGGCAGCAGATCCGGAAGTGATCATTGTTGGGCAGTACACGGATGTTGAGGTTGCTTTTGAGTATTGGAGGCAATGGCCCCAGTTAAGGGCGGTAGCGAATAAGCACCTATATAAAGTCGATCCCTATTTGCTTCACCGCCATACGCCACGAATTCTTCAGGGCGCAGCCCAACTCTGCAGTGCTATTGATAAGGCCCGTTAATTGGCCATTATTTTGAGAAGATAAAAAACCGCCTTTCGGCGGTTTTTTACGGCAAATTATTGTGAATGCTTACAAATCATAGCCACGTTCATCATGCTGGGATAAATCCAATCCGTAGGTTTCTTGTTCAGTATCTACGCGCAGCCCAACTAACAGATCTACTAATTTCAAAATTACGTAAGTCACGATGGCGGTATACACCAACGTACTTGCTACACCGATGAATTGTACTTGTAGTTGAGATCCCATGGTCATGCCCTCGGCATAACCCTGGCCGCTGAATACACCCAACTCCGAAGAAGCAAAAACACCCGCTAAAATCGTACCTAAAATACCACCCATACCGTGTACGGGGAATACATCCAGTGAGTCGTCAATTTTAAATTTTTGTTTGACCATTTGGGTGGCAAAGTAGCAAATGATACCGGCAGAAAAGCCGATAATTAGTGCGCCACCAGGGCCCACAAAACCAGAGGCTGGGGTGATAGTACCGAGACCGGCAACCATACCGGTAACGATACCCAGTACGGAAGGTTTGCCGTGTTTGATCCACTCCATCATCATCCAGGCCAGAGAGCCCGTGGCAGCAGAAATGTGAGTTACCAGCATGGCCATACCTGCGTCGCCGTTGGCTGCCAAAGCTGAGCCGGCATTAAAGCCAAACCAGCCTACCCAAAGCATACCCGCACCGGTGACGGTCATGGTCAGGTTGTGGGGCATCATGGCTTGAGTTTGGAATCCTTTACGATTACCAATAACTAGCGCTGCGACTAAGGCGCCAACACCTGCGGTGACGTGAACAACGGTACCACCGGCAAAATCAAGCAGACCCATTTCGCCGAGCCAGCCGCCACCCCAAACCCAGTGTGTGATCGGTATGTAGACTAATAGAAGCCAAATGCTACTGAAAATAAGTACTGCAGAAAATTTAACACGCTCAGCAAATGCACCAATAATGAGCGCCGGGGTGATGATGGCAAATGTCATTTGGAACATGGCAAAAACCGATTCGGGGATATCTCCTGCCAGAGTGTCCTCCAGAACGTTACCTAGCATGAAGTTATCCATGCCACCGATGATGCTGTTCATCGAGCCACCATCGGTGAATGCAAGACTATAGCCACAGACCAGCCAGATTAATGATGCAACACAGGTTATAGCAAAACATTGCATTAATACCGACAGAACATTTTTTGCGCGAACCAGGCCACCATAAAAAAGTGATAGCCCTGGAATTGTCATAAACAGAACAAGCGCTGTTGCTGTTATAATCCAGGCTGTATTGGCTCCATCCAGGCCTTCTGCGTGTCCCATTGAGGGGATGAGTAGTCCCAATATCAGGGTGGAGAATGCTATGTCTCGGTTCAAGCGTGTCAACATGGGTTTTTCCTCTCTTTCGCACCATAATCGAGCATATAGGTGGTCGACCTGGTTTTTTGGCACCAGTATGGGGCGATTTTTATTGATTATTGGCCTCTATTGGGCCTTTTTTAATTTTTCATAGAATTACCGGCAAATGCTATGCCAAAAAATGAAGAAGGTGATTCTTGTTGGTGCATTTTGATGAATTTTTTTGGAGTTTAAGTATGGAGTGGAAATTATTGTTGACCGTTTTTGGTGCTGTTTTTATTGCCGAGCTTGGGGATAAAACGCAGCTAGCTACTTTATTGTTTGCAGCGGAACATGAAGTGAGCAAGTGGACGGTTTTTATTGGTGCTTCATTGGCACTAATAGCAACTTCTGCTGTAGGTGTGTTGGCTGGAGGAGCTATCGCACAATTTATCAGCCCTAAGGCTTTGTCTATGGTTGCGGGTGTAGGTTTTATAATGATTGGTGTTTTTACCCTTATTAAGGCTTGATCCAGGTTCGTTCCCCTTTGAGATAGTTGGCATATACTTAACCTATATTTTTAAGTTATCTACGCTATTAGATATTGTATGGCGTGTATATATGAGGTGAAAAGAGATGAGTAATGAAGAACTGAAAACTCGGCTTGAAGATTTACATCAGGAGCTGGAAAAGGCCCATACGTTATCTACCGAAGAGAGAGATAAGTTTGGGAGTTTGTTGTCCGATATGGTTTTGATTGCTAGAGGAGAGGATTTAGAGCAAGAGAATGAAGAGTTTCGTGACGATGAAACTTTACGTGAAAAACTAGAGCATAAGGCCAGCGACTTTGATGTTGACCACCCTCGCCTTGCCAGCGTGATTCGCCAAGTACTTGATACCCTGGGTAAGATGGGTATCTGAAAATACTTTGCCTTTGAGAAAAATTATTGGCGTGGGTGGTTGAGTTGATGAAAAAAAGCCTGCTAGCCAACCTTCCTGCTGACTTTTCTCAGGAATTTTTCAAAGAAATCATCAATACAGGCCATATTCGTATTGAGCAAATAGTATCCAAAGGTCACACAAGCCCTGAACAGGGTTGGTATGACCAAGATGAAAATGAGTGGGTTGTTGTGATCAAAGGTGCAGGCGAACTGACGTTTGAATCCGGTGAAATTATTAAGATGATGGCGGGCGATTACATTAATATTGAAGCCCATAACAAGCATCGTGTGACCTGGACGGATCCCGACGAAGAGACGATTTGGTTGGCTGTTTTTTATTAATGGATTATTTCTATAAATAGAGGCTTTTTAGGGTTTTTCCAGTGCTTCCAGTGAGCGCTGACATTTTGCATCATAGTCATGGGATGGGTTTTATATAGTTTTTTTCCTAGTTTGTGGGCTTTGGTGCGTAATTGTAGTTGGCGTTGTTGAGCATGTTTTTTAACCTCATCACAGGAGTTACTATCAAGTTGGCTACTTTTAGAATTAAGGGTTTCCCTTAGTATTGAAAGATCGTGATCCTGGCCTAGCAGGCTTTCCAGGGATTTTGCATCAGACGCTTTTTGCTCCATAAATTCTGGCCAGCATTCTTTTAGCAAATAGCATTGATGCTCAAAAATTTTTACTTTTTTACGCCAGTTATGGAAGCCTTTAATTGAGGGGGAGGCATAAACACACTTTAAGGCTTTTCGCCCTTTCTTGTAGTTTCGACTAAAGTTTATAGCAATGGTTGAAATATCTTTGTGAGCAATTGGCCAAAGTTCTAGGCTTGATTTGATGTCTTTAAGTTCTTGGGCCAACTCATGTACTACTGTTCTCGCATCGCCTTGAATGAAGGTGTTGATGTCTCGTTGTTTTTCTAATGTGGCTTTTAAAGAGCTTGCTGATCGATAAACAGTTTCATCATGTTCAGGTGTAATTGAAGGGGTGGCGTTCAGGCGATCATAAGCTTCTATAATGGCTTCGGAATCTCGTATTTTAGATAGCTGCTGCCCTATATGCTTAAACCTGTTTTCTTCAATATCATAGACGTTTGGGTCCAGGTCGCCTCGTATTAAATGTAATAGACTTTGAATCTTCTTAAAGCATCTGCGGGCGTTGTGTATTCCGTCATGCAAATTGGCGTTCTCGGTATCAAGTTCACGACAGGCCTGATCTAATTGCTCGGCCAGAATGCGGCGGATAGCTGTGGGAACCGATTCATTATGCTCAAAGAAATAGCCCATTTTTTCTCAGTGTTGTATATGAAAGACCAATGCTGATATTTACAGGCATTATTATCATTTCGAAAAAGATTGTTACGACTATTACTTTTAGTAGAAAGCAGCTGAAAATGCTACTAGTGTGCTAGAAAAATCGACTCGTGATCAGCCAACAACTGAGAGACCCTGCCAGTAAAAAACCAATAGCATAGAAGAATGCATGACGACGAAAGCGACTGCTCAGTTGGGTTTGTTCGGTACTGCTAATAATAAAGGGTAATCCCTCATGAGGTGGTTTGCTTAGTAAATGTTCCACGGGTTCACCGGCTTGTGACAATTGTCGTGTGTTTGCCTCTTCTGATGCAGCTTGGCGAACAAGCTTCCATTCTTCTAAATCCAGTTCACCATTGCCATCACGATCAAACTGCTCAAGTAAGGTTGGAAAGTCTTGTTTCCATTCTGAAAGAATATTGCCGATGAGTTGTTTCGGGTGCAATGTACGAATTTCCGTAGCATCACTTTCGAAATGGCCTAATGTGTAGAGAGGGTCACCCTCTAAAATAATGTGTTCCGTATAGCGGTAACGTCGCCCAAACGCTAGACCTCCAATGGATATAGGCGCTGAAGCCATAGACATCATGTTTTTGCCAGAAGTGTTTTTGAGGCTGGGGATATTGCCTGTCGGTCGACGAGAGCTGCCATGCCATACTCGTTGGTGTCGACAGCTTATTTCAGCGCCTACCGGGTCAATTTGACAGAGGCCTGTTGAGTCTTTTAAGTGAAAGGGGTGTTCACTTGAACGTTTTTCAACGGTTACCCAGTGGCTTGATTTACCTGAACGCTGGTACCTTTCGATGCTATAGCGCCACCAGAGGCAAAGGGTGTTTGTAAGGGGGGCTAATCGTGGGTTGCCTTGAAGTTCTGCGAGACCAATTAATTCAGAATAACCCTGACTGGCAGAGCGTATTCGCGAGGTGGGCATATCTTCAATAAGTCTGGACCGCTTAAATAACCGGTGACATTTTCTTAGGCTGAAAAGTGTGCCGAATATAGCGATGCCGATCCAAATAATAAAATCCCATGTAGCCATGCCCTGAATGCATTCGCTGCAAAATAAGGTGGCAATATCAGTTGAGAGCATCAGTGTGGCTGAGTAGTCGAGAATTAAAAGGACTAAGAGTTAAACAGCCCTTTAATATCAACATCGGCTTTTTCCTCTTCAGAAAATTCGAGCAAGTCATGGGCGCCAAATTTGAAGAAGTTAGCAATTAAAACATCAGGGAATTGCTCAATTCGAATATTGTTTTGATTCACTGAATCGTTATACAGCTCACGACGATCAGCAATGCCATTTTCTAATTCTGAAATACGGGCTTGTAAATGCTGAAATGATTCATTGGCTTTGAGGTCTGGGTAGTCTTCTGTCAGGGCGAACAGTTTGCCGAGCGTACCGCGTAACACTGTTTCTGCTATCCCAAGGCCTTCAATATCTTGGGACTGAGCGGCAGCAGAAACATTATTGCGAGCGGAGATAACTTTTTCTAACGTCTCCTGCTCGTACCCCATGTATTGCTTGCAGGTTTCTACTAGCTTAGGTAGCTCGTCGTGGCGCTGTTTAAGTAGTACATCGATATTGGCCCATGCCTGGGTAACCCGGTGTTTGAGCGCCACCAAATTGTTATACAACGTGACGCCATAACCACCGATTAAAACCAAAAGACCGATAATAATAAATGTGGAAACCTGCATAACCCTATCCCTGCATAATCATGGTTAAAAGTGATGAGGCAAGAATAGGAGGTTTGCTGAGCATGGGCAATAGGGCGAAATGGTAGTTGAAGGGTGCTTAGAAAGAGATTTTACATTCGACTGTCTGGTTATTTGGCTTGCCGAGGCTTTTAGTTTTAAATGAAGTAAGTGGTTTCGGCGAAGGTTTTGAGGGAAAAGTGTTGAGGAGAAAGCGGTGATGGGCAGCCAAACAATACTTGCCATTGATCAGGGAACAACCAGTTCGAGGGCTATTTTGTTTTCTCAGGTGGGTGAAGTTCTCAGTGTAGAACAAAAGGAATTGGAGCTGTTCTTCCCCCATAAAGGCTGGGTGGAACAGAATCCAGAGGCCATATGGAATGATGTTCTTGAATGTTGCACCCAAATAATAAAGCTGCCCACACAAAGTACGGCGCTACAAAGCCCTGTAGCAATAGGCATTACTAATCAGCGTGAAACCACCATTGTTTGGGATAGAAAAACTGGAAAGCCCATTTATAACGCCATTGTGTGGCAAGACCGGAGGACCGCTGAAAAGTGCAACAGCCTAAAAGAGCAGGGTCATGAATTGACTGTTACGAGTAAAACCGGTTTGTTGCTTGACCCATATTTCTCAGCCACAAAAATAGCTTGGATTTTAGATAATGTTTCTGGTGCGCGAGACCGAGCTGAATCAGGTGAGCTGGCATTTGGTACCGTGGACAGCTATTTGTTGTGGAAGCTCACGGATGGTGAAGTCCATGCTACAGATGTGACTAACGCTTCGCGAACCATGCTTTATAACATTGTGGATCAAAAATGGGATGAAGAATTACTAACCCTCTTTAATATTCCCACGGCTGTTTTACCCGAAGTGAAAGACAATATTACCCTTTTTGGAAGCACATCTAAGAACGTACTGGGAGTAGAAGTTCCCATCGGCGGAATGGCCGGCGATCAGCAAGCTGCACTGATAGGGCAAGGCTGCTTTAGCCCTGGCATGGCTAAATCCACCTATGGCACAGGTTGTTTTGCTTTAATGAACATAGGGCAAACATTCAAGCAATCAAAAAACCGATTACTGACAACCATTGCATACCGTATTAATGGTGAGATGACTTACGCCATCGAAGGGTCAATCTTTGTTGCTGGTGCAGCAATTCAGTGGTTGAGAGATGGTTTAGGCTTGTTTGATGATGCGCCTGAAAGCGAGGCAATAGCCAATTCAGTTGCAGATAATAACGAAGTTTATTTTGTTCCAGCATTTACGGGTTTGGGCGCACCTTATTGGCGACCCGATGCAAAAGCATTGATTATGGGTTTGTCCCGTGAAAGTAATCGGGCGCATATTGTCCGCGCGGCTTTGGAGGCTCAAGCCTATCAAACTCTGGATTTAATGGAGTCCATGGAAATCGACAGCGGATACCGTTCAGAAATTTTGCGAGTAGATGGTGGGTTGGTTGCTAATGAGTTTGTCTGTCAGTTTTTGGCTGATATGTTGAGTGTCACCATCGAATTACCAAAAGTAACAGAAACAACAGCGTGGGGTGCAGCGGTGTTGGCTGGTGTTCAGGTCGGACTATTTGGAGAGGTACAAGAGGTGGCGGATACATGGCAAGCAGAGAAAAGCTATTATCCACAAATGCCTGAGCCTGAACGTCAAAGGCTTTATATGGGTTGGAAACAGGCAATCGATATGCTGGTTACAAGTGATAAAGAGTAAACAACGAGGTTTTAATGAGTGGTACTTACAATTTAATTCACGTACCAATAAAACCCCCTTGGTTTTTTTCGATATAAGCTAACGACAGCTTTTTGGTTAGCAATTTTTTATGCGGGGAGCTGTGCCTATTCGTTGATGAGTAGTGTTTATCCCTTACTAATACTTCGAAAAAACGGAAATATAATCACAATTATTACCTTTGACCCTTCATATCTCATCGTTTTAGAATCAGGCTGACTTTGTAACGATATGTTGTGATAGAGAAATACTGCGGTAAATAAGTGCCGTGGTATAAGGGCAAAAAAATGGCAATGAAGGAACTTGAGGTAAAGCTGGAAGAGACTACCACTACACCATGGGAGGTGTGGTACGAGGAAATCGTTGAATTCAGAGCAATATACCGAAATTGCCTTGTTCCCTATTTTTATACCACCAAAAATGGGCACGCTTTGTGGTATTGGGTATTAAAAGTACGTGATGATAAAGCTCGTGGAAAACTGAATAAAAATCAGGTCAAGTTGTTGAATGATCTGGATTTTATCTGGGTTCAGCAAGATGATACGTGGGAGAAAGGCTTTGCTGAGTTGATGAAATATAGGGAAGACAATGGTGATTGTTTAGTGCCCGATGGTTACCGGACAAAAGACCAATTTCCATTGGGCTTGTGGGTATTTGAGCAGAGAACATTCGATGGGAATTATCCCAGAGAAAAGTATAACCGCCTTAAAAGCCTCAATTTTGTCTGGAATCTGCGTGAATATAATTGGGGGCAGGCATTCAGAGCCCTTAAAGTGTACAAAAATCAGTATGGCGATTGCCTAGTTCCTTCCGGCTATGTCACTGATGATCGGTTAGATCTTGGTGCTTGGGTCATTGATCAGCGCGTTGATCGACACTATGAACATATGCCCAAGGAAAAAGTTGAAAAGCTCGATAAGCTGGATTTTTTCTGGGGAGCCTGGAATAACACATCCCAAGTGTTATTTGTCCCTAAAAAGGGAGGCGACCTAAGATAGGGCTCGCCTATTCTTTTTCTGAATAGCAGCTATTTTCTTCAGCTTTTTGTCCTAAATACAGTTATAATCGCGGGCTTGATTTTAATTCCATAAATTTTTTAACCCATTGTCTTCGTCGTTTTAGAACCTCGCTGGAGCTTTAGGGAAGCGGGAACGATTACACTATGTCTATAACACTTCTTGATACAAAGCTATTAGAAACAGAATCTACGCCATGGGAAAAATGGTATGAACTCATGGCAGCCTTTAGGGCAGAGAATGGCCATTGCTGGGTGCCATATTTTTATATGACAGAAGATGGTTACGACCTTTACCGTTGGGCGTTAAAGAAGCGTTACGACTGGACCTGGGGAGAACTTGCCGAAGAACAAATTCGTTTGCTTGATGAGTTGGATTTTATTTGGGAGCAGCAAGATGATTCTTGGGAAAAAGGCATTGCTGAATTGATGATATACAAAGCAGAGCATGGCGATTGTTTTGTGGATGGGGAGTATAAGACCAAAGATGGTTACGAGTTGGGGTTCTGGGTCGCGACACAGCGCATTTTTGATGGTAACTATCCTAGAGAAAAATACCAACGCCTGAAGAATCTGGGGTTTGTTTGGAGCCTTCGTGAGTATAACTGGGCGAGAGCTTATGATGCTTTAAAAGAGTACAAAGCAATCAATGGTGATTGTTGTGTGCCCAAAGAGTTCATGACTGAAGACGGTATGGAGCTAGGCTTGTGGGTACAAGAGCAGCGTGTCAACTTACACTACAAGTATCTTGCTCAAGAGCGCATGGTAAAACTTGATGAGTTGGGTTTTGCATGGGCTCTCGCAGATGACTCTTCGCCAGTTGTATTTGTCGATCGCAGAAAGAAAGTTAGTGAGATTAAGCGGGTAGATTAAGCTGGTATAAGAGCCGCTTCACCTGCTACACCTATTCTTTTGGTCTAAATTCTTTCTATTTAAAAGTTATAAGGGGTGAAATTATTCACCCCTTTTTAGTTTTTAATGCTTTAGTCTTTTGTACTTCATCCGCGTTGGTTGGGCATCTTGCCCCTTCCGTTTAATAAAGTCTTCGTGGTATTCGGTGAAGTCACCCTCGAATAGCACTACTTCACTATCACCTTCGTAAGCCAGAATGTGGGTTGCCACACGATCAAGGAACCAGCGATCGTGAGAGATAACCATCACACAGCCGGGGAAGGTTTGAATCGCTTCTTCTAGTGCGCGCAGGGTTTCAATATCCAGGTCATTTGAGGGCTCATCGAGCAGTAGCACGTTAGCACCCTGCTTTAGGGTGTTGGCCAGGTGCAGTCGGCCGCGTTCACCGCCAGAGAGTTCTCCCACACGTTTTTGCTGATCGCCACCCTTGAAGTTAAAGCGGCCAGCATAGGCGCGTGAAGGCACTTCGTAGTTGCCAATGTGTAAAATGTCTTGGCCGCCAGAAATTTCTTCCCAAACAGTTTTACTGTCGTCCAGGTTTTCTCGACTTTGTTCGACAAAGGCGAGGTTGACAGTTTCACCAATGGTGATGGTTCCGCTATCTGGCTGTTCTGTGCCTGCTATCATCCGGAATAGGGTGGATTTACCTGCGCCGTTACCGCCAACGATGCCGACAATGGCACCTTTAGGAATGCTGAAGGACAGGTTGTCGAGCAGTAACTCATCACCAAAGCTTTTGCTGACGCCATCAAATTCGATAACTTTGTCCCCCAGACGTGGGCCTGGTGGAATATAAATTTCGTTGGTTTCGTTGCGGGCCTGAAAGTCCTGAGAATTCATTTCATCAAAACGGGCTAGTCGCGCTTTGTTTTTTGCATGACGGCCTTTGGGGTTTTGTCGTACCCATTCCAACTCGTGCTTGATCGTGCGCTGGCGGGCATCTTCTTGCTTCTGTTCCAGCTCAAGACGCTGTTCTTTGGTTTCCAGCCATGTGGTGTAGTTGCCCTCGTAGGGGATGCCGTGACCGCGGTCCAGTTCCAGAATCCAGCCGGCTACGTTATCGAGGAAGTAGCGGTCGTGGGTGACTGCCACAACGGTGCCGGAAAATTCTTCCAGGAATTTTTCCAGCCAGAAAACTGATTCCGCATCCAGGTGGTTGGTGGGCTCATCCAGCAAAATCATATCGGGCTTGGAGAGCAATAAGCGGCACAGGGCAACCCGACGTTTTTCACCGCCGGATAGTTTGGTGACATCAGCTTCCCAAGGCGGAAGGCGTAGAGCATCGGCCGCCACTTCCAAGGTGTGATTCAGATTGTGGGCATCCCAGGTCTCAATGATATTTTCCAGCTCACCCTGACGCTTGGCCAGTTGGTCGAAATCGGCATCGGGTTGTGCATAATCAGCATAAATTTGATCAAGCTCTTTTAGGGCATCCACGGCTTCTCGAACACCATCTTCTACATTGCCACGAACATCTTTCTCCGGATCCAGTTGTGGTTCCTGTGGCAGGTAACCCACTTTGATATCGGGCATCGGGCGAGCTTCGCCCTGAATATCAGAGTCGATCCCCGCCATGATTTTCAGCAGAGTAGATTTACCCGCTCCGTTGAGGCCGAGTACGCCAATTTTGGCACCGGGGAAAAAGGACAGGGAAATATCTTTTAGAATTTCGCGCTTGGGTGGGACTACTTTCCCCACCCGATTCATGGTGTATACGTATTGAGCCATTGGATTTAGTTACTATTAGGTTGTTTGGATGGCGGTCATTTTAGCTGAAGTTAAGGGGTAACAGGAACCGGTTGATCAAAACCGAGGTTGCCCATTTCAATACCTCGACGGAAATCCTCCATATGTTTCTTCATCCATTCTTCGGCTTTGTCGGGATTGTTGTCACAGATAGCAGCATAAATATGCTGGTGGGCGACCAAAATACGTTCGCCGGGGGACAGTGCCCTGATAATTTCACCCCAGGCCACGGGATAAAACAATTCATTAAGAGGAGCACGTGCCAGCAGCAGGGCGCTGTTGTGGGTTGCCTTAGCGAGCAAATCGTGAAATTCAATTTCAGCGGCTAATAAAGCATCGTGATCGTTCATTACTTCACGGGTAAGAACCAAGTTTGCTGCCAATAACTGTTTGTCTTGTTTGGTGGCGGTTGTGCATGCCAGTTTGCTGGCTAGAGGTTCCAGCCCCATGGCAACTTGCCATAACTCTTCGTAAGTTACTTGATGCATTAACAGGGCAGAGCTAACGGAGCGACCAATCGCATCTGTTTGAGGTTTTGTGACGACCAAGCGCTTACGGTCAGCTCGACCCAGAATTCCCCCATGCTCCAGAAGCCGGATCGCTTCTCTAATAGTGGAACGGGTTACGCCGAACTGTTCAGCTAAATCAGTTTCCGTGGGGAGTAATTCGCCAGTTTTTATCTCACCGGAAAGAATCGCATTTCTAATTTTTTCACTGACAACACGGTAGGCAGGCTGGTGGGCAATTTTGTCGAAGTTAATATTTTTGGGCATTTTCCGTAACTCGTAGTCCTTTTTGTTCTGTTAGTGCAAGCATAACAGAATTTACTATAATTGACTTATTGTCCGACAATAGGTCAATATTGGTTGTATCTGTAGTTGTGAGAATGGTTGTGTATAGATGAAAGGTAGAGGCTCTGGGCATGGCCAATGTGGTTAAAACAGTAAATAAGGCTAAGACAGTGAATCAAACGGGTAAAACTCTAAATCAAACAGGTAAAACCTTAAAACCATTGCGTTTTGTGACGGCGGCCTCCCTGTTTGATGGTCACGATGCGGCTATTAATGTGATTCGCCGGTTAATTCAGGCTAAAGGTGTAGAGGTAATTCACCTGGGGCATAACCGCAGTGTGGACGATGTGGTGCGTGCAGCTATTCAGGAGGATGCCGATGCTATCGCCATTAGCTCTTATCAGGGCGGGCATATGGAATACTTCCGTTATATGTTGCAGTTGCTCAAGGAGCATGGTGCTGAACATATTCAGATATTCGGTGGCGGCGGCGGCACCATAACGTTGGAAGAAATCGAGACCCTTGAGAGTGAGGGTATTACCCGTATTTATCATCCTGCCCACGGCATGGATATGGGTTTGGTTGGCATGGTGGATGACCTTGTATCACGGCTTGATCTCTCCGATAGAAAAGACAGTCATAGCTTAGTGGAAAGTAGTCTTGCGGCCACTACAGATACGAGCACACAAACAGCGGTTCAAAGTGAAAGCCATATATCTCAGATGATCACCTCCATTGAAAATGGTCTTCTGACTGATGATGACATGGAGAAGCTGAAAGCAGCCTGGGCTATCAGTGCTGATAGCGCTGGGAGTGGTGCTAAAAACACACCGGTCATTGGTATCACCGGGACCGGCGGATCAGGTAAGAGCAGCGTGGTGGATGAATTACTGTATCGTTTTTTACAGCAGCAGCCAGAAATTCGTATAGCGGTACTGGCCGTGGACCCGACCCGACGTCGCACCGGTGGCGCCCTGCTAGGGGATCGAATTCGGATGAACAGCCTTGCTTCTCCCAATATCTATATGCGATCCATGGCAACACGCAGGCAGCATCTGGCAACCAGTGAAATGTTGGGCGATGTTACGCAGTTTTTAAAATCTCAAAATTATGATTTGGTCATCGTAGAAACGGCAGGTATTGGCCAGAGTGACTCTGAAATAGTCGATATGGTGGATCTATCGTTGTACGTCATGACCAGTGATTACGGAGCAGCCAGTCAGTTAGAAAAGATCGATATGATTGATTATGCCGACATGATTCTACTGAATAAATTTGAAAAGCGCGGTGCAAAAGATGCGCTGCGAGATATTCGTAAGCAGTGGAAGCGCAATCACAATACCTTTGGGTTGTTTGAAAAAGATATCCCTGTCTACCCAGCCATTGCCAGTCAATTTAACGATCCAGGGCTTAATCGTGTCTTTCAGCAGTTATGTAGTTTCCTGGAAGAAAAACAATTGTTGAATATTCCTACGTGGGATGCAGACGCTCAAACGGTGGTTGATGACAGCGATGACCTTCCTATTTCTATAGCGCTGATCCCGCCAAACCGTATTCGCTATTTGGCAGAGATCAGTGAGCAGGGGCGGAAAATACATCAGCGAAATAATGAGCAAGCAGCGTTGGCCTCAAAGGCTTACCAGTGCTATCAAGCTTTAGGGTTAATCAATGATGAGAGTTTACCCGGAGCCTTAGAGCCTTTTAATGCAACTGAATTGGAAGCGAAATTATCAGACGCAACATTGATTAAATTGCGCCAGAGCTACCAGAATGCCGTTGTCGAAATGGATGCAACATCCCTTGCCCAGTTAAAAAATTGGCCTGAACAGAAAGCCTCCATTGAGCAGGACAAGTATTCGTACTCGGTGAGAGGTAAGCAAGTCACCGGGGAAAATTACGTCGAGTCCCTCAGTCACAATAAAGTGCCCAAGGTGGCTGCGCCGCAATATCAGGATTGGGGTGAGCAATTAAACTTTTTGTTGGCAGAAAATTTACCCGGTAGTTACCCCTACACAGCAGGGGTGTTTCCCTATCGGCGTACCGGTGAAGACCCTACCCGGATGTTTGCTGGTGAAGGCACACCAGAGCGCACTAACAGACGCTTCCATTATGTTTCTATTGGGCAGCCAGCCACCCGCTTATCGACAGCATTTGATTCGGTCACCCTCTATGGAGCCGACCCGGATACCCGGCCCGATATCTGGGGCAAGGTAGGTAATTCAGGTGTGTCTATTGCGACCTTGGATGATATGAAAAAACTCTATTCCGGGTTTGATCTGTGCTCACCCACCACATCGGTATCCATGACCATCAATGGGCCCGCACCGATGATTTTGGCGTTCTTTATGAATGTGGCCATTGACCAGCAGGTAGAAATATATCTGAAAGAAAATAATTTATGGGCGGAAGCGGAGCAAAAAATAAACGCCTGGTTTGTTGAGCAGCGATGTAATGAAAAGCCACGGCCCACTTATCAGGGTGAACTGCCCGAAGGGCACAATGGTTTGGGCTTGGCGCTGTTGGGAATTACCGGCGACAAACTGGTAGATACCGAAACTTATGCCCGAATCAAAAAGGAAACCCTGGCCACTGTGAGGGGAACAGTGCAGGCCGATATTCTGAAAGAGGATCAGGCCCAGAACACCTGTATTTTTTCCACCAATTTTGCCATGCGCATGATGGGCGATGTGCAGGAATACTTTATCGCCAATAACGTGCGTAATTACTACAGCGTGTCAGTCAGCGGATACCATATTGCCGAAGCCGGAGCGAATCCCATATCCCAGTTGGCGTTTACCCTGTCCAATGGTTTCACACTGGTGGAATATTATTTATCCCGAGGCATGAAGGTGGATGATTTTGTCCCTAATTTTAGTTTCTTTTTCTCCAATGGGATGGACCCAGAATATGCCGTCATGGGCCGTGTAGCACGCCGTATTTGGGCCAGGGCCATGAAAGAGCGTTATGGAGCTAACGAACGCAGTCAAAAACTGAAATACCATATTCAAACTTCCGGCCGCAGCCTACATGCGCAGGAAATGAGCTTTAACGATATTCGCACAACCTTGCAGGCGCTCTACGCCATTTTTGATAATACCAATAGTCTGCACACCAATGCCTATGATGAAGCTATTACCACACCTACAGGGGAATCAGTACGCAGGGCAATGGCAATTCAGCTCATTATTAATCGTGAATTCGGCCTGAACTTTTGCGAAAACCCCTGGCAGGGCTCCTATGTGATTGATCAGCTAACGGACTTGGTAGAAGAGGCAGTGTATGCAGAGTTTGAGCGAATCTCTGAACGTGGTGGTGTACTCGGTGCCATGGATACCATGTATCAACGTGGCAAAATTCAGGATGAAAGCATGGAGTACGAGCACAAAAAACATGATGGCAGTTTGCCATTAATTGGCGTTAACACCTTCCTGCCAGAAGAAGGTGCTGAGGAAACGATTGAGGGTCGTGAGCTGGCTCGTTCCGATGATAGTGAAAAACAAATGCAGGTGGATAACCTGAAGGCTTATCAAGCGCTTTATCATGATTCCTCTGAAGACGATTTGTCAGACCTAAAGTCCATCACTCTGGCAGGTGGCAATACCTTTGAAAGCCTGATGGAGGCAGCCAAAACCTGTTCTTTAGGGCAGATGAGCGAAGCGCTTTATGGTATTGGTGGGTTGTATCGAAGGAATATGTAAGGGGTATAATCTTGGTGCATAGCAAATACTTCATTGTGGTTGTGCCTTCGCTGACAGCAAGATCCTAGTGCTTGGATCATCTTTAGAGTAGAAATTATTTAAAAATAAATTCGTCTCCTTTTATGGTTCCCTTTCATTGTCATTGCTATCTTTGGTACAGTCATTTAGGGTTTTAGTGGTCTTATTAGTAAGCTTTGCTAACAAGGCTGTGATTTGGAATTGTAGAAATCAGCACATCGGGAAGTTATGTTTTTTCAGGGAGAGATAATAAGTGGCGAATTATATAAATAAAGACATCCTTTGCCAAGCCTATATACATATTGATCCAGTCCCTCTGGATGGATCCGAATTAGATCAATTCCAGATTATTTTAGATGAGTTTCTGAGCTCTCGTGGTAAATTTTTCATATACGATGAAGTTGACTCAGAGGTTGCGCTCAAAGACGGCTCACTAAAAGTTTATGCGACAATTCTTGGTTCGCTTTACATCGGTATTAGCCAATATGGAAGCTTCAGGTCAGGCGTAGATTATTTAGCATCAGATGTTAAGAGGCTTTCTGAGTCCATAGTCGCTGAGAGCTTGTTTCAATCTCAAAGTCGTCATGACAATATTATCCGAGCCGAAGCACGCATTGGTGTGGCTGGCCGCTTAAAGCAAATCGTTGATGAAATCGATCAAATTAACTCACGTATTGGCCATGATTCTCCACGAGCTCTTTCGAGAAAATTGGAGCGTTTAACTGAAAGTTTGGAGAAATTAATTGGCAAGCTAAACGACCCTCAAGATATTCCTTATATTAAAGAAAATATTGCTCTCATTGGAGAGGAAAAAATTCAAGAAAAGCCAGTTACTCCTCCGCGCTCGCGAGAAGACCCTGAGGGTAATAAACTTTATGCTCTCAGTAGAAAACAATTTTTTGAACTCATTAAGGCATAATAAATTGCAGCACAAAGTTGCTTTAAGCAGGTCGGACTGTCAAGGCGCTAGGGGTTTCGTCAGCCGGAGTGCAAGAAATTATGAGCTTGTTGAGGAGGATGCATGATTGAAACCATTGTAGGAGGGCTGTTTGTAGCTGCGGTATCTGGATTGTCTTTCCTTGCCTATAAGCACCCAAAAGGATACTCAAAAATTGGCTCAGTAACTTATCTTTTTATATCTGTTTGTTTTCTCATTTATGTTGTTTGGGTGTTTGGTTATCAGCAGGGGTTTTATGACGGGAAATTAGCAGAAACAGCCTCTGCCAAACCAGAATATCCAGTAGAGCCTTTTCCTTGGCTTGTTCTAGCGATACTTATTATTCTAGCTTATTTGAAGCTGCTACAGAATTTGCCCCGCATTCTAGAAATAGATTACGAAAAGGAAAAGGGTGAGGGTGATGAGGAGTGAACCCCATAAAGCTTAGGCTGCCCGAAGCTGTGGTGTGAGACGAGAATTATATTTCCCCTGAGCTGTTGCATCAGCTCCCAGCTAATAATTTTGTTGCTCTATCGTCACTACCGTAGCGGTGGGATTTCACGGTTGTTTTGTGTACAATTCACGCTCTTTTTTACACCACTTTCTTTACGCCAACTACCAGTGTGAGCCTTATGTTTGATAAAGACAAAACCATTGCCAATTTTGACCCAGAAGTATGGGCTGCCATTCAACACGAAGAGCAGCGTCAGGAAGAGCATATTGAGCTGATTGCTTCTGAAAACTACACCAGCCCAGCGGTAATGGCCGCTCAGGGTACCAAGCTGACCAATAAGTATGCCGAGGGTTACCCCAAGAAGCGTTACTACGGTGGTTGTGAGTTTGTGGATCAGACGGAAGAGCTGGCGATTCAACGTGTGACTAAACTGTTTGGTGCAGAGTTTGCCAATGTGCAGCCACATTCAGGCTCACAAGCTAACAGTGCGGTGTATCAAGCGCTTTGTTTGCCAGGTGATACGGTATTGGGCATGAGTTTGGATGCAGGCGGTCATTTGACCCACGGCGCGAAGCCAAGCTTTTCTGGAAAAATTTATAACGCAGTGCAGTATGGTTTGAACCCTGAAACTGGTTTGGTCGATTATGATCAAATTGAAGCGTTAGCCGTTGAGCATCAACCTAAAATGATTATTGCTGGTTTTTCAGCTTATTCTGGTGTGTTGGATTGGGCGCGTTTCCGTGAGATTGCCGATAAAGTCGGCGCCTACTTGATGGTGGATATGGCTCACGTGGCAGGCTTAATTGCGGCGGGTGTTTATCCTAACCCTACGCCATTTGCCGATGTGGTGACATCTACGACCCACAAAACCCTGCGTGGTCCTCGCGGTGGCATTATTCTTACTAACAGTGAAGAGTTGGCGAAGAAAATTAATTCAGCGGTATTCCCTGGTGGTCAAGGTGGCCCATTGTGTCACGTGATTGCGGCGAAGGCGGTATCGTTTAAAGAAGCCATGACGGATGAGTTCAAAACTTATCAGCAGCAAGTGGTTAAAAATGCCCAAACGATGGCGGCTACGTTTATGGAGCGTGGTATCAAAATTGTTTCCAGTGGTACTGAAAACCACCTGATGTTGGTTGATCTGATTGGCAAGGAATACACCGGTAAGGATGCAGATGCCGCCTTGGGTGAAGCCTTCATTACAGTTAACAAGAATGCAGTTCCTAATGACCCACGCTCGCCCTTTGTGACATCTGGCCTGCGTATTGGTACTCCTGCTATTACGACTCGTGGTTTTGGCGAGAAAGAATGTGTAGATCTGGCTAACTGGATTTGTGATGTATTGGATAGCCTGGAAAATGGTACGTCTGAACAGGTGATTCCAGAGACGAAAGCTAAAGTATTGGACGTTTGTGGTCGCTTCCCGGTTTACGGTTAAGATTCAATACCCAGTTCTTGTTGTGTACACCTTAAGGCCCTGCTTTTGCAGGGCTTTTATTTTTTTGTCTCGGTTTAGCCTCTCTGAGGGGTAAGCAAAATATGGTGCTAGATATGGTACTATGCTGCCCTGTTTTTGACTTACAGAAGCTGTTTACTCTAGAGAAGGCATATTACTCAACATAGGCACAGATATGCATTGTCCCTTTTGCAGTGCGGATGATACCAAGGTAATCGATTCCAGGTTGGTCGCTGAAGGTGGCCAGGTGCGTCGCCGTCGTGAGTGTTTGTCCTGCAAAGAGCGGTTCACTACTTACGAAATGGCAGAGCTGGTGATGCCGCGGGTGATCAAAAGTGATGATACCCGGGAGCCGTTTGATGAGGATAAGCTTCGCTCAGGTCTGTTGCGGGCACTGGAAAAGCGCCCTGTAGGTATCGAAGAAATCGAAGCGGCTATTTCCCATATACAACACGACCTGCGTGCTACAGGTGAGCGAGAAGTCACCTCGCGAATGATTGGTGAGCAAGTAATGGGGCAGCTGCGAGAGCTGGATGAAGTAGCCTATGTGCGTTTTGCTTCGGTTTATCGCAGCTTTCAGGATCTCAGTGAGTTCCGTGCCGAATTGGATCGCTTGGAAAACAACCTTCCTGAACAAGGCTCTTTAGAACAGGAAGGGGGCTGACGCCAATGGCGGGTCCCGGTAGTTGCGATCTTGAAATGATGGCTAGGGCGCTGAAGTTGGCAGCCCGTGGGCAATACACTTGTATGCCCAACCCAGCCGTTGGTTGTGTGATAGTCAAGGGTGATGTTGTTGTCGGTGAAGGCTGGCATCAGAAGGCTGGTGAAGCCCATGCCGAGGTGAATGCTTTGCAGCATGCCGGTGATTTGGCTCAGGGCGCTACTGCCTATGTCACCTTGGAACCTTGTAGTCACTATGGGCGTACGCCGCCTTGTGCAAATGCATTAATAACTGCGGGTGTTTCTCGCGTGGTTTACGGCATGACCGACCCGAATCCCAGCGTGGCTGGGCAGGGGTTGGAAAAACTTAGGCAGGCAGGTGTTGCGGTAGATGGCCCAATACTTGAGGCTGAAGCGCGGCAGCTGAATAAAGGTTTTATTAAACGCCAGGAACAGGGTTTGCCGTGGGTGACCATCAAGTTAGCCATGAGCCTGGACGGTCGTACTGCCATGGAAAGTGGCGAGAGTCAGTGGATTACTGGCCCTGCGGCGCGCCAAGATGTACAGCGCCTTCGGTCAAAAAGTTGTGCCGTAGTGACGGGTATCGGCACGGTGTTACATGACAACCCCTCGTTAACCGTTAGGGCAAACGAGCTGGGGTTTGATTGCCCAGAGGAGGCTGCAACCGTTGCAGCTCGACAACCACTGCGAATGGTAGTGGATAGCCAGTTGAAAACACCAGCTGATGCCAAGGTGCTGTCCTCTGATGGAGCGTCCTTATTGGTAACAGCTAAAGGTCATTCAGATCGTCAGGATATAGAAATTGTTAGCTTGCCTGATAGCAGTTATTCAGGAAATGGTGGTCAGGTGGATCTGCCAGCATTGTTAGCGCTGTTGGCAAAAAAAGAATGCAATAACGTATTGGTGGAAGCGGGTGCGCAATTAGCTGGCGCTTTTGTACACACTGGTCTAGTTGATGAATTGGTCATTTATATGGCACCCAAATTATTGGGCAGTTCGGCACGACCATTATTGTCGCTGCCATTTGATCGTATGGATCAGCAAGTTGAATTGGATGTTCAAGATATCCGTCAGGTGGGTGGTGATTTAAGAATTACAGCCAAACCTGTTGTGAATAAGCTTTAGAAAAAGATAGTTAAAAAGGTCGTTATGTTTACCGGAATTATTGAAGCAGTTGGCGAGATTGTTGTTTGTGAGGCTATTGTTAATGAAACGGGCGGAAGTGATATCCGACTGCGAGTTAAAACTAATGATCTGCCTTTAACCAGTGTGGAGCTGGGCGACAGTATCGCCACCAATGGTGTTTGTTTGACCGTTGTTGAATTGCCAGGTGATGGCTATGTGGCAGATGTTTCATCGGAATCATTGGCGCTCACCACGATTGGCGATTGGGCCGAAGGGACACAGGTGAACCTTGAATTAGCGTTAACACCCGATTCACGCCTGGGCGGTCATATGGTGTCCGGTCATGTGGATGATGTGGGTGAAGTGATCAGCCGTCATCCCGATGCGCGCTCAGAACGGTTCCGTCTTCGTGCGCCTAAAGCGTTAGCCAAATACATTGCTCATAAGGGTTCGATTACGGTGGACGGCACCAGTCTTACCGTGAACAAGGTGGAAGGTGCCGAATTTGAATTGAATATCGTGCCACACACCCTTGAGAAAACCGTAATGGGCTCTTATCAGCCGGGAACACGGGTGAATTTGGAAGTGGATGTGATTGCCCGTTACCTTGAACGCTTGCTTCAAGGTGATGATGCTGCGGAAGCGTAGCTATAGTTAAATCGAAAGTTAAACCGAAGAATTTTTAAGTTAAGCAGTATTTGAACAAATAATTTTTTAGAGAGCGCGAATCTTAGAGAGTAGAAAATGGTTCTGAACAGCTTGGAAGAACTGGTTGAAGATATCCGCCAGGGAAAAATGGTCATTCTTATGGATGATGAGGACCGTGAGAATGAAGGCGATCTGTTGATGGCTGCCACCATGGTGCGCCCTGAAGATATCAATTTTATGGCGACCCACGGCAGAGGATTAATCTGCCTGACCTTGTCAGAAGATCGCTGTAAGCAGCTCAACCTTCCGCTTATGGTCGATGCCAATAAAGCCAGCCACGGCACTAACTTCACAATGTCCATTGAGGCAGCTGAAGGAGTGACGACAGGGATTTCGGCAGCAGATCGGTCTCGAACGATACAGGCGGCTGTGGCCAGTAATGCCCGCCCCAAGGATATTGTGCAGCCGGGGCATATTTTCCCACTACAAGCAGAACCGGGTGGTGTTTTGAGTCGTGCCGGACATACTGAAGCTGGTTGTGATTTGGCCCGTATTGCTGGGTTTGAGCCCGCTGCGGTTATCGTCGAAATTATGAATGATGATGGCACCATGGCTCGTCGCGAAGATCTTGAAGCCTTCGCAAAAAAACACGACCTTAAAATCGGTACGATAGCTGATTTGATTCACTATCGGCTAGTGACGGAAAAAACCATTAGCTGTATCAATGAGCGCACAATCAACACTCGCTATGGTGAATTTGCCCTGAAAACTTACCTGGACAGTGCCCGTAATGAAAAGCACTTTGCCTTGGTAATGGGTGACGTGTCCGGTGGAGAGCCCCCCTTAGTTCGGGTGCATATCAATAAGTCCTCGCGGGATTTGTTTGCTTTGGAATCTAACAATGGTTTCAAAAGCTGGAGCTTGTCTCGATCCATGGAAAAAGTGGCCGAGGAAGGACGAGGCGTGGTGGTATTCCTCTATTATCCCGAGACCGCCGATGATATTGATGAAAGTATTGAGCGAGAGTTAAACCCTATACCTGCCCAGCCCCAGAAGGCGGGTGATGTGGTGTATCAACAAGTGGGAACAGGCTCTCAGATATTGATGGATCTAGGTGTACACAAAATGCGTTTGTTGAGCGCACCATTTCGCTTCACTGGTATTTCAGGGTTTGATTTGGAAGTGGTTGAGTACATCAGCTGTGAATAAATCTGGTTGATAATGCTATTAAGCACATTGAATACCAATTTTTTGGAAAAGATAAATGAGTGAATTTAGGCCCGATGAGGGTAATTTTGATATCAATGGTGTGCGTATTGCCATTATCGCTGCTCGCTGGAACAGCAACATCACTGACAGCCTGTTAGATGGAGCGGTGCGGGCATTGGCTCGTCATGGTATTGCTGAATCTGATATGGATGTGTTTCGCGTTCCTGGCGCTTTTGAATTGCCATTGGCCTGCCAAAAAGCAGCTAGGAAAGGTGACGATAATGGCAAGAAATATGATGCCATAGTGGCCCTAGGTTGTGTGATTCGTGGCGGCACGCCGCATTTTGAATATGTCTGTGCCGAAACTACGAGGGGTATTGGTGAGGTCTCTCTGAGAGAAGATTTACCCGTGGCATTTGGTCTATTGACCACTGATGACCTTGAACAGGCTGAAGAGCGTTCTAGCAACAACAGTGAAAACAAGGGAGAAGAAGCCGCGCTGACTGCGTTGGAAATGATTTCCCTGTTTCGCCAGTTTTAGGAGAGCGTTATGGCATTACCTTCAGAAAGAAAAAAGGCGAGACAATTACTGGTGCAGGCACTTTATCAGTGGCAGGTTTCAGGTTCGGATATCGGCAGTATTGAAGCTGAGTTTTTTACTGATAACAATATGTCCAAGGTGGATACCGAATTTTTCAAGGAGCTGTTACACGGCATCCCGGGAAAGCTGGATGAGATTGACGGTACTTATGAGTTGCACCTTGACCGAAAGACAGGCGACCTAGATCCCATTTCTAGAGCATTGCTTAGAATGGGAACCTATGAGTTAAGCCATCGTATTGATGTACCTTACAAGGTCGCCATTAACGAAGCGGTTAATCTGGCTAAAAAATTTGGTCCTACGGATGCCTATAAATACATTAATGGCATTCTGGATAAAGTCGCTGTTTCAAAGCGCGCTGCTGAGGTGATGGCAGAGCAGAGAAGATAAAGAGTGCGTAGATAAAGAGCAGAGAAGATAATTTACCAAATCCATACTAATCCCTAACTATGGCATTGAATGAGTTCTCATTGATCGAGAAATACTTCTCCTCCCTAGGCAAAGCGCCGGGAGTTACCTTGGGAGTGGGTGATGATGCTGCAGTTTTGGATATTCCAGAGGGTGAGCAACTAGTTGTCACCGTCGATACATTAGTCGCGGGTGTTCATTTTCCTCAAAACGCGTTGCCGAGTGATATTGCCCATCGTTGTTTGCGGGTTAACCTCAGCGATATAGCGGCTATGGGTGCACAGCCTCGCTGGTTCACTCTGGCACTGACATTGCCTGACCCTAATGAAGACTGGTTGCGGCAGTTTTCACAAGCCTTATCTGACGATGCGGAGCTATTTAACTGCGCATTAGTGGGCGGTGATACTACGGCTGGACCTCTTTCTATTACGATTCAATTATTTGGTACTGTTCCCAAAGGCAAAGCTTTGACTCGCAGTGGCGCTCAGGCCGGTGATGCAGTTTATGTAACGGGCTCACTGGGTGAAGCTGCGGCTTCACTTTCGCTATTTGGTATTGGCGATCAGGTCGTTATCGATCATAAAGTTGAGCGTGAGACTCTATTACAGCGATTTTATCGGCCAGAGCCGAGATTAGCTGATGGTCTGAAATTGCGAGATTTGGCTTCGGCAGCTTTAGATATTTCTGACGGTTTACTGGCTGACTTGGGTCATATTGCCAAGGCATCTCATTTGGGTGCTGAAATACAGCTTGAGCAGTTGCCTGTTAAATCCTGGCTAAAGGCATTGGCAGAACCTGAGCGAATCACAGAATGGGTGCTTTCCGGTGGCGATGACTACGAATTGTGTTTTACTGTGCCACAGGAAAACTGTGCTGCTGTGGATGCATTGATCGAACAGGGTGAATTATTTGCTGTTTGTATTGGTCAGATGACTAATGAGCCAGGTGTTAGGTGCTTTAGTTTTGAGGGGAATGATATGCAGAGGAATCTGGTCAATATTGAGCAGTCGGGCTATCAGCACTTTTAGTTGATTTGTATGTTAGGTTGTCAGTTTAGATAGTAGTTGTTTTAGAAGGCTTGGAAATTAATGACATTCCCCTCCCCCAGTATTAATCAGCTTATCCGTAATCCGGTGCACTTTTTGGCCTTTGGTTTTGGCAGTGGTTTATCTCCAAAGGCTCCCGGTACAGCGGGCACTTTGGTCGCATTATTACTGTGGCCACTGCTGGCGGGATTGCCCTTGACGGTTTATTTGGCCATTGTTGCAGTGGTATCTATAGGTGGTTTTTACCTCTGTGGTAAAACAGCCAGTGATTTAGGGGTTCATGATCACCCGGGTATTGTCTGGGATGAAATTGCGGGTTACTGGCTGGCGATGACAGCTGTGCCTTTTACCTGGTATTGGATGTTGGCCGGGTTTCTGTTGTTTCGGTTATTTGATATCTGGAAGCCATGGCCCATTAGCTGGCTCGATAGGCAGGTTCATGGTGGTGTCGGTATCATGGTGGATGATTTAATAGCAGGTGTGTTTACTTGGGTTCTATTGTTCTCGGCCATGCATTTTTGGCAATGATTAAATGCAGGATAGAGAATAAAGTAAGTGCGAAATAGGGATACAGGGATGCTGCGTTATATATTTAGATTTCTTTTGATCTCGGTGGGTGTGCTAGGTATGCATACAGCATTAGCTACGCCAGATGTTAGTGTCCATGGGTTATTTGGTAAAAGTGCCGTGTTAGTGATTAACGGCAAGCAGCGAATGTTGAAGCAAGGGCAAACTAGCCCTGAAGGTGTGACTCTAATTTCCAGTGGTAAGAGTGAAGCTGTTCTGGAGGTGGGCGGAAAGCGGGTGACTTTGGGGCTTTCGCAGCATATCTCATCTAATTTTCAGGCAGCTAAAATGGCGGAAGTTAGGGTTCCGCGAGGACATAATGGACACTATTTTGTGTCGGGCTTTATTAATGGCCGCGCCATAGATTTTATGGTGGACACTGGTGCTTCTGCGGTGGCCTTGAATATCAACCAAGCTAAAGCGTTAGGTATTGATTATCGTAACGGTCAGAAAATCCAAATGAATACAGCGGGTGGTGTGACTGATGCGAGAGATGTTGTTTTAAGTAAGTTAACCATTGGTAATATCACGTTGTATAACGTCCGTTGTATTGTGAATATTGGTTCTCATCCCACGATTGCCTTGCTGGGCAATAGTTTTCTTAGCAAAGTTCAAATGATAGAGAACGAAGGTGTTTTGTTGCTGAAGAAGAAGTTTTAGTAGGGGCTATTCTATGTGGAGCTGCTCGAAATAGGTTAATAGTTGCCTGTACGAATAGCGGTAAAGCTAGAGGAATTAACTATAATCCCTTTACTCAATGTGTATCCCCGCTAAAATAGCCACCCCTTCGGCCTTTTAGCTGTCGTATCAAAGTCTGGTTTTTTTGGGCTTGTGTTTATTTTGTACATGTTTTTATTTTGGAGTCCCCGGTGCCCCTAAGTTTTGTTCAAAGCTCCAAGCTCCCAACCCAGTGGGGTGTGTTTGATATCCACGGGTTTGAGGATGCCAAGAGTCATAAAGAGCACATTGCCATTTCCATGGGTGATGTCTCCACCGATGAACCAGTATTGTTGCGGGTACATTCAGAATGTCTGACCGGCGATGCGTTGTTTAGTGTGCGGTGTGATTGTGGTGCCCAGCTTGAAGAGGCTATGAGGTTGATTGCTGAAGAGGGTCGTGGCGCTATTTTGTATTTGCGCCAGGAGGGCCGAGGTATTGGCCTGTTGAATAAAATCAAAGCGTATCATCTGCAGGATCAGGGCGCAGATACCGTAGAAGCCAATGAGCAGCTTGGTTTTGGTGCGGATATGCGCAATTACAGTATCTGCAAACCTATTCTTAAACACTTGGGTATTAATGACGTTAAATTATTAACCAACAACCCTCGTAAAGTCGAAGCTTTAGAGGGGTTGGGTGTAACTGTTTCAAAGCGAGTGGCGCTGCAAACAGGACGTAATCCCCACAACCTGAATTACCTGGCAACAAAAGCAGGAAAATTGGGCCACTTGTTCGATGATCATAACAAAGGGGATGAATCCTGATGTCGCTGGCAAAACGAATAATTCCTTGCTTGGATGTAGATAAGGGAAGGGTGGTTAAGGGGATTCAGTTTGTTGATATCCGTGATGCCGGTGACCCTGTGGAGGTAGCAAAACGCTACGATGAACAGGGTGCAGACGAAATTACTTTTCTTGATATCACCGCGAGCCATGAAGATCGTGACACCATGATTCATACTGTAGAGCGAATGGCCAGTGAGGTATTTATTCCCCTGACTGTCGGTGGTGGTGTGCGTACCTTAGAAGATATTCGCGCACTGTTGAATGCAGGTGCAGACAAAGTAGGCATAAATTCTGCGGCAGTTAAAAACCCTGAATTTGTCCGTGCCGCGGCAGAACGTTTTGGGTCTCAATGTATTGTGGTGGCCATTGATGCCAAGCAGGTGAGTGCTGAGGGTGAGCCGTTGCGTTGGGAAGTATTTACCCACGGTGGTCGTAACTCTACGGGGATTGATGCAGTAGCTTGGGCTGAAAAAATGACGGAATATGGTGCGGGTGAAATTCTGTTGACCAGTATGGATAAAGACGGCACAAAAAGCGGGTTTAATTTAGCACTGACACGTGCGATCAGTGATACTGTAGATATTCCGGTGATTGCTTCTGGTGGGGTAGGAAACCTGCAACACCTAGTAGATGGTGTTGTAGAGGGGAAAGCTGACGCAGTGTTAGCGGCCAGTATTTTTCACTTTGGTGAGTACTCCATACCTCAAGCCAAGGCATACATGGCAGAACAAGGCGTAGAGGTACGGAATTAAGCTTGGTGTACTACCGGGCAGTTATACTGCAAATTTTGCTCCAGGGGTGAAAAACTCCCGAGCGCCATCATCAGCTTTCTGCATAAACTCAATATAGTCCTCTACGGCATTAGCTGCGCCTTCCTGCGCATCAAATGGACCAACGGCAGCACCTTCGCGTGTAGCAAAGAACCAGAAGTTGTGCAGCTTGAAAAAGCGCTCGCTTCTGATCGGTGGTTGACGTTCTCCAATTTCTCCATCTCTTGATATAACCATAACTATTACCCTATTGCCCTACTACTGATTTATGATAGTTGTTTTTCAAGCATGTTTCTTAGATAGCCTTAAAATGTAAACTTAATGTAAAGTGTTAATAAACAGCTTTAAGTTTGCTTGATAAGTAATAAAATCAAAGACTATGTGAATTCAGCACAATTTTTCATAAAAAGTCAACTAGTTCTCATTGTTACTGTGATCTATGTCCGCTTTTTTATTCTGGCTGAGTAGATTTAACCCTTTTAGCAGATTAACGGCTTCATACAGCTGATTGTCATCCATAACGGCATCACTTTCTTTTTTTGCCTGTTTATTTGCATTATTACTCAAGTGTCCTGACAAGTTTGCTTCTTTAATATTGTCTCGGGTTCTCAGTAATTTTATCTCTGCTGGCGCAACGACAATATCTGGTTTGATGCCTGCAGCCTGGATAGATCGTTTGCTGGGGGTGAAGTAACGTGCTGTGGTTAGTTTAATTCCCCGATCTTCGCCTAATGGAATAACTGTTTGCACAGATCCTTTACCAAAACTGTCTGTACCAAGAATGACGGCACGGCGGTGGTCCTGCAAGGCTCCAGCAACAATCTCTGCTGCGGATGCTGAGCCTTCATTAATTAGTACAATAACAGGCAGTCCCTTAAGCAGGTCCCCAGATTTGGCATGAAAAGACGAGTTGGCACTAGGAATTCGTCCCTCGGTATAGACTACGAGCCCGCCATCTAATAAGGCGTCAGATACATCAATAGAGGCATGGAGTAACCCTCCAGGGTTATTTCTTAGGTCAAGCACAATGCCTTTTAAGTTGTTGGTCTTAACCGATAATTTTTCTAACGCTTTTCGAAACTGAGGACCAGTATTTTCCTGAAATTGTGCGATACGCACATAGCCAATATTGGGCTCTAACATTCTGCTGCGTACACTTCGAATTTTGATGATGTCACGTACGACTTTAATTTCAAGCGGGCTATCAACTTGGTCTCGGACAATCGTTAATGTCAGAGTTGACCCCTTTGGGCCTCGCATAATTTCGATGGCTTCCCCTAGAGACATACTTTGGACTGCATGTTCATCTAGCTTAATAATCAGGTCGCCCGCCTGAATTCCTGCCCTCTGTGCTGGGGTGTCATCAATGGGAGAAATCACTTTGATAAAGGCGCCTTCCATTCCTACCTCTATACCCAAGCCACCAAATTCTCCTGAGGTGTGTTCTTGTAATGAGGTGAAGGCATTTCTGTCGAGATAAACAGAGTGTGGGTCTAAATTGTTTAGTAGACCAATAATAGACATTTCCAGCAGTTTTTCGTCATCGACCTCTTCTACATAAGCCTGGCGTACCTGATCAAAAACTTGAGTAAAATTACGCAATTCCTCAAGGGGGAGGCGGGCATTCTTTGGAAGTTGTTTGGCAGCTTCTTCGGTTGTTTTTTCTGGAACGTCTTCTGCCAGACTATAGCTTGTCGTAGTCAGGGTTACGAAAGCTGTGATGGCGACAATAAAAAGCTGTTTTGGCATTGAGGGCATAATCGATTCCTGATGGTTATTGGTGCCAGTGTACGTTTGACCGTGTCAGAGTGAAAGGTGCCATAAAAAGGTTATGGGTCATCAGCCTTTCTTGGATAACCAGCGTTTGGGGTTGGTGGGTTTTCCATTATGTCTGATCTCAAAATATAGAGCATGGTCATCCTGACCACCGGTGTTACCTACTTTGGCAATAGCTTCATCTGGAAGTACCCACTCACCAGTTTCTTTTAGCAGTACCTGATTGTGGGCATAGAGGCTCATATATCCATCACCGTGATCGATGATGATGAGTAAACCATGGCCTCGAAGATAGTCAGAAAAAATAATTCGACCATGGTGAATAGCTTTGACAGGTGTTCCTTCCTTTGCTTTTAGTAGCCAGCCATTCCAGCGAATATTGGCATTCCTCGTTGAACCGAAGTACTTACTCAATCGTCCAGACACAGGCCAGGGTAGCTTTCCTTTCCGAACCTTAAATGGTTTGTCTGTAGCGGGTAGGGAGAGCTTGGCGATTCCTTGCTCCAGAGATTTCAGGATGGATTCTAATTTGCCACGCTCAGTATTGAGTTTGTTCAGTTGCTGTCGAGAGTTGGTAATCTTTTGTTTGAGTTTAGCTAAGACATTTCGTCTTTGTTGCTGCTGTTGTTCTAACTGTTGCTGCTGGTGTTTAAGGCTTGAACGGTTTTTAGATAACAGGGCTTGCTTATCAATAATGGATGTTTTGACTTGTTCCAGTGATTGCAGTGTTTGCCGATAGACCGTTAATTTTTCTGAGCGAGCACGAAGAAAATAATCATAGTATTTTAGTGTGCGGCTAATGGTTTCAGGGTTTTCTTGATTGAGCAGCAGCTTGATGGATTCTTCATTGCCCAGGCGGTAGGCGGATGCCATTTGCTGGGAGATTAATGCTTGCTGGCTAACTCGTGCTTTTTCAAGACCTTCTTTTTTTCCCCCAAGTACTTTAAGTTCTTTGCCCAGATTCTTGAGTTTTTTCTCTAAGTCAAAAATTTGTAGATTAATGTTAGCCGATGCCAGCTCGCTTTTTTTAAGCTCACTGCTCAGAGAACCTTGTTTTTCTCCGCTGCCTTTTATCGTTTTTTCTAGCTGAATGATGTCCTGTTTAATTTTCTTAAGTTTAGTTTCATCGCTCGTTTTATTAGCAAAAGCAGGCGATAAAAACAGGCAGGTGAGCAAGCAGATTAATTGCGTACATGTGAGGTGGCGATATCTGACCATGGCCTGCGGCTTACTGATTAATTAGTTGTTAGTTTTGGCAAGAGAACGGCCCGTCATTTCATCTGGTAGCGGTAGATCGAGAAGTGACAACATTGTCGGAGCCACATCTGCCAATGTGCCATCATCAGTAAGGCTCAAGTTTTTTTCTCCAGCATAAATAAGTGGTACGGGTAGTGTTGTATGTTGTGTATGAACCTGCCCCGATTCTTCATCAAACATTTGTTCCACATTGCCGTGATCTGCTGTGATCAAACAGTCGCCACCAACATCTTGAATCGCAGCAAGTACTTTTTCCACACACTCATCGACTACTTCTACGGCTTTCACTGCCGCATCAAATACACCGCTGTGGCCGACTTGGTCGCAGTTAGCATAGTTACAAATAATGGCATCATAGTTTTGGCTTTTAATTGCATCGATTAATTTATCTGTAAGCTCGTAAGCACTCATTTCTGGTTTAAGGTCGTAGGTGGCTACTTTGGGTGAGGGGACTAATATCCGATCTTCTCCTTTAAAGAGTGCTTCCTGTCCACCACTAAAGAAGAAGGTGACGTGGGCATATTTTTCTGTTTCTGCAATGCGTAATTGGGTTTTACCCAGGTTGCTGAGGTATTCACCTAAAGAGTTGTTAAGGTTTTCCGGTGGGAAAGCGCAGCTGGTATCAATATCGGCAGAGTATTCAGTGGTCATTACAAAATCACCGAGCTTTGGTGTGACTGAACGTTCAAACCCATCGAAACTGCTGTCAACAAAAGCTCGTGTGATTTGTCTGGCACGATCTGGACGGAAGTTCATGAATAATACTGCATCACCATCATCAATTATTGCGGGGCTTTCATTCTCTCTGCAAATAATTGTGGGTAAAATAAATTCATCGTTTTCTTCGCGATCGTAGCCCGCGTGTAATCCCGATACTGCATCTGTAGCTTGGTGATCGGTTTTGCCCAGCGTTAGCATGTCATAGGCCGCTTGAACCCTGTCCCAACGTTGATCCCTGTCCATGGCATAAAAGCGACCGCAAATAGTAGCAATTCGTCCCGTTCCTAATTTGGTAAACAGAGCTTCGGTTGATTTTAACGAGGATTCAGCACTTCGGGGCGGTGTGTCTCTGCCATCTAAAAAAGCATGTACATAGATTTGCTTTGCGCCGCGCTGGTTAGCCAGTTTTACCATGGCGTTGATGTGATCTTCATGGCTGTGGACTCCACCCGGAGAGAGCAGGCCAAGGATATGTACCGCATTGCCCTGAGAAACTGCTTTATCAATTGCGCTGGTGTAAGCCGTATTGGTAAAAAAGTCACCATCTGTAATAGCTTTATTGATACGAGTGAAATTTTGGTAAACCACTCGGCCTGCACCCAATGTAATGTGCCCAACTTCACTATTACCCATTTGCCCTTCTGGTAGCCCTACAGCTAAACCAGACGTTCCAATAAAGGTTCGAGGATTGGCATCCCAAAGTCTATCTAATACAGGTGTTTTCGCCGTTTTTATGGCATTGTAATTTGGGTTATCGCTATATCCGAAACCATCCAGAATTAGGAGTAATAGTGGTTTTTTAGCTTCACTCATCGTTTTGACCGGGTCCACTTCATGACTTGAGGGAGAATAAAGCGCGAATCTTACCGGCAAAGCGTATTCAGTGCCATTGATGGTTTCCTATCCCAGAGCGTGGTGTGTATACTTTGGCCGCTTTTTACGACAGCTTCTCTTTATATAAAGCGGTTATGTAAATAATGTAAAGTGATTATAAAAAGAGAGTTAAAACAGTGCATGGCAACATGCCAAAGTGGGGCTAAAGATCGTGGAATTTTTTGTATTTATTAGTGAGCAGTGGATACTTGTCAGTGTGCTTATGGTGCTGGTGTATCTATTTGCTATCAATGAGCGGATTAAAAGTGGCAAGCCGATATCGCCCCATGTTGTTACCCGAATGATAAACACCGATGAAGCGGTGTTAGTCGATATTCGAGATGCAAAGGAATATAAGGCGGGTCACATCTCTGGTGCTATTAATATTCCTGTGGCAAAAATAATGGATCGTATTACTGAGTTAGAGCCCCATCGTGACAAAGCGATTATCGTGGCGGATAAAGTAGGTCAGCAGTCTGGTGCTATTGGTCGCAAGCTTCAGCAAAAAGAGTTTAGTGTTCTAAGGCTCACGGGTGGAATGATGGAGTGGCATAATCAAAAATTGCCCGTCGTAAAAGGCAAATAGCTGAAAAAGGCGAACAGTTAAAAAGTAAGTTGTTAATACTAAATAATTAAAGGTAAGGGTATGACGGAAGAGAACAACCAAGCAGCAGATTCTGGAAAAGGCGAGCGAGCAGCTCCAAAATTTGCAGTACAGCGCATTTATTTAAAGGATATATCCTTTGAAACGCCAATGGGTCCCGCTGTTTTTCAAAAACAGGTCAAGCCTGAAATTAACCAGGACATCTCACTGTCGACTACAAAGCTGGGTACAGACAATTATGAAGTTGAGCTAACCCTAACCGTGACTGTTAAAGATGGCGAAGATACGATTTACCTGATTGAAGTTCATCAGGGCGGTATTTTTGCTATTCAAGGTGTTGAAGGCCCCCAGCTGGCTCAATTACTCAATACTATTTGTCCTTCAACACTGTTCCCCTACGTGAGAGAAGCTATTGATAGTGTTGTTATTAAAGGGAGTTTCCCTGCACTTATGATACCTCCCGTCAATTTTGAAGCATTATTTGCAAAAGCCGTTGAGGAAGGAAAGCTTCAAGGGAAGGGCGAGTCTGAATCTGTGACCCATTAAGGTAGCCTTTCTTTTATTTAAAAATACACACCTATACAGGTGCAGTCTGTAAGATAGGCAGAGCCTTTAAATTAGAGGGCTCTGATACGGTGATGCGACTTTAATGGAGGTAGAATTACTCCTCGTCCCCCATTCCAAGCTCCTTCAATTTTCTTGTCAGAGTATTTCTACCCCAGCCAAGTAATTCTGCGGCATCTTTTTTTCGGCCATTGGTGTGAGACAAGGCTGTTTCTATTAAAGCCCGTTCGAAGGTGGGAACTGCCGTAGTAAGAATATCGTTTTTTCCATTGGCTAATTCGTTGTCTGCCCAGCTTCTTAATTGTTGTTCCCAGGAGTTAGAAATAATAGTTTTTTCTATTGAGTGTTCTGTCAGCTCTGGAGGTAGGTCATCCAGATGGACTTCGCGACCTGATGCCATCACGGTGAGCCATCGGCAGGCATTTTCAAGCTGACGAACATTACCTTCCCAGGGCAGCATAGTGAGGTGCTTCTCTGCTTCTGGTGAAAGAATTTTTGATTCGGTTTCCAGCTCTTTTGCAGCACGCTGTAAAAAATATTGCATTAACCGCGGGATATCCTCACGACGGTCAGCCAGAGTGGGTAGGTGAATACGAATAACATTTAAGCGATGGAACAAATCCTCTCTAAATCGATTTTCTGCCACAAGTTGTTCGAGGTCTTGGTGAGTGGCAGCGATAATTCGAACATCAACTTTTGATGGTGTGTGTCCGCCTACTAAATAGAACTCGCCATTGGCGAGTACTCGTAGTAATCGAGTTTGTGCTTCCGGAGGCATATCACCTATTTCATCTAGAAACAGGGTACCGCCATCTGCCTGTTGAAAGCGGCCTTCACGGCGTTGAGTTGCTCCGGTAAATGCGCCTTTTTCGTGGCCAAAGAGTTCGGATTCTATTAAATCATGTGGAATGGCCGCCATGTTGAGAGCAATAAAGCGGTTGTTCTTTCTAGGGCTGTGATCATGTAACGCTTTTGCTACAAGCTCTTTACCGGTCCCAGACTCGCCGTTAATTAGTACAGTGATGTTTGAATGAGATAGCCGTCCTATTGCACGAAATACTTCCTGCATGGCAGGTGCTTCACCAATAATCTCTCCACTGATTTCAATCTCATTACTGACCTCTTCGTTTAAGTCTTCCTCAGCTGCTTTTTGCTCATAGGCGAAATTGATTGCCCGCTGGGTTACTGCAATAAGTTCATCAAGGTCAAAAGGCTTTGGCAAGTATTCGAATGCTCCTCCCTGATAGGCCGCAACTGCGCTGTCCAAGTCAGAATGGGCAGTGGTAATGATGACGGGCAGTGAGGGGTTCGATGCGTGAATTTTTTGTAGCAGTTGCAGGCCGTCAATACCGGGCATGCGGATGTCGCTGATAATAGTATCTGGTAGTGTTTTGTTCAGTTGCACCAAGAGATCATTCGCTGATTCGAAGCTGGCCACGTTAAGGTCTGCCCTGGCAAGAGCTTTTTCCATGACCCAGCGAATTGAGCGGTCATCATCAACAATCCAAACAGTGCGCTTATTCATTTACTTATCCAAGGGTTTTATTTGTTAGTGGCTTGTTCATATGCGCTGTTTGCTCAAGGGGTAAGTACATGGAAAATCGTGTTTCTCCATCCTTGTTTTCACACTCGATTAAGCCGTGGTGTAGATGAACAGCGGATTGTGCAATAGGCAATCCTAGGCCGCTGCCATCGACGCGACCACTGATCATTGGAAAGAAAACTCGATCAATTATCTCTTCAGGAATGCCGGGGCCGTTATCCACTATGTCAATACAGCACACTACTCGGTGGTGAGTTTTACCAATAGTGAAATGTCTTTTGATTCTGGTTTTAAGCCAGATAGTAGGAGAAGCTTGTTTTTGATGTACTTCACCCTCAATCTGATCCTTAACCAGTAGAGCCTGGATTGCATTGCGAACAATATTCAGAATTGCCTGTATCAATTGTCCACGATCACCATAAAATTCAGGAATGCTTGGGTCATAGTTACGTTCAATAAATATGCTTCCACGGGTTTCACTTTCCGCCAGTGCGGCAACGTGTTCAAGAACCTCATGTATGTTAACAGGGGCAAACTTGGGCATTGTGTTTGGGCCGAGTAGTCGATCCACTAGTTTGCAAAGACGGTCGGTCTCTGCAGAAATAATATCGGTGAATTCGCGTAGCTCCGGTTGGTTGTTTAAGTCTTCCGAAAGCAACTGTGCCGCACCTCTTATGCCTCCCAGTGGATTTTTGATCTCATGGGCTAACCCTCTGACAAGATTACGAGTGGTATCGTGTGTGGAGATCAGCGCTTCTTCTCGATTAATGCGCATGAGGCGATCCATCGGTTGCATCTCGACAAGTAGTAGCTTAGCTGCTCCTGATTGTAGAGGCGTTGCCGTTAAATCTACCGTGATAGGGTCGTGGTCCAGTAATGTTAGGGGAGCCTGTCGTTGAGTAAATGTATGATTGGTGTTCAATGCTTCCTGCAAGGAGCTAACGCAGCCATCAGCATTATCAAATAATTGAGAGATCTGCATGCCCTGCAGTCTCATAGCACTAATGGCTAACAGGTTTTCAGCAGCTGGATTCAGGTAACAAATATCCAGCTGGTCATTTAATAAAATGACAGCGGTGCTAAGACTGTCCAGCAATAAGTTATGTAGCTGATCTTCTGTCATTGTTTAGCTGGTCGAGTATAGACCGTGCCCTGTTGTGGTTCAGTGTAGTAAATAGATCGCCCTATTTAGGCGATAGTATTTAGAACTATAGTCTTTAGAACAAAGCAATTAGTGGGCCAGTTTTGTATAGGCGCGAAAGCCCAACTAAATGGGAGGCCTTTTATAGAGTGTAGAATAAAACTGATATTATTGCACCATAATGGTGCGAAGGTGTGATTCTAGTTGCTGTTATGCTTGATAGAGTGGCGTTTTACGTAAACGGTTGTTGTTCCTGATCTGGCAATAACATTTCCTTCACTGTCTATGATTTGAGCTTGAATTTTGTGCTCTCCTCTAATCAGTGAGCTTATATTGTACGAAGTAGAACTGCTTGCGGGAACATAGGGTTGTCCATTGAACATGAGCTGAATTGCATCGCCATCCTTTAGTTGGGGGGTCAGGGATACCTGAACGGGAATACTTTCCTGGCCAGGAGGTATCGTTGTTCCTTGAGCAGGAGCTGAAATATTTATGCTTTGATACCCGGCGTGTTCTTCCTTATCTTTTTGTTTTTTAAAAGTTTTACCGGTTTGTAATCCGGGTTGAGTATTTATTGTAGGTAAGTCTACGGATTCAACTGTAGGGTCGCCAGCGGGAGGATTATCCGTATATTGGACCGTACCATTCTCGTCTACCACCCGATAAACTTCGGCTAGGGCATAGTAGGCCAAGCTTAGGCAAGCCAAGGTAATAACAAGTTTAGTTCCTTTCTGTAACACGACCATAACCTCTTGATTTAGGGTTTGCTGTCTTAAGACTAGCTCTAATTAGACCAAAGAAAAAGATCATTATTCCATTAAAATTACAATTAAAGGTATTAGTAAATACACTGCCAATGATTGCTGCATTGGAATAGGGCAGTTGTTCGGGCAGGAGTAAAGGTTGGGGTAGGTAAGAGTATAGATATTGGCGATAAAAGGTAAAAAATAGCGTGAAAAAAAACCGAGGGAAATTCCCTCGGTTTTTTGTTCGAAAGTAGCTCTATATAAAGACTAGTATTTATACAGAGTAATACATATCAAACTCAACCGGGTGAGTGGTGTGCTCAACGCGGTATACATCTTCCATTTTTAGCTCAATGTATGCATCAATAGCATCATCAGTGAATACACCACCAGCCGTCAGGAATTCACGGTCACCATCCAGAGCATCCAGAGCTTCACGCAGGCTTCCGGCGACTTGTGGGATAGCAGCGGCTTCTTCTGCAGGTAAGTCATACAAATCTTTGTCTGCTGCATCACCAGGGTGAATCTTGTTTTTAACACCGTCGATACCCGCCATTAGCATGGCTGAAAACATCAGGTATGGGTTCGCAGTCGGGTCACCAAAGCGTAGTTCTACACGCTTACCTTTTGGCGAAGCAACGTAAGGTATACGCAAAGCAGCGGAGCGGTTGCGAGCTGAGTAAGCTAACATAACGGGTGCTTCAAAGCCTGGGATTAGACGCTTGTAGGAGTTAGTAGAAGCGTTAGCAAAGGCATTCAATGCTTTTGCATGCTTGATGATACCGCCAATGTAATAAAGGGCTGTATCGCTCAATCCAGCGTAGCCGTCACCAGCGAATTGGTTTTCGCCATCTTTCCAGAAAGATTGGTGGCAGTGCATACCAGAACCGTTGTCACCAACGATAGGCTTGGGCATGAACGTAGCAGTTTTACCGTAAGCGTGTGCAACGTTATGTACACAGTACTTAAGAATCTGAACTTCATCTGCTTTAGTCACAAGAGTGTTGAACTTAACGCCGATCTCACACTGACCAGCAGTACCCACTTCGTGGTGATGGACTTCAACATCAAGGCCCATTTGCTCCATGGCAGCACACATGGCAGCACGAAGGTCGTGCAGGCTATCAACAGGAGGTACAGGAAAGTAACCGCCTTTAACGCCAGGGCGGTGACCCATGTTGCCATCAGTATAATCATGGCTGGTTGCCCAAGCAGCTTCTTCGGAATTAATTTTGTAGAAAGCGCCGCTCATGTCTGAGCCCCACTTAATGTCATCAAAAACGAAGAATTCTGGTTCTGGACCAAAGAATGCTGTATCGCCCAAGCCAGTGGCTTTCAGGTACTCTTCAGCGCGTTTCGCAACAGAACGGGGATCGCGCTCATAACCTTGCATGGTCGCAGGCTCAATAATATCGCAACGAATAATAACAGTAGGCTCATCAGTGAATGGATCCAGGATGGCAGTGCTGTCATCTGGCATCAAAATCATGTCGGATTCATTGATACCTTTCCAGCCTTGAATAGAAGAACCATCAAACATCTGACCGTCTTCAAAAAAATCTTCAGTTGCCTCACTGCTAGGAATAGAAACGTGTTGTTCTTTACCTTTAGTATCAGTAAAACGTAGATCGACCCAGCGGGCTTCGCTTTCTTTGATCAGTGTAAGGGTCTTAGACATTGGTTCCTCCAAGTGTGGATATCTTTATTATTAAATAAGTGTTAAATAGGCCTGCCGAGATATTTTCGACTGGGCAAAAATACCCCATGGTATTTTTTTGTTATCTTGCGGTAGGCACTATCCAATACTGATGATGGCTACCTTCTTAACTTAGTTCTTAATGCAAAACAGCTTAACGTAAGTTTTTTAGGCAAAAGCTATGCCAAATAGCTGTCTGAGCAAATTCAACAGCTTATAGCGACACATTTAGATCTGGATAGCGATCATGCACCAAAATAAAGCAAGAGAGCACCAATATGATGCAAAAAGCTTTGTGTACGAATAGTCTAATTTTTGCGCGGACTATAATACGCCGAAAGTGCTTAAATTTGTAATATAATCCGTAGCTTTTCACTTCCCTGTTAAATGAAGAGCCTGTTCATGCATTTTGTCGTCAAACTGTTTCCAGAAATTACCATCAAGAGTGCCCCGGTTAGAAAGCGTATGACCAGGCAGCTGCGAGATAACTTGCGCAGAATGTTCAAATCCGTGCATGAAGACGTCACCGTTAGCCGGGATTGGGAAAAGATTGAAATCACTGGGCCAGATGAAGAGGGGTTGTGTGTTCAAATAGCTGATATTTTGGGCCGTACCCCAGGTATTGCTAATTTCTCCCAGGTTCAACATTTTCCTCTCGGTGATTTTGACGATATTTTGGAAAAAACACTTTCAGTTTGGCGTGATCAGTTGGCAGGCAAAACCTTTGTGCTTCGGGTTAAGCGTAGTGGGAAGCACGATTTTAGTTCACATGATGTGGAGCGGCAGGTAGGTGGTGGATTATTGCACCAATCTGAGGCTGCTGGCGTAAAGTTAAAAAATCCAGATATCACTGTAAGGCTCGAAATTCGCCAACAGGATCTGTATGTTATTCAGAGTACCACCGCTGGTTTGGGCGGGTTTCCCCTTGGGACCCAGGATTCTGTCATCTCGCTTATTTCCGGTGGGTTTGACTCCACAGTCTCCAGCTATCTCACCATGAAAAGAGGCTTGCGCACCCATTTCCTATTTTTTAATCTAGGTGACCGTGCCCACGAGGTGGGTGTAAAAGAAGTTGCTTTTTACCTGTGGAATAAATTCAGTGGTTCTCATCGAGTGAGGTTCATCACTGTGCCATTTGAAGACGTCGTCGGTGAAATTCTCAGTAATGTACATAACTCCCAAATGGGGGTGGTACTGAAGCGCATGATGTTGCGAGCGGGTACCCAAATTGCTGAAGAGATGGAAGTGCAAGCTCTGGTAACTGGTGAGAGTGTGGCTCAGGTATCGAGCCAAACACTGACAAACCTTTCCGTGATCGATTCAGTTACTAATACTCTGGTGCTTAGGCCTCTCGTGACTTTTGATAAAAACGACATCATTGATATCGCTCGCAAAATCGGCACTGAAGAATTTGCCGCTAATATGCCTGAGTACTGCGGTGTAATTTCTAAAAAGCCAACATCAAGAGCTAAAGAAGAGCGAGTGGTAAACGAAGAGTGCAAATTCGATATGGCTGTACTGGAGTCGGCCATTGCCAATAGGCGTGTCCAAACCATTGATGAAGTAATGGATGACGATACCCCCCTTGCTGAAGTCGAAGTTTTTTCAATGCCACAGCCAGGCGCTATTATTTTGGATATCCGTCATCCGGACGAAGTAGATGTCAGGCCATTAAAATTAGCCAATAGCCAGATAGAAGAAATCCCTTTCTTTGCCTTGCAAAATAGCTTTAAGGATCTGAGCGCCGAGACTCGTTATTTGCTTTATTGTGATAAAGGCGTGATGAGTCGATTACATGCGGAGCTATTAGTCGATCAGGGTTTTGAAAATGTGGCGGTTTATAGGCCGTCTTAATTATTTTCCAAGTAATGTTGAGTAACGACCTTTTCTATTGAAGGTCAGTCTTATAGTAAGAACTTTTCAGCTGCTAGAGCAATAACACCCACAAGAGCTAAAAAGCTCACAACTTTCCAAGTACCTAAAGAGCTTTCTAGAGATTCTACACGATTTTCTAAAGAATCAGGTTTAGTTGTAGGTTTTTTGTTCTTGGAAGGTTTACTGCTGCTGCCATCTACAGGAATAACGGCTTCCGCTTGAGGACCTTTGTCAGAATCTTTCTCAGTGAATTTGACGGCTATGCCTTGGCGGATAGGGCCATCGCCCTGCCATTCTGTTTTATGGAAGAATAAATCTTTACCGCTTTTGTCATCGACAATAAAACCGAAACCTTTTCGGAAGTCGTAACGTTTAATAGTGCCTTTGGCCATGTTCGTATCCTGCTTGATGTGTGATGAGGCAATTCCGATGATCGTGAATTCTGGTTCGATCTTTAAGTGGTTGCCAATGACGGTGCTAGGATAAAGGGGGGTGGAGACAAATGGAAATAATAATTTCTCTTAAATGTCATCGATCTCTTTAAAAACTTTAAATGCTGGCACAGGTTTTCTGTGCCTAAGTACTTTTACTTGTATGGTTGCTTTTAGTAGAACTGCCTGTCGTTTATTCCCCTTGGAAAATCACTTACTTTTATTTGCTAAACCAACGGCATACCCGAGAAAAACCTACTATTTACCCACTTAACCGCTATAATCGCGCCTGCTTTTATATCCCACTACTTTTTGTTGAGAAATTCCTGTGATCGAGAACCTTCGCAATATCGCTATTATCGCCCACGTTGACCACGGTAAAACGACCTTGGTTGATAAACTGCTTGAACAATCCGGCACCCTTGATCGTAAGAGTCTGGGTGCGGAACGTGTGATGGATTCTAACGACCAGGAACGTGAGCGTGGGATTACCATTCTTGCCAAGAATACGGCGATTGAGTGGAATAATTACCGTATCAACATTGTAGATACCCCGGGGCACGCCGATTTTGGTGGTGAGGTTGAGCGGGTGCTTTCTATGGTGGATTGCGTTCTGCTGTTAGTGGATGCCGTTGATGGCCCCATGCCGCAAACGCGTTTTGTGACGCAGAAAGCCTTTGAGCAGGGTTTGAACCCGATCTTGGTAGTGAATAAGGTTGATCGCCCGGGTGCTCGTCCTCACTGGGTGATGGATCAGGTGTTTGAATTATTTGATAACTTGGGTGGTACTGACGAGCAGTTGGACTTTCCGGTTATTTATGCGTCAGCCCTCAATGGAATTGCCGGTGTAGAGCCAGATGAAATGGCTGATGATATGACACCGCTGTTCCAGATGATTGTGGACAAGGTAAAAGCGCCAGATGTTGATCCAGAAGGTCCCCTGCAAATGCAAATCAGTGCGCTAGATTACAGCAGTTATGTGGGTGTTATTGGTGTGGGCCGTATTGCCCGTGGAAGAATGAAGCCCAATGAGCAAGTGGTTGTGGTTGATCGTGATGGCAACAGCCGTAAAGGAAAGGTTTTGCAAGTGATGGGCTACGATGGCCTTGAGCGCGTAGATGTTGAGAAGGCCGAAGCGGGCGATATTGTTTGTATTACTGGTATCGACAAGCTGGGTATTTCCGATACGATTTGTCATCCAGATGCACCGGAAGCACTCCCTGCATTGAGTGTTGATGAGCCTACGGTAAGCATGACCTTCCAGGTGAATAACTCGCCGTTCGCTGGTTTGGAAGGCAAGTATGTGACCTCCCGAAATATTAAAGATCGCCTTGAGCAAGAGCTGATTCACAATGTTGCTTTACGAGTGCAGCAGGGTGATAGCCCAGATAAATTTATCGTTTCTGGCCGTGGTGAACTGCACTTGTCGGTATTGATCGAAAGCATGCGTCGCGAAGGCTTTGAGCTGGGTGTATCACGTCCAGAAGTAATTCAAAAAGAAGTGGATGGTGAGCTTCATGAGCCTTATGAACAAGTTGTAATTGATGTTGAAGATCAGCATCAGGGTGCGGTAATGGAAGAGCTTGGGTTGCGTAAAGCTGAACTGACCAACATGGAGCCTGACGGTAAAGGCCGTGTACGGTTAGAGTTTATGGCACCTTCTAGAGGGTTGATTGGTTTCCGCTCTCACTTTCTGACCATGACTAGTGGTTCCGGCATTATGACCAGTATTTTTGACCACTATGGTCCGGTTAAGCGGGGTGAAGTTGCCAAGCGCCAAAATGGTGTTTTGGTATCCATGACTAAAGGAAAGACATTAGCGTTTGGCTTGTTTAACCTACAGGAGCGTGGCCGTTTGTTCCTGGGTGCGGGCCATGAGGTTTATGAAGGTCAAATTGTTGGTTTGCACTCTCGTAATAATGATTTGCCAGTAAATCCGACTAAAGGTAAGCAGCTGACAAACGTACGTGCTTCCGGTACAGATGAAGCATTAACGCTGACTCCGCCTGTTACTCATACATTGGAGCAAGCACTGGAGTTTATTGAGGACGATGAGTTGGTGGAAGTTACTCCTGAGAGTATCCGCCTGCGTAAAAAGCTGCTTACTGAAACTGAGCGTAAGCGAGCACCTAAATAATCTTTTACTGATAGAGGAGTGCCGGATTAACTCTGGTGCTTCTTTTATTCAGAGCATTCCTTTTATTTAACTCACGAGCTGTATCGAAAACATGAGCTGTGTTTAAAGCATGAAGTCAGGTGGTCGTTAACCATACCAATAGCCTGCATATAGGCGTAGCAAATCGTTTTACCAAAAAACTTAAACCCTTTCTTTTTCATATCTTTGCTAATGGTTTCTGCCAAAGGTGTGAAGGCAGGCACTTCAGATAAGTTAGTCCATTTGTTCTGAATCGGTTTACCATCAACAAATGCCCATAGGTAATTGGCAAAGCTGCCATGCTGTTGCTGTACAGCTAAGTATTGCTGTGCATTACTTATAGTGCTCTGTATTTTCAGCTTGTTTCGAATAATGCCTGGATTATCTAATAACTGGTCGACTTTGTTCTGATCAAATTTAGCAATTTTCTCGGCATCAAAATTGGCAAAAGCTTGTCGGTAGTTTTCTCTTTTTTTTAGGATCGTAATCCAGGAAAGGCCCGCTTGGGCGCTTTCCAACACCAGAAATTCAAGCAATGTGTGATCATCAAAACAGGGTACGCCCCACTCGTTATCGTGGTAGCTTTCATATAGAGGGTCACCCAGGCACCACCCACATCTAGGCTGTTTACTCTGGGATAATTGCGTTTGTGAAGAAGCTGTCATAGTGTTTACTGTAGAGTATCTTGTGTCGACTGAATAGAGTGACAGAGAGAAAGCGCTTGCTAAAGAGTAGAGACTTTGAAAAGCCTGTAGTTGAAAAGGATTGCCAATGAGAAGCTTCTATCCTCGAATCAAACCCTATGCTACCCATGAACTAATCGTTGATAGTTTGCATACTCTTTATGTTGAAGAGGCCGGTAACCCTCGGGGAACTCCTGTGTTATTTGTGCACGGTGGTCCGGGCGGGGGTTGCACGGAAAATGATCGGCGGTTTTTTGATCCAGAAAAGTATCGAATTATTTTGTTTGATCAGAGGGGAAGCGGGCGGTCAAAGCCCCATGCTGAGCTTGAGGCAAATCATACCCGTTGCTTGGTAGATGATATTGAAAAAATCCGTGAGCTTATGGGTGTGGATCGGTGGGTATTGTTCGGTGGTTCTTGGGGTTCAACTTTGAGCTTGGTTTATGCGCAGGCGTATCCAGAAAAAGTGCTGGGTATGATTTTGCGTGGTATTTTTTTGTGCCGTGAGCAAGATATCCAGTGGTTTTATCAAGATGGCGCTAGCCATGTATTCCCAGATTATTGGCAGTCGTTTTTGGCGCCAATCCCCGTGGTAGAACAGGGGGATTTGCTGGCATCCTATTACCGGCGATTAATCGGTGATGATGAGTTAGTGCGCATGTCAGCAGCTAAGTCATGGTCTGTGTGGGAAGGTCGATGTGCCAGCATGCATCCAAATCCAGATCTTGTAGAGCATTTGGGTAGCCCTCATACCGCATTGGCTATGGCGCGGATTGAAGCCCATTATTTTATGCACGATGCTTTCTTGGAGGAAAATGAAATCCTTGGTGGTATGGATGTTTTGAAAGATATTCCGGGGGTGATTATTCATGGTCGCTATGACATGGTCTGTCCTGTTGGGCAGGCTTTTGATTTACATCGGGCATGGCCTGGTTCGAGATTGAAGGTGATCAGGGATGCTGGGCATGCTTCTTCTGAGCCGGCTACTTTGGCTGCACTGGTGCGGGCGACAGATGATTTGTTGTCTACGTTGGGTAATGTTTCTTAAAAAGCTTCTTGGTTGGATTTTTTAGTCGGTGTTTTCTCGTAGATATTTAAAAATTTTCCGGCTAGCGGCGGGCGTTTTGCTTTGTGATGCTTCTTTATTTGCCTGCCGGATAAGTTGTCGCAAGTGTTGTCGGTCTAGCTCTGGGTAGGTATTGAGCAAATCGCTAATGGCTGTGTCACCTTCACTGAGCAGGCGGTCGCGCCATTGTTCCAGTTTATGCTGAGTTTGGCGGAAAGTTTGGCTTTGGTGGTGAAAGCTGTCTAGTTTTTGTTGTATGGCTTCGCTATCGATATTGCGCATTATTTTGCCAATATATTGAAGTTGACGGCGTTTTCCCTCTCTATTTTTGAGTCGCCTTGCTAGAATGACGGCATCTTCCAATAGTTCATCCATGGGGATTTTTTCTAGCTTGGCGGCAGGTAAGTTGACCAGTTCCTCTCCCATTTTTTGTAGCGCGGTCATTTCGCGCTTTAGTTCGGATTTGCTTTTGGGTTGGGGCTCCTCAGATATTTCATCTGGGCTTTCCCCATTGGGATTCACTGTATTTGGAAAGTCGTCATCAATCATCATATTTTTCAGTGTGGTATTTTTCTTTGGTTGGGTTTCTTGGTCACAATTAATTGGTGAGAGTTTGTAAGTGAATGCTTAGTGTTGCAATGGTTAGGCGTAGAAAAGGGTAGCAAGCCCAAGAAAAGACATGAATCCTACGACATCGGTTATGGTGGTCAGGGCCACACTGCCAGCTAGGGCTGGATCAACACGGCAGGCTTTCAAAATAACTGGGAGGGCTGCACCAGCTATGGCTGCAGCGACTAGGTTGATGAGCATGGCTGCGGCAATGATCACGGCTATCAGCGGGTCTTGGAACCATAGGGCGGCGACACCACCCATCACAAGCGCCCAAAGCATGCCGTTTAGCGCTCCAACGGCAAATTCTTTGCTCAAAAGCCATCCTAAATTGCTGCGGCTAATTTGTCCTAATGCCATACCACGAATAACAACGGTGAGGGTTTGACTGCCCGCTACACCACCCATACTGGCAACAATGGGCATTAAGATAGCTAGTGCTACAACCTTATCAATAGTGGCTTCAAAAATATTAATGACGGCTGAGGCAAGAATAGCTGTCATCAGGTTAACACCTAGCCAGATTGCTCGGCGAGGGGTGGTGCGGCCAATGGAGGCAAAAGTTTCCTCTTCATCGCTCAAGCCTGCCAGTCCCAATAATGAGTGGTCTGCATCTTCCATGATGACGTCTACAACATCATCAATAGTGATTCGGCCCAGGAGCTGCCTCGTTTCACTGATAACGGGAGCAGATACCCAGTCATGTTTTTCAAACAAATGGGCTACTTCTGAATCGGCCATGTCTGCCGGAATAGCCTCAACCTCTGTGACCATAATTTCACGGACAGTAATGTTGGGGCTGGATGTGAGTAACTTGCCTAAGGGCAGGCTGCCGAGGAATACGTCATCTCTCGTTACAACAAAAATGCTGTCAGTAATTTCAGGCAGTTCGTCGTGGCGGCGCAGGTAGCGAAAAACCACATCGAGGGTCATGTCTGGGCGGACGGTAATTGTGTCCGTGTTCATCAAGCCGCCAGCGGTGTCCTCATCGTAAGTGAGTACAGTCTCGACTCTTTGGCGATCCTGGGCGCTCATTGCCTGCAGAATTTCTGGTATTACTTTTTCAGGCAGCTGTTGCAGAATATCGGCTACATCATCGGGGTCTAACCCCTCTGTTAGTGAGGCGACTTCATGACTTTCCATTTCCTCCAAAATTTCGCCACGGAGCTCTTCGCTTAGCGCACCAATGACTTCCCCTTCAAACTCCTTGTCTACGAGATCCCATAGAACCCTTCGAGCTTTTGGTGGTGCGGCTTCGATTTGGTCGGCAATATCAGCGGGTGTCAGATTATTCAGCATGTGGCGAAGCCGGCGCACTTTATTCGAGTCCATTAGCTCGTGAATGCTGGCAAGCTGAGAGAGGTGGCTTATTTTTTCGTTAGGAGCCTGCATGGGTAGAGGTGTTCCTGGCTACCGTTATGAATGGCTATAGTGTATAGATGCGAGAAGAAAATTTATAGAGTTGTCAGGTTGATAGCTAGATTTGTTTGTTTAATTTGAGAGATATTTATGGGGTGGGCTTTGGATTTGTATCGCCATCAATTACTGCTCTTCATCAAATCGATTGGCGAGTAGTTGTTCTATGTCACGGCAGGCTCTTTCTGCATCGCGGCCTTCAAAGTGGAAATGTAGAACAGTTCCCTGACTTGCCGCTAGCAACATGAGAGACATTACACTTTTGGCATCTACCAGTTTATCGGGTTTTGGTCCTGTTTTTATCTTGCAGCCATATTTTCCGGCGGTTGATGCTAGTTTTGCCGCAGCGCGGGCATGTAGACCAAGCTTGTTAATAATGGTCAGTTCTACATTGATTTCTAATGACATAAGGTGGGTCCTGGTGTGTTCATATCAGGTCAACTCCCGATGTCTAATTTGGGTGTTAGTGTAGTGTTGGTTGAAGTGTTTTCCCAGCATGTTGCTGATGTAGACGGAGCGATGTTGTCCACCAGTACAGCCGATAGCAACGGTGAGGTAGCTTCTGTTGTTAGCTTCAAATCTTGGCAGCCAGCGTGTTAGGTAACCAATAATATCTGACAGCATTTCTGTTACTTCTGATTCAGATTCCAAAAAGTCGATAACAGGTTGGTCTTTCCCGCTATATGGTCTGAGCTCATGCTTCCAATAGGGATTGGGCAAGCATCGCACATCAAAGACAAAGTCGGCATCAATAGGTACACCTCGTTTGAATGCAAAGGATTCAAATAAAACAGCCATATCTCCTTCAGTCTCAGGGACAATTTGCTTCTTGATAAGGTCTCTTAGCTGATGGAGCGTCATGTTACTGGTATCAATTCGCCGGTTAGCAATAGAGGCGATGGGATCCAGCAATTCAGTTTCTAGGGCGATGGCTTCTTTAATGTCTATCTGGTGTGAGCTAAGCGGATGCTTTCGGCGTGTTTCACTAAATCGTTGTATCAGTACATCTGTAATTGCATCCAGATAAACGACTTCATAGCTAACGCCAGAGCTTTTTAACTTTTCTAGAATTTCTGGCAGTCGGTTGAGGTCGCCTGTCAGGCTTCTGGCATCAATGCCCACAGCTATATTATTCAGCCAGTGATTGTCGCTGCCTTGTGGCGAGGCTTGTTCGAATAGTCCCGGTAATAAGCCGGCAGGTAGGTTGTCTATACAGGTAAATCCGGCATCTTCTAGCAGGTTTAGAGCTGTACTTTTCCCGGAGCCTGAGCGTCCACTAACTACCACTAGTCGCATCGCTATGTCTCAACCTTCTCGGCTTATAGCTATCTTGTAGAAAGCTTCGATGGAGCTGGCTGCGCGTAGTTGTATGCGAACATCTTCTTCCTGAAGTAGTTCTGCTATAGAAGATAGAACCTGTAGGTGCTCATCATTTTGTTCTTCTGGGACTATTAAGGCAAAAACTAGGTCGACGAGCACGTTGTCCATAGAATCAAAGTCTACAGGGTCGGCTAGCTTGAGCAGTGCACCAGTTATTTTTTTGCAGCCAGCAATTCGGCAATGGGGAATTGCAATACCTTCCCCTATACCAGTGCTACCCAATCGTTCGCGAGCTAAAAGGCCTTGATAGAGTTCGTCTGAGTCAAGGTCAGTGATACGTTCGGCGAGAAAGTGTGAAAGGTTTTCCAGCACTCTTTTTTTGCTACCCCCGGGAACATCCAGCAGGGTGTTCTCGAGGGGAAGTACGTCTGTTAGTTTCATGAAAGGTTATCTACCGCGGGTTTTTTCCTTGTGCTTGATAAGCTGTCGGTCCAGTTTATCTGAAAGCATATCGATGGCTGCATAGAGGTCGTCATGTTCTGAATTGGCGAAAAATTCACCGCCGCTGACATGTACGGTAGCCTCTGCTTTTTGAGCGAGTTTGTCGACAGAAAGTATTACATTGGTGCTGGTAATACGGTCGTGGTGTCGTTCCAGCTTGGATAGTTTGTTGATGACGTATTCTTTGATTGGGTCAGTGATATCGAGGTGATGTCCGCTGATATTTAGTTGCATGCGGTACTCCTTATTTCTGTGTACGCTATTTCTATTTATGTTAGTTCTGTTGATGGATTATTGCTTAAAGCGTTTTCTCTCACTAGAGGAGGGTATTCCTATTCCTTCTCTGTATTTGGCCACGGTTCGTCGTGCAACTTGAATACCCATCTCCTGTAATAGTGTGGTCAACTTGTTGTCACTGAGAGGTTTGGCTGGGTTTTCTGCGCTAATCATCTTCTTCAGGATAGCGCGAATAGCCGTGGATGAACACTCCCCCCCGCTTGCTGTAGCCACATGGCTTGAGAAAAAGTACTTCAATTCAAACACACCTTGAGGTGTATCAAGATATTTTTGAGTGGTGACTCGGGAGATCGTGGATTCGTGAAGCTCCAGCTTTTCTGCAATGTCTGCTAGAACCATAGGGCGCATAGCTTCTGGGCCCTGTTCCAGGAATCTTTGTTGTAGCTCCACGATACAGGATGCTACACGTAATAGGGTGTCATTTCTGCTCTCAATACTACGGAGAAACCATTTTGCTTCCTGTAGATGATTTTTTAAGAACGTATTGTCCTGGCTTGAGTCAGCTCTGCGGATCAGCTGGGCATATTGTTGATTAATACTCAGTTTTGGCGTGATATCTTGATTTAAAGAGACTTGCCAATGGTCGTCTAATTTTGTGACGCGGGCGTCGGGAACTACATACTCTACATCGTCATTTTGGATAGCTTCACCGGGGTGGGGTGAAAGTGTTTGTATCAGTAAAATGGCGGCGCCAAGAACCTCTAGTGAGTACCCGGTTAGTTTTTCCAGCTTCTTGTAGTCTCGTTGTCCTACTAGATCCAGGTGTTCTGAGACCAGTCGTTTGGCTTCTTCAATAAAGGCCGTGTCAGGTGAAAATTGGCTAAGTTGTATTTGTAGGCATTCTGATAAATTAGTTGCACCAACACCGGGTGGGTCAAACTGTTGGATGCGGTGGAGTACGGCGACCACTTCATCCAGTTCTATTTCATCATCATCCAGTGATCCCCAAATTTCTTCCGGCGGTGTTGTGAGCATGCCGTTGTTATCGATGGAGTCAATAATGTTTTCCGCGATAAGGAGGTCTGTTTGAGAAAGAGGGGTTAGATTCAGTTGCCAGAGCAAGTGGTCTTGGAGTGATTCGGTAACGTTGTGTACATTGTCAAAGTCCATTGTCTCTGAGGATGTACTTTTGATGCTTGAGGTGGGTTGATATATGTCGTCCCAGTTTGCGTCGACTGGCAGGTCCTGTGGGATTGATGCATCCCAATCCTCACTGTTGAGATCCTGTGATGTACTATCGACAGGTTCTTCTTGGGTTGTCGCTTCTGTTGTGTTCGGAGCCTTTTCCTGAGAGTTTTCGGGGGTGGGGTCTGGTGGGTTTTCTGATTCTTCTGCCAATTCAAGAAGAGGGTTGTCATACAGGTTTTGTTGTATCTCCTGGTGAAGGTCAAGTGATGAAAGCTGCAGAAGGCGTATTGCCTGTTGCAGTTGGGGGGTCATGGTTAACTGCTGACCAATTTTCAGTTGCAGGCTGACTTTCATTGCTTGGTATGACTACTCTTCAGGGAATTTAGTTATTATATTTCGAAGTGTAGATGCTGGAAGGGGTATTGTACAAGCAATTTTTATGCCGATTTTCGTGAATTGGTCTTGATTTTTTCTTTGATGGTGTGCTGAGGTGGATCTGAATGCCTATGTAGCGTGCTTATAATACAAAATCTTCGCCTAAATAAATATCCCGAACCTGCTGATTGGCAATAATATCCGACGATTGGCCTTCTGCGATGACTTTGCCTTCTCCCACAATATAAGCGTGTTCACAGATATCAAGAGTTTCCCGCACGTTGTGATCTGTGATTAAAACACCAATGCCTTTATCACGCAGATGGCGGATGATTTGTTTGATATCGTTGACTGATATTGGGTCAACACCTGCAAAGGGTTCATCAAGCAAGATAAAGGTGGGTTCCATTGCTAACGCTCTAGCAATTTCTACTCGGCGTCGTTCTCCCCCTGAAAGGCTAATGCCCTGGGAGTCTCTAATATGGGTAAGGTGGAATTCCTGTAGTAGCTGCTCTACTCGATTTTTTCTCTGTGTGGCATCAAGGTCCTTGCGTGTTTCTAAAATGGCTAGAATGTTGTTTTGCACCGTCATTTTACGAAATACTGAGGCTTCCTGGGGGAGGTAGCCAATACCTTTGCGTGCTCTACCGTGCATAGGGAGGGCGGTGATGTCTTCACCATCAATAAGTACTGTTCCGCCATCTTGGGCTATCAAGCCTACAATCATATAAAAGCAGGTCGTTTTCCCCGCACCGTTAGGGCCAAGCAGGCCTACAATGGCTCCACTTTCAACAGTGAGCGATACGTCTCGGATGACAGGTCTTTTTTTGTAGCTCTTGGAAAGGTGAGAGGCCTTGAGTACGGCCATTAATTTTTGTCCTTTTGATTGCTGGGTGGAATAAGCATATGCACCCTTTCTTTGTTTGCTGTAGCTTTAACAACTTCAGCCTTAAGATCGTAATCAATTTTTTCACCTGTGATCACGGAGCCGTTCTGTTCTAGGCTGGCGTTTTTTAAAAGCTTGATTTTGTCGTTGGCTAAATAATATTTTATGGTCTTTGCGCTTGCTAGCACCAATCCATCTTGGGGGTTGGGGCGCTGTTGGTAGTGAGCGGGATTACCTACACAGATGATTTTATCAACTTGGTTGGTGTCGCTAAAAACAGTCACTTTGTCTGCGTTAATTTTAATGGTGCCCTGGATAATGACAACGGAACCTTCGTAGGTGGTTGTTCCTTTTTTCTCATCCTGTTCGGCACGATCAGATTCTATCTTTATAGGTTGTTGGCGGTCTGTGGGCAGCGCATAAGATAGCGTGCAGCTAAATGCAACAGAAAGCAGCAGGATTAACCTAGTTAACATTATGAACCCCTTTTACCCTGGATAGCAGCTTGAAAAGTTCTTTGTTCAAGTCTGCATGCATGCCAACACCTACGGTATTTCCTTTCGGAGTAGTAATCGTCACTTTTTTATCAGTCTCGGCTGTACGTTCTTCTGGGAATAGGATGAGTTTATCGGTTCGAAGTTCATTTTTTGTGTCATTACCAAGGTTTTGCCAAGCATATACATCTCCGGTAAATATGGCACGTTCTCCCCCTTTAAGTACAGTGCCTTTTTTTGCATTCATATGCCATGGGTGTTTTGCATCTTTCTGGTTGTAGGATATGAGTTTTGGTTTTTCTAGTACTAGGCGATTGCCACGCTTAAAGTGATGGGCTTCGATAGATTTTAGGCTGAATGCTTTTGTGCCATCTTTGGCGTAGTCGATTTTTGAAATATTAAGCATGTAACTGTCTGCTTTTGGTAGAGCTTCACCATCGCCGATATTGTCATTGGATTTTTGCAAAAAGGCTTCAGGGGGGGAAAGCCAAAATAGCAAAAAAACGCTGACTGCGCCTAATAGCATGATTGTTAGTAGTAAATTACGCATATTCTAAATTATGTATCTTCGTCTTTATCAATCAGGGCGCGGCATTCTAAAAGGCTTGCCCATAATTAAAAAACGTTTAATATTAAGAGTCGTTCACAAATAATTTGAATGAGTAGGCTCTAATTTACCTTGGGCTTGTAGCAGCATTTCCGCCAGCTCTCGTACTGCGCCATCGCCACCTTTTGTTGCTGTTTGCCAGTGGGCGTTTTCAATAACAAAACTTGTAGCATTGGCAACGGCAACCCCAAGTCCCACGCGCCGTATAACGGCCACATCGGGCAAATCGTCGCCAAGGAAAGCTATTTCTTCCATTTGGTAGGACGTGTGTTTGCTATCAAGTAATTCTCCGAGTGCGGTCAGTTTGTCTTCCCTTCCCTGAATGACTAATTCAATGCCTAATTCTGAAGCTCTCCTGGCCAGTAATTCAGAGGAGCGTCCAGTAATAATGCCAACTTGGATGCCATTCCGTTGTAAAAGTTTAATACCTAGGCCATCTTGGATATTGAAAGCCTTTAATTCTTCGCCATTATTGCCGTAGTACAGGCGGCCATCTGTCAGTACGCCGTCAACATCTAACAGTAGCAGTCGAATATTTTTTGCTTTGTTGAGCAGCTTTTGGTTGCTCGTATTTGGGTTGTTTGTGTCTTGGTTATTCATGGTCATTACATGACTCCAGCACGTAGGATGTCGTGCATATGTAAAACACCGATAGGTCGATGATTTGAGTCCTCAACAACTAAAGCTGTGATTTTAAAATCTTCAATAATTTTTAGGGCTTCGGCAGCTAGCAGATCTCGGTGGACAGCTCGGCATTTGCTTTTGATCATTTCACCAATAGGCGTGCTATTTATATCGATGTTGTTGTCTACGGCTCGTCGCAAGTCGCCATCGGTAAAAACACCCTGAAGCTCCCCCGAAGCATTAACGACAGTGGTCATACCAAAACCTTTTGTTGTCATTTCCAGCAAGGCATGCCGGAGTGGTGTGTCTGTTGTCACTTGTGGTAGTTCATCTCCGCTGTGCATGATGTCTTCCACTTTAAGTAAAAGCTTGCGTCCCAATGCGCCACCCGGATGGGAAAAAGCAAAATCTTCAGCAGTAAATCCCCGGGCTTCTAGTAGTGTAATGGCTAAAGCATCTCCCATGACTAGTGTTGCAGTGGTGCTGGTAGTCGGTGCAAGGCCTAAAGGGCATGCTTCGGCTGGAACTTGCACATCTAGATGTGCTTCAGCGGCTTGAGCTAGAGTTGATTGGGGGTTGCCTGTCATGCTGATTAGGGGGATGCCCATTCGTTTAATCAGAGGTAAAAGGGTGATAACTTCTGATGTTGTCCCTGAATTAGACAGCGCAAGTACGACGTCACCTTCCGTGATCATACCAATATCGCCATGACTTGCTTCGCCTGGGTGGACAAAGAAGGACGGTGTGCCAGTGCTTGCCAGAGTGGCAGCAATTTTGCGGCCAATATGCCCTGACTTTCCCATTCCTGTAACAACGACACGGCCGCTACACTTCATGATGAGCTCGCATGCTTGATGAAATTCTGGTCCGATGCGTTGTTCCAGTAGCTCGACAGCTTGTGCCTCCATGCGGATGGTGCGTCGGGCTACCTCAGAATAATCCTCGGGTGTCATTCCAGATGTCATTGGTTGTCTCGAAAGATAAAGTTAAAGTTGTCTCAAAAATTCTTGCCAGTATAGCGGCTGTCAGTTGTTGCTGTAAGGTCTGAGATAACACTAGCTGTTAGGCATTAAAGCTGCCCTGGGATTAGGATTACATAGTAGAGCCCGTAAAGTGTTAATAATGTTATACCAATCTTTTTTGATAGCTGCGCTTGATGGCGCTCTCGTTTTCCTCTCCAAAGGGAGAAACCGATGGCTGCAATTAGTACAAGGGTAAGGAATGACATGGCCAAATAGTCACGATAAAACACTTCTTGGTTCAGGGCCAAGGGGCTAATAATGCCAGGAACAGACATGACTGCGAGAAGATTAAACAGGTTGGAGCCGAAAATATTACCTAAAGCAATATCGTGATGGCCGCGGATGGCGCTCATTACAGATGCAGCTAGTTCGGGTAGGCTTGTTCCGACGGCGACAATTGTTAGTCCAATAATGAGTTGGCTTACACCAAAAAACAGTGCAAATTGTTTTGCACCCCAAACTAATGCTTCTGAGCTGAGCAGTAATGCTCCAAGGCCAACTAAAAACCAAAGTAATGCAGCAGTAGTAGACATGGAGGGGATGGCTTCCCCTTCTTCTACAGTTTCTGGGTTTGGGTGGCGTTTTTTGTAGTACACCGTGAGTGCAAGTAATGGTGGAATAATGCAAGCAAGAGCAATGCCTTCAGGTCGTAACAGCATGCCATCAAAGATAAAAAATCCAGCTAACAATGTAACGGCAAGAAGTACCGGCCCTTCTTGTTTGATCAGATGACCCTGGGTTGGAATTGGGCAAATAATTGCGGTGATGCCAAGCACGAGTCCGATGTTGGCCAGGTTAGAGCCAATAGCATTACCAACAGCCATGTCGCCGGCATCTTTTAATGCAGCGTTAATGGCAACGATAATTTCTGGTGCAGAAGTTCCAATAGAGACAATGGTTAATCCGATGACAAGGGGTGAAACACCAAAGTTTTTAGCAGCACCAGCACTACCAGCTACAAAGCGGTCGGCGCCCCAGAGAAGGCCCAGAAGCCCAAATAAAATCCCTAGAGCTGCGGGTATCAGCGTCTCCATCTCGGTGTTTGTTCCTCGGTGAGTATTGTTGTGAATGTTTCGTAAATTGGAGTGCAATGGTATAGTGCGCACCATTCGAAGTCAGCTGTTTTTGGCACCTCACTAGCAATCTGTGGTCAAACCCCATGTGGTTGGATGCAGTGGCGTGGAGAAACGCTGCAGCGCGGTATGCGAGACTTTGGTTTTAGTTGTAAATAAAAAATAAGAGGAAGGCCTAAGATGTTTTATAGGTGGGTGTATTCAATAACCTTGATGTTGCTGCTGGCGTTGTCCGGCAGTGTTTTTGCTGTTGAATCCGGTGAAAAGGCCCAAACGCCTCACCAGCTGGTGGAATCAGTCACGAGTCAGTTACTTCAGACCATTGAGAGTCACCGAGATACTTTTGAGGATGACCCTGAAGAATTCTTTGCTGCATTAGATGGTTTGTTGCAGGATGTGATTGATTTTGACTGGATTGCCTACAAAGTAATGGGGTCTTATGGCAAGAAGGCGACACCAGAGCAGCGTAGCCGTTTTGCAAATACATTTCGCTGTGAGTTGATTGAAACATATGGCCGAGGTCTTGTAGCTTACGGCGAGCAAAATATTGTTGTTGTGCCGCCCACAGAAGATACTAATGGCCAGCGTAAGGTGAAAGTTGTACAAGAAATTCATGGCTCCGACGGTGTATTTCCCTTGGTTTACTCCATGGGGTTAACAAAGGAAGGGAGATGGAAAGTGACAAATGTTGTTATCAACGGCATTAATCTAGGTAAGACTTTTCGCAATCAATTCATTCAGCGTGCTCAACGGTTTGGTGGTGACATTGATCAGGTGATCAGTAACTGGTCTTCCTCTGCAGGTTAAAATTTAAGTTAGCCCTATATTTAAATTAGCTCTTAAAGTTTAGTTGAGCAGTCCTGCAATCAAGAGATAAATTATGAATCCTGATGATGTAAAAGAACTATTGCTTGCCGGGCTTCCTGGTTGTGACATTACTGTAGAGAGTGATGGCAGTCATTTTAATATTCTAGTGGTTGGTGATCTATTTGAGGGTCTCCGGCCCGTGCAGCGGCAGCAAAAAGTGTACGCAGTCTTGCAGGCTCAAATTGCTGAAGGAAGTATTCATGCGGTAAATATGAAAACATTTACTCCGAATGAATTTCAGCAGTAAAGTTTCCTTTGGTTTTCCAGTGGTGCTCCCTGTAGTGTTCTCCTTTTTGTGGCGCTGTCCAATTCTAGTTAGTTGGTCAAAATTTCCCCCAGGTAGAAGGGTAATAAATGGATAAGTTATTGATTTCTGGTGGCGGGCCGCTTTCTGGAGAAATACGTATTTCCGGTGCAAAAAATTCTGCATTGCCTATATTGGCTGCAACGCTACTAGCGGATGGACCTGTGATGGTCTCTAATGTGCCTCACTTACATGACATTACAACCATGTTCGAATTGCTCGGTTGTCTTGGTGTGACGGTGATTTTGAACGAAAAGATGCAAGTTGAGGTTGATGCGACGACACTTCATAGTCATGTGGCACCTTATGAGCTCGTTAAAACCATGCGTGCATCTATTTTAGTTTTGGGGCCTATGCTATCTAAATATGGTACTGCCAGCGTGTCTTTTCCGGGAGGTTGTGCAATAGGTAGTCGTCCTGTTGATTTGCACTTGCATGGCCTTGAAATGATGGGTGCCAAAATTGATATTGATGGTGGTTATATTAACGCCAGTGTAGATGGTCGCCTTAAAGGTGCTCACATCTTTATGGATATTGCCTCTGTTGGTGCTACTGAAAATTTGATGATGGCAGCGGCATTAGCTGACGGTCAAACTATTATTGAAAATGCGGCACGAGAGCCTGAGGTGGTGGATCTTGCCAACTGTATTAATGCTCTTGGTGGTAAGGTTTCAGGTATGGGTACTGCAGCCGTTGTGATTGACGGAGTTGAGTCGCTTCACGGTGGTAGCTATAAAATCATGCCAGACCGTATTGAGACCGGAACGTATTTGGCAGCAGCAGCTGCAACACGAGGTAAGGTTAAGCTGAAAGATACTGACCCGACTATTCTTGAGGCAGTATTGCTAAAGCTGGAAGAAGCTGGAGCTAAAATTACCACTGGTGATGATTGGATTGAATTGGATATGGAGGGGCGTCGTCCTAAAGCTGTAAGTTTCCGAACAGCTCCTTATCCTGCCTTTCCTACAGATATGCAGGCACAGTTAACAACAGTGAATGCTGTAGCTGAAGGTGTTGGAACCATTACAGAAACAATTTTTGAAAATCGCTTGGTTCAGGCCCATGAGTTGAATCGTATGGATGCGGCAATAATTTTGGAAGGAAATACTGCAATAGTGACTGGAGTAGAGCGTTTAAAGGCTGCACCGGTAATGGCTTCGGATTTACGTGCATCTGCCAGCTTGGTTATTGCGGGATTAGTTGCTGATGGTGATACCGTGGTTGATCGAATTTACCATATTGACCGTGGTTACGAATGTATTGAAGAAAAATTACAGCAATTGGGTGCTAATATTCGCCGAATCCCTGGTTGATTTCAGTAAAGTTAAATTTATGCTGAGTGTTATAAGGTTTTCCTAAAACCAAAGATCATATAGATAAAAAGATTATGCAAATAACCATTGCTCTTACTAAAGGGCGAATCTTAAAAGAAACATTGCCACTATTAGCAGCTGCAGGTATTGAACCTGTAGAAAATATCAGTGAGAGTCGCAAGTTGCTCTTTGATACTAATCGTGATGATGTGCGCCTATTAATTCTTCGCGGTTCCGATGTGCCAACCTATGTGCAGTTTGGCGCTGCAGATATCGGTGTGGCAGGAAAAGATACCCTGTTAGAGCATGGTGCTGAAGGGATTTATGAGCCCTTAGATCTTGGTATTGCGCGTTGCCAATTGATGACTGCGGGCGTTGTTGGTGTGTCACCAAAAGAAGGTCGTATCAGGGTGGCGACAAAATATGTAAATATCGCGCGCCAGTTTTATGCAGAACAAGGTCGGCAAGTCGATATTATCAAGCTTTATGGGGCGATGGAGTTGGCTCCTATTATGGCGTTGGCGGATGAAATTGTGGATATCGTCGATACAGGTAATACCCTAAAAGCCAATGGTCTTGAAGCGCGGGATAGCATCTCTGAAGTGAGCTCCCGGTTAATTGTTAATAAAGCAGCGATGAAAACAAAGCATCAGGCTATTCAGCAGATAGTAGATGATGTGCGTAAGGCATTAGGCTAGTTTTTATGTCTAGCAAGAATGCCATTAATATAAAGCGATTGTCTTCCTCTGATAATGACTTTGATCTTCGTCTTGATCAGCTGCTTGCATGGGAAAATGTTTCAGATGGACAGGTAGAAGATGTCGTTGCTGATATTCTGAATAATGTCAGGCAGCATGGTGATGCTGCACTAGTAGAATATACCAATCGATTTGATCGTCGACAGATAGCGAATGTCGCTGAACTTTTTATCACTAAAGCAGAATTGAAGGATGCGCTGGCTGGCTTGCCTGAGGCAGAACATGAGGCGCTAGAGTTGGCGGCTGACCGCATTCGCTATTACCACCAACATCAAAAGCAAGAATCCTGGAATTATCGAGAGGCTGATGGCACCTTGTTGGGCCAACAAGTGACTCCGCTTGATCGGGTTGGTATTTATGTGCCAGGCGGTAAAGCTAGTTACCCATCTTCCGTCCTAATGAACGCGTTGCCAGCTAAAGTGGCTGGTGTTGACGAAATTATTATGGTCGTTCCGGCTCCAGATGGAGAGTTAAATCCCCTTGTATTGGCTGCAGCAGCTATAGCGGGAGTAGATCAGGTGTTTACTCTGGGGGGCGCGCAAGCAATTGGGGCGTTAGCTTATGGTACTGAAACAGTACCGAGAGTCGATAAAATTGTGGGCCCTGGCAATATTTATGTAGCCACGGCCAAGCGGGCTGTATTTGGTAGTGTTGGTTTGGATATGGTGGCTGGCCCGTCAGAAATATTAGTGGTCTGCGATGGAGATACAGACCCTGATTGGATCGCTATGGATTTATTTTCGCAAGCGGAACACGATGAAGATGCCCAGTCTCTGTTGGTGAGTCATGATGTTGATTTTCTCGCCAGTGTAAAAGCCAGTATGGAAAAATTGTTGCCTTCCATGGAGCGTGCCGAGATTATCCGTGCGGCTCTGGAAAGCCGTAGTGCATTGATATCCGTAGACAACATTGAAGAAGCAGTAAGCTTGATTAATCGGATTGCACCAGAGCACTTGGAATTGTCTGTTGCAGATCCTGAATCGTTGTTGCCAAAAATACGTCATGCTGGTGCTATTTTTATGGGGCGGTATACCGCGGAAGCTCTAGGCGATTACTGTGCTGGCCCAAACCACGTGCTACCGACATCTGCTACAGCTCGGTTTTCTTCGCCCCTCGGCGTCTATGATTTTCAGAAGCGTTCATCGGTCATTATGTGCACGGCGGAAGGTGCTTCTACATTAGGAAAAACTGCCTCAGTGTTGGCTCGGGGTGAGTCATTGACAGCCCACGCGCGTTCGGCTGAGTTTAGGGTAAAAAAATAGACAAGTAGTGGGCACAAGAGTGGCGGAAAATAAATTTTGGAGTGATGTTGTCGGTAGGCTTGACCCTTATGTCCCGGGTGAGCAGCCAAAGCTTGCCAATCTGGTCAAGTTAAATACCAACGAAAACCCTTATGGTCCCTCTCCTAAAGTTAGCGCAGCCATTTCTGCAGAGTTGGGCGACTCCCTACGTTTGTATCCAGACCCTAATGCTGATGTACTGAAGCAAGCTATTGCGCAGTCGATAGATGTTGATGTGTCACAGGTCTTTGTGGGCAATGGTTCTGATGAAGTGTTGGCCCATATATTTCAGGGATTATTGAAACATGAAGCACCTATATTATTTCCTGATATCACCTATAGCTTTTACCCGGTGTACTGTGGGTTATATCAAGTGGACTTCACCCAGATCCCGCTATCAGAAGATTTGTCCATAAATCTTTCTGATTATCAGCAGCCGAATGGTGGTATTATTTTTCCAAACCCCAATGCGCCCACGGGTAAGCTGTTGTCATTAGCCGATATTGAATCCTTGCTTAGTGTTAATAATGATTCCGTTGTTGTTGTGGATGAGGCTTATATTGATTTTGGGGGTGAGAGCGCTGTTGGTTTGACTAACCATTATCCCAATTTGCTGGTAACCCAGACATTTTCCAAGTCCCGATCATTGGCTGGTTTAAGGGTTGGCTTTGCTGTAGGTGATGCCTCGTTGATTGATGCTCTTGAGCGAGTAAAAAATAGTTTTAATTCTTATCCTCTTGATCGCTTGGCCATTGTCGGTGCTGTAGCGGCCCTAGAGGATGTTGGTTATTTTGAAGAAACCTGTGAGCAGGTAATTGCTAGCCGCGAGTGGCTAGCTGCTGAGCTACAGTTGCTTGGTTTTTCTGTGCTGCCTTCTGCGGCAAATTTTATTTTTGTCCAGCATTCAGATCATGATGCGGCTACATTATCAGTTGGGTTGCGAGAGGGAGGTATTATTGTGAGGCACTTCAGCCAGCCACGAATTAATCAATACCTAAGAATTACCGTGGGATTGCCAAAGCAAAATCAGCAGCTTATTTCCTCATTAAAAGTACTGCTTGGTGTAGCCTAAATAACGGTTGTTTAGTTAACGTTAGGTCGAGTTCCCGCGACAGCCATTATTGTTGTCTTCTCACCGCTTCTGAGAACTTCCAATTTTACCGAATCGCCTGGTGACAGGTTGGCGATAAGGTTCATGCTGCGGTCATTGTCCACAACCCAGTAATCATTGATACGAGTGATAACATCGCCGGGTAATAACCCAGCCAGGTGGGCGGGGCTACCTTGGTAGATGTTGGTAATGACTAGGCCAGAGGGTGGGTCGAGCTCAAGTTGAATGGCAGCTTGTCGCTTTAATTGGCTTGCCTCCACGCCCAGCCAGCCTCTAATAACACGCCCATGTTTGACGATATCTTCCAGTACCTTGATGGCAGTATTGCCAGGAATGGCAAAGCCAATTCCAACGGAATAGCCAGTGCGATCAAGAATAGCTGAGTTTATTCCAAGTAAATTGCCGTAGGCGTCGACCAGTGCGCCACCAGAATTGCCAGGGTTTATGGCTGCGTCCGTTTGAATAAAGTTTTCAAAAGTATTTAGTCCCAAGCCATTGCGCCCTGTGGCACTGACAATCCCCTGAGATACGGATTGCCCCACGCCAAAGGGATTGCCAATAGCAAGAACTACATCCCCGACTTTTACTTGGTTTGGATCTCCAAGGCTGATGGGGGTGAGTTGATCCAGGTTGACCTTAAGGACGGCCAGATCTGTTTCGGGATCACGTCCGACAACCTCCACCATTGCTTCACGACCATCTTGTAGCTGTACAACGATTTCATCTGCTTCATTAACAACATGATTGTTTGTAAGTATGTATCCGTCTGCGCTAATAATAACGCCTGAGCCGAGGGACGATTGCATTCTTTGTTGTTGCGGTAAATTTCTGCTGTTAAAAAAACGTTGAAAAAATGGATCATCTAATAAAGGGTGGCGAGCACGAGCTAACTTTTTCTGGGTGTAAATATTAACGACGGATGGTGAGGCTCGTCTAACAGCTGAGGCGTATGAGGCTGGCCCCGACCATTCGGTGTCAGCTTCTGGAGACAGGTCGGCAGTTTCCACCTCACTGTGGTTGTTAAGCCCTTGGGGGAAAAGGAGTAAAATGACAGCAGCAGCAAGCAGGCCGGTAATTACTGGCCAGCTCATATAGCGAACTATTCGGTAGAGTGTGGGCACCGACAACTCCTGTTTTTAACTTGTCACTTTTGTTCTAGAAGATAGCAACACTTTCGGCAGTCATTATGGCACAAAGTAAAAAAGTACAATTTAGGTGCATGATCTGAGGTGAGTTTGAGAATGCGCTCATGGCGCGGGTTAGCTCACTTTTAATGTTGGATCTTCGTCATCTTCAATAAGGTTGTCGGCATCGTTGGCAACATTGATATTGGCGGTGTTGGCTTTTTGAGACGTGCTTTGGGGTGAGCTATGGGTGTCATCCTTGAGGCCATACTCTTCACTTAAAATACCGCCGGGAACTTTAGGTGCATAATCTTTGGGTGGCTCTGGTGTTTCACTTGCAATGACATGATGATTTTCATTGCGACCAAAGCCGGCATCAATCATTTGTCGGCTAATTTCTGTATTGGTCAAGCGCATTGCGCCTGTTGCTAGATGCTCATGAACATCGCGATAGCTATGGGAGAGATTATTCACCAGTTCCGATGTTTTCATGAAGTGCTCGGTGACTTCCTGCTGATAATCTTTTATTTGATCTTGGGATTGCTGAAGCTTTTCTTCCAGCTCCTTGCGTGCACGTTCCTTGGGGTGAAGAGTTCTGGCCATAACAAAACCAATAACCAGGCCAGCTGCAAGGCATAAGAGTCCGATGAGTAATGTTGAGTTGGTCAAGCGATGGCTCCGACTAATTTGTATGTTTAAATTGGGTTGTTATGTAGGCAACGCAATAAATAATGCATATATAAGGTATCACAAGTCTATAGTCTGAGATATGAGGGTAGGTTAGGCAACTTTTTTTTGTTTCTAGGTGGTTTGGCCGGTGTTTTTTCCCAGATAAGCGGTATTCTTGTGTAGTGTTTTTAGGTGAGCTCGGCTTTCAGGCCCTCTTCTTGATCTCTGGGTTGCGAATATGCAACTGTCTCGCTAAAGTTCTTGCCCTGTTAAATTATGCTCCTTTTATAGGTTTTGGTTGAATGGGTAGTCTTTAATTTGCTATTTAATTCAACTGTATAGAATTTGTTTTATCAAACCTAACTGTTTAGTTCAATTTATGTCGATAGAATCATTTATGGAACAACTTTCTCCCGCACAGCGTTACCAGAAGGATTTGGAGCAAGGTGGATTTAGTTATGATCCAGCCCAAGAGCATGCAGTCAGTTATTTACAGTCACTTTATGAGCGCCTGATAGATGATGGTGTATCGAGTGCGTCTAAGAGCGGTTTGATGGCAAAGCTGATAGGTAGGCTAGGTGCTAGGCCGTCTGAAGTCGGGCCCATCAAGGGAGTCTATTTTTGGGGTGGTGTGGGACGCGGCAAGACTTACTTAATGGATAATTTTTACGAGAGTCTCCCCTTCGAGCAAAAAATGCGAGCGCATTTTCACCGTTTTATGAGACGGGTTCACCGTGAGTTAAAACAGCTTAAGGGTGAAAAAAATCCTTTGGAAAAGGTGGCGGATCGTATTGCTTCTGAGGCCAGAGTTATTTGTTTTGACGAATTTTTTGTATCTGACATTACGGATGCCATGCTGCTTGGTACATTGCTTGAGTTTTTGTTCGAGCGGCGGGTGGCTCTTGTTGCCACATCAAATATTATTCCTGATGGCCTTTACGAGAACGGGCTGCAGCGCCAACGCTTTTTGCCCACCATTGCATTGTTAAACAAACATACGGATGTGGTGAATGTGGATGGTGGGACCGATTATCGGTTAAGGGCGTTGGAGCAGGCTGAGCTCTATCATTCTCCCTTGGATAGCGATGCTGATAAAGCATTGATGTCGGCGTTTGAGGGATTGGCGCCTGCGATGGGTGAGGTGCAAAAATCTGTGGAGCTTGAGATAGAGAATCGACCAGTTCCCTGCCGTTACGTGGCAGAGGATGTGGTTTGGTTTGATTTTGATGTGATATGTGATATCCCTCGAAGTCAGTATGATTACATTGAGTTAGCCCGAGAGTTTCATGCGGTCTTAGTTGGAGGGGTCCCCCAGATGGGACGCAAAAATGATGATCAGGCAAGACGCTTTGTTAACATGGTGGATGAATTTTACGATCGCAATGTGAAGTTAGTTCTCTCTGCAGAGGTAGATATGCCCTCCTTATATGAGGGGGGTAGTTTGGCGTTTGAGTTTCAAAGAACCCAAAGTCGCTTGCTTGAGATGCAATCCCATGAGTATTTGGCTAGGCTCCATCGTCCATAGTGTTCAGCAACCAGGGAAGTCTATCTGTTAATGCCCTTTTTTATTAGTAATGACCGGTTACCCCTAACATATTGTTTTTAAAATAATTTTGTCCTAAGGAGTCGAAAAATTCTATCTGTGTTGAGTAGAGGTTACAGAGTAGAAGGGTTACTTTAGGTAATTAATAGTTTTTTGATGTAAAAGCCCCTTGAAATGCCTGGGGGCCATCTGTAAAATGCGCCCTCCTTTTGGGAAGGCCCAGCTGGGAAGTTCCAAGTTGGCAGCCCCAAAATTTTTCAGGCAGGAACAAATGAAAACATATAGTGCGAAACCCGAAACTGTCCAGCGCGACTGGTACATTGTTGATGCAGCGGACAAGACGTTGGGTCGATTAGCCGCCGGTATTGCTACCCGCCTGCGTGGTAAGCATAAGCCAGAGTACACGCCCCACGTTGATACAGGTGATTACATCGTTGTTGTCAATGTAGACAAAATTCGTGTTACGGGTAATAAAGCAAAAGGCAAAATTTATCACAGTCACACCGGTTATCCGGGTGGCCTAAAGTCTATTAGCTTTGAAAAGCTGATGGAGAAAGCTCCTGAGCGTACCATTCAGAATGCTGTTAAAGGCATGCTGCCAAAGGGTCCTTTGGGGCGCGCAATGTTTAAAAAACTGAAAGTCTATGCAGGTGAAGAGCATCCACATACCGCTCAGCAACCTCAAGACCTGAATATTTAACGGATAAGCTAATTATGGCAGACGCTCAATATTACGGCACTGGTCGACGCAAAACTTCATCAGCTAGAGTTTTTCTAGCAAATGGTGGTGGTAACATTACGGTCAATAACCGCACACTTGATCAGTACTTTGGTCGTGAAGTGGCTCGCATGATTGTGCGTCAGCCATTAGAGCTGGTTGATGGTACGGAAAAATTTGATCTGAAAATTACTGTAGCCGGTGGCGGCAGTTTTGGTCAGGCAGGCGCTATTCGCCATGGTATTGCACGAGCTTTATTGCAGTATGACGAGGGCTTGCGTAGCTCTTTACGTAAGGCCGGGTTCTTGACTCGTGATGCACGTGAAGTAGAGCGTAAGAAAGTGGGATTGCACAAAGCGCGTAAGCGTCCACAGTTCTCGAAACGTTAAGTTTGCGAGTAAAACAAATAACCCGGCCAGAAATAGCCGGGTTTTTTTGTGCCTTTTTTTTGCCTATATGTCAGTAATAGCCTAATTGTTGCCGCCTTTCACCTTGTAAAAAATGTGGGTTTTCATTACTATTGCACGCCATTTTTACACATAAAAAAATTTGCCAACTTTTGCTGTTTACGGGAGAACGTCATGAGTAATGACGGTGTTAACGAGGGGCGTCGTCGCTTCCTCACAGGAGCCACTTGTGTAGTGGGTGCTGCTGGGGTTGTGGGTGCAGCTGTTCCTTTTGTGGGTTCTTGGAGCCCAAGCGCTAAAGCGAAAGCTGCGGGCGCTCCAGTCAAAGCCAATATTTCTAATATTGAGCCAGGTCAGATGGTTACATTTGAGTGGCGTGGTAAGCCAGTCTATGTTGTACGTCGTACGCAAGAGACCATTGATTCTTTAGGGAAGCAGGATGAGGTTCTTAGAGATCCTTCTTCAGCTGAGTCCAAGCAGCCTGAATACATTAATGGCGCTCACCGGGCACAGGAAGGTAAAGAAGAGTTCCTGGTTGTTGTGGGGCTTTGTACCCACCTTGGGTGTGCACCTATGTTTCGACCCGATGTGGGAGCGCAGGATCTGGGAGGCGATGCCTGGTTGGGTGGTTTCTTCTGTCCATGTCACGGATCTAAGTTTGATCTGGCAGGGCGAGTCTATAAGGGCGTTCCAGCGCCAACTAACCTTGATATTCCTCCATACTCTTATGAGAGTGATGGTGTCATTGTCATTGGTGTAGATCAGGAGGCCGGCTAATGAAGGCGTTGATTGCTATGCGTGATTGGGTAGATAGTCGTCTACCAATTGTACGTGCCTGGAATACTCACATGGCTGAGTACTATGCACCGAAAAACTTTAATTTCTGGTACTTCTTTGGCGTATTGTCAATGATCGTACTGGTGATCCAGCTGCTGTCTGGTGTCTGGTTGTTGATGAGCTTTGAGGGTTCATCTGAGAGAGCTTTTGCTTCCGTTGAATACATCATGCGTGATGTCGATTACGGTTGGATCATCCGATATATGCACTCTACAGGTGCATCTGCCTTCTTTGTCGTGGTTTATCTACATATGTTCCGTGGTTTAATCTACGGTTCGTATAAGCCGCCACGCGAGCTGGTGTGGATCTTTGGTATGACCATTTATGTTGCCCTGATGGCAGAAGCCTTCTTGGGTTATGTATTACCTTGGGGGCAGATGTCTTTCTGGGGTGCACAAGTAATTATTTCCTTGTTCGGCGCTATTCCAGTCGTTGGTGAAGATATAGTTCAGTGGGTGCGTGGTGATTACCTGATTTCCGGTATTACTCTGAACCGCTTTATGTCACTGCACGTTGTCGCTGTACCGATTGTATTGCTGGCGTTAGTCGTACTGCATATTCTGGCTCTACACGAAGTGGGTTCAAACAACCCTGATGGTGTTGATATTAAGAAGAACAAAGATGAAAACGGTATTCCTAAAGATGGTATTCCATTCCATCCGTTCTACACCGTTCACGACATTGTCCCCATTGTGGTGTTCCTGTTTGTGTTCTGTTTCATTATGTTCTTTGTGCCAGAAATGGGCGGCTACTTCTTGGAGTATGCGAACTTTGAAATTGCTAATCCATTAAAAACACCAGAGCACATTGCACCGGTTTGGTACTTCACGCCTTTCTATTCCATGTTGAGGGCGGTTCCGGATAAGTTTGCTGGCTTCTTGGTAATGGCTGCTGCAATTGCCATTATGTTTGTGTTGCCATGGTTAGATCGCAGCCCTGTGAAATCCGTTCGTTATAAGGGTTCATTGACCAAGGCCATGATACTTATTTTTGCAGCCTCGTTTGTTATTTTGGGTGTTATGGGGGTGAAGTCGCCGACAGACAACAGAACCTTGTTATCGCAAATGGCTACTCTTTATTATTTTGCCTTTTTTATTGCAATGCCTTGGTGGACTAATAAAGAAAGCTCCAACTTCATGAAAAGATTGGTCTGTTGGTCGTTTGGTGCTGGTTTTGTCTATTTGGCGACACTTTATTTAGATGATGAAAGCCGCCATATTGTTATATTTATGAGGTTGTATGGCTTTGCTTTGGCAGCACTTTTCTTTGCTCTTCCATCGTTGACCAATAAGAATAAAGTATTGCCCGAACCTGATCGTGTCACTATGGACGGAGGAATGGGAGTTTGGAAAGCGTGGGTTGGATTTCTTATTTTTGCATTCTTGGCCTGGGCACCATTGAAAGCCGTGGGTGCCGAATCAGGCTTTAAGTGTGGCACAATTCATTGTGATGAATTTGTAAATCCTGTTATTGAGCAGATGGAATCAGAAGGTAAGCGTTTATCTTCTTCCGATAAAAAAACCATACAAAATAATTCACTCCAGCATGGTGCAAAGTTATTTGTGAATTATTGTATGGGCTGTCACTCTGCAAAGTATTCACGCTGGGGGCGAGTTGCTACAGATCTGAACATTCCCGTTGATTTGGCTCAGGATAACTTGGTTTTGGCTAACCAGAAAATTGGTAGCCTGATGGATATATCCATGCCTGCCGACAAAGCAAAGCAGTGGTTTGGTGCTGCGCCGCCTGATTTGACATTGGTTACTCGTGCACGTCAACCAGAGTGGGTATATACCTATTTGCGTCATTTTTATGCAGACCCTTCTCGCGCTGTTGGTGTGAACAATAAGGTGTTTAAGGATGTGGGTATGCCCCATGCCATGCTTGATCTTCAGGGTTTGCAAGAATGTGCTCCAGGGCCTGTTTTGGCTGCTAACGGTGGTATCAAGCGTGATCCATTGACGCGCGAAGAGATCCTAGAAGATGACTGTGGTCGCTATACTATTGCAGAGGAAGGAAAGCTTTCTCCTGAAGAATACGACCAGGCTGTTTTTGATCTGGTGAACTTTATGGCCTACGTCGCTGACCCTGTGGCTGAAGATCGCAAGCGTATAGGTACTTATGTGCTATTGTTCCTTGCCTTCCTGTTTATCTGGGTTTGGCTACTGAATCGTGAATACTGGAAAGATATTCACTGATACCTTTTTGGGTGGCTGAATAGCAGCCACCCTCTTTTATTTCTAATTACAGTTGAGGTCTTACTATGGGGGTTGTTGCAAAACGATCATCCATGACATTTTATTCTGATCCAGGTTGTCACTATAGCCACCGGGTTAGAATTGTCTTGGCAGAAAAAGGGGTTACGGTTGATATCGAAGATGTCGACGGTAAATCAATTCCAGAAGAAGTGCTGGAGTTAAATCCCTATGCTTCATTGCCCACACTGGTAGACCGTGATTTGGCTCTGTATGAAACAAAGGTCATGATGGAATATCTGGATGAGCGTTTTCCCCATCCACCATTGTTGCCTGTGTACCCTGTTGCACGTGCAATGAGCCGCCAGTTTATGCACCGAATTGAGCGTGATTGCTGTGCCCAGGTGGATAAAATTGTACATTCACCTGAAAGTAAAACGGCAGAAAAAGCACGCAAGGAGTTGCGTGAAAGTCTGATCAGTATTGCACCAATATTTGCTGATTTGCCTTACTTTATGAATGAAGAATTCACTCTAGTTGATTGTTGTCTTGGCCCCATTCTATGGCGCTTGGAAAGCTTGGGTATTGAATTGCCAAATAATCGTCAGACTCAGCCGCTTCATGACTATATGGCACGTTTGTTTGAGCGTGAATCCTTTCAGGAGAGCTTGTCTGAGTTAGAGAGAGAATTGCAAGCCTAAAATTACGGGCATAAATTAGCTTACTGAGTTGAATAAAAAAGGGACATATTAGGTCCCTTTTTTTGTAGAATGCGACTCGGGAAATTAGAGTCTGACGCTTTCAAGTGACTACTCCATGTGCTGAGCTTACGATAATGACATCAAGCCTATGACAATGACATCAAACAGACCGTACTTGATACGTGCTTTCTATGACTGGATTGTAGATAACCAGTGCACCCCCTATATGGCGGTGGATGCTTTTTATCCAGGAGTTGAGGTGCCTCAAGACTATGTCAGTGATGGTCAGATAGTCTTAAACTTGGTACCTAGAGCAATAACCGATTTGGTTATGAGTAATGAGGAAGTATCTTTTAGTACCAGATTCGGTGGGGTGCCAAGTGAGATTCGGTTGCCTGTCCAGTCAATTATGGGGATATATGCTCGTGAAAATGGTCAGGGCATGATATTTCAGTCAGAAGATTCAAGTGGGCCAGAACCCTCCGGGCCTGCACCGGTCAAATCGGTGTCTAAGACGGATAAACCATCAGGAAGTGGTGGTTCTGGTGAAACAAGTAAGAAGCCCTCATTGAGAGTGGTTAAGTAGAGGTTTCAATTATGTCTGATCCAATTGTAATCGTTGGTATGGCAAGAACGCCTATCGGCAGTATGCAGGGCCAATTTAACGGCGTACCAACAACAGAGCTGGGTTCAGCGGCCATTAAAGCTGCTGTTGAGCGATCTGGCGTGGCGCCAGAAAATATAGGCTCTGTAGATATGGGTTGTTGTTTAACAGCAGGTTTACGTCAAGCGCCTGCAAGGCAGGCTGCGCTCGGTGCAGGGTTGCCCACAAGTGTTGGTGCTACTACTTTAAATAAGGTTTGTGGCTCTGGTATGAAAGCGGCCATGAATGCTTGGGATAGCCTGACGTTAGGCCATGTTGATGTAGCTGTGGCGGGGGGTATGGAAAGTATGACCAATGCTCCTTATTTGATGCTTCAAGGTCGTGGTGGTTACCGTTTTGGTGACGCTAAGATTCATGATCATATGACATTTGATGGGCTGGAAGATGCTTACAATGGCGAAGCCATGGGCATTTTTGCCGAGATGTGTGTTGATAAATATGAATTTACTCGTGAAGAGCAGGATGCATTTGCGATTACTTCTTTAGAGCGTGCGCAAAAAGCCATTGCTGAAGGAAAGTTTGAGCAGGAAATAACACCTTTTACGGTAAAAACCAGAAGAGGTGAAGTGGAATACGCTACGGATGAGCAGCCAGGAAAAGGAAACCCTGAGAAAATTCCTCAAATGCGTCCCGCATTTAAGAAAGACGGATCTGTAACCGCAGCCAATGCCAGCTCCATTAGTGACGGTGCTGCTGCATTAGTGTTGACGCGCTTATCTGTTGCGGAAGAAATGGGCCTCAAGCCATTAGCTAAAATATGTGCCCATACGACGAATTCTCATGAGCCAGAGTGGTTTACTACTGCGCCTGTTGGAGCAATTCAAAAGCTATTGAAAAAAGTAGGCTGGTCGAAGGATGATGTTGATCTTTATGAGATCAACGAAGCTTTTGCTACGGTGACCATGGCGGCCATGAAAGAATTAGACCTTCCCCATGAGAAGGTGAATGTTCATGGTGGAGCTTGTGCTCTGGGTCATCCTATTGGTGCGTCCGGTGCTCGTATTATTGTGACGTTACTATCTGCTATGCAAACCTATAAAAAGTCTAAAGGTGTTGCTGGTATATGTATTGGTGGCGGTGAAGCAACTGCGTTAGCACTTGAGCTTATGTAGCTTCTATAGCATTTATGCCATAAAAAAACCGGCCTGATCAGGCCGGTTTTTTTATGTTAGTACTCTGTTATTAGTGCTTTGCCATTAGTAGCTACGCTAATCAATATATTCAAAGACTTTGACCACTCTAGATGCACCACCCGTTTTGCTGGCGATGTGAGCAGCTTTATCTGCAGTCGTATGGGTAACTAACCCCATTAGGTAAATCACACTGTTTTCTGTGATAACTTTTACTGTAGACGACTTTATCTCTTTATCTGCAATAAGTTTAGTTTTCACCTTGGTCGATAACCAGGTGTCATTACTGCGAGAAATAAGTGAGGTTGGTCCGCGCACTTGCAACTCGTTGTGTACCTGACGAACACCCCGGAAATTTCTGGCAGCATCACCAGCAAGGGTTCGAACATCGGCGGATGGGACTTCACCTGTTAGTAGGATAACGCCGTTATAGGAATGAATATTGATGTGGGCATGTTCAAGATCAGGGTGAGCTTTCTTGATATTAACGCCAATCAGCGTTTCCAGTTGCCAGTCATCGATATCAGTTCCCAGTGATGTATCGGTTGGATCGGGTTGAATCGGCTCATCAGTGGTGGCATGAATAATACTAGTACAGCCAGTCAAGGTTATAGCTAAAGTACAGCTGCAAATTAACAGTAAAACTGTCAGTCGTTGCAACATTATGCAGTTCCTCCAAACAATTGTTGGTCAATAAGTTCACACAGGCAAAAAAGGCTTAACATCTGAATTTCAGTAATTCTATGGGGGTCGGGATTGTTTATTCTGATTTCTATATCTTCGCCACTCAGTAAAGCAGATAAATCAGTATCCCCGCTTCCGGTAAAACCGATAACAGACATGGATCGATCATGCGCGGTTTGGATGGCTTGAACCAGATTGCTGGGGTTGGTTCCATGGCTAAATAGAATGAGCACATCACCAGGCTGCCCTAGGGTACGAACCTGTTTGCTAAAGACTTCGCTCATGCTGTGGTGATGTCCAATAGCAGTGATGGTGGCGCTGTTGCTATTAAGGGCAATTGCAGGAAAACCGGGGCGTTCTAACTGGTATTGGAGCATGAGAGATTGAGTTAGCATGTTGGACAGGGATGCTGAAAGCCCGTTACCACAGCTTAAAATTTTACGTTCTTGAAGTAATTGTTCAACAACACGGGTACTAGCATTTGCTATGAGCGGCGCCAGCATTTCACCACAAGCCATCTTTGCTTCAATGCTTTGGTGAAATAACTCTATAACACTAGATTCCATAACTTTTATTGGTGCTCACTAGGGCATAGGTTTTGTTTATATTGAAGAGCTAAACGCATTGGGTATCCATTCTACCTGATACTGATTGCTGTTGTCGGGGTCTAAATCTAAACATATTGCATCAAACCGACATTGGACTTTGTCCCATAAACCTTCCGCTTGAAGGTAAGCATGGGCAGCTTTAAGTATGCGTTGTTGTTTCCTTCCACTGATACTTTCTTTCGCACTACCATGGCTGTTCGTACTTCGCAGTCGAACCTCAACAAAAACCAGGGTTTCTCTATCGTACATGATGAGATCTATTTCACCTTGAGGTGTACGAAAATTGTTCTTTGCCTTTTTTAGGCCGCGTTGTTCGAGATAAGTTTGAGCCCATAATTCAGCTTGGGTTCCAAGGGGAATCTCAGAATTTTTCCTTTTTTTAAAAATGTCATAATCCTTTTTTCTGACAATGATGAGTACTTTTTATTCGATGCAGTATTTTTTAATTAGATGCAATGTCATTCTAATGAATAAGGCACTGAGTTTGTTCCTGCTATTTTTCTGTGAGTTGTTGAGCAGATCGAACTTTTCCACCACGAAATACAGCCCATGGTTGTTCTCGCTCAATGGCTCCTTGATTATTGAGTTGTATGGTGCCAGTACTGCCAAAGAGCTGAGTGCTTGGTTGTTCTACCATTTGTTCTAACCATTGGTGAAGATGATAAGCATCAATACCTAGGGCAAAAATATGCCGATAAAGTGGTGGAAGATCTGTTGCAAGTTGCAGTTTCTCATCTGTGCTACCAGGGAGCGTCCAAGGCATTGCACTAAATCTTATGCCCTCCAGGTCTCGGTTTCGACCTTTATTTTCTTCCCCGGTATAAAGGTGAGAGGTGCCATAAATTTGTAAGTCGCGCGCAAAAAGAAAATCCAGTGTAGGCTTGATCTGTCGTGCATGGTCTGGATATGCAGCCATAAACACCATGTCCAGATCCTGGCGCCTCCTAGGTGTATGGTTTAAAGATTTTCCAAGTACTTGCTGCAATCTTTTTTTGCGGGTATCACTTTGATCGATGTGAAGTGCCGGTTTAAGCAGCGGTGCGAAGTCAGTTTGCGCAGTGTCATAAGGAGTAGACTCGACTAGAATGCCCCCCTTTTCTTCCCAGCGCTCACGAAAGGCCGCTAATGTCCTGGCACCCCAGCTGCTATTGGGGGTTATAGTTAATGCAGAGCGCTGTCCTTCTATCCATGCTCTATCAGCTATTTGTCTTGCTTCATCGGTTGCCGATAGCCCGAATTGGAAGAAATTAGAGTGGTGTATAGGTGATAGAGAGGGTGTTTCCAGGTAATTTAAGGCAATTGTGGGCACAGGTATTGCGGGTAAATTGGCCAGCTGTAAAACCTTCTTTTTTTGCACAGGGCCAATGATTAATTCTGCGCCACCTGCGACCGCTTGCTGATAGATTACTGAGATATCGTCTTCCATGGCTGTGTCATAGAAACGAACATGTGGGGTGCCTCCACCACGTTTATGGACTTCGTACAATGTTGCAAGAAAGCCGCTGCGGATGGCTTTTCCTGCCTGGGCAAGGCTGCCTTGAAGTGGCAATAGCAGGGCAATATTTTGGGGAACATTGCCGGCAGTTTTTTGCATGGAGGTGAGGATTGATGGTGGTGTCATCGATGCAGGGTGGTCAGCCCATGATCTTTGCCACTCAGCTATTTTATCTAGTTGTTGCCTAACATCGCCTTGGTTTTTTCGGGTGATATTGGCCAGTGAATACCATCCTAAAACTGTTCGATTAGTTTCATTGGAGGCGAGCTCTTCCATTTTGTCGTGGGGTATGTGGGTTAGGACCAGCCAGATTTTTTCATGTGCGTCTTGACGTTGTTGGTCTGAGCTAGATATTTCAGATAATTCAATCAGTGCCATTAAGCTTTTTGTATCTTCTCCTAACAGAGCAAACAGTTCTCCGCGTAGTTGAAGCCACTTCTGTTGTTGTGCTGTCGAGAGTTGCTCTTTGATCTCAGCCATTCGGCTGTTAGATAACAACTGTCGAGCAACAAAAAACCGATCGTTAGCCAGCGCTAGCTCAGCGTAGAGTAAGCTGTACTCAGCAAATTTATTTGTGGGAAGCTCTGATGCGGCAATGGTTTCAAGGGTCGATAGGGCCTTTTGATGTTGCTGCGTATTAGCAAAAAGTTGGGCTGCTTGCAGTTGGTGCAGTTCTCGTTGGGGTGATATGCTGCTGGCCGCCAGTAATAGTGCTTGGTCTGCTGCCTCTAGAGCTTTTTGTTTTGGCGGCTTTTCTGAAACAGTCGAGACTGATTGCTGGGTACAGCCGGTGGAAAAGAGCACGAATAGGCTAAGGGCCAATAGTGTGCCCCCTGTTTTTATTGTGACGCCTATTTTTTTGGTGATAGTTATTTTCCTGGCGATACTTTTTTTTCTGGTAATAGTCTTCAGCATTGGTGTCTTGTCTTATGTCGGGTGAATTATATGTAGTGGCAACGCCGATAGGTAATCTGGGTGATATGGTACCCCGTGCTGTGGAGGTTCTCCAAGCTGTAGATGTCATTGCAGCAGAAGATACTCGCCACAGTGGCCGTTTAATGAGCCATCTTGGAATAAAAACACCGCTGATTGCCTATCATGACCATAGCGATGATAGGAAAGTCGACAAACTTGTTGAAATTCTGAAGCAAGGTAAATCCGTAGCATTAATCTCCGATGCCGGCACGCCGCTTATTTCAGACCCGGGCTATAAATTGGTTCGGATGGTTAGGCAGCAGGGATATAAAGTGGTTCCTATCCCTGGCCCCTGTGCTCTTGTGGCTGCGATTTGTGCATCGGGGCTACCGAGTGATCGCTTCACTTTTGAAGGGTTTACTCCTGCAAAGTCTTCTGCCCGAATAAAAGTTTTGCAAAGTTTGGCAGAAGAGCCGCGAACACTTGTTTTTTATGAATCTCCCCATCGTATTGTTCAGACTCTCGAGGATATGGTGAGTGTTTTTGGGGAAAGTCGTCAAATGGTGATGGCGCGTGAACTGACAAAGACCTATGAAACATTTTTGGCGGGAACATTAGCTGAGGTTCATAGGCAAGTAGTTTCAGATTCAAATCAGCAAAAAGGTGAAATCGTTCTTATCTTAAAGGGCGCTGATGCGGAGGAAGGTGTTGATGATGTGGAACAACAGCGAGTGCTTTCTCTGCTTTTAGATGAGCTGCCCTTAAAGCAAGCGGCAGCTTTAGCAGCAAAAATTACTGGAGGGCAAAAAAATGCGCTGTACCAGATGGCGCTTGATCTAAAAAAGGCATCGACCTAAAGAGTGTTACCTAAGCAATGCTAGCTAGTGCAATCGTGTCTGGGTTCATGCGTTTAATTGTGCGCTCACTTTCTGATGGTCTTTTGGCTTCACACCATTCCGCAATTTTAAGAACGTCTGTTTTTTCATTTTCGTAATGAGAGCCATCCATCTCAAAAACACCGAGCCCTCTTGAAGCGGCTTGTGTGTAGTTTCGGGTGTCTCGCAGGTGAGCAATAACCGGTAGGTTTAACTGCTTAGATAATTTGTCAGCAATTTTCTTAAACTCAGAAGATTTTGTTGTTCGGTTGATGATCAGGGCAATATTTTTCTGAGAGGGGAGTATGCGTCTAAGGTGCTGCACGGTATTTACAACGGCATGTAAATCAAACTCCGAAGGCAGTACGGGTATTAAAATAGCCGACGCTTCTCTAAGAAGCGGGCTGAGGTTTGTTAAGTCCGGACGTGCGGGTGTGTCGAGAATCAATGCTTCAGTATTTCGTGGTGGTTGGATTGCCCAGCTTCTGGTCACATTGTGAGGGCTGTTATGAGCATCGACTAGCTGAATTTCCGAAGCGTTTTCTGGGCGCTTGTGTGCCCAAAACACGCTAGAACCCTGCGGGTCTAGATCCATTAATGTGGTGACTTCACCACATCTACTGAAATAGCTCGCTAGATTTGTTGAAAGGGTGGTTTTTCCTGATCCACCTTTTGGGTTCATCACAACGATTCTCAACATGATTTGTGTCCTGAGTAAAAGTTTATAGCTTAATTAAGCTCTTTATAGGTTAAAGAGTAACCAATATTTCCTTGCCGTAATGCCAATTCGGTCAAAAAATCACCAAAAACCAAGTGGGCTATAAACAATTTATAGTTGCTATGGGGATTCGTTACAGTTGCTACAGTATTTCATGGTAACCTTCCGCCGGGAGTTGGCTAGGCAGCCGCCGCTGTGATTTCTCGGTATTTCTCTAGGTAACTAGGTTATATGGGGTGTTCAGGGGAGGAAAGTCCGGGCTCCATAGGGCAGAGTGCCAGGTAACCCCTGGGGGGCGCGAGCCTACGGAAAGTGCAGCAGAGAGTAGACCGCCGATGACCCCTTTCTTTTGAGAGGATGGCACAGGTAAGGGTGAAAGGGTGCGGTAAGAGCGCACCGCGCAGCTGGTAACAGTCTGTGGCATGGTAAACCCCGCTCGGAGCAAGACCAAATAGGAGTCCATTGGCGTGGCCCGCGTTGGACTCGGGTAGGTTGCTTGAGGTGTATGGTGACGTACATCCTAGAGGAATGGTTGCCCACGACAGAACCCGGCTTATCGGCCAACTCCCTTTTTTTTGGCTTTCTTTTTCTTTGTGGTTAAAAAATAACCACAAAGGCTTAAAAAATCTTATTCTTTATATCAAAAATGTCTTTTAGTTAAGGTGTTACTTTAAGTGCCATTTCTATCAAATTGTTTTGTCTAGCGATATATTTTTTTATGAGACGGGGTTTGGCCCATTGTTCGCAAGTTGTTGAGTTTTCAGAACATTTTTCGTGATTTTTGCCCTTTTTTTGCCTTGACTTTGGCTTCTGTCAGCATATAGTGGCAAAAGTGGGAAAAAGTGGGGCAAAGTGGTTTTTTTGTCTAAAACAACAAAAACGGGCGAAAGCATTGTTCAGAGGCAATAACGAAATCAATATGGATACCAAGGGTCGCATGGCGATTCCTGCTCGGTATCGCGATGCTCTGGATGCTTCCAGTGGTGGTTGCCTGATCGCCACAATTGATATTCAGGATAAGTGCCTGTTGATATACCCCCTCGATGAGTGGGAAAAAATTGAAGCTCAAATTGCTGAGTTGCCCTCATTTAATCCAACCACACGTAAGTTGCAAAGAATATTAATCGGTCATGCTCGAGAAATGGAATTTGATGGCAATGGCCGTGTTTTGATTCCGCCAGAGTTAAGGCAATACGCTCAGCTTGAGAAAAAGGTGATGTTGGTTGGGCAGCGACACCGCTTTGAATTGTGGAGTGAGGAAAACTGGAATGCAGGCAGAGATGATTGGCTTGCAGAGACCAATGGTGATCTGGAAATCCCAGAAGAAATGCAGTCTCTTTCATTATAAAGGCTGGTCTTTATAACTCTGTGGTTTGGGGTAGAAGGTTGAAGTATGTCGGCACATGTCGAGCATGAAACAGTTTTATTGGATGAGGCTGTTGCCGAGTTGATTACAGACCCTAGTGGTTTGTATGTGGATGGTACTTTTGGTCGTGGTGGGCACTCTTCTCTTATTTTGTCCCGCTTGGAAAATCAGGGTCGATTGATTGCTATTGATAAGGATCCTGAAGCTTGTGCCGTAGCTGTTGAGCGATTTGGTGAGGATTCAAGGTTTGAAATTGTGCAGGCCTCCTTTGCTGATATGAATGAACTGGTAGCAAAAAAGCAAATGCTGGGTTCTGTAGCGGGTGTATTGCTTGATCTAGGGGTGTCATCACCTCAGCTGGATGACCCTGAAAGGGGTTTTAGTTTTCTACGTGATGGGCCATTAGATATGCGAATGAATCCCGATGAAGGGGTTAGTGCTGCAGAGTGGCTCTCGAAAGCTGAAGAGGCTGATATTTCCAAAGTGCTTAGGGATTATGGCGAAGAGCGTTATGCGAGGCGCATAGCGCGCGCAATTGTTGAGGCTCGTAAAGAGGAGCCTATTACTCGCACGGCGCAACTGGCCGCTATTGTGAAAGAGGCCAATCCATCTTGGGAAAAGGGCAAGCATCCTGCTACACGCGCTTTTCAGGGAATACGTATTTTCATCAATAAAGAATTGGAAGACTTGGAAAGCCTGTTGTTCGATGTGCTTGAGATGTTGGAAATTGGCGGTCGTTTGGTGGTGATCAGTTTCCATTCTTTAGAAGACAGAATTGTGAAGCGCTTTATTCGTGAACAAGAGAGGGGTAAGCCAATTCCTCGTGGGTTGCCTGTTATGGAAAAAGATATTGTTCGCCGAATGCGTTCAGTGGGTAAAGCGAGAAAGCCCGGTGAAAAAGAAGTTCAGGCGAATATCCGCGCAAGAAGTGCGGTGATGCGAGTTGCAGAAAAGGTAGCTTGATTTTGCCAGGCCGCAAAGGAAAGGGAGTATCTAAAGGGACGGCTAAAGGTGTGAACAAATTGTTATCCGTAATTTGGGTGGCAGTTATTTGTTCGGCGCTTTCGGTGGTTTACGTAAGTCACCTGTGTCGGCAGTTATATAACGAGTTGTCGATGTTGGAGCAGGATGCGAACACATTGCAGGTTGAGTGGGGGCGGTATTTGTTGGAGCAGAGCTCTTGGGCATCACTGAGCCGCATTGAGCGTTTGGCAAAGAGTCGCCTTCAGATGAGGGTGCCTGGTGCAGAGGAAATTGTTGTTATCAGGCAGAACTAATAAAGGTTTGTAGGTTTTGATGTTCCAAAAGGTTTGCTGGTCGAAATAAGTAGAAATAAATTGAACTGAAGTCGGGTGAATTTGGGTGGATGCAAAGCAAAGTAAATTAACCATTTCCCGTTGGCGGTATTCGCTACTGGTTTTGGTTTTACTCGCTCTACCGGTCGCTGCACTTTGGCATATTGCGGGACTTCAAGTCTTGGCGGATATGGATAAAGGCTATGAGTTTCTCCAGGGGCAGGGCAAAGCTCGCACTGTTCGTACTGAATCAATTCCAGCGTATCGAGGGGTTATTACAGATAGCCGTGGTGAGCCGCTAGCGGTAAGCACGCCCGTGGTAACTCTTTGGGCAAACCCGCAGGTTATTGATGCATCTGCTGCGGGGTTGTCTCAATTGGCTAAAAAACTGTCGATGAGCCGAAAAGATTTGCAGCAGCGCTTGGCCCGTTACACCAATAAAGAATTTATGTACTTGGCACGCCAGGTGGCACCAGGGTTAGCAGAAGAAATTCTAGGTCTGGAAATCCCCGGAGTTTATGGCAAGGGCGAGTACAAGCGTTTTTATCCGGCTGGGGAAGTAACCTCTCAATTGGTGGGTTTTACCAATATCGATGATCAGGGCCAAGAGGGGATGGAGCTGGCATTTGATGATGTGCTGACGGGTGTTTCCGGTTCTAAAAAAGTACTGAAAGATCTAAAGGGCCGGGTAATTAAAGATTTAGCTCTAGTGCGCAGCGAAAAGCCCGGTGAAAGTCTGGCTCTAAGCATTGATTTGAGATTGCAGTATACGGCCTATCGTGAATTGAAGGCTGCAGTTGCGAAGCATAAGGCCTCTTCAGGTTCTGTGGTTATGTTGGATGTGGAAACAGGTGAAGTGTTGGCGATGGCCAATCAGCCTTCTTTTAACCCGAATAACCGCAGCCAGCTTAGCTCTGATGCATTAAGAAACAGGGCGATTACTGATTTGGTGGAGCCGGGTTCTACCATGAAGCCTCTAACGGTATTGGCGGCATTGGAAAGTGGCAAATTCTCACCTGAAACGGTTATTGATACCAACCCTGGTTATATCCGCGTAGGCAGAAAGACATTCCTTGATCACCGCAATTACGGTGAGATTGATCTGACAACATTGTTGATGAAGTCAAGCCAAGTGGGTACCACAAAGTTGGCACTTGAATTAGAGCCTGAGCATATCAGGGATATGTTTTTCCGGATGGGGTTGGGGCAGAGCCCAGGAACAGGGTTTCCGGGAGAGAGCCCTGGAAGTTTGCCTCAGCATAGAAAGTGGAAGCCCGTAGAGCGGGCGAATTTTGCGTTTGGGTATGGTTTATCGGCAACCGCACTACAGATGGCCCAAGCCTACGCTGTTCTTGCCGGTGATGGCGTGAGAAAACCTTTATCGTTGCTGAAAACAGAAAAAATTCCCGAGGGTGAGCAGGTGGCTGATGCCAAGTTGGTTTCAAGACTTAGGGAAATGATGAGCAATGTAACTCGCACGGGTGGTACGGCAACGCGAGCTGCAATTCCTTCTTATGATGTTGCTGGTAAAACAGGCACGGTTCATAAGGTGGGAAAGCACGGCTACGAGAAAAATCGTTATGTGGCGATGTTTGCCGGTATGGTTCCTGCTGTGAATCCACGGTTAGTTACAGTGGTCATTATTAATGATCCACAAGGTGGCCAATATTATGGTGGTGAAGTAGCGGCACCTGTTTTCGCAAACGTAACAGCAGATGCACTTCGAATGCTGAAAATACCGCCGACTGTATTGAAGAGCGATCGGGTGGTTAGTGCGGATCACACTAGTGTTTCTTCTTCTGGTACTTTAGGGAAGCCAGGAGGTGCGACGTGATGGCAGCCTCTCTGTCACCAGTTATGCCAACTCTGCAGCAATTGTTGCCAGAAGTGGTTTTGTCCGATTCCTTGGCAGAAGTTTTGGTCTGTGGTTTGTGTCTTGATAGTCGTTCAGTAACGTTCGGTGATGTTTTTGTTGCTGTTCCAGGTCTAGATTATGATGGGCGCGACTATATTTCTCAGGCCCTTAAAGCTGGTGCTGTGGCTATATTAGCCGAGAAGAATGATTTTGGATCGAAAGGTTTCTCATCTTCTGATAGTCGTGTGGTTTTAATTGCTGGGTTAAATCAACAGCTAAGTGAAATTGCCGGGCGATTTTATTCCGATCCATCCGATCAGTTGGTTTTGACCGGAATAACCGGCACTAATGGTAAGACCACGTGCAGCCTTTTACTTGCTCAGCTGTTTAGTCTAATAAGCGAATCTAAAGAGCGCCCAGTAGGTGTTATTGGAACCCTGGGGTGTGGCGTAGTAGCTCATGGCCGACCTGATTTTCAGGAAACCGGCATGACTACACCTGATGCCATAACAACCCAGTCCATATTTTCTGATTATGTTGCACAAAATATTGATCGGGTGGTGATGGAAGTTTCATCCCATAGCTTGGTGCAGCATCGGGTGCAGGCGCTGGCATTTAATACTGCAGTATTTACCAATTTAAGCCGTGATCATTTGGATTATCACGGTGATCTAGTCAGTTATGCCAGTGCAAAGATGCAGCTTTTCGCCATGTCTGGATTAGAGCATGCGGTGATCAATGTGGATGACCCTGTCGGTGCTGAAATTGCCTCCCAGTTGTCACCGACAATAGAGTTTATTGGCTATTCACTGAGCAACGTCAATGCCGGTGTGTATGCTGAAAATATAGTTTTATCGCCTCAGGGTATAGCAGCGTATGTGCATACCCCTTGGGGTAAGGGTGAATTAAATAGTCAGCTGGTTGGACGGTTTAATTTGCAGAATCTGTTGGCAGTGATTTCCGTTGCTTGCCTCCAGGGTATGTCTTTCAGTTCAGTGTTGGCAGTCTTGCCTCGATTACAGCCGGTGTCAGGCCGTATGGAGCTAATTTTGGCTGAGCGTTTAGCTGATGCTTCTGTTGATGTTTCGATTGAGGGCGCTGATAAAAAAGGTGCTCCTCAAGTCATTGTGGATTATGCCCATACGTCGGATGCCTTAAAAAATACCTTAGAGACATTGCGCGAGCATTGTGGCGGCAAGTTGTGGTGTGTGTTTGGCTGCGGCGGTGATCGTGATCAGGGTAAGCGTCCGTTGATGGGCGAAGTTGCCAGTAAGCTGGCTGACCATGTTGTCGTGACCAGTGATAACCCTCGCAGTGAAGATCCTGATGCCATCATAAAAGATATTTGTGGTGGGTTGATTGCTGATGGCTTAGTCGGTGGGTTAAATGAAAGTTGTCAGGTAGATGTTATTTCGGATCGCGAGCAAGCAATTCATAGGGCAATACAGTCGGCAAGCCAGGGAGACATTGTCTTAATTGCCGGTAAGGGGCACGAGTCGTATCAGCTCGTTGGTGCTCAACGATTACCGTTCAGCGATCAGGCTCAAGCTAGGTTGGCCTTGCGTCAGCGTGGGGGGCGAGATGATGACTGAGCTAACCTTGTCTGAAATGGCACAGGTCTATGGCGGCACGCTTATGTACCCTGACTGCCGTTTCCAATCAGTATCTACGGACAGTCGCCATATTGATGAAGGGCAATTATTTGTTGCCCTTCGAGGTGAGCGATTTGATGCCCATGAATTTCTTCCGAATGTGGCAACGCGTGCTGGCGGTATGGTGGTTGAGCGACCAGTTAAGGATATCAATGTCCCTCAGTGGGTGGTGCCCAATACCACAGAAGCCTTGGGGCAAATCGCGTTATCGAATAGAAAAGCATTTATGGGGCCTGTGATCGCAATTACGGGCAGCAGTGGTAAAACCACTGTTAAAGAAATGGTATCAACGATTTTAGGTGAATCCGCCCCAGTGTTGGCCACCAAAGGCAACCTAAATAATCACATAGGCGTTCCTCTTACTTTGTTGGCGCTCTCCAGTCAGCACCGGTATGCAGTGGTTGAGATGGGTGCAAGTGCTTTGGGTGAAATCAGCTATCTCTGTGAATTAGCCTGCCCGGATGTAGTGTTGGTGAACAATGTGTTGCCAGCCCATGTTGAGGGATTTGGTAGTGTAGAAAATATTGCTCGCGCCAAGGGTGAAATTTATCAGGGTGTTTCAGCTGAAGGTACAGCAGTAGTTAACCTTGATGAGTCTTATGTTAATCAGTGGTTGGCCTCAACCAGAGCCCGGGTGCTGACCTTTTCAATGACCAATTCAGAGGCTGATTTTACCGTCAGAGATCTTGTTGTTGATGAGCGTGGTTGTTGCACTTTTGTGTTGGTAACGCCAGTGGGTGAAGCTTCTGTCAAGTTGCCCTTAGCTGGCCAGCACAATGTCGCGAATGCGTTGGCCGCAGCAGCCTGTTCTCATGCTGCGGGCGCAGAGTTGGGGTTGATTTCTTCTGGTTTGAATAAGCTGCAACAGGTATCTGGGCGACTGAATATTGAGCGGCTGGACAATGGCAGTACTGTTATTGATGACACCTATAACGCAAACCCCGGATCGGTAAAGGCGGCCATTGATGCTCTGGTGAATATCCGCGGGCACCATGTCCTGATTTTGGGTGATATGGGTGAGCTGGGTGATGACGAAGCAAGTATGCATGGAGAGGTTGGTCGGTATGCAGCTGAAAAAGGTGTAGACACATTGCTGGCAGTTGGCCCTCTTTGTGCTAATACCGCTCGTGAATTTGGTGCAAACGGAAAGCACTTTGACAGCAAAGAGCAGCTGGTGGAATACCTTCTAGATAATGAAAAAAGTGGTGAAGCAGGTGCTGAGATAAGCAGTGAGCTTGAGCAGCTGCTGAAAGGCGATGCTGTGGTGTTGGTGAAAGGGTCGCGCTTTATGGGGATGGAGCAGGTAGTAAAGGTGTTGGTGCAGCTGATTAAAGAATCGGGAGAAAAATAGAATGCTACTTTGGTTGGCAGATTTCCTGGCTCAGTATTTCACCGTTTTTGGTGTGGTGAAGTATCTGACCTTTAGGGCGATTTTGGGAGTGCTTACGTCTCTCGGTATTTCTTTGGTATTTGGGCCAAAGATGATTAGCAAGCTCAATTATTTGCAAATTGGTCAGTCTATTCGCACCGATGGTCCCGAAAGCCATTTGAGTAAATCAGGTACGCCAACGATGGGTGGCGCATTAATTCTCCTCTCCATTTTTGTCAGCACATTACTCTGGTCCGATTTATCTAATCACTATGTTTGGGTTGTTTTGTTGGTCACCTTTGTCTTTGGTGCCGTAGGTTGGGTTGATGATTACCGCAAAGTTGTGGAAAAAAATTCCCGTGGGCTGCCTGCAAAATGGAAATATTTTTGGCAGTCCGTTGGTGGTTTGGGTGCCGCAATATTTCTTTATTCAGCAGGTAGCACGGGTGCGGAAAATGAATTAATCGTTCCCTTCTTTAAAGAGGTGGCATTGCCGTTGGGTGCCTTTTATGTGCTCCTGACCTATTTCGTCATTGTTGGCAGTAGTAATGCAGTCAACCTGACGGACGGCCTAGATGGGTTGGCGATTATGCCAACGGTTTTAGTTGGCGGTGCATTGGGGTTGATAGCCTACTTGGCGGGTAATGTTCAATTTGCTGATTATCTGCATATTCCTTATGTCCATGGTGCCGGTGAGCTCGGCGTATTTTGTGCCGCACTAGCTGGAGCTGGTTTAGGGTTTTTATGGTTTAACACCTATCCCGCCCAGGTTTTTATGGGTGATGTTGGTGCATTGGCGTTGGGTGCAGCATTGGGTGTTATTGCCGTTATCGTTCGTCACGAAATTGTCTTTTTCATTATGAGTGGCGTGTTCGTGCTGGAAACAGTTTCGGTCATCATGCAGGTCACTTCATTTAAGTTAACCGGCCGCAGAATTTTCCGCATGGCGCCGATTCACCACCATTTTGAATTAAAGGGTTGGCCTGAGCCCCGTGTCATCGTTCGGTTTTGGATTATTACCGTGATCCTGGTGTTGTTTGGTTTAGCGACACTTAAGTTGAGATAAAAAGTAGTTGAGATAAGAAGAGTATTGGATGTGGCAATGAGTCAATTGATAGCCAGTAGCAAACTTAAGATGGTGGTCGGTATCGGCGCCACGGGTTTGTCTGTGGCTCGACATTTGTCACAACTGGGTGAGCGTTTTGTGATGTTAGATACTCGCCAGCAACCGCCTTACCTGGCACAGCTGAAAAATGAAATGCCCGATGTGCCAGTGGCATTGGGTGAATTTGATATAGATAGTTTTGATGGGGCGGATGAAATTATTCTCAGCCCAGGACTGTCTCGACAAATACCTGCGGTACAGGCAGCAATCAATTTAGATATTCCGGTGATCAGTGATATCGAATTGTTTGCTCGTTCGGCGAATGTGCCGATTATTGCGATTACGGGCTCAAATGGTAAAAGCACTGTTACCACGTTGGTAGGTGAAATGTGTGCTGCGGCTGGAAAAAAAGTAGGCGTTGGCGGTAATTTAGGTACGCCAGCTCTTGAGTTACTGGACGAACAATCTGAGCTGTATGTGCTTGAACTTTCAAGTTTTCAGCTTGAGTCTGTTTATAGCTTGAACGCTGAAGTGGCAACGGTTTTGAATGTGAGCCCTGATCATATGGATCGTTACCAGAGCTTGCTGGATTATCACCAGGCGAAGCACCGAATTTTTGGTGGTGCGCGTCAGGTTGTGGTTAATCGCGCTGACAAGCTTAGCGTGCCATTGGTTAGTGAAAAGGTTAAGCAGTGGAGCTTTGGCGTTGATCGTCCTGACTTTTCAGGCTTCGGTTTGGTCGAGCAGGATGGGGAGCCTTGGTTGGCCTATCAGTTTGATCGGTTAATGCCCGAATCTGATTTAGGCATAAAAGGTCGTCATAACACCAGTAATGCATTGGCTGCTCTCGCCATTGGTTCTGCAGTGGGCCTACCCATGGATACGATGTTAAGGGTGCTGCGTGAATTTCGCGGGCTATCTCACCGCTGCCAAACTGTTACAGAACTGAATGGCGTTACCTATATCAATGATTCAAAAGCCACCAATGTAGGAGCGACATTGGCTGCTATACAGGGGTTGTCTGGAGAGCAGGGACTTTCAGGTAATGATGACAAAACTGAGAGTAAGCTGATCTTGATTGCTGGTGGTCAGGCCAAGGGGCAGGATTTTTCGGCGTTGGCTCAGGCTTTAGCGGGATCTGTTAAACGCCTCGTATTGTTGGGTGAAGATGCAAAAATTATTGGTGATGCTGTAGAGAGCGTTAAGGGCTCAGTCGATACAGCCTATGCCGCAGATTTAACTGAGGCCGTTAAATTAAGCCATGAGATTGCGCAGTCCGGCGACATTGTCTTGTTGTCTCCAGCCTGTGCAAGTTTTGATATGTTTTCGGGGTTTGCTGAGCGTGGTGAGCAATTTATTGCTGCAGTCTCTGGGATAGTGGCGTTGCAATGATAACGATGCCCTTCTTCGCTATACCGTCTGCACCTCAGTTTTTTGGTGAATTGGATCGTACGTTATTGCTTGCAACATTGGCCATTGCCACCATTGGCTTGGTGATGATTTGTTCGGCGTCTATCAGCTTTGCTGACCATAGTTATGGTGATGCTTTCTATTATCTGAAAAGGCATCTGATGTTTTTGGCAGCGGGGCTGTTAGTTGCTGTTGTCTTTCTCGCTGTTCCCTCCCGTATTTGGTACCGCTATGGCGTACCGCTGTTGTTTATCACTTTGCTGATGCTGGTAGCCGTATTAATTCCGGGTATTGGCCGGAAAGTGAATGGCAGCCAGCGTTGGATTCCAATGGGCCCTATTAATTTGCAGGTGTCTGAATTGGCCAAGTTTGTCGTCATTCTATTTATGGCGGGTTATCTGGAGCGCCATCAAAGGCAACTTCGGGTGCAGTGGCAGGGGTTTGTTAAGCCCGTTGCAGTGTTGGCATTGATTGTTTTCTTGTTGTTGCTGGAACCGGATTTTGGTTCCGCTGTTGTGATGAGTGGCACTGTGTTGGGAATGTTGTTTATCGCCGGCGTCAGGCTTTGGCAATTCAGTGCACTGCTTGTGTTGGGTGTGTCGGGGTTGGTGGGTATTGCGCTGATGTCACCCTATCGGGTCCAGCGCCTGGTGACATTCCTGGACCCTTGGGCTGATCAATACAGCGCTGGGTATCAGTTGACCCAATCCTTAATCGCATTTGGCCGAGGTGAATGGTTGGGTGTTGGGTTAGGCAATAGCGTCCAAAAATTATTCTATTTGCCGGAGGCTCATACCGACTTTGTCTTTGCAATTTATGCGGAAGAGTTTGGGTTGGTCGGTGTTGCTGCAGTTGTCGGTCTTTATGTTTTATTGGTTTCGCGGGTATTACATGTTGCTCGTAAGGCGTTGCGCCGACAGGACTGGTTTGCGGCCTATAGCTGCTTTGGTATCGCCATGATGGTAGCAGGGCAGACTTTTATCAATATTGGTGTGACCTCTGGCCTATTGCCCACTAAAGGGTTGACCCTGCCTTTTATTAGCTATGGCGGCAGTAGTTTATTGGTTTGTAGTGCCATGATCGCATTGGTGTTGAGGATTAGCAGGGAAATGGATAACGCTCCTGCAGTGGCCAAACAGGTGAGACGTGATAGAGCGGAGATGTAACAAGGTGATGGTGATGGCTGGTGGAACTGGCGGACACGTATTCCCTGCATTGGCGGTGGCTGAAGTGCTGCGTGATCGCAATGTTGTTGTTACCTGGCTGGGAACACGTCGTGGCATTGAGGCTAAGCTTGTCCCTGAACATGGTTTTCCTATTGATTTTATCGATGTAGAAGGTGTGCGTGGTCGGGGTGTAATGAAATTATTAAAGGCACCTTTTGTGTTGATGAAGTCACTGTGGCAATCCATCGGAGTGATCCGCAGTCAGAAGCCGGAAGTTGTTTTGGGTCTGGGCGGTTTTGCTTCTGGGCCAGGGGGCGTAGCGGCACGCTTGTTGGGATTGCCTCTAGTTATCCATGAACAGAATGCAGTTGCTGGAACAACCAACACATTGTTGGCGAAGATAGCGAACAGAATATTGGAAGCATTCCCAGGGGCATTGCCCCGTGGTGAATGGGTGGGCAACCCCGTGCGTAAGGCTATCGAAGATTTGCCAGCCCTAGATGAGGACGAGATTACTGATGGAGTGTCGTCTGATCTACCAATACAGCTGCTTGTGTTGGGAGGAAGCCTAGGGGCTTCGGCGATAAACCAGCAGGTGCCGAAAGCATTGGCTTTGTTGCCCGGTGAGGTTGCTATAGAGGTTCGTCACCAGTGTGGCCTGGCCCATCAGTCTGATACCAAAAGTGCTTATGAGGCGGCAGGGGTGAAAGCCAGTATTGAGCCATTTATTGCAGATATGGCCGAGGCTTACGAATGGGCTGACGTGGTGATTTGTCGGGCGGGGGCTTTAACTGTTGCAGAGTTAACGGCAGCGGGTGTCGGTGCATTGTTAATTCCCTACCCCCATGCCATCGATGATCACCAAACAAAGAATGGAGAATGGTTAGTTGAGCAAAAGGCAGCGTTATTAATGCAGCAATCAGATTTAACGCCAGAAAAGTTGGCTGCACAGATAACAGAATGGTCGACAGATAGAACAAAGCTGCAATCAATGGCGGTTAATGCTCGGGCTATGGCAAAAAGTGGCGTGGCTGAATCGGTAGCCGATATTTGTATGGAGGTATGCCGTGGGCAGTGAAGGTATTTATCAGGTCCCAGAAATGCGCCGCATTCGCCGCATTCACTTTATTGGTATTGGCGGCAGCGGTATGTGTGGTATTGCAGAAGTGCTGCTGAACCAGGGCTATGAAATTTCCGGTTCTGATTTGGGGGTTAACAACAATACCCGCCGCTTGGAAAAGTTAGGGGCAACTATCCAGCGGGGCCATGCGGCGGAGAATGTAAATAACGTCGACGTGGTGGTGAAGTCTTCCGCAGTCACCATGGACAACCCTGAAATTGTTAGTGCGAGAGAGCAGCGTATTCCTGTGGTGCGCCGGGCAGAAATGTTGGCTGAGTTAATGCGCTACAGGCACGGTGTGGCGGTGGCGGGTACCCACGGTAAAACCACAACGACCAGTTTGTTGGCATCTATATTGGCCGCTGAAGGAAAGGATCCTACCTTTGTGATTGGTGGTTTGGTGAAGGGTGCAAATACGAATGCTCGTTTGGGTGAGAGTCGTTACTTGGTGGCAGAAGCCGATGAAAGTGATGCCTCATTTTTACACCTGCAACCTATGGTCGCCGTTATTACAAATATTGATGCAGACCATATGGAAACCTATGGTTTTGATTTCAATAAGTTGAAACAAACATTTGTTGAGTTTCTTCACAATCTGCCTTTCTACGGTCTCGCAGTGCTTTGCATTGATGACCCTGTGGTAAGAGATATTTTGCCCGAGGTTTCTCGGCCAGTGCTGACGTACGGCTTTGCCGATGATGCAGATTACCGAATTGAAAATGTGTCAATGGAACAGCGTCATAGCAAGTTCCAGGTGCATCGCCCTGATCATGATAAGCCCCTGGATATCGAGATGAATATTCCAGGCGTTCACAATGTTTTGAATGCGACTGCAGCCATTGCTGTTGCCACTGATGAAGCTATGTCGGATAAGGCAATTCAGAGTGGTTTGGCGGAGTTTCAAGGTGTTGGTCGTCGCTTTGAGATTTATGGTGAATACCCTGTTGATAATGGTGATGCCATGTTAGTGGATGATTACGGTCATCATCCAAGGGAAGTCGCGGCCACGATTAAGGCGGTGAGAGAAGGCTGGCCACAGAAGCGTTTAGTCATGGTGTTTCAGCCCCATCGATATACCCGAACCCGCGACCTCTACGAAGATTTTGTTCAAGTACTGTCGAGCTGCGATGTGCTGTTGTTGTTGGAAGTTTATTCCGCAGGTGAGGAAGAAATTCCAGGAGCGGATAGCAGGGCCTTGTGTCGCAGTATTCGGCAGCGCGGATTGGTTGATCCTATCTATGTGCAAGATATTGAAGATGTGGGTGATGTGCTCAAGGACGTTGTTCAGGGTGGTGACATGGTGATCACTCAGGGAGCGGGCAGTGTGGGCAAGTTAGTGAAAATTCTGGCGGATAGGAAGCTTGTGTAATAGGTGGGTAGCGTAAGGCAAGAGAGCATGACGGAATCAGTAAAGACATCAATGCAACAGAAATACGGCCGGGTCGGCGTGCTCTATGGCGGCACTTCTGCTGAGCGGGATATTTCGTTGCTGTCAGGCGATTCAGTGATTAAGTCACTGCGGCGTAGTGGTGTGGATATTGTGCCCATTGATGTCAGTGATGACCTCTTACAGAGACTACCTGAGCATCAGTTAGATCGCGTACTCATTATGTTGCATGGGCCTGGTGGTGAAGATGGCAGTTTGCAAGGGGCGTTGCAGTTCTATGGCTTGCCCTACACGGGAAGTGGTGTGTTTGCCTCTGCATTGGCCATGGACAAGTTACATAGTAAGCAATTTTGGCAAGGTGTTGGTGTGCCCACCGCCAAGTTTGCCGTACTTAATGAGAATACTGATTGGCAGCAAACATTGAGTGACTTGGGTGGCGTGGTGATGGTGAAGCCTTCCCATGAGGGTTCAAGTCTGGGAATGACAAGAGCAGATACACCGGAAGCCTTAGAGCAAGCTTGGCAAGCAGCTGCGCAATTAGATAGCAGTGTGATTGCAGAGCAATGGATTTCTGGTGCTGAGTATACCGTTGCCATGTTAGGTGGAGAGGTGCTACCTGCGATTAAGCTCGAAACCGACCATGCTTTTTATGATTACGACGCGAAGTATTTGGCTGATGACACACGCTATTTGTGCCCCTGTGGTTTGCCTGAAAAAGAAGAGGCATCTCTTCGTGGGTTGGCAAAAAAAGCCTTCGAGAGTTTGGGTTGTAGTGGCTGGGGTCGAGTTGATGTGATGACCAATGCAGCAGGCGAGTTTTTTGTGTTGGAGGTAAATACCGTGCCGGGTATGACCGATCACAGCTTGGTGCCAATGGCAGCTGCTGCTGCCGGATACACTTTTGATGCATTGGTATTAAAAATATTGGACACCACTTTTTTAAGAGAAAAATCAGCGATGAATAAATCGTCGTTAAACACTAGAGCGAGCGTTTGAGGCGATGGCGACAAATCGTTTAAAAGCAGGTGTAGCTGGTCAGGGTGAGTCTTCGTCCTGGAAGGAAAAGCTGAGCTGGTTGTCTCGAAGTTTGTCACTGTTGTTCGTTGTGGCGTTGATCACTGGTGCGATATGGGGTGGAGAAAAAGTATTTCATAAGTTGGATGTGCCTATTGGGGTTATCTCGGTAAAAGGGCAGTTCAGTTATGTAAATCAGGCTGAGGTTCAGCGCAGAGTAGAACCTTTGATTGATGGTGGGATCCTCAGTTTGGATCTTGATGGAATTCGAAGCCAGCTGGAGCTGCATCCATGGATAGAGCAAGCAGCGGTTAGTCGTCAATGGCCAGGTGGTTTAGTTATCACTGTGAAAGAAGAAGTGCCTATTGCTCGTTGGGGAAAGACGGGGTTTTTAAATAGCCGCGGAGAGATGTTGGAAATACCGGATAACAGTATTTTGGCTCATTTACCTTTATTGCAAGGCGACGTGAATGCTGAGCGTTCATTGATGAAAGCTTATCGAGAGATTGCTCAATTGCTGCAGCCCTCAAGTTTAAAGATAGCTGGCTTAAAACGTGATGAACGAGGTGCTTGGTGGTTGAGTTTGGCTAACGGGCTGGAGCTGGTTATTGGGCGTGACCAGGTGATGGAAAAAATGCGTCGTTTTTTAGTGGTATGGACATCCACGTTGAAAGGTAAAGCAGCGCGAATTGTCAGTGTAGATATCCGTTATGACAACGGCATAGCAGTGCAGTGGGCTGAAAAGTCTACAGAAGCATCCAATTTATCGGGGAAGGTGTGAGGTCGAAAGATGGCGAACTCAAGTGAAGAACAATTGATTGTCGGGCTGGATATTGGGACCTCCAAGGTGGTCTCCATTGTCGGCCAGACAGGCCCTGATGGAACCCTCGAAATTGTGGGTACGGGACTACACCCATCATCTGGTTTGAAAAAAGGTGTGGTGGTCAATATTGAGTCCACTGTTCATTCAATTCAGCGTGCGATTGAAGAAGCAGAGTTAATGGCAGGTTGCCATATACATTCAGTATTCGCTGGTATTGCTGGCAGTCATATACGCAGCCTGAACTCCCATGGGATTGTCGCTATTCGGGATCGTGAAGTGCTACCACTGGATATCGAGCGTGTTATTGATGCGGCTAGGGCTGTAGCGATTCCTGCCGACCAGGAAATACTCCATGTACTGCCCCAGGAATTCATTATCGACAACCAGGAAGGTGTGAGAGAGCCGCTGGGTATGTCCGGTGTTCGTCTTGAATCCAAGGTACATTTGGTGACCTGTGCTGCCAATGCAGCTCAAAACATTAAAAAATGTATACGTCGATGTGGCCTTGAAGTGGACGACATTATTTTAGAGCAGCTTGCATCCAGCTATGCCGTGCTAACAGAAGACGAGAAGCAATTGGGTGTGTGCTTGGTGGATATCGGTGGTGGTACTACGGACATTGCCATTTTTACCGATGGCGCTATTCGACATACGGGTGTCATTCCAATTGCGGGTGATCAGGTCACTAATGATATTGCTCATGCTTTGAGAACACCGACGGCCCACGCCGAAGAGCTCAAAATCAAATATGCCTGTGCATTGGCAAAACTAGCGGGACCAGAAGAGACCATTAAGGTCCCTAGTGTGGGAGATCGGCCTCATCGGGATTTATCCCGCCAGGCATTGGCCGAAGTCATTGAGCCTCGTTATGACGAACTATTTACATTGGTGCAAGCTGAATTGCGCCGAAGTGGTTTTGAAGACTTGGTGGCTGCCGGAATGGTACTGACGGGTGGCACGGCCAAGATGGAAGGTGTCGTTGAGTTAGCGGAGGAGATTTTCCATATGCCCGTCAGATTAGGTGCGCCCCATAACATCAAGGGACTAACGGATATTGTCGATAATCCGATCTATTCAACGGGTGTTGGGTTATTGCTTTATGGCATGCAGCAGCAGGCTGAAGGTTCTGCACCTTCCAAGCGGAGAGAAAGCAGTGGCGAAGGTTTGATGAGTAGAATTAAGGGCTGGTTTCAGGGTAATTTATAAATTTTTGTTTTAACTTTAGACAGGGTAAACGAGGGGTAATCGTTATGTTTCAAATAGTAGAAAACGTGCCGGATAGCGCGGAAATTAAGGTAATCGGTGTTGGTGGCGGTGGTGGTAATGCACTTCGTCACATGATGGAGAGCAGCGTTGATGGAGTAGAATTTATCTGCGCCAATACGGATGCTCAGGCACTGAAAGATATTGGTGATGCAACCGTCTTACAGTTGGGTAATGGCCTAACTAAAGGGTTGGGTGCGGGAGCCAATCCAGATGTGGGTCGCCAGGCCGCCATGGAAGATCGTGATCGCATTGCTGATGTGCTTCAAGGGTCTGATATGGTCTTCATTACCGCAGGTATGGGCGGTGGAACCGGAACTGGAGCTGCCCCCATCGTTGCTGATGTAGCCAAAGAGCTTGGCATTCTGACCGTCGCAGTTGTGACTCGCCCCTTTATTTTTGAAGGGCGTAAGCGTATGGCTGTGGCAGAAGAAGGGCTCAAAGAATTAAAAGATAAAGTAGATTCTTTGATTACTGTCCCCAATGAAAAATTGCTGCAAGTACTTGGTAAAACTACGAGTTTACTTGAAGCATTTAAGGCGGCTAATGATGTTTTGCTAGGTGCTGTTCAAGGGATTGCTGACCTTATTATTCGTCCTGGAATGATCAATGTGGATTTCGCCGATGTACGTACGGTGATGTCAGAAATGGGTCAGGCGATGATGGGTACGGGCGAAGCTGTAGGTGAAGAAAGAGCCCGTGAAGCTGCTGAAACGGCTATCCATAGCCCGCTTTTGGAAGACATTAACCTGCAAGGCGCACGTGGTATTTTGGTTAATATTACTGCCGGTCCAGACTTGTCTCTAGGTGAGTTCTCCGATGTGGGTGATACGGTTGAAGCATTTGCCTCGGATAATGCGACCGTTGTTGTTGGTACTGTTATTGATCCAGATATGGCGGATAGGCTTCGGGTAACCGTTGTTGCCACTGGGCTTGGTCAGCCTGTTGAGCGGAAGCAGCCAACAAAAGTTGTGGACAATACTCCTGTTACCGAAGTGAACGCGCTAAAAAGCAGTGGCGAGATGGATTACGATGCGTTGGAAAAGCCAACGATTATTCGTCGTGAGCCACGAGGAAATGAGGCTGTTGCACGTAAGCTTGATGCCAGGACTGACCCGGATATGGATTATTTGGATATCCCCGCATTTTTGCGTCGCCAAGCGGACTAGACTCGCTAGTTATTAAGGTGTCCTATAGAAGGATACCTTAAGGTAGAAAAGGGTACGGATAAAAAGTACCCTGCTTCATGGGGCCGTCTGGCACTACCCCTCTATATCGCCAGCGGCCCATGACCATGACTTGAGTTGGAGCTGAGGATGCAGTTCTGCTAGTATTGCGACCTTGTTTTATGTTTGATGGGCGTAGTGTGGTCGTAGCTTTTAATAGAAGCGCGTCCTGAACGAATACAACCTTTAAACAAATAGATGGGTGACTTAAGATTGGGCGACCTAAATAATGATTAGACAGCGCACATTAAATAATATGATTCGCGCTACTGGTGTGGGTTTGCACACTGGTGAAAAAGTGTACCTGACACTGCATCCGGCCCCTGTAAATACTGGTATTATTTTCCGTCGCACGGATCTTGATCCTGTCGTTGAGATACATGCGAAAGCAGAAAATGTCGGAGAGACAACCTTATCTACAACATTAATGAATGGCGATGTTCGGGTTTCTACTGTCGAGCATTTGCTGTCAGCTATGGCTGGCCTGGGAATAGACAATGCCATTATTGATGTGACTGCTCCTGAAGTGCCTATTATGGACGGCAGTGCCGGACCTTTTGTTTTCCTATTGCAGTCTGCCGGTATCAGAGAGCAAGAAGAGCCAAAGCAATTTATACGAATTAAACGTCCAGTTACCGTTACTGATGGTGATAAGGTCGCATCCTTTAAGCCATTTGACGGTTTTAAAGTCAGTTTTTCTATCGATTTTGATCACCCCGCGTTCCACAATCGTACCCTGAAAGCCGAAGTCGATTTTTGTAGCACCTCCTTTGTAAAAGAAGTGAGTCGTGCTCGGACCTTTGGTTTTATGCACGAAATTGAATACCTGAGGTCAAAAGGTTTGGCTCGTGGCGGCAGTATGGATAACGCCATTGTTGTTGACGAATTTCAGGTGTTAAACGAGGATGGCCTTCGTTATGAGGATGAATTTGTTAAGCACAAAATCCTCGATGCCATTGGCGATTTGTATCTGTTGGGAAACAGTCTTATCGGTGAGTTTGTGGGGCACAAATCGGGCCATGGACTGAATAATGCGTCATTGAGAGAACTAATTGCCCAGGAAGATGCCTGGGAAGTGGTAACTTTTGAAGATGACGAAGATGAGGCACCGATCTCATATATGAAACCGTTGCTTACGGTATAGTGGGCCCAAAAGTAGCTACGTTTTAGTAGAAGTCGTTTAAAACTGAAGTGAAAACAGAACAAAGAGTTAGGCGCCAAACCTAAAGTAGGAAAAGCATACTGACATTATGAACATTATTTTTATCAGCAATCGTGACGGTAAATCCCTTTCGGTCTCGCTCAATAATTGGGCGAAGGTGCTGTTGTCTGTATGTTTGTTAGGTTTGCCTGTTGGTGGCGGTGTGCTTTTGGGAATGCAGTTTGGTGGTGACCAGTCTGATCTGGTTAGCTCCATTGAGCTGATGAAGCGTGAATTGGCCCACCAGCAATCAGAATTAGAAGCAGGCCGTGTTGAAGCCCGGCAAAAGGTGGAAGCGCTCACGTTAAAGTTGGCAGCTATGCAAGCCCGGCTGGTTAGAATAGATGCTCTTGGTGAGCGGCTGACAAATATGGCCAGCCTGGATGATGGCGAATTTGATTTTAGTCAGCGATCTGCGTTGGGTGGGCCCGAGCAGGAGCAAGCTGGATTGCTCGCCCACAGTGATTTAGAGCAGTTATATGCCCAGTTAGATAAACAGCTGGCTAGCCGCGAAAGCCAATTGGGGATCCTCGAATCTCTTATGGTTGATCGTAAGTTAAAACAGGAAAGTTCTGTGACAGGTCGACCCATTCATAAGGGTTGGATGTCTTCTCGCTATGGTTATCGTACAGATCCATTTCATGGTCGCCGTTCTTGGCATAATGGTGTGGATTTTGCCGGCAAAGATGGTGCGAGTATTGTTGCCGTGGCTTCTGGTGTGGTGACCTGGGCAGGCGATAAGCAAGGCTATGGTCAAATGATTGAACTGGACCATGGTGAAGGTTACATCACACGCTATGCCCATAATAAAAAGAATCTGGTCAGTGTTGGTGATGCGGTCAAAAAAGGTGAAACCATTGGCCTGATGGGCAGCAGCGGCCGTTCTACAGGACCACATGTTCACTTTGAAGTCTATAAAAATGGTCGCTCTGTCGATCCTGCCAGTTATATCCGACGTACCATCCGATAAATACATTTCTTTTTGTCATATCTCTGATCCTTTTTGGGTGTAAAACTCCTACGCGTGGTTCAGCTGATAACATACTGACAAAGATGCCTTCTAAGGCAAAAGGCCGATAAAAAACTGTAAAAAGTTAAGCTCGGTATAAGTAAAGCTCTTCTAAAGAATAAAACCACTAGATAAAAATTTCCGGATTAAAAATGAAATTCTTAACAAAACTGTTTGGTAGTAAAAATGATCGTGAAATAAAGCGGATGCGCAAAGTGGTCAAGCGTATCAATGCACTCGATGAAGAGTTTACTGCCCTTTCGGACGACGCATTAAAAGAAAAAACAGAGCAGTTTCGTCAACGTTATCGTGATGGTGAGACATTAGATCAGCTTTTGCCCGAAGCATTTGCTGCTGTTCGTGAAGCGGCCAAACGCTCATTGGGAATGAGACATTTTGATGTCCAGCTTATCGGTGGAATGACACTCCATGAAGGCCGTATTTCTGAAATGCGCACCGGTGAAGGTAAAACCCTTATGGCAACGTTGCCAGCGTACCTCAATGCGCTTTCAGGTGATGGCGTACACGTGGTGACAGTGAATGAATACTTGGCGAGTCGAGATGCACAGTGGATGGCACCTGTCTATGAATTTCTTGGTATGCGGGCTGATGTAATTTTGTCCCAGCAGCCACAAGAAGAAAAACTTAATGCCTATGCTGCTGATATTACTTATGGCACCAACAATGAATTTGGCTTTGATTACCTTCGTGACAATATGGTGTTGCGTCTCGAAGATAAAGCTCAACGTGGTTTGAATTTTGCCATTGTCGATGAGGTGGATTCTATTCTGATCGATGAGGCTAGAACACCATTAGTTATTTCTGGTGCGGCGGAAGATAGCTCGGCACTATACCAGAGAATGAACCAATTAATTCCCACACTGAAACCACAGCAAGAGCAGCAAGAAGAGCTGGTGGAATCAGAAGCACCGGAGCCAGCGACGGGAGATTTTATTATTGATGAAAAATCACGTCAGGTAGAACTAACAGAAGAAGGACACCAGAAAGTAGAGGCTATGCTTGAAAGTGAAGGCTTACTTCAAGAAGGTGATAGTTTATATAGTGCGACGAATTTAGCCTTGCTTCATCATGTGCAATCAGCATTAAAAGCCCATCATTTGTTCCACAAAGATGTGGAATATATTGTTCAAGATGGCCAAATTGTATTAATTGATGAACACACTGGGCGCACGATGTCAGGGCGACGGTTGTCCGAAGGTTTGCATCAGGCTATTGAGGCAAAAGAGGGCGTTCATATTCAGAGCGAAAGCCAGACATTAGCGTCGACTACATTCCAAAACTACTTCCGTCTTTATGACAAGTTATCTGGTATGACGGGTACGGCAGATACTGAGGCTTATGAGTTCCATCAGATTTATGGCCTGCCCGTTGTGGTTATACCGACCAATATGCCTGTTGCCCGAGAAGATCTTAATGATCTGATTTATCTGACCACTGAAGAGAAATACGATGCGGTGGTGGAAGATATTAAATCTTGTATCGAGAACAAGGCCCCTGTGTTAGTGGGTACGGCTTCAATTGAAAGTTCTGAGGCGATGTCAGCGCGGTTGGATGTGGCAAAAATACCCCATCAGGTTTTGAATGCGAAATACCATGAAAAAGAAGCCCAAATTATTGCCCAGGCAGGACAGCCGGGAACCGTAACCATTGCTACTAATATGGCTGGCCGTGGTACAGATATTGTCTTGGGGGGTAGCTGGGAGGCAGAGATTGCTGCTCTGGAGAACCCTTCTGAGGCTAAAATTGCCTTGATCAAAGATGAGTGGCAAAAGCGCCATGATCAGGTGATTGAAGCGGGTGGCCTGCATATTCTTTGTACTGAGCGACATGAATCTCGCCGCATTGATAATCAGTTGCGCGGTCGTGCGGGTCGCCAGGGAGATCCGGGTGTTTCTCGTTTTTACCTATCCCTTGAAGATCCTTTAATGCGCTTATTTGCCTCGGACCGAGTCAAAAATATGATGCGTGCATTGGGGATGGAAAAAGGTGAAGCCATTGAGCATCGAATGGTGACCAACGCCATTGAAAAGGCCCAGCGTAAAGTTGAAGGCCGTAACTTTGATATGCGCAAAAGTTTATTGGAGTTTGATGATGTGGCCAACGACCAGCGTCAGGTTGTTTACCAGCAGCGCAATGATTTGCTTGTCGATGATGATATTGCTGAGGTGATTACTAACGTTAGGGCTGATGTGGTTAATTCCTCTATTAGCTATTACATTCCTCCCCAAAGTTTGGTGGAGCAATGGGATGTAGAAGGATTAGAGAGTTATCTGGGTACAGAATTCGGTTTGGAACTGCCAATACAGCAATGGCTGGACGATGATGAGCGTTTGCATGAGGAAGGTCTGCGGGAGCGTATCCAGCAGCATATGACTGAGGCATACGAAGAAAAGTCGAACAAAATCGGCCCAGATATTCGCATTATTGAGCGACAAGTTATGTTGCAGGTGGTTGATACACTTTGGAAAGAGCACCTTTCCAATATGGATCATTTGCGTCAGGGAATTGGTTTGCGAGCATACGCACAGAAAAATCCAAGGCAGGAATATAAAAGAGAATCTTTTGAGTTATTCCAACAAATGCTGGAAAACGTCAAATTAGAGACTATTCGCTTTTTAAGTCGGGTAGAAGTGAGAAGCCGTGATGAAGCCGAGGAGCTGGAAAGACAACAGCGTGAAGCCCAGCAGCGCCAAGAACTGCAGATGAAACATGAAGAAGTATCAGCTATAGGTGGTAGAGAGAGTGAAGAGTCAGCCCCTTCCGCTGCACAGCCCTTTGTTCGATCGGGTAAAAAAGTGGGTAGGAATGACCCTTGTCCATGTGGCAGTGATAAGAAGTTCAAGCAGTGCCATGGAAAGCTTAACTAATGTAAATGGAACCAATCCGTCCTGACCAAGATTGTTAAGTTGTGTTAGGGGCGAATGAGAGAATAGAAATTAGCTAACGAAAAGCAGATAAGAGAGAGCAATATGGCAGTTGGAAAAGATTATTTTCCAGAAATGTATCCCGTTGCAGGTTTTAAGTTGGGAACAACATCTGCAGGTATAAAAACACCTGGCCGCAAAGACTTGGTGATTATGTCGATGGCCGAGGGGAGCACGGTTGCTGGTGTTTTTACTAAAAATTCTTTTTGTGCTGCGCCTGTGCAGTTGAGCAAAGCCCATCTGGACAAAGCTAAAAGTCGATATTTTGTGACTAATACAGGGAATGCCAATGCAGGAACTGGTGAGCAAGGTAAGCAGGACGCAAAAACAATGTGTGAATCCTTGGCTGAAATTGCTCAAGTGGCGATAGAAGCAGTACTGCCATTTTCTACAGGTGTGATTGGTGAGCGTTTACCGGTAAGCAAGATAGTCGCTGCATTACCTGCGGCTTATTCTGATCTTTCTGAGTCGGGTTGGTTGGACGCAGCTCTAGGTATTCTAACTACAGATACACGGCCAAAGGGTGAAAGTGTTCAACTACAGTTGAAGAATAAGTCTGTGGCTATTACTGGTATTGCCAAGGGTTCGGGAATGATTAAGCCGAATATGGCCACTATGCTGTCCTATGTGGCGACGGATATAGCGATTAACCCGCCATTACTTCAACAGTTGGTCGGTGATGCAGTAGAGGCCTCTTTTAATCGTATTACTGTGGATGGTGATACCTCAACCAATGATTGTGCCATATTGGTTGCAACGGGTGCGTCGGGTGTTGAATACAGTGAATTATCAGAGGTTGAGCAGATACTTTTTAATACCCAGTTAAATCAGCTGTTTATTTCCCTGGCCCAGCAAATCATTCAGGATGGCGAAGGTGCCACAAAGTTTGTCGCTGTAGAGGTTTCAGGTGGTAAAGATAGCGCTGAATCTTTAGCGGTAGCCTATACAGTGGCAGAGTCTCCTTTGGTGAAAACGGCGCTGTTTGCATCTGATCCGAACTGGGGAAGAATTCTCGCGGCCATTGGCCGTGCAGGCATTTCTGACCTTGATGTGGATAAAATACAGGTCTATCTGGATGATGTGTTGATCGCTGAAAAAGGTGGTCGAGCAGAAAGCTACAATGAACCTGATGGGCAGGCAGTGATGGATCAGGAAGAAATTAGTATACGGATAATGCTAAATCGTGGTGATGTAGATGAAACGGTTTGGACCACTGATTTGTCTCACGATTACGTGAAAATAAATGCAGAATACAGAACATGAATCAGATAATTCATGTGGCTGTTCATGTGGCTGTGGCTGTTATCGTCGATCAAAATGACAGTAACAAAATCCTGATTGCCAAACGACCAGATCATGTCCATAAGGGTGGCCTGTGGGAATTTCCCGGTGGTAAGGTCGAGCAAGGGGAGCATGTATTTGAAGCATTGGCTCGAGAGCTTGAGGAAGAACTCGCTATTTTTGTTTTGCAGGCAGAACCGCTCATCAATATTCAGCATGACTACCCAGAAAAGTCGGTGTTACTTGATGTGTGGAAAGTGACAGAATTTTCAGGCAATGCCAAAGGAAATGAAGGGCAGGCGATTGAGTGGGTTTCCGTTAGCCAGTTGAATGAATATTCCTTTCCCGAAGCAAATAATTTGATTATCAGTGAGTTGCAGGGCGAATTCCAAAAGACTCAGGACTAATCCTCTACAACGAATACTCTTTCATCGGAGCCTCCAAATTATTTTGGATTATTAATGTCTAGTTGGTCCTTGTTCTAAATTGTCGAATTCGCTCTCTGCATACCCTTGATTCCCTTGTTCTTGGTGCTCTTGTCCTTGGTTATTGGGTACTCCAGGGATGCTAAAACTTTCTGATGCCCACTCACCAAAATCAATCTGCTGGCAACGTTGTGAGCAGAAGGGTCGGTAATGCGATTGTTCATTCCAAACTACACTTTTTTTACAGGTAGGGCAGTTTACTTTTGTTGGCAAATTGGTATTTGGGCTGTCGCTATTCATGGCTTTTTTTGTTGGCTAATTGTAAGTAGGTTTGGTGCAGAGCTTGTACTTTTTCAGTCAAGTTTTCTGATGATCCACTGTTATCAATAATATCATCAGCTCGTTTAATTCGTTCTTCCCTAGATATTTGGGTGTCCATAATCGCTTCTATTTGTTGCTTGTTATTGCCATCACGCTGCATGGCCCTGCTCACTTGTAATTCTACAGGCACATCTACTACTAGAATTCGGTCGGTAAGTTTATGTTGGTTGGTTTCAAGCAAGAGCGGTGATTCGAGAATAGTATAGGAGCTGGATGAGTTTTCTAAGGCTTCTTGAATCCATGTTTTAATAAGTGGATGCAATAATTCTTCGAGCCATTGACGTTTATCGGGTTGATTAAAGATTTCTTCACGTAGATAAGCTCTGTTCAGGGTGCCATCTTCAAGAAGAGATTTTAGGCCAAATTGTGTAGCTATTTTAGATAAGGCGGATGAACCTTTTTCAACTACATGGCGTGCAGCCTCATCTGCATTAACAATGTTTATTCCCAGCTGAGAAAAACATTTTGCAACGGTACTTTTACCGCTCCCGATACCACCTGTTAGACCGATAATGTACATTGTATTTATTATGTAAGTAGTATTTATGTAAGTAGCATTTATATGAAGAGCATTTAACTATATAGAGCTAAATATTGGCTGGTTAAAGTATCGCCCCAAATGAGCGCTATCCAACCAGCTGCAGCAAGGTAGGGGCCGAAGGGGATAGGGATTTGTTTATCGCGCCCCAGAAACACCATCATAACGATGCCAACAATGGCGCCGACCAAAGAAGACAACAAAACAATCAATAGCAGTTGCTGCCAGCCCATCCAGGCACCGAGCGCAGCCAGTAGTTTGAAGTCTCCATGCCCCATGCCTTCTTTACCTGTTAGCAGCTTGAAGACCCAGAAAATCCACCACAAAGCCAGGTACCCAGCTGCTGCACCAATAACGGCGTCGTTTAAGGTAGCAAAGGTATTGTTAATATTGATTAAAAGCCCTAGCCATAGAAGTGGTAGGGTAATGTTGTCTGGTAGGAGTTGTTCATTAAAATCAATACCTGTAAGAGCAATAAGGCTCCAGCTGAACAGAAGAACAAGCAATGCTGTTGTGTTGATTCCAAAATGAAGAACTACAAATGTGGTGATGATTGCACAAGTGAGTTCTATTAATGGGTATTGGAGTGATATTGGGGTAGCGCAATTCGCGCATTTTCCCTTAAGAAAAAGATAGCTAATTACGGGGATGTTGTGCCAGGGTTTTACTTCTGCACCGCATTTGGGGCAATGGGACGCAGGAACCACAACATTAACATTCTGTGTGTTAGGTTCCGGTTCCATTCCAAGAAAATCTAGGGATTCTTTTCGCCAGGAAGTTGAAAGTTGTAGAGGCAACCTATAGATAACGACATTAAGAAAACTACCAATCAATAGCCCCAGAATAAAACTTATGGTTACTATAAGTGCCGGGGGAAGAATGTCTGGGGATAACCCCAAGGCTTCATTCATTGAATAAGCATCTCTGTATTAGAATATTTTTAAATATTAGATCACTGAACCAAGTTTAAAGATTGGTAAGTACATGGCAATCAGTAATCCACCGACTAACACACCAAGAACAGCCATAATCATTGGTTCTAATAGTGTTGTCAGGTTATCAACTGCATTATCAACGGCTTCTTCATAGTGCTCGGCAGCTTTTTCAAGCATTTCATCTAGCGCACCAGACTCTTCACCAATAGATGTCATTTGTAGTAGTAATACTGGATACTTGCCCGTAGCTTTCATGGCTTGATTAAGCTGAATACCTGTAGTGACATCATCCCTAACTTTGAGTGTGGCTTCTCGATAGACTGCATTACCTGAGGCTCCTGCGACTGAATTTAGAGCGTCAACTAAAGGCACGCCAGCTGCAAAAGTTGTAGATAACGTCCTGGCAAAACGTGCGACAATGGCTTGGTAAATAATGTCTCCCACTACCGGTACTTTTAGTGAGTACTTATCAATGGCTGCTTCAAATTTGGGTGAACGCCTTTTGGCTTCACGAATAGAAAAGAAAGCAATAATAAATCCAACCAGCCAGACAAACCACCACTCCTGGGTTGTTTCTGAAATACCCATAACAAATTGTGTAAAGGCTGGCAGTTCTCCCCCAAAATTACTAAATGTCTCAGCAAAAACGGGAACCACTTTAATCAATAATATGGCTGTTACTATGACAGCTACTATCACTACTGCAATTGGATAAGTTAGTGCCTTTTTGATTTTTGCTTTAAGGGTCTCTGTTTTTTCTTTGTAGGTGGCAATACGATCTAGCATCGTTTCCAGTGCACCCGCTTGCTCCCCCGCCTCTACTAGACCACAAAAAAGATCGTCAAAATATTTTGGATGCTTTCTTAATGAGGCGCCAAAACTTAAGCCAGCTGATACATCATCCCTTATGTCATTAATTAGATCACGAAGGGTTTCACTATCAGCTCCCTCTGCAACAATATCAAAGCTTTGAAAAAGAGGAACACCAGCTTTCATCATGGTGGCCATTTGTCGAGTAAAAACACAAATATCAGCTGACTTGATGGGTTTGGATCCACCAAAAAGAGGTTTGGGTTTCTTTTTAACGGAAGTGGTAATGACGCCCTGTTTACGAAGTTGAGCTTTTACCAGCATCAGGTTTGTACCCTTTATTTCACCCTGGGTAGCTTTTCCTCGCTTGTCTTTTCCTTTATAAACAAAGGTCTGTGGTTGTGCCGTTGCCATGGATTAATCCTTGGTTACCCTGTTAGCTTCTTCTAGACTTATTATACCTTCAGCAGCTCGCCGAAGTGCCGACTGGCGCAAAGTTCTGAAACCTTCTTTTTTTGCAGTGTCGGCAATGTCTAAAGAATTCCCACCTTCCATAATAATTCGGGAAACTGCAGGTGTCACTTTTAAGACCTCATATATGCCCACCCGGCCTTTATAGCCATTGGTACACTTTGGGCACCCCACTGGGTGATAGAGTTGGAACTCTTCCATTGGGATACCAATTTCGTTAAACCCTTCCTCTTCAAGTATATTTTGTGGAATATCATCTGCCGGTTTTCGACAGTGGTTACAGAGGCGGCGACCCAATCGTTGGGCAATAATAAGGTTTACAGTTGTGGCTACGTTGAATGCAGGTACGCCCATATTCAGCAACCGAGTCAATGTTTCAGCGGCACTATTGGTGTGAAGCGTAGAAAGCACTAAGTGGCCTGTTTGTGCTGCTTTAATTGCGATTTCTGCAGTTTCTAAATCTCGGATTTCACCTACCATGATGATATCGGGATCTTGACGAAGGAAAGCTCGAAGGGCTTCGGGGAATGTTAATCCAACGCGTTCCCTAACTTGAACCTGATTAATACCAGCCATATTAATTTCAACAGGATCTTCAGCTGTAGATATATTACGTTCAGGAGTGTTAAGGATATTAAGGCCAGTATAAAGAGATACCGTTTTACCACTACCCGTAGGGCCTGTTACCAGAATCATTCCTTGTGGTTGATGTAATACTTCCAGGTAGGCCGCTTTCTGATCTTCTTCATAGCCGAGAGATTCAATACCTACTTGAGCGCTAGTCGGATCAAGAATACGCAATACAATTTTTTCACCAAACTGAGTAGGTAGTGTATTTACCCGGAAATCAATAGCACGGTTTTTCGAAATCCTCAGTTTGATCCGGCCATCCTGGGGCACCCTGCGCTCAGAAATATCCAGTTGGGACATAACCTTTAGGCGAGCAGCTAAGCGTGGAGCCAAATTAATGGGCGGTTTAGTGACTTCTCTAAGTATCCCATCTGTTCTAAACCGAACACGGTAGGTTTTTTCATAAGGTTCAAAGTGGATGTCTGAGCAGCCCTGCTTAATTCCGTCTAACAGCAGTTTGTTGATAAATCGAACAATGGGGGCGTCATCACTATCGCCACCCATATCGGTATTTGTATTGTCATCATCAACGGCTTCAATATCGAGGTCATCTAAATGGATGTCATCAATAGTACCTAGAGTTTCACCAATACTTTCATCTTGTTCATTAAGGAACTCTTCAATTCGGGTTTCCAGTTTGTCGTGTTCTACTAGAACAGACTCAACTGAGAGTCCTGTTTGAAATGAAATTTCACTAACTGCTTGATGATTGGTTGGATCACTTTGCGCGAGAAATAAGTGGTTTCCCCGGATAAATAGTGGCAATACTTGGTGCTTGCGAATGAGCTTTTTCTCTACGGCATCTTTTGGGCACGAAGCAAGAATGTGTGCATTAATATCATATAAAGGTGTACCAAACTCATTTGCAGCGATAGATGCAATTTGGTGGGTAGGGATTAGATTATTGGTTATTAGGTAATGAACAAAATTAATTTTTTCACTTTGACATTCTTCGAGTGCTTGCAGAGCAGCATTTTCATCCAGTAAACCATCTGCCACTAAGCGTTTGGGCAGGCCCTTGAGATTGTTACTAGTGTTCATGGTAAACAGTTTCTCTATGGATTTTTGTACTGTGGATGTTAATACACGAAGCTCTTATGAGCTAGGAGCTTTTTTAACCTAGAGCCGCATATGGGTGGGGATATCGAAAAAAAGCTAAAAGTGACAAAAATTGTCATATGGGTTTAATTGCGTAAAAGGTTTTTATTGGAGAGATCATTGTTGGCATGCTAGTTGCTTTATGGGTAATTGTCTTTTAAATATTTGTTTTTACCTTAGGGGGATTCACAATGAAGAAGCAAGTACAACAGGGTTTTACTCTGATTGAATTAATGATTGTGGTAGCAATTATCGGTATTTTGGCCGCTGTTGCGTTACCTGCGTACCAAGATTACGTTATTAAATCTAAAATGTCTGAAGTTGTTCTCGCTGCAAGTGGTTGCCGTACATCAATTTCTGAGGCGTATCAAACAATGGATGCTGGAGATGTTGTGGCTGCTAACGGCTGGGGCTGTAATGAAGGTGCAGTAGGCGACGATTTAACACAGTATGTTGACTTTATTTCAACGGATGCAAACGGAGAAATTACTGTGACCATTCAGGGCATTGATGCTGCTGTCGATGGTCAAACTGTAATATTAACACCACAATCTGCTGCTAATGTCGATGCAGTAATTGGTGACATACCCATACAATTGTATGGATTTGAGTGTGATCCAGGTGCTGGTCTTGCTGCGAAATACCTACCAGGTTCTTGTAAGTAATTTAATTCTTGCTTATGTGAAAAGCCCCGATTTATTCGGGGCTTTTTTACGTTCGACATTTAAGATTGCATCAGATAAGAAAAGGAGAATAATTTTTTTAATTAAGCACGCTTGTTATGGTTCAAGCTGTTCCTAGAGTTAACCGCATTGAAAAGTCTATAGCCTTACAATGCTTGGTCAAACTGCCAGATGAAAGATAGTCAATTCCCTGAACAGCCTTTCTGGTAATATTCCCAGTATCCAAATTACCTGAAACTTCTAACTTAGCCTTACCGTTATTTAATTTAACCGCCTGCTCGATCATTTCAGTATTAAAGTTATCTAGCATTACAATATCAGCGCCGGCGCTTAAAGCTTGCTGTAGTTCACCAAGGCTTTCTACCTCCACCTCTACAGGCTTTTCTGGCGCAATTTCTTTGGCTTTTTTAACAGCTTTTTCTATACCCCCACAAGCAGTAATGTGGTTTTCCTTAATAAGGAAAGCATCATACAAACCGATTCTGTGGTTGTGGCAATCGCCTACTTTAACGGCATATTTTTGGGCGAGTCTTAACCCAGGAATAGTTTTCCGTGTATCAAGAATTTTGATGTTTGTACCTTCAACTAGTTTGGCGTACTCCCGAGCAGTGGTAGCTGTGCCTGAAAGTGTTTGTAAAAAATTCAGTGCGGTACGTTCCCCGGTGAGGAGGCTTCTTGCTGACCCTTTGAGGTTGAAAAGAGCTTGTTTTGGTTGAATTTCATCACCATCGTGGACTAACCATTCTACTTTTACTTTAGGGTCGAGTTGCTTGAATACCTCGTCTACCCAGGGCTGTCCACAAACAATAGCCTGCTCTCTGGTGATGACTGTTGCAGTAGCTATGCTTTCTTCGGGGATAAGCATGGCTGTGATATCACCATCACGGATATCTTCTTTTAGTGCCTGTCGAACACTGCTTTCAAGATCAGCCTGAAATTGTGGGTCGTTTAGCTGGGGTTTTGGCCCCCTTTTTTTTAGATTGCTTGGCATTGGGTTGTTAACCTGATCGTCCTCAATTTTTTGGTGGCAAGTATATCAGTCTAATAGCTGTGATGAAGGGTTTTAGGTTTTGGATAAATTGGGGGTGTTATTAAAACAAACTGACACCTTGAATGTGACGCAGCCCTCATTTTTTATTTTTGAGCAGTTTTTGTAAGTATTTTTTGAGACGTGAGTATCTTTTGCATGGCTTCTTATTGATCTATAGGAGCTTATACTTTTTACCAATGAAAAAGCTTTACACCAAACTTCATCAATAGCGTTGAAAGTGTGTATTACAAATAGGCAAGTAAGATGAACAATAGTCGCTTAAAACTAATCGATACCGAAGGGTTAAAGGCAAAGGCATTTAAATTCCCTGCACCTCTCCGTGAGTTGCGGGATATGACTCGAAAGTCTTTATCTGAAAAGCTGTCCACAGTTTTTGAACACGTGGACGATACTTTTTTTGACCTTGCTGATCGTGCCGAAAGTAATAGTGAGCAAACAGCCTATTTTGACGCTATGCGGATGATTCGTCTTGAGCGTAAAGCAATAGAACAAAAATTTTCGATTTCGATAGATCAGGCATTCCAGCAATTGGGTGATGTTAACTATCAGGGCATTGCCTACGATTCAGAAAAACCAGGTGGCTTTAACTTAGAAGTTATTGAGAATGAAGATCTTGAAGAAACCATTGCTCTGGATGCGATGGTTTCCAAGGTGTCTCAACATGAAAAGCATGAACTGAAAAAGATTATTGCACGAATTAACTTTTTGGTGCCTGCAGAAGTGATGGCAAACAGTAATCCGCTGGGCCCCGAAATTATTTGTAATGCATTAAATGATGCACTTGAACCATTAGACATCGATATTCGCTCAAAGCTTGTTTTCTTCAAGCTGATTGATCGTCATATGATTGATGGTATGGGCGCGCTGTTGAAGAGCGGGAATGAAATGTTGCGCGAGATGGGCATTTTGCCTGATCTTGATAAAAAACACCCAATGCGCCGTTCTCAAGCTAAAAATGCTGCTACTAGAAGACCCATAACTAAAGCACAGCCAGCCCAGGTTCCAATGTCAGGCGTGGGAAGTAATCCAAATGTTGGAAACCATGATGAGTTGTTTGCAGGTTTTGATGAAAATGACCAATTGTTGGTACAACTACAAAGTTTATTACAGCAATCAGAATTAATTGCCCCTGTTGCCGATACAGAGTCCGTTGAACTCAATGACTTGGTTAGCCTTGTATCCAGCTTGCAAGGTGAGTGGGTAGAGAAGAAAACAAACGAGCAAAGTTTACTTGGGTTGATTCAAGGTAAACTCCAAAGCCGTGGCAACGCAGGTTTAGGTGCCAGAAATCAAAGTGTTGTTCATGTCTTAGATCAGCTATTTGATAGCATCCGTAATGAGCCCAGTATTTCGGATGGTCTTGGTCAAGAGCTTCGTAAACTAGAAATGCCCATGCTGCGCATTGCGTTGGAAGACGGTAGTTTCTTTTCAAAAGAAAAGCACCCAGCACGTCAATTACTTAATCAAATTACAGAAGCCTCCATTGGTTATTCAGATGGTGTGGATTTTTCTTCTGACCCTGTTGGTAAAGCGATTACCAATGTGGCAAACATCCTTAACAAATCAGAATCGTTAGATAGGGATACCCTGGGTAAGTTGCTCGTTAATTTCATGGGGTTGGTGGAAAAAGAACGTCGTGGTTCGAGTGCCAGAGAGCAGCGTATTGTTGAAGAAGTAGCTGCCCAGGAAAAAGTCAGGCAGGCTCGAAAGATGGTTGATACTACGTTGGCAGAACGTATGCAGGGCAAATGTTTGCCTCAGCTGTTTGTCAGCTTTGCTGAAGAGGCTTGGTGCAAGGTGATGTTCCTGTCGTATCTCCGGATTGAAAAATCACCGGAAGATTGGGAGTCCAGCGTCAAGCTGTTGGATCAGCTATTAGAGCAGGCCGCTAAAGAAGAAGTGACCAAAACTGAAATAGAACCGCTGATTGCATTAATTCGCAATCAACTAGAGGTTATTTCGTTTGATCCTTATGAGTTGGGTTGCTTGATTGGTGGTTTGGAACAATTTTTCTATCCAGAAGAGGGGCAGGAACCTTCTATAGCTGAAACACCTGCAACTGAAGTTAAAGAAGAAAAGATTGTTGATTTAAACGAATTGCCGGTTGAAAACGAGAACGCTGAGAAGGTGACTGCTCAGTTACAGCCAGAAACAACTAGTGCTGTTAAATCTAGCTCTTCTCAACCTGATAGGGTTAAAGCAAGGCTGCCGGTTTCTGAAGCTTTGATGAAAGAAGTTACAGTTGAAACACTGAAGGCAGATATACCAGGAAGCCCTGAAAAAGAAGATGTTCAAGATGAGCCTGTGGAAGATGAATTTATCAAAATTGCCAGTGCGCTTGGTCGTGGTTCATGGGTAGACTTTATGGATAGAGAACCACCAAACCGCCGCTGTAAAGTTGCCGGTATTATTTCCCCTCCAGGAAAATATATCTTTGTAAATCGTCAGGGCTCAAAAGTGGTAGAAATGAGCCAAAATGCCGTTGCAGCTGGGATTAAAGATAATAAATTAGTTGTTGTTGAGAGTGTTCGGATGTTTGATAAGGCTCTTGAACAAGTTATTAAGGGCATTCGTACTAATCGTAAAGTACATTAAATACACGCTAATTGTATTTTTTCAAAGAAGTGCTTTGAGCTCCAATTGATCAAGGGTTTGGGGCACTTTTTTTATGATGTAGACGGACAATGCCAAACTAAAGAACAGTTGTTTAACTTTCTATCTCATCATTGTAACCCTTGCTTATACCCCAAATTAATTTCACACTCTGGGCGTAGTATTCCTAAGTTTATTTTTTGGGTGTGGAAATGATTGATGATCATGGTTGGCTTGTTGATGCCTCTATAATACCGTCCCCTAACCATAATGAACGTTCTAACCCCCTAGATGTTTCCCTGTTAGTGATTCACAACATTAGCCTGCCACCTCAGCAGTTTGGTAATGCATATATTTGTGATTTTTTTACCAACTGCCTAGATGTCAGCGAGCACCCTTACTTTAAAGAAATAGCCGAGCTTCAGGTCTCATCTCATTTATTGATAGACCGCTCAGGTAAAATCACACAGTTCGTGCCTTTTGATAAGCGTGCTTGGCATGCAGGCAATTCTTGTTTTGACGGGGTCGACAACTGCAATGACTATTCCATAGGCATAGAGTTGGAGGGAGCCGATGAAATTCCTTACACCGATGAACAGTACCAGTCATTGGTTGTCGTTACACAGCTATTAATGGCACATTATCCTACAATAACAAAACAGCGTATCGTCGGGCATAGTGATATATCTCCAGGTCGAAAAACTGACCCAGGCCCCGCATTTGATTGGCAACGTTATTTTTCGGATCTTGTTTAAGGTGTAAGTTACTGAATGTGTTTTATCAGGTTGTTGTTCCATAAGTGGAGTCTGAAATGAAATTTATCATAATCGTCATTGGTATTTTGTTGCTCCAGCGGATGGGGTCTTTGTCCCAATTACAGCGAGATGGCTGGTATCGTCAGTGGACTGTATGTGTACAAAAGCAGAAATGGCTTGGCTCTATCCCTTATATAAAATTGCTGATTTCATTACTTGTGCCTCTTTTTGTTTTAGTCGGTGCTCTATTGTTGCTGGATAACCATTGGCTTGGGGTGCCTGTATTTGTATTGAGCTTTTTAGTGTTTCTCTATTCTCTTGGCCGAGGCAATTTAGAGGAAGACATCGAAGGTTATCGTGAGGACTTGAAAAGAGATGATTTACAAGCGGCTTACCATGATGCCGCGGAGTTTAATGTAACAAAAGAGGTGGGTGTATCTGAAAACTGGTCAGAGTTACATGACGAGGTTGTTGGTGCGCTTTCATACCGCTATTTTGAACGTTATTTTGCTGTAATTTTTTGGTTTGTTCTTGCCGGTGCCCCAGGTGCATTGTTATATCGTTTGCTGATTTTACATTCAGAGATAGCAGTTAATGGGCGCTATGAAGATGATAGCCAGCGGGTTCAACATGGTTTGCATCTGATGGAGTGGCTGCCAGTGCGATTGATGGGGCTATCCTTAGCATTTGTTGGCAATTTTACCGCGTGCCTGGAGAGTTTGAGAGCGAGCTTGCTATCAGGGTCAATCGGTACATTGTCTGCTATAAGAAGTTATGTTTTGGCGGCGTTAGCGTCAGGTTCAATCAAAACAATTTCTGAAGAGCCAACAGATGAGAAAGTGGAAGAACAAATTGAAGAAACACTATCTATTAAAAATGAAGCAGAAACAGAAGTAGCTGAGATCAGGGCATTGTTTTCTCGAGCGTTAATGCTTGCTCTTTGTCTGGTCGCATTTCTCATTATCTTACTTTAGGGCCCTTGGCCTTTAGCAGCTGGCTTTATCTAAGATTAGTCGCTATGCCAGCGGAATAATGCTCCTGCCAAAGTAACAAATACTACTGTCATCAAAGCTAAGATGAGCAAGTGTGGCAAGACATCGTTTATCCCGGCACCTTCTAGCATGACTTCTCTCGCAGCTTTAACCAAATGAGTAAGTGGTAGTAATTGAGAAAGGCTTTGTAGCCATTCAGGGGCATCATCGAGCGAGAACCACAGTTCTGAAAGTAATAGCATTGGAAAACTAATCAGGTTTAACAAGCCGTTGGCTAGTTCTTCGCTGGCTGTTCTGGCAGCCATAAGCAATGAAATGCTAATAATGGACAGGTTGCCAACAACAGCGATTAATAGCAGCAATAAGTGGCTGCCTTCCATCATAAAGCCAATAAACAGATTGCAGACAACATAAACTAATATTGTCACTATCAGCATGATGGACAGTCTTGAGAGAGCCTGTGACAGTAAGAACTTCCATGCAGACAAAGGCGTTGCCTGTAAGCGTTTTAAAACACCATTTTTTCGGTAGCGCACAATTACATAGCCAATGCCCCACAAGCCACTAAACATCATATTCATGGCTAAAATTCCAGGAATAACCCAATCGATATAGCGAACTTTCTTCCCGATAATTTCTTCCCGTTGCCATTGGGTGTCTGTGTTTTGTGTCAGTAATTTTTCTAATAAATGTCCCTTGGCTGATTCGGAGTTAATCCAGTAACGTGGTGTTTGTATATCCGTGCTATTGGTGTCCAGTAAAAGATCTAATTGGTGAAATTGCACTCGACGAATCGCATGCTGAAGGTCGCTATAGTTAATAATTTCTACAGTAGGATCTGTAGAAAAGGGTTCTTTTTCAGTGTGTGCTGAACTCGTTTGGAAGGTGGATTCTTGAGCTATTTGTCCCACGCGAAAAATGTGTTGGCTTTCCGATGAAAAGGCGAGGGCCAAAACAATGACAATAAAGGGTGTTGCTACAAAGGACCAAAACAAAGAGCCTTTGTCTCGATAATATTCCCGGTTTCGTGCCATCCAAAGGGCGAAAATTTCTTTCATGGCTTGCAGCTACTCCCGCAGGTGGTGCCCGGTTAATTTAAGAAATAAATCATCCAAGGAGGGGCTTCTAACCCTCAGCGACCGTAAGTTCACATTGAGTGATACTAATTCAGAGAGTGTTTTTTCAATGGTATTGGTGGCAATGGCAACACCGTCTTCACGTAGTTCAATAGGGCTGCTGATAGCATTTCGATCACAGTTGAAATCTTGGTTGTCGATACAAACATAGCTGTGATCAAAATGCTCCTTAAGCAGGTGTTGAGGAGATCCATCAGCAATAATTTTGCCTTTATCCATAATAATGAGTTGGTCACAGAGTAATTCCGCTTCTTCCATGTAATGGGTAGTCAATAATACAGTCTTCCCCCGGGCCTTGATTTCGTGAATAAGTGACCAAAAATTTCGGCGAGATTGAGGGTCAAGACCTGTGGTGGGTTCATCAAGAAATAGAACTTCTGGGTCGTTGATTAGGGCGATGGCGAGTAATAGGCGCTGTCGCTGCCCACCGGATAATTTTGTTGCATAAGTATCGAGAAAATCTTCAAGCTGACAGAGCTCAACCAGGTAATCCAACGGTTGGCTATGGGGGTAAAGTTGGGCAAATAAAGCTAAAACTTCACGGGTTTTCAGGTAATCCATTAACGCCGTTGATTGAAATTGAATTCCTGTGTGTTTTGAGAATTCATGGTCTCTTGGTTTTCCCTTATAAAGAATGGTGCCTGACGTTGGTTTCTTAATATCTTCGATAATTTCAATGGTGGTAGTTTTTCCTGCACCATTGGGCCCAAGAAGCCCAAAGCAGGCCCCTTTTGGGATTGCAAAAGAAATGTTATCTACCGCAGTGAGAGAGCGAAAAGATTTGGTCAGATTGCGTACTTCAAGAATCGTTTCCATATAACGGTTAGTGTATAGCATCCGCAAGATTATCTGTTAGGGTATCGCTCTTATTGGAGGGTTTATGACAGAGCAAAATGGCACAGTGAGCTGGGGGGAAGCGTTACGGGTTTATACCCGTCCCCAAGTTATCACTATGTTATTTCTTGGGTTTGCCGCAGGCCTGCCCTTATTGCTGGTCTTTTCAACACTAACGGCCTGGTTGCGGGACATGGAAATTAGTCGCAGCACCATAGGCTTTTTTGGTTGGGTGGGTATTACCTACTCCATAAAAGTTTTTTGGGCTCCGGTGGTTGATCGGCTTCAGTTGCCTTTTCTAACAAAGAAATTGGGGCAACGGCGCAGTTGGATACTGTTGGGGCAGTTGGGGGTGATGATAGGCCTGATGGCTATGGTTGCTTCAGAGTCCATGGTTTCATCAGGTTCTTTAGTCGGCATTGCTCTTTGTTCAGTATTAGTTGCTTTTTCCTCTTCTACACAAGATATCGCTATTGACGCTTTTCGCATTGAGTCGGCAATCGATGAATATCAAGGCGCCATGTCGGCAAGTTATATATTTGGTTATCGCATAGCGATGCTGGTGGCAGGGGCCGGTGCTTTTTATTTGGCAGATTGGTCTAGCTGGGGAACCGCTTACGCCGTTATGGCAGCACTTATGTTGGTCGGTGTTACAACCGTGCTAATGGTTAGAGAGCCAGAGCATAAAGTGCTCCCTGATACCGCTAGTTTGGAGTCAGGGCTGAAGCATCGGTTGCATGCTGATGAGCCTGGATATTGGCGCAGACTGGAAGCTTGGTTTGTCGGTGCTGTAGTCGCACCTTTTGTGGAGTTTTTTCAGCGTAATGGTTCTTGGGCTTTTATGATTCTGGCCTTTATTGGGTTGTTCAGGCTTAGTGATATCACCATGGGGATTATGGCTAATCCCTTTTATCTGGATCTTGGTTTTTCCAAAACGGACATTGCAAACGTCGGAAAAGTATTTGGCTTTTTTATGACGTTAGCTGGTTCATTTTTGGGTGGTTTGCTTGTTGTCCGTTACGGCATATATCGTCCGCTTATTGCTGGAGCGGTAATGGTGGCACTCACAAACTTACTATTTGTCCAGCTTGCAAATATTGGCGCGGACCTTACATGGCTAGCAGTTGTTATCAGTGGCGATAACTTGAGTGGTGGTTTTTCCAATGCCGTATTTATTGCCTATTTGTCGAGTATGACCAACAGAGCTTATACCGCCACTCAGTATGCGCTGTTTAGCTCCATAATGACCTTGCCGGGTAAGTTTTTTAGTGGGTTTTCAGGGGTGATTGTTGATGCCAGTAGTTACCAAGCATTCTTTATCTATGCAGCATTAATGGGATTGCCGGCTATTTTCTTGGCATGGTTGATCTGGAAGCGAGACCGGGGTGAACTGAAAAATCATATTGAAGAGGATGTGGCGATCAGGTGAGCTCTAGCTCAGGACAGTACTTAGCTTGAATATTAGAGCTGCCAGCCATATTTTGACAGGTTAACTTTGCCATTTTTTACAATTACATTTTTAGCTTCTAGCAGCTGCTTCTGCCGTTGAAAGGCGCTGCTATCCTTGGGGAAGGCAATTTGTCCATTTGATCTTAATACCCGGTGCCAGGGAAGGGTTGTATCTTTCGGTAGTTGGCCAAGTATTCGCCCAACCAGTCGGGCTCCATTAGGCAACTGAGCATATTCTGCTACCCTTCCATAGCTACTGACTTGGCCATAGGGAATGGCTGTGAGAACACTAAATATCCGGTCTCTTTGATTTATCTCCATGATTCCATCATAGGGTTGTATGATGGCGTGCGTCTATTATTGTCGCTACAGGTGTTGCCATAAGTGTTGTAATAATTTGGTGTTAGCGGCTTAAAAGGTTTGAAGTGATAGATAATAGTCCCCATATTAAGGGGGATAAGCCTACAGTAAAAACTAGATTGTAAATTGGAGTTAATGTTGAGATACCTGCTGTTAATTTTTATTGCTATGCCCATTATTGAAATGTGGCTGTTGATTACAGTAGGGCGGGAAATCGGTGCATGGTCTACCATTGGTCTTGTATTGCTGACCGCAGCTGTAGGGTTCACATTATTGAGGCAGCAAGGGTTCGCAACATTGTTTCGTGCTCGACAAAAGATGGATGCAGGTGAGTTGCCTGCAATTGAAATGGTTGAAGCGATTATCCTGGCGGTATGTGGCGCTTTATTGGTAACTCCTGGTTTTGTTACTGATGTTGTAGGCTTTATGGGATTGGTCCCGGGTTTTCGGCGGCTCATAGTGACGGGCATGGTCTCCAAAATGGAGGTGGTGGATTATCGTAGTCAGCAGACTCAGTATCGAAATGTGCCTCCCAGCAGCCATTCTCAGGCCTCAGAACAGGGCTCGGAAACCCTGGAAGGGGAATATTGGTGTGAGACTGGTCAGGAAAACGGCCAGGAAAATAACCAGGAAAACAATGTGAAGAATAAGGAAAAAAAGATCCATAGCGGATTTTTGGCCTAAAAAAACTTTCATGTGCCCCTTGAAATAGATTTAATTGGCACCAAATTAAGCACTGCCCGGTTTTAACCGGATTTTGTTTCTAGCCAATGAGTTAGGAGCAGGATTGAATTTAATAGGGTAGAACATAAAAAGTTGGAGATAATGCAATGAAAATTCGTCCCCTACACGACCGTGTGGTAGTTCGTCGCAAGGAAGAAGAGGAAAAAACAGCAGGTGGTATTTTATTGCCTGGTTCTGCTAAGGAAAAACCCAATGAGGGTGAAGTTGTTGCCGTGGGAACCGGCCGTGTACTTGAGAGTGGTGAAGTTCGTCCAGTAGACGTCAATGTGGGTGATATTGTTGTTTTTGGTAAATACGCCGGCAGTGACACCATTGAGGTTGATGGCCAGGAACTGGTCATCCTCAGTGAAAGTGATATTAAGGCTGTAGTTGAAGGTTAGTGTTGAAGACTAATTTCTATTTAACTCATTCCACCCCTTGTTGTGGAGTAATGTGGCGTAGGTTGAATATTTTATAAACGCTACTTACATACGTCACAACGAATTGTTTTAAGGAAGGTAAATCATCATGTCAGATAAAGATGTAATGTTTGGAGACAGCGCACGTAACCCCATGTTGAATGGCGTAAACGTGCTGGCTGATGCAGTAAAAGTAACCTTGGGGCCAAAAGGCCGTAATGTAGTTTTGGAAAAGTCCTTCGGTGCGCCGACCGTAACTAAAGATGGTGTATCTGTAGCTAAAGAAATCCAATTGAAAGATAAGTTCGAAAATATGGGCGCACAGATGGTTAAGGAGGTTGCTTCTAAAGCCTCTGATGAGGCTGGCGACGGCACCACAACCGCCACTGTTTTGGCTCAATCGATTGTGAATGAAGGCCTTAAGTCTGTTGCTGCAGGTATGAACCCAATGGACTTAAAGCGTGGTATTGATAAAGCTGTAACTGCAGCAGTAGAAGAAATTGCTTCTATTGCAAAGCCTTGTGCTGATACTAAAGAAATTGCTCAAGTAGGTACTATTTCTGCGAACAGTGATGCTCAGGTGGGCGATATCATTGCTCAAGCCATGGAAAAAGTAGGCAAAGAAGGTGTTATTACCGTTGAGGATGGTTCTGGCTTAGAAAATGAGCTGGATATTGTTGAAGGTATGCAGTTTGATCGCGGTTACCTTTCTCCCTACTTCATCAACAATCAGGAAAGTATGAGTGTTGAGCACGAAACACCATTTATCCTGCTTTATGATAAGAAAATCTCCAACATCCGTGATTTGTTGCCATTGCTTGAAAATGTAGCAAAAGCGGGTCGCCCATTGATGATTATTGCTGAAGATGTTGAAGGCGAAGCCTTGGCAACATTGGTGGTTAATAACCTACGTGGCATCGTTAAGGTAGCTGCTTGTAAGGCACCTGGTTTTGGTGACCGTCGTAAAGCCATGCTCGAAGACATCGCTATCCTCACAGGTGGTACCGTTATTTCTGAAGAAGTGGGCATGGATCTCGAGTCTGCTACTTTGGAGCATTTGGGTACTGCTAAACGCATTAGCATGACCAAAGAAAACACAACTATCGTCGATGGCGCTGGTGATCATGCCACTATTGAAAGTCGTGTTAATCAGATACGCGCCCAAATCGAAGATACTACCTCTGATTATGATCGTGAAAAGCTGCAAGAGCGTGTAGCCAAATTGGCTGGCGGTGTTGCAGTGATCAAGGTGGGAGCAGCGACAGAGGTGGAAATGAAAGAGAAAAAGGCACGCGTTGATGATGCACTTCATGCTACTCGTGCTGCCGTTGAGGAGGGCGTTGTTCCTGGCGGTGGCGTTGCTCTGGTTCGCGCTTTGCAAGCTATCGATGGGCTGACTGGCGATAATGATGACCAAACCGTGGGTATTAATCTGGCGCGTCGTGCTATGGAAGCACCTCTGCGTCAAATCGTTACCAATGCGGGTGAAGAGGGATCTGTTGTTGTCGATAAGGTCAAGGCTGGAGAGGGTAACTTTGGTTACAATGCGGGTACGGGTGAGTATGGCGATATGATTGCCATGGGTATTTTGGACCCCGCTAAAGTAACACGCACTGCATTACAAGCGGCAGGCTCTATTGCTGGCCTGATGATTACTACTGAAGCGATGGTGGCTGATTCACCTGCTGAAGCTGGTGCTACAGGCATGCCTGATATGGGCGGTATGGGTGGTATGGGCGGTATGGGCGGTATGATGTAGTCCCATTAATACTTAGAAGTTGCCTAGAAACTACTGAAAATAAAAAAACCCCGAAATTCGGGGTTTTTTTATTTGTTGCAATGCAATTAATAGCAATTTGTTATTGGATAGCAGTTTGTGACAGAATTGATAACCAGCAGGAGGGCCATATAACCCTGTATTTTAAAGGGTTATATGATGTTCATCCCTGAAGGCGGCTCACAAAAATAATGATATTTTAATTAATATAAAAACAACATCTCACTGCTAAGGAGATACACATGGAATTCATTAACTTCCTCGTTCGTTGGGGGCATTTGCTGTTCGGTATTACCTGGATCGGCATGCTGTACTACTTTAACTTTGTGCAGGGTGGTTACTTTAAACAAGCAACGCCCGAAGCATTAGCTGACGCTAAATCAAAATTGGCACCAAGTGCTCTTTGGTGGTTCCGATGGGGCGCAATGTTCACCTTTATCACTGGTGTTGTATTGTTAGTTGGCCTTTCACATAAGAGTCAGTTTAATAACTCTATTGTTATTGGTGCTGTTATGGGTACATTGATGTTCCTTAATGTTTGGCTGATCATTTGGCCTGCACAGCAAATTGCTCTGGGCATGAAAGAAGGCGATGGCCCTGCAAACGGTGCAAAAGCATTGTTAGCTTCCAGAACCAACACATTGTTCTCTGCTCCTATGGCATTTGGTATGTTGGCTAGCCCTCATGCTGCTCAATGGGGTGGAAGTGGTTATGGCACAAGTGTTGGTGGTACAGACCTGATTATTTGTTTGGCTATTATTGCCGCATTGGAAATCAATGCACTTGTAGGCAAGCAAGGCCCAATGGCTTCAGTTAAAGGTGTGATTCACTGTAGTCTTGGTTTGACTGCTGTACTGTTTGGTATTCTTTACTATTTGTAATTTTCTTGTCAGGTATCAAAAAAACCGGCCCTTTGGCCGGTTTTTTTATGTCTATGACGTATAATGCAGGGGCTGATTTCTTCGCAAATATCAAAGGCTTTATGTATAGGTATACTCGGTCATGACTGATAAGGAATTTTCTAAGCTTGATCCCATTGTCCCAGAAAGCGATGAGCGTATTGGACGTGGTAGAGCTGGTTCATCGAAACAGGCAGGTGTCGGTTCGACTGGATCTCGAAAAAGCGAAAAACCTCACTATTCAAATAGCTCGGCATCTAAAGCAGGCGCCCCTGGGGTAAAAAGTATCGGATTGATATGGAAATTTTTGGTATTGATTCTGATGTGTGGCTTAGGTGGACTGGGCTACTTCTTTATTGAGCAAACAGAACGGTTGTCTCAATTGCAGGGGCGTTTTGATGAGCTGGAAGCCAAAATAGTCTCTACGGATGAATCCCTGAATGAATCAGGCACAGCCTTGGCGGTAAAGTTAAAAGATCAAGGAGAGACTCTGGATAAGCACTGGTCGGAGATCAAGAAACTTTGGGGTGTTTCCCACGATCGCAACCGTAAAAAAATCGAGGCCCAGGAAAAAACGTTAGCGGCTCAGAGTAATACGGTAAAAAATTTGCAGGCATCCATGTCTGCCAGGAAGAAGGAAATTACCACTTTGACCGGGAAAGTAGACAAAGCCAGTCAATCTATGGAAACAGTGGTTAACTCTTCATTGGCGGCGAATCTTGAAATGAATGACTTGGTCGGGCAATCGCAACAGATTAATGATCAGGTTAATAATCTGGAAAAAAGCTTTGAGTCATTAAAGCAAAATTTAAATACACGTGTTGCTGATAACGAAGAGGCAATTAATGCTATTGATGCCTATCGGCTTCAGGTTAACCGGGATATCCAATTGCTTAAACAACAGTTGGCCCCAGCTTCTTCTGGTTCTTCAACAACAGCGCCATAAACTATTATTTCTAGTACATTACTTTTAGTAAATTGTTAAAAGAGAATTTGATATGACTGTAATTCGACAAGACGACTTGATAGAAAGTGTCGCCGATGCGTTGCAATTTATTTCTTACTATCATCCAGTGGATTTTATTCAAGCTGTCCACCAAGCCTATGAGCGAGAAGAGTCGCAGGCTGCAAAGGATGCCATGGCTCAAATTTTAATTAACTCACGCATGTGTGCGATGGGGCGCCGTCCTCTTTGTCAAGATACGGGTATCGTTAATGTATTTGTAAAAGTGGGTATGGACGTTCAGTGGCAAGGCGATATGAGTGTCACTGATATGATTAATGAAGGAGTCCGTAGGGCCTATAAGCACCCTGATAATGTATTGAGGGCCTCTGTACTGGCGGATCCTGATGGTGCTCGTAAGAACACAGGTGACAATACGCCTGCTGTGATTAATTATGAAATTGTTCCCGGCGACACCGTTGTTATTGATGTTGCTGCTAAAGGTGGTGGTTCTGAAGCCAAGTCGAAATTTGCGATGTTAAACCCTTCAGACTCTGTGGTTGATTGGGTCTTGGAGCAGTTGCCAAAAATGGGTGCTGGCTGGTGTCCTCCTGGAATGCTAGGTATTGGTATTGGCGGTACAGCGGAAAAAGCTGTGTTGTTGGCCAAAGAATCACTGATGGAGCCCATTGATATTCAAGAGCTTCAAGCTAGAGGTGCGTCAAACCGTGCTGAAGAAATTCGTCTTGAATTGTATGAGAAGGTCAACAATCTGGGTATTGGTGCTCAGGGGTTGGGCGGCTTAACAACAGTTTTGGATGTTAAAGTTCATGACTTTCCCGCCCATGCTGCAAATAAGGCGGTAGCGTTAATTCCTAATTGTGCTGCAACTCGCCACACCCATTTTACCCTTGATGGTTCTGGCCCGGCTAAGCAAGTACCACCAAACCTTGATGAGTGGCCAGAAATAGCCTGGGAAGTAGGTGATAGTGTAAGGCGAGTTAATTTAGATACCGTGACTAAAGATGATGTTCAAGATTGGAAGCCAGGTGAAACCCTGCTACTTTCTGGAAAAATGTTGACCGGTCGTGATGCTGCCCATAAACGCATGGTCGATATGATTGCTAATGGAGAAGAGCTGCCCGTAGATATGACCGGACGTTTTATCTACTACGTTGGGCCAGTTGATCCCGTTCGGGAAGAAGTTGTAGGGCCCGCTGGACCTACAACCGCAACTCGGATGGATAAGTTTACCCGTACTATGCTTGAGCAAACGGGATTGATTGGCATGATTGGTAAAGCCGAACGTGGTCCTACAGCCATCGATGCCATTAGAGATAATGAAGCTGTTTATCTTATGGCAGTAGGCGGTGCGGCTTACTTGGTATCAAAAGCAATTACAGGTGCCAAAGTGGTTGCCTTTGAAGATTTGGGTATGGAAGCAATCTATGAATTTGAGATTGTTGATATGCCCGTTACTGTAGCGGTTGATTCTAAGGGTGAATCAGTACATCGCACTGGGCCACAAATATGGAAAGCCAAGATAGAAGAACATGCTTTAAAACTATAGTTAACATAGCCTTAAACTTATAGTTAAAGGGTGTTGTTAAATACGTGGTTGTTAGTATAACTATTTGATATATAATATAAAAAACCGGAGCCAAGTTGCTTCGGTTTTTTTCGAGAACTGTTTATGCTGTGAATAAAGTTGAATCTAAGTCGTATTTTTTACATAAAAGTGACATTTTCTGTATAAAAATCAGCTGATAGCGCAGGAAAAATCATCCAAAATATACTATTATTGCGTCAACTGCCAAGCGGGCGGTGCAGGTGGAGACATCTGTATATTTAGTTTTAATAGGAATTTACGGGTAAGATCATGAAAAAGTTGTTTGCTGCAATGTGTTCATTGTTGCTGTTGGGCTCTGTTGCTGTTCAAGCACAGGAAGGTTTTTACGTTGGACCATCGTTGAGTTACCTAAACCTAGATAGTAAGCGGGTTGTAAATGGTCACGATGAGTCAGGTGTTTTAGGTTTAAACTTGGGCTATCGCTTTTTGAATAACTGGGCCATTGAAGCCGGTTATGGCAGCGATATTGCTGCTGATGAAATCGATATCGCTCAACTGAATGCTTATCGTTATCTAGGTGATGACGATGACGGTTGGCGCCCCTATGTTCTTGCTGGCCTGAGTTACTTTGACCGTGAAGGTGAGAGCAACCTGCAAAATCATGAAGAATACACAACTCAAGCACAAGTTGGTTTTGGTTTGGCGAATATGATTACCGACCACCTTGAATTCCGCGGCGATGTACGTATGTTCCACAAAATCAGTGGCGGTAATGAAGGTGTTAATGATGCAGCCATTAACTTTGCGCTGAACTACTACTTTAATGATCCAGCACCAGCTCCTGCTCCTGTAGCAGAGCCTGTTAAAGAGCCTGCACCCGCACCTGTTGCTGAGCCAGAAACACGCACGATCACTGTTAAACTTCACGTGGAGTTTGAAACAGATAAAGACATCGTTCGTGCTATTTACGGTGATGAACTGAATGCAGTAGCAAATGCTATGAAGGCTCAGGAAGACATTACTTTGGTACTCGATGGACACACAGACTCACGTGCCAGCGAGAGCTATAACCAAGATCTTTCTCAACGCCGTGCTAATGCTGTGAAAGCCAGAATTGTAGAAGAATATGGTATTGATGCTGGTCGTATTTCAGCTGTAGGCTACGGTGAAAGTAAGCCTGTTGCAGATAACGCTACTGCAGAAGGCCGTGCTCGCAACCGTCGTGTTGTGGGTGAAATGACATACTCTGAGGTGGTCGATTAATTTGACTGCTAATTTGGTTGCATAGTCATTTCTGATTTAAAAAAATGGCATCTAAACAGATGCCGTTTTTTTTGGTCTATAGATTTTGAATTTGTACACTTACAGCTTATATGTTCTAAGGCTACGGATTAAAAACAAAAGATTAAACAACTGCTAGGAAGCATGATGGCAAACACACTGTATTGGCATGATTATGAGACGTTTGGTATTGATCCTTCCCGAGATTGCCCTTCCCAGTTTGCCGGTGTTCGTACCAATGAAAAGCTTGAGGTTATTGGTGAACCTCTTTCGCTTTATTGCCAACCGCCTGTAGATCGTTTGCCTTCACCAATGGCCTGTTTGGTGACAGGGATTACGCCACAAATTGCTTTAGATAAAGGCCTTCCAGAAAATAAATTTATTGAGCAAATACATCGAGAACTCTCTACGCCGGGTACCTGTGGTGTCGGGTATAACAGTATTCGGTTTGATGATGAGGTATCACGATACACACTCTATCGAAATTTTTATGACCCCTATGAGCGGGAGTGGAAACAGGGTAATTCTCGGTGGGACATTATCGATATGGTTCGGCTGGCCAGGGCCTTACGGCCAGAAGGTATTGAGTGGCCTAACTATGAAAATGGTTCACCCTGTTTCAAGTTGGAACGATTAACGGAAGCAAACCATATTAGTCATGACAGTGCTCACGACGCGTTGTCCGATGTTTTGGCAACCATAGCTATGGCCAAGTTGGTCATGACTAAACAGCCTAAACTGTATGATTATATTTACCAGTGTCGAAAAAAACACAAAGTAGCAGAGTTGGTGGATTTAAATCGCCGTAAACCTTTTTTGCATGTGTCGGGTCGGCTGCCAAGGGAAAATGGTTACACTGCTTTAATGATGCCTTTGGTTCGGCACCCCACCAATAAAAATTCCATTATTTGTTTTAACCTGATGGGTAATGTTGAGGCATTAATAAATCTGAATGCAGAAGAAATTCAACAGCGCTTGTTTACTCGTGCCGAAGAATTGCCTGAGGATGTTGAACGAATTCCACTTAAAGGTGTGCAATTAAATCGATGTCCTGTGGTAGCTACACCAAAATTGCTGGATGCTAATTCGGCTAAACGGTTGGATATCTCCCTAGAACAATGTGAAAAAAATTGGCATTTATTGCAACAACAGGATGTGTCCTCAAAATTAGAGGCAGTTTTTTCGAGGCAAGCATTTGAACCAACAGATAATCCAGAGCGTCAGCTTTATGAAGGTTTTCTCGACGATATAGATAAAGGGTTATTACCTGAAGTGAGAAGGGCTTCTGCTGAAGAATTAGCATCAGATTCTGTGCATTTTCGCGATCAGCGTTATCAGCAGCTGTTATTTCTTTATCGAGCAAAGAATTACCCTGATAGTTTAAATGAGAGTGAGCGTCATGATTGGGAAGAGATTCGCTTTCAACGATTGACTAATCCTGGAGAGGGTTATTTAACACTCGATAGTTATTCTGCAGAAATAGAGGAATTGCTCGCTAAGGATGGTTTGTCAGAACGAGACAGAAATATTCTGAGAGCACTAGAAGATTGGGGGCAGCAGCTATTGTAGTTATGTTTAAAAATTTAGCCCAAAGCTTTCTCATTTTGCTGTAAAGACAATTGTTTAGCTGTGTTTTTTTACTCTTTGTGACTCTTAGACACTCTGGTTCAGCCTAGGTAAAGTCGTTAGAATGCACCGGTATATTATGTTGATAAGAATATGTAACTGGGGGAAGTGTGGAGTTTAAAGGTACAAGTATTCTTTCCATCAGCCAATTTGAGCGGGCAGATATCGACAATATCTTCCGTGTTGCTGATCGAATGGAGCCCTATGCACAGCGCCAAAAAATAACCAGAGTGTTAGATGGTGCAATTCTCGGCAATATGTTTTTTGAAGCCAGTACCAGGACACGAATCAGTTTCGGCAGTGCTTTTAATCTTTTGGGTGGTGAAGTCAGAGAAACGGTTGGTTTTGAGGCTTCCGCTTTGGCCAAAGGTGAATCCTTACAGGATACAGCGCGGGTTCTTTCTGGCTTTAGCGATATTATTTGTATGAGGCACCCGGAGTCAGGTTCCGTTGCTGATTTTGCCAGCTCCAGTCGTGTTCCAGTAATCAATGGTGGTGATGGTAGTAACGAACACCCCAGTCAGGCATTACTGGATCTGTATACTATAGAGAAAGAATTAAAAGGTCTGGGTCGTAGCCTTGATGGTTTACGTATTGCCATGATTGGTGATTTAAAGCATGGCCGAACGGTGCACTCTCTCTGCAAATTATTGATGTTGTTTAATAATGTGTCAGTCCAGTTGGTTTCTCCAAAAGAGCTGGTGATGCCCGGTGATATAGTTGAATCCATGCGCCAGGCAGGTATTTCTGTTACAGAGTCAGACAAAATCGAATCCAGTATTTCCCATGTTGATATTGTTTACTCGACAAGGATTCAGGAAGAGCGGTTTTCCAGTAAAGATGAAGCTGACCTGTATCGAGGCAAGTTCCGTTTAAACCAGGCTATTTATACATCGAATTGCGAACCGAATACGGTGATTATGCATCCGCTACCCAGAGACTCCAGGGCGGAAGCTAATGAGTTAGACAGTGATTTGGATAACAATCCTAATTTGGCCATCTTTCGTCAGACTGATAATGGTTTATTAGTTCGTATGGCGCTGTTTGCGATGATCTTAGATGTATCTCATTTGGTAGATAAATATGCCTCCGAAGTACTTTGGTATAATCCGCGTTAGTTCAGCAGGTTAGTCAGTAAACCCTTGGCTAGATGTATCTGTTACTGATAATAAAATGACCTTAGTTTTGGTCGAACCAAAATAAATACTGATCATATAAAAAAGTATCGATGCTATAAGTCGGCCCTATAAAAAGTTGCCCCGTTTACTATGAATGAATTTGATGATATCCGCCCTTATCGTGATGATGAGGTTCCTGGAGTACTAACTCGATTATCTGAAAACCGGGAATTTATCGATACTCTGCTTTCTATCAAATACCCAAAAATATTTCGTTGGGCCCCCTGGTTAATGCGCCCTGTTATTTCCCGGGCATTACGACATGCCTTTAGAAAAATGAGTACGGTGCAGGATCTTCATGATGCCATGAGGACGAACTTGGAAAACCTGTTGACTGATATTGGAACGAAGGTGACAGTATCGGGGTTAGAAAAACTGAATAAAGACACTGCTTATCTATTTATCAGTAATCACCGTGATATTGCTATGGACCCGGCATTTGTCAATGTTGCACTCTATGATGACGGGCGGGATACCGTCCGTATTGCCATTGGTGATAACTTACTGACTAAAAAATTTACTTCCGATCTTATGCGGGTGAATAAAAGTTTTATTGTTAAGCGTTCGGTTGCCGGGCGCCGGGAAAAATTGGCGGCACTAATACAGTTGTCCCGCTATATTCGTTATTCCCTGACAGAAGAGAAAGTATCGACCTGGATTGCTCAGCGTGAAGGGCGAGCGAAGGATGGCATGGATAAAACAGAGCCTGCATTATTAAAGATGTTGGCGCTGAGCAAGCAAAAAGAGCAAACCTTTGCGGATGCTATTCGTGAGCTTAATGTTGTTCCTGTGGCGATTTCCTACGAATTTGATCCATTGGATGCAGCTAAGGGAATGGAGCTCCATGAAAAGCAGACTGAAGGTAGCTATGAGAAAGATGAGCATGAAGACTTTCTCAGTATTTACAATGGTATTGTTGGGCGAAAAGGCGCAGTCCATGTTGCTTTTGGTGAACCAATGACAACCAATATTGATTCAGCTGATGATATGGCTGCTGCAGTAGATCGGCAGGTCATCAGCAATTATCACCTTCACCCGACTAATTTTCTTGCCTATGAGAAATTGCATGAAATGAATGCAGAGGTTGATGTCTGGAAGACAGAATTGAATTGCGACTGGACAGCCATAACCCGTGAGTTTGAGGAACGCATTAGTGCTATTCCCACAGAATGCCGCGACATTGTATTGGGAATGTACGCCAACCCCATTTGTCAAAAATTGAATCTTTCCTGAAGTGCTTGATTCAGAACTGAAAGAAGAAATTCAGCAAGGTTATCGACAGTTTCTGTCGAGCAACAAACTAAATCCTCGGCTAGGTCAAAAACAAATGATCGCCGCCATTGCCAATGGATTAGGTGAAATTGAAGAAGATGATGCCGGCAATCGGACATCGGATAATGGCATTTGCGTGGTTGAGGCCGGAACAGGTACCGGTAAGACCATTGCCTATTTGTTATCGACATTACCCATTGCTCGAAAATTAGGTAAGCAGGTTGTGGTGGCGACGGGCACAGTGGCCCTTCAGGAGCAACTGGTTAATCGAGATATCCCCTCATTATTAAAAAGCGCAGGCTGGGGTTCAGGTAAAAGCTCAGGTGACGGCTATAGCATTGCCCTGGCCAAGGGTCGTGGCCGTTACCTTTGTCCGCTCAGACTTGAGCAATGCCTGGATACGGCAACTGCAAAAGATAGCGGTGCTTTTTTATTTGACGATGAAATTACCTTCAATCCTACCAGTCATATTATTGCCAGTTACCGGGCAATGGATAAAGAATTAAAACAAGAAAGTTGGGCTGGCGATCGTGATAGTTGGCCGGAGTCTATTGATGATGTGGACTGGCAACCACTGACGGTGGACCGTCGGCAATGTACTGGGAGACGCTGTCGTTATATCCGTGAGTGCTGCTTTTTTAAAGCGCGGGATGAACTGGAAGAGTCAGAATGTATTGTTGCTAACCACGATTTGGTTATGGCGGATCTGGCTTTGGGCGGTGGTGTAATTTTACCTGCCCCAGAAAATACCATTTATATCTTTGATGAAGGTCACCGAATTAGTGCTACAGCATTAAATCATTTTTCTGGCCAGTGCCGTTTAAAAAGCACGATCAATTGGTTAGGCCGTATTCAGAAACAAATTGCAGGTCAATTACCATTGTTGGTGAATACGCCTGACTTGGCTAACCGTTTGGAAAAAACAGCTGATGTTGCTAGTGCATCTGAAAAACTGCTTGGGGTCAGTTACCCCTTATTTGAGAAGTTTCTGGATCAGAATGATACTGATAATGGGGCGAGGGAGACAAGAGGGGCGAACAACTTCAGTGGTCCTAGTGATGATATTCGGTGGGTTTTTCCAAGGGGTGACCCCGGAGATGAAGTCAGGGAAATAGCTGAGCATATTTCAGAACATTTAAGCACTCTGGTTTCGCTGTTGGATACCTTGTCTAACCAAATCGGTGAGGCCATGGACGAGCCCCATTACCCACTTCTTAGAGTTGATTTAGAGCAGTTATTCCAGCAGGTAGGTGTATGGCAAAGCCGAGTTGAAGATACTCAAAGACTTTGGCAGAGTTATTCGCAGAGCGATGCTCATAGTGGTAGTAAGAATGATAGTAAAGGCAGCAGTGATGAAAAGCCAAATCGAGCTACAAAGTCTCCCAATGCGCGATGGTTGACCCTGGAAGAAGGCGCTGGCGGCAATATGGATATTCGCCTATCCGCATCACCTACAGATGCTGGGGGTATCTTTCAGGCAAATTTGTGGCAACGCTGTTTCGGTGCGGTTATTACATCAGCGACACTAAGAACTTTAGGTAGTTTTAGTAATTTTCAGCAACGTTGCGGTTTACCTGAGTATGCGCAATGTACCGCGGTAGAAGGTGCTTTTGATTTTGCTCGAGTGGGTGTTTTGGCTGTACCTGATATTGGTGTTGATCCCAGCGATGCCCGAGGGCATACGGATGCATTGATTGAAAAAATACCAGAATTGATTGATTGGAATGAAGGCTCTTTGGTGTTGTTCTCATCCAAAAGGCAAATGGACTTGGTCTGTGAGCAGCTGCCGGCAGAGTATTTGGATCGTGTGTTAGTGCAAGGCCAATGGGGTAACCAGGAAATTGTTAGGCGTCACAAAGAGGCCATTGATCAAGGGGATGGTAGTGCTATTTTCGGGCTGGCCAGCTTTGCTGAAGGAATGGATTTCCCTGGTGATTATTGTCGTCATGTGATTATCGCCAAAATCCCCTTTGCCGTACCGGATGATCCAGTTTATTCGACATTGTCAGAATGGTTAGAGCAAAAGGGTAGTAACCCATTTATGGATTTAATGCTGCCGGATGCATCCCTGCGTTTACACCAAGCTTGTGGCAGGCTGATTCGTACAGAAACGGATACTGGTAGGGTCACTATTTTAGACCGCCGAATTATTACCAAACGTTATGGAAAACAGCTGCTTGCCGACTTGCCGCCATTTGGGCGAGATTTTAGTTAAAGGGTTTGGGTAACTGAAGGGTGTTCTGAGGGTGATAGCAGCTAGAAGAACTTTTTCTTTAGGATACAGCGTCGTGAATATTTTTTATTTCCCCAAGCCGTTGTTCTATAGCTTGTTGAATTCCAGGCACATCTAGTCCAGCCGAGGCGAGTTGCTGCTGATGGCTTCCATGCTCTACAAATAGATCGGGAAGGCCGATATGCATAATTGGTACAACAATACCTTCACAGGCGAGATGTTCGCTAACAGCAGCACCTGCGCCGCCTTGTGTTGTGTTTTCTTCCAATGTCACCAATAGATCATATTTTTCAGCCAGCTTATTGATCAAACCAGTGTCAATAGGCTTTACAAAACGCATATCAGCTACGGTGGCATTAAGCTGTTCGGCTACTTCAAGTGCGGCTGGAAGCACAGTGCCAAAATTGAGAATGGCAACTCGGCTTCCTTCCCTGCGGACAATCCCTTTGCCTAGGGGCAGCGCTGTCATCTCTTTTTCTATTGTTACCCCTGGGCCTGTACCCCGCGGGTAGCGAATCGCAGAAGGGCCATTGTGAATAAAACCGGTGTAGAGCATTTGCCGTGTTTCATTTTCATCCGAAGGTGTCATCACCACCATATTGGGAATGCAGCGAAGGTAAGTTAGGTCAAAACTTCCTGCATGACTGGGGCCATCTTCGCCTACAAGTCCTGCACGGTCGATACCGAACATAACATCTAAATCTTGTAGAGCAACATCATGAATGAGTTGGTCGTAGGCCCGCTGCAAAAACGTTGAATAAATAGCAACGACAGGTTTGATGCCTTCACAGGCCAACCCTGCTGCCAGAGTAACTGCATGCTGCTCAGCAATGGCTACGTCGTGAAAACGGTCAGGAAAACGTTTGGAAAATTCTACCATGCCTGATCCTTCACACATGGCGGGTGTAATACCCACCAAACGCGGCTCTTTTTCTGCCATATCACAAAGCCAGTCACCAAATACCTGTTGGTACTTTTTCTTTGGTGGTGCGACGGCAGCAGCAGGCTGTGAAACAGCTACTTTTGGTTTGTTTTTTGGCTCAATTTTATTGAGGGCATGGTATCCCACCGGATCTGCCTCTGCGGGTGCAAAGCCTTTCCCTTTTTGGGTGATGGTGTGCAGCAGAATAGGGCCGGGCAGTGTTTTTAAGTTATTTAGGGTTTGCACTAATAAGGGCAGATTATGGCCGTCAATAGGGCCAATATAGTTGAACCCCAGTTCTTCAAACACAATGCCTGGTGCGACCATGGCTTTTAGGTGTTCTTCAGTTTTTCGTACAAATGTCGCTGCAGAAGGAACTGAGCGCAGTACTTTTTTCCCACCTTCGCGAATGGTGTTGTAAAAACGGCTGGACCAGATTTTTGAAAAATAGGTGGCAAGCCCCCCAACATTATGGGATATCGACATGTTGTTGTCGTTTAACACTACCAGCAAATTAGCGTCGGTATGAGCGGTATGGTTGAGTGCTTCGAAAGCCATACCTGCTGTCATTGCCCCATCGCCAATAACCGCAACAGTTTTTCTATCCTCTCCATTCATAGCAGAGGCCAGGGCCATACCTAGAGCAGCACTGATAGAAGTGCTCGAGTGGCCAACACCAAAGGTGTCATATTCACTCTCATCTCGTTTTGGAAATGCCGAAAGCCCTTTTGCCTGGCGGATAGTGGGCATTTCGTCTCGGCGGCCTGTCAGGATTTTATGGGGGTATGCCTGATGACCTACATCCCAAACTAGGCGGTCATGGGGGGTGTTTAAAATATAATGGAGGGCAATGGTTAATTCTACGGTGCCAAGTCCGGCACCAAAATGCCCGCCGCTTTTACCGACACTAAATAGCAGATAAGCTCGGAGCTCATCGGCGAGTTCAAGTAGTTGATCTTCATCTAGCTCCCGCAGGTGAAATGTGTTCTCAATGGTGTCGAGTAACGGTGTTTCCGGGCGAATCAACGGTATGTCGTTAAAGGTTTTGGCCATGTATCTGGGATCTAAAATTTGGGCTGCAATATTACACCAAAATGATGGGCGAGGCTTTTCCTGTGAGCGTTATTTAATGAAGTTGGTTATCTCTCAGCGTCAGATCAATGGTCTCGAGACACAATATAGTCTGCGACGGCTCGGAGTTGGTCTGCACTATGATCAAAAATAGCAAGGGCATTAATGGCTTCGACGTGTAGTTGTTGCGCCTTTTCTTTTGCGCCATCTAAGCCGAGCAAGGCAGTGTAAGTCGGTTTGTTAAGGGCTTGATCAGCACCTTGTCGTTTTCCAAGAACAGCTGTATCACTGGTAACATCGAGAATGTCGTCCTGTACTTGAAAAGCTAATCCTATGGCACGCCCATAAGTTTCCAGAGCAGAAAGTTGATCTGTTGTCGTATTTCCAGTTGATAGGGCTCCCATCGTAATACTGGCCAGAATCATCTCACCTGTCTTTTTATGGTGCATATGTTCCAATTGTTGCAAATTAAGCGTTTGGTCAACAGATGAAATATCAATAGCCTGGCCTTCCACCATGCCTTCAGCACCAGCTGCTTTTGCTAGGCAAGAAATTAACTGAAGTGAAGTTTTAGGTTGAATGTGCTGCAATTTTGTCAGCTGTTCAAAGGCTAGCGATTGAAGAGCATCACCAGCTAGTATGGCCGTTGCTTCATCATATGCGATATGGCAAGTTGGTTTTCCTCGGCGCAAATCATCGTCATCCATTGCAGGTAGATCATCATGAATTAATGAGTAGGCATGGATCAATTCCACTGATGAGGCAACCAAATCAGTATCTTGATTAATCCCCCCCAGGGCTTCAGCTGCCGCGTAGGATAAAACAGGGCGAATGCGCTTTCCGCCGTTAAGTACACTGTATCGCAGAGCGCTCTTTAGTTGGCTTGAAAAGCTAGGCTGATTTGTAGGATCTTCTGGATCAGGAAGCAAATAGTCGAGTTGTTGGTTGACTCGTTGTTGGCAAAGCCGCAAAAAATCAGGAAAGGATTGCTCTGCCATTAGTCATTCTCTGGCTCAAAAGGGTCTTGTTCGAAACTCTTGGGCTTGTCTGACCCCTTGGTTAGCATTTCTACTTTAAGTTCAGCATCTTTGAGTGCTTTTTGGCACTCGCGAGTAATCTTGATGCCATCTTCAAATGCTTTGAGTGAATCTTCCAGACTTAAAGTCCCTTTCTCCATATCATTAACAAGTGATTCAAGCTGATCAAGTTTTTTCTCAAAATCAATGGATTTCTTGCGAGCGGCCACTGTAACACCTCCAAAAATCAAGGTGCAACACTAACTGAGCAGCGGTATAGGGTCAATTTATACAAAGTATTTTTCTGGATTGGTTCGATGTAGGATATTTCCTACATTAAAAGCAGAAAAAGGCCAATAGTTACTTGGAGGTAAAAGGCGGATAGTTAATGTCGCAAGGATGCTACTGCACATGGAGGTGTAGTTACATGGAAGAACAAGGATGTTGAGTTCTTTTGCACAATGCTTGGAAAGCATATTTCCTATACTGCCTTGAAGCCCTGATGCATTTATGTATCAGGGCTTTATTTTTCCCTTTTTATTTTTGTTGACAGTTATTTGTTCCCAGTTATTATGGGGCTACAAACTATTTTTTTGTAAGCTGTTTTAGGGGAAATTCTTTTAGGGGGAGCGCCTTCAAAGCATACGCTTTCAACAAACTATATTTAAAAATACTAGCGCTATTTGTTACTCCAAAACTATTTGTTCTTACAAGAATAGTGGCTCAGTGTTCAGAAAGTCCCAGACATCCGAGTATGTTTGGGAACGTAATTACTACCCCCCAATTTTTTAGACCTCATCAATTAACGTTGATGGGGTTTTTGCTTTTCTGGGGTATCCGTTTTCCAAAATTATCTTTCTGGGATTTATGTTGTCCAAGTAATAGTTGTATCCGGTTTATTCTTTTAGGGCAGGTTTTCGATATGAAGACATGTACTGGGGTAGAGCATCATGCAGCCTAGAATCCTACGTCTGAATATGGCAGGCCAGCCTATTGAATGGTTGGACTGGCAGGATGCTGTCTGTTTGTATGCTAGAGAGATTGTTGCTTGGACCCTGGGTGATGAAGTTAAAAGGGTGAAGGGCGGTTATTCCAGAGTTGATGGAGTTCAATCACAGGTGATTTTACCTAGCATTATTGCATGTAGTGGTGAACACCTTGCGAGGCCAAGAACAAATCACCCCCTAAGTAACCCGGCGCTGTTTGCTCGTGATGGTTACTTGTGTATGTACTGTGCGAAAGAATTTTCACCATCGTTATTAACCCGTGATCATATTGTTCCAACTTCCAGGGGAGGGAATGATAGGTGGGAGAATGTTGTGGCAGCTTGTCGCCGCTGTAACCAATATAAGTCTAATTTTTTGCTTGAAGAAATTAGAATGGATTTAGTTGCTTTACCATACCGACCAAATAATGCGGAATATTTAGCACTGATTAACTCTCGGCGGATATTAGGCGATCAAATGGAATTCTTGCGTAGTCAGTTTTCCAAAAATTCTCGCTTATTATAATTCCTAGCGGTGTGCTAGTTTGAGCTTCAACCGTAGTTTTTTAATGATTGATAATAGTTTGAGCAAGCATTATCAATATAAGCAGTGGACAGCAGTAACGTACATAACCTGGCCATATTTTCCAAAAGAGCGAGACTTCTATTCGGGGGTGGCCATTGCGAATTTCATTAAGAATTTGATCACGATGCCACACCCATGTGGCAAAGATACACATCATAAGACCTAGCAGCGGTTGGCTATATTCTGTTGTTAAGGTAATAACCAAGCCAAATAATGGATCAAAATTTATAATAATTAATGAGCTAATTGCAAAGGTTATTGTGCCTATCAGCCAAGCCGCTTTGTGTCGATGAAGATTATGGTTTTCTATGGCGTAGGAAACCGGAACTTCCAGCATTGAGATGGAAGATGTAAGTGCTGCAATGGTCATGAGGCTAAAAAACACCAAGCTAATCACAAGCCCGGCAGCCTCCATTCCTTGAAAAAGAGAAGGTAGGGTTTGGAATATTAAGTCAGGTCCGGCAATCAAATGCCCCATTTCATTGTATATGGTTAAACCTTTCTGTTGCGCCACGAATATTGCTGGTATTACTAGTAGCCCCGCAAGAAAGGCAATAGATGAATCGACCAATGTAACGATAGCACCCATGGTTGGCAGGTTCTCATTTGGGCTGAGATAAGAGCCGTAGATCAGCATTGTACCTACGCCCAGAGAGAGTGAAAAAAAAGCTTGCCCTAAAGCACTGGCAATTAATTTGGGGTCACTGATTTGGTTAAAGTCGGGTATCAGGTACAGCTTAAGCCCTCCTATGGCACCTTCCTGTAGCATGACATAAACAATGAGCGCCACCATGAGCGCCAACATAGATGGCATTAAACGGCATGACCACTTCTCTATGCCTTGTTCAACACCGGCTCTTATAACTATGGTTGTGAGTATTATAAATAATGCGCTGAACAGTAAATTTCTTGATCGACTAAATTCGGTTAGCCAGGTAGAGGTGGATGTAAGTCCCGCAGTTGTTGCTAGTGGTTCGAGTAAGTAAGCAAGCATCCAGCCTGCGACAATACCGTAAAAGCTTAAAATCAGGGTGGCAGTTGTAATGGCATAAAACCCAGTTAGCCTTCCTATATTTTTTGATATTTTTCCATTGGAGATTTTTTGCAGTGCATTGGCCATATTGGATTTTGCATGACGCCCAATAATAAGCTCAGCCATAAGTGCAGGGTAGGCGAGGCAAAATGCTAAAATGAAGTAGATGAGAACAAAGGCACCGCCACCATTTTCTGCGGCATTGGTCGGAAACCCCCAGATATTACCTAACCCTACAGCGGACCCTGATGCTGCCAATATAAAACCGGATTTAGATGAAAATTGTCCGCGGGTTGAACCCATAGCCCTGATTCCTGCACTTAGTTCTATTTTCTATGTTGGTATCAGGGCTATGTTACTGTTTTTGAAAACGATAGAGAATAAATTAACAAGGTTGTGAGTTTTATAGTAAGTATTTTAAAGTGTATTTTTAAGTACGATTTTTCCAGTATGGCCGAAGGTCTCCATAAGTTTATGGGCTTTTATGGCTTCAGATAAGGGTAATACTGAATCGACAACAGGTACTATTTTTTTCTCGTTTAGAAAATTCAACATGGCACCAAATTCTGCATTACTCCCCATCGTTGTTCCCTGAATACGTGTGTGATTAAAGAAGAGTTTGCCCATTGAAAGTCCTTTGCTGGCATTTCCCAGAGTAGCACCAAAAAAGACATATCGCCCGGCAGGTAATAGTGTGTCCAGAATGCTGTTTAGGGCATCGCCTCCTGCGCTGTCAATAACGGCGTTGAATCCACCTGAGAGTGTTTTTAGCTTTTTATAACACTCGGGATCTTTGTAATTTTCACCTGCATTTACACCTAGTAATTTGGTGGCATCAATTTTTTTCTTACTGCTGCTGGTGACGTAAACTTCTGCCCCCAAGTTTAGGCACCATAAAATGGCAAAAGTGGAAACACCACTGCCTGCGCCAGTAACTAAGACTTTATCGCCCAGTGAAACTTCCGCATGGGTAACGACTGATCGCCAAGCTGTTAGACCGGCAAGAGGGACCGCCGCAGCTTGTTCCCAGCTTAAATGTTTGGGTTTTGGGTAAACATCTGTTGCTGGAGTACAGATATATTCGGCAAAAGTTCCTTGGTCTGGCATCCCTAGCACTCTAAAATTGGAGCTATAACTGGCTTCGCTTTCTCCCCAGTCTCTTGCGGGGTAAAGCACGACCTCTTGGCCAATTAAATTAGAATCTACGCCACTTCCAACTTCTTCTATGATGCCGGCACCATCAGATCCAGCAATACAGGGTAATTTCATCCCTGGGTATTTGCCCAGAGTGATCCAGTAGTCACGCCGATTCAAAGCTGATGTTTGCAAGCAGACTCTTACCTCTCCAGGTTTTGGTTGGGGTGTGTCGACTTCCTGTATTTGTAAATGTTCAGGACCTTTAGGTTCTGTTAATACGACAGCTTTCATTGGTTGAGTCTCCGGGTTATTTAATTACCGCATCAGAAATATTGCGCTCAAACTAGTTACTAAAAGTAAACCTACTTGTAATGGCTTCAAATTGCTAGTTGACCAAGGTCTATAGTTGTTAATTGCTTTTTTGGCACCATATTGAATACTAAGGTTTCAGTAGCTATTCTTTTAGTGGAATGATGCATTTATTAATGGCTTAAAGAACAAGGTTTATTATGTATAAAAATATCTTGGTTCCCACTGATTTAGCAGACAAGAGTGAAAGTTCAATTAGGGCAGCATTAGAGCTTGCCTCACAAGAATCTGGATGTGTTGAACTATTACATGTTGTTGAAAAAATGGGTGGTGAACCCGATGGGGAAATAGAAGGTTTTTATTCTAAGTTGGGAGAAGAGGCGAGTCAGAAGTTGACTGATTGGCAGCAGAGGTTTCAAGCAGAGTATCCTCGAACAACTGTAAATAAAACGATTTTGGTTGGCAAGAGAGCACAGGAAATTCTTGAATTTTGCCAAGAAAAAGAGATTGATCTAATTGTGATGACATCACGTACTTTTAATGTGAATGGAGATAATAAAGAGACATTTGGGGTGGGTACCTTAAGCCATAAGGTTGCTCTTTTTGCGCCAGTTTCTGTTCTTGTTGTCCGTTAGGTTCCACTACAAAAATAATCCAGTTTAATGGAGGAAAAACCACTGGAATTATTTATAAAATTATTGGTCTCAGTGAAACTTGTTAACATACTAGCTATTTTTTTTTGCAAATTCATAAGGCAAAAGAGCTACTTAATGTTTGGCAGGTACAAAATTTAGTTAGAAATAAAGAGAACAAAATAGTAATCGTTAGGAGTAATTACTTATGCAGAAAGTAAGACAGCTTTTAGTCTTAGTATCCATGATTTGTTGTATGTCTTTGACACAGGCTGGACTGCCATTGGCTGATGCCTCTGGTAATAAATTGCCCTCGCTTTCCCCTATGTTAAAGCAGGTAAACCCTGCTGTTGTTAATATCTCTACATTTTCAACGAGAGAAGATCAAACTCCATTATTAAACGACCCATTTTTTCGCCGATTTTTTAGTCTGCCCGATCAAGAAAAGTTTCAGCAGAGAGGGCCAAAAAAGAGAGAGCAGAGTGCTGGATCTGGTGTGATCGTTGATGCTAAAGAAGGTATTGTAATGACTAATTATCATGTCATTAGAGGGGCAGATGAAGTACAAGTTTCTTTGGTTGATGGAAGGGCTTTCACTGCAGAAGTAAAAGGTTCGGACCCAGAACTGGATATTGCTATTCTCAAAATTGATGCCAAGAATTTAGCGGAGGTCCCACTAGGCAATTCAAATAAATTAGAGGTGGGTGATTTTGTGGTTGCTATCGGTAATCCTTTTGGCTTGGGCCAGACAGTAACAACCGGTGTTGTTAGTGCTTTGGGACGGACAGGGCTGGGCAGGGGCTATGAAAATTATATCCAAACTGACGCGGCCATTAATCCTGGTAATTCGGGTGGAGCATTGGTAAATCTGAGAGGTGAGCTTATTGGTATCAATAAGGCAATTATTGCACCTTCTGGTGGTAATGTAGGTATTGGTTTTGCTATTCCAGTAAATATGGCGAAGGCTAGTATGGATCAAATTCTCGTCCATGGCGAAGTAAAGCGTGGACAGCTAGGGATTGGTATTCAGGAAATCACACCAGAGCTTAGGGAGGCATTTGGCCTAAAGAATGGTCAGCAAGGTGTATTGGTCACTGGTGTTACAGAAGGTTCTGAGGCGGAAAAGGGCGGTGTTAAAGCTGGCGACGTTGTTATTGCCGTAGATGATCGAAAAACTATTTCGGCTGGGCAATTGCGCAGTCAGATAGGTATTAAGGAAGTGGGTGAAGAAGTAACATTAACGGTGCTCCGTGATGGTAAAGTCAAAAAACTTAAAGTAGAAATTGGGGAACCTCAGGAACTTTCTAGCTTAAGTCATAAATTACATTCCTTGCTTGAAGGAAGTAGTTTTGAAAACAATCCTGATGGTGACGGTGTTGTTGTTGCCGGGCTTTCCAGAAACTCCCGGGCTGCTTATAGTGGATTACGTCCTGGTGATATCATAACGGGTGCTAACAGAAAGCGTGTGACTGATTTAGAGAGCTTTAAGAAGGCATTGTCCCTTAATCAGCAATCCGTGCTATTACAGATTAGCCGCAATGGACGACCTATGTATTTAGTCATTCGTTAACATGTTGCCCTGAACATCATTGGCTAAAACAATTATAGTTAGTTTAAAAATAAGTAAGGCCTGAATCACGATATAAAGTTGGTTCAGGCCTTTTTATATACAAGTACTTTCCTATAAATTTTCTTTCCTTCATTTATGGTAGATTAAAGTATCTTTGTTAGAACATTGATATGATTCACTTCTATTTTTTATATCTCCGATATAACCTGTGTTAAAGCATTTTAACTACCCTATTGCTCTGTTGAGATTGAATAAGTAAACATGGATGAATTGAATTCCTCTAGCAGCATGTACCAAAAAATCATTATGGCACGACAGCCTATTTATGATGTCGATGTAAATATTGTTGCCTATGAGCTCTTGTTTCGAAATTGCACTGACAACCAAGCTGTAATCATCGATGGTGACGGTGCCACATCAGAGCTTTTGGTTAACCTGTATACCCATTTTGATGTTGATGAAGTGGTGGGTGGTAAGAAAGCTTATATTAATTTCACTAAAAAGCTCATCGAAGACCCTCCACCCTTCGACAAAAGAGGGTTTGTGGTAGAGGTACTTGAAGACATTGTTATTGATGATGACCTTGTTGAAAACCTGACAAAACTTGCAGATGCAGGGTATACCATTGCTCTGGATGACTATATTCATAATGAACAGAGCCATCGAATTTTACCCCTTGTTGATATTGTAAAAATAGATGTACTTGAGCTTGGTGGTGAGGAGTTGGAGCGGCATGTGCAGCTTCTTAGACAATATGATGTCACGTTGTTGGCTGAAAAAGTCGAAACTCATGATATGTACAAACGTTGTTCCGGGTTGGGTTTTGAACTTTTTCAGGGATATTTTTTGTGCAGGCCTCTGATGATTTCTGGGAAAAAGTCCCTGCCAGTAAGTTGTTAGTCATAGAGTTACTTGGAAAGCTTCAAAACCCAGAGACAACGAATGAGGAGCTTGAAGCCCTGGTAAGTCGTGATCCGGTGTTGAGCTTTCAGCTATTAAAGCTTGTTAATTCAGCCTGTTATATGCTGAATCATAAGATAGAGTCCTTGGCACGAGCAATCACGTACTTGGGACTGAACCAAGTACGAAGTCTTGCTAGTTTATTAACGCTTTCAAATTTGTCTGATAAGCCAAGTGCACTTAAACATCAGTCGATTATTAGAGCCAAGATGTGTGAACTGCTGGGTGCGAAAATTATTCAGTCTGATGCATCAGTTATGTTCTCTGTTGGATTACTTTCAACCCTTGATGCTTACTTTGACCAGCCCCTTGAGAAAGTGATTGCTAGTATGCCCCTTCGAGAGGATTTGGTAGAGGCGCTGTTGAATTATTCAGGAGTGTATGGCGATATACTTCGAATTGTAGTTGCTCTGGAGAGAGCAGAAGTCGACGGAATGGATTGGTCTTTTTTATCACGTCATAATGTGACGGTAGAAGATATCAACCAAATTTATCAAGAAAGTATAGTTTGGTGTCACGCGTCAGGTTTTTAACAGACTACTACTTTTAACAGACTACTATATGGCTTCAGCAATAACGGCATAAAGCGGATCGCCATATTTGGGGCTGCAATCCATGAGAGTTATGTCGTCAAAGCATTCTGCTTTTTCAAGAAATGACCTAATTAAATAAGCCCGTTGTTCATCCGAGAGATAAAGCCAAGCTGCCGTTGCTTTTGATTCAAAATAACGGTTTGAATAGGTGATGAGAAGGGGGGAGCCTTTCTTTAATATCCTGCCCATGTCTTTTAATACAGTCACTGGGTCAATGAGATAATCAATTGAAACGCAGATAGCCGCTGCATCAAAGGAGTTTTCTGTAAAGGGTAGCCGTGGGTTTATATTTAAATCATGGACTACCCAATCATCTAACTGTTTATTACGAGCCATTTCTCTTTCGTTCATTCCCAAACCAACGACATGGTTGTAACGAATATCTTCGGGTAGGTGGCTGAGCCAGCTACTCATCAGGTCTAAAATATCTGAGTTGGGTAAAAAGTATTGTCGATACAATTTAGTGACGGCATCTATTGCGCCTTGGTCAATGTGGCTAGTAAAGCGGGGAATTCTATAGAATTGGTCATCTGGCGCCTCATCCACCCGACGGAAAGCATCATCGGTCAGTTCCATTTTAATTTTTTTATTAAATTCCATAGAGCATTCCCAGGCTAAAAGGCTATAGAAAAAACATTTTCTTTAGTTCTCGTTAATATATGGTGCAATTTTGAGAGGTTGATGCACCTAAAGCAGGCGATTTATGTGTACCTTTTAGCATAACCTAAAAATGACAATCAATTGTTTGTCTGGTTAAGGTTTTAATGTAATGATTGAAAGGGCTAAATTTCTGTAAGTAACGAGTTGGAAGTAGCTAAATTATGACGAAAAATAACGAGATAGTTCATTTTAAGGGGCTTTCAAGTGCAGTTATTAACAAGTCAGTATTAGTCTCAGTTATTTCTATGTCTAGAAAATGGCTGGCGCTTCTTATTCTAGGTGTTTTAGTGTCAGGGTGTGGGAGCTCATTGCCAAAAGGTGAAATGAAGACTAAATCGCCCTGGGAAACCTTTGAGCAGGCAAAATCATCCTACGACAATATTATTCTCAACAGTACAACAACAGCCGATTTACAGGAGTTGGGATTTGATCCCTATAACACCCCGAATGTAAGAATTTTGTCTTACCTTGATATCCTTCAAAGGTTTAATCCTAACAATTCTGTAAGAGCAGAAGATCTACCGCCTACTGTCAGGGGATGTTTGGCTTCTCGGGAAGCTTGTCTTGCGTACGAGGCTACCCCAAGTTTTAGTTCAAGTGAACGCGTGGGTAATGTGGTGCTGGATCTTTTGAAGTTTAAGCGAGAGAGGATTGTTACTGGCTGGAGTTTTAATGCACTGATTGTTATTGATCATAATGTGGTCGTTTATAAAATTTGGAATGGCGTCCCCATGATTGACCAAAAAACTTCACGTAAAAACCCACTTGGACCATTACAAAACTCAGTAGGCTCGATGGGAGAAGGGGCGGTTGGGCTCTAGCTTTTGATAGGTTTACCAACACCTAATTAATATTTCGACTACAGGTTATTTCTTTGGTTGGATCCATTTCGCCATCGTAATAAATAGATCTTCCTTGTTGAATGGTTTGGCTATATGGTCGTTCATCCCTGCTGCTAGTACTTCTTCTCTATCGCCGACCATAGCATTGGCGGTCATGGCCAGTACGGGTAAGTCCTGATATTTTTCTTGGAAGCTGCTGGATCCCATTCAAAGAGTCTTGCCACTGGTTTTGAGATTGAGCGAATGGTGTTATAAGCTCCAGGGTGTGATGGAGAGTAGCGATACTTTGAGAGAAGCAACCACGATGAGCTAACTGTCTCTTAAATCAGGCGTGGCCAAGTCCGAAGATCTTTAACGACATACAAAGGAGAGATTTTTATGATCGAAGATCTTTTTGAAAAGCTGAAGGCATGTGATGGATCATATGTAGATGAGGATGGATCACTCTATTCACTTCTTGGTGAACACGAGCTTGAAGCAATTAATGGCATTCAGATTATCTTTCCCGAAACTGACAATTCAATACTTGGTTGCTGGGAGAAACTAGGATATTGGTTAGATGAACTTGAATTGTATCCAGAAGACTTTTTAGATGTCGGTGACGATTGGGAAGAAAAAAAACCTCTTGATTACTATAGTTCGGTCGAAGAAGTTAAAGAAATAGTTATTCAATACATGCTTGATAAGGATCGTTTTGACGATAAGCATAGTGTTTATTACTGGCAACTTGAGCATAACAATGATGCCGTCTTTGTCATTTTAGGCAATGGCGATCGTACCGAAGGGTGGGTTCTAGGACACACTAATTTTTATGTAGTAACCTCAGACATAGATTCCTATATCGCGGAACCAGACAATGGTATCTACGCCAGACAAAAAACTTTTCACCATAAATAACCATGATCTTTGCTAGACCAAGGACCTATAAACCATGCTTTTATCATGTTCAGGCCAAGTTATGGGAATCTACGAATGATCATGGCGACACAAGTCATGTACAAATATCCACTAGACCAACAGAAAGATCCTGTAGAGATGGATCTCTATTAAGAGGAGCTCGTTACATGGACAAAGATTTTACAGTCATTGAAGGTTTGGTTTCTGATTTTGAGTCTGGCGCACCAATTGATTCAGTTCTTGCTGATATCAATTCAGATGAAGATCTTCTTTGGCACTGGGGAAGTGATCATTTCAGTGACACTGATGAGTTCTTTTTCTTGGCACATGAGAGTGATGTCTTCCTCGTTCATGAGGTTATCGAGGACTACTTCGACAGGCAGCATCTCCTGCAATTGAATTATGAGGATATACAGGCTTTCATCGCTAGTCGGATTGATAGCTGTGTCGATAGTGGAAGCGCTGTAGTACACTTCTGTGAAGTATCAAAGTCTATAGTCTCAGCACTGGGCGAAGAAAGAGGGCAAGCAGGCATAGGGTTTGTCCGCATGGACATTACCAGGACTCGATCTGAAAGATTTCAGAAGTTGCTTGATGAAGGGTATTTATTTTTACCGAATCAGTACTTTGTTATCGGTGAAGAGTTAATGGCCGAGAAATACCAGAAATTCATTTTTGACCGTCTAAAATAAGAAGCTAAAATTTAGAATCTTTTGCCGCATCACCTATCGGTAAACGCTATAAGAAAGAGTACATGAGAGAATTGCTCTCAGGCAGCCAATACTATGTTAAAGCGATCAAAAAACAACAAACTATTGTTAGAGCCCGCTATTCCATTTGCTAGTTGCCCAGCCAAATCCTATAAAACGGATGATGGTTCTACGATCCCTGGGCGTGACGTTTTTAATCACTGCCAGATAGTCGGTGAAGTGGCACGCGAAATCATCAGACGCCTACCTTCAATTACACAGGGATTATTTCCATTGGGGGCTCCTTTCGCGGCGGCCAACCATGATGCGGGTAAGGTGAGCCCAACCTTTTACAACAAACTCATGCGAGCCTGTGGTTATGAATTAATAGTGGGTTTTAACCCAGACTGGGAAAAAAGCTGGGGCGGCCATGCCGGTGTCAGCCAACTAACGGCGAAAGCCCTGGGGGCCCCTGAATTTTTACCTGAAATTCTAGGTCAGCATCACGGCTTTTCGCCTCCCCTCGCTGGAAAACGCGCTGTCGATGAAATTTTTGGTGGCGATGTCTGGCAGCATGAACGAGAAAAACTGATTAGAGCTCTGGAGGTCTATTTTGGTGAAACCTGGCCGCATATAGAGTCTACCTCCCAAGCTCGATTGGTGTCAGGTCTGACTTCTGTTGCAGACTGGATAGGTTCTGGTGAGTTTTTTGAAGACCCTCAGAAACCTTGGCAGGAAAATATCGGCAAGGCATTAGACAGGGCTGGTTTTATTTCCCCAACCTATAAAGCTGAGTTAAGCTTCGAGCAGATTTTTGCTTTTTCTCCCCGCGAGGCGCAATCGATTCTGATCGATCAAGTGGTTTCGTCTGGTGCTTATGTGATGGAAGCGCCGATGGGTTTGGGCAAGACAGAGGCGGCTTTGTATGCTGCTTATAAGATGCTGTCGTCTGGGCAAGCCAGCGGTATTTATTTTGCATTGCCCACCCAGCTTACCTCCAACAAAATTTTTGAACGCTTCAACCTCTTTCTGCAAGGTAACACGGAGAAAGGTTTGTCTGGAATATTGACGGATGACTGCCGTCACCGCTCACTGCTCCTACACGGAAACGCCTGGTTGTTAGATACCGATATGGGTGAAGACGGAAGGCCGGGAGGCGCTTGGTTTAACCAGGCCAAGCGCGGACTTTTAGCGCCCTTTGCCGTTGGTACCATCGATCAGGCACTGATGGCAGCGATGAATGTCAAACATGGATTCGTGCGCGCCTTCGGGCTGGCCGGCAAGGTGGTTATCCTTGATGAGGTTCACACCTATGATGCTTACACCGGTACTTTACTTGATGCACTGGTGGGGTTGTTGCGCTCCTTGCATTGCACTGTGATTATTCTCAGTGCCACGCTGAACCAGGATCGTCGCCAACAGATGCTAGGAGAGACACTGTCTTCTAGTGATTATCCCTTGATTACCGCTTGCCCCATCGAAGCTGCTGTGCGTGAAGTGCCTATTCCAGCAGGGCCAAGCCGCCAGGTTAATTTTCAATTACAGGGCGACGAAAAGCTGGCGCTAGAAGAGGCACTTTTAAGAGCCGAGCAGGGTCAGCAGGTGTTGTGGATCGAGAACACTATATTAGATGCCCAGAAGTGCTATCTGGACTTGGCCGCCCGAGCCAGTGAATTGGGGATAGCTTGCGGCTTATTGCACTCGCGCTTTACCCCAGATGATCGTCAAAATATAGAGGATCAATGGGTCAACCTTTTCAGTAAATCCGGTTGGCCCCAACGGAGCGAACAAGGCCGGATTCTGTTGGGGACTCAGGTGCTGGAGCAGTCTCTGGATATTGATGCCGATTTCATGGTCACGCGATTTGCACCAACCGACATGCTGTTGCAGCGTCTCGGCCGTCTCTGGCGCCATGAAGACACCCCGCGTTGCAAAACGGCTGAACCCAAAGCGTGGGTGTTGGCGCCCGGTCTCGAATCTGCGATAGATAACCCTGAAAAAAATTTCGGCAGAAGTGCTTTCGTATACAGCCCCTACGTCCTTTGTCGTAGCTTAGAAGTATGGCAATCCATTCAATCGGTCAGTCTGCCCGATGACATCCGTGGTTTGATTGAACTCACTTACGCCAGCCGTATCGAGCAAGGGCCAATGAATCGATGGTTGTCCAATCTGGACAACGGTACGCGTTGGCGTACCGGCCGCAATGCGTTACAGCAACTGGCTCGGGTGAGTCTGGCTGAGGCGGGCAATACGCTGCCAGAAAGTAAGGCACAGACTCGCTACAGCGAGGTCGACAATTTTGACGTGTTACTACTGCGCGATATGATAGGTAATAGCGCAGGTGATACAGCAATACTGACTTTGCTCAGTGGTGAACAGGTGAGGCTGCCTTTACAGCGCTCTCATTTGACCCGGGCAGGGTGGCGGAATCTCAGTGCCAAGTTGATGCGTCAAGTGGTGGCGGTCAGGGTGCAGGATGCCCCCAAAGCACTGCCCGTGGACACGCTCAAACGCTTTGGGCTGCAGCATTGCTTCTACTTGGGAAATCCGGATTGGCCGCAGGATGAAAGTGTATTGCGTGTGGCCCTGGTGGATGAATCCCAACGCCTGCGTGGTGTTGAGCAGGCTGAAATTCACGCAAAATATCGTTTGGAATATCGGAGTGATCTTGGTTACAGGGTAATCAAAGACTAGGAAATCAGCTTATGGAAAATCGATTCAATCTTATAGACGAACCCTGGATACCGGTGGCCGATTATGGCCGCGTGAGCCTGCGGCAAGTATTCAGTAATTCGGAGTATCGCAGCTTGGGTGGCAACCCGGTTCAGAAAATTGCGCTGTTCAAGCTGTTGCTAGCCATTGCGCAAGCTGCTGCCACACCTAAAACCGAAGATGAGTGGAAATCCTTGAGAGTGCAGGGCTTGGCCGGACGCTGCCTGACCTATCTGGATCAATGGTATGACCGATTTTACCTGTACGGTGAGCGACCTTTTTTGCAGATGCCCGCTATTCAAGCAGCAAAGACGCAATCTTTCGGCGCTGTGCTGCCGGAAGTATCTACTGGCAACACCACGGTTCTGAGTCAGATGCAGATCCAAAGGCCGCTGGATGATGCCGATAAAACCTTGCTGTTACTGACGTTGATGGGCTTCGCGTTATCGGGCAAGAAAGCTGATAACAGTGTGGTGTTGTCACCTGATTATCCAGGCAAACGTAATGAGAAGGGGAACCCCTCATCAGGTAGACCTGGCCCCGCTTTGGCACATTGGGGGCTGTTACACAGCTTCCTGTTGGGTAACAAATTGCAGGAAACGCTTTGGCTCAATCTTTTCACTCATAGGCAAATTGAAGAAATGAACATTTATCCTGCGGGGTTGGGAATTGCCCCATGGGAACAGATGCCGGAAGGCGAAGACTGTCCTCTGGCACGCCAATTCAAGCAATCGTTGATGGGTCGGTTGCTTCCGCTCAGTCGCTTCTGCTTACTCAACAAAGATGGCTTACATTACTCGGAGGGCATTGCTCATCCTAGCTACAAGGACGGTGTTGTCGATCCCAGCATGGCGATTAACAATGGGGGAAAGGAACCAAAAGCCTTGTGGGTCGATCCGGAAAAGCGTCCGTGGCGCGAATTGACCGCCTTGCTTGGTTTCTTTGAACAGGGAGAATCGCAAGGATTTCAATCTTGGCAACTACGCAGTGGTCTGGAGCGAGCCCGAGATGTTACCGAAGTATTTGCGGTCTGGACCGGGGGGCTTAGAGTAAGTAGCAAGGCGGGCGAGCAGTTTGTCTCCGGTAGTGATGACTTTGTAGAATCTCAGGTCTGGTTGCACAGTGACATTTTAGGTGCACCTTGGTTTAGCCAGTTAAAAGTGGAAATGGATGCGCTCGATTCTCTAGCCAAAAACCTGTGTGGCCGGGTCATGACGTTTTTTGAGGAACAGAAAGTCGATGGCGCCAAGTTAGCGGCTCAGGCCCGTCAATTATTCTGGCAGCTCTGCGAACGTGAATTTCAGACGTTGGTGGATAACTGCGATCAGACCGAGGATGCAGCCACGCAGCGACAGATTATGCGCAGCCGCTTTGCGGGCAATATTCAACAAGCCTACGATCAATTTTGCCCACGGGAATCAGCGCGGCAGCTAGATGCCTGGGCTAAGTGTCGCCCCAATAACAGCAAATATTTGAAACAGGAGATCTGAATCGATGCAACCGGAAACTGAAGCGATAGAGCGTGAACACCAAACAAACTGGGAGCAGCGATTTGTGGCTACTGTGATAGAGCGTTGCAACAAAGACAAAGGCTTGGCCGCGCGATTGCGCAGGGCCGACAATCCTGCCACCGAGTACCAAAGCTGGGAGGTGTTGGGAGCGTTGGGGGTAGACCTTGAGAAGGACTATCAACGCCTGCCATTCGTTACGGTGGCAGCTGCCATTGCAAAATCCAAGGCGGAGCGCAATGGCAACCTGACATTGGGTCGGGCCATTGCTGCCTGTTATGAAGACGGGAGTCAAAGCAGTCAGGCCAAGGCCCGTCTGCGTCGTCTGCTGGCCTGTGATGAGTTGACGGAAGCCTGCCGTATTCTGCGCCCGATTTTGTCCTTGATGGACAGCAAGGTTGGGCAGCCCTTGAATTTCATCCGACTGCTCAAACAATTGCGCAAGTTTCATTTCAACGCGCAGCATATCAAAACCCAGTGGGCTCAGGAATTCTACGGTCAATCGATTCCGGTTAAGAATGAGGAGGACAAAATATGAGCATGATTGCCAGTGTGTTGCACCTTGACCGTCCGGCGATGAAAGCCTTGAGCATTACCGACGCCTATTCACTGCATCGTGTCGTGTATAGCCTGTATGAAGATGTCCGGAATCCCGAAGAGAAAACTGCTAGTGAGTCCAGCGGCATCCTGTATGCCGACCAGGGGGGCGACTATAAAGGCCGGAAAATTCTGATGCTGGCTAACCGTCAGCCCATGGATGCTGTAGAAGGGCGGCATGGTGAGGTGCAGAGCAAGCCAATCCCGGACAATTTTCTGGAACATAGCCAGTACCGCTTCAAGGTGATAATTAACCCGACTCGGCGCGAGAGTGCCTCTCGAAAATTGATGCCCGTGCGAGGCCGCGAGGATATCTCTCAATGGTTTGCTGAACGTGCGATTGATAGTTGGGGGTTCAGTGTTGTTACCGAGCATTTGCAGGTGGACAAGATCGAGATTCACCAATTCAAAGACAAGCAACAACGGCAGGTGACTATCGCCCAAGCCCACGTGCAAGGTCTTTTGCATATCAATGACCCAGCGCAATTCAAACACAGCTTTTCCCGGGGCATAGGTCGCGCACGCGCCTATGGCTGCGGTTTACTGCAGATTGTTCCCATTATTGACAACCCTTTTGCATAACACAGGACATTTATCATGACTAACCCTTACACCAATACCCGAATTGAATATCACATTCTGCAATCATTTCCGGTGACCTGTTTGAACCGGGATGATGTGGGCGCGCCGAAAACTGCTATTGTGGGTGGCGTGACCCGTGCGCGGGTTAGCTCTCAGTGCTGGAAACGGCAGGTACGCCTGGCCATGCAGGATTTCGGGGTTAAGTTGGGCATTCGTACTAAGAAAGTTGAAAAGATTTTCATTTTGGCTTGTCAGACCGCTGGTGCTAACGAAACCCAGGCTGCCGCCTGCGGCAAAAAAATGGCCGACCAATTAAGCGATGACACACTACTTTTCTTTAGTGACAGTGAGGCTGCTGCTTTCGCTGCGTACGCTGCGGAGCAGGAATTCGACGACAGTAAGCTCAAGGATAAGGATCTGACCAAGGTCGCCAAGAAGGCGCTGAACCACGCCATCGATGCTCTGGATATAGCCTTGTTTGGCCGCATGGTGGCCAAGGCCGCCGATATGAATGTGGAAGCCGCAGCATCCTTTTCACATGCTATTTCTACCCACAAGGTCAGTAACGAGGTAGAGTTTTTCACTGCGCTGGATGATCGACAGGAGGAACCGGGTTCCGCCCATATGGGTAGTTTAGAATTCAATTCTGCTACCTACTACCGCTATATCAGCTTGGATCTTGGGCAGCTGGCCAACACTATGGGGCATGAGGATTTGAAGAAGGCGATTGCCGCCTTCACCCACGCCCTGTTTGTCGCTGTGCCGAGCGCACGCCAGACAACTCAGTCCGGTGCTAGTCCTTGGGAATTCGCCCGTGTCATGGTGCGCAAGGGGCAGCGTTTGCAAGTGCCATTTGAAACTCCGGTTAAGGTGCGTGAAGGTGGCTATTTGCAGCCAAGCATTGAAGCGCTCACGAGCTATTTGGATAAAAAGGAAAAGCTATCCGGTTCCTTGTTCGGCAAGCAGGCTAGTTACGACTGGGGCGTGGATGAGAATTTCAGTATCGATGACCTGGTTGTATCCCTACAAAGCCATGTGCAGTGAGGTGCATTATGAGTAAACCTTATCTGTTGCTCTGGCTAGAGGCACCCCTTCAGTCTTGGGGGCATGACTCGAAGTTTGGGCGGCGCGACAGCCTTGATTTCCCTACCAAATCAGGGATTCTTGGGCTTATCTGCTGCGCCCGGGGTGCAGCTGGAAAGCAGTCTGAATGGCTCGCCCGCTGGGCCGATCTGGATATGCAAGTGGAGGCCTACACCCCAATTGATCGTCAGGGCAATACCCTACCGAGACTGCCATTGATGCGGGATTTCCATATGGTAGGCAGCGGATATGACGATCAAGACCTTTGGGAAAAACTGCTCATTCCTAAAACCAGCGACGGCAGGAGGGCGGTGGGTGGTGGCACCAAAATGACCTATCGCTATTACCTACAGGATATGGCTTTTTCTGTGGCTCTGCAGGGGCCGGAGTCCGAACTACAGTCTGTCGGGGAAGCTCTGACCAATCCGGTCTGGGACCTATACCTGGGGCGCAAGAATTGTGTGCCCACTGACTTTATCTTTCAGGGTGTCTATGCCGATTCTGGGCACGCATTGGCTAAATCACGGCAACTGGCGGAAGACAAGAAGCGCTTGCCAGCATTTCAGGTGTTGCAGGGAGAGCACGAGGGACAAGTATTAACCCTGAATGACGTGCCATTACAATTCGGTGAGCATAAGCAGTACCGTGACAGGCGGGTGACTGTAGTGAGAATGGAGTAATTGTGACGGCAGGGCAGCGACTGTTCGTCAAGGTGACTCGGGATTCTTTGTCGCAAGTCAAGGACAAGTACCCGTTCCTCTATCTGGAGCGGGGGAGACTAGAAATTGACGATAGTAGTGTCAAATGGATCGATTTCGAAGCCAATGTGGTGCCACTGCCAGTGGCCACCCTTAACGCCCTGTTGCTGGGTCCTGGTACCACCGTTACTCATGATGCCATAAAGACGGCCACGGCGGCTAACTGCGCGGTTTGTTGGGTAGGGGAAGACAGCCTGCTGTTTTATGCGGCAGGTTTCCTACCGACAGCGGATACCCGCAATCTGAAACAGCAAATCGAGTTATCCACCAATCCGGAAAAATCCGTTGAAGTAGCACGACGCATGTTTGCCCGGCGCTTCCCCGATGCCGATTTACAAGGCAAGACAGTCAAAGAAATGATGGGCATGGAAGGTCATCGGGTCAAGGCACTTTATCAGGCTAAGGCTGAGGAATATCAGGTCGGTTGGAAAGGACGCAAGTTCACCCCAGGAAAGTTTGACCTTGGCGATATTACCAATCAGGTATTGACAGCCAGCAATGCCGCTTTGTATGGCATTCTTTGTTCAGCGGCTCACAGTATGGGTTATTCTCCCCATATCGGTTTCATCCACTCTGGCAGCCCTTTGCCGTTTATCTATGACTTGGCCGACCTTTATAAAGAGCAATTGTGTATCGACCTTGCCTTTTCTCTGACCCGAGATATGGCTGGGCGCTATAACAAAAATAAGGTGTCTTCCGCGTTCCGTGAGCGTGTAATCGATATGGATTTGCTGGGTCGGCTGGCCGAAGACATACCCGATATGCTGGAGATGAAGCATGCTCGTCGTCGTGGCAAATGACCTGCCGCCTGCGGTAAGGGGAAGGATGAAATTATGGTTTGTGGAGCCGCGGGCGAACATCTTCGTTTCTGGTGTAAAAGACTCAGTTGCCAAAACGGTTGTTGAATACCTTTATAAGCACTGCCCACCGGAAGCGGGTGTGATGATCTTTCGTTCCCTGCCGAAAGCACCTGGTTATGAAATCTGGACCATTGGCCCAACCAGGAAACAGCTGATAGAGGTTTCTGGGCTTCAGTTGGTAATAGAAACCCTGAAAAATATCTAAACCCCATATGCGGGGTTGTTAGGGGAGTTCTTTAACAATATATTGGTGTCTTCCCCACGCCCGTGGGGGTGTTTCTACTGAAGGTATTGGCATGGTAGAATACATTGTGTCTTCCCCACGCCCGTGGGGGTGTTTCTGCAGCACCAGTACACAGTAACACCGATTGAAGGTCTTCCCCACGCC
>Ga0255775_1000014_pt1 | contig 198140 bp, 174 predicted proteins | sample 011ome_26_FD_179973 | JGI IMG/M metagenome (GOLD analysis project Ga0255775, IMG submission 179973) | Coastal salt marsh microbial communities from the Groves Creek Marsh, Skidaway Island, Georgia - 011511BT metaG (version 2) | ecosystem: Environmental > Aquatic > Marine > Intertidal zone >...
TAAAACATAAGAAAGTTTTAGGTTTAAAGACTCTATTAGGTTGTTTTTAATTTTCTCATTATGAGATTTGGTGAGGTTTTCGTTATAAACTAGAGAAATTAGCTGCGCAGATTCTAAGGTTTTTTTTGAAATCAGTGTTTTTAAAATGAGATACTCTTCAGGCTCCAAAAAAGTCTCTTTTTTGTTCAAGCTTATTTTGTGCTCAAAAACTAAGAGGGTCTTTTTTTTCTTTTTTCTTTTTTTCAAAAGCCACCAGAAAAGCCCTAATGTAATTATTAGCAAGGTAGATAAAGCCAGCAACAAATACTTATTTGTTTTGTTTACAAACAAAGCTCCACTATTGGTTTCTCTTGGAACAAATTTACTTTCAGCAACTTTTGTAAACACAAGATCTTGGTCATTGATGCTGTAGAAGTAATAGAATCCATTGTGTTTAAACACAGGAAGATTTTGGCTTATGGACACACTAAAATAAATAGGATTTTCATTATAATAGGTGACTCTGTTATTGTACGGGTCAATTTTAATTAAGCCTTTTTGGGTGTTAAACACCTCAAATGTTTTTTTAAAATCTCCCTTTATTTTTTTATAAGACGCAATATCATTAATGTCGCACTCTCCTAAATACCTCCAGTTTTTTGATTTAAAATGATACGACCATACATCATTCACAGGAACATAGTTTAACCGATCATGGTCATTTACATGATAGCCGCCAAATATGAATAACTCTGATTTACCTAAATGATGAATTTGATTGTAGGCGCTTTGAGGAACTTCTTTGCTTTTAAAAGAAATAACCTCCCAGCCTTTTGAGATTGGGTTTAAATAGGTGAGTGCGTTTGAAGTAGTCCAGTAGCCATAACCCCCGTATTTATAAATACTGTCGTTTTTATTGAACAAACTACTAAAGGATTGCCAGTGAACAATGTCTGAACGGTCTATTCTAACTAAACTGTCATTTTCAAAAGCATATACTTTTCCTCCGTCTTTTTCAGTGAACAATAAAGCCTTGTTTTGCCAAATAGGACGATATTCAATAAATGTAAATTCTGGAGGTAATTTTAAAGCGGTTTTGCTGTTTATTTTAAAAGCTTCCAGATCGATTGTAGTTAAACTATCTCCTGAGAATTGAAGTAACAATCCTTTTTCCTTGTCTAGCGTTGTGAGTTGTTGGTCGGAAATTTTAAAAACAATTTCTTGACCAAGAACAGGAAGGCTAAAAAGCAAGAATAGAAATAATCTTTTTTTAAACATGGGGATAGGCTGAGTTCAAGAATTCAGAGAGGCTATTTGTTTAAATAATTTTATAAAATAAATATACAATATTATCATTATTTACAGTTTTTAAGCGATAAAATTACCTTAAAAACAACACTATTGCCCCTAAGGAGGTAAGCACTAGTATCATTTTTCTAAAAAACACATCTGAAATTTTGTGTACAAAAAACACTCCTGTAAGTAAACCCAGTAAAGTGCCTGGAAGCAGTATTAAAAATATTTTTAAACTCTCAGAAGTGACGGTCTTCCATACAAAAATATGAAAAGGGAGCTTGAATAAATTTATCAGGAAAAACAACCAGGCCGCAGTGCCAATAAAATGATTTTTAGGAAGGCGCATGGCTAGAAAATAAATATTGGAAAAAGCACCCGCTAGATTTCCAATCATGGTGGTAATTCCTGCCATAACGCCCATAAAACTTCCAAAGCTCCAATGGGTAGGAATGGTTTTTACTTTCTTTTTTTCCCACCATATAAGCATACTCAAGGTGAGTAGTATAGTCACAGCCATGCCCATTTGAAAGGTTTTTTCAGGAAGGTCTTTGCCAATAATTACGCCAATCACCACTCCCAGCATCATCCAGGGGAGAAAGGCTCTTAAATAGTGCCATTGGGTGTGCCTGTGGTAGTAAGTAATGGCAAAAACATCTCCCACAATGAGCAGCGGCATAAGCATTCCAGTAGAAGACTTACCTCCAAAAGCCAATGCCATTAGGGTGACTATTAATACGGCTATTCCTTTAACTCCTGCTTTGGAGACCCCTAAAATAAAAGCGGCTAAAAAGGCAAAAACAAATGATTCTATAGATAGTAATCCATTTAAATAAGCGTCCATAAAACGAAGGTACAATTTGTTTTTTAAGCCACTTAAGTCATAAAATGTGTGCAGTATAACAAAAAATAATACCTTTATGTTTTACCATTACCAACCAAACCGTTAAACCAACCAAAAAATGAATTTGTCTGTCTTGGATTACAGCATTATTGCTGGCTTCTTTTCAATCGTATTAATTATAGGAGTTGTAGTCTCTAAAAAATCTGGCCAAAGCAGCGCCGAGTATTTCCTTTCAGGAAGAAGTATGCCATGGTGGCTTTTGGGATTTTCAATGGTAGCTACCACATTTTCTACAGACACCCCTAATCTTGTGACAGATATTGTAAGAACCAACGGGGTTTCAGGAAACTGGGTTTGGTGGGCCTTTCTACTTACTGGCCTTCTGACTGTTTTTGTTTACGCAAAACTATGGCGCCGGTCAAATGTGGCTACAGATATGGAATTTTATGAACTCAGATATGGCGGAAAACCAGCGCACTTTCTAAGGTGGTTTAGGGCTTTTTATTTAGGGGTTTTGTTTAACGTTATGGCTATGTCTGCAGTGACTTTAGCTGCGATTAAAATAGGTCAAGTCATGTTGGGCTTAGATCCTGTTTTTACAGTATTAGTGGCAGGAAGCATTACGGTATTATTCAGTGCTTTCGGAGGTTTTAGAGGCGTGATTTACACAGATTTTGTCTTGTTTTTTGTCGCCATTGCAGGTGCTGTAGGTGCGGCTTATTATTTGGTCAATATCCCAGAGGTAGGCGGTTTAAAAGCACTTTTAGCCCATGAAAATGTTTCAGATAAATTGTCTATTCTGCCTGACTTTTCAGATACAGAAGCCTTAATAGGGATTCTAATTATACCATTAGCTGTGCAATGGTGGTCTGCTTGGTATCCGGGCGCAGAACCTGGTGGAGGCGGATATATTGCGCAGAGAATGCTGGCTGCCAAAAACGAAAACCATGCCATAGGGGCTACTTTTTTCTTTAATATCATGCATTATGCATTGCGTCCTTGGCCATGGATCATAGTGGCCTTAGCTTCTATGGTGGTTTACCCAGATTTGCTATCTATCCAAACAGCCTTTCCCAATGTAGCTGCAGACAAATTAGGGAATGACTTGGCGTACTCTGCCATGCTCACCAAATTACCCAGTGGCTTACTCGGTCTGGTTATGGCTTCTCTTGGAGCTGCTTATATGTCTACAATCTCCACCCATTTAAATTGGGGTTCTTCTTATATTGTAAACGATGTATATAAACTAGAAATTCAGCCCAATGCCACTGAAAAACAAATGGTTATGGTGGGTAGAATAGCCACTGTTTTATTGATGGTGGCAAGTGGTTTCTTAGCACTTACCCTGACAAATGCCCTTCAATTGTTTGACATTATCTTAATGTTTGGCGCAGGAACTGGGCTTATTTTTATTCTTAGGTGGTTTTGGTGGCGTATAAATGCGTGGAGTGAAATATCTGCTATGATTGTTTCTGGGGTACTGTCTATACTGTTTAATTTTGGCTCTTTAGGAACCACTTTTTTTGGCGGAGATGGATTAGATGGTGTTTTTCCCTCTTGGGCTAAATTCCCCTTAGTGGTACTGCTGACTTCTATTGTTTGGATTGCGGTCACTTTCCTAACATCGCCCGAGAGGGAAGAAACCTTGGATAGATTTTACAAGCAAACTCAGCCTGGAGGTCCTGGCTGGAAAACACAACAAGAAAAAGCCATTTCCGAAGGCCAATTAAAACCTCAGGAATGGTCGGTTCCTTCTGGTATTTTAGCGATGATTTTAGGTGCAATACTTGTTTATGGCTGTATGTTTGCAACAGGTAATTGGATCTATGGTAATTACACTTTGGCCTCTGGCTTAACGCTGGCAGTAATTGTAGCTGGAGTTTTATTACTCAAAGTTTGGAAAACCTTAAAAAAATCTATTTTATGATTTTTAACAAAAGGGTACCTTCGGTAGATATTTTTAGGGGAGCCACCATATTGCTTATGATTTTGGTCAATACTCCTGGCACTTGGTCTGCTGTTTACGCCCCTTTTTTACACGCCCCCTGGCACGGATACACCCTTACAGATTTGGTTTTTCCTTTCTTTCTTTTTATAGTTGGCGTGTCAATCTCACTCTCCTATAAAGACAAGAAATTAAACCCCCCTGTTTTTTTAAAATTGTCCAAAAGGAGTTTAAAACTTATTGGGCTAGGTCTTTTTCTAGGCTCATTTACCATTAGTTTTCCCTTTATTGAAGATTTTGAAAGCATTCGTTTTCCCGGAGTGCTTCAACGTATAGGACTTGTTTTTTTCTTTACCAGTGTAACATATCTCTTGGGCAGCAAAAGAAGTACTGCATTGATTATTGGAATTATTTTGTTGGCGTATTGGCTATGGATGGGTTTTCTCCCTATAGAAGGGGTGGCTCCTACCTATGAAAGAGCAGTGAACAATTGGGCCAATTTTATAGACTTGAAATTATTGGGTTCTCATATGTGGAAACCAGACTATGACCCTGAGGGTATACTCAGTACTTTACCTGCAATTGCAACGGCATTGCTGGGCACATTAGCGGGAGACATATTGCGGTCTAACACCTATCAAAAAGCCTCCCTTTTGTTTATATCGGGTATTGTTTTGCTCGGTTTAGGGCATTTATTAGATTTGAGTTTTCCCATTAATAAAGCCCTTTGGAGCAGTTCATTTGTGCTGGTTACAGCTGGTTGGGCCAATCTAATGTTAGGGACTTTATTTTACTTGCGTGAAGTGAAAAAACTCACCTTTGGAAGGGTGTTTTCCAAAGTAGGTTCGAATGCGATTGCTATTTATTTTACGTCTAGTTTTGTCACTAAATTGTTTTATTTAATTCCAATCAATGGAAGTAGTATTCACGGAGTTTTATTTGAAAAAATATACCTGCACCAGGCCGTAGATCCCGCCTTGTCTTCTTTGCTTTACGCTATAACGGTCTGTGCTTTTTATGTGTTCATGGCGTCCTTTATGTATCAAAAGAAAATTTTCATTAAGGTTTAATTTTGTGGTTTTGTATGAAATGCCTTATTTTAGATAAAAAGATCATTCAAATGAGCAGCACATATAGGGAAATTTTTACAGGGAACGCCATGGCAGTTTTATTACTTAAAGGAGTTTTTGAAGATCATGGGATTCCTTTTGTGGAGAAAAACGAACAGGTTTCGGGTGTTTTAGCAGGATTTGCTGGCGGAACAGAATCTACCATTAAAATGGCTGTCCCGCAAGAATTTGAGGAAGCAGCATTGAGGCTTATTGCAGATTTTAGAGCCCAATTAGAAAGTGCTTAAACAATGATGGATTGTTATGACGCCCTTAAAAGTGTTTGCTAACGATTCTATTTTCCTACCTCTAACAAACGCTTCACGTATTTTCCAATTACGTCAAACTCCAAGTTTACGACGGTACCTATTTCGTATTGTTGAAAACAAGTATGCGCATAGGTGTAGGGTATAATGGCCACAGAAAAGCTGTTTTTTTGAGAGTTTACTACAGTTAGACTGGTTCCATCTATGGTAATAGATCCTTTTTCTATAGTCACATTGCTTTTGTCTGGATCGTAGGTAAAGGTGAATACCCAGCTCCCGTCTTCTTCTTTAAGCCCTGAACAAACTCCTGTCTGGTCTACATGACCTTGGACTATATGCCCGTCCAATCTACTACCTAATATCATGGCGCGTTCAAGGTTAATTAGTTGGCCCACTTTAAAGTGATTTAAGGATGTTTTTTCTAATGTTTCTGCAATAGCAGTTACCGTGTATTGTTTGGATGTTTTTTCTACCACCGTTAAACATACTCCATTGTGTGCAACACTCTGATCAATTTTTAACTCATTCGCTAAAGGTGTTTCAATGCTTAGGTGCATATTACCCCCTTCTGCATCTATTCCAACTACTTTTCCTAAAGTTTCAATTATTCCAGTAAACATGGTTCGTTTTTATTGTCTAATTTTACCCAGCAAATTTACTTATAAAGCCAGATATAGCATGCAGGATAATGCAAAAATAAAAGTTGGAATTTCAATAGGAGATTTAAATGGAATAGGCTGCGAAGTTATTTTAAAAACTTTCGAAGACCCTAGGACATTAGAATTGTGCACCCCTGTGGTATTTGCATCTAGCAAAACCTTAGCACAGCACCAACAACAATTAGGCACCCAGCTTGTGTATCAGGGTGTGGCTAGCGCCTCAGAGGCCATAGAAGGTAAATTTAATGTGGTCAATATTTGGAAAGAGGTTCCTGAAATACATTTTGGTAAAGAGACCAAGTTAGGGGGTGAATACGCTTTAAAATCTTTAGAAGCAGCCACAAAAGCACTGAAGGAGGGAAGCATTGACGTCTTGGTTACTGCGCCCATAAACAAGAGTAATATTCAAAGTGAGACTTTCAGTTTTCCGGGACATACAGATTATTTGGCTCAGGAACTCGGCGGGGAGAGCCTCATGTTTATGGTGTCAGATTCTCTTAGGGTTGGATTATTAACAGACCATGTAGCTGTGAGTGAAGTGTCTAGTCATATCACCCCTGAAATTATTAAATCTAAAATAAAAACGATATTAAAGTCTTTAGAACAAGATTTTGGGATTAGAAAACCCAAAGTAGCCTTGTTGGGTATAAACCCACACAACGGGGACCAGGGCGTTATTGGAAAAGAAGACCAAGACATTCTTATCCCGACCATTGCTGAAATTGCCCATGGAGGATCTTTGGTTTTTGGCCCCTACGCGGCCGATAGCTTTTTTGGCTCTAAAAATTACACTCAATTTGACGCGATACTCGCCGCCTATCACGACCAAGGGTTAATTCCCTTTAAAACCCTTTCTTTTGGCAATGGGGTGAACTTCACTGCAGGATTATCAAAGGTGAGAACCTCACCAGACCATGGAACTGCTTATGATATAGCGGGTAAAGGTGTGGCAGATCACACTTCATTTTCAGCTGCGGTGTATGCAGCCATAAAGATTTTTAAGCATAGGACCATGTATAAAACCCTTATGGAAAATCCTTTGAAAAAAGCTAAAATTGTCGAGAAGAGGCCCACTAAGAAAAGCCACTATAAACCACCAACACAAAAATAATTTTTAATTTCCTTAATGCTTGGTAGTTAGTATAATAATAGTATCTTTGCACCCGCCTTTTGGCTTACTAGAGAGGTGCGTTTAATCTAATTTATAATGAAAAATAGGGAGTATCATATTCCATTTTCAGGACTTAAAGAAGGAAAGCACCAGTTCGAATTTGCCATAGACAACACGTTCTTTAACGCATATGATTTTAATGATTTTAATGCCGCTGAACTCAGTGTTCACGTGACATTGAAGAAGTTAAGTACCATGATGGAATTGGCATTTGAAGTCAGTGGAAGTGTTCGTGTAAACTGCGACACTACCAATGAACCTTTCGATCTCCCGCTGCAATCTTCATTAGATTTAGTCGTGAAATTTGGAGAGGCTTTTGACAATGAAAACGAAGTACTTTTAGTGCTTCCCCATGGAGAACACCAAGTAGATGTATCACAATATATTTACGAAATGATTGTTTTGGCATTACCCGCCAAAAAAGTACATCCAGGTGTATTAGACGGAACATTAAAATCTGAGGCACTTGAAACCCTAGAAAAATTAGGAGTTAAAGAACTAAAGGAACAAAAAGAAGCAATAGAAGAGACGGACCCTAGATGGGACGCTCTAAAAAAGTTATTAACGGATAAATAGGAATTGTTATGGCACATCCAAAGAGAAAAATTTCCAAAACAAGGAGAGACAAAAGAAGAACACATTACAAAGCAGTAGCCCCTACTATTGCTAAAGATCCAACAACGGGTGAAATGCACCTGTATCATAGAGCACACTGGCACGAAGGTAAATTATACTACAGAGGTCAAGTGCTTATAGACAACACTGAGGTAGCTACTGCCTAAGTAAACGTTTTTAGGTTCAAATAACTCCCACTTTTTTAAGTGGGAGTTTTTTTATGACATAAACTTTAGGTTATATAATCAAAGATTGTTTTTTTAAATAGGAATTGAGATGATATAAAAATCGCTTAAAACCCTTTAAATATTGTAAAAAACACTAAAAAGTGATGTAAAATGATTAATTTTCACGAATTTTGAATCATTTTTCAGCATATTTCGCTTAAAAACAAACCAATTCGAATGACAAAATTACATGCAGCCATTTCAGCTGTGGGATCTTACGTTCCAGACTTTGTGTTAACAAACGCACTTTTAGAGACCATGGTGGAGACCAACGATGAATGGATTACCACTAGGACAGGTATTAAAGAGCGTAGAATTCTAAAAGACAAAGATAAAGGAACCTCTTATCTGGCTATTCAGGCAGCCAAAGACCTTATTGAAAAGAAACAATTAGATCCTCATACCATAGATTTAGTGCTTGTAGCTACAGCTACTCCAGACCTTTTAGTAGCTTCTACTGCCGCCTATGTGGCTTCAGAAATAGGCGCTATTAATGCTTTTTCTTATGATTTACAGGCCGCTTGTTCAAGTTTCTTGTATGGAATGTCTACAGCTGCAGCATATATTGAGGCAGGGAGGTATAAGAAAGTACTTTTGATTGGCGCAGATAAAATGTCTTCTATTATTGACTACACGGACAGGGCTACTTGTATTATCTTTGGAGATGGTGCAGGAGCGGCTCTTTTTGAGCCCAACAACGAAGGTTACGGATTACAAGATGAATACCTAAGGTCCGACGGAATAGGAAGGAACTTTCTAAAAATGGAAGCAGGTGGTTCGTTGTTGCCCGCCTCCATTGAGACGGTTCAAAACAAGCAACACCATGTTTACCAAGACGGGAAAACTGTATTTAAGTTTGCCGTTTCTAATATGGCAGACGCTGCCGCTAAAATAATGGAGCGCAACACACTCACAAAAGATCAAGTAGATTGGTTGGTGCCGCATCAGGCTAACAACAGAATTATTGACGCTACAGCTAAAAGAATGGAGTTAGATTCTTCAAAGGTAATGAACAATATTGCCAAATACGGGAATACTACTTCTGCTACTTTACCACTGTTATTGGCAGATTACGAAAATCAATTAAAAAAAGGAGATAAACTGGTCTTTGCCGCTTTTGGTGGAGGCTTTACGTGGGGTTCTATATATTTGACATGGGCCTACGACAACTAACACTTTAACGCAACTAAACCTTATTAAAATGGATATTAAAGAAATTCAGAACCTCATTAAATTTGTGGCTAAATCAGGAGCCAGTGAAGTTAAATTAGAGACAGAAGAAATTAAAATCACTATCAGAACAGGTCCTTTAGGAACGGCTGTTTCTGAGCCCGTGTACATGCAACAAATGCCAATGGCTACGGCTCCTGTGGCAGCAGCAGTTGAGGCATCGGCGCCAGCCACAAAAGCTGCCCCAGCTAACGAAGACCATTTGATTACAATAAAATCGCCCATTATTGGAACTTTTTACAGAAAGCCTTCTCCAGACAAACCCAATTTTGTTGAGGTGGGAAGTGAGATAGGAAAAGGAGATGTGCTTTGTGTGATTGAAGCCATGAAATTATTTAACGACATTGAGTCAGAAGTGTCGGGTAAGATTGTTAAGATTTTGGTAGACGACTCTTCCCCAGTAGAATTTGATCAGCCACTTTTCGTAGTAGATCCTTCTTAATTTGCCTTTAAAGGCTAACATATTTCATGTATTATAAATAGCGCTACTATGTTTAAGAAGATATTAATTGCAAACAGGGGAGAGATAGCCTTAAGGATTATCAGGACCTGTAAAGAAATGGGAATTAAGACTGTTGCGGTATATTCCAAGGCAGACGAGGAAAGTCTTCATGTGAGATTCGCAGACGAGGCGGTTTGTATAGGACCTGCACCGAGCAGCGAGTCTTATTTGAAAATTCCAAATATTATTGCTGCGGCCGAAATTACCAATGCAGACGCCATTCACCCTGGTTATGGGTTTTTGTCTGAAAACGCAAAGTTTTCAAGAATTTGCGCTGAGCATGGTATTAAATTTATTGGCGCATCGGGAGATCAAATAGATAAAATGGGCGACAAAGCCACTGCTAAAGAAACCATGAAAAAAGCAGGAGTGCCCTGTGTCCCTGGTTCTGCGGGTATTTTAACGGATGTTAAGGACGCCATTGCCACAGCAAAAAAAGTGGGTTATCCTGTTATGATTAAAGCCACTGCTGGTGGAGGAGGAAAGGGAATGCGCGCCGTTTGGAAAGAAGAAGACATGGTAAAATTATTCGAAAGCGCTGTAAAAGAAGCTACAGCAGCTTTTGGTAATGGAGGGATGTATATGGAAAAACTGATAGAAGAGCCTAGACACATTGAGATTCAGGTAGTTGGAGATCAGTTTGGAAAAGCATGTCACTTGTCTGAAAGAGATTGTTCGGTGCAACGCAGACACCAAAAACTAACAGAGGAAACCCCTTCTCCATTTATGACTGATAAATTGAGAGAAGAAATGGGGAATGCTGCGGTAAAAGCAGCAGAATATATTAAATACGAAGGCGCTGGAACCATAGAGTTTTTGGTAGACAAACACAGGAAGTTTTACTTCATGGAAATGAATACTAGAATTCAGGTTGAGCACCCTATTACAGAACAAGTAGTAGATTACGATTTGATTAGAGAGCAAATATTAGTGGCTGCAGGGGTGCCAATATCTGGAAAAAATTACTACCCAAAACTACACGCCATAGAATGTAGGATTAATGCTGAAGACCCGTATAATGGCTTTAGACCGAGTCCGGGAAAAATCACTACCCTCCACACACCAGGGGGGCACGGGATTAGATTAGACACCCATGTGTATAGCGGCTATGTGATTCCTCCAAATTATGACTCTATGATTGCCAAGTTAATTACAACGGCACAAACTAGGGAAGAGGCTATTAACAAAATGAAAAGGGCTTTAGACGAATTCGTGATTGAAGGCGTTAAGACAACTATTCCATTCCACAGACAACTTATGGATCATCCGGATTATTTGGCGGGCAATTACACTACTAAATTCATGGAAGATTTTGTGATGGATTCCATTGATTAAATAGTCAAAGAGCCTGGGTGATTTTAACCCAACAGATACTTAAGTATACATCACCCCCGAGAAGCGTTTGCTTTTTAGGGGTGATTTTTTGATTTAAATGTGTCCAAAAATTATTGGAAAATGTAGTATTTTTAAGCATGGACGCACTGAGTTACTGGGAGCACAAACACTGGTTGTCAAATATAGATTATGCTGTAATTGGAAGTGGTATAGTCGGTTTAAGCTGTGCCCTTTCTTTAAGAGAAAAATATCCTAAATCTACAATTGTAGTCTTTGAAAAAGGCATTTTGCCTCATGGGGCAAGTACTAAAAATGCAGGATTTACTTGCTTTGGTAGTATTTCTGAAATTTTGTCCGACATAGACCGTCAGGGTGAACAAAGCGTTTTAAATATTGTTCAAAGAAGGTATGAGGGAGTTCAATTACTCAGAAGTAGACTGGGGGACGCTCCAATAGGATATGAGAACCACGGAGGGCATGAAGTTTTTTTAGCAGCCCAAACAGCCCTTTACGAGACATGTTTAGACCAATTAACTGCAGTGAATTCATTGCTACAGCCGGTTTTTAAGTCGGATTCGTTTTACACTGCGTCTAATACGTTTAATTTTGAAGGGGTAAAAGAAAATTATATTAGCAGCGCTCATGAGGGGCAGATAGATACCGGCCTCATGATGAAGCAACTGATCCGTTCAGTGCAAGCCCAAGACATTCATGTTTTTTATGGGACTGAACTCACTGATTTTTCTAGTTCTAATGGATCGGTTCACCTGAAAACTAATTTTTTTGAGTGTAAGGCAGGGGCTTTATTTATAGCTACCAACGGTTTTTCTAAATCGCTTCAAATAGAAGATGTAAGGCCTGCGCGGGCTCAGGTTCTTATTACAAAGCCCATAGAAAATCTCCACATAAAAGGGACTTTTCATTTGGATATGGGTTACTATTATTTTAGAAATATAGACCAAAGAATACTGCTAGGAGGAGGGCGAAACTTGGCCTTCAAAGAGGAAGAAACTACTGATTTTTCTCAAACGTCGCTTATTCAAGACGCACTTGATCGCTTACTTAAAGAAACGATCCTTCCAGGGGTTTCTTATGAAATTGATCGCAGGTGGTCTGGAATTATGGGTGTTGGAGATGGTAAAGAACCCCTCTTAAAATGTGTTCAGCCCAACGTGTACTGTGGGGTTCGTTTGGGAGGAATGGGCGTGGCTTTAGGGTCAAAAATAGGGAGTGAATTGGCGGAGCTACACTTCTAATGAATTTAAACGCTGTTCACAAAGGTCTATGGTCACTTGAATACGCTTTTTTTCATTTTCTAAAAGGGCCGTTTTTGAATGCATATAAAAGCGCTTACCCTCTATTGATTTAAAGACTATGAGATAGCCATTTCCAACAAAAAGACTCTTTTCAACACTGACTTTTATGCCAGTTTGTGCGTTATAGGACCATTCATGTGGCCAAACTACAATTTCCTGTCCTTCGTTTATTTTAAGCGATGGATACAGCGACAAAACAGTGGCTTTATCTAAAATATTTAAGACGCCAAAAAGCTCCGCTACCTTTTTGTTGGGCGGGTTTTGATACAAGGACTCTGGCGTACCAGAAGCGATAATTTCGCCTTTTTCCATACAGACCATTTCGTGGGCATGACCCATATAATCCTCGGGATGGTGAGAGGCTAATATACAGGCAATTTTATGTTGTTCTAGGTAGTTGAATAGCTTTGTTCTCAATATAAGTTTTAAAGGAGGGTCTATATGACTAAAGGGCTCATCTAAGAGAATTAATTCTGGTGCTTTTGCCAAAACCTTTGCCAAAGCTACGCGCTGTTGTTGTCCGCCTGATAAATTTTTAACTTGGGTTTTGGCAAAAGACTCCATATCTATGAGCTCTAAAAGCTCAGCGGTACGTTTTTCCATATGCTCTGGCTCAAAAACAGATAAATGTTGGCTAATATTTTCAGCGACAGAAGTATATGGCATGAGATCAAAATCCTGGGCCAGATACCTCAAAAAGGGGGCCCCTGGGAGTAGGTTGTATTCAGGCCCTAATAAAGCTTCCTTTTTCCAATGTATTTGGCCTTTTTCAGGGGCTAAACTCCCGTAAATTAGTTTTAACAAGGTGCTTTTTCCACTCCCGCTAGCGCCTGTTAAAGCCATAAGCTTTCCAGGAGCTAGACGTAAGTGTATATTTTGAAGAAGGGGTTCTTTGTATTTAAAATGGATGTTTTCCAGTACAAGCATACCGTAAAGTTACACCAATCCATTTGCAATTAAGTATTCTCCAATTTGAATGGCATTGGTGGCAGCTCCTTTTCTGAGGTTGTCTGCTACAATCCACATATTTAAGGTGTTTTCTGCACTTTCATCTCTTCTAATTCGCCCTACAAAAACGTCGTCTTTGTCATGTGCATAGGCTGGCATTGGATAGGTATTTGTGTCGGTATTGTCTTGAACTACTACCCCTGGTGTTTCATGGAGAATTGATCTTACTTCAGAGAGGTCAAAGTCTTTTTCAAAGCTCACATTGACAGATTCAGAATGACCCCCAGCGGTCGGTATTCTCACTGCGGTGGCTGTAATATGGAAAGAGTGATCCCCCAATATTTTTTTAGGCTCATTGGCCAATTTCATCTCTTCTTTAGTGTATCCGTTTTCTAAAAACACATCGCAATGGGGAATAGCATTTCTGTGTATAGGGTAGTGATAAGCCATTTCTCCTTGAATGCCCTTTGTCTCATTTTCCATTTGTTCCACCGCCTTTACTCCAGTTCCTGAAACAGATTGATAGGTAGACACCACCACGCGTTTCATTTTGTAAGCTTGGTGCAGAGGAGCTAAAACCAAAACCATTTGAATGGTAGAACAATTGGGGTTGGCTATAATTTTATCTTCTTTTGTAAGAGTGTTGGCGTTAATTTCAGGGACGATTAATTTGTGATCTGGGTGCATTCTCCACGCAGAAGAATTATCAATTACTGTAGTCCCAGCAGCGGCAAATTTTGGTGCCCATTCCAAAGAAGTGTCTCCTCCTGCAGAAAATATAGCAATATGAGGTTTTGCGTCTACTGCAGTTTGTAAACCAATTACTGTATGGGTTTTACCACCGTATTCCATGGTTTTACCCACTGATCGCTCAGAGGCTACAAGAAGCAATTCACTAATTGGAAAATTACGTTCTGCCAAAACTTTTAACATGACTTCACCTACCATTCCGGTAGCGCCTACAACAGCTACTTTCATTTTTTTAAATTTTTAATAGACAAAAGTAATCATTCTTAGGGGTTCCGCTCTATAACTTTTTAAATTGTTATAAAAATTTAACAAAAAGTTATTTTTGCAACATTTTATGACGGTGTCTTTAACAGTTCTCCTAATTCTAGCAAAATTTCCTCTGAGTTAGGCCCCTTTTTCGGACTTGATTTTGGTGGCGCAGGTTTCATTTTTTGATAGGCCTTTACTGCAATAAACATCATCATACCCACAATGAATAAGTTAATGATACTATTGACCCATACGCCGTAGTCATTCTGTAAAAAGCTTGTTTCAACCGACAATCACTCTATTTACTCTTGCACCAATCCCTGTCAATAGTTCGTATGAAATGGTTTTACCTTCGCTAGCAAAAGTTTCTGCAGAAGCACCTTTTCCAAAGATCACTACCTTGTCTCCTTCCCTAGCCACATGGTTTCCTAGGTCTATCATCAGCATATCCATACACACATTTCCTATAATTGGACAAGGATTTCCACTTACAAAAACCACCCCTTTACCTTGGCCATAAACCCTTGAAATACCGTCTGCATGGCCAATGGTTAAAGTGGCTACGCGCATTTTTTTAGCCGCAACAAAACCTTTATTGTACCCTACCCAATCTCCTTTTTCAATGGAGTGAATTTGAGAAATTTTAGTGGTTAAGGTAGCTACAGGCTTTAAAAGTGAATCTATTTTGGAATGATTTCCATAGCCATAAAGGGCTATACCACTTCTGACCATATTGAATGCTGCCTCTGGAAAATTTAAAATTCCTGAACTATTGCTGAGGTGTTTTATAGCGACAGGTCCTATATGCTTTTCAATAAATGCGGCTCCCTCTTTAAATCGTTGGATTTGTAACTTAGTAAAAGCCTTTTCTTTAAGGTCATCTGTAGCCGCTAAGTGAGACATAATAGCTTTTACTTTAACGTTGGACTGATTTAAAAGAATTTCACAGGAAATCGCTAAGTTGCCCAGAGAAAGACCCAAACGATTTAGGCCTGTATTTAATTTAAGGTGAATGGGATAATGACCTTCCCATGGAGCAGCTTTAATGAAAGCCTCCAAAGTTCTTATAGAGTAAATGCTTGGCTCTAAACAGTGTTTAACAATATCACTAAATTCTTCTGGTTGAGGGTGAAGTACTAAAATAGGTGTTTTTATACCCCCTAACCTTAATGCAACCCCTTCATGCGTATAAGCTACACCGAGATAATCCACCCCTAAAGCAGCAAGTTTTCTTGCTATGGCTACCGATTCAGACCCATATCCATTGGCTTTTACCACCCCTAATAGCATTGTTTCTGAGGCTATTTTAGACCTCAAATAGTGATAGTTATGGGCCAAAGCGGCAAGGTCAATTTCTAAAATTGAAGGTCCCATTTAGGAAATAATTAGTTGGATTGCTTTGGGCTAGAAGTCGGAATTGAATTTGAATTCTCCGAATTTTTTAAAGGATCGGTCAAGGCAATTACGTCATTTACCTCTAAGCCTTTTACTTTCTCTTTGAGCATGGCTTTAAAATATGCAGCCCTGCTTAAAGGCTCGTATTCTGCTGTTTCTCCCAGCAAAACAAGGTTTTCATTGGAAGATTTTCTAAAACTGTAATTGGCTAAGTTTCCTGTTCTAGTACACACTGCATGAACCTTCGTGACATATTCTGCGGTAGCCATTAGGGCTGGCATTGGCCCAAAAGGATTGCCTTTGAAATCCATGTCTAAACCAGCGACAATAACGCGTTTTCCCTTATTGGCAAGATCGTTGCACACGTGTATAATTTCAGTATCAAAAAATTGCGCTTCATCTATACCAACAACATCACATTGGTCCGCAAGGATTCTAATATTTGCTGCTGCTGGAACAGGGGTAGACCTAATTTGATTTTCGTCATGAGACACTACCATTTCATCGTGGTAGCGGGTGTCTATTTGAGGTTTAAATATCTCTATGCGTTGTTTGGCAAATTGGGCTCTTTTTAAACGCCTAATAAGCTCCTCTGTTTTTCCAGAAAACATGGAACCACAAATCACTTCTATCCATCCAAAAGGCTCTTCATGATTTACGGTATTTTCTAGAAACATATTATTTTATTTAGTAGACGCATCAAGGCATCGGCCTTGGGCTATAAAAATATAAAATTAGGAGCAAAGCAAATGGGTTTTTATCTAAAAAACCCGATATTAGCTTTACTATGAAAGAAAAGCTTCATCAAGAACTTCAGCGCTTGGCAAAACATATCTTAGACGCCAATCACAGCAGTGAATTGGCGCCCCTCTATGAGACCGCCAAGACACTCTATGAAAAGCTTGCGGTGTTGAAATTTATATCACAAAATTTAGGAGACCCTCATTTAGACACAGAGGAAAATCAAATAGCACAGAAGTTTCAAGAAATGGCCCACGAGGCGTTGTCACCTGGAGCAGAAATTCCAGAGTCCAATCCACACGAATCAGATATTATGACGCCAGGCATGGATACGATTATTGACATGGTTTCTCATATGCCAAAAAAAGAAAGCCTCCCAACAGAATATGATTCTGAACCACCACAAGAGCTCCACACGAACACACAAGACCCTTCTGCTGGCAGGATAAATACTGCAACTACTTTAAATGGCCGTTATGGCCAGCAAATCTCCTTTGGTTTAAATGACCAGATTGCCTTTGTAAAAGAGTTGTTTAACGGGGAAGAAGACAGTTTTAAAAGAGTGGTTTCTCAACTGAACACCATAGATTCAAAGGAGCGCGCAATGTCTTTTATTGGCCATTTAGTAAAGCCAGAGTACAACGATTGGAAGGGTAAAGAGGCTTATGAAAAAAGGTTTATTGAACTCATCACTCAGAAATACCATTAATTATATTGACTAGAAATACCTTATGTCTAAACTGTATTTAGTTCCAACGCCTATTGGCAATCTAGAAGACATGACTATTAGAGCTATAAGGGTTTTAAAAGAGGTGTCACTTATTTTAGCAGAAGATACCAGGACAAGCGGAAAGCTGCTCAAACATTTTGAGATTGAGACGCCAATGTTTTCCCACCACATGCACAATGAGCACAAGACTGTGGCTGTATTGGTGAACAGAATAAAAGCAGGGGAACCAATGGCGCTTATTTCAGACGCGGGAACGCCAGCCATTTCTGATCCAGGATTCTTACTTTCTAGGGCGTGTATAGAAGCGGGGGTTTCCATTGATTGTTTGCCCGGAGCTACAGCCTTTGTTCCTGCACTTGTCAATAGCGGTTTGCCCAACGATAAGTTTATCTTTGAGGGCTTTTTACCGGTTAAAAAGGGAAGACAAACTCGTTTGACTTTTCTTCAAGAGGAGCCCCGAACGATTATTTTTTATGAATCTCCGCATAAATTACTGAGAACCTTACAAGATTTTTGCACTTATTTTGGTCCAGAGAGACCTTTGAGTGTGTCTAGAGAAATTACCAAGCTATTTGAAGAGACTATTCGTGGTACTGTACAAGAAGTATTAGACCATTATACCGCCCAGCCCGCAAAAGGTGAAATTGTGATAGTAGTAGGAGGAAAGCCAAATGTAAAAGCACCTAAAAAGTGAGTACTGCTTGGGTTATTTCTCTGTTCACTATTGTCGCAGTTTATTTTTTAGACAAATCCAAAAACAAAGTACTTGCAGTAGTATTTGATTGGATTCCAGCAGTGCTTTTGGCTTACGTAATACCGGCTTTAATTTCGTATTTTTTCTCTGTAGATTACAGTACAGACTCCATTCATAGCTTTAGTAAAACATGGGTTATTCCCATGGCTATTGTCGCAGTGATGAGCAGTCTTTCTTTTTCTCAACTAAAAGTTATAGGCTTTAAACCTGTTGTTTTATTTGTGGTTGGTTCTGCGATTATTGCATTGTTCCCTGTGGTTTTTGCTTGGACTTTTTTGGATTCTGATCTGGTGCAAAACCAATGGATTCAAGCTGGTTATTGGAAAGGTATTCCCCCCATTGTAGGCAGTTGGATAGGAGGGAGTACCAGTCAATTGGTCTTAAAGGAATTGGCAAAAACCTCGGAGAGTCTTTTTTTACAAGTATTAGTTGTAGACACAGTTTTGGTTAATATTTGGACCATATTTATGTTTCAAATCATTAAAAAGAGTCAGAAATTAAATGCTTTTTTCAACATTTCAGATAAGACTATTCCTTTGCCCATCTCTGAGGAGAAGCAAAAAAGCCTACCCTGGTACAGGGTACTTGCCCTACTCGTTTTAGGGGTTTTTCTTGTAGAAATCTTGTTGACTATTTTTGTGATTAAAGTGATTGCCTTATCAATAATAGGTTTGTTGGTGAGCAATTTTATACCGCGATGGAATTACCAATTTGCCCTTAAATTTGGAGGTGTTTTAATCATAGTAGTCATGGCCATATTAGGACTTAAATTACAGTTTACCGCTTTGTCAATGCCTATAGAATTTATAGGCTTTTTGGTTTTTTGGATTTTCGTTCATTTTATAGGAATGGTATTGGCTGCAAAGTTTCTTAATGTTCATTTGGCTTGGGTGCCTATTGCAAGTATGGCTAATGTTGGCGGAATTGCTACAGCACCAGCTGTGACCGCTGCTTATGAAAAAAAATGGATGCCCCACGCCATTGTTTTAGCCATTTTAAGCATGGCAACGGGAACTTTTTGGGGAATGATCACCATATTTCTTTTCGAAAGCCTTTTTAAGGTTTAAAAACGCTGGGTTTTTTGTACTTTTAAGACTTTATAAAAATCGTAAATAATGAAAAACCTTGTGACCACAAAGTGGCTTGGAGGGATGGCTTTTGAAAGCGACAACCCCTCTGGACATACTTTAAGAATAGATGTAGATGCTGAAAATGGCGGTGAGAACTCCGGACATAGACCCAAAGCACTCATGCTCACTTCACTGGCTGGTTGTTCTGGATTGGACGTGGCGTCATTAATGAAAAAAATGAAATTAGAGGTACGTGCTTTTGAGATTCAAACAGAAGCCAATTTAACAGAAGAGCACCCCAAATTCTATGACGCCGTAACTATTTCGTATCATTTTTTTGGCCCGAATTTAGTAGAAGACAAACTTCAAAAAACAGTAGACCTTTCGGTGGAGCGTTACTGTGGTGTTATGGAAATGTTTAGACAGTTTGCCAAATTAGAGGTAAAGACTGTTTTTCATCACGAATAATCACTTTTTTATATAGACTTACCTAAAATGTACTTGTTGTAGTTTTAAAGCTCTGTCGTGTAACCCTGCCTTAATATCATTATGAATTGGATCGAAATACCCCCTAGGGCCCCTGAAAAAATAAAGGCGCTAAGTGAATCGCTTGGTATTTCTAACGTATTGTCCCGTCTTTTAATTCAAAGAGGCGTGTCAGATTTCAATGCTGCTAAAACTTTTTTTAGACCCGAAATGTCTCAGCTCCATCCCCCCAATCTCATGAAGGATATGGAGCTAGCTGTTGCTAGAATCATACTTGCCATGGAACGTGAAGAGGCTATTTTAGTCTATGGAGATTACGACGTAGATGGTACTACAGCAGTAGCATTAGTAGCCGATTTTTTACAACAGTACTACCATAAAGTAGCCACATATATACCAGATCGTTACAGCGAGGGTTATGGCGTATCTTATCAAGGCATAGATTTCGCAAGTGAAAACGACATAGGGCTTATTATTGCATTAGACTGCGGAGTAAAAGCCATAGATAAAGTAGCTTACGCCAAAGAAAAAGGAATCGATTTTATTATTTGTGACCATCACACGCCTGGCGCTATTCTGCCAGATGCTGTAGCCGTGTTAGACCCCAAAAGATCAGATTGTAATTATCCCTATAAAGAGCTTTGTGGCTGCGGCATAGGTTTTAAACTTATACAAGCCATTTCCATGGCTTTGGAAGCTCCAGAAGAAGTAGTTTATCCTTATTTAGACCTAGTAGCTACTGCCATTGGAGCAGATATTGTGCCTCTAAATGGAGAAAACCGAACCTTAGCCTATTTAGGTTTAGCGCAGATTAACAGCCATCCAAGACCAGGATTTAAAGCCTTTTTAGAGACATTTAAGAAACCTGTAGTGACCCTCACCGACCTTAATTTTACGGTCTCTCCAAGAATAAATGCTGCAGGCAGGATGGTTCACGGTGCACATGCTGTTGCCTTATTACAAACAAAAGACATGGCACAAGCCAAGCAAATGGCCGCAGCTATTGAGGACAATAACACAGAGAGAAGAAGTTTAGATCAGCATATCACAGAAAACGCTTTGAAACAGATTGCTGGAGATTTGGAAACCACCAATGCTAGCACGGTAGTTTACCAGCCAGATTGGCACAAAGGTGTGATAGGAATTGTAGCCTCTAGGCTCATTGAAACCCATTATAGACCCACCCTTGTTTTTACCAAAAGTGGTTATGTATTGGCGGGTTCAGCAAGATCTATTAAAGGATACGATGTATATAAAGCCATTGAAGCCTGCAGTGAACACCTCATTCAATTTGGGGGACATATGTACGCTGCTGGCCTAACTTTAGCTCCAGAAAAATACGAGGATTTTAAAAATGCCTTTGAAAGCTACGTGTCCAGTACTTTAGACCCTGATTTAAAAATTCCTCAAATTAGTATAGATAGCCCGCTGTCCTTTTCAGAGATTAGCCCTAAATTTATTAGAATCTTAAAGCAAATGGCTCCTTTTGGTCCTGAAAATCCCATTCCGGTATTTAAAGCCACAGGCGTTTATGACACAGGCTATGCAAAAGTAATTGGGGCAGATCAGACCCATCTCAAGGGAACACTTACCCAAGATGGAGGGGTAAAAATTAATTTTGTGGCCTTTAAAAAGGCCGATGCCTTAGCCCTGCTCACCCACCAAAAAAAGGTTGATATTGTCTTCAATATATCTGAAAATTTTTGGCAAGGGCAAACTACCATTCAATTACAATTATTGGACATTAAACCTCACCAAGGCTAGTACCTCTTTATTGGGCAGTTTGGAGCGTCAAAGAGGTTCCGTCATAAACTCCATAGGTGTAGTGGGAGATCCAATCTCCGGTATTTATGTAGGTTGCATTTTCTGCAACAGTGATCTCTAAGGGTAAATGCCTGTGCCCAAAAACAAAATAGTCGTAGTGTTTTTGTGTAAGTTTTCTTTTGGCATACTGTACCAGCCACTCGCCTTCTTCTCCGAGAAAAACCACGTCTTCTTCTCCAGAGATGAGCTTATTTTTAACCGAGAGGTAGTGACCTAAAGAAACACCAATATCTGGATGAAGCCATTTGAAAAACCATTTAGCCAACGGATGGGTAAATACTTTTTTCATTCTTTTGAAACCCTTGTCTCCAGGCCCCAAACCATCTCCATGACCAATTAAAAAAGTTTTATGATCAATCATAAACTCTTGGGGTTTGTGGAATACTTGAATGCCTAATTCATCTTCAAAGTACCCATGCATCCATAAATCATGATTTCCCACAAAGTAATATATAGGGATTCCAGCGTCTGAAAGTTCTGCTAGTTTTCCAAATGTTCGGGTAAACCCTTTGGGAACAACAGTCTTGTATTCAAACCAAAAATCAAAAAGATCTCCTAAAAGAAAAATGGCAGCAGCAGAGTCTTTAATAGTATCTAGCCAAGAAACAAACTTCTTTTCCCTAGGCAAACTTTCCGCTGCACTTGGTGCTCCGAGGTGATTGTCACTGGCAAAATAAATTTTTTTGCCTTCTGTAAGGGATATTTCTTGTATCATAAAGCCTAAAGATAGTAAACAGCTAGTTATCTGAGGCAAACCATTCTGCAAAGGAACTGTCTGTCTCTTGAAGTTTCAAAGAGAACAAAGCAATATTTTTTGGCAACCTAGCTTTAATTTTATCTGCAAAATCCAGCACCATGTTTTCTGAGGTTGGCTGGTAGTCTGCCAAAATAACAGCGTGCCCTCTGTTTGTTAATTCTTTTGCTAACTCAATATGAGGCGTGTTTTTGTTAAATACTGTGGCGTGGTCAAATACATCTACTACTTCTTCTTTGACAATTTTTTTCAGGTCAGAAAAGTCAATCACCATTCCGAGTTTTACAGCGCCTTTTTCTTCTATAGGACTTCCAATGACTGTCACAGACAGTTTATAGCTGTGGCCATGAACATTTCTGCATTTTCCGTCGTAGCCAAATAAGGCGTGGCCAGTTTCAAAACTAAACTGTTTGGTAATTCTAATTTTGCTCATGAGAAAAGTTTAAGTTACAAAGGTATTCTTTTTGCAAAACCAACGCTTAATTGAATTACATTTATCCGTTCTTTTAAATATTGTAAGTGGCTGAATTGTACCGCGAAATGGATTTCGAATTAGACCCTTTGTTCGAAACCATTATTTCAGATTTAATGACCCAAGACTATAGTATTGTGGATCATTTTATAGACCCTAAAACGGTTTCTTTATTGAGGCATTCTCTCTTGGCACACTTTGAGGAGGATCGCTTTAAAAAAGCCGCTATTGGAAGTAAAACCAATGAAGTCATAGCGGCAGCTATACGAGGGGACTATATTTTATGGATAGATGAAAGGATTCAGACCCATGTAGAGAATTTGTTCTTTAAAAGATTAAATGATTTGGTGGCCTATTTGAATAGGACCTGTTTTCTAGGTATACTTCAGACAGAATTCCATTATGCACTGTACCCCCCCGGCACTGGATATAAAAGGCATTTAGACAGCTTTCAAAATGATCACAAAAGAAAACTTTCTATTGCATTTTATTTAAATCCAGAAGACTGGACGGAAACAGACGGTGGCGCGCTAGCCCTTTATATAAAGGGTGCCGGTGAGGAGCAAACCGTACTAGTGCCGCCTGTAGGAGGTAGAATGGTTATTTTTGAAAGCCAAAAAATTCCTCACGAAGTATTAAAAGCAAACAGAGATAGGCTTAGTATTACCGGATGGCTGAAAACGAGTTAATTATTTTCGCTTAAACTTTTTGTTATTCCTGAATTTATTAAAAAAATATATCACGCCTACCACTAAAGCCAGCACCGCGAATAGAAAGTTTTGATTCATGGCATTATTTTATAAATGTTTTAAATGCAGCCTGCGCTTCTTCTGTTAAAGCGAGTGCAGCTGTTTCTGCAGCATTGGCGTCTAATAAGTCACTCCAATGATCGGTGCCTTGCCAAGCCGTTTTTTTTATTTGATACAGGGCTTCTTTACTGTATTGGGTTAGAGCTAAAACCCATGTATTTGTCTCTGTATTTAAGTTTTCATGATTTTGTACAAGCTTGTTAAATAAACCGCTTTCTTTTCCCCATTGTGCCCGCTTCCATTGGGTTGGTTCAAGACTTAAATTAGTGAAATTACTCACCCCAATTTTTCGAATGACCGCTGGAGCAATCACCAAAGGTCCAATCCCAATAAATAATTCCGAAAGTCTTATTTCGCTATTGGGACCAGCAATCACATAGTCACTAGCAGCAATAATTCCAAGACCTCCTCCCACGGCTTTTCCTTGAACTTTGGTTACGATTATTTTAGGAGACACCTTCATTTCGAGTATTAAACGGCCAAATCCTTTGAAAAATTCCGTGGCAGTTTTCAGGTCTTTTAACTCAGATAAATGGGTTATAGATGCACCTGCACAAAAAGCTTTTTCTCCTCCAGACTGCAGTAATATTAGCTTAACCGCGGAATGCTTTGTAAGGTTTTTTATGCTGTCTGCCATTTCCACTAACATTTCCGGATCGCAGGAATTACTTGCTGGATGCTCGAAAGTTATGGTGGCAATGGCATTTTCTATTTGAGTGTGAACGGTCCCTTTCATAATTATTTTTAAATGTAGGTGTTTTGTTTTAGGGGTAAAAATTTTCTTCGGAATTTCCAGATTAAGGCAACCCCTCTTGCCACCATCCAACAACCAAAAGCCACCCATATTCCCTTTAGCCCCCAATTCATTTTATTGCTCCAGAAAACCAAAGGCACAAAGACGCCAAAAGAAGTGAGTAAGAGTACATTTCTCAAGAACCTCATCTCTCCCAAGCCCTTAAACATACCGTCTAAAACAAACGCAATACCATTGGTAGGTAAGCAAATTAACAAAATGAAAAACACCTCTTCAAAAGCTAATAAAGTCGCTTTGTTTTCGGAAAATAGCCCCCCTATATTATCGTAAAACAAGGTTCCAAACAACAATAAAATACTCCCCATCACAAAACCAAAAAAGGCCACTTTTTTTGCTAATTCCCACAACAGGGTATAATTTTTGGCGCCTAATAACTTGCCCCCTATACTATTTCCTGCGGTGCCATATCCCTCTATAAAGAAGGCGGAAAATAACCAAAGATTAAGCAATATGGTGTGGGCGCCAATAATAGTAGTACCCATAGCCGTAGCTTCTCTAACGGACAAAATAAGTGCAGTGTTTAATGCCAAAGAGCGCACAAAGAGATTGGCACTCATACCAATAATATTTTTTAATTCAGGATGAATAGGCCCTTTGACAATGAGCGGGAAATCTGTCTTTAGGAAAAGCAAGCTTAAGGCAAATACAGCCATTACTATTTGTGCAATAAGACTGGCCCAGGCAGCTCCTTCTAAAAACATAGGCTCCATAAATCCCTCTATGCCGTAAACTAAAATAAAGTCTAATCCAATATTTAAAAAGGCTCCTGTTAGCGCTACAGCCATAGGCCATAAAGTGTTTTGTAACCCTCTAAAGACACCAAAAACACCAAATGTGAAAAGGGTTAATGGAAATCCCCAGATTCTAATACTAAAGTATTGCTCACACATTTCAAGCAAAGGACCGGAAGCATTCAATAGTGTAAATATCTCCGTTTTAAAAATCATACTAATAACAAGCACTAAAAGACTGATGGAAACATTAACATACATGGCTTGCATGGGTAAGGCCTTAATCCCGTCTAAATTATCTTTTCCTAGGTATTGAGAGACCAATGCTGAAATAGCGCTTTGGGTTTGCCCCAGAACCCAAACGAGCATAGAAAGAAAGGAACCTACTATTCCCGCAGCCGCCAATGCTTGAGCACCTTGGATAGGTATATTTCCCACGATAGCGGTATCTGTTAAAGATAAAAAGGGTTCTGCTACACCTGCAATAGTTGCGGGAATGGCCAAGCGATGAATTCTTTTGAGGGGGGGTTCTGTATTATGTGTCACTTTGTATGTCATGAAATGGGCAGCTCAAAACAATGAAAAGGGGCTTTGCTCTTTACAGGAAAATAAATATCTCCTAGCCTTGAATAGCCTCTCTTGGTGTAGAAAGCCACATTTTTCTCATTTAAACTAAAAGTGTCTAGACGCACTGATTGAAAGCCTTCTTTTTTCGCTTTATTTTCTGCAAAATCCATGAGTGCTTTGGCGTATCCTTTGCCTTGGGCAATTGGGTGCACACAAAGCCTGTGGATATACATATTTTTCCCTGTAGGGCACTTCCATTGAATAGCTTCGTAAAAAGAATCTTTAAGATCACTTATGACAATAGCTCCTAGCACCTTTTCCTCTTTTTCAAAAACATATAATTCTTCGCGATCTAAATCTTTCTGAAATGCATCTAAACTAGGGTATTGTTCGTTCCATTGAAATATACCATTTGCTGTCATATGTCTCGCGCATGATTGGGTGACTTCTAAAATGAACGGCAGGTCTTTTGCTTTTGCTGGTCTAATCATATATTAGGGGGTCAAATCTTATAGGTATATTATTAATCACAAATTTATAGTATATTCATGGTAGTTTAATACCTAATTCTAAATATACCTAACATCTCTTTATGAATCATATTCTTGTTCCCATAGGAAGTAGTCCAGACATTCACGAAACCCTCCAATATGCGGTAGATTTTGCAACCCCATTACAATCTAAAATATTTGTGATGGAGGTATTTAATGCCCCTTCTGCTCCAGGAACACTGGTGAATGTTTCTGAAAAAGTAGCCCAGCAAAACAAAGCACATTTGCTGGAAGTTATAAGCAAAGTAGACTCAAAAGGTTTAGAGATTAAAATAGTCACATACAACGGAAGTGTGGTTGAGGGCGTTAAAGCAATTGACAAAGAGCTGGGGATAGACCTAATCATCATGGCCCCTAGAAACAATGATATACAAGATATTTACTATTTGGGCCCTACCTCCGGAAGTATTATTAAAAAAACCAATATTCCTACTTTGATTGTACCTAAAAAGGCAATATTCAAACCGTTTAAAAATATACTAACTGCTTTTAAATCGGGTATTCTAAAGAGAAATAGAATTTTAACGCCTCTTTTGGATATTCAAAAAAATCACCAATCAAAGGTGTCTCTTTTATTGGTTAAAACCCCTGGGTATACAGACGCAGATTTAAAAATAAACACCGCTCTAATGGACATGAGCAGTCAGGTAAATATGACTCAAAATGCCACAACTTATCTGGGCGTTTTAGAGCATTTTAGAGACCAAAAACCGGATCTTTTGTGTGTTTTTAGAAGAAAAAGAGGTTTTTTCTCCAATTTATTGGAAAAAAGCACCATTCTCAAATCTGAATTTCACGTCTCTATTCCTGTATTGGTGTTAAGTGTGAAAAAGGATTGATTTTTTTGCACAAATTAAAGGTTTGAGATTATAAAAAAAAGTAGTTTCTTTGCTTCGCCTTGGGGGATTAGCTCAGTTGGCTAGAGCGCTTGCCTGGCAGGCAAGAGGCCAGCGGTTCGAATCCGCTATTCTCCACTAAATAAGCATTAGCTTTGGCCTTAAAAAGTAAACCTTCACAGCAATGTGAGGGTTTTTTTAAACCCTAAACTTTCTTCTCCACAAAAGGGTTCTCTATATTAAAGAGCTCTTGGACTACCTCAATAAGTACTTCTTTAAATTCGCTGCAAGCAACTTCATCTACAATGTTTTTGTCTGAGGATTTAAGACTGTCTTCTAAAAACATATAGCCATCTTGTTTGTTTTTAAAACTATATATTCCTGTTTTTACGGGTCTTTTTCCGTGCTCATTCATATATAATGCAGCATAAGAAAGTAGCTGAAAAATTTTCGCTTTCTCCGGGCTGTCCTTTAAACCGTCCCAGTCCTTGAGTTTTAATTCAGTGGGCTTCACCGCACCCGTTTTAAAATCAATAATATGTGTTACTCCATTTCTTTTGTCTACCCGGTCTAAACTCCCTTTGAATAAAACACCTTGAGAAACACCTGGAATTTGTAGGGTCATTTGGTATTCTTTCTCTAGGCTTTCAATATAGATTTCTTCTTTTTTAGCACATGCTTGGTCATAGTCCAGGAAATCTTTGAGATATTGAAGCAGTACAGAAAAAGCGATGAGGTTTTTCCCTTTCAGTGATTGAGTAGGGCTGTGGTGTTTTTCAAAAAAATGGGCTAGGGTATTGGGTAGTTGGGTATTAATTTCCTTAAAGTGGTTTTCAGTCAATATTTGACCAATACAAGGGGTGTAAAGTGCTTCTAAACTATCGTGAACAATAGTTCCAAAGGTGTTGTAGGCGATGAGTTCTTCTAGAATTTCTGGATCTTTTAGTTTTAAAATGTATCGTTTATAAAAATCTATGGGGTTCCTTATATAAGTATTTAACGCCGAGGGGGAAAAGCCGCTTTTTGCTTTCTCTAGTAATTTTTCAATAACGCTTGGGTCTTTTTCAACCTCCATTAGTGTAGGCGTAACAGCATCTAAAACAGGCATGGCCAATTGGTGCACCACCTGAACTTTGTCTATTCCTTGTGTTTTTAATTGATGTATGAACCTACTAGGCTCTCCTCCCTCCAATACATCTGTTGCCGTGTTGTAAAGCAAGTAGACGTTTTTTGCCCTTTGCAGTAATCTGTAAAAATGGTAGGCATACACCGCATCTTTCTCTTTGAAACTAGGCAATCCAAAGGTCCTTTTTAAGGAAAGCGGTATGTATGAATTACTAGATTTTCCTCCAGGAAGAATTCCTTCGTTTACATGAGAGATAATAACCGTTTCAAAATCCAGGTTTCTACTCTCCAACATACCCATTAATTGAAGGCCCTCTAAGGCGTCTCCACTAAAAGAGAGCCTTTTTTTAGAAATGGTTTCTAGATAAATTTTCTTTAACCCTGATAGGTTGTCAATGAAAGGGAAATCAGTTAACTGCAGACTTAGACCTTCAAAAATTTCTCTAAAATATAAGACTTCAGAGCTTATTTGAGGTAGTTTGTTTTTTTCTGAGAAATTGAACAGCACATTAAGTAGCGCTTTAAACCTTGCAACAAAAGCGACAGGATCATGGGCTTTGTCTTTAAAAAGGAGGCTTATTTCTACCTCACTTTTTTCAAAGTAGGCCTTGATATAATCCGTATTTAAGCTTGAAATATTTTGTTTCTGGCAGTGGTGAACAAATGTTTTAACAGCATTGTATTGGTTCGCTTCTACTAAAGGCTTTATATAGGGATGGGTCAAAACATCCTGAACTTGTTGAATATGCCAACCCTTAGAATGATTGCTGGTGTGTAAATCAAAAAAGCGCGCTACCAATGCGGCCATAGAAACTCCAGACAAAGGTGCTCCCATGGTAATATTGGCTTTTAGCCCAGTAGGGATGGCGTGAATGGCAGGGTTTAATAGTTCCTCATCTCCTAAAACAATAGCTGTTTTTAACACTTGTTCTTGGGGTAAATCGTTTAAAATCTCTCCAATCAATTGTGCTTGGGACACACTTTTTGGCACACCGTATATAGTAATTTTCTTCTCTGTTGACAGGTATTCATGAGAAATCCCTTCGGGGGTATTTTCTTTAAAATAAGGCCATTTTTTCAAGTGCTGCCTCATAAAATAACCCGCCTCATGGAGGAGGTTCTCTAAGAAGTACTGGTCTAAGTCCCAATAAATTGCCCCCCTTTTTTCGGATAAGATGTATTGTATAATGTCAGATTCAGAGGTGTTTAAAGCATTAAAACCAATGAAATAAAACTTTGTGTTTGGTGCATCTTTTAAAAATTGGGCAATATTTTCTTTTGCTTTTTTATACAATAAGCCTTGGTGCCCAATATCTTGGGCCAACATTTTTTCAGTAAAACGCTCGTAGAGTTCTGGAAGTATTTCCCAAAATTTTAAATACGCTTGAACCATCTCTGTCTTGTCTTCTTCAAGGGCCCAATGAGACACTTCTTGTAGGTTTTGGATGTGTGTGTATAGTTTTTTAGCGACTACACCGTAGCGGTCTATTTCGTTAAAGTCTTGAAGTATGGTAGTGCCCCAACCTATAAAGCTTGAAAAAGATTCTTTCTCTTTTATATCGGTCTCTAAATAACTTTCGTAGAGTAGGCAAAGGGCGGTTTCAGTACTTGCCGGTTCAATGATCGCAAGCTTACCAATAAATGCCTCTATACTCAGAAATTCGGGGGCAAATATGGTTTTTGAATTGTTTTTTTTGAGGTAGTTTGCCGCAAATACTCCTGCCCTTTTACTAGGAAATACCCAAATAGTATTAGAAAAATCAGGGTTTTCTTGAATTATTTTATCTGTAATTTGTGCTAGAAAAGGAATCATTGAACCAAGGGCTTAGCTTTTTTAAAAATATAAAAAGCGCCGTTAAAACGGCGCTCTTTAAAAACTTTATTTATCAATGAATTAGTCTACCACAACTTCTACCCTTCTATTGAGCTTCCTTCCCGCCCTATTGACGTTAGTGGCTATTGGTTTTGTTTCTCCGTAGCCTACCACTTGAAACCGATTGGCAGCAATGCCTTTATTGACCATATAATCAACAATAGACTGAGCCCTTTCTTCGGAAAGCTTTTGATTAAAAGCTTTAGTTCCTCTGCTGTCTGCATGGCCAGAAACGGTAAATGTTGCTTCAGGATATTCTTTGACAATTTCTAGAATGTTGTTCAAGGCAGGATAAGATTCTTCTAAAATCTCTGCTTTTTCCAAGACAAACAAAATGGTCTTTGAATAGTCGTCTAATTGCTTCTGTACCGCTGGACAGCCATTGTTTTCAGGAAGCCCTGCTACTTCTGGACATTTGTCCTGGGCGTCTTTTATACCGTCTCCATCGGTGTCAGGACAACCGTTAAAAGCCAATATTCCCGGAGTATTTGGACATTGGTCTTTGGGATCTATCACCCCGTCTCCGTCACTGTCTGCACAGCCATTAAACTCCGGCAGTCCAGGGGTATTTGGACATTGGTCTTTGGAATCGATAATACCGTCTCCATCGCTATCTGGACAGCCATTAAACTGAGCTAAGCCAGCAACATCAGGACATTCGTCTTGGTTGTCATAAACACCGTCCTTATCTCTGTCAGAACCACCTCCTTTTAAGGAAATACCAAAACTGTGTTGAATGTGGGCCACTCCTGAAATATTTTTTGTGTGCTTGTACACACTTTCATAGCTTAATCCAATAAAGTCATTGAACCAGTAATTTAATCCAAGTCCAACATTAGCCGTTGCTGAAGAATTTTCTTCCATCCAATAATGACCAAGGCCTGCAGATACAAAAGGGTCTATTTTAGTATTATCTAGAAAGGCATATTGCACGCTAGCATCTAAGGCATAATACATTTTATTGGCTGGGGTATTACCCAAGGTAGTTATTTTATTTAAGGACCCCCTAAGTCCAACGGAAAATCCGTTGTCCAAATACATGGATCCAGATACAAAGTTAGCTGCAGCCATTAAATTCCAATGGTCTTTCACATTAAAAAATTCCTCGAATAGCCTTCCTGTTTCGAATGGATTTACCGCGTTTGTTGGAAATGCATCTATAGCATTGGTTCCCACAGTAATTTTAAAAGGATTGTTTTGGTCTTGGGCTTGAAGACTTAAGGAAAATAGTCCCAAAAAACCCATTACGAGATAGATGAAATTTTTGCGCATAAGGTTATTTTTTAGATTCATATGCTAAGATATAAAAAACGGCTAAACAGGCACAATAGCTGCAGTTTAACGGTAATTCATGACCTTTAAACGATTCCTAGCTGTTTACCCACCTTCTCAAAGGCCTTAAGAGCCTGGTCTAAGTCTGATTGACTGAGCGCTGCAGAGAGCTGCACCCTGATCCTCGCTTTTCCTTTGGGAACAACAGGATAAAAGAATCCAATCACATAAACCCCTTCTTTTAAAAGTTCTGAAGCCATTTTCTGAGCCAAAGGAGCGTCGTAAAGCATAATAGGAACAATAGCGGAGTCACCATCTACTATGTCAAAACCAAGGGCTTTAATTCCTTTTTTAAAATAATGGGTATTGGCCTCTAGTTGGTCTCTGAAAGAAGTGTCTTTCTCAATAATATCAAACACTTTAATTGATGCCCCCACAATAGCTGGGGCCAAAGAGTTTGAAAATAAATAAGGTCTTGATCTTTGGCGGAGCATTTCAATGATTTCTTTTTTACCAGTGGTGTATCCGCCCATGGCTCCACCAAGGGCTTTTCCAAGGGTTCCAGTAATAATATCTACCCTTCCCATCACGCCTTTTGCTTCGAGAGACCCCCTACCGGTAGCCCCTAAAAATCCAGCAGCATGACACTCATCTACCATAACCAGTGCATTGTAATGGTCTGCTAAATCACAAATTTGGTCCAATGGCGCGACCAAGCCGTCCATGGAAAACACCCCATCTGTTACGATAATTTTAAACCTAGCACCGTCTTCTTGAGCTTGCTTTAATTGGGCTTCTAAGTCTGTCATATCACTATTGGAATAGCGGTATCTTTTGGCCTTACAGAGCCTTACTCCGTCAATGATTGAGGCGTGGTTTAAAGCGTCTGAAATAATAGCATCTTCTGGGCCAAATAATGGCTCAAATAAGCCCCCGTTTGCATCAAATGCTGCAGCGTATAAAATGGTGTCTTCCGTTTGGTAAAAGGAAGCTATCTTTTGTTCTAATGTTTTGTGAATATCTTGGGTGCCGCAAATAAATCTTACAGAAGACATTCCAAATCCATGAGTATCCAAGGTGTCTTTGGCGGCTTTAATTACCTCAGGGTGTGCAGAAAGCCCCAAGTAGTTATTAGAGCAAAGGTTAATCACCTGAGCCCCATTGGTGAGCGCAACATCTGCCCCTTGGGGCCCGCTTATGACACGTTCACTCTTAAATAAACCATCTTTTTTTATTTGTTCTAGCTCTTCTGCCAGGAATGAACCTATCTCTTTATACATGACAGCTGTTTTAATTTTATACAAATATAGGCAGCACATTCGCACCGTCTACGTAGACTAAGATTTTATTTTCTACCTCGTATCCCATCTCTTCTAAAAGAGTACCGTAGCTTTTTATTTGAACCTGATCTTCTTCTTTCTCAACACCTGTTTTATAGTCAATCACGGTCACCTTATTTTCATTAAAGACCAATCGATCTGGTCTTACCACGGAACCATTTTGGGTAAAAATATCTTTTTCATTATAGGCACTAAGTCCTTTTTGGTAATATTTCTCCAGGTTCTCATGAGATATTATTCCAAGGGCTTGGATTTTAAGCATTTCAAGGTCTGAGGAGGGGTAAGCCTTTAAGGTTTTTTCAAGTGACTTTTCCAAGGGATAAACATCCATTTGCTCTAATAAATAATGTAGTTGCTGGCCCAAATTTTGCGCTTGTAATACTTTTTCTGAGACCAAAGTATCCTTGTGCAGGAGTAAGGCATAACGTTGCTGGGTATTTTCATTGTATTGAAAGACTATGGCTTTAGGCTCGTTTTCATGAGCGGCGTTTGTTTCTTCTAGCATTTTAAAGTCTCCAAAGGTATAGCAATGCTTTTGTGTAGACCATTCCCCCTGAACCATGAGGTAATCTATTAATAATCCAGCGTATTGGTTTGTATTCACTTTTCCATCTTTGTTAATAGCCATACCACCAATCACAAAAAGTGCCTGAGAAGCTCTTGTTAAGGCTACATACAATATGTTGAGCGCGTCTAGAACCAAGCGTTCATCTTCTTCTTGAATGAATTGTTTAGCCACTGCATTGTATTGTGCCACTGTATCATTTTTTGTCAGAAGTAGGTATTCAAATCCATTAAATTCTTCCTTTGGAACAGGCAGCCAAAAAGTAGGATTGCGTTCCTCTTTTAAAGGCGTTTCTGCAAATGGAAAAATGACTACTGGGAACTCAAGTCCTTTTGCCTTATGGACGGTGAGTATTTGAATGGCGTTTAAGCCATCTGGCGCTGAAATACTCAACTGCGATTTTTTCTGTTCCCAATACTGAAGGAATACGTTTGGACCAGCTCCTTCTTTAAGGCCTACTTCCGACACAATGTCTAAAAAGAATTGTAGGTAAGCGTCTTTTCCATTGGTCAATGAAAAAGCGCCCATGGCCATTAGGCAGAAATCATATAAAGAAGCAGTATGGAGGGCTTGGGGATTAAATCCAAATTCCGATTTAAAAAAGGACAAAGCATCTTCTAGAGAGGTCTTAATATACTGATGTACAGAAATTTTATTTTGTTTCTGAGCCAGATATGCCAGTAATGGATAGGCTTGAAAAGGGGTGGTTTCTTCGTAAACAAAGTGAATTAATTGGACTAGAAAACGCACTTTAGGGTGGTTGTCTAAAAGCAAGGACTCAGAAGAAATCACAGGAATTTGTTTTTCTATCAAGTACTGAGCGAGGAGCACCCCGTGTTTTTTCTTGCGGGTTAAAAGACAAACATCCCCATAAGAAAAACCTTTTTCTATGGAAGCATTTATGGCCTCCAACACCTTCTCGCAATACTGCGTTTCCTTTTCAGGACTGTCTTCAATGAATTCTAAGGACACAAAACCACCACTTTCTTTACGGGGCTTTTGGTGACTGCTATCTCGGTATAAGGCCGCAAAATTTTCTCTTTCTAAATAGTTTGCGGTATAATTAAAGAAGCGGTTGTTGAATTCCACTATTTCAAAGTGACTCCTAAAATTATTAGGGAGATGAATCACCTTTGGGCTGGCGGCAGGGAAGGCTTTATTTTCATAGAGATCTATAAATTGTTCTGCGTTTCCACCACGCCATCTATAGATAGATTGCTTGGCGTCCCCAACTAAAAGCAGGGAGCCTCTTTGCCCTTTTTCATCTTCTGAGACCACGGCATTTTCCAGTAGTGGTTTTAGGTTGTCCCATTGTAGTGTGGAGGTGTCTTGAAATTCATCTATAAAAAAATGGCTGTATTGTTCTCCCATTCTCTCGTATATAAAAGGGACAGATTGGTTTTTTATAGCGCCTTGTATTTTTTTATTGAATTCAGATATGGGTAGTATTTCTTGGGCTTCACAATAGCTTTTTACTTGGTATTGCAAGGCATTTATAAGTCTTAGGGACAGTAAGTGCTTGTGGGCATTAAGGTAAAAATATTGAAGGGTCATGGCAGACAAGATAACCTTCATAAAACCATTTAATTGCGGCTGAATATTTAGAATAGTCTCTTGGGCTTCTACAGGAGTTTTGCCGGTGAACAATTTGGTGTCTTCAAATTCTTGAATCCATTTGGCAGAGGTGTTTGGAAGCCCACCACCAATAATTTTATCTATAAATTTCGGTAGGGATTGTCTGCTGAAATCCGTGGGGATTAAACCACTTTCAGACAGCAGGGTCTTCATACTTTTAGCCGCCTCAGTGAAAAGCGATTTACTTTGAGAAGCCTTAGATTTGAGTGTTTTTTTTAGGTTTTCAAAATCCGATAATTTCTTAGTTGATAGGTGCTCTAAGGCATGAATATGCTGATCTGAAAAAAGTAGTTTCCCTATATTTTTGAGATCAAAACTCAAGTCCCAACTCTTGTCTTCTGCGATTTTTTCCAGGGCATATGCCACTAAAATTTCTGTTAATGCTGCGTCATTTCCCGCCCGATCAATCAGGGCGTTTACACCTTCAGAGAGTACCAGATCTGTATCTAATTGTACCTCAAAATTTTGCGGAAGTTTAAGGTCTTTTGCAAAAGTTCTAATTAGGCGGTGGTTGAATTTATCTATAGTAGACACCTCAAAAAAAGCGTAATTGTGCAGCAGTTGCATCAGGACTTTTTTGGATTTTTTTTGAAGCGCTTCTCCTGAATATTCCAGTTCTTTAGCTACCTCTGAAAAAAGAGTGCTGCTTTTTTTTGGGCAGGGTAGGGAAGAAAAATCTGTTAAAGCCGTCAGAATTCTTTCTTTCATTTCGTTTACCGCTTTATTGGTAAACGTCAAGGCAAGAATGTGGCCAAAGTTGGTTGGATTCTCAGGAGACAAAATAAGCTTTAAATACACTTTAGTAAGCGTGTATGTTTTTCCAGACCCTGCAGATGCGTTATAAATCAGAAAGTTGTCTTTCACCCTCTTTTTTTATGCAAAATACACATATTTGCGCCTTCTTTTTCATTTTTAGGGCCTTTTCCAAAGACTTATTGTAAATTTGATACGCAATAAACCCTAAAAAAAATATTATGGCTTTTGAATTACCTCAATTAGATTATGCTCATGACGCATTAGAACCACATGTAGATGCTCGTACTATGGAAATTCACCATGGTAAGCATCATCAAGGATACACAAATAATTTAAACGCTGCTATTGCTGGCACAGCAATGGATAGTGCTTCTATTGAAGAAATACTTGCAGGCTTAGACCTCAATAATGGGGCGGTTAGAAATAATGGGGGTGGTTTTTACAACCACAACCTTTTTTGGAAGTCTATGTCACCGAATGGCGGAGGTGCTCCAAGTGGAGATTTAGCTACTGCAATTGACGCTTCTTTTGGGTCTTTTGACGCTTTTAAAGAAACGTTCTCTAAAGCTGCAGCGACCAGATTTGGTTCTGGTTGGGCTTGGCTTTGTGTTCACAAAGGTGGAAAATTAGAAGTGTGCTCAACACCAAACCAAGACAACCCACTTATGCCGGGCATTGGATGTGGTGGTTTCCCTATCTTAGGATTAGACGTATGGGAGCATGCCTATTACCTCAATTATCAAAACAGAAGACCTGATTATGTCAATGCATTTTTTAATGTAATTAACTGGTCTAATGTTACTGCTTTGTTCGAAGCGAACAAATAATTTAATAGCAGTCTTTATGGATTGCATTTAGTCTTTAACAGGCATTTATTTAAAAAGGGCGTGGTTCTTCAGAACCACGCCCTTTTTTATATAAGAAAAGGCAGTGCAAGCACTACCTTTTCTCTCCCAAATCTTACCATAAACTTAACCTACTTATGCTATGGTATGCGACAAAAATAGATGAATTATTTATATAGGTCCTTATAAATAAGTTTCTTTTTTAAGAATTTATAAATAACTTTCTAGAGAAGTTGTTTATATCTATTTTTTGAAATGCTATTATGGGTAATTAATTAAAACGGCCAAAAAGTTATTACTTCCTCTGGTTAAAGCGTCCCAGTTAAAGTATAAAAAAGGCGGACAATTGTCCGCCTTTTTCCCCAAATCTTACCAAGAACGTAACCTAATTGTGTTTATGGTTTCATAAATGTAGGAGGTATTTATACATAAAAAAAATAAAATCGATGATCTACATGTTTTATCGATTAACGACACTTTTTTTAACATTTGCTTAAATTTTGGCTCTTATTTTGGTCTTTTAAAGGGCTTATTGTAGATAATTTTTAATAGGCCCTCTCGTTTTTGCCTTCAAAAAAGTTTACAAACGCCCTGTTTACTACTCTGTTCCCTCCAGGGGTTGGATAGTCTCCTGTGAAATACCAGTCTCCTAAGTTTTCAGGACAGGCCAAATGAAGGTTTTCTATAGTTTGGTATACAATATCTACCTCCGCTTTTATTTCTGGACCTGTGAGTAATTGGCCAATCTTGTGAGAGATTTCATCTACGGTGAAAGGCGCGTAAAATTCAGTGACATAGTTTACGACATCGGCGTCTTTAGACGCCAACTGAGCTACACATTTCTTATAAATATTTTCTACCACATTCATGGTGTTGCGCTCTTTGTGAAGAGCAAGGGCTGCCCTAAAGGCTATAAAGTCTTCTAATTTTGCCATGTCTATTCCATAGCAATCTGGATAGCGTATTTGTGGCGCAGAAGAGACCACGACTATTTTCTTAGGCCCTAAACGATCTAGTATTTTTAAAATACTTTTCTCCAAGGTAGTTCCCCTAACAATGGAGTCGTCTATGATCACTAGATTGTCTGTTTGTTTTACCGAGCCATAAGTGACGTCGTATACATGAGCCACTAGGTCGTCCCTCCCGGAGTCTTGTGTAATAAAGGTTCTTAATTTGGCATCTTTTATAGCCACCTTTTCAATACGCGGTCTTACTTCTAAGATTTCGTGAAGTTCTGTTGAGGTTATATCCCTTCCGATGGCTAGTATTTGTGCTTCTTTCTCTCTATTCATATGGTTTTGTGCTTCACGTACCATACCGAAGAATGAGGTTTCTGCTGTATTGGGGATATAAGAAAATACGGTGTTTTTAATATCTCCTTTTATACTGTCTAAAATTTGTGGGAAAAGGTATTTTCCAAGGGCTTTGCGTTCTTGGTAAATTTCTTTGTCACTCCCTCTGGAGAAATAAATACGTTCAAAGGAACAAGCCTTGCGTTCTAAGGGCTCTAAGATTTGCTTAATATTCATCTCGCCATTCTTTTTAACGAGAATGGCACTTCCGGGATCTAATTCTTTTACTTCTTCAAAGGGTACATTGAATACTGTTTGAATGGCAGGGCGTTCTGAGGCTACCACGACTACTTCTTCGTCTGCGTAGTAATAAGCAGGTCTAATTCCCGCAGGGTCTCTGAGAACAAAAGCGTCTCCATGGCCTATTAATCCAGCCATAGCGTAACCTCCGTCAAAGTTTTTAGAGGCTTTTTTGAGTATTTTACCCACATTCAGGCGCTCGGCAATAATTGCAGATGCTTCCATCTTGGTGTAGCCTTCTTTTTTAATTTGTTTGTATAATTTGGCTACGGCGTCGTCCAGGAAATGACCAATTTTTTCCATCACTGTCACCGTATCTGAGTCTTCCTTTGGGTGTTGCCCGAGGGTTACCAAGTTCTCAAATAACTCTTTGGCATTGGTCATATTGAAATTACCTGCCACAATGAGGTTTCTGTGCATCCAGTTATTTTGCCTTAAGAAAGGGTGCACGCTCTCAATGGAGTTTTTCCCAAAAGTGCCATATCTCACATGGCCTAAAAGAAGCTCTCCTATATAAGGTACATGCTGCTTTTGTAGGGCCACACTGTCTTGATATGTTGGATTGGCGTGAAGCTCTTTACTAATGCGCTGGTTAATCTGAGCAAATATATCTTGTATGGGTTGTTGCTCCGCAGATCGTACCCTACTCATATACCTTGAGCCAGCCGGCATGTCTAATTTAATACTCGCAAAACCAGCACCATCTTGGCCCCTATTGTGCTGTTTCTCCATCATGAGGTACATTTTGTTTACCCCATAAAAGGCGGTGCCATACTTTTCTTTATAATACTCTAGAGGCTTTAGAAGCCTGATTAATGAAATTCCACACTCGTGTTTAATGGCGTCGCTCATAATAGATGCATCTGGGCCTTTACAGGCGTTGTTGTGTTAGTACGAATTAAGAAAGGCCTATGTTAAATTGGGTTAAAGCAATAAATTGTTTTAACCTATTTTTGAGGTCTTGTTTATCTAAATCTATCAATCTTTCTGTTCCGAATTTCTCTACACAGAAAGAGGCAATATTTGATCCGTGAATCACGGCATTTTTCATGTTTTCAAAAGAGATGTTTTCACTCTGTGTCAAATAGCCTACAAAACCACCTGCAAAGGAATCTCCTGCTCCAGTAGGGTCAAAGACTTCTTCTAAAGGAAGTGCTGGGGCAAAGAACACTTGTTTATTGTGAAAAAGTAAAGCACCGTGCTCTCCTTTTTTAATCACGACATATGCAGGTCCCATCTCGTGAATTTTAGCTGCTGCTTTGATTAGGGAATACTCTCCACTAAGCTGTCTGGCCTCTTCATCATTAATGGTGATCACGTCTACCTTCTTAATCACATCCATTAGCAGGTCTAAGGTATGGTCCATCCAAAAATTCATGGTGTCTAATACAATCAGTTTTGGCTTTTTGGTCATTTGCTCTATAACACTGAGCTGCACGCCTGGATGTAAATTACCAAGCATGACAATATCTGCATCTTGATAGTCCTGAGGAACTACAGGTTTAAAATCTGCCAATACATTTAATTCAGTGGCTAAAGTATCTCTTACATTAAGGTCGTTGTGGTATTTGCCACTCCAAAAGAATGTTTTTCCGTCGGGCACTATTTCAAGTCCTGAAATATTTACATCTCTGTCTCTAAAAAGCTGCAAATGAGCATCTGGAAAATCTGATCCCACTACAGAGACTACTGCGGTGTCTATTGCAGCAACATTTTTTGCTGCTAGGGCTATGTAGGTAGCGGCACCCCCTAAAATCTTATCTGTTTTTCCAAAAGGTGTTTCAATGGCGTCAAAAGCGACTGTTCCTACAACTAATAATTTACCCATTATTTAATAATTTTAGTGCAAATATAAGGAACCTAGATCTAGTGGTCTATGCGGTTTTTGGTTTTTTAATTCATTTTAAGTGGTTTTCACAAAACCGTTGTCAATATATAAGTTTTTTCCTTTAGAAGCCGCTACTGCCAATGCGTCACAACGCTCGTTTTGAGGGTGGTTGTTATGTCCTTTTATCCATTGAAAACGTACCTCATGCTTCGGGTATTCTTTTAAAAAAGCTTTCCATAAGTCTACATTTTTTTTGTCTTTAAAGTTGGTTTTTACCCACCGTTGCAACCATTTTTTCTCCACAGCATCTACCACGTATTTAGAATCTGTAAACACCAGCACTTTTAAAGGGGCTTTTTTGAGTTTTCTGAGGGCTTCTATGACCGCAAGTAACTCCATTCTATTGTTGGTAGTGTGGGCAAATCCTTGCGCAAATTCTTTTTTATAAGGGGTTCCCACCCATTCCATCACAATTCCATAGCCTCCTGGGCCAGGGTTTCCACTGGCTGCTCCGTCGGTATAGACATGGACGTCTGCTTTATGCATTTAATAGGGTTTCTATTGTTTTGGGGAAATGCTCCGCCTCAAGGGCTTGAACTTTTGTAGCAATGTCTTCAGGTGTGTCTTGTGTATCTACAGGTGTTTTGGCCTGAAAAATAAGGGCGCCTTGATCGTAGTGTTCGTTTACGTAGTGAATACTAATACCCGTTTCAGTTTCGCTGGCTTCTTTTACCGCCCTGTGCACATGCATACCATACATGCCTTTTCCACCAAATTTAGGCAGTAAGGCGGGGTGAATGTTCACTATTTTGTTTGGATATGCCTTGACCAGCCCGTCTGGTATTTTTAAGAGAAAACCGGCCAAGACAATGAGGTCAATAGAAAAGCCTCTTAAGGTATTTAATAAAGTATTTTCATTTGAGAAGCCCACTTTTGATAAGTATATTAATGGAATATCTAGGTTTTTACACCTTTCAATCACGCCTGCTTTAGGATTGTTGGTGATCACTAATGAAATATGCACCTCGGGGTTTTTGGCAAAGTGATTCGCGATATTTTGAACGTTTGAACCGGATCCTGAGGCCAATAATGCTAAGTTTTTCATTTTATTGTAGCGTTTTCTCCTTTGAAAAAGGCTTGAAATAGGGGTAATTATTGATTAAAGATTAAAAATACGACACATTTTGGACACAAATCGCGTTATTAATCCAAAGTTTTTTATTTTTGCAAACATATAAAATTTAAAAACCAAATTATTATGTCAGACATTGCATCAAGAGTAAAGGCCATTATCGTAGATAAGTTAGGCGTTGACGAAAACGAAGTTGTAACTGAAGCAAGTTTCACCAACGACCTTGGGGCCGATTCATTGGACACTGTTGAGTTAATTATGGAATTCGAAAAAGAATTTGATATTCAAATTCCGGATGACCAAGCAGAAAACATTGCCACTGTAGGTCAAGCCATCTCTTATATCGAAGGAGCTAAGTAATTTCACGATATATTAAAACATTGTAAATTATCCATGTGGTTGTAAACTGCATGGATAATTTTTTTTAAATTACCTTTGTATTCTGTAATAAAACTAAAATAAATTACATGCAACTAAAGCGCGTAGTAGTTACTGGATTGGGAGCATTAACCCCCATAGGTAACAATGTAGCCTCCTACTGGGAAGGCCTAAAGTCAGGTAAAAGTGGCGCAGGCCCTATTACTCATTTTGACAATACCCATTTTAAAACCAAATTTGCTTGTGAACTCAAGGGCTACAATGCAGAGGACTATTTCGATAGAAAGGAAGCTAGAAAATTAGATAAATTTGCCCAGTACGCTATGGTGGCTGCTGACGAGGCTATCGCCGATGCCGCTCTTCCATTAGATACATTGGATAAATTTAGGATAGGAGTTATTTGGGGTGCTGGAATTGGTGGATTAGAGACCTTTCAAAACGAAGTGCTCAATTATGCAGCAGGGGACGGAACACCGAGGTTTAATCCTTTTTTTATTCCAAAGATGATTGCAGACATTGCACCGGGAAATATTTCCATTAAACATGGATTTATGGGACCTAATTACGCGACTGTTTCTGCCTGCGCCTCTTCTTCTAACGCACTGATAGACGCAATGAACTACATTCGATTGGGCCACTGTGATGTGATTGTATCCGGAGGAAGTGAGGCAGCTGTAACAATTGCTGGAATGGGTGGTTTTAACGCCATGCATGCCCTTTCTACTAGAAATGAAAGCCCAGAAACAGCTTCTAGGCCATTTGACGCCAATAGAGATGGTTTTGTTTTAGGAGAAGGCGCTGGCGCTTTAATCTTGGAAGAATATGAACATGCTGTCGCTAGAGGTGCAAAGATCTACTGTGAAGTAATGGGTGGCGGAATGACTTCAGACGCACACCATATGACTGCACCACATCCGGAAGGAATAGGCGTAGTTCGTGTCATGGAAAACTGCTTGAAAGACGCTGGAATGACTCCAGATCAGGTAGACGCTATAAACACCCATGGAACCTCTACACCCCTTGGAGATGTGGCAGAACTAAAAGCCATTAGCAAGGTATTTGGAAGTCACGCGCCAAACATTAATATAAATTCTACTAAATCTATGACAGGTCACTTGTTAGGAGCTGCTGGAGCTATTGAAGCAATTGCATCTATTTTAGCTATGAAGCACAGCCTGGTGCCCCCTACGATTAACCATACAGAAGCAGATCCTAATATTGATCCAAGCCTTAACCTTACCCTCAATAAAGCCCAAGAAAGGGAGGTAAATGTAGCCATGAGTAATACCTTTGGTTTTGGCGGGCACAATGCCTGTGTGTTATTCAAAAAACTAAATGCTTAATATGGGATTACGCCCCTATATATTTAATTCCCGTCCTAAAGAGGATGGGAATTTTTTTACAGGGATGCGAAATATACTGGGTTTTAAACCTAAAAACTTATCCATTTACAAAAAGGCCTTTATTCACCGGTCCTTACATTTGAAAGACGCTCAAGGAAATCCATTAAACTACGAGCGTTTAGAGTTTTTAGGAGACGCTATGTTGGGGGCTATTATTTCAAAATATATCTATAATGAAGTACCCGCCGCAGATGAGGGATACCTCACTAAAATGCGTTCTAAAATTGTCAGTAGAGAGCATTTAAATGAACTGGGTAAAGAGCTTAATTTACTCTCATTCGTAGACAGTAAAGTGCATAAAGACCATTTTGGGGACAATGTACATGGCAATGTATTTGAAGCATTGGTAGGAGCTATTTATCTAGACAGAGGCTACAAATACTGTGAAAATTTCATACACCACAAAATAATTGAGCCCCATGTAGATCTAGCTAAGTTAGAAGGAAAGGTGATCTCTTACAAAAGCCTCTTGATTGAGTGGTGCCAAAAGGAGAAAAAGACCTTTAATTTTCAGATATTCGAAGACAGTGGTAATGATCCAGTAAGGCATTTTTCAGTAAAACTTTCGATTAATAAAAAGATTATTTCAAAAGGCCGTGGACCCTCTAAGAAAAAAGCAGAAGAGCAGGCGGCTAAAAGAGCTTTTTTTGCACTTCAGGAAAAAATTGACGCATAAAAATCCGACTGCAAACGTTTTCGTAATTTTTTTAGTCAGATTAGACGGCACAGTCTGCTTGTAGAAAAGGGAGATTATATATATTTGTTTAGATGTTTAATATGACTGCACTCCATAAAATATCGATGGATTTTTATGAGTCTGAATATGCACTTATAGCATTGCATACTTCATTGGAAGACTACGCTATAGCTTATTGGTTAAACAAACATCTAAAAACAAAATTTAAACGGCATAATAGAGACCTGGATTTGAATACAGAAGCAACGTTTTCTGTTTTTGATTGGCATGACCTAAGCTCAGATTCGTATTGGACACTTTTGTCTAACAAACACTTGAGTTTTCAGCATCAGGCCACCGAAGATCTTTTTACCAATGCCGCTTTAGAAAAAAAGCAATTCCTCATTCCAGAACACAAAGGGGTAGATTTTTTTCTAAAGATAGAAGAACAAGATTTTTTAAATATAAAAGAGCTGGTCATTAAATTAAAGCAGTTACCCGTGATAGTTACTGCGTTTACTGTAGACCAAAGTCAACTAAAGTCAAAAAATAACTTAATTTTTTAATATGCCAAGCGCAAAAAAAACAAAAATAGTAGCCACCTTAGGCCCTGCAACAAGTACAAAATCTGTCCTTAGAGATATGATTTTAGCTGGGGTAAATGTGTTTAGAATTAATTTTTCTCATGCAGACTATTCTGATGTGAGTGCACGTATTAAAATGATTCGTGAATTAAACGATGAGTTAGGAGTTTACACATCTATCTTAGCAGATCTTCAAGGGCCAAAGCTTCGTGTAGGCGTTATGGAAGAAGGTATTGTAGTAGCCCCAGGAGACCAAGTGACCTTTGCTACAGGCGCTCCATTTGTAGGAACAGCTACTAGGGCTTATATGACTTATGACAGTTTTCCTCAGGATGTAAAAGTGGGAGAAAAAGTCTTGTTAGACGACGGTAAATTACTGTTTGAGGTAGTGAGTACCAACGGTAAAGATGAGGTAGTCACTAAGGTAGTTCAAGGAGGTCCTTTGAAATCTAAAAAAGGCGTAAACTTACCAAACACTAAAATTTCTCTTCCAGCATTAACGGAAAAGGATGTAGAAGACGCCATTTTTGCTATTGGAGAGAAAGTGGATTGGATTGCCTTGTCTTTTGTGCGTTTTAGCCAAGATCTAAAAGATTTACATGAGTTAATTGCCAGGCATACGGACTTAAAAATCCCGATTGTCTCTAAGATAGAAAAGCCTGAAGCTATTGAAAATATTGACGAGATCATTGAATATACGGACGCTTTAATGGTCGCTAGAGGAGATTTGGGTGTTGAAATTCCAGCAGAGGAAGTGCCTTTAATTCAAAAGCAATTGGTCCTTAAAGCTAAACAGTCACGTAAACCAATTATTATTGCTACTCAGATGATGGAGACTATGATAGATAGTCTTACACCAACAAGAGCAGAGGTAAATGACGTGGCCAATTCAGTTATGGATGGTGCAGACGCGGTGATGCTTTCAGGAGAGACTTCTGTAGGACAGTACCCAGTTCAAGTGATTGAAAAAATGAGTAGTATTCTTCGTGCCGTTGAGCACTCTGAGCTCATTCGAGTACCATTAACTCCACCAGTAAATTTAAGCAGAAGGTATGTGACTAAGTCTGTTTGTTACCATGCAGCTATTATGGCTAATGAAATGAATACTGCAGCCATCTCAACACTTACAAACAGTGGTTATACTGCTTATCAGATTTCTGCCTGGAGACCGTCGGCACATATTTTAGTATTCACCTCTAACAAACGTATTCTAACACAGTTGAATCTGTTGTGGGGGGTTCAAGCTTTTTATTATGACAGTATGGTGTCTACCGACCAGACCATCTTAGATTTAAATGAAATGGCCAAAAAGGCCGGTTATGTTTCAGAAGGAGACACTATTATTAACTTAGCTTCTATGCCTATTAAGGAAAGAGGTATGGTCAATACGCTAAGGGTTTCTTCGATCCAATAAAGCACACCTAATTAATATTATAAAAGTCCCTTGAATTATATTTCAAGGGACTTTTTTTGTCAAGTTTATTAAAACAGCCTTAGAAATCGATGTGTAACTGAACACTCATAGGCGGTCCTTTAATCGCTTCTTTTTTTTCATTGTTAAGTTTACCCATAGAAATACCCAATAAACGCACGGAATTACTCAAGCCCTCTTGATAAAGTAATTTTGTAGCCGTCTCTTCAATCAAATCTTTGTCTGCTATAAAATAGGGCAGTGTCTTTGACCTGGTTTGGGTATTGAAGTCTGAGTATTTTAGTTTTAAGGTAATGGTTTTTCCAGAAACCTTACTGCGCCCTAATCTTTTAGCAAGTTCTTCTGCTAAAGCACTAATTTTACTTTCTAAAAATACTTCACTGCTAATATTATCCTTAAATGTTCTCTCAGCACCAATGGATTTTTGAACTCTTTCTGGTTTTACTTCAGAGGGATGAATGCCTCTGACGGCTTGGTGAAAATAGCGCCCACTCTTTCCAAAGTTCTCTATTAAGAAATCTTCTGAATGTTTCTTTAAGTCTGCTCCAGTAAAAATTCCTAATCCGTACATTTTATCTGCAGTCACTTTTCCAATTCCAAAAAACTTTCGAATATCCAATGCTTCAAGAAATGGCAAAACCGCTTCAGGAGGAATTGTTTTCTGTCCGTTTGGCTTATTAATATCACTGGCTATTTTTGCTACAAACTTATTTATAGAGACTCCTGCAGAGGCATTCAGCCCAGTTCTTTTTAAAATGGCCTCCCTAATCTCTTGCGCAATTAGTGTAGCAGAGGGGTTTCCTTTTTTGTGTTGGGTTACATCCAAATAAGCCTCATCTAAAGATAGCGGTTCTACTAAATTTGTATGCTCGTGAAAAATATTGCGAATTTGTTTTGAGATCTCTTTGTATCGATCGAATCTAGGAGTTACAAAGATAAGGTTTGGACAAAGCCTTTTAGCCATTATTCCAGACATGGCAGAACGCACGCCAAATTTTCTAGCCTCATATGAGGCGGCGGCTACCACCCCTCGTTTGCCACCGCCACCCACTGCCACAGGAAGCCCCCTCAAGGAAGGATTGTCTAGCTGCTCTACTGAAGCAAAGAAAGCATCCATGTCTACATGGATTATTTTTCTATATGGAGGAGAGAGAGACATTAAAAAGCTTTTCTCAAAGATATATATTCCAAGCCTATTTTCTCTCAAAAGCGTATCTTTAGCGTATGGTTCAAATGGGAAAAGTAGCAGTAGTATTGGGTGCCACAGGAGTTGTAGGAAAGGCTTTGGTGTTACAACTTATACAAGATTATAGATATGATCAAATTCACCTTATAGGAAGAACGGCCCTAGACTTTGATCACTATAAAATTAAGGAAACCCTTTACTCAGATCTAGAAAAAGGATTGAGAGACCATCCTATTGTTGGGGATCATTTGTATTGTTGTTTGGGGAGTACAAAAGCTAAAACACCAAAGATAGAAGCGTATAAAAAAATAGATATAACCTTGCCTTTATTGATTTCTCTTCAAGCCAAAGAGGCCCGTTTTGAAGCGGTAGTTGTGGTATCTTCTTTAGGGGCTAATAAGGATTCTAAAAATTTTTACAGCCAGATGAAGGGAGAAATGGAGCATCAAATACAAGCATTGGATCTACCAAAGATTCACTTTGTACAGCCATCATTAATACTGGGAGACAGAAAAGAGTTTCGTTTGGGGGAGCTCATAATTAAAGGCCTCATGCGTAGTTTGTTTTTTCTTTGGAAAGGCCCTTTGAAAGAATATAAGCCCATTCAAGCCAAAGATATTGCCAAGGCCATGATTTGGCTATCCAATACGCCTTATGAGACTAAAAGCGTAACTTCATCTAAACTAATAGAAATAGCCCAGTATTAGAAATCGGTATTTTTAGTTGGCTACACCCCTTCAAAACATTTTGGTGTATTTTCAAATTAATTTCTTTTTTAATTGTGCAAAATGATAGAAATAGAACGCAAATTTTTAGTTAAAGACCGTAGTTTTGAAAATGAAGCCGAAACAAGTAGAACTATTAAGCAAGGATTTTTATCTACAGACCCCAAAAGAACAGTTCGTATTAGGGTAGAAGAGACTAGAGGTTATATAACCGTGAAAGGGATTTCTACTGATGGGGGTGTGTCTAGATTTGAATGGGAAAACCCCTTGTCAAAAGAAGCTGCAGAAGCTTTATTTAAACTTTGTTTACCTGGTAAAATAGAAAAAACCAGACATATAGTGACTGTAGGATCTCACCATTTTGAGGTGGATGTTTTTGATGGAGACAACCAGGGACTTATTGTAGCTGAGATAGAATTATCAGATCCTGAGCAAGTATTTGAAAAACCAGCCTGGCTCGGGGCAGAGGTCACAGGAGATCAAAAATATTACAACGCTTCCCTAAGCCAACATCCTTACAAAGATTGGAAGTAATTTCTAAAAACTGCCCTTGAATTGAGAAATAAAACGAATGTCGTTTTCGCTCAATAGTCTAATGTCAGAAATTTGGTGTAGCAACAAGGCAATTCTGTCTATACCCATTCCAAAGGCAAAACCAGAATATTCCTCTGGATCAATCCCACAATTTTTAAGTACATTAGGATCTACCATGCCACATCCCATAATCTCCAGCCAACCGGTACCCTTAGTCATTTTATAGTCTGTTTCTGTTTCTAAACCCCAATAAACGTCTACTTCTGCACTCGGTTCTGTGAAAGGAAAGTAAGAGGGTCTCAATCTGATTTTAGACTTGCCAAATAGAGACTCTGTAAAGTATTGTAAAGTTTGTTTTAAGTCTGCAAAAGAAACGTCTTTATCGATGTACAAACCTTCTACTTGGTGAAAGAAACAATGGGATCTGGCAGAAATGGCTTCATTTCTAAATACCCTTCCCGGAGAGATTGTTCTTATGGGAGGGGTGTTATTTTCCATATACCGCACTTGAACAGAAGAGGTGTGTGTTCTAAGGAGAATATCTGGATCTGTTTGAATAAAAAAGGTATCCTGCATGTCTCTTGCCGGATGGTATTCGGGCAAGTTTAAGGCGGTGAAATTGTGCCAATCATCTTCCATTTCTGGACCTTCTGAAACATTAAACCCAATGCGAGAAAAAATATCAATTATCTGATTTTTTACAATAGAAATTGGGTGTCTTGAACCTATTTCAAGGGGACTTCCAGGTCTGGTTAAGTCTCCGTATAGACCTGAGGCTGTTGCTGTTTCCTCTAATGCTTCTTTGAGATTGCTGATCTTTTCTGTCGCAGCAATCTTTAGTTCATTGAGTTTTTGACCAAACACTTTCTTTTCTTCATTAGGAACAGATTTAAAGGCTGCGAAAAGATCTGTTAAAACGCCTTTTTTCCCTAAGAATTCTATTCTAAATGCTTCAATAGCCCCTGAATCTTTTGATTCAAACGCTTTTACCCTTTCTATATGTTTTTCTAATTGGTCTATCATGTGCTTTTCCCCCAGGCTTTTTCAGCGCTTAAGATTGAATGACAAATTTAAGATTTTCTAGCCAATCACAAGGGTTTTATTTTTGAAAACCCTTGTGGTATTCAAGACATGCTTCAAAATCGTTAAACAAGTGTTTTTCTGCGATAAGGTCTGGGACTATTTTGATTCTTTTTAATAGATACAGCGGCTGTTGTTGAATGCCTGTGATAGACACTCCAATACCTTTTTGTTTTAAATTTAATAAGATGTCTTCTAAGGTGTATAAGCCTGACTGATCAATATAAGGCACCTTTTCCATTCTAATAATTAGGTGTGTAGCATGCTCGTTTAACTGTCTTGAAAGTGCTTGCAATTCATTGGTTGCACCAAAGAATACAGGTCCGTTAAGGTGTTTCACATAGACATTTTCTGGAATTTGCCCCCCTTCTTTTACTATTTCCAAAATAGCATCTTCGTTGCTTTTAAGGGCCTTGATGTGGGACTGCTCACTAGTGACATCGCCCATTTTTTTCATAAAAATGAGGCTTGCCAATACCAATCCAATACCTACAGCACTCACTAAATCCCAAAAAACAGAGAGTAACATGACTAGGAGCATTATGCCCACTTCAGAGATTGGGATATACGGAATGGCTTTGAGTCCTTTGTAGTCCATAACGCCTATACCTACTGTCATGAGTATTCCAGCGAGTACTGCTGCGGGAATTTTAGAGGCCACAGGGCCTAGTAACATTAAAATGACTAAGAGTAATATACCTGCTATGACTCCAGAAAGTTTTGTTTTACCTCCTGCTTTAATGTTTACCACAGTTCTTATCGTGGCTCCTGCGCCTGGAATACCACCAAAAATAGCGGCAATACTATTTCCAATACCTTGACCTATAAGTTCTTTATTGGGGGCGTGCTTTGTTTTGGTCATATTGTCTGCCACTACGGAGGTGAGCAATGAATCTATAGCGCCTAAAAGAGCTAAAGACAGCGCGGCAAATAAATATGGTGCAATGGCCTCTATTTTAAATTCAGTGAATAGCTCTAGATGTGGCATAGGAAAACCTTCTGGTATGGCAGAGATAGATCTGTAGGGTAATTCAAAACCCATAGATATTCCTGAAACCAGTAACAATGCCACCAATGTACTGGGAATGGCTGTGGTTATTTTTTTAAACCCAAAAATGATCAGTATAGTCACAAGCGCAATGCCCAGCTCAAGTGGATTTGTTTTTTTCAGGGCGTTGGACAATACCTTTATGGTGCCCCAAACAGATTTTGCTTGGTCTTTGGCTAATATTTTTGCTTCATTCAGCACATCTTCTTGGCTTACTTTAGCGGCCCTTCTTTGGGTTTCAGAAAAGTCTTCTAATACCAAATAACCTTCTCCAGCCTCCTCTTTAAGAATTTTCTCTAATAATACTTCTTCCGCTTGGGCTTTAAATGAAGCAACATATGCACTGTCTTCTTTGGGGTAGTATCCTAGTATGGGAAGCAATTGGGTAATAATAATAATAACGCCAATAGCAGTCATAAAACCCGAAACTACGGGATAAGGAATGTAGCGAATGTATTTCCCCACGCCAGCAAATCCCAAAGCAATTTGTATGAGCCCAGCGAGTAAAAACACGCCTAAGATTATAGGTAGTGCCTTTGAGACGTCTCCGTCGTTTGCGGCAACTATACCAGATATTACAAGTAAACTAACCGCTGTCATTGGAGCGGTTGGACCACTAATTTGAGTGGGTGTACCTCCAAATAAAGCCGCAAATATACCAATGAATATAGCACCATATAGACCTGCATCTGGGCCTAAACCAGAAGTTACTCCAAAAGCCAAAGCCAATGGAAGTGCTACTATACCTGCTGTGATTCCGCCAAAAAAATCACCTTTAAAGTGTTTGAATAGTCTGTTTTTCATAGTCTTTTTTGTTTAGTCTAAATGATATATTTCCATGATGTTCTTCAAAATTCCCTCAAAGTCTATTTTAAGGTCTATAAGCCTTCCTGTATGAACGTCAAATACCCAGCCGTGTACTTTTAAACCCCTACCTCTAGCTGCTTTTTGTACCACGGCTGTCTTGATCAAGTTTACGCATTGCTCTTGTACATTGAGTTCTACCAAACGATCGTATCGCTTGTCTTCATCTGTTATAGCTTCTAGTTCATTTCTGTGAATTCTGTACACATCTCTTATATTTCTGAGCCATGGATTTAAAATTCCTAGGTCTGCAGATTGCATGGCTGCTTTTACACCACCACAGGCGTAGTGGCCACAAACGACTACGTGGTTTACTTTTAAATGGTCTACAGCGTAATTCACAACAGACATGACATTGAGGTCTATACTAATGACCATATTGGCAATATTTCTGTGCACAAAAACCTCTCCAGGACCTAAGCCCATGAGGTCTTCTGCGGTTACACGGCTGTCTGAACAACCTATATAGAGTAATTCTGGACTTTGACCTTTGCCCAATTCTTTAAAATAGTGGTTATTTGTGCTGAGTTTGTCTTTAATCCAAGCCTCATTATTTTTAAATACTTTATCTAGTTTCATAGGATGTGTTTTAGTTATGCCTTTTTTGATATTTTTAAACATAAGTTGTTGTATTATAATACATACCCCCATTTCCTGAATAGGATAGGGTGTAAAAAAGTAAATAGTTTAGTTGTTATTGCGGAGGTATTATACTAGCTCTGGAGGGGGAAGCACAACTATATTTGCAGGGCTATTATAGGTTTTTTTCACTACTGAACCATGGGTCAATGAAGCAGCGGTTATTGTAGTAGGGTTAATCAATATATGATAGTAGATCCACTCTTTTTTATTTTCTTCTTTTTTTTCTTCTTGTTGTTCTTCTTCCAGAGTTCCAGTCATTGAGATTTGATCAGCTTCTTGAAAAATATAAACAGAAACAGCAGGCATAAGTGCACTTAAAAGCCATAAGAACAATGCTCCAATTACCCAAATTTTAATATTTTGTTTACACCACATTTCTACAAAGATGAAAAAAATAAAACAAAGAATTATTCTTTTAAGGGTCTAATTTGGTTTTGTAATAACCAGCCAATTTGACCGTCTGCGATTTGAATTTTATACCAGTTAGAAAAACTTTCTAAAATTTGAACCTTTGTGCCTTCATGCAATTCAAAGGCTTCAATACCATTTGAATTTGGCTCGGAGAGCACTTTGGCTGTTTCAAACACAATAGCAGGATGGTCTTTTTGCGTCGCTTTTCTAACTAACGAAGCGTTTAAATAAGATAATCCACTTAATAAAAACACAAGAATAGCTGCAGTAAAGAAAAATCTTTTTGCTAGTGAGGTATTGGCAAAATAGTATAATAAATAAAGTGTTACAGAAATAAAGATCAAAAGAATACATAAAAAACCCCATTGATCCTCACTTTGGAACTTAATGAATCTTAAATAGGCTTTTCCAATGCCATTGACTTCTTTAGTAGGAATGGCGTCTAGGGTCATTTTTTGAGCAAACCCTAAGTTTTTAATGACTTCTTGATCATTTGGGTTTAGCAGTAAAGATTTTTCAAAATAATAGATACTGAGCGCTATTTCATTTTGTTTGTAATATACATTACCAAGGTTGTAATACAATTCCGGACTGTGGTATCCGGCAGCAATTATTTTTTCGTAATAATCAATGGCTAGTTCAAAATTAGAATCGTTATATGCTTTAGTGGCTGCATTAAAAAAAGCTATTTCTTGACTCTGTGCTTGTATTGTTTCGTTGTTTTTACCCTCAAGATTTTTTTCTGCAGTGCTTTTAATCAATTTATTTTGTGGATTATTTTGAGCTAATACAGGAAATATTGCTAATTGGCTCAATAGCAAAAAAAGTACAAACCAATTAATGTGCACTTTAAGTGAATGCATCAAGTTATGGGGTTTTCCATTTGGCGTCATTGCGGTATTTTTTTTCATTGCGAACCTTAATTTTACCATTATAATTGCGCGTCTAATTGACTTATTGCACTTATTGCATTTAGGTAGTCTTCTTCAATTTCAACAGCTGTAAATGGACTGTATCTTGCTGCTTCACAGTGCTCCAATAAAGTAATTAGTAAGCCTGTGGTTTCTGTAGAAATGGATTTTTGAGTAAAGATATTATGGATGTTTTCTTTGTTAAAATCTGCATTGTCTAATGTTAATTTTCCTTTCAGGTAAAGCTGTAGTCCTTTTTCAAGAGCTACATAAAAAGCGTCTTTATTTGCTTTTTTTCCTTTGGCTTCTGAGAGGAATTTTTTAGCCAATCGCTGCGCCCTCTTGCTCAGAGTAGAAACTTGATCCGTTTTTTTTGTTGTAATTAATCGGTATATTAATACGGTTAATAAAAGTATGGCGAAAGGAATTAAAATCAACAGCCAAAAATTTTTGCTGTTAAAAAAGGTGCTTTGCGCTATTGGGATTAGGCTTGTTTTTGTTTTAATAAAACCAAATGCATTGTTTTCTGTAACGGCTTGTTTAATTGTTGAAGCAGCTGTAGTATTGTTATTTCTAGGGTTTTCATTGTAAGTTGGTCCTTCAATGACGTTTACCAATACGGGTGCTGCAGTTAGGTTTATATATTTTTCTAGAGAAGGATCAAAATAACTAAAATCGATAGATGGAATAGGGTATTTTCCTTTGTATGCAGGAACTACAGTATAGCTATTACTTATCTTACCGTTCATTCCGGATAAATTTGTTGTGATTTTCTCTTCAAATTCTGGTTCATATACTTCTAGTGCCGCTGGAAGTTTAAGTTCAGGCACTTTAAATAATTTTAAGTTTCCATTTCCATTCACTTCTACCACAGCCTGAAGAGATTCATTGGCATTCAATATGTTTTTAGAAGTTCTTACAAAAAAATCAAATTTTCCTACCGCACCACTAAACGAAGCCGGTTTACCTGCTTCAGGCAAGGGTTTTACCTGTATGGTTCTATTCCCAGCTGTAACCGTTTTATTGGTTTGCGCATACAGTCTTCCCCCGAAGAAGTCCCTTCTGTTGGTGGGTACCTCTGCGGTGACATCTAAAGCCAAGGGTTCTAATTGAAGTTCTCCTGTTTTTTGAGGATACAATACTACTTTTTTTAAGGCCACATATTGCATGGGCTTACCTTTATATGTGCCAGATTGAAAGGTGTATTGAGTGACTGGTATGTCTTGATTCCAAAAATTATTAAAAGTTGGGTTATCTAAAGGCCTAAAGTTTGTTACACTAATATCTGCACCAACATATAGTTTATAAACTACGGTAACCATTTCGTTGAGGTAAGGATTAGCATTAGAGACCTCTGCTACCAAATATAGATTTTCATTGGCCACATCTTCTGCAGTCATATCTTCACTTGGCTTTTTCACGGCATCTGTCACAGTTACTTTTTGAGCAGATGTTTTATAAGTTGTTCCGTCTATTTCTATCTGGGCTTGCGCGATGGTTAAATTTCCTTTTCTAGTAGGCGCTATGGTGTAGGAAAAGGTTTTTGAAAAACTCCTAACCCCATTGACCCAAGAGGAGCTTATGGCTTGAGAGGGGCCCATAACTATTCTAAAATCTTTAAAAGAGGGCGGAACAAAGTTGTCCCCATCCTTGTTCATTACAAAGTCTACTCGAATACGTTCGTTTATACCCATGCTGCTTTTACTCAACACTACTTTAAAGCTCACAGGGTCTTGATTGTCTTTCCACAAACCTCCTCCAAATAGAGAGGCCACACTTAATAAAAGAAATAAATATGTTTTTGTAATTAAGGACATTACCAATCTTTTTTAGTTTTTAAAGGAGCACCTTTAACTTTTTTACCCTCTAGTTTTTCTTGAGATTTTTTCTCTGCGTTTTGCATGGCGTCTAATAGGTTTTGAATTTGCTGAGGGGAGAGTTGACTCTTACGTTCCTTAGGTTTTCCTTGGTCTTCTTTAGGTTTTTGAGGGGTTTCTTTTTTATCTTCTCCATCTCCTTTTTTCTGTTCTTCTTTTTCTTCTTCTGAAGGGTCTTTTGGTTCGGAATTTTCATCTTCTTTCTCTCCGTCTCCTTTATCGGGATCGCCATTTGGATCTTTTTTTTGATCTCCCTCTTGATCTTCTTCATCTTTATTTTCTTGGTCCTCTTGATCCTTTTTGTCGGGATCTTTTTGATCTTTTTTGTCGGAGTCTTTATCTTGCTCTTGTTGTTCTTTTTTGAGCATTTCTTTAGCAAGGGCTAAATTATACCTTGTCTCGTTGTCTGTAGGATTGTTTCTAAGGGCTTCTTTATATGTCTCCACGGCTTTTTCATAGCTTTTATTCTTCATAAAAGCATTTCCTAAATTGTGAAGTGCAGTGTGTTTTTCCTGTTTGTTTTTTCCTGCAATTACGGCTTTTTTTAATGGCGTTAAAGCTTCTTCAAAAGCCTCTTTTTGGTATAATGCACTTCCTAAGTTATAAGCAGGTGTAGCATCTTCAGGGTTTATACCAATTGCTGTTCTATAAGATTTTTCTGCGGCCACAAATGAATTTTCACTCAAAGATTCATTCCCCTTATAAGTGAGGTTGTGTGCTTCTATAATTTTTTTAGGGTCAACAGATTTTTTGACTCCTTCCTTTTTAGTATTAAGAGATATTTCTGATAAATTTTGCTTCTCTTCTTGTGCATAGCCACTTAGCGCCACAATTAAGCATCCAAAAAGCCATAATTTATTAAGTTGCTGTCTCATTTTCTTTTTCATTAAATAAATTTAATTTTGAAATCCATCCAGTCTTTCCCTCCCAAATAATTTGATCTAAAATAAGCATCAAAAGCCCTAGGCCTAAAAACCATTGAAATTGGTCTTTATAGTCGGAGAATTGCTTAGCTTCAAAAGCCATTTTATCCATTTGGTTTAGCTGTTCTTTGATAATTGCTACAGCATTAGCAGTATTTTCTCCGTCTATATAAATGCCATTTCCCGAGGAAGCTATTTCAATCAATGTCTCGGTATTTCTTTTTGTAATGACTACCTCACCTTCTGAATCTCTTTTTAAACTTTCTACTATCCCTTTTTTCTTTAATGGAATTGGAGCTCCCTTTTCTGTTCCAACGCCTATTGTAAATACTTTAATTCCAGCATCAGTTGCTTTTGATACTGCATTAGCTGCACCTCCATCTGAATGGTCTTCTCCGTCAGAGACTATAAAAAGTACTCTGTTTGTTTGAGCCGCATCGTTGTAATAAGTAGTTGCCAGTTCAATGGCATCTGAAATTGCAGTACCTTGGGAAGAGAGCATGTCTGTATTCATCCCTTGAAGAAACATTTTTGCAGCGCCAAAATCCGTTGTGATCGGTAACTGTGGGTATGCTTGTGCTGCATAAGCAATTATTCCAATGCGATCACTCGCCAGTTCATTGATAATCTCAGAGACCAGTCTTTTGGCTTTTTCCATTCTATTGGGCGCAATGTCTTCTGCTAACATACTTTTGGAGACGTCTACAGCGAATACAATGTCTACCCCTTCTCTCTTAACAGTTTCTAGTTTTGTTCCAGCCTTTGGATTTACAAGAGCAACCACGATTGCCGCTACACCTAAAATTTGAAGGGTGAATTTAAAGGGTGCTTTGAAGGTGGATTTTTTTGGCGCCAATTTTTTTAATAGTGAAGTATCTGAAAAATTGTTTTGTGTCTTCTTTTTCCATACCTGCACTCCCAAAAACACCAATAACATTAGGGGCAACAGCACTAGGGCGTAAAAATATATTTTCTGATCAAATTGAATCATATCTCTTTTAAATAAAACTTTTAAACACGCTGTTCTTTAATAACCACTCTGTTAGGAAAAACACAAGAGCAGCAATTGCCCATGGCCTGAATTTCTCTTCATAAGCATAGAATTTAAAAGTGGCTACTTCCGTCTTTTCTAAGCTATTTATTTCATTATAAATAGCTTCTAATTTTTGGTTATCTGTTGCTCTAAAATACTTGCCTCCTGTTAAGTTGGCTATTTGCTCTAATAAGGTTTCATCTATTTGAACCTCTGCCATTCCGTACCTGAAACTTCCATCTGGGTTGTAAGCAATAGGGGAAAGTGCATTGCCATTAGTTCCAAGACCAATGGTATATGTTTTTATATCATATTCAACTGCCAATTCTGCAGCTGTGGCAGGTTCAATAAAGCCTGCATTATTTACACCATCTGTTAATAGTATAATTACTTTACTCAATGCTTTACTATCCTTTAGCCTATTTACAGAAGTAGCCAATCCCATTCCAATGGCTGTTCCATCTGTTAATTCTCCGTATTGAATCTCTTTTAACGCTTCTAATACCAATCTTTTATCTGAGGTAATAGGGGTCTTAGTGTAGCTTTCTCCTGCATAAACGACCAAACCAATCCTGTCATTGGGTCTGTCTTTTATGAAATTAGAGGCTACTTCTTTTAAAGCGACCAATCTATTTGGACTTAAATCTTTAGCGAGCATACTAGAAGACACATCTATGGCCATCACTATATCTATACCCTTTGTGGTTTCTGTCTTTGTGCTTTCTGAGCTATTTTGAGGTCTTGCAAGACCAATAATTAATGCGCTTATTGACAATAATCTCAATACAAAAAGCATGGGTTTTAAGCGGTTGTAAAAACTGCTATTGAAACCCTTTGTACTAGGCATTTTAAGAGGCACTAGTGATTTTTTTTGCTTCAATAATTGCCATGCGACCAACAATGGAATGACCAATAAGAGCCATAAAAATTCTGGGTTTGCGAAGGGATTTTGAAACATATTAAAAAGTTCTTTTAAGCTAATTATTTAAGGTTTTGAGACGAGGGTACTTTTTCAAAAGCGATACTTTCCATAATTCTTTGTGAAATCTGTTCGGCGTATTCATCTTTGTCAATCCATCTCATACCTATTGATTGTACAAATCCTTTGCCGCCAAAGTAAAGCAGAATATAGTCTTCTTTAGTGAGTGAACTATCTCCATTTAAAGCAAAGTCTGCAGTACCATAAGTTTTAACCCCTTTGACCCCCTCTTGAGCTTCAAAATCCTCCTGTTTTGTAATGATGTTTTTAGCCCCTAAGGATTCAAGATTTTTAAGCCCTTGCTCCGTTAATGCGTTAAAATCAGGCGTTTGTTCAGAAACCAATGTTTTAGTTTCTATAGTTACAAAAAGCACCCCTTTTGGATGTTTATAATAAAATTGCTGTACAGATTTTTCCCCTGTATTCAATTCAACATCTATTGAACGTTCTAGTGCTTCTGGGGTTTCTATGACAATAGCAGGTACTCCGTATTCGCTCTTTATCCAATCTTTTTCTAGTAAAATTTTTGTAGGATTTCTAAGCACTGTATCCCAAATGTTTTGAGGACCTAAATAAGCAACGGTAGCAAAGCAAAAGGATAGAAAAATAGCAGTAGCTAGAATAATTTTTCTTTTTCTAGACCTATTTATTTCACTGGCTTTCTTTGCCCATTCACTTGCTGCAATCTCAGCCAGTTCTTCTTCAGTAGGTGGAGCAATAGATTCTTTTGTTTTTACTACAATTTCTTTCAGTTTACTTCTATCTTGTTCTGCAGTCCATATTTCTGGGGTTGATTTTGCAAATTTCACAAGATCAGCTGTTTGGAGAATCTGTTTGAACTGTGTAATAGTTTCTGGTTCAAGGGTAAGCGCTCCTGAATCCCTGAGAAGTTCTAATCGCTCAATGAGCTGGTCTGTTGTGCTTTCCAAAGCGGCAACATGCACTTCTTCTTCTAGGTAACCCCTTACAATATTAGTAAGTTCACTGTAGTAAGCTTTGTATTCTTCTTTGATTAAATACTGAGAATTTTCTAGTTGGTCTAGGGCTAAAATTGCTTTATCATAGGGTGGGAGTTCTCGCTCCGCTGCGGCACGTTTTTTCTTAAGCCTTCTTAAATAAGCAAACATTAAGGCACCCAAGCTCAACAAAACAAATAGCCATTGCCATAGCCATTCGTAGGTAGCTATTTTTTCTACAGAAGTCAATGGTTTAATATCGTATAAATTTTGCTTTAAGGTGTCTACAGGAACATCTAAAACTTTAAGGTTTAAAGGGGCTGTGAAATAAGCTTGATTGTTGACCAAAACAAGCTGTTTTGGGATCGTATATGATCCAGAATCAAACTGTGTTAAAGCATATTTTTTAAGCAGTTGTAATTTTCCTTGATACTCAAGGGAGTCTACTTTAGAAGCAGATACCAGTTCTAGTGGCTCGAATGATTGCGCTTCCGTAGGAAAATCCACCAAGTCTGTTGAACCAATAGAAATAGCAATACTGAGTTCTATTTGTTCTCCAATTTTAATTTCGGTACTATCTATAACTGCTATGGGATTAAAAAGTTCCTTTTGCTCTTGCGCAAAAGCAGTTCCACAGCAAAAAAGCAGCCCTGATAAAAGTGTTTTTACCACACTTTTAGTCTTCATAATAAATTTATTATTGTTGAATGACATTGTCATATTATCTCCCCCTTTGTTTAAAGTAGCCCAACAGTTTTTTCACATAACTCTCATCTACCCTGCAGCTAATTTGCCCACAACCAGACTTTCTAAAACTTTCTTCAAAGTATTCTTTGCGTTCTCTTTGATAGTTTTCATAGGCGTTCCTGACCATTTTTGATTGGGTAGCAACTGTTTTGATTTTACCTGTTTCTGCATCTAAAATAGGAACTAACCCAAGGTTTGGAATTTGTTCCTCCTTTGGGTCATAAACACGAATACCGGTTAGATCATGTTTTTTACCTACAATCCTTAAACTTTGGAGGTATTCTTCTGAAATAAAATCTGAAAGCACAAAAACAATGGCCTTTTTCTTAAGTACATTTCCAAGGTATTTTAATGCCATGGATAAATCTGTTTTTTGGCTTTTTGGCTTGAATTCTAAAAGTTCTCTAATTATTCTAAGAATATGACTTTTTCCCTTTTTAGGAGGAATAAACAATTCTATTTGATCTGTAAAAAGTAACACCCCTACTTTGTCATTGTTTTGTAAAGCAGAAAAAGCTAGGGTTGCTGTAATTTCTATTAAAATATCTTTTTTAAAAGCATTGGATGTTCCAAATAAACCAGATCCACTCACATCTACAACCATCATCAGGGTGAGTTCTCTTTCCTCTTCAAAAACTTTGATATAAGGCTCATTTTGTCTGGCAGTTACATTCCAATCTATTGCCCTAACGTCGTCTCCAAACTGGTATTGACGGACTTCTGAAAAAGTCATACCACGACCCTTAAAGGTGGAGTGGTATTCTCCGCCAAAAATATGGTCAGAGAGCCTTCTCGTCTTTATTTCTATTTTCCTTACTTTTTTTAAAAGATCTTTAGTTTCCATAAATGAATTGAAATAGTGTCTGGGACATTAAACGATATTTTAAAATATCCTATGGCACTTCTATTTCGTTTACGATGGTATTGATCAAGTCTTCTGAGGTTACATTTTCCGCTTCTGCTTCATACGTAATTCCTATTCTATGTCTTAGTACATCGTGAACTACAGCCCTAACATCTTCGGGAATTACATAACCCCTTCTTTTAATAAAAGCATAGCACTTTGCAGCCGTTGCCAAGTTAATGCTCCCTCTTGGTGAGGCGCCAAAACTAATTAAAGGTTTAAGACTTTCTAGATTGTATTTTTCAGGAAAACGGGTGGCAAAAATGAGGTCTAATATATATTTCTCAATTTTTTCATCCATATACACTTCACGAACAGCTGCTTGAGCAGATAATATCTGTTTTACAGTAACAACTGGATTTACTTTTTCATAGGCCTGACTCATTGCTTGCCTCATGACCATCTGCTCCTCAGACATTTTGGGATAAGTAATCACTGTTTTTAGCATAAATCGGTCTACTTGAGCTTCTGGAAGTGGGTAGGTACCCTCTTGTTCTACAGGGTTTTGTGTTGCCAAAACTAAGAAAGGCTTATCTAATACAAATGTTTCATCCCCTATGGTAACTTGTTTTTCTTGCATGGCCTCCAATAGGGCAGATTGAACCTTAGCAGGTGCTCTGTTAATTTCATCAGCAAGAACAAAATTGGCAAAAATAGGCCCCTTCTTAATAGAAAAATCGTTCTCTTTCATGTTAAAAATCATCGTACCCACAACATCTGCAGGAAGTAAATCGGGAGTGAATTGAATTCTACTAAAACTTCCCTTTACTGCTTTGGCTAAAGTGTTTATAGCTAAGGTTTTTGCTAAACCAGGGACCCCTTCTAACAAAATATGACCCTGTCCCAATAAGCCAATCAGCAGCCTTTCTACCATGTGCTTCTGACCTACAATTACTTTGTTCATTTCAAATTGTAAGGCGTCTATAAAAGCACTTTCATTGGCTATTCTTTCATTAATAGCCGCCATGTCTATCGAACTCTTTTCTTCCATAGTGTTTAGATAATTTACGGTGTTTGTAGCTGTACTTAAATTACAGTGCTGCAATTAAAAAATTTATTCACAGACCCCTTGTTAATACAGCGTTAAAAAATGACTAAACCCCAGGTTTTTATGAAGTTTTTAAGGAATTTATGCCTAATTTCATTTATTATTTTACCCAATGCGGGGAACAACATAAAGAAATCACCAATTTTAAAACATTTACATATGTCTAAAAAGCACCATCCTCCAGAATATTCTCAAATTATCGTAGGCACTATGAATTGGGGAAGTTGGGGTGCAGCTTTATCTACTAAAGATGTTGCCCATAGGATTGAATCTGCTTTTGATATGGGACTGACAAGCTTTGACCATGCCGATATATATGGAGATTACACGACAGAAGCTGCTTTTGGAAGGGGCTTTAAAGCAAGTGGAATTTCAAGAGAATCTGTTCAGTTTATTAGTAAATGTGGTATTGCGCTTGCCAATAAATCAAGAGGCACGGTGACCAATCACTATAATTATACTTATCAGTATATTTTGAACAGCGTTAAACGCTCCTTGGAAGAATTACAAACAGATTATTTAGATCTTTTGTTACTTCACAGACCCAGTCCTTTAATGGATCCAATCGAGATTCAGCAAGCGGTTCAAACTCTTTTAGATAAAGGCTATATTAAGTCTTTTGGACTATCTAATTTTACACCTTCTCAGACCTCTATAATACAACAAAAACTTAAGGTTAGCGCGAATCAATTAGAAATTTCACTCAAGGCAAACGAACCTTTTTTTAATGGAGACTTAGATTTTTGTCTTTTGCACCAGATTACACCTATGGCCTGGGCGCCTTTAGGTGGGATCTTAGGAAATCAGTCCCATCCATTAATTTTAGAAAAGGCTTTTGTTAAATTGGAAAAAAAATACTCTCTTAGCAGAGACGCACTTCTTTTGGCTTGGCTATTGAAACACCCTGCAGGAATTCATCCGGTGATTGGAACTACCAAGGTTCCACGATATGAAAATGCCATTAGGGCCATAGATATTGATTTTGACATAGAAGATTGGTTTTATCTTTTAGCTGCCTTTAGAGGGCACGACATTCCATAAATATAACATATGAGTATAGAAAAACAATATATGAGCACAGAAAATAAAACAGCCTTAATTACAGGAGCCACTAGTGGGATTGGAAAAGCGACTGCAATACACTTGGCAGAAATGGGTTATCAACTTGTTTTATGTGGGAGAAATACCTTAAAATTGAATGAAGTAGCATTGTCTCTGTCTAAAAAGACTAAGGTTTATACACTCTTATTTGATGTGGCAGATAAAGCAGCTGTTTCAGATGCTATTGCCTCCTTAAAAGCCCCTTTTAATGAGATAGATGTGTTGGTTAATAATGCAGGAAATGCCCATGGTTTAGATTTGTTTCAAGACGCTTCTTTAGAAGATTGGGATGCTATGATAGATATTAATGTAAAAGGATTGCTCTATGTTTCAAAAGCAGTTTTGCCCGGTATGCTGAGTAGAAACAAAGGACATATTATTCATATTGGATCTACTGCAGGAAAGGAAGTATACCCTAAAGGGAATGTTTATTGTGCGTCTAAACACGCTGTAGATGCTATTAATAGTGCCATGAGAATAGATTTAAATGGTACAGGTATAAAAGTGGGCGCCATACATCCGGGACTGGTAGAAACTTCTTTTAGTGAAGTTCGTTTTAAAGGAGATCAAGACAGGGCCGCTCAAGTGTATAAAGGTTTTGCGCCCTTACAGGCCAGCGATATTGCAGATGTGATAGGATTTGTTATTTCAAGGCCTTATCATGTTAATATAGCAGATCTAATCGTTATGCCTACTGCTCAAGCAAATAGCACGACAGTCTTTAAGGAGAGTTAATGAAGCAATAATCCAACAATGATCAACAAGCGCCTTTTGGTTAAAAGCCTACTTTCCCATAATGGGGAGAACAGCTTTTATGACAAAAAAAGAATGATCAATATTGGTTCAAAAGAAGGTAAAGCTAAGTTTTTAAAGCATGTTTGTGCTTTAGCCAATAGCAATCCTAAGAACAGATCTTTTATAGTCATAGGCGTTTCAGATACAGATAACCTTATAGTGGGGGTGGATTTTTTTGACGATTCAAAAATTCAAAACCTGGTTAATGCATATCTTCACAACGCACCTGTTATTTCTTATGAAAACATCCATTTTCCAGATCTAGAAGCTGCAAAGGTTATTGGTTTAGTTACGATTAGTTCTTCTGGGAAAGTTTGTAGTCTAAAAAAAAACATTTGGAAGTATAACGCTGGTACTGTCTTTATAAGAGAAGGCAGTATTAGTTTACCAAAAGATACTGGCTTGGTTTTGCAAGATCTTAATACTGCCGATGTAGCTGCTATAGAGCTAAGTGCTCAAAATAATATTAAATTAACCTTAGATGGGGTTATAGACTTCATTAACAATAGACACAAAGACCTCAAGTGTGAATACAGGGTTTTTAAAGATCAATTTGTGGTATGCTGGGCGGGAATACCAAAACAACAACACAACAACACCTATTTTTCTAGGGTAGACATTGAATTAATTACAGAACAAGTCAAACTTTTCTATTCAGACTTAGACGAGGTGATGATTGATTTTGACAACAATTCATTTACCATTATAGAATACGTCAGTTTGGGATTGGGTATAGAGATAAAGCATTATCCGCTTGAAAAAACTCAAATTCTTTTTAAGGAAAATGGCACCTATCGCATTGACACTACATTAATATTTTCCCCACCTCTTTTCGATTTAAAACTATTACATCACGTATTTAATAATTGTAAATTTCTTGTAAAAAAGCTCGAAAATTATGGAGTATTTAGTCAAGAAGAGCGCTTAGAAATAGACGCCTTACCCCAAACGCTTTTACTGTGTTATTTAAACGGTTTTTTGGACGCTAAAGTGCTTTTAGAAAAAATAAAACCCTATTTAAAAGGAACTTATACTATTTCTTACGCCAACCTTAAAGAAGCCCAAAGGATCATTAGAAAAGTGAGATATAATTAAATTTCATTTAGTTCTGGAATAGCGGCTATTGCACCATACTTTGTAGTAGTAAGTGCACCAACTTTATTTGCTTTTGTCACCATATTGTAAAGTAGGTCTAATTGAGTAGGTAATTCGATGAGCGGAAAGTCTAACTTAGAAATTTGGGCTAATAAACTTCCAATAAAAGCGTCTCCAGCTCCTGTAGTGTCTACTGGAGTTACTTCAGTACTTACAATTTGCTTTTTAGATTTAGCGGCACTTACTAAAGTTCCTTTGGCACCCATTGTTACACAAATAATGGGCGCTCCTAATTCGTGGAGCGTGTCACAAGCGTCTTCTAAATTTTCCTTCCCGGAGAGTAATTTTGCCTCCTCTTCACTGAATTTACATAGGTGCGACTTTTCTATAAATGGAAGGCATTTTTTGATAAAGCTGTCTACATTATTTTTCCACAAATCCGCCCTGAAATTAGGGTCAAAACTAATAAAGGCATCTTGCGTAAGGGCGTCAAACAAATAGTGGCCATAAGATTCTTCTAAGGAACCCCCTAAAAAAGATGTGGCGGCACCAAAGTGTACCATTTGTTGGTTAAAAAGGTGTTTGACGTTGCTTTGGTATTGTAATTCCTTATCTGCACCTCTGCTAAAAACGAAGTCTCTCTCTCCATTAGTATCAAGAGAAACAAACGCCAGAGTGGTGAAAGTATCTGTTCGTTGGGTGAGACTCAAGTCTATCTCGTGTTCCTCCAAGGTTTTCCATAAAAAGTCTCCAAAAGCATCTTTGCCCAAGCAACCAATAAATGCCGCGTATCCTCCTAGTTTGTTTATTGCACAGGCTACGTTTGCTGGAGCCCCGCCCGCCTTCTTTGTAAAGGTCTGAGCTTTTTTTAAATCACTTCCTTGATTTTCAGCAACAAAGTCTATGAGTAATTCACCAATACAGAAAACTTTTTTAATGGGCATAATAACTTAAAGATATATGGTGTATAACACCTTAAATAAAAGGGCAAATTACAATGAAAAGCTTATCCTTCAAAAATAAAGACATAAAAAACACAAACTAATATATGTTTTGACGTTTTTAACCAATGTATATTTGTTAAAAAAAGAGATGAAAGAATATGTAATAGGAGATATTCATGGGGGGTATTTAGCCTTAAAAGCTCTGGTGGGAAAACTCTCTTTAAGCCCTGAGGATCGATTATTTTTTTTAGGAGATTATGTAGACGGTTGGTCGCAGCCTGTTGAAACGGTAGACTACCTCATTGAATTAAAAGCCCGTTACAATACCATTTTACTTATGGGAAATCACGACTCATTGGTTTTAGAATGGCTGTTAAATGGCCAAGCAAATGATTTGTGGCTCAGCCATGGAGGGGCTGCTACTGTCGCTGCTTATCAGAAAGTTTCAGAGGACAAGAAAGCAGCACATTTGTTATTTTACAAAGCGTTAAAACCTTATTATTTAGATTCAAAAAACAGGCTATTTATTCACGCCGGTTTCACCAATCAAAAAGGGGTTGCCAAAGAATATTTTGAAAAAATATTTTATTGGGACAGGTCTCTTTGGGAAACCGCTATTTCTTTTGACCCTAGAATCCCTATAAATAGCCCTTTATACCCCAAGCGTTTTTTGTGTTACAGTGAAATATTCATTGGACACAGTTCTTTAGACAAGATAGGAGAAAGTGTTCCAACAAAGCGTGCTAATGTCTGGAATATAGACACCGGAGCAGCATTTAAAGGACCCTTGTCTGCCATGGAAATAAACACCAAAGATTTTTGGCAATCCAATGCAGTCTATTTGTATTATCCCGATGAGTTAGGAAGAAACGATTCTTGAGTAATTTTGTGACAGGATTCTATTTTATTGAAATCATTTGGTCATATAGGTTAATTAACTCCCCTTAAATTTTATCTTTACTTCAAAATCTCTTTTTAATGTCACAGCACAATATTAGATTAGAAGTAATGAGGTCTTTAGAGCCTAAAATAGACGGCTTTATTGAACAATTCTTAATTCCCATTGAAGATATATGGCAGCCATCAGATTTTCTTCCAGACTCACAGTCAGAAGATTTTTTTGAACAAACAGCGCAAATTAGAGAAGGAGCCAAGGAGATTGGCTATGATCTTTGGGTGACTTTAGTAGCAGACACTATTACAGAAGAAGCTTTGCCTACCTACGAGTCATGGCTTTTAGATGTAGACGGGATAGACCAACATGCAGATAAAAATGGATGGACCAAATGGATTAGACATTGGACTGGTGAGGAAAATAGGCATGGAGATGTACTTAATAAGTACCTGTACCTGTCGGGTAGGGTAAACATGAAAGAGGTAGAAAAAAGCACCCAATACCTTATTGCAGACGGATTCGATATTGGGACGGATAGAGACCCATATAAAAACTTTGTGTATACGAGTTTTCAAGAATTAGCTACCAATATTTCCCATAAACGCGTGGGGCAGTTTGCTAAGAAAACAGGCAATCATTTATTAGGTAAAATGTGTGCCATTATTGCAGGAGATGAGATGCGCCATCATTTAGCATACAGAGAATTTGTAAAGCTTATTATGGAGCAGGATCCTTCGCAAATGATTTTGGCATTTGCAGATATGATGAAAAAGAAAATCGTTATGCCAGCTCATTTCCTTAGAGAATCTGGAGGTGCTGTTAGCAGTGCTTTTGAAGTGTTCTCTAATTGCGCCCAACGTTTGGGTGTATATACGTCTAAAGATTACATAGACATTTTAGACAAATTGAATAGTTATTGGGATATTGAAAATGTCAGGGCTATTTCTGATGAAGCAGAAAAAGCACGTGATTATCTAGTGAATCTTCCGAATCGATTAACTAGAATTTCTGAGCGTATGAAATTTCCAGAGGACCAGCATCATTTTAAATGGGTGACGCCAAACGGCGTATTATAAAAAAATAAAAAGGGCCTTGAAGGCCCTTTTTTATTTTACAAAACTTAGCGAAATCTTCTATAGGTCAAAAGTAATTCCTTGTGCCAAAGGAAGTTCTGTAGTGTAATTAATAGTATTGGTTTGTCGCCTCATATACGCTTTCCAAGCGTCAGACCCTGACTCTCTTCCTCCTCCAGTTTCTTTTTCTCCTCCGAAGGCACCGCCAATTTCAGCACCAGAGGTGCCAATATTTACATTGGCAATTCCACAGTCGGAACCTACAACAGATAGAAAAGCTTCTGCTTCTCTAAGGTTGTTGGTCATAATAGCAGAAGAAAGTCCTTGTTTAACACCGTTTTGAATTTCTATAGCTTTGTTTACATCACCATCGTATTTGATTAGATATAATATGGGCGCAAAGGTTTCTTCCTGTACAATCTCAAAATGGTTTTGAGCTTCTATTATAGTAGGCCTTACATAGCATCCGCTGTTATAAGCGTCCCCTTCAAGAACCCCGCCAGGAACAATTACTTTACCACCTTCTTCTTTAGCTTTTTCAATGGCATTGAGGTAGTTGTTTACAGAATCAGTATCTATTAAAGGGCCCATATGCATGCTTGCGTCTAATGGGTTTCCTATTTTAAGTTGGCCATATGCTTTCACTAAGGCATCTTTAACTGCCTCGTATCTAGTGCTGTGAACAATCAATCGCCTGGTAGAAGTGCATCTTTGTCCAGCGGTTCCTACGGCACCAAAAACGGCACCCATTAGGGTCATTTTTAGATCTGCATCTGGGGTCACTATAATGGCATTATTTCCCCCGAGTTCTAAAAGGGATTTTCCTAACCTTGCGGCTACTTTTTGAGCGACAATTTTTCCCATTCTAATGGAACCTGTAGCTGAGATTAATGCCATTCTAGGGTCTTCTGTCATCCATTCTCCAACAGCGTAATCGCCATTGATTAGACTGGAGACTCCAGCAGGAATATTATTTTCTTCTAAAACATTTGCTAATATTTTTTGACACGCTACACCACATAGTGGGGTTTTTTCAGAGGGTTTCCAAACACATACATCGCCACAAATTAGGGCCAATGCAGTATTCCAAGACCACACAGCAACAGGGAAATTAAATGCAGAAATAATACCTACAATACCCAAAGGGTGATATTGTTCATACATTCTGTGTCCCGGTCTTTCGGAATGCATAGTCAATCCATGAAGCTGCCTAGACAATCCAACGGCAAAATCACAAATGTCAATCATTTCTTGTACCTCTCCCAATCCTTCTTGAAGAGATTTTCCCATCTCATAAGACACCAATGCGCCCAAAGGGGCTTTAAGCGTCCTTAGTCGCTCCCCGAATTGTCTCACTATTTCTCCTCTAAGAGGAGCTGGAGTGACACGCCAGCTTTTAAACGCTTCTTCAGCACTTTTCATTACAGCCTCGTATCCTTCCCTGGTTGTGGTGTCTACAGCGCCAATAAGTGATCCATCTACAGGAGAATATGACTGAATGACACTACCGCCTTTTATGGATGAATTTCCAATTTTTGTTCCGGAATTTTCCTTTGATAGGCCCAATAGGTTTAGTTGGTCTTGAATGTTAATTACAGACATAATGTTATTTTTATAACTTTTTGGTTATTAAATGTGAAATTTTATATATCTAAAGGTAATAATTAATAGTCTAAGTTTATTTACATGGCAGCATCACTTTTGTGTTGCATTTTGCTCTTGGGTTCATTAGCCCTTTGAAAATAGGCGCTTAATAGTGTTTAGATTTTCTGACACAAACACTTCTTGCACTAAAAAACGGCCAAAATCTTCTAGGGGTGCTATTGATACGCTGTTTTCAAAAACAGCTGAAGGAAGCATTTCTAAAACATTAAAATACTGTTGTCCGTAAGCAATAAGAACACTGATAATTACGCCTATTTTAAGTATCCCAAAAAAACCTCCTAAGATTTTGTTTATACCACCTAATAAAATCATTGAGGCCACTTTTGTCAGTGCTTTTCCAAGTAAATAAACCCCAATAACAATACAAATAAATGTGAGTCCCATGGCAATGAGATACAAATTTTCTGGATTCCAATGGAACTGCTCATGGAGTATTCTTGCCGTGTAAGAGGCCAGGTGTTGGGCCCCATAGAACCCAAGAATAAGCGCTAACAATGTAGTAAGTTCAATAAGAATACCATTTTTAAAACCTTTGTAAAAACCAAAAGCACCTAGAACCATCAAACCAATGTCAAATGAACTCATTTTTTGTTAACCATTAATAATTATGTTCTAAGGTACCTTATTTGATTAAAAATTGCTCTTTTTTAGTCTCAAATTAGATTAATTTTAAAGTATTTAAGGGAAGGGCTGCTTAGATTTGTACCTTTATAAAAAATAAATTTACCACATATATAGATGTCTAGAGATGCCGAATTAAAACAGCGCTGGGAGATACTTGTAGAAAGACTTTCTGCCCAATTTTCAGATAATGATCCTCTTGATTTAGATGCTATTATCTGTTTGGTAGGGGTCCAAGAATTGGGTAAATACCACCAGAAGTTTAAAAAAGAAGACAAAGTAGATCTAATGCATATTGCTATTTGTAAGTTGTTGGAGCCTTATGGCTATTACGCATTTGATTTTATAGACGCAGACGGATGGCCACACTATCAGGTAGTAGAAAATTTACCCCCACTGAAAGCAGGGGAACAGTCTGTATTAATGAAAGAAGCCATTGTTCAGTATTTTATAGAAAAAGAATATATCGTATAATTTGAGCTTACTTAATATGCCATTGACTATAAATCACGCTCCCCCTTATTACGCGGTAATATTCACTTCCATACAAACAGATTTTTTATCTGGATATGAGGAAATGGCCCATGAAATGGAGTTACTGGCAAAAATTCAGCCGGGATATTTAGGGATGGTGTCGGCTAGAAGCCAAGTAGGAATAACGGTGAGTTATTGGGCTACCTTAAGAGATATAGCACATTGGAAGTCGCAGGCAGACCATTCACTGGCACAGCAAAAAGGGAAATCTGTTTGGTATGAAAGATACAGTGTTCAAATATGTAAAGTAGAACGCGCTTATAGTTTTGATAAAGAATAATGCTGCAAAAAAGCAATGACAAGTCTTTCAGTGAGCTACAAGAGGATTAATCCAACTCCTCAACGAGATTTTTAAAAGTTTTTTTAGGGTTTTTGTGATGGTATAGAATCTCGTAAACCGCATTTATAATGGGTGTTTTTTCGCTCTTACCCTCTTTTTTCATGATTTCAAATGCACTTTTTGAAGCGTAATATCCTTCAGCCACCATATTCATTTCCATAGTAGCACTTTTCACGGTGTAGCCTTTTCCAATCATATTGCCAAACATTCTATTTCTACTAAATACAGAATAGCCAGTAACCAATAAATCTCCCAAATATGCGGTATCATTAATGTTACGTTTCATTTTGTACACTTTCTTAATAAAGCGCTTCATTTCACGTATGGCATTACTCATGAGCACCGCTTGAAAATTATCACCGTAACCAAGTCCATGGGCTATTCCAGCAGCAATGGCATAGATGTTCTTTAGTACAGCAGCATATTCTGCGCCAATAATGTCGTCTGAAATTTTTGTTTTAATATAACTACTCTGTAATGCTTTTGACATTTGAGTTGCAGTCTCTAAGTTGGCACAGGCTATGGTTAAAAAGGACAATCTTTCAAGGGCCACCTCCTCTGCATGGCAAGGTCCTGTTATAATACCAATTTGGTCTAAAGGGATGCCATGAGTTTCATGTAAATGTTCTCCCACAATTTTACCTGACTCTGGAATGATTCCTTTAATGGCAGAAAAAACAATTTTATTTTTCAACACAGCAGAAGATTTAGCCATTTCAGCAACTAAAAATGCAGAGGGAATGGCAAAAACAATACAATCTGCTCCGTTTAAAGCTTGGTCAATTTGGTCTGTTAATTTCAAGTACTTAAGATCAAAACTAACAGCAGATAAATAGTTGGGGTTGTGAAATTCTTCCTCAATGTGCTTAATGGCCTCTGAGTTCCTCATATACCATATGACCATATTATTGTTTTCAGTGAGCATTTTCACAATCGCTGTAGCCCAGCTTCCTCCTCCAATTACAGCAAACGTATTCATTTGTTCCATTCCTTAATTTAGTCATTTAAATTAAATAAACACCCAGACAAATTTAATAATTCCTTTGGCTTATTAATGGCTTAGAGGCAAATATAACCTAATGGTCTTTTGAATAAAAAGCAACATTGCCTTTAAATTGCCATAGCAATCTTATGGTTTGGCACGAAAATTGATGATTAATTATTAGCTACAATATATTAATATTTTAGTTTTGTTTAGGTTAGAATTAGTTGATTCAAAAACCCTGGGTGAGGACCTGGGGTTTTTTTGTTTTTACATTTAACTCTGGTTCTTAAGGCCGCTATTAATTGGATAATTGACAAGGATTTAATATGATGCTTTACATATTATTGCCATTCAGTTCCATTTAAAAATACTATTTTTGCCCCTTTCTAAAAAGTCACTTGGCTTCATAAAACAAACCTCTTTTGAACAAATTCATTAATCTTTTCGATTTTTCCCAAAAAGTAAATTATAAAACCGAGGTGCTTTCTGGACTTACAGTAGCGCTCGCTTTGGTGCCAGAGGCCATAGCATTTGCACTGATCGCAGGACTTTCTCCATTAACAGGACTATATGCCGCTTTTGTAATGGGTTTTGTTACATCTATTTTTGGTGGACGTCCTGGAATGATTTCAGGTGCTACGGGTGCAGTGGCTGTGGTGATTGTTTCTCTAGCCAAGGACTACGGTGTAGAATATGTATTTGCTACTGTTATTTTAGCCGGTATTATGCAGTCTTTGGCTGGGTTTTTAAAATTAGGGAAACTCATGCGCTTGGTTCCCCACCCCGTAATTTTCGGTTTCGTAAACGGCCTAGCTATTATTATTTTCATGTCTCAAATGGCTCAATTTCAAGATGCTAATGGAGACTGGCTCACGGGACAGTCCTTGTATGTTCTACTGGGTTTAGTGGCGCTAACCATCTTAATGATTTGGGGCTTACCAAAGATCAGTAAGGCCATACCCGCTTCTTTAGTGGCTATTTTAACCGTCTTTGCTATAGTATTCTTTTTAGATATAGACACCAGAACTATTGGCGATATTGCCTCTATCAAAGGAGGCTTTCCTCCGTTTCATATCCCTGAAATTCCATGGACCCTAGAAACTCTAAGTATCATTTTCCCCTTTGCAGCCATTGTGGCTGGAGTAGGGCTTATAGAGAGTTTACTGACCTTAAATATTGTAGACGAAATTACAGAGACCAGAGGGAGCGGTAATAAAGAAGCCGTAGCTCAAGGTGCTGCCAATATCTTATCTGGATTGTTTTCAGGAATGGGTGGCTGCGCCATGATTGGTCAGAGTTTAATTAACACCTCTAACGGAGCTAGGGCAAGACTTTCTGGAATTGTAGCCTCTGTAATGCTTTTGGTATTTATTATGTTCGGGGCAGGCTTAATTGAAAAAATGCCCATGGCCGCATTAACTGGACTGATGATCATGGTCTCTGTAGGTACTTTTGAGTGGGCTAGTTTAAAGACGTTTAATAAAATGCCCAAATCAGATGTATTGGTGATGGTTTTAGTGACCTTGGTAACTATATTCCTTCATAATTTAGCCTTAGCGGTACTCGTTGGGGTGATTATCTCTGCATTGGTTTTCTCATGGGACAATGCCAAGAGAATTAGAGCGAGAAAAACAGTAGACGCAGAAGGAGTAAAGCATTATGAAATATATGGCCCACTATTTTTTGGTTCTATTACGGCATTTAATGATAAATTTGACGTGCTCAACGACCCCGAGGAGATCATTATAGATTTCAAAGAGAGCAGGGTGGTAGATATGTCTGCTATAGAGGCGCTCAATAAAATGACAGAGCGTTATTTAAAAGTAGGAAAGAAAGTGCATTTAAAACATCTTAGTTCAGATTGTAAGGCCTTGCTTCGCAACGCCGATGCCTTAATTGAGGTAAATGTCCTAGAAGACCCTACCTATAAAGTAGCAGCAGATATATAGGGTTTTTCAACATACTATAAAATTAAGGGGCGGCCATTTCGGCCGCCCCTTAATTTTATAGTAAAGTTGCTTTGAATTTACAACGATCTAATATACTCTAAAAGCGCCCTAGCATCTTGTTGGTTTACATTTTGATTGAGCATAATAGCATTGTTATACTCCTTCAATAATGCTTTAGCGATAGGGTCTTTTTTTATCATCTCCGTAGGATTCATAATCATGTTCATAATCCATTCAGGACTTCTTCTCTCTAAAGCACCTGCTAGAGCTGGACCAATCATTCTTTGATTGGGCATATGACAGGCAGTACATTTTACCTCAAATATTTCTTCCCCCAGGGAAACCATATCTGCATCTAAAGTGTCAGATAGTGAAACGGACTTAACAGGACCAATTCCTTTATTGTTTAAATCTACAGGGACCTCTTGTTTTTCTTTTTTTAGGGTGGTTTCTTTTTTAGTTCTGTTCATTTGAAAACCACTTTCTTCTTTTTTCTTGCCCTCTCCACAGCTGTTTAATATAAATACAGCAGACAAGGCAAATAGTACTTTTTTCATAATATAGGGTATTGGCGATGAGATGTCTCCAAGTGGAGACAATAATAAATAAAAAACGAATATAGTAAAAAAGCCCTTTTTGTAAGGGTCAAAAAGGGCTCAAAATTCTTAAATATTGTTATTTTTTACTGATACTTTTCCAGCAAGCTTACTTGAGATTTAAGGGCATCTATAAACTCACCTCTAAGTCTTTCAACAAGCGCTTTTACAGAAATACTGTCTTTGATTGTTGTCACGCCTTGTCCAGCAGACCAAATGGTTTTCCAAGCTTTCGCTTCAGTATCTAATTCTTTGCCGAAATCTATTTTAACATCTTTTTTAAGGTCTTCTGCTGTAATTCCAGCAGCCTCTAAACTGGCCGCTAAAAAGTTAGCATGAACCCCAGAAATGGCAGCGGTGTAAACCACGTCATTAGCCCCAGCGTCTACAATCATTTTTTTGTACTCCTCTGGAGCTACGCTCTCATCGGTATTTATAAATCGAGTCCCCATATAGGCTAAGTCTGCACCCATTTGTAGGGCAGAGGCCACATCTTTTCCGGTACTAATACATCCAGAAAGTAAGATGGTTTTTTTGAAAATCTCTTTGACCTCAGCTACTAAACTCATTGGGTTCAAGGATCCTCCATGACCACCAGCGCCTGCAGAGACTAATATTAATCCATCTACGCCAGCTTCAGCAGCTTTTTCTGCATGTCTCTTTTTAATAATATCATGAAATACCAATCCACCGTAGGAATGAATGGCGTCTACTACCATAGACACTGCACCAAGGGAGGTGATCACGAGCGGCACCTGGTGTTTCATACATAATTTTACATCTGCTTCTAATCTAGGATTGGTAGGATGCACTATAAGATTCACCCCAAAAGGAGCGGCTTTTTGACCCGTTTCTTTTTCAAATGCCGCTAAGGCCTCTTTAATTTCAATGAGCCATGCTTCAAAGCCTTCACTGGTTCTTTGATTCAAGGCCGGAAAGGTCCCTACTATTCCATTCTTACAGCATTCAATCACCATATTAGGGTTTGAGATTAAAAACATAGGGGCTGCTACTACGGGGAGATTTAAATCATTTATAAAAGACGCTTTTTCAGACATAATGTACTTTTAGGGAGTTCAAATAAATAATAATACTTTTGCAGTTATTATGCATGCATAACAAATATACCATAAATGTACACAAAATCCTTTGATATTCGTTGGAGCGATCTAGATGCTAACAGACATTTAGCCAATGCTTCTTACTTAAACTTTATGAGCCATACCCGAATGGGTTTCTTAATGGAATGTGGTTTTAATCAAGCTTCTATGGCGACACACCAGTTAGGACCTGTGGTTTTTTACGAGCATATCTATTACTTCAAGGAAGCTTTTCCAGGAAAGCCTGTAAGTGTTTCCCTAGAATTAAAAGGGTTGAGTAAAGACGGAATGTTCTTTGAATTCCACCATAACTTTTACGATCACAAGGGGAAGAACTTTGCCCATTGCGAAATGATGGGCGCATGGATAGATATGGAATCTAGAGCCCTAAGCCCGCTCCCAGAAATATTTATGAAGGCATTTAATGCGGTTGAAAAAGCCTCAGATTTTAAGGTCCTTACTAAGGAAGACACCAGAAAATTTACCAAAAAACCTGTAGATATAAGCCTTTAATTCACTTATTTTAGGGAGCGCATCCCTAACGCGGCTTAGAAGACTGTTTTGAAGTGGCTAGGTAAACGCCTACCAATACGGCGGCTGTTCCCATTATTTTAATAGGACTCAATTGGTCTTTACCACTCAAAACGGCATAAATAATGCCAATAAGAGGTTGTAAATACACAAAAGCACCTACTGAAGACGCTTTGAGCGTAGTGAGCGCAAAAGCGTTAAAGAGATAGGTTAAGAAAGTGGTGCCCAAAATGACAAATCCCACAGCACCAAAAATTTCTACAGGCATATCCTCCCACTGTATTTGGTTAAATTCTGCAATAGTGATAGGAAAATTTATGATAAAAGCCATTCCAAAGAGCCATTTCATTAGGGTAATGGGGTGGTATTTATTAATAAGAGATTTAACCACGATCAGATAGGCCCCGTAGGAGGTAGCATTTAATACAAACAACAGGTTTCCCACAAAAATATTTGGCGCGTCTTGCCTAATTTCGTGGCCAAATAGGATGAGGCCTAAAGCACCCATAAACCCTAATCCAATTCCAGTGATTTTTTTAACACCTATTTTCTCTTTTAGAAAAATGGCAGACAATAGTACCACAATAATAGGGGTAATGGTCACTAATACAGCACTGTTTATAGGCGTAGATAAGGAGAGTCCTTTGAAAAAAGACAGCATATTAACCACCATGCCTAAAAGGGCGGCGGCCAATAGTATTTTCCAGTCTTCTCTTTGAATTTTCTCTTTTGGGGTAAAAATTGAAAGGATCCAAAACAAAATAGCGGCACCTCCCACTCTGAGCATAATAAATCCAAAAGCGCCTACATAATTGGGCATGGCTCCTTTTGCAATCGTATGGTTTAAACCATAAATGGTGGTGGCGCCAAAGGCGGCTAATAATGCCAGTGCTCTTTTGTTCAAAATAGCTTTCAATACTAGGATTTTAAAGCCATTTCTGCTGCGGCAATAGTGTCTTTTTTATAGCCTACAAATACTTCATTGCCTACTCTGATCACAGGTCTTTTCAAAAAAGTATAGTGCGAGAGAATATAGGATTTGTATTCTTTTTCTCCCAAGTCTTTTTTGGCCAACCCCTCAGAGGTGTACAGCCTAGAACGTCTGTTGAAAAGCGATTCATAAGAGCCTGTAATGGCGGCTAATTCATCCAGTTCTTTTTCTGAGATGTGGGTTTGTTTGAGGTCTTGCAGAGTGACATCGGCCAGCGGCCCAAAACCGTCAATAATTTTTTTACAAGTATTACAAGTACTTAAGTGATAGATGTGTTTCATTGGATGATTAATTATTACACAAAGAAACTTATTTTAAAGGAATTGTACTATTTTTAGAAAAAACAATCCATGGAGACTATTTTACAGATTACTGCCGCTACTCGTGAGCTTTACATTAAATTCTTAAATGATATTTCTATAGAAGACCTTGGCAAAATACCCAGTGGTTTTAATAATAGTATTTGGTGGAATATTGCCCATGTGGCGGTAACCCAACAACTTCTGGTGTATGGGCTTAGTGGTTTGGAACCGCATATGTCTAAATCTTTTATTGACAGTTATAGAAAAGGGACCGCCCCTGTAAAAGCACCCACTTTAGAAGAGGTAGAAACCTTGAAGTCTGCTTTAAAAGAATTGATTGTCAGAACAAAAGAAGATGTTCAAAAAGGGATTTTTTCTACCTATAACCCTTATGTAACTTCTGCTGGGGTGACGCTGAACAATGTTTCTGACGCTATGGCTTTTAATCTGGTGCATGAGGGCATTCACATAGGTGCTATTATCGCTCTAAAGAAAGCATTGAGGGGCTAAACCCTTTATACTACTGGTTTTACTACATGCATTACTTTTTTGCATAGCAACATTGCATTATTCTATAAAAAAACCAGCTTAAATTATGGAAATAATATAATTTTGCCCCTATATTATTAATGGCGCAAAGCGTCTTGCTATTAGATTTTAAATGGAAGCAAAAATTAATGCATTTATGGAAGAGGTGAAGACCAGAAATGGTCATGAACCTGAATTTATTCAAGCAGTTCAAGAAGTGGCAGAAACAGTCATTCCTTACATTGCCAAGCACGATATTTACAACGGTAAAAATATTTTACTCAGAATGGTTGAACCTGAAAGACTGATTTCTTTTAGAGTAGCTTGGGTAGATGATTCTGGTGAAATACACGTAAACAGAGGCTATAGAATTCAAATGAATTCTGCTATTGGTCCTTATAAAGGGGGGCTTCGTTTTCACCCTTCAGTAAACGCGAGTATTTTAAAATTTTTGGCTTTCGAGCAGGTATTTAAAAACTCCTTAACTACCCTTCCAATGGGCGGTGGAAAAGGAGGGTCTGATTTTGACCCTAAAGGAAAATCAGACGACGAAGTCATGCGTTTTTGCCATGCTTTCATGTTGGAACTCAACCGTCATATTGGTCCAAATACAGATGTACCTGCTGGAGATATTGGGGTGGGTGCTAGAGAAATTGGCTTTTTGTTTGGAATGTACAAAAAGATTCGAAACGAGTTTACAGGAGTACTTACAGGTAAAGGGCGCTCTTGGGGAGGCTCATTAATTAGACCTGAGGCAACGGGTTATGGAACAGTGTATTTTGCACAGAGTATGTTGCAGACCAGGGGTAGTGATTTTTTAGCAAAAAAAGTAGTTATCTCAGGTTCTGGAAATGTGGCGCAATTCGCTGCAGAGAAAGCGATTCAATTAGGGGCTACTGTCCTGACTTTATCCGATTCTAAAGGATTTATTCACGACCCAGAGGGAATAGATGCAGAAAAGTTAGCTTTTGTAATGGACCTTAAAAACAACCAAAGGGCTCGTATTTCTGAGTATGTTAAAACCTATCCAAAAGCGACCTATCACGAAGGAAAGACGCCATGGGGTGTTGCCTGTGATATTGCCTTGCCTTGTGCGACTCAAAATGAGTTAGATGGCCAAGACGCTGAAAAATTAATCTCCAACGGATGTGTATGTGTAGCTGAGGGGGCTAATATGCCTTCTACTCCTGAAGCTATTCATGCTTTTCATAAAGCTAAAATTTTATTTGCCCCAGGAAAGGCATCTAACGCTGGTGGTGTAGCTACTTCTGGATTAGAAATGTCTCAGAATTCATTGAGGATTAGCTGGACTAGAGAAGAGGTAGATGAACGATTAAAAGGCATTATGTCTGATATTCACGATTCTTGTATTGCCTATGGAAAAGAGGCAGACGGCTATTGTAACTATGTAAAAGGGGCTAATATTGCCGGTTTTGTTAAGGTGGCAGACGCTATGTTGGCACAGGGGGTTATCTAATCCCGTTTTACAATGAATATTAAAGCCTTTTCTCTTGTTGGAGAAAAGGCTTTTTTTATTTTTACATCCATGCAGCAAACCACCAAAGCGATTGTTTTAAAAACGATAAAATATGGAGACAATAGCTTAATTGTAAAGCTATATACGGCTTCTAGTGGCCTAAAGTCTTACATGCTCAACGGGGTATTAAGCAGAAAAAAAGGTAAATTTAACAAGGCCCACTTCTTGCCTTTGAGTCAATTAGAAATTGTAGCCCAACACAGGGATAAGGGTAACCTGGAAAGACTCACAGAGGCCAAATTGTCTTATCCTTATCAGAGCGCACATACCCATATGGCCAAAAACGCTATTGTGTTGTTTTTATCTGAGTTTTTATCCAATGCCATTCAAGAAGAGACAGAAAATAAACCCTTGTTTTCTTTTATAGAAACGGCCCTACAGTGGCTGGATCATGAAGATCAAATTGCCAATTTTCACTTGTTTTTTTTAGTAGAAATAAGCAAGTATTTTGGATTTTATCCTTCTGATAATCATTTAGATAAACCGTATTTTGATCTCGTGGAAGGAGATTTCTGCACTCACCCAGGCTTGAATCCACATATGGCCGAACCTGAAATTTCTTTTTTTAAATCTATTTTAGGCATAAATTTTGATGAGTTGAATAATATTAAAATGTCTCAAAAAAGTAGGCGAGAACTTATATCGCATTTAATGGTTTATTACCAGCACCATTTAGATGGATTTAAAACGCCAAAATCAATACACATACTCAATGAAGTCTTTTCTTAGATTATTATATGTGGCAATCTTTGTATGCTTCCCCTTGTTTTCAATAGCGCAAGAGGTATTTGTATATGACGCAGACACAAAAGAGCCTTTGGTAGGTGTATTGGTTTTTAACAAAGATCAATCCATTCGTTTTTTGACATCGGTAGACGGTCGTTGTGAATTAAAGGGATTTTCAGCAAAAGAGCCTTTGTATATTAGCCACCCGTCTTATATAGAATACAAGACTAATGTAAAACAATGGGTTCAAAGAGGTCGTATAGTCTATTTGCAACGCAATGCATTTGAATTAGATGAGGTGGTCATGTCTGTGTCTAAATGGGAACAGCAACAAAAAGATGTTCCCCAAAAAATAATTGGGATTAATGCTCAAAATATTGCTTTTAACCAGCCCCAAACAGCAGCAGATTTACTGCAGCAAACAGGAAAAGTATATGTTCAGAAAAGTCAGTTAGGAGGAGGAAGTCCTATGATTAGAGGGTTTGCAGCAAACCGACTATTGCTTTCTGTAGATGGGGTTAGGATGAACAACGCTATTTTTAGAGGGGGGAATTTGCAAAACAGTATTGCCGTAGATCCATTTAGCATAAAAAATACGGAAGTTATTTTTGGCTCAGGATCAGTAATTTATGGAAGCGATGCGATTGGTGGAGTGGTGCATTATTATACTAAGCAACCTCAATGGAGCAAAAATAAAACTACAGAATATTCCGGAAATGCTCATTACAGGTATTCAAGTGCTAATCAAGAAAGGACGGCGCATGTAGATCTCAGCGTAGCCACTAAAAAGTGGGGTTTTTTAAGTAGCGTTACCCATAGTAATTTCGAAGATTTGCAAATGGGTAAATACGGTCCATCATCATATTTGAGGCCTCAATTTGTATTACAGGGAGGCGGAACAGATCTACTGGTAGACAATCCCAATCCAAGGCTTCAGAACCCTACAGGATACAATCAGATAAATAGTTTACAGAAAATACGCTATAAAGAGAATGAAAGCCTTGAATTCCAGCTGGGTGTTTATTTTTCTGAGACGTCTCATTTTCCTAGATACGACCGACTGACAAGACCTGACAATGCTGGCACAGGATTTCGCTCCGCAGTCTGGGAATACGGTCCGCAAAAATGGTTAATGACCCATTTTAATATCTCTCATACCCCTGAAAATACTTTTTATGAGGGACTTAAATTTACGGCAGCCTATCAGCGTTTTAATGAAAGTCGTTTTGACAGAGACTTTGGAGCAACCTCTCTTTTTGGAACGGAGGAGAAAGTAGACGCACTTTCCTTTAATTTGGATATTGAGCATGAAAAAACGGGTGCTTTTAGGTTGTTCTATGGCGCAGAATACGTAGGAAATAAAGTGTATTCAAAAGGATCAGAAAAAATAGTAAGCAGCAATATTATTTTAGATGCCGCTTCAAGGTATCCAGACAATAGTTTGTGGCGCTCAACTGCGGTCTATTTGAACAGCACCTTTGAAGCGTCTGATAATTTTAAATTTTTAGGAGGTCTTCGTTACAGCCATGTTTGGGTAAATGCATCTTTTGATAATGAATTTTATAATTTCCCTTTTGAAAAGACTGACCTCAGTACTGGCGCATTTACTGGCAGCTTGGGATGGAGTTGGTTTTTAGCAGAAGATCTGCAGCTCAGTTGGAATGCTACTACGGGTTTTAGAGCCCCTAATATAGACGACATGGGTAAGATCTTTGACTCTGAACCCGGAGCGGTGGTGGTCCCAAATCCTAGTTTAAATCCTGAATATGCTTATGGTACAGAGCTTGGGATTAAAAAGAATTTTTCTGACAGAGCGGTTTGGAGATTTGCCGCATATTACACTCATTTAAAAGATGCTTTGGTGCGAAGAAATTTCACTTTTAACGGACAATCTCAAATAGCGTATCAGGGGATTTTGAGTCAGGTTCAAGCCGTTCAAAACGCGGCAAATGCATATGTGTATGGATGGGAAATTGGTGCAGATTTCATTTTAAGTCCTTTCCTGTCTTTTGTAGCTAATTATAGTTATATCAAAGGTACTGAAGAAGATGAAAATGGAGATATGAGTCCCGGAAGACATGTGGCACCATCCTTTGGAGATGCCCAGTTAATTTATAAAAACTCAAGATTTAAAGCGAGTATACTTTTAAATTTTAATCGTGAAATAAGCGCAGATCAATTGCCTTTGTCCGAACAATCCAAATCATATATGTATGCATTAGACCGCCTTGGAAACCCATACAGCCCCGCTTGGCACACCCTTAATTTCAGGTCTCAATACACCCTAACGAACGCTATTACAACTTATCTGGCTTGGGAGAATATCACCAACCAATTATACAGAACTTTCTCTTCTGGTTTAAGTGCTCCTGGAAGCAATTTAATACTAGGTGCCAGTTATCAGTTTTAATTTTACTCCCGCTATTTACCCTTACTATTTAACTCCCCTTTAAAATGATCGGAGTTTCGTTCTAATTGCTTAATTTTGCCCCTTTCATACCGCATACAAGACCTTAGTACTATGAAGTTTGCAGAATATAAAGGATTAGATTTACCGGGTATTTCCAAATCTGTTTTACAGGACTGGAAAGACAAAGAGGTATTCCAGAAAAGTGTTGATCAGCGAGAAGGACAGCCTTCTTATGTGTTTTTTGAAGGTCCGCCATCGGCCAACGGCCTGCCTGGAATTCACCACGCAATGGCGAGAACGATCAAGGATATTTTTCCTAGGTATAAGACCATGAAAGGTTTTCAGGTAAAGCGAAAAGCAGGTTGGGACACCCACGGCTTGCCTATTGAATTAGGGGTAGAAAAAGCTTTGGGTATTACCAAAGAAGACATAGGCACCAAAATATCTGTAGAAGAATACAACAAAGCTTGTAGAGCAGCTGTCATGCGTTACACTGACGTTTGGAACGACATGACAGACAAGGTAGGCTATTGGGTAGATATGGAAGATCCTTATATTACTTATGAACCTAAATATATGGAGTCTGTTTGGTGGTTGTTAAAAGAGATTTACAACAAAGGGCTTATCTATAAAGGATATACCATTCAGCCCTATTCTCCTAAAGCCGGAACTGGACTGAGCTCTCATGAGTTAAACCAGCCAGGCACCTATCAGGATGTGACCGACACCACAGTAACAGCACAGTTTAAGGCTAAAGAAGAGACGCTTCCTAAATCATTACAAGACTTAGAAGTGCCCGTGTATTTTTTAGCTTGGACCACTACGCCATGGACGCTGCCTAGCAATACGGCCCTAACCGTAGGACCTAAGATTGAGTATGTTTTGGTGCGTAGTTTTAATCAGTACACCTTTGAGCCTATAAATGTGTTGCTGGCCAAAGCATTGGTGGGGAAACAATTTTCAGGGAAGTACCAGGAGGTAGATACTCTAGAAGCCATTCAACAATACAACAAAGAAGACAAAAAAATACCTTACTTGGTTGTAGCATCCATAAAGGGAGCAGACCTCATAGGGGCCAAATACGAACAACTCATGACGGGTGTATTGCCTTGTGATTATCCTGAAAATGCTTTCAGGGTCATTGGAGGAGATTTTGTTACCACGGAAGACGGAACCGGGATTGTACATACAGCACCTACTTTTGGTGCAGACGACGCCTTGGTAGCCAAGCAGGCGACTCCAGAAATCCCACCCATGTTGGTCTTAGATTCAGACGGAAATAAAGTGCCTTTGGTCAATTTACAGGGAAAGTTTAGACCCGAAGTTGCTGGATTGGCAGGTAAGTACGTTAAAAATGAATACTACCCAGAAGGAGAAGCTCCGGAACGTTCTGTAGATGTAGAAATAGCGATCAGACTTAAAGAGGAAAACAGGGCTTTTAAGGTAGAAAAATACGTACACTCTTATCCAAATTGCTGGAGAACAGATAAGCCTATATTGTACTATCCATTAGACTCTTGGTTTATAAAAATGACCGAGGTAAAGGATAAAATGGTGTCTTTAAACCAGCAAATCAATTGGAAGCCAAAAGCTACCGGAGAAGGTCGTTTTGGAAATTGGTTGGCCAACGCCAACGATTGGAACCTTTCTAGATCTAGATACTGGGGAATTCCACTCCCTATTTGGAGAACCGCAGACGGTAAAGAAGAAATGATGATTGGTTCGGTAGCAGAACTTAAAGCCGCTATGGCGAATTCTGTGGCTGCAGGACACATGGCTAAAGATATTTTTGAAGACTTTAAAGTAGGGGACAATTCAGAAGCGAATTACACTACCATTGACTTACATAAAAACATTGTAGATCAGGTGGTTTTGACGTCTAGTACAGGGGCTCCTATGTATAGGGAATCAGACTTAATAGATGTTTGGTTTGACTCTGGTGCTATGCCTTATGCCCAGTGGCACTACCCATTTGAGAACAAAGCACTCATAGATGAAAACAAGGCCTTCCCCGCAGATTTTATTGCAGAAGGAGTAGACCAGACCAGGGGATGGTTTTACACCCTTCACGCAATTGCTACCATGGTTTTTGATAGACCGGCTTATAAAAACGTAGTCTCTAACGGGATGGTATTGGATAAGGACGGCAAGAAAATGTCTAAGCGCCTTGGTAACGCCATTGATCCTTTTGAAACTATTGAGGCCCACGGCGCCGATGCCACTCGCTGGTATATGATATCAAACGCCAATCCATGGGACAACCTCAAGTTTGACCCAGAAGGGATTGTAGAGGTAAAGCGAAAGTTTTTTGGCACCCTTTACAATACCTATTCATTCTTTAGTTTGTACGCCAATTTGGATCATTTTGACAACAGTGCCCCTCAGATTCCATTAGCTGACAGACCTGAAATTGATCGTTGGGTACTTTCGGAACTCAATAGTTTAATCATTAGGGTAGAGGCCGCTTATGAGGCATATGAACCCACTAAAGCAGCGAGAGCCATCTCAGATTTTGTACAAGAAAATTTGAGTAACTGGTATGTTCGTTTGTGTAGAAGGCGTTTTTGGAAAGGAGAATACGGACCGGATAAAATTGCTGCCTACCAGACGCTCTATGAGTGTTTGTTAGTTGTCTCTAAATTGTCTGCTCCTATAGCACCCTTCTTTATGGATAGATTATATCTAGATCTAGCTAGCGTATGTGATCCTAATGTAAAAGAAAGTGTGCATTTAGCCCAATTTCCAGAGGCCAACGGTGCTGTTATTGACACCCATTTAGAGCGAAAAATGCAATTGGCGCAAAACACCTGCTCTTTGGTGCTTTCAATTAGACAAAAAGAAAAAATTAAAGTAAGACAGCCCCTTCAGAAAATCATGGTGCCAGTTTCTGCTGCAGTAAAAGCATCAGATTTAAAAGCGGTTTCTTCATTAATTTTATCTGAGGTGAACGTAAAAGAGTTAGAAATTTTAGAGGACTCTTCTGATATCTTAGTGAAACAAATCAAGCCTAACTTTAAGACTCTTGGCCCCAAATTTGGGCCTAAAATGAAAGCGGTTGCTTTGGCAATACAATCCTTAACCTCTAAAGATATTAACGAAATGGAGCTGAATGGCGGTATTGAGTTACTTGTAGATGGGAACAAAATTAATTTGGAATTATCAGATGTGGAGATTAGTTCTCAGGATATTGAAGGATGGTTGGTAGCCTCTTCAGGCCCTTTAACAGTAGCATTAGACGCTACTATAAATCCTGTTTTAAAAGCAGAAGGGATTGCTAGAGAGTTGGTTAACAGGATACAGAACTTACGAAAAGACAGCGGTTTTGAAGTGACTGATAAAATTGTTATTAAATTTCTAAAAGACCCCTTTATAGATTCGGCATTATTAGATAATTTAGAATATATTAAAACGGAAACACTGGCGACAGAAATATTGGTAGAAACGACGCTTAAAGAAGGACTACCGATTGAATTTGATGAGGTCCGTTCAGTGTTATATATTGAAAAACAAAACTAATATGGACACAGACTTAAAAAACAGGTATTCAGATAAAGATTTGGCAGAGTTCAAGGTGCTTATTTCTGAAAAAATAGAAGTAGCAAAATCTCATTTAGAGCTTTTAAAAAGTTCTTATATGAATGATGGGAACAATGGGACAGACGACACTTCTCCAACCTTTAAGGCTTTTGAAGAAGGGTCTGAAACTATGAGTAAAGAAGCAAACACCCAATTGGCAATTCGTCAGGAAAAGTTTATCAGGGATTTAAAGAACGCGCTTTTAAGAATTGAGAATAAAACCTATGGGGTTTGTAGGGTTACTGGAAAATTAATCAACAAAGAAAGGTTAAAATTGGTCCCTCACGCTACCCTGAGTATTGAAGCTAAGAACATGCAAAAGTAATTGCTTTTTGAAGGGCTCACACAGCTTATTATTTCTGGTATTAGCTCTTCAGACAGTTTGGTCACAAAAAACCTTATCCAAAGTTTTAGAAGATCCTTCTCTTACACAAATCCATGTGTTGGCAGAGCAAGTCAATACATTGCGCCTAAAACCATCCCCCTCTAAGGAACTTCTCGTTACTGCCCGTTTAAATGGGGAGTATAGTCCACATCAAATGATCGTTTTTACCAGAAAAGGGAATACCCTATTTATAGGCCCTGACCTTTCAGCCACCTTTGAACTTCCCAATGACAAACTCAGTGCCCATAAAATATGGTCGGTAGATTTGGCTGTTGAAATACCAGCGCATTTAGAAGTCTTTATAGCTGGAGGAAATACCCAAATAAATGCTGAAGGTATTTTCGAGAAGCTTCAGATAGCACTCAAAGATGGATTATGTGTTTTAGAAGAAGTAGGAAACAAAGTTCAGGTAAATACCCTTAGAGCGCCTATTGTTTTAAGTCAAAAGAATGGTGTAGTTGACGCTAAAACCACTTATGGACATTTAGACTTTTTAGCTATTCCCTCAGGAGATTCAAATATTGTGTTGAGATCCCTTTATGGAGATATTAAAGTGCTCATAAAGGACTAGTTTCGTTTTAATAATAATGTTTATTTTAGCCGTCTAAGTACTTATGATGTTTAAAAAACCCTTCCTTCTCGCTTATTTTTTATTGATTTTAGATCAATGTGTTAAAATTTATATTAAAACACACTTTTTTTTAGGGGAGTCTGTAGAAGTTTTTTCTGGATTTCAAATTCTTTTTATAGAAAATGAAGGGGCTGCGTGGGGCGCCAAACTCAGTGATATCTTACCTATTTCAGACGTGAGTGGGAAAATTGCCCTCACCGTTTTTAGGTTATTTGCCATTGTGGGAATTGGTGCGTGGTTTGTGAGCTCCGTAAAAAAAGGTGTGCCGCTCTTCTTACAAATGGCCCAGGCCTTGATTTTTGCAGGAGCGCTAGGAAATATTATTGACTCTGTTTTTTATGGTGTACTGTTTAATGATAGTATGTATCAGGTAGCGACCTTGTTTTCAGAGGAACCCTATGGTCAATTACTTCAAGGGAAAGTAGTAGATATGCTCTATTTTCCTCTTATAGACACTATATGGCCTGATTGGATACCCGTTTTGGGAGGAAAAGCACTGCGGTTTTTTGAACCCGTATTTAATATAGCAGACACGGCGATCAGTACCGGAGTTGGTTTACTGTTGTTCTTTAATAAAAAGGCTTTTCCACAAGACTAGCTAAATTCATGCACCTGATGGGGTGTCACACAAAAATCTAGGGGAATGTCTGTGGGATCTAGGGATTCAATGAGCGTCTCAGGACCAAAAAAAGAGAGCCCCACTTTAATGGTTTCAGGCCTGCATTTAGATAAAAAGCGATCGTAAAAGCCTTTTCCGTATCCAACCCTATGTCCTTTTTTATCATAGGCCAATAAGGGGATAAATACTACATCTATTTCGCTATTAGGTACGGGCAATCCATTCTGTGGTTCGGGAACACCCCAAGTGTTTTGTTTTATTAAAGTGTTGTCTGTGAGTAAAAAATGCGTCATCTCTATATCAGAGGTCATTTTAGGTAAGCAGACCTCTTTGTCTTTCCCTTGAAGCAGCGCTAATATATACTCAGTATCTATTTCATATTTAGAACGAATAGGTAAGAAGAGGCTGTAATAGGTGACCTCCCAAATAGGACATTGAAGCAACTGATTGGCAATGGCTTGACTCTTCTCCTCAATATCCTTTTCAGAGAATTCTGTTCTTTTTTTTAGGTATAGCGTTCTGAGCTGTTTTTTATTCATAGAGACAGTCAATAGGTGGGTCAAAAATACAGATAAAATAAAGTTTAAATAATTATTTCTACTTTACCTTTGTGAGAAGCACCTATGACAGCCAACAGTATTTCCATACAACTCAGCGTCCTTCCGGAAACACCGGGGGTGTATCAGTTTTATGACAGCTCAGATAAGATTCTTTATATAGGCAAAGCCAAAAACTTAAAAAAAAGGGTCAGCTCTTATTTTACTTTAAAACACGACATTGCCAAGACCCGTTTGCTGGTCAAGAAAATTGTACAGATTAAGCATATAGTAGTTCCTACAGAATCAGATGCACTACTTTTAGAAAACAATCTCATTAAAAAATACCAGCCCAGGTATAATATTCTTTTAAAAGACGACAAAACCTTCCCTTGGATTTGCATTAAGAAAGAGCGATTCCCCAGGGTTTTTTTAACCCGTCAACTCATCAAAGATGGCTCCGAGTACTTTGGACCTTACACCAACAAAAGAATGGTGAAAGTGCTCTTAGAACTCATAAAGGGATTGTACCCCTTACGAACCTGCAACTATGACCTTTCTTATCAAAAAATTAAAGAAGGACGGTTTAAAAGCTGTTTGGAATATCATTTGGGAAATTGTCAGGCCCCTTGTGAAGATTTGCAATCAGAAGCCTCATATACTAAAGATATTGAGGCGATTAGACATATTTTAAAAGGAAATTTATCCTTGGCCATAAAGCATTTTAAGACCGAAATGGAACGCTATGCTTCTGAAGAGGCTTTTGAAATGGCCCATAAAGTCAAAGAAAAAATAGAAGTATTAGCGGGTTACCAATCAAAATCTACTATTGTAAACCCTAAAATAAACAACGTAGATGTATTTAGCATAATTTCAGATCAGACCCATGCCTATGTGAATTTTTTAGAGCTTTCTCACGGAGCCATTATTCGATCCCACACCTTAGAAATAAAAAAGCAATTGGAGGAAACAGATGAGCAAATTTTAGAATTGGCTATAGTCTCTTTAAGAGAGCGGTTTAAATCTATTTCTAAAGAAGTCATCATTCCTTTTAAATTGCTAACGCCAGATGGAATTAAAGCGACCATTCCTATTTTAGGAGACAAGCAAAAATTGCTGGCCCTCTCAGAGCGAAATGCCCGTTTTTATAGGCAAGATAAATTGAGTCAGATGCGAATCGTAGACCCGGAGCGACATTCGAAGAGAATAGTGGCACAGATAAAAGAAGACCTTAGACTCTCTGAGCTTCCAGTACACATAGAGTGCTTTGACAATTCAAATATTCAAGGGAGTAATCCTGTAGCTGCTTGCGTTGTATTTATGAACGCCAAGCCCAACAAGAAAATGTACCGACACTTTCATATTAAAACCGTAGAAGGGCCAGATGACTTTGCCTCTATGGAAGAAGTGGTTTACAGGCGCTATAAAAGACTCAAAGAAGAAGGCAGCTCTTTGCCGCAGCTTATTGTCATAGACGGAGGAAAAGGGCAACTGTCTGCTGCCTTAAAAGCATTGGACCAATTAGAATTGAGAGGAAAAATAGCCATTGTTGGAATAGCCAAGCGTTTGGAGGAGATTTATTTCCCAGAAGACCCCATACCTTTATATCTAGATAAAAAATCAGAGTCTCTAAAAGTGATCCAACAATTGAGAAATGAAGCCCATAGGTTTGGAATTACATTTCATAGAAATCTCAGAAGCAAAGGTGCTATTGTATCTGAATTAGATGGTATTAAAGGTATTGGAGAAAAAACGGCTACCCAGTTATTAAGGCATTTTAAAACGGTCGCTAATATAAAAGAAGCTAACTTAGATGCTTTGATTGACCAGGTTGGACCTGCTAAAGCTCGAATTTTGTATGAACATTTCCATTAACTTTTCATATTCTTTTCCAAGACACATTTGTCTCACGGTTTTCTTGTTTTTAGGAATTGCAAAAGGGTATGCCCAAGGTGCAGAAAATATGAAAACAGAGGTATTTGAGCATATAAAATTACCTGCTCAGGAACAAGAACTTAAAGTTGGCTTGGTATTAAGCGGAGGCGGTGCGAAGGGATTGGCTCACATTGGAGCACTTAAAGTAATCGAGGACTCTGGGGTTCAAATAGATTATATTGCAGGAACAAGTATGGGCGCTATTGTAGGGGCTTTGTATGCCTCAGGGTATAGGGCAAATGAGCTAGATTCTATATTTAGACAAATAAATTTTAACAGTCTTATTCAAGATGATTTTTCAAGGTCAAGTAAGACTTTTTATGAAAAAGAGGACGCAGAACGCTATGCAATAAGCCTACCATTTGATGGGTATAAAATTTCTTTTCCTCAGGCTATTTCTGGTGGCCAAAAGGTATACAACGAATTAGTCTCACTGTTGTATCATGTAAAAGACGTACGAGATTTTAACCAATTGCCCATACCTTTTTTTTGTATGGCAACAGATATAGAAAATGGCACCGCTATTCGTTTAGACAATGGGTATCTTCCAGAGGCTATCATGGCTTCTGGAACCTTTCCTTCTCTTTTTGAACCCATGGAATTGGACGGAAAACTTCTTATAGACGGGGGGGTTTTAAATAATTACCCTATAGCTGAGCTAAAGTCCTTAGGGGCAAATTTTATTGTAGGTGTAGACGTTCAACACGACCTTTCCAGTAGAGCATCACTGGGCTCAGCAACGGATATTTTGTTGCAAATCAACAATTTTAGGACGGCAGAGGCAATGAAAACCAAGTCCAATGACACCGATATTTACATTAGGCCAAACATGGCACCCTACTCTGTAATAGATTTCGATAGGGGTGTAGAAATTGTTGCCGAAGGTGCCCGTGCCGCTTTTTTAAAAGAAAAAGCACTGATTGAATTATCTAAAAAGCAATTGAAAAGGAAGCTTAAGGATCAAACACCTTTATGGAACACTTACAGAAAAGACACCCTAAATATTACCTATATAGAGGTGAATGGTATGGTGAATTATTCAGATGATTATGTTAAAGGGAAGCTCCGATTTAAAGAGGGTGATCAGATTAAATTTGAAGATTTAAAGCGAGGGATAAATAATTTAGCAGCTACAAATAATTTTAATACCATTCGGTATAAGTTAATTGAAAAGACTACCGGACTGGGTCTAATTTTAAACTTGAAAGAAAGTGACAACAAGACTAATATTAGGTTTGGGGCCCATTATGACAAGTTGTATAAAAGTGCTGCTTTGGTAAACATCACCCAAAAGAATTTTTTGAGAAAAGACGACGTACTTTCCTTGGATTTCATTTTTGGAGACTATCTAAGGTATCAGATAGATTATTATGTGGACAAAGGGTTTAATTGGAGTTTTGGACTGAGAAGTAAGTTAAACGACTTTAATTTTGACATACCCTATAAGGTACTTGAAAAAAATTTCAGGCTGCCAGATGACCCTAATTTAAATACGGTGAATATGGACTTTACAGATTTCACCAATCAATTCTATCTTCAAACGGTGTATAAGAATGCATTCTCTATTTCACTTGGCCTAGAGCATAAATGGATTAAGTACAGCAGCGACACCTTTTTACAAGAAAGCACCCAGACAAATAACAGTTCGGTACTCACTTTAGAAAAAAGTCACTATGCCAGTGTTTATGGACAATTAAGGTTCGACACTTTAGATGATTTTTTCTTTCCTTCAAAAGGATTTTATTTAGAGACAGATTTTCACACCTACTTTTTGTCTAGTGACTTTAATGGAACGTTTAATCCATTTTCAATTTTTAGATCAAAGGCAATAGCCGCTCTAAATTTTACTAAAAACTGGTCATTTGTTTTGGCTCCTGAGGTGGGAATTAAGTCCGGAAGTTCAGGTACTAAATCCTTGGATTTTGCCCTTGGTGGGTTGGGTGCACCCCAAACCAATAATTTCATTCCTTTTTTAGGCTATGATTTTATAGCTATTCCGGGAGATAGTTTTTTAAAGATGAAGGCTACATTAGATTTTGAAATAACACCTAAAAATCATTTTATTGTAGCAGCAAATATTGCTAAAGTGACGGATGACATTTTAAGGCCTGGTTCTTTTAAAAGAGCCCCTTCGTATTTTGGATATGGCTTGGGCTATGGATTTGAGTCAATTATAGGCCCAATGCAAATGATGTATACTAAATCTCCATTAAACGGGAATGGGAGTGTGTTCTTTTCCCTAGGTTTTCCTTTTTAACTCTCTTAAATACAGATATTTCCTATTATTTAAGTAGCATTAAACAGTAATTATTCTTAAAGAATTACTAAAAAATGTTCAGAATAGATAAATTACTGTTAAGACCTTAGTTAAAGTGAACTAAAAACTTGTGTTAGCGCATGAATATATTACCTTTGTATTATAAAGGGGTGGTTCCCTTTAGAACTTTAAGTATTGGTTTTTCATCATTTAAAGTTTGGTTGGTTATTTAAGAAAAGCCCAGTTGTAAAACTGGGCTTTTTTTTGTTTAAATGTGGAAAAAGCGATTAAAAATCTCAGTATAATACCCCATAGATCTATTTAAAAAATAAAATATGGTTAAATATCTGTGAAGGAGAATTTAAAGCCATTCCTTTTTTCTATTTTTACCTTAAATCTAGTTATGAAAAAAATCCTTCTTTTTTGTCTCGTTTTGGGTTTTTGTGGAAACCTTATGGCTCAAGACTCTTCTGTAGCGTTTAAAGACGGAGAATGGTTAAAGTTTAGACTTCATTATGGATTTTTGAATGCTAGTTATGCGACCTTGCATTTAACCAAAGCATCTTTAAATAATAAACCATTATTTCACGTGGTAGCCAAAGGAAAAACGACCGGGTGGGCCAGTATCTTTTTTAAGGTAGACGACACCTATGAAAGTTTTTTCACCCCAAAAAGAAATGAGCCAATTAAGTTTATCAGGAAAGTTAGAGAGGGCGGTACAACCATGCATTTGGAAGTAGATTTTGATCATGAAAACAATAAGGCTTATATGCAAGACCTTAAAAATGGCAAAGATTTTGAATTTAACACCCAAAAAGGGATACAAGATATTATTTCTGCTTTCTATTTTTTGCGAAACGAAATTAATCCGGTCACATTAAATGTAGGAGATTTTACGGTCATTAGTATGTTGTATGACGACGACGGTGTTTTCCCTTTTAAACTGGAATATTTAGGAACAGAAGCGCTAAAAACAAAATTCGGAACAGTATCTTGCCTAAAGTTTAGGCCTTATGTACAATCCGGCAGGGTCTTTAAAGCCCAAGAGAGTATTAGCCTTTGGATTTCAAATGATTTGAATAAAATTCCTGTAAGGATAGAAGCAGATTTAGCTGTGGGCTCTATCAAAGCAGATCTAGAGGCTTATAATGGCTTAAAAAACCAATTTAAAATAAGAATGGACTAGTGTATTTATCATGAAAATAAATTACAAATCTTCTGTATTATGTTTGTTGTTTTCACTCACTTTTTTAGTGGGCTGCAAGACCGAAACTCCAAAAAAATCACTTAAAGAAGTTGCTCCTAAAGACAGTATTTTTTACGGAATTAATTTCAATCAATTTGAGGTCATTAGAGACACCGTAAAAAAGAACGAAACTTTTGGGCAAATTATGCTCAGGAATAATATTGGCTATTCTAAGATATACGGCATTTCTAAAGAATACAGGGAGGTTTTTGACGTCAGAAGATTGGGTATTGGAAGGCCCTACACCTTGCTGAAGTCTAAGGATAGTCTCCAGAGCACGCAATATTTCATATACGAGCAGGACGCCATTCGTTATGCCGTGATAGATTTCACTAATGGCGTGAATGTGTATAAAAAAGAAAAACCTGTAAAATATGTTACTAGAGAGGCTTCAGGCGTAATCACATCTTCGCTCTCAGAAGCCATTTTAGATCAAGGAATTGACTATGATGTAACCAATAATTTATCGGTTATTTACGCATGGACCATTGACTTCTTTAGCCTTCAAAAAGGAGACAAGTTCAAGGTTGTTTACAAAGAAAAATTCATAAATGATACAATTTATGCGGGTGCTGGACCTATAGAATCTGCTTATTTTGAGCATAATGGCAAGCCCTTTTACGCGTTTAGGCATATGCCGGATACAGTGAATAAAATAGTGGAGTACTTTGACGAAAATGGCAATAACCTAAGGAGGGCATTTTTAAGAGCGCCAGTTAATTTTGCTAAAATTAGTTCCAGATACAATTTAAAAAGGAAAATTGCATTTTACGGCAATAAAGTACGCCCTCACAAAGGGACAGATTACAAAGCAGCAGTAGGTACAGAAATTTTGGCAACCGCCAATGGTAGGGTAGTAGAGTCTACTAGAAGAGGAGGCAATGGAAAGTACGTGAAAATTAAACACAACAATGTATACAGTACCCAATATTTACATATGAAAGCCCAAAAAGTGAAAAAGGGAGACTACGTAAAGCAAGGCGACGTTATTGGTTGGGTTGGTATGACGGGTAATACATCAGGCCCTCATGTATGTTACAGATTTTGGAAAAACGGCAGACAGGTAGACCCATTAAAAGAAAAGCTTCCAGCCGCAGAACCATTACCTAAAAGCATTTTAAATCAGTATTTAGTAGAAATTGCTCCTATGAAAGAGCAAATAGACAATATAAATTTTAGCCGACAATCTTTAGACGCTATAGCGAACAATTAAACTATTATGTCATTATCCAGAATTAATCCAGCTCAGACTAAGGCTTGGACTGCATTACAAGACCATTTTAATCAAGACAATACTTCAGACATTAAAAGTCTGTTTAAATCAGAATCCAATAGGGCCAAAGATTTTAGCATTCAATGGAATAATTTCTACATAGATTATTCTAAAAATGCCCTTTCTAAAAAGACCATGGATTTGCTTATTGATCTGTCTAAAGAAGTAGGTTTAAGTGAGGCTATAGCACATTATTTTAATGGAACCGCTATTAATGAAACGGAATCTAGGGCGGTTCTTCATACGGCACTTAGAGATAAAAGTGCCACTGCAATAAATGTCGATGGGGAAAACATTATTCCTCAAATCAATGCGGTTAAAGCACAGATGAAGGCTTTCTCAAACGACATTATTAATGGTGTCAAAACAGGCTACACTGGTAAAGCTTTTACTGACGTTGTAAATATTGGTATTGGAGGTTCCGATTTAGGACCAGCCATGGTCGTAGAGGCATTAAAATTTTATCAAAACCATCTAAAGCTGCATTTTGTTAGTAATGTAGACGGGGATCATGTTCAAGAAGTGCTCAAAGGATTAAATCCAGAGACCACCCTATTTGTGGTGGTATCTAAAACCTTTACGACTCAAGAGACGCTTTCAAACGCCACTACCATAAAGAATTGGTTTTTGCAGACAGCTTCTCAAAAAGATGTGGCCAAGCATTTTGCTGCTGTGTCTACTAATACGCAAAAAATTTCAGACTTTGGCATAGTGCCGGCTCATGTATTTACTATGTGGGATTGGGTAGGAGGACGGTTCTCTCTTTGGAGTGCGGTGGGTCTTTCTATAGCTTTGGCGGTTGGTTATGATCATTTTGAAGAAATGCTTAGCGGCGCTTTTGAAATGGACCAGCATTTTAAACACACACCTTTTGAAAAAAACATTCCAATAGTGCTGTCTTTGATCAGTATTTGGTATGCCAATTTTTACAAATCAGAAACACAAGCCATTATTCCTTACACCCAATACTTAAGTAGATTTTCTGCATATTTACAACAGGGTATTATGGAAAGCAATGGAAAGTGTTTTGACAGGGCTGGAAACAGGGTTTCCTATGAGACTGAAACGGTCATTTGGGGAGAGCCAGGCACCAATTCCCAACATGCGTTTTTTCAATTAATGCACCAAGGCACAAAATTAATACCAGCAGATTTTATTGGTTTTAAGAAGTCCCTTCATGGAGATACAGATCATCACAATAAGCTTATGGCCAATTTCTTTGCGCAAACAGAAGCCCTTTTGAGCGGTAAAACAAGGACACAAGTAGACCAGGAGTTTGCAGAAAAAGGAACAGACGCTTTAGTAGCTTCCAAGGTGGCTCCATTTAAAGTCTTTGAAGGAAACAAACCAACCAATACTTTATTAATAGACCAACTCACCCCTAGTGCTCTGGGTTCTTTGATTGCCCTATATGAGCACAAAATTTTTGTTCAAGGCGTAATTTGGAATATTTTTAGTTATGACCAATGGGGGGTAGAATTGGGAAAACAATTGGCTACGAATATTCTGTCAGAAATAGAAGGGAGCACTAAGGGGCAACACGATCCTAGCACACAACTATTGTTAAAAATATTTAACAGTTAAAGACCGGATAGTTACGTTTATAACTTCTAATAACTTTCTCCTTGTCGCGCGGGAACCTTCCCAAAAGAATGTTAATTTTGGTAAAATTTTAACATTGTATTAATGTTGGAACCTTTAATTATCCTCATTTTTGCACTGTTTTTAAAACTAAAACTAAAATTAAACAACAATGAAAAAAATGTTTGTAATGATTGTAGCCTTTTTAGTGTCTACAATTGCTTTTGCTCAAGGGACAATTAGCGGTTCCGTAACAGATGGCTCTACAGGAGATCCATTACCAGGTGCAAGTGTACTTGTTAAAGGAACGACAAATGGAGTAACGGCAGATTTTGACGGTAATTTTACTATTACCGCTAACTCTGGCGATGTATTGGTTATTTCTTATTTAGGGTTTCAAACTTTAGAAGTTGCTGCAAAAAACGGAATGGCGGTTGAATTAGCTCCTTCTACTACTCAATTAGAAGAGATTGTATTGTCTTCTGGTGTGATTGATTTAGCACAAGTGAGAAAGACACCAGTAGCTGTTTCTACGATCCAAGCAAGTGAAATTGCCTTGAAAGTAGGTAACATGGAATTCCCAGAAGTAATGAACAAGACTCCTGGTGTATATGCTACTAAGACTGGTGGTGGTTACGGAGATTCAAGAATTTCATTAAGGGGTTTTGATCAAAGAAACACTTCATTCCTTATTAACGGACAGCCTGTTAATGATATGGAATCTGGATGGGTTTACTGGTCTAACTGGCAAGGACTTACAGACGTAGCTTCTGGAATTCAAATTCAAAGAGGTCTTGGAGCTTCAAAATTGGCCGTTCCTTCTGTTGGAGGAACTGTATCGATCTTCACTAAAACAGCAGATAAAGAACAAGGTGGTGCTGTATCTCAAATGTTTGGTAACAATGGATACTCTAAAACAACTGCTTCCTACAATACAGGATTAAATGATAAAGGATGGGCTTCTTCATTCTTATTATCTCAATGGTCTGGAGATGGTTACGCATATGGTACAGCTGGAGCTGGAACTACGTACTTTTTTGCGGTAGGTTACGCGCCAAAAGACTCTAAACACTCTTTAAATTTATCAGTGCTTGGCGCTGGTCAATGGCACCACCAAAGATCTTCATGGATTTCTATTCGTGACTACCAAAACTTTGGAGAGAGTGGTTTAGACAGAAGATGGAATACAGATGCAGGTTTCTTAAATGGCAAAGAATTCAACATGAGAAGAAACTTCTACAACAAGCCATTAGCAACCTTTAACTGGGATTATAATATAAACGAGACTTGGAAATTAAATACTTCATTCTATGCTTCTGCAGGTAGAGGTGGAGGAACAGGGCCAAGAGGCGGAAACTTTAGAAACGCTACTATTGATATGTATCCATATAATATTGATCTTACGACTCATTACAATGAGAGAGGTAGAGGAACAAGAGATGCAGATGGCTTTGTAAACTTTGACGCTGTTGTAGCACATAATAGATCTTCTGCTCAGCCATACACAGGAGACAATTCTAACTTTCAGGGACAATTATTAGGTTCTAACGGATTTAGAAATGATGGTGTAAGTAGAGAAATTCTAGTTAGAAGAGCTTCTATGAACTCTCATGACTGGGTAGGAGCTATCTCTAATTTAGAAGGAACTTTTGGAAACTTTAAAACATCTATTGGCGTAGATTTAAGAAGCTATAAAGGATACCACTATAGGGTGCTAAATAACTTAATGGGATTAGATGGTTACTATTCAACAGGTAACAGAAATTCCAATGGACAAATTATTAATACCTTAATTGAAGCCTCTCCATTTAAAAACACAGGAATAAGAGGTCCAAAAATTGACTATTACAACAATGGTATTGTTGGATGGCAAGGAGTTAACGGTATGGTTGAATACTCTAAAGACGACAAGTTAACAGCAGTTATTCAAGCAGGATTGTCTAATCAATCTTTCCAAAGAGAAGATTTCTTTGACCAACCAGCTAAACCAATTTCTGATAAAGAAAATGTAGGAGGTGGTTATCTTAAAGGAGGTGCTAACGTTAACTTTAACGAAAAATCTAACTTGTTTTTCAATGCAGGTTATATCTCTCGTCAGCCACAATTTGACGCGGTATTCCCAAATTACGCTAATAATGTAAGTGAAAATTTACAGAATGAAAAAATTACTTCTATTGAATTAGGATACGGATATACTTCTTCTAAGTTAGACGTAAACATTAATTTATATTCAACTAACTGGGGGAATAGATTTATATCAAGATCTTTAAACAATGCTCAAGGTGATCAAGGAACTGCACAATTTACAAATGTGGATGTTGTTCATAATGGTATTGAGATTGAAGGTAAATATAGAGCTTCTAATAAGTTAACATTCAAAGGAATGTTATCTATTGGAGATTGGGAATACACAAAAGATTTCAATGCTACTATTTTTGATGCAAACCAGCAAGCAATTGGTTCGGGAAAATTATACACTAAAGGCGCAAAAGTTGGAAACGCTGCTCAATTTACATCTTATGTAGAGGCTGATTATAGATTTGGTAAATTTAATGTAGACTTAGGTTACAGATTTGTAGATGGTCTTTATGCAGATTATTCAATTGCAGACTCTTCATTCACTCAGCCAAATAATGAAGGGGCTTTAAAATTACCATCTTACGGTTTATTAGATTTAGGTCTTTCTTATCAAATAGGTAACGGATTAAGCTTTAGAGCTAATGTTAACAACCTTTTGGATACAGAATACATTGCTGAATCTAATACTAATATTCACGCAACTTCAGGTTCTACAACTTGGAATGGAGTAGATGTAAACAACTCAGTGTGGTTCGGATTTGGAACTACTTGGAATGCTTCATTGAAGTACAGATTCTAGTATTTTACTACAAATACATTAAAAACCCCGCTTTAGCGGGGTTTTTTTATGGGGTGAATTCGTATATTTAAACATTCAAAAACCCGTTCAACAGATCACTCTTATGGAAATGCTTATATCTCTTCACTCTTACTTAGCTTATGCAGTATTACTTATTTTAATCTTAGCCGTTAGTAATGCTTTAAAAGGCTGGCTGATCAAAAAAGATACTTTTTCCTTGGAAAAAGATTTTAGGGTGAGTTTGTTTGCACTTATATTGTCTCACATTCAATTGGTGTTTGGATTGGCAGTCTATTTTACGTCGGCCAGCGGCCTCAAAGCCATTCAAGAACTTGGAATGGGCGGCCTGAATAGTACAGCCAGGCTTTTGGCGGTAGAACACCCTTTTATTAATATCATAGCAATTGTACTCATTACTATAGGTTGGTCTAAGCATAAAAAAGTGATGGGAGCAACGGCTAAATTTAAAAAAATCGCTATTTTTTATGGCCTTGGATTACTTTTAATTTTAAGTAGAATTCCATGGGGACAGTGGTTCTCATAGGCTCTGACTTTTAAGTTTATCCAATTAATTTATTGAATTTCCTTTGCTATAAATAGTATGAAATCTACCCTACTAAATTTGGCCTTGTTGCAGTTTCCATTGGCTTGGGAGTCTCCAGAAGACAATATCTGTTTTTTTGAGAAAAAGATTACACAGGCGCACAGTCAAAATTCTCAGGTAGATCTATGGGTGCTTCCGGAAATGTGGTCTACAGGATTTAGCATGAATTTGGTCAAAAATGCACGTACCATTGGAGCAAATTCCTTGTCTTTTATGATAGACTTGGCCTTAAAAACACAGAGTGCTGTGGCTGGAAGTACCGTTTTTGAAGAAGATTCAAAAGTGTTTAATCGTTTCTTTTTTGTATTTCCAGATGGGACCTATGAATACTATGACAAAAGACACACTTTTTCTATGGCGGGTGAAAGTAAGGTGTATCAAAAAGGGACTACCCATTCGATCATTCAATTTAAGGGATTTAAGATCTTTCCACAAGTTTGTTATGACCTTCGCTTTCCTAGTTGGTCCCGAAATACCCATGACTACGACCTTTTGTTATATGTGGCGAATTGGCCCGCTCCTAGAATTCATGCCTGGGATACTTTGCTCAAAGCCAGAGCCATAGAGAACATGAGCTTTTGTGTAGGTGTTAATAGACTTGGATTAGATCCTAATGGGCATGAATACCCGGGACATTCTGCGGCATACGATTGTTTTGGTAAAGAAATGCTCTTTTCAAATCAAGAGGGGGTTCACCTTGTTTCTTTGAATAAAGAATCTTTAGAAATAGCACGCGTAAATTTTCCCTTTTTAAAAGACAGGGATACTTATAATTTAATTGGGTAAGATAAAGGTTTCTTCAAATTCCCAATTGGCTCTTACCTCTAGTAGTTCAGGAAAATATGATACAGGTTCTGGTTGGATTTTTTTTAGGTAATTTCCGGTATCCCAAATACCATTTTTATTGCCGTCATAAATAACCCTTAATTTATAATTTAAAGGCTCCAAGTGTTCAAAAAAGAATTCAGTTGATGGGGTGCCAATCTGCTCCCTGAGGACCACTTCCTTTTCATCGGTAAGCTGTACAATCATTTGACTGCTACTGGTGGTTTTTAACTTAAGCCTTAAGGTGCCGTAGGCCTCCAGGGGCTTAGTAGCCAACTCATATGAAATGGTGTCGTTTTTATTTTCAAATAAATCTTCAATGGCACCAGGGAACATTTGAATTCTAAATCGCTCGGCTGGTTTTACCTCAAAACGAAGGCCCATTTTGTTTTCTAGGCTGTCTATAAAAGAAGTAAATGGCACGGACAGAGTGTCAATATTAGTAATAAAAATCTGATCTTTATTGAGCTTGTAAATAGGGGTATTTACCTCTAAATAATAAGGTTTTGAAAAAGGGGCGTTTCCTCTTTTTTCAGGCGTGATCATGAGTGAATCTGCCTTAATTTTTCTCGTCTTTACCGTAAATGTGTCAATTTTTTGTGTGGGAATGTGTTTGACAATGAAATTTAATGAGTCTACTTCATATGGGGTAAACCAAAAATTAAGGCTGTCTTTTCCGCGCTCCTTTAAGATCCTTGTTTTTATAGAGTCTGGTATATTGGTCAAGGCTTGAATCTCAATATCTTTAGCTAAACCACTATAGCCAAAAGTAATTTTATTGGCGGCTTCTAATTTAGGTTTCACCGGCCTATAGTTAGGAATTTCCTTGAACATCTTTATGCCTATAAAGCTATCTTTAGGAATTTCAATGAAGCGATCTAAGAATCCTATCTTTTCCTGGCTCTGGTCAAATAATGTGTTGTTGTTTTCATCTTTAAGCGCTACCATAGCATATTTGCCAGCGCTTAAATTTTTTAGTTTAAAAACAATTAAGCTGTCCAAAGTATTGGTAATGTAGTTGGGTTGTTTTTTATAGACGGTAGAATCGTTATAGGTACTGTCTACTCGGTAAAGCATAACACTTACATAACGGTCTGCTTCTGCATTTAAGGCATCGTCTACTATGCCGGACATTTGAAGTGAGTCAATAAATGGACCAGTAGACATTACGTAACTAAGATAGTCATTTGGGTTTCCTTCATTAAAATCAACAATAGACTGTCCGAAATTAAAAGAGTAAGTGGTGTTTTCTTGTAAGGTATCCTTAAGAATAATTTCCAATACTTTACTCGCCCTGTTTTGAGGCTTAATTTCTGGGTTGTACTTTAAGGGAGGAGATACAACCAATTGGCTTTGCACGTCTTTAAGTTGAACGTACTCATCAAAGAGCAATTTTATTTTTTGACCTTTAAAAGAAACCGATAAATTGGAAGGAAAGGCTTTGATTAATTTAGGACCCTCGAGGTCTTTTTCTCCACCAGAGGGTGATCCTCTTTTAGCGCATTGCACCAATGCAAACAAAGACAAAAAAATAAAAACAAGCCCTGTAATTTTACGCATAATTCACCGAGGTAATATCCAATCACAAAGTAAGCACTTTTTTTAGGATCATAGAAACGAAAAAAGGCAGTGATTCATGTGTAAATAAATTCCAAAAGTCTGCCATTTCACAAATAATTAATGCCCCTTAATTATTCTTGCTTTCATTTGCAGATTTTTGAAAAGATTATTTAAGTCCTTTTAAAACTATAAATCGTTTTTTAGATAATTGGCAATTGTCTCTAATTCTCTATTTAATTACAGACTTCAATTGAGTGGAATATCTTATTTTTGTCCCTATGGCATTACAAGAAGACGATTTTAAAAAAGTAATCTCTCACGCAAAGGAATACGGTTTTGTATTTCAATCTTCAGAGATTTATGACGGCCTCAGCGCTGTATACGACTACGCCCAGCAGGGTGTGGCATTGAAAAACAATATTAAAGACTATTGGTGGCGTGCTATGGTTCAAATGCACGACAATATAGTGGGAATTGACTCAGCTATTTTCATGCACCCCACAGTTTGGAAAGCTTCGGGACATGTGGACGCTTTTAACGATCCTTTAATAGACAATAAAGACTCTAAAAAACGCTACAGAGCAGACGTACTCATTGAAGACCATGTCGCTAAAATTGAAGCAAAAATTGAAAAGGAACTCGCCAAAGCAGCCAAGCGTTTTGGTGATAGTTTTGATAAAGAGCAGTATATGGCTACCAATGAAAGGGTTGCAGGATACATAGCTACTTCAAAATCTATCCTGGCTCGAATGGGAGACGCATTGACTAAAGAAGACCTGGCTGCGGTAAAAGAATTGATTGAGGAACTTAAAATTGTATGTCCTATTTCAGGATCTGCCAATTGGACAGATGTGAAACAATTTAACCTCATGTTCGGCACTAAAATTGGAGCCAGTGCAGACTCAGCTATGGATTTGTTTCTAAGGCCAGAAACTGCACAGGGTATTTTTGTAAACTTCCTCAACGTTCAAAAAACAGGAAGAATGAAAATTCCTTTTGGGATTGCTCAAATTGGAAAAGCATTTAGAAATGAAATTGTCGCCAGACAATTCATTTTTAGGCAGCGTGAATTTGAACAGATGGAGATGCAATTTTTTGTGCGTCCTGGCACACAGAAAGAATGGTATGACAAATGGAAAGAGACCAGGATTAAGTGGCACTACTCCCTTGGTTTTTCTGCAGACAACTATCGTTTTCACGACCATGATAAGCTAGCGCATTACGCAGACGCAGCAGCAGATATTGAGTTTAAGTTCCCTTTCGGATTTAAAGAATTGGAAGGAATTCACTCTAGAACAGATTTTGACTTGAGCAGCCATGAAAAATACTCAGGAAAAAAATTACAATTTTTTGATCCTGAGCTCAACGAGTCTTATGTACCTTATGTGGTTGAAACCTCGATCGGAGTAGACAGGATGTTCTTAGCAATTTTTTCAAAGTCACTAGAGGAGGAAACCTTAGAAAATGGATCTACCAGAACGGTATTAAAACTTCCCGCAGTATTGGCACCCACTAAGGCGGCCATTTTACCTTTGGTAAAAAAAGACGGACTTTCTGAATTGGCCCATGAAATTTTTCACGAATTGCAATGGGATTTTGCTGTGAGTTATGATGAAAAAGATGCCGTAGGGAGAAGGTATAGAAGGCAAGACGCACTAGGCACACCATTTTGTATTACAGTAGACCACCAAACCAAAGAGGACCAGACTGTGACTATTAGACACAGGGATTCAATGGAGCAAGAACGAGTGGCAATAGCAGACTTATCTGGAATTATTGATCGTGCTGTTAGTACTAAGCATTGGTTAAAAAAAATGGCTTAAGTTACTATGAAGATTATTTCATACAACGTGAACGGAATACGAGCCGCATTAAAAAAAGGCTTTATAGATTGGTTGCAAGCAGCTAGCCCTGATGTGCTTTGTTTACAGGAAACAAAAGCCCACAAAGACCAATTGGACCTGAGTCTTTTTGAAGCAGCAGGATACCCATACCATTATTGGTTCTCTGCTCAAAAAAAAGGCTACAGTGGTGTTGCGGTGCTTTGTAAGACTAAACCGGAAGAAGTGGTTTACGGAACAGGCATAGACTATATGGATTTTGAGGGCAGGAATCTGCTGGTTCGTTATCCGGAGATTTCTATTATGAGTATGTACCTTCCCTCTGGGACCAACCAAGATAGGTTAGACTTTAAATTCAACTATATGGATGATTTTTTAGACTACACCAAATCCTTAAAAGAAACAGACCCTAATTTGGTCATTTGTGGGGATTATAACATTTGTCATCAGGCTATTGATATTCACGATCCAGTGAGAAATAAAAACGTTTCTGGATTTTTGCCAGAAGAAAGAGCTTGGTTATCTGCACTTTTGGAAAGTGGTTTCACGGATAGTTTTAGACAAATAAATACTGCTCCACACCAATACAGTTGGTGGAGTTATAGGGCCAATTCAAGGGCTAACAATAAAGGTTGGCGTTTGGACTACGCCTTAGTGAGTAGACCTTTAGCTGCCCAAATTTCAAATGCCCAAATTTTAAGCGCGGCGGTACATTCGGACCACTGCCCAGTTACCGTAGAAATTTCTTTATAATGAAATATACCTTTTTACCTCATAGTGATATTAAAGTAAGTAAGATTTGTTTGGGCACCATGACCTGGGGAAAACAAAACACCCAAGAGGAAGCGTTCGAGCAAATGAATTTTGCCTTAGATAAAGGAGTAAACTTTTTTGATACGGCAGAATTATATCCTGTACCTGCCGCTGCAGAGCGATACGCACATACAGAGATCATAATTGGGAATTGGTTGGAGCAGCATAAAAATAGAGACCAAGTAGTTTTAGCATCAAAAATTGCTGGGAAAGCTGCTTTTACCGCTTTTATAAGAGAAAATGGTTTTAGTAAAGAAGCCCTCAATACGGCTTTAGAAGGTAGTTTAAAACGATTAAAGACAGATTATTTAGACCTCTATCAATTGCATTGGCCAGAGCGGAACACCAATTTCTTTGGACAAAGAGGCTACCAACACAAAGAAGATGAGGTGTGGGAAGACAATTTCCAGGAAATTTTAGAAACCCTCAAAGGTTTTGTAAAAGCAGGTAAAATAAGACAGGTAGGGATCTCCAATGAAAACCCATGGGGTGCAATGAGGTATATGGAATTACACAGAAATGATCCAAGCCTCCCTAGAATGATTACTTGTCAAAACCCATATAACCTATTGAATAGGCTTTATGAAACAGGTATGGCTGAGGTGTCAATGAGAGAAAATATTGGTCTATTGGCGTATTCCCCCTTAGGTTTTGGGGTGCTTTCTGGAAAGTATCTTGGAGGAAAGCAACCTGCCAATGCACGAGTGACCTTGTTTCCAAATTACAACAGATACAGTGTGGGTCAAAACGTACCCGCAACAGAGGCCTATGCGCACATTGCAGAAGCCCACGGCTTAAGTCTTACTGAAATGGCTTTGGCTTTTGTGAATACCAGACCCTTTGTGACTTCTAACATTATTGGCGCCACTTCAATGACGCAATTAGAAGAAAATATCAAGAGCATAGACACCGATTTGTCTGAAGAGGTGTTAAAGGCTATTGAAGGGGTTCATGGGACGTATCCCAATCCGGGACCATAGCTTTAAAAGTCTTTCATTTTATGGGTTGATTAAAAACCATATGGGTATAAAATCCGGGGATTCTTTGATCAGAGATTAAGTCGTTTTAAGAGAATAGTAATTCTACCATTTCCTCTACCCTTCCCAGACCAATGACTTTTATGCCAGTTGGCTTTGCCGATATTTTATTGTGCTTAGAGACAATGATGTGTTCAAAACCGAGCTTTGCAGCCTCTGTAATTCTTTGATCTACCCTTTGTACTGGTCTAATTTCTCCAGCCAAACCAACTTCTGCGGCAAAACAGAAGCTTCTGTCAATAGGCTGGTCTTGATTGCTGGATAAAATGGCGCCTATCACAGCTAAATCTAGAGCAGGGTCTTCAATAGAAATTCCCCCTGTAATATTGAGAAAAACATCTTTGGCGCCTAAGTGAAAACCAGCTCTTTTTTCTAATACGGCTAAAAGCATATTAAGCCTTTTTGCGTTATAACCGGTCGTAGATCTTTGTGGTGTACCGTAAACTGCGGTGCTGACCAAAGCTTGAATTTCTACCATTAAAGGGCGCATGCCGTCTAAGGAAGCAGCAATAGCGGTGCCGCTAAGACCCTCATCTTGTTTGGAAATTAATATTTCTGAAGGGTTATTCACTTCCCTTAATCCAGCCCCATGCATTTCATAAATGCCTAATTCTGCAGTAGCACCGAACCTATTCTTATTGGCTCTTAGGATACGATATACATAATTTCTGTCTCCCTCAAACTGAAGCACAGTATCTACCATATGCTCTAAAATTTTGGGTCCTGCCAGACTTCCATCTTTGGTAATGTGTCCAATAAGTATTACAGGGGTGTTGGTTTCTTTGGCAAAACTAATCAGTTCTGCAGTACATTCTCTAATCTGAGATACAGAACCAGCTGCAGACTCAATATGGTCTGTTTGAAGGGTTTGTATGGAGTCAATGACTAAAATATCTGGTTGAATTTCAGCAATTTGAGTAAATATATGTTGTGTTTTAGTTTCAGTGAGAATAAAGCAGTTTTCGCTAGTGGGTAAAATACGATCTGCCCTCATTTTAATTTGTTTCTGGCTTTCTTCACCAGATACATAAAGTGTTTTATAGGGCAAACTCAGTGCAATTTGGAGTAATAAGGTGCTTTTTCCAATTCCAGGCTCTCCTCCGAGAAGCACCAATGACCCAGGGACCAATCCACCACCAAGAACCCTGTTAAATTCTTGATTTAAGGTGTCTAGTCGCACTTCTGTTTCTGTGCTAATCTCTCCTATTTTTAATGGCTTGTTTGCTTTTTTAACCCCTGAGCCCCCCGATTTCCACGCTTTTTTTTCAGGAGCTTCAAGCACTTCTTCCACCACCGTATTCCATTCCTTACAGGCGCTACATTGGCCTACCCATTTGGCATAATTTTGACCACAGTTTTGACAGAAAAAAGATGTTTTAAGTTTGGCCATAGGTTATTTTTTTTGACTTACAAATGGTATAATTAGAAAAGAAAGCCCGCCCAAAACTACAATCAATATTGTTTGTGAGATCCACATAATCCAACCAAAGGCATTTCCAGCAGCAATGCTAATCCCAAAAATAGCCAAAGATTTTTGAATAGCGATTGGATAGAGTCCTATGCCTCCATTGGTGGCAGACATAGCAAAAGCACCCGCTACAAAAGCCACTAGTAATGCGGAACCGCCCAAGGATTCGGTTTCAGGGACGGTGAATTTTATGACCCAAAACATGCCCACATAAGCGATCCATATAAATAGTGTATGGGCTATAAAGCGCCATTTGTGTTTCATTTTAAGTACGCTAAATACCCCAGATAATAAATCAGATACCTTAGCTTTTAAAGTAGCTATCACTTTATTCTTAGACCGCATTAATACCCATAAAGTAAAGCTTCCAATAATGATTAGACCCGTGGCCATGTACCCAATTTTAGTCCAGGAAATGCCTTTTTGTGCAAAGAAATCTAATAAGACGTCTGTCTGTAAGATTAAACCTAGAACGACCACTAAAAGTAGCATGAATAAATCTATCACACGCTCTGTAATAATAGTGCCAAAGCCTTTTTGAAATGGCACATTTTCATAGGTAGTAAGCGCAGTAGCCCTTAAGATCTCTCCTGAGCGTGGAATACCTAAATTGGCAAAATACCCCATTAAAATGACCAGAATATTGGAGATTAGTTTGGGTTTGTAGCCTAATGGCCCTAAGAGGTAATTCCATCTAATCGCTCTGGAAACATGGCTAAGCAAACCTATTATGAGAGATAATCCTACCCATAAAGGATCTGCGGAAATAATATATTCGTAAATGAGTGTTCTGTCTTCTGCTGAGGTAATTGAATAAGTGTACCAAATTAAAAACAAGCCAAAAGCGATTGGGCCAAATGTTTTGAGAGTTTTTAATAGGTTTTTTTTCAAATTTTAAAGAATCAGCGAATCATTTTTGAATAGTCAATTGTTAGGTGAGTGTATTGTCTGCTTCGTTTGGAAAAACCAGAGAAGGAGAAAATTTCTTAGCCGCTTCTATATCCATAATGCCATAAGTAATTAAGATAAGCACATCTCCTACAGCTACTTTTCTGGCAGCAGCCCCATTTAAAGTAATTTCGCCACTCTTTCTAGGTCCAGGAATGGCATAAGTTTCCAAACGCTCACCATTGGTGTTGTTCACTACCTGTACTTTTTCTCCTGAAATAATATTGGCGGCGTCCATAAGATCTTCATCAATGGTAATACTTCCAATATAATTTAGATCTGCTCCGGTTACTTTAACGCGGTGAATCTTAGATTTTACGACATGTATTTGCATGGGGCAAAGATATGAATTTTACTAATTTTAATTGAGGCTAGAGGCCTATATTATCTAGAAGCCTAACCCCCTTGAAATCTACTGCGGTAATTATTCTAGTATTTTCAAGAGTTGTGAGTGTTTCTAATGGCTCTAATGTATCTGCATTTACAAATTCAAAATAAAAAACCGAGGTGTTTTCTACGGCATGAATCTTTTTTACAGCTGCTCTAGTAATCTCATTTAATGGTTTTTTAGCGGAAACTTTTTTAACGGCCATTTGTAGCGCTTTATATATCACTGAAGCGGCTTCCCGCTCTTGAGGTTTGAGCCTTTCATTTCTGGAACTCATGGCTAAACCATAAGATTCTCTTACGATGGGGCAACCTACAATTGTAATGGGTAATGATTTTAAGCGTACTAATTCTCTTATAATTGCCAATTGTTGAAAATCTTTCTGTCCAAAATAGGCTCGGCTAGGACGTACCAGTGCAAATAGTTTTTCCACAATAGTTCCAACCCCCATAAAGTGCCCTGGCCTATCTGCGCCTTCCCACCTGCGGTCTAATCCATTAAAGGCATATGTTTTTGTGTTTAAGCCCTCTGGGTACATCTCTTGAGTTGTGGGGGTAAAAATCAGTAATTCCTCTGAAATTGTTTTTAGCAGAGCAATATCTGAGGTTAATTGTTGGGGGTATTGCGCCAGATCAAGGGCATTATTAAACTGTGTAGGGTTTACGAAAATACTCACTACTACGGTGTTATTTTCTTTCAAAGCCTGTGCTACTAGGCTTAAATGCCCCTGATGAAGGGCACCCATAGTAGGAACAAGTCCTAAGCTATTTCCCTGTTCTCTGGAAAACGAGAGCCTTTCATTTAAAGATTTTTCACTGGTAAATACGTTCATAGTTCTTTATAAAACGGGAGCAAACTTACTATAATTACGGCTAATCTCTATAATTTTTGTAATTTTGCCATTTCCTAAGGGAATTTATTTAAACACATGCTGTATGAATGGTAAAAAGATATTGTTTGTATCTTCAGAATTAGTGCCCTATCTACCTGAGAACGAAGTCTCTCAAATGTCGTATGAGGCGCCAAGAATGGTGAACGGAAATGGTGGGCAAATTAGAATTTTTATGCCCAAGTACGGTAATATAAACGAAAGAAGGCATCAGCTTCATGAAGTCATTAGGCTTTCAGGAATGAATTTAGTGATTAATGACATGGATATGCCATTAATTATCAAAGTTGCTTCTATTCCAAAAGAACGTATTCAGGTATATTTTATTGACAACGAAGAGTATTTTAAAAGAAAAGCAACCTTTACAGATGCTAAAGGTGATTTGTTTCCAGACAACGACGAACGCGCTATTTTCTTTGCAAAGGGTGTGGTTGAGACCGTTAAAAAATTAAACTGGACACCTGATATTATCCATGTTCACGGCTGGATGGCTTCTTTGCTGCCATTATACCTTAAAAGATTCTATGCAGACGAGCCACTTTTTTCTGAGAGTAAGATTGTGACTTCTGTGTATAAAAAGAGTTTCGAAGGCTCTTTAGATAAAGACCTGTCTAAAAAAATATCCTTTGACGGGATAGATCAAGAAGATTTAGCGGTACTTGAAACTCCTGATTATAATAATTTGTTAAAAGTAGCGGCCAATCATTCCGATGCGATTATTTTAGCTGCTGAGGATCTTTCAGAAGATCTTACCAACCATATAGCCAACCTCAAAAAACCAGTGTTACCATATGTGCCTGTTCAAGGATTTGAAGAAGCCTATGCTAATTTTTACAACACGGAAGTACTAAAGTAATTTACATGAGCGGTATTAAAAGTTCACTAACAAAAGTAGCATCACTTTTGTTGGTAGCCTTAGGGTTTTTATCTTGTCAAGACACTATAACACTAGAGGGAGAGGGGATTATTAGTGGAGAGATTTTTGATACAAATCAAGCTACCTTTAACGTTTTTGTTTCCAATAAATCAGTAGCAGCAGTTCAGACAAATAAGCTTCCTGTATACCAATTGGGACACTTTAACCACCCTGTATATGGTAAAACTTCTGCTTCAGTAGCCACTCAGTTGCGACTTCAAAATAGTCAGGGCAATCCTGTATTTGGACTTTACGCTCAGGAAAATGAAAATACGGCTACCACTACTGAAAACGAAACAGTTACAGCCGCTTATTTGTATCTGCCTTTTCTGTTAAACACCAGGGCAGATTCAGATTTAGACGGCCTAATAGATATCTATGATATTGACCCTGAAGATGCTAGTAGTGACACTGACGGAGATGGTGTTACAGATATTACAGAAAATAATACAGGGACAGATCCTTTAAATCCAGATACGGATGGGGACGGAATTAACGATGGCGAAGACACGGAGACCGCTTCTAATTTATTTGCCAGGTCTTTTGATTTGGACAGTATTTACGGAGACAGGGAGACACCTTTTAACCTAAAGGTTAAAAAGTTGGATTACTTTTTAAGAGATTTGGATCCAGCATCTGATTTCATCAATACCCAAGAATATTTTTCCGATCAATCTTTTGATCCATCTTTCACGAGTGATGTTTTGTTTGACGGTCCAGTGACCATTTCGGACAAGGAGTTTTTGTTTTACAAACAAGATGACCCAGACACCACAGAGGTAGATGAATCACTTGAATTAAGCAGCAGATTGAACCCAGGAATTAGAATTCCTTTAGATGCCGCTTTTTTCCAGCGTGCTATTATTGACAAAGAGGGTTCCTACGACCTGATCAGTCAATCTAATTTTGCCGCATACCTAAGGGGTTTGCATTTATCTATTGCGGAACAAGAAGACATTTTATTGCTTTTAGATTTTACCAAAGCCAATATCAGTATTGAATACACCTATGATTCTTATGATTCAGAGGGTGTAAAAACAGTGAATGAAACTACTTATACCTTGAGTATGCTTACTGGAGGTGGAAGTAATCCAATTATTGGTAATGCTGTAAATACCTTCTACAATAGCGCTTTGTCTCCAGAAGTTTTAGCGTCTTTAAACAGCACAGAAAATGCTTCTAGAATTTATCTTAAAGGAGGCGCCGGACTCTTTAGTGAGTTAAAACTTTTTTCTGCTCCAGAGGAATGGGCTGTGATAGAACAAATTAAAGCCAATAGATGGGTGGTTAATGAAGCCCGTTTGGTTTTTTACGTAGACCAAAATGCTTTGGCAGGTACTTCTTTGCCAGAACCACCTAGATTATACCTCTACAATGCAGAGACTAAATTACCTATCATGCGTTTTAGTACAGAAGTTTACGAAGACGACACTCCTTTAGGTGTGTTTAAAAATTACGATGGTATTCTTCAGTCAGAAAACGGAAGGGGCACCAAGTATACTGTGAGAATTACAGACCATATTAACAATATTATTTTAAGAGATTCTACCAATGTCCCTCTAGCGCTTGGTGTTACCGCTGACATTCGTGTGAACTTAGCTTCTACGGCTAAATTCACCAATGGAGAAACAGATAAACTTCCAGTGATGGCTACTACTACACCACTAGGAACAGTTTTATACGGTAATAATGTAAGTGAAGAAATAGCGAATAAGAAACTACAATTAGAGATTTTTTACACCAAGTCTAATTAATTAAATTACCTATTATGTGCGGAATTGTTGGCTATATAGGACATAGACAAGCCTATCCTATTGTTATTAAAGGATTGTCCCGATTGGAATATAGGGGCTATGATTCCGCTGGAATTGCCTTATATGAAAAGGGTGCTATTCAATTGTGTAAGACCAAAGGAAAGGTTTCAGGCTTAGAAGATAAATCAGGGAAAATAAAAGAAAGTCAGGCCACGCTTGGCATTGGCCACACCCGTTGGGCTACCCATGGTGTGCCAAACGATGTGAATTCTCACCCACATCTTTCGAATTCAGGTCAGTTAGCTTTAATTCACAACGGCATTATAGAAAACTACGACGCCATTAAAACAGAGCTCAAATCTAGGGGCTATGTATTTCATTCAGACACAGATACTGAAGTACTAGTCAACCTTATTGAAGAGGTTAAGAAAAAAGAAGGGGTAAAGCTGGGTAAAGCAGTGCAATTAGCCCTTCAGGAAGTAGTAGGTGCTTATGCGATTGCTGTTTTTGATTTGGAGAAGCCAGATGAAATAGTCGTAGCTAAGTTGGGAAGTCCCTTGGCTATTGGTATTGGGGAAGGAGAATTTTTTGTAGCATCGGACGCTAGTCCATTTATTGAATACACTACTGACGCACTGTATTTAGAAGACCATCAAATGGCTATTTTAAAAGTGGGAAAGAAAATAAAATTACGTTCCATAAAAGACGACCTTCCAAAGACCCCTCATATTTTAGCCTTGCAACTTTCATTAGACCAGATTGAAAAAGGAGGTTATGACCATTTTATGCTCAAAGAGATTTACGAGCAACCAAAGGCCATTCAAGACACCTATAGAGGTAGGCTAAGACCAGAGGACGGATTGATTAAAATGGCAGGAATAGATGCACATTTGGATCGTTTTTTAAAAGCCAACAGGATAGTGATTGTAGCCTGTGGCACTTCTTGGCATGCTGGACTTGTAGCGGAATACATTTTTGAGGAATTGGCTCGAATCCCTGTGGAGGTAGAATACGCCTCTGAATTTAGATATAGAAACCCAATTATTGGGCCTAATGATATTGTGATTGCCATTTCTCAATCAGGAGAAACTGCAGATACCCTGGCTGCCATTGGACTAGCCAAAGAAAAAGGGGCATTTGTTTTTGGGGTTTGTAATGTGGCAGGATCTTCCATTTCTAGAGCGACAGATGCGGGTGCCTATACCCATGCGGGTCCTGAGATTGGAGTAGCCTCAACCAAAGCATTTACCACTCAAATCACGGTTTTGAGTCTTATGGCGCTTAAGTTAGCCAAAGAAAAAGGGGTCATGTCTATTACGGATTTCCACACTAATTTAAATGCCTTGGCGCAAATACCAGCCCAGGTTGCTTTGGCCTTAGAGGCCGATGCCGCAATTCTAGAAATAGCACGTATCTATAAGGAGGCCACAAATTGCCTTTATTTGGGAAGAGGATTTAATTTCCCTGTAGCATTGGAAGGTGCGCTCAAGCTTAAAGAGATTAGTTATATTCATGCAGAAGGTTATCCGGCTGCAGAAATGAAACATGGACCTATTGCTCTTATAGATGAGCAAATGCCAGTAATTGTGATTGCCACCAAACGCGGTCATTACGAAAAAGTGGTCAGCAATATCCAGGAGATTAAATCGAGAAGTGGGAAAATTATCGCTATTGTCACCAAGGGAGACGTCACGGTAAGAGAACTTGCAGACCACGTGATTGAGGTTCCAGAAACTTTTGATTGGCTCAGCCCATTGGTCACTACCCTGCCATTGCAATTACTTTCCTATCATATCGCAGTGCTCAGAGATTGTAATGTAGACCAGCCCAGGAACTTAGCTAAAAGCGTTACAGTGGAATAGGCGGTAGAGTAAAAATTTCATTATTTGACAATTTAGCACTGTCTTTATTTCGAAAAATAAAGTGTCTATGCACGTTTTTTTCTAAATAAATAAAAAAAGCAGTATCTTGCTTTGATAAACTAAACTGTAAAAACTTATGAAAAATCTTTTACTTGTGCTTTCTCTGTGCCTTGCATTTGCGGGATATTCACAGACTACTATCAAAGGAACTGTAGTAGATAGCAATAGTATGCCGGTACCAGGAGCTAACGTTGTAATAGACGGAAAACCGATAGGAACGGTAACGGATTTCGATGGAAATTTCGTATTGGAAACTTCTGAAAATCCACCATTTACCCTTAAAATATCTAGTATTGGGTATTCCCAGGCTACCGTCAGGGTTACTTCAAACAACCAAACTATTTCAGTGACTCTTGAAGAGGCCAACACTATGTTGGATGAGATTGTAATCTCGGCTTCAAGAACACCAGAACGTCTTTTTGAATCTCCAGTAACGGTGGAACGTTTCGGAATTAAAGAGATCAAAAACACCGCGTCTGTAGATTTCTATGATGGTTTGGAGAATTTAAAAGGAGTAGATGTTAACACGAATTCATTAACGTTTAAATCTATTAACACAAGAGGTTTTGCCACTTTTGCCAATACGCGTTTTATGCAATTGGTAGACGGAATGGACAACTCTACACCAGCCCTTAACTTTCCCATTGGAAACTTAGTGGGGATGATTGAATCAGATGTACAGAGTGTGGAATTATTACCAGGAGCTTCTTCTGCCTTGTATGGAGCAAACGCTTTTAACGGTATTTTATTCATGCGCTCTAAGAGTCCTTTTGATTATGAAGGGGTGAGTGTTTCTTTAAAAAGAGGGGTTACTTCACAAAATGCTTCAGGGTCTTTTGGAAATCCAGAGACCAATCCATACACTGACGTGAGTATCCGTTTGGCAAAAAAATTCTCAGACAAGTTTGCCGCTAAAGTAAATGTAGGATACTTAAAAGGTACGGACTGGGTAGCGAATAATATCACAGATAAAAGAAACAACGGATTCACCAGAGATAACTTAGATTATGATGGAATAAACGTATACGGAGATGAGGTGGCTACCAACATTAAAGGTGTTGCAGTTGCTTTAGAGGGCTTGGGTGTGCTTCCAGCGGGAGCAAACGCTTTGGTTCCCTCTGTTGTGGTGTCTAGACCGGGTTATATGGAAAGTGATTTAACCAACTACAATGCAGAGAGTTTAAAGGCAGACTGGGGACTGTATTTCAGACCTTTTGCTAATGACTTTGAAATTCAATACGTAGGAAAGTACGGAACAGGTAATACTATTTATCAAGGGACCAACCGTTACAACATTAAAAACTTCATGCAACAACAGCATAAAATTGAAATGCGTAACGACAACTTTTTTGTAAGAGGATATGTGGTTGCAGATGATGCTGGAGATTCCTACGACATGGTATTTACTGGAATTAACATTAACCGTGCTTGGAAAGATGACAATACTTGGTTTGGAGAGTATGTGGGGAACTATGCTTTAGCAACCCTTTCTGGTGCTTCAAATGAAGCAGCTCATGCCGCTGGTTTAGCGGCTGCACAAACAGGACGCTTTGAACCAGGGACGTCTGAGTTTCAGGCAGCCTTTGATAAAAGCGTACAAGATCCAAACTTGTCTACAGGATCTAAATTTCAAGATGCCTCTAAATACTATCATGCAGACGCAAACTACAATTTCAGTCATTTAATTGACTTTGCAGACATTCAAATAGGTGGGTCTTTTAGAAGGTACAATCTGAATTCTTCAGGGACTATTTATACTGATAATGACGGAACTATTTCATATAATGAACTTGGGATTTATTCTCAAATCCAAGAGGATATTGAGATGGGTAATGAGTCTTCGTTAAAACTTACTGGGTCTGTTCGTTATGACAAATCTGAACTATACGAAGGCTTCTTCTCTCCTAGATTATCTGCAGCCTATTTCTTAAACAGAAACCACAACATACGTTTCTCTTTGCAAAAAGGGTTTAGAAACCCAACTACCCAAGATTTATTTATTGGCTTAGATGCTGGTAGGGCTATTTTAGTAGGTTCTGCAGCAGACAATTTAGATCGTTACTCTAGAAATTTTGCTGTAAGTGGAACCGCTCAGAGCTTATATGGACAGCCAGCTACAATTACTCAAACAGGTAGGGCTGCTTATGAAAACTCCTATACGGCTAGTTCGGTTGCAGCACTAGCTGCTACTGGAAATCCTGGCGTTTTACAAGTGTCTAATCCTGATTTAGTTAAACCAGAACAAGTAACTTCTATGGAGGTTGGTTATAGGGGTAAAATAGGTAGCGTTACTTTGGATATGAGTGCGTACTATAACCAATATAGTGACTTTATATCTGGTGAGAATGTAATTGCTCCATTCTACGGAACGGTTGGAGACAACAGTTTATCTGTAGCGGCAATAGCTGCTGGGGACTACCAAGTGTACCAAGCTTACACTAATTCACCTGTAGATGTTAATTCTTATGGCGCATCTGGTATGTTAACCGCTAAAGTGCTTAAAAAGTTTGACTTTACAGCGAACTATACCTTTACCAAACAAGATTTTGACAGAACACTTTACCCAGATTTTAGAACCAATTTTAACACGCCAGAGCACAAAGTGAAAGCAAGTTTTGGCTCTACTGAATTGGTAGATAATTTCGGGTTTAATGTAGCTTGGAGATGGAGCGATGATTATTTCTGGGAAGCTGCCTTTGGAGACGGAGAAGTGCCTTCTTTCTCTACTATAGATGCTCAAATAAACTATACCATTCCAAGTTTAAAGTCTACTTTAAAACTAGGCGCAGCTAATTTAGGCGGCTATGATTACTTTACAGCCTTTGGAACTGGACTTATAGGTTCTCAGTACTACCTTTCATTAACCATTAACAATTAATCAATCATGCAAAAGATATCTATACATATAAAGAAATATATTCCTTACGTATTAGGAATGGCTCTATTGGTTTCTTGTGAGCAAGATGCTATTGAGGGACCAGCTCCAGCAGCACCATTACCTGCTTTAAGCGCAGGAAGTTTGAATTTAAGCAACTATGTTTCTCTTGGGAATTCTTTAACTGCTGGTTATACAGATGGAGCGCTTTTTAAAGCGTCTCAAGAATTATCTATGCCAAATTTATTGGCACAAAAATTTGCAAAAGCTGGGGGAGGTTCTTTTTCTCAACCCATGATGAATGATAATAATGGAGGGCTTTTATTAGCTGGAAATATGATTGCAGGCCCAAGATTATTTTTTAACGGAGCGGGTCCAGCCTCTTTGTTAACAGCTAATCCAGCGGCTACACCAACTACTGATATTGCAACAAATAATCCAAGTGGTCCTTTTAATAATATGGGGGTTCCAGGAGCTAAAAGTTACCACTTATTAGCCCCCGGATATGGTAACATTTCCAATGTGGCATTAGGTTTAGCCAATCCGTATTTTGTAAGAATGGCTTCTTCACCTAACACATCTGTTTTAGCAGATGCCATGGCACAGGCGCCCACTTTCTTTTCTCTTTGGATTGGAAACAATGATGCTTTGGGTTACGCCACAACAGGGGGAGACGGAACCAACCCTTTAACGCCTATATCTGGCGCCCCTGGAGTTGGTTTTGACGGTACATATGGTGCATTAATAGCTACTTTAACCGCTGGTGGTGCGAAAGGTATTGTGGCTAACATTCCTTATTTGACAACTCTTCCCCATTTTACCACGGTCCCACATAATCCAATACCATTAGACGCTGCTACTGCAGCGGCAGTGAATGCTGCATATGCACCATATAACGGTGGCTTGCAGGCAGCTTATCAGGCTCTACAGGGAACAGGTCTTTTGACTGCAGAAGAGGTAGCTAAAAGAACCATTTCATTTACAGCTGGTGCTGGAAATGCTGTGGTTATTGAAGACGAATCATTAACAGACTTAGGGGCTATTAATCCTGCTTTTGCAGCTTTACCAAAATATAGACAGGCTACTGCAGAAGATTTACTTGTATTACCTGCTTCTGCATTTATTGGAACTTTAGCGGTGCCAGGAAACCCACTTACTGTTAATGGTGTGGCGGTTCCTCTAGCAGATAAATGGGTGTTAACACCTCAAGAGCAAGCGGAGATTAAAACGGCTATTGATGGTTATAACAATATCATTAAAGCAGCAGCTACAGCTGCTGGATTAGCTCATTTTGACGCCAATGCTTATATGCAACAACTGGCATCTGGAGGGATTACTGATGGGAAATTCACAGTGACGTCAAACCTTGTGACTGGTGGTGTGTTTTCTTTAGATGGGGTTCACCCAAATCCAAGGGGGTATGCGCTATTGAGCAACCTGATGATGAAAACTTTAGACGCTACTTTTGGCTCTAACTTTGAGGCTTCTGGAAATTTATTAGATATTGGAGATTATCCAACGAATTTTAGTCCTGCAATGCAGTAAAAAGAGTCTTATTTAAAATATAAATCCCGCTATTTTCTTTCACCTGAAAATAGCGGGATTTTGCTTTTAATAAAAATTCGTATTTGCCGTTTTTAATTCCCATAGAAAGACTTATATTTGCACCCTAAAATCCGCACAAATATTGTGCTGATTTTAAACAAAGTATGTAAATCTTTATAAACAATAAAACAATGGCTCAAGGTAACGCTAAAGTTTCACAAATTATTGGCCCTGTAGTAGATGTAGAATTTAACGCAGGAACTGCACTTCCTAAAATTTACGACTCCTTAGAAATTAAAAAGGCAGACGGTACTATTTTAGTATTAGAAGTTCAATCTCATGTGGGAGAGAACACAGTTCGTACGATCTCTATGGACTCTACGGATGGTTTAAGTAGAGGGACTGAGGTTTCAGCTACTGGTAGTGCCATTCAAATGCCCGTTGGAGAAGATGTTTACGGACGTCTTTTTAATGTGATTGGTGACGCTATTGACGGACTGGGTAATTTACCTAAAGCTGGAAAAGACGGCTTACCTATCCATAGACAAGCCCCTAAATTTGAGGACTTATCTACCGCTACTGAAGTATTGTTTACAGGAATAAAAGTAATTGACCTTATTGAGCCTTATGCAAAGGGGGGTAAAATTGGATTATTCGGTGGAGCAGGCGTAGGTAAAACGGTATTGATCCAAGAGTTGATTAATAATATTGCCAAAGGACACGGTGGTTTATCTGTGTTTGCGGGCGTTGGAGAACGTACAAGAGAAGGAAACGATTTGTTAAGAGAGATGTTAGAATCTGGAATTATCAAATACGGAGATGATTTCCTACATTCTATGGAAGAAGGAGGCTGGGACCTTACAAAAGTAGATAAGTCTGCTATGAAAGAGTCTAAGGCAACCTTTGTCTTTGGTCAAATGAATGAGCCTCCTGGAGCGCGTGCTCGTGTGGCCTTATCTGGTTTGACAATTGCGGAATACTTCCGAGATGGAGCAGGAGAAGGTCAAGGGAAAGATGTATTGTTTTTCGTAGACAACATTTTCCGTTTCACTCAAGCAGGATCTGAGGTGTCTGCCTTATTAGGTCGAATGCCTTCTGCAGTAGGATACCAACCAACATTGGCTACAGAAATGGGTGCCATGCAAGAGCGTATTACTTCTACTAAAAGAGGTTCTATTACTTCTGTGCAAGCCGTTTATGTACCTGCAGATGATTTAACAGATCCAGCACCGGCAACAACCTTTGCTCACTTAGATGCTACTACAGTATTGTCTCGTAAGATTGCAGAATTAGGTATTTATCCAGCAGTAGATCCATTGGATTCTACTTCTAGAATTTTGACCCCTGAAATCTTAGGTAAAGATCATTACGCTTGTGCTCAAAGAGTAAAAGAGTTGTTACAGCGCTATAAAGAATTACAAGATATTATTGCCATCCTAGGGATGGAAGAATTATCCGAAGAAGATAAATTAGCCGTAGGTAGAGCTAGAAGAGTGCAACGTTTCTTGTCTCAGCCATTCCATGTAGCAGAACAGTTTACAGGAATCCCAGGAGTATTGGTAGACATTAAGGAAACCATAAAAGGATTTAACATGATTATGGACGGTGAATTAGATCACTTACCAGAATCTTCTTTTAACTTAAAAGGGACTATTGAAGAGGCTATTGAAGCTGGAGAAAAAATGTTAGCAGAAGCTTAATATTGCTTTTAATTTAAACGACTACTATGTATTTAGAAATTGTATCTCCGGAAGCCACATTGTATGCGGGAGAAATTACAGCGGTAAGCGCCCCTGGTTTAGATGGTTCTTTTCAGGTATTAAGTGGCCACGCTCCTTTAGTAGCTTCCTTACAGGCGGGTATACTTAAAATACAAGGTGTTTCAGCACTAATTGAAGCCCATGCAGCTAAGTTTTCCGCTCTGGAGAAAGGGGTGTACACCCTCTCTGTGAATAGTGGAACACTAGAGGTGAAAAACAACAAAATTATTGTCCTAGCAGACTAGTTCAAGCATTATTCGATGAAAAGCTGCTATTTTAATAGCAGCTTTTTTTTTACACATCATTCAATGAAAAATACTTTTAAAACACTTTTAATATTTAGTCTGCTGTCATTAGGGCAAACCGTTTTTTCACAAGATACTATTGCCACTCAAAACCTAAAGGAAGTAGTAGTGAGTAGTGGGAGAATAGATGTGCCGCTCTCTGAAAATTCAAGGACATTGGTCATTATTGGAAAGTCAGAAATTAAAAATTCTGCCGCGACTAATTTGGCAGACCTACTCCAATCAGTCGCAGGTGTAGATGTAAGAAGAAGGGGTGCAGGCGGCCAGCAAGCAGATTTATATATCAGGGGAGGTAGTTTTGACCAGACCCTCTTGTTAATTGACGGGATTAAAGTAGACGATCCTCAAACAGGACATCATACCCTTAATATGGCATTGCCTATTGAGCTCATAGAGCGAATTGAGATAGTCAAAGGACCTTCCGCTAGAATCTTTGGTCAAAACGCTTTTACAGGCGCTATAAACATTGTGACCAAGAAGACATTGGACGGTAAAGGTAGTACCAGATTTAGTGTGGGATCTTTTAATCAGTTTCAAGGAGCTTTTACGAGTCAGTTCACTCAAGATAATAGCGATCAGATCGTTCATTTTTCTAGAAACAGCTCTCAAGGATATCGGTACAATACCGATTTCAAAAACAATAATTTTTTCACTAAAAGTACTTTTAATAAAGACCAGCAAGCCATAGTGCTTATGGGAACTTTTATGGACCGCTCTTTTGGCGCCAATGGGTTTTATGCCACTCCAAGTGCTGAAGATCAGTTTGAACGAACCCAGGCGAGTTTGGTTTCTGTTCAAACAGTTTTTACTTCTGAGGATTGGGTAGTGACTCCAAGCGTCTATTGGAAGCGCAACCAAGACTTATATATTTTCATTAGAAATAATCCAGGGGTGTATAGGAATCTCCATCTTTCCAATAAAGTAGGAAGTGCTTTAATGGCTAGAAATTTCAATGCGCTTGGTATCTCAGGTTTTGGATTAGAAGTAGCCCAAGTGAGCATAAGAAGTAATAACTTAGGGAATAGAGAGCGGTTTCAGGCCAATGGGTTTGTAGAGCACCGTTTTTCTTTCTTCGAAGATCAATTAGATGTGACTCCAGGGGTGGCCTTGAATTATTTTTCAGACTTTAAGTTTCATGCTTTTCCAGGAATAGATATTGGCTACCGATTTAACAACGACTTTAAAACCTATGCTAATTTTGGGTACACCTATAGAATCCCTACCTATACCGATTTATTTTATGCAGATAGAACTTCCATTGGAAATGAAAATCTAGCCCCTGAGCAGGCCCTTTCTTGGGAGTTGGGTGCTGCATATATCCTCAATGATTTTACGGCACAAGCTGCCTTTTTTAGAAGAGATACAGACAATTTAATTGATTACGTAAAGTTTGACGAGGTAGCCCTTTGGGAGGCCCAAAATTTTGCTGCTTTAGCTACCTCCGGGGTGGAGATAAACCTCACCCAAAAATTTGATTTTATGGGCTTTCAGCAACAGTTTTCTATGGGTTACACCTACATAGACGACGCTATTAAAGACACTCAAGTGCCTTTTTCTAGGTATGCGATTAATTCCTTAAAGCATCAGCTAACAGCTAATACCCAACTCAGATGGGCGGAGCAATGGCCCATGTCTTTATCCTATAGGTATATGGAACGAACCAATGGAATTTCTTATCAGGTGTTAGACGCTGCCCTGCGTTATGAGACGACTAAGATTACATGGTCTTTGGTAGGAAATAATATTTTAGACGCTCGGTTTTCTGAAACCAATTTAGTGCCTGCTCCTGGTGTGAATGTGTTGTTTTCTATGACCTATCAATACTAGTTTGTTACATAAGTGTCGCAAGCTTATTGGTAAACTAAATTGATCTAAGGCTGTTTATCTATAGGAAGGTAATATCTTATACAATTGGGCTTTCCCTATGAGAGTGTCTTTGGAATAATACTTGGATATTTTTTTTGTAAACTGAGCTTCTAGAGCCCCCCTCCCTTTAAACAAACTGTTTTTGTGGTCTATCACGATCACTGCAGGCTTTAAGGAATCCAAAATAAAGCCCAACTCTTCTTGAGTTGTTTTTCTTTTGTTGAAGAAAGGAAAAAGGTTGGTTCTAAATAAATTACTTGGGTGGGTTACAGCCATTGTAGGGGGTCTTTTATTAAGAATCCAGTACCCAATATGGTATTCTAAAAATAAAATATTGTCTAAAGGGTATTGCGTTTTCTTTAAATAGGCAGGTACTTCTATGCCTTCTCCGTTATAATAAGTTCCATGAATTTGTTTGTTTTTGAATATAGCCCCGTATTCTTTATAGGATTCAAAAGGGAGGAGCAAGCAGACTAGGAAAAATAAACTCATGGCTTTTTTTGAAGTAAAACTCTGCCAGGGTTGGACCCAGCTGAAGAGTATAAAAACAAGTGGGTAGCATTGCAACAAGTAATGGCCGTTTATTTTTCCTGCGATTACAAAGGATCCTAATACGCCAATTAAACTTAGAAGTACCAGGTGATAGTTAATTTTATCGGATGTTTTGCCCCGACTTGTTGAAATACTTTTGACCAGTAAAAACAATAAAAATCCAACAATTGGCAGTATAAAAAGGGCTATTTCCCAGTGAAATATGGCATAGGCTCTTGGGGCTAAAAATACGGCTTTCCACCAATCTTGAATAGCGTTTTCTTTAAGGTATGGAACACCGGTAATCCCTATTCCTAGTAACACGCCTAGTCCAGAGCTAAAGGATGTTATTAGGGTGTTCTTAACACCTTTATCTAGCAAAGAATTTAGCGAAATGAAACTTGCACAGAGCAAAATAGGATAGGCTAAGTTGAGTTTAGACATGGCGCTGAGTCCGAATAAAAAACCGCCAATACCCCACAGCATCCATTCTTTAGGATAAGCGTTTTTGTGGGTATAGCTCCAGACCAGTAAGCCGCCTAGATAAAAAAGTATGGATATGTGTTCAGACATAACTCCTTGAACGCTTCCGAAAAGACTGGAAAAATACAGGGACAGTAATGCTAAAATCAATGCCTTCTTTTCTGAATTATTGTTGTTGCGAAGAAAAGCATATACCATAAAAGAGGTGGCGCTAACAATAAACACACCGCCCATTCTAATCCACCAAAGGGACTTCCCAAAGACTGTGATCATTAGGCCAAAATAAGCAAATGTGATGGGAGGCTTAAGGTCCCATAAAGTGAGGTATGGCAGGTTGCCGTTTGCCCACGCCTGCCCCATCAATATAAAAGTGCTTTCGTCTTTGTCTATGTAGTCTCTAAAAAAAAAGGGAAATCTGATCGCAAAAGCTACTATAAATAGCCCTATAAAAATCAAAAGCGCTTTTGATTTAATGTTGTCTTTAGGGGTTTTAAAAGGATAGGACATTTAAATATCTAAATAGTAGCACTTATTTTGTGTGGCAGTCGTTAGTTTATGTAGTAGCTGTTATTTTATAGAGCGTGATTTGGGTTCCTTTTGGAGGATGTGATTTTGTTTTACGCCTCTGGTTCACTAAAAGGCAATTCTTTGATTTTATCGTAAATCAAATGAGATTCCCAGCCCCTATAAAATAAGTATTGCATGAGTTTTCTTTTCTGTATTTCAAGAGAACTGTCCCTTAAAGAAAGTCCTTTTTTATAAGCCAATTCGTTAAATGTATTTAAATATTCGTTTGCAGGGATCTCTTTTAGTGCCTTCTTAATACAATAATCAGAAACATTTCGTTGTTTTAACTCCGAAACTATTCTCAATTTCCCCCATTTTTTAATGTTAAACTTTCCCCTGGCAAATGCTTCTGCAAACCGGAGTTCATTTAAAAAATTATTGGTAATTAATTCGCTAATAATCTGGTCTATAGCAGCTGGTATCATCCCCATTTCCCTAAGCTTGTCGTTTACTTCTTTATGACAACGTTCCTGATAGGCGCAGTAACGCGCTATCTTTTTCTTCGCTTCTGCTAAAGTATAGCTGGGATTCATGGAGTGATTTTGAATTTTAAAGGTACGTAAAACCCTAAAAAAAAGACAAAAAAAAAGCGGTCCGTAAGGACCGCTTTTTTTAATATATAGTTTTTCCGTCATTGTTTTTAAAACGGTACTCAAGATACTGATAGGCATCTCGAGATTGAATTTTGACCCATTTTTTATATTCCAAAAACCATTTTTGTCTAATGGAGGGAATACCTTGGGTAAGGTAAGCTGCAATGAATGGATGTACATTTAAAGTTACTTTGTGGTCTTTAGAAGGACCCGCTAAAAGTTTTTGTAAATCTGCTGTAATTTTATCTAGCAAAACAATAGGCGCTTCTACTTCTTTACCTGTAATGGTGGGTAGCGGCTCAGTTGTTTTAATATTCATTTCAGGTCTTACTCTCTGTCTTGTAATTTGTATGAGTCCGAATTTACTAGGAGGCAAAATTTTGTGTTTTGCTCTATCTTCTTTCATTTCTTCACTCAGGTGATCAAACAATTTTTTTCGGTGATCTCCTTTGGCCATATCAATGAAATCTACTACAATAATACCACCCATATCTCTCAGGCGTAACTGCCTGGCTATTTCTGTGGCGGCAGATAGATTAACATCTAGAGCGGTGTCCTCTTGATTTTTAGCTTTATTGGAACGGTTTCCGCTATTCACGTCTATTACGTGTAATGCTTCAGTGTGTTCAATCACTAAATAGGCTCCTTTGCTCATAGTTGCCGTCTTACCAAATGATGTTTTAATTTGGCGTTCAATACCAAATTTTTCAAAAATTGGTTCACTGGCGTCATACAATTTTACAATGGATTCTTTTTCTGGTGCAATTTCTTGCACATAATCTTTTACCTGCGTGTACAAAGTTTCATCATCTACGTGTATTCCTGAGAAACTGTCATTGAAAACGTCTCTTAGTATGGATGAGGCTCTGTTGAGTTCAACCAATACCTTTGATGGGTGTGGTGCTTTGTGCAGTTTTTTACACATTACTGTCCATTTGTTCAGTAAGTTCTGTAAATCTCTATCTAATTCTGCTACTTTTTTGCCTTCTGCAACGGTGCGAATGATTACCCCAAATCCTTTTGGTTTAATACTTTTCACAAGTCTTTTTAAGCGGTCTTTTTCTTCTTTGCTCTCTATCTTTTGTGAGACAGATACACGATCAGAGAAAGGAACCATCACTAAGTATCGTCCAGCAATGGACAATTCAGAGCTAATTCTTGGTCCTTTGGTTGAGATGGGTTCTTTTACAATTTGAACAAGAATAGATTGATTGGCTTTAATGGCGTCATTAATAGTGCCATCTTTATCTATATCCGGCTCAAAGGCTACATTTTTCAAAGAGAAATCGCGCATTTTTCCTGTGCTAGCTCTTTTGATAAATTTTAGCATCGTTGACAACTGGGGTCCTAAGTCGTGGTAGTGTAAAAAGGCATCTTTTTCATAGCCAACATTTACAAAAGCCGCATTCAATCCCGTGATGGGTTTTCTTACTTTGGCAATAAAGATATCACCAACTGAAAACTTATTATTGTCTTCTTCTTTGCTTAACTCAATGAGTTTTCCATCTTTTAACAAGGCAAAATCAACAGCAGTGGAATTAGATCTAATGATTAATTCTCTTTTTACCATGATTTTTATATTGACACTTCAATGAATTGAAGTGTGTGTTAAAATTTGCTAATTAAACGGGTATATACCCGTCAACCCCTTTGTTTTTAGGGTTTATGTCAATGAACGTATGAAACAGAAAAAGTAGTTTAAAAAACTACTTTTTCTTGTGTCTGTTAGCTCTCCTACGCTTCTTGCGTTTGTGGGTAGCTACCTTATGTCTTTTTCTTTTTTTACCACTAGGCATATGACTATCCTTTAATTGATTAATATTTTATTTAACTGTTACATTGCTTTTTACACCTTCAACAAATACTTTTGCAGGTTTAAAAGCGGGAATATTGTGTGCAGGAATCTTGATAGTAGTGTTTTTAGAAATGTTTCTACCAGTTTTTTCTGCTCTTGTTTTTATTATAAAGCTACCAAAGCCCCTAAGGTAAACATTATCTCCAGATTCCAAAGAAGTTTTTACTTCTTCCATAAAAGCTTCTACTGTAGCTTGTACGTCTCCTTTTTCAATACCAAGTTTTTCTGAGATTTTTGTAACGATATCTGCTTTTGTCATGTTGTATGATATATAATCTGTACTATTTTTTTCGGGTTGCAAATATATAAATTAAATTCAATCTTTTATTCTAATGGACTTAATTTTAAGTTAATAAAGGCCTACTTTTGACATTCATTACGCCTATATGTCCTTTTCTCAGGAAATTATACACTGGTACCATGCAAATAAGCGATCACTTCCTTGGCGGGAAACGAAAGATCCATACTGTATTTGGCTTTCAGAAATTATACTGCAACAGACCCGAGTAGCACAAGGAACTCCTTATTATCTTAAATTTATAGACACATTTCCTACGGTTTTTGATTTGGCAAAAGCCTCTGAAGAAGCGGTACTAAAATTATGGCAAGGGTTGGGGTATTACTCTAGAGCGCGAAACCTTCATGCAGCAGCTAAATATGTCGCTTATGAGTTAAATGGTGTTTTTCCTTCTACCTATAAGGAATTATTAGCCCTAAAAGGGGTGGGAGATTATACAGCCAGTGCTATAGCTTCTATTTGTTTCAACGCCCCAGAGGCAGTACTCGATGGGAATGTTTATAGAGTCTTGTCGCGTTATTTTGGCATAGATATACCAGTGAATACGATAGAAGGCGCACGCTTGTTTAAAGCGATTGCATTGGATCAGTTGGACGAATTTAATTCATCGGATTACAATCAAGGTATTATGGAATTTGGCGCTTTGCAATGTACACCTAAGCTTACGAATTGCACTTCATGCCCTTTATTGCAAACATGTGTTGCTTATCAAACCCAAAAAGTAAGTTTACTACCCGTGAAATTGCCCAAACAAAAAGCTATTAAAGTATACCATTATTACTTTGTTCTTGTTGATCCTTCAGGAAATACAATTTATGAAAAGAGAGCTGGAAGAGGAATTTGGGAGGGACTGTATCAATTTCCTTTAAAGACGTCTTCATCACCAATAGAAATTGAAGGGCTTTTGGCTTCAAGCGAAACAGGTTTAGACATCTCGTTATTTGAAAACGCAAAACACTTTGTATTTCACGACAGTTTTGTTGTTCACAAACTTACCCATAGGCATATTTACGCCACTTTTATTGTTGTAGAAACGTCTGTTACTTTGAAAAATAGTGTGCCTTTTATGTCAATTGATGAATTTCCAACAGCAGTTTTGATTTCAGATTTTATAAATGCATTTAAAAATTCGTATTTTTGATACCATACCACAATAGTTATGAGCGGAACATTAAATAAAGTGATGTTAATAGGTCACCTTGGTGACGATGTCAAAATCCATTACTTCGAGGGAGGTAATTGCATAGGGAGATTCCCTATCGCTACCAATGAAAGTTATACCAACAAGCAGACTGGTGAAAAAGTGACCAATACGGATTGGCATAATATTGTGGTGCGGAACAAAGCAGCTGAAATCTGTGAAAAATACCTAAGCAAGGGTGATAAGGTATATGTGGAGGGCCGATTAAAGAACAGGCAATGGCAAGCAGAAGATGGAACTACAAAATACACCACAGAGGTACATGTGCAGGACTTTACGTTTCTTTCTACTAAATCAGATGGAGGCACCAGTCAGGGAGCACAAACAATGAATTCAGGAGCTGCAGCTGTAAATCTGTCTACCGATCAAATAAATGCCTCACAAGAAGCTTCTCATCAAGCGCCAAATAATCACTCGACTAGTTCATCTCAGAATGCAGCTACTGATTCTAATCCTCTGCATGTACCAAATATGGATTCAGACCATTCTGATCCTTCAGATGACCTGCCATTTTAAATCATTTAAACTGTAAAGATTGGATCCTGACCCCTTTTTTTTAAGTAATTATTTACTATCAATAGACCCCTCTTTTTTTTCCATTAAGATTGGTGTATTACTTTTTTTAATTTGTTGTTCTGCCTTAATTTCTGGGGCAGAAGTGGCTTTTTTTGGTCTTTCATCTACGGATTTATCCGAACTGGAAAAAGAAACTAATGCAAAGGCCGCTCTAGTGGTAAAGCTTTTAGATAAGCCTAAAAAATTATTAGCGACTATATTAATAGCGAATAATGCCATTAATATTGGGATTGTTTTACTCTTTAGTGATCTTGGTTCGGTGTTTTTTTCATCGATTACGTATCGTTTATTTGGTTTTATTTCTTTAAAATTTTTAACTGAAGTAGTTTTGGTGACTTTTTTGATCCTACTCTTCGGGGAGATTCTTCCTAAGGTTTACGCCAATAGAAATAGACGTTCTTTTGCGCAATTAATGGCTTTACCTTTAAAATTATTGGATGTACTCTTCACACCTTTGAGCATGCCAATGAGATGGATAAGTATTAGTTTGCACGATAAGCTGGGCAAGCAAAAATCTACCCTAAGTATAGACCACCTATCACAGGCGTTAGAATTAACCTCAGAAGGAGACACCACGAAAGAAGAGCAGAAAATTCTTGAAGGAATAGTTTCCTTCGGAAATACTGACACAAAGCAAGTTATGCGGCCAAGGATAGACATTTTTGCCTTATCTGACCATCTAAAGTTTTCTGAGGTTTTAGAGTCTATAACCAGTCAGGGTTATTCAAGAATTCCGGTTTATAAAGATCACATGGATCAAATTGTTGGGGTGTTATATGTGAAAGATTTATTGCCTTATATAGATCGTAAGACCTTTAATTGGAATACTTTAGTGCGACCAACTTACTTTGTTCCTGAAAATAAAAAGCTAGATAACTTATTGTTGGAATTTCAAGAGAAAAAAATGCACCTAGCTGTTGTAGTAGACGAGTTTGGAGGCACCTCTGGGATTGTTACTTTAGAGGATATTATTGAAGAAATAGTAGGTGATATTAGTGATGAGTTTGACGATGAAGATTTAATTTACTCCAAATTAGATGCATACAATTTTGTTTTTGAGGGTAAAACAACCTTAAAAGATTTCTATAGGGTCACAAAAATTGAGGATGACGCTCTTTTTGAAAGCCACAAAGGAGAATCAGAAACTATCGCAGGATTTGTGTTAGAGATAGCCCAAGGTTTTCCAAAAAGAGGGGCAAAGATTGTATTTAATGACTATGTTTTTAACGTGGAGAGCCTGGATAAAAAAAGGCTGCGTCAAATTAAAGTGACACTCCCCCAAAAAGAGGTGTAAAAGAGAAGCTATTGTGAGGTTTTTTTGTAAAAGTATGGTTTTACTTATGGTATTTATTATTGCTTCTTGCAGTAATGAGCCCATATATCCAAGACCCAAGGCTTTTTTATACCTCTCTTATCAAAAGGCTCAGTACAGCTTGTTTGAGAACGATTACTATACTTTACCTGTTCCAACGAAGGCCCAGATTTTAAATAAGACGTCTAAAAGTATAGAACTGTTTTATCCTGAATTAAATGCCAGTGTGTATATTAATTACACACCAGTGACTCTTTCTTTAGAAGAAATGGTCCGTGGAATTGAAAAGAAACTTTCCGAGCACCAAAAAAATGCTACAGCTATTGTGGCGTATCCTTATGAAGAAGTTCGTGACTCAAAGGTTGGAGTGCTTTATGAAATTAAAGGGAATGCCGCTTCTGCAGCTCAGTTTTATGTTACAGACAAGAAGCGCCATTTTTTAAATGGGGCCTTGTATTTCAATATTAAACCCAATTACGATTCTATTTATCCTGCAGCACAGTATATCATTAAGGATTTAAGGGAAATGATTTCTCAGGTGTCGTGGAAGACACCATAGAAGATGTAAAGTTTTAGTTAAAGGTAATAAAGTTAAAATAGAAAATGCGTAGCCTTAATAAAACACAACAAAGCCAAGAGGGCGGTTAAATTACATAATCACTAGTCTTGTTTATTGGTTTGAAATCTGCTCTGCATACTGAATGCTTCCAATAATAGATGCCTCCATTTCGCTAACTTTTATGGCTTCTTGCTCAAGAATTAACTGCTTTTCAGGACTTAAGGCTTTGCCTTTTAAGATTTCTTCTGCTGTGAAATTACTGCCAAAATCCTTCATCCATGTCATCATTTTTTTATGGGCATTTTGAAGGCTGTCCACACCCTTGGAAAGCGCGTCCATTTTTAATACTATTTCTTCTGTAGCGGCTACTTCTAAAAGACTGTCTTTTTGCTGGTTGAGCACTTTAACTAATTTTCCAATAGTACCCATTTTTGGCATTACTGCGTCATGTACTGACATTACCTCTTTCATAAGTGAAGGGGTGTCTTTTTTCTCCTCTGTTTTACAAGCGTATAAGCTAATTAAAACAATACTGCAAAGGACTATTTTTTTTATCATTGGTAAGTGGGTTACAGATCTAATACAAATGTAAAAAAACAGCGCCCAAAGGGCGCTGTTTTAACATATGAATGTAATATAATATTACAATTGGACGTGTTTTAGTTGAAATCTTCAGCGGTAACACCACTATTTACTTCAATTTTTTCAATGGTAAATTCTATAAGTTGAGGTCCCATCATTTGTCCGAGGTAAAAAGGGAACATAATTCCAGAGGCTTCTTTGTACTTGCCAAATTTCATAGTGCTTTCAATGGTTTGACCCATCATTTCTGTGGTAGTAACCTCCTGGACTTTTTGGCCGTTGGCTACATTGTAAAATGCCACTCTATTAGCAGATACTTTTACTTTGTAGGCGTTTTCACCATCTATTTTTTCAATTCCTTCTAAGGAAATCGCTTCTGGATTCAAGTAAAGCTCGTAAAAAGGTTGTGCTTCATCTTTAATCATTGCAGCTTGTTGGGGATTTAAATCCATTTTTTGCCCCTGCATCATGGCGTAACCGTTCTCTCCATTAAATACTTGTTTACTCATTGATCTTCCCATCATTTCAATGTTTTGCATGAATTGATTGTCTGAGGTTCTGATCAACTGAAAATTTAATGCCATACCTTGAACTTCACCTGAAGCAAAAATAGAGACTGTTTTTACCTTTTCTAAAACAGCTCTCCCTCCAATCGCATCTAGGTAATTTTCAATAACACTTTGAGCAGTTACTCCAGCTGGAAGCTCCATTTTATACTCTGGTTTTTCTATTTGCTCTGCATTGGTGTTGAAATATTTCACAGGAAGTTTTTTCCCTTGGAAAGTCATTTTTTCCAAATTCTCCAAAACTTCTTTACCTTTTCCTGTTACGACCACTTGGGTGTTTTCTGTACTAAAAAACTTTCTTGCAGCTTGTTGAACATCTGCCACAGTAATTGCGTTAATGCGCTCTAAATAGGTTTTATAAAAGTCTTTTGGTAGCCCTTCTGTTTCAATATTTAATGCGTAATTAGCAATTGTGCTAGGTCTTTCTAACGCCATGACAAAATTCCCAACATAAGTTGCTTTTGCAGCATCTAATTCTTTTTGGGTTACTGGCTCAGAGGTGATTTTTTGAATCTCTTCTAGTATTTGTACTGCAGCGGAATCAGTTACAGTATTTCTAACACTGGCATAAGCTCTGAACCTTGAAGGAACATATTTGCTGTTTCCAATACTAGAATACGAGCCGTAAGTGTATGCTTTGTCTTCTCTTAAATTTTGAAATAATCTGGCAGAACCCCCACCACCTAATATTCTATTGGCCATTAAGGTGGGTAGGTAGTCTGGATCTTTCATTTGAAGATTTACTACATTTTGAACACTCACTTCAGATTGTACTGCATTGGGCATGTCTATAAAGTTAATGGTCGCTTCTTTAGATGCTACCGGATTTTTCCAATTAGTCAATACTTGAGCGCCTTTCTCCCAAGAATTAAAATGCTTCTTCACTAATTTTTTAACCGCTTTTGTATCTACATCACCAATGATCACCAAATAAGCATTGTTTGGATTAAAGTAAGTTTGGTAGAATTTTTTAGCATCTTCAAGGCTTACTTTGTTCACCGTTTCTTCTGTTGCAAACTCTCCATAAGGATGATCTTTACCATAGGCAATGGCACTTTGAACCCTGCTAGCCATGGCAGAAACATCTTTTTCTTGTGATTTTAAACCGGTCAGTAGTTTTTCTTTCTCTTTTTGAAATTCCTCTTCCGTAAAGTTAGGGTTAATGGCAGCGTCTGCCATAAGTTCTAAAATCCTAGGAAAGTATTTAGACAAGGAACTGGCAAAAGCAGAAGACGCACCAAAATTTAAGCTAGCGCCTAAAAAATCTACCTCTTCGTTAAAAGCATCCTTGGATATATTGGTGCTTCCATTGCCTAATAATCCCGCAGCCAAACTTGAAACACCTGCTTTTTCCCCTTCTAAACTCGGCGGATTATCAATGCTTAATTGGATGGATACTCTGGGTAATTTGTGGTTTTCTACCACCATCACAGTTAATCCATTTTTAAGCTCAAAACGGGTGGGTTCCTCTAAATTGATTGTTGGGGCTGGTCCAGCCTCAGGCATTGTAGTTCTATCTATTTGTGCGTAAAGGCTCACAGTAGTAAGCGCAATTACTAAACTCAGTATAATTTTTTTCATAACTATTTGGTTTCTTCTTTAGGGGTAGGTAGGTAATCAATCACAACTCTTTGGTTGGGCTTTAAATAAGCTTCTGCCACTTGTTGAATTTCCTCTCGTGTAACAGATCTGTAAATGTCTATCTCCTTATTGATCAAAGAGGTGTCTCCATAAAGCATATAGTTTCTAGCCAAAGAGTTGGCAATTCCCTCTACACTTGAATTTGAGTTTACAAATTGATTTTCAAATTTATTTTGAAGTTTTTGGTAATCACTTTCTGAAATTAAACCAGACCTCACAGCAGAAATTTCTGCCTCCATTTCACTGACCAGGGTTTCTAAGCTAACGTCTCCCAGTGGCAAACCAAACACTAAATACATTCCGTAGTCTTCTTGACCTACGTTAAAGGCTCCTACCTGAAGTGCTTGCTTTTGATCATCGACCATTTTTTTATATAGTTTAGAGCTTTTCCCATCACTTAAATAGGAAGAAATCATATCTAAAACATACGCCTCTCTAGTTGCAAAACCTGGTGTTCTATAAGCTACAACCGCTGCAGGTATCTGAATATTATTGTCAAAAGCTTGGGCTTTTATCTCCTCAGTGATTGGCGCTTCTTTAGGGTAGTTTCTAACGACTTCTTTTCCAGAAGGAATTGGGCCAAAGTAGTCCTGAATCATTTTCTTTGTTTTGGCTACATCTATATCTCCTGCTACAACAAGCACAGCATTGTTAGGTCCGTAATAGGTGTTTTTGTAGTCAATAAATTCTTCCAAAGTAGCAGCGTCTAAATCCTCCATGTACCCGATGTTTGGATCTTTATAAGGATGTACCTTAAATAAGTTTTCTCCCACTACATTTAAAAGATTCCCGTAAGGAGAATTGTCTACTCGCAGTCTTTTCTCTTCTTTAACTACTTCGTTTTGAGTGTCTACACCTACTTGATCAATTACAGGGTGTAACATCCTTTCTGACTCTAACCAAAGACCTAACTCTAAATTGTTAGACGGAAATACTTCGTAATAATAGGTTCTGTCTTGTGACGTATTAGCGTTGTTCTTACCTCCCCTGGAAGAGACAATGTCAAACCACTGACCTCTGTCTATGTTTTCAGTTCCCTCAAATAATAAATGTTCGAAAAAATGGGCAAAACCAGTACGACCTTCACTTCTGTCTTTCCCGCCTACATGGTACATGACGGATGTGGTCACTACAGGCGCGCCATTGTCTTGATGTAAAATTACGTGAAGACCATTGTCTAGATCGTACTCTTCATACGCTACCTCTTGTCCTTGTACTGTAAAGGCGAGCATTCCCATGCAAAGCCCAACGAAAAGATTCTTTTTCATGCTTCTTTAAATTTATAATTAATTATAGGTGTATTAAAACCTAAAAATGTTACACTAAGGTAAATCATAATGGAGCTTAAAATGAAATTTTAGGTTTAAATTAAGATTATCGGCCGCTTTTTATAGATTATAGGTTAACTATGTTTGAAATATTTCAGTTGTTTTCTTTAAAAAAAGGATTTGCATATCAAATGAGAAAGCGTATATTTGCACCCGCCTAAACTTATTTGGGCGTTAATTAACTATTAATCATTAGCTATGTACGCAATTGTAGAGATAGCAGGGCAGCAATTTAAAGTTGCAAAAGACCAGAAGGTTTTTGTTCATCGTTTGCCAGAGGCAGAAGGAGAGAAAGTTCATTTCTCTAACGTAATGCTTTTAGAAGACGGTAAAAACATTACCATTGGCGCCCCAGCTATAGAAGGAGCCGCAGTAGAGGCCAAAGTAATTAAACATCTTAAAGGAGACAAAGTCATTGTTTTCAAAAAGAAAAGAAGAAAAGGATACCGTGTTAAAAACGGTCACAGACAATACCTTTCTGAAATTGTAATTGAAGGGATTATTGCTTCTGGTGCTAAAGCACCTGCTAAAAAAGCGGCAACTAAAGCTGCTGCTAAACCAGCTGAAGCAAAGCCAGCTGCTAAAAAAACTGCTCCAAAAGCTACAGAAGATCTATCTTCTAAAACAGTTGCTGAGTTAAAAGGCTTGGCAAAAGCAAAGGGGATTGAAGGAATTTCAGCAATGAAAAAAGCAGACTTAATTGCTGCTTTAAGCTAAATAATAAAGTTAAAAATAGATAGATCATGGCACATAAAAAAGGTGTAGGTAGTTCTAAAAACGGTAGAGAATCAGAATCAAAACGCTTAGGGGTTAAGATTTTTGGTGGCCAAGCTGCTATTGCAGGGAACATCATCGTGAGACAGCGTGGAACAAAACACAATCCAGGCGAAAATGTATATGCTGGTAAAGACCACACATTACATGCAAGAGTAGACGGATTAGTGAAATTCACTAAAAAAGTAGACGGTAAGTCTTTTGTTTCTATTGAGCCATTCGAGGCTTAGTAGTACGCTTTAAATAATAATTCAAATCCTATGTTGCTTATGCAGCATAGGATTTTTTTTGTCTTAACTATTTCTTTAAGTGTCTAAATCAATACTAATATTGTATAAAAAAACCCGCGAATGGCGGGTTTTTTTATTATTAAGCGGTTGTGTTTAGTATCTGTAATACTCGGGTTTGAAAGGCCCCTGAACAGTAACTCCTATATAATCTGCTTGTTCTTCGTTGAGTGTTTCTAACTCCACACCTAGTCTAGACAGGTGTAATGCAGCTACTTTTTCATCTAAGTGCTTAGGAAGCATATATACTTTGTTCTCATAAGCACTGGAATTGGTCCAAAGCTCTATTTGTGCTAATGTTTGATTGGTAAAAGAGTTGCTCATTACAAAACTAGGGTGTCCAGTGGCACAACCTAAATTTACCAATCTTCCTTCTGCCAGTACAATGACGTTTTTACCGTTAATGGTGTACATATCTACTTGAGGCTTAATCTCCTCTTTTGTGTTTCCGTGGTTTTTATTGAGCCAACCCATGTCTATCTCATTGTCAAAGTGACCTATATTACAAATAATTGCTTTGTCTTTTAACGCCTCAAAGTGCTCTCCACGAATAATATCTTTATTTCCAGTAGTGGTAATCACTATGTCTGCATTTCCAATGACAGAAGCCATTTTCTTCACTTCAAAACCATCCATAGCTGCCTGAAGGGCACAAATAGGATCAATTTCAGTCACAGTTACTATAGAACCAGCGCCTTTAAATGAGGCAGCAGTTCCTTTTCCAACGTCACCGTATCCTGCAACTACCACTCTTTTTCCTGCAAGCATGGTATCTGTGGCACGTCTAATGGCGTCTACAGCAGATTCTCTACATCCGTACTTATTGTCGAATTTAGATTTGGTTACCGAGTCATTTACATTAATAGCTGGCATGGGTAAGGTACCCTTTTTAACTCTTTCGTATAATCGGTGAACTCCTGTAGTGGTTTCTTCTGAAAGCCCCTTAATGCCCTCAGCTAATGCGGGGTATTGGTCTAGTACCATATTGGTTAAATCTCCACCGTCGTCTAAGATCATATTCAGCGGTTCGCGAGATTCACCAAAGAAAAGGGTTTGCTCAATACACCAGTCAAATTCTTCTTCATTCATTCCTTTCCAGGCGTAAACCGCTATACCTGCTGCTGCAATAGCTGCTGCTGCGTGATCTTGTGTAGAAAAAATATTACAAGAACTCCAAGTTACCTCTGCACCTAGAGCGACTAAAGTCTCGATGAGTACCGCTGTTTGAATGGTCATATGCAGGCAACCAGCAATCCTAGAACCTTTTAAAGGTTGAGAAGGTCCGTACTCTTCTCTCAATGCCATTAGCCCAGGCATTTCTGCTTCTGCTAATGTAATTTCTTTACGGCCCCAGTTGGCCAATCCAATATCTTTTACCTTATAAGGTACATAGGGTAGGGGATTTGCACTCATAGTCTTTTTTTATTTTTACTTTCGTATTATTATTAAGTTGCAAAGATACAACATAGCTCAGAATTAAATGCCGCTCCAAAAGACAATTCCAATAGATTCAAATGGTAAAGTATACTTGTGGGAGGTCACGGAATCTGAGCCTGCTTTGCAAGAGGGTATTTCTCTAGCAACTTACAGTAAAGACCGACTGGCTCATATGAAATCTGAACTGCACAGAAGGGCTTATTTGAGCATTAGGCATTTGTTAAAAATAGCAGGCTACCAAGACAGTGATTTATCTTATGATTTACATGGTAAACCCCATCTTAAAGATGGAAGCTTTGTCTCAATATCGCATTCTTTTACACAAACAGCTTTGGTAGTACATAAAAATATACCGGTTGGTATAGATGTGGAGATGAAAAGGGATAAGATACTTAGAATTGCTCATAAGTTTACTACTTATAGCGCTACTAATGAAACAGTTGTGCCTGCCTTGACTCATATTTGGGCGGCTAAGGAAACGGTATACAAAATAATCGGTACCCCAGGATTGAGTTTTTTAAAAGGCATTGGGGTCTTTTGGTTTTCAGAGGCTATTTTAGCCGCCTGTGCTCCAGTGAATGGGTCCCAACAATTTTTTGAAATACACCCTTTTGAAATAGGTGATTTTGGAGGTGTTTGGGGGTTAGAAATTCAAAAGGCATCGGCTCGAGAGAGCCAATTAAATGAAACTTTCTTAGAAGCTAAAAAAAATGGAAGTGTCTATTAACAGATAAGTAGTGCTAAATGAACGAGGTATTTGAATTTTTCTTTGGGGCTTATTTTGGGGTATCCCCTATTTTGGTAAGCTTGGAGATGACCGCCGTATTTTTAGGGGTGCTCTCTGTGTGGTTTGCCCATAAAGAGAATATACTTGTCTTTCCAACAGGTTTGGTGAGCACAGGTATTTTTGTTTATATTTTATGGGTGTACGGTTTGCTGGGAGACATGCTGATTAATGGCTATTATACCGCAATGAGTATTTATGGGTGGTGGTTTTGGCGGTATAAAGGAACTGAACACCATGAGCCTCAAATATCTCGAGTTTCTAGAAATGAATGGCGTAAAGCGGGGTATTTATTTATTGGCGCTATTTTGTTTGTGGTTGTGGTATATATGTCCTTTGATATGTTTAGTGTTTGGACGGCTTATATAGATACTTTTACTACTGCAATATTCTTTGTTGCCATGTGGCTTATGGCCAAAAAAAAATGGGAACACTGGCATTTTTGGATTGTAGGGAACCTGATAAGCATACCACTTTATTGGTATAAAGGACTTACCTTTACAGCCTTTCAATATATACTGTTTACTATAATTGCCCTACTCGGATACCAATCATGGAAGAAAAATTTAAGCAACAGCCCACTTCACTTGTCAAAGTAGTCCTTTTTGGTCCAGAATCTACGGGGAAAACAACCTTATCTGAACAGTTGGCCAGACACTACAATACGGTTTGGGCGCCTGAGTTTGCCAGAGAATATTTGCAAAATAAATGGAATGAAGAACGCAAGACTTGTGAGCCTCAGGACCTTTTACCCATTGCAGCCGGACAGATTGCTTTAGAAAACAAATTGGCCCAAAAAGCGACAGATTTGTTAATTTGTGACACAGATTTATTGGAGACTAAAGTATATTCTGAAGCTTATTATATTGGATACTGCGACCCTATTCTTGAAAAATATGCGTTGGAAAACACCTATGACTTGTATTTCCTAACTTATATAGATGTGCCGTGGGAGGCAGACGATCTTAGGGATAAACCCACTGCTAGGGAAGAAATGTTTACTTATTTTAAAGACACCCTCGATAAATATAACCGTCCTTATGTCCTTTTAAAAGGCGATAAAAAAACTAGATTGGCTACAGCCGTAGCACATATAGACGCTTTACTTGCTAAAAAATGATTTGGACCGCTCAAGATATTCAACAATTTAAGGACCTAAATATTTCTGTAGACAAAGTTACAGAAGACTTAAAAACATTTAGAAGGGGTATTCCTAAGCAAGCTTTAGAGAGAGCCGCTACTATCGGTGACGGAATTTCTGTTTTAAAACCTAGGGAGGAGCGTAAATTAGCACAGTTTTTTGAGGCAGCTCAAAACACAGTAAATGCTGTTAAATTTGTCCCTGCTTCAGGGGCGGCAACGCGAATGTTTAAGCCACTACTCTCATTTTTGGAGGCTAGTGAAGCGAAAGATTTTTCTTTTTCTGCTTACTTAAAAGCCCATGTAGAAGTATCTGATTTTATAAAGGAAGCCCATAATTTTCCTTTTCACGACTCTGTTTTAAAGCAGCTTCCTGCAGATTTTTCATTTGACGCTCCTGCTTCTGTAATGGCCTATCTCAAAGCTTTATTGCAAAGTCCAGGACTTAATTTAGGGAATAAGCCAAAGGCTTTATTGCCATTTCATAACAATCAAGGGCAGACGCCTTTGGTTTTAGAAGAACATATTTTAGAAGCCTTGCATTACGCTAAAAGTAAGGGTAAGGCGCAATTGCATTTGACAATTTCTCAACACCATTTAGACGCTTTTAACGCTGCGATAAAGGAAATCTCAGCTTCAGATAAATTTAGAGACAAAGGCCCATTTAAGGTTCAATTTTCGCATCAAAAGTCGGAAACAGACACATTGGTGGTTGGTTTGGATTTGCATCCGCTGAGAGATAAAGATGGACATTTGGTGTTTCATCCAGCGGGTCATGGTGCTTTATTGGATAATTTGGGGGCCTTACAGGCCGACATTATTTTTATAAAAAATGTAGACAACGTTTGCGCTCCACATTATTTAGAGACCTCCTTAAAATATAAAAAAATACTGGGGGGTAAACTCTTGCAGGTGCAACAACAATTATTTGCTTACACCGAAGCCTTAGATTCTGACATTCTCTTAGATGCCACCGATTTGGCATTTATGGTCACTTATTTTAAGGAGACTTTTTCTAAAAACCTACCAGAATACTTTGAAGAAATGACTCTAGAAGAGCAACGCGATTTCTTATTGGAGTTATTTCAAAGACCCATCCGGGTTTGTGGTATGGTGGAGAATGAAGGAAAAACAGGAGGCGGCCCATTTTGGATAAAGGACAGCTCAGGCCAAGAAAGCCTTCAGATTATTGAGGCTTCACAAGTGGCGTTTAAGGACCCAGAACAATTGGAAATATTTGAATCGTCTACCCATTTTAATCCTGTAGATATTGTCTGTGGAATTAAAAACTACAAAGGAGAAACTTTTGACCTTTCCGCTTTTAACAATCCATCTACTGCTTTTATTGCCGAGAAGAATCGATTGGGCAAGAGGGTCAAAGTGTTAGAACTTCCAGGGCTTTGGAATGGTGGTATGTGGGAATGGAATACCATTTTTATAGAAGTGCCCAAAGAAACCTTTACCCCTGTAAAAACTGTGTTAGACCTACTCGATTCAGGTCATATGCCAGGCTAGGCACTCAGTGAAAACCAAGTGATATTTCTTTAAAAAAGATTGTACCCTAAGGATTTGCCCCCTATCTTTGTATTGTCTCAAAGGGGTGCGAACTTCATTTATTGAATAAGCTGAGATTATACCCATGGAACCTGGGCGGGTAATGCTGCCAAGGGACTGCTTAAAAGTTACTATTATTTTCTATTTGCACATTTTTTTGGTCAAATAAGTTCAATCTATGTGTTTTAAGCGACCATTTCACTGAATTTTAACCAGAATAACAGCCCCTTTTATTCGTACTAATTTTATTACGAATGAAAATTGTTTTCACTACACTGGTTACAGCACTGCTCACAACAGCAGTCTGGGCCCAAACAAAGCAACCATCTAATGGCGCACCAAAAAGGCAAACAGACAGTTTGCTCCAAAAAGAAATTGCCTTAAACGAGGTTTTTGTCAGCGCCCTTAGGGCTACAAAAGCAATGGGGGTATCTTTTTCTAATGTAAAGGCCAAAGATTTTGAGTCTAGAAATTTAGGGCAGGATTTACCTATTTTGTTACAGTATTTACCCGGAGTAGTCACTACTTCAGATGCTGGAGCAGGAATTGGATACACCGGAATTAGGGTCAGGGGGTCAGACGCGACTAGGGTCAATGTAACCATTAACGGAATTCCCTATAACGACCCAGAGTCTCAGGGTACTTTTTGGGTGAACCTGCCAGATTTTGGTTCTTCCGTTTCTTCTGTACAACTTCAAAGAGGGGTAGGTACTTCTACCAATGGTGCTGGAGCATTTGGTGCCAGTTTAAATATTTCTACTAAAGACGTTGCGCCCGAAGCCTCTGCCCAAATCAGAAGCGCTGTGGGTAGTTTTAATACCTTGAACAATAGCGTTCAGTTTAACACAGGTCTTTTAAACAACGATTTTAGCCTTTCTGGAAGACTATCTCGTATTATTTCGGACGGCTATATTGACAGGGCAAGCGCCCGTTTGTCGTCTTATTTTTTACAAGGTACCTATCAAAAAGGCAGTACTACTTTAAAAGGACTTTTATTTGGTGGTCATGAGGTTACTTACCAGGCATGGAACGGAATAGATGCACAAACCCTTAGTGAAAACAGAACATTCAATCCCTCTGGATTGTACACAGATGCCAATGGCGTCCTGCAATTTCATGACAAGGAAGAGGACAACTACAAACAAGACCATGCCCAATTACATTGGAATGAGGTTTTAGCGGCTGGTTGGAACACCCAATTTGCCCTTCATTTCACTAGAGGGAGAGGTTATTTTGAGCAGTATAAGGAAGGCGAAACAGATGATTCTTACGGCATTGGTTTGCCACAAGACATACCTACGGATTTAATTAGAAGGCGTTGGTTAGACAACAGCTTTTATGGCTTCACTACTTCCGTGACCAAGCAAACCAATAAGGGGCAGCTCATTCTTGGAGGTGCATTAAACAAGTATGAAGGGGCACATTTTGGCGAAGTGATCTGGGCACAGCATATGGGCACAGCGTTTATAGGAGACCGCTACTATGACGATTTTTCTACTAAAACAGATGTGAATATTTACTTGAAGTGGCAGCATCAATTTGGTCAAAAATGGATTTCTTTTGTGGACCTTCAGTACAGGGGTGTGGGCTATACAGCCAATGGAGAAGAAACTGGACTTGTAGATGATCAATTTGGTTTTTTCAATCCAAAAATGGGCCTTACGTATCAAGCCAATAAAGCCAATAGTATATATGTTTCCTATGCTGTGGCGAATAGAGAACCCAATAGAAATGATTACGAAAGTGGCAATCCTAAGCCTGAGCAGCTTAGGGACATAGAGTTGGGATGGCGTTATTTGTCGCCCTCTTTTCAATTAAACACCAACCTGTTTTACATGCGTTATAAAGATCAACTGGTATTAACTGGGGCTTTAAATGATGTAGGGGCGCCACTCAGGGCCAATGTGGGAGATAGTTATAGGTTAGGAATTGAATTAGATGCTCAGAAACAAGTGTCAAATAAATGGTTATGGCAGGCCAATGTATCTATTAGCGACCACAGGAACTTAGACTATTTCTTTAAAAGGGACGGGGAGCTTAAGAACCTTGGCAATACACAAATAGCTTTTTCTCCAAGATTTATAGCAGGACAAATGGTCCAATATAACGTAGATGAGCACTTTGTTTTAAGTATGCTCTACAAGCGGGTTGGTAAGCAGTATATGGGAAATATTGACTCAGCCGCTTCAGTATTAAAAGGCTACAGCCATACGGATTTAAATGCCCAATATACTTGGAATCCATCCCATACTTTTAAGGAGATTAGTTTGAATCTTTTGGTGAATAATTTGTTTAACAACCTGTTTGTAAGTAATGGTTATTTTTTCACCTACGACGACGATTTTTCTACTCCAGGGACTGTGACAACCATAGAGGGAGCTGGCTATTACCCACAAGCAGGAACCAACTTTTTGTTGGGCGCCACCTTTTCTTTTTAAGAAAATCATGAAGGCTTATTTGGCTTCGCCGATGCTTTAATTAAATACCCTTAATGTGTTTCCGCTGGCCTGCGTTTGGTAGGCCAGCAGATCATAGGTTCTTTTTGAATTATTGGCTGGATTTAGTAGCTGTCCTGTAAATAGGCTGTAGCTAAAAGCGTCACAATCACAGGTCCCATTTTGACCCTCAATAACTAGTGTGCTACAGCTATTTGGGCTATGATTGGCACAGCTGGCTTCAAAAGCAACAAACTGATCAAATCCAGAATTCATGACAATAATTCCTTTGGTTCCAATACCGGTAGCATCAATATAAACAGGATTGCCTATAATTTTGAGTGGGTTGTATTTAGGTAAGCTCAAATTAAGTTCAATAGAAAAGTTAATTTCTTGAAGGTATGGGTTTCTTCTAGAATTTTGGGTACTACAGTTGACTATCAAAGTGCTAAAAAACAGAAGTATAGCAAGGGTTTTTGTGGTTTTGACTTTAGGCATAACATGCTGTTTTGAATAAAAAATTGTGTATCTTTGTTTAGATCCTCTATAATAGAGGATTTTTCTATTTAAAACCATGAAGATATGAGTAAAGTATCTTATTACACCGCAGAGGGATTAAAAAAGTTGAAAGACGAATTGAATCAGCTGCGCGATATTGAAAGGCCAAAGGCCTCTCAAGCTATTGCAGAAGCGAGAGATAAAGGAGATTTGTCTGAAAACGCTGAATACGACGCAGCAAAAGAAGCTCAAGGTCTCTTGGAGCTTAAAATTGCTAAAATGGAAGAGATTTTAGCTGGAGCGCGATTAATAGATGAGTCACAATTAGATATGTCTAAAGTTTTGGTGCTTTCTACGGTGAAATTAAAAAACACCCAGAACGGAATGCTAATGTCCTACACCTTAGTGGCTGAAAGCGAAGCAGATCTTAAGTCGGGAAAAATCTCTGTGAACTCTCCTATTGGAAAAGGTTTACTGGGAAAGAAAGTGGGAGATATTGCTGAAATTAAAGTACCTAATGGAACTATGGGCTTTGAGATTGTAGCCATTACTAGGTCTTAATTTAGCTCAGATAACAACCTCTTTTAATACTGAAAAAAGGATTTTTTACACTTTGTAAATCACCGATTTATTCATAACCCTTTACAAATGGCTAGTATTTTTACCAAAATAATTCAAGGCGATATTCCCGCTTATAAAATTGCAGAAACAGCAGATTGTATTGCTTTTTTAGATGTAAATCCAAATGCAAAGGGCCATACGCTTTGTGTTCCAAAGAAAGAAGTAGATAAGATTACAGATCTGCCACAGGAAGAGTACCTTTCGCTCATGTCATTTTCTTTAAAAGTAGCAAAAGCCATTGAAAAATCAGTTTCTTGCAAGCGGGTTGGTTTTACTGTGATAGGTTTAGAAGTACCCCATGTACATGTGCACCTAATTCCTTTAAATAGTATGGCAGACGCAAATTTTTCTAAAAAAGAGACCCTTATTCCTTCTGAATTCGAGACTGTGGCAGCAGATATAAAGGCCGCTTACAATAGCTGATTAGACAACTAATTAAGCAACTGCCTTGAATGACTTTCTATTTAAATCGCTAAATATAGACATCTCCAGATACTGCCCTCTGGCTCTAAATTAGACCAAAGGGAAATGCATTTCAATACGCGTACCCTTGTTGGTTTCTGAGTGTATTTTTAAGATTCCTTTGTGAAACTGGGTCACAATCCTTTTGGTCAAGGAAAGTCCCAGCCCCCATCCAGATTTTTTAGTACTAAATCCGGGGTCGGTTACTTTTTTAAGGTGTTTTTTTTCAATTCCAGGCCCGTGATCCTGAACACTTACTACCATGTATTTCTTGTTTTTTAAGATTTGAACAATAATGGTTCCGTGACCTTTCATAGCGTCTGCACTATTTTTTATTAAATTTTCCAGACACCAAAAATAAAGCGGTTTGTTTAATGGGATCTTATGTGATTCCAATTGGGACTTAAATTGAAGGTCAATAGATTTTGGAAATCTATCGCTGAGGTATTTTATTCCCTCCTGGGTAGTTTCTATTAGCGCTACTTTTTCTAAACCAGTTTCTAGGCCTATGCTAGAGAAACGGTTACTAATTGTAGAGAGTCTTTCAAGATCTTTATTAATTTCAACTGAAATTTCAGGAGATATACCCCGTTCTATCAAAAGGCTGTTCCAGCCCATTAATGCACTGAGGGGCGTAGCTATTTGATGGGCTGTTTCTTTAGCCATACTGGCCCATAAAATATTTTGGGCGGCTACTTTTTCTAATTTTAGTGCGAAATATACCACGGCTGAAAATAAGGCAAGAATCAATAGTAGTGCCAATGGAAAATACCGAAGCTTTTTTAAGTTGGGAGACTCTCCATAATACAGTGTAGCCAATACGGTTTCTCCTTCTTTAATTTTAATTGGCGGGTTCTCTTTCGCAAACCTTTCCATGACCCTCTCCAGCTTTTCAACATTTTGGGAAATGTCTTCATCGAAGTTGTTAAAGCTATAGGTTCCATCTGTATGAGAAAGAATCATGGGGGTTTTGGTATTGGATTGAAAAATCTTTAAGACTAAATCTCCAAGAGGCACATTGGGATCTGCACCCATGAATTGTGATTGGGCTGTAGCCCAAATAGACATTTTATCTTGAGCTTCTTTTTTAAATTCTCTTAAAAAATTATGGGTATTCCAAAGTATAAGACCCACAATAACAAGTGCTATTGAAATAAGTAGGGGCCTGGCATAAAACAGTTTATTAGATGCTTTCATAAATTTAAATCCTGTGAAAAGGGATATTCTTTAAAATTAGGCATTATTTTGAGAAAGAAACCCAAAGTGGTTTATTACATTTTGTTACCTTTGTTTTTGATAAATTTTAATTTAAAAGACGCTACATGGAAGTACAAGGAACTGTAAAATTAATAGATGAAACTAAAACTTTTGGGACAAATGGTTTTAGAAAAAGAGAGCTGGTTATAACTACAGAAGAGCAGTACCCTCAGCATATATTGATTGAGTTTGTACAAGACAAATGTGATCTTTTAAATTCATTTTCTCCAGGTCAAAAGGTGAAAGTGGGTATTAATTTAAGGGGAAGAGAGTGGCAGAGTCCACAAGGAGAGACCAAATATTTTAATTCTATTCAAGGCTGGAAAATAGATGCTTTGGATACAGCTAGTTCAGGAGCTGCAGCGGGTATTCCTCCTGTACCTCCAATGGAAGCTTTTAGTCCTGCTGACAATTTAAATGAAGAAGATCACGACGATCTTCCATTCTAGTAAAGATAACAACTGACTTCATGGTCATTTACCATGCCAGTTGCTTGCATAAATGCATATACAATAGTAGGACCTACAAAATTGAAGCCTCTTTTTTTTAGGTCCTTACTTATTTCTAGAGATAAAGGAGTAAATGTAGGCGCTTCTTTGTACAAATTCACTTTATTTATAAGAGTCTTTCCTTTAGTAAAGCCCCAGTAATATTGACTAAAGCTACCAAACTCTTCTTGAATTTTCATAAAAGCAGCTGCATTTTGAACGCTAGACCTAATTTTCAGTCGGTTTTTAACAATCTCTTGGTTTTGAAGTAGTGCGGTTATTTTCTCCTCTTTGTACTTCGCTATTTTCTCATAATCAAACAGATCAAAAGCTTCTCTAAAGGCGTTTCTTTTTTTTAGTATAGTGATCCAACTCAATCCCGCTTGAAAGCCCTCTAGGATTAAAAATTCAAATAAAACACGGTCATCCTTAACAACTCTTCCCCACTCATTATCGTGATAGTCCTCGTAAATAGGGTCTCCCTCACACCAGCTGCATCTCTTTTTATTCATATTTTTGTGCTCTAATCATTTTTCTAAGCTATAATTTTTTTTTTAGATGTCCCCATTAAAAGCTCAAATAGAATCTGCCATAAAAGTTGCACTAGACTATCCTTCTTATATGATGCTTATGCAGGAATTAGTCCTCAAAGAAATGAGTACAGGGGTTGAACAAAGTGAGGCTTTAGCCAACTACACCCTTTTGAATAACAAACGTATGCAACGTTTAAATAAAACTTTAAAGATTCCTTCAGAAATTGAAACCAGTATTAAAAATGACCTTAGAGATATTCACTTTCTAGTACTTTCTGAAAGTTGGTGTGGAGACGCTGCACAAAGCCTTCCGATGGTTTCAAAAATAGCTGAATGCCGTGCTAACTGGTCTATGTCGATTATTTCAAGAGATGAACATCCAGTTATAATGGACGCCTATTTGACCAATGGGGGACGTTCCATTCCAAAGGTACTTATTTTAGATAATAACACTTTAGAGGTTTTAGCAGATTGGGGTCCAAGGCCTACGGAAGCTACAAAAATGGCAGCAGATTATAAAGAAATTCACGGTAGCCTAGATGCTGACTTTAAACAGTCTTTACAGTTGTGGTACAACAAAGATAAAGGTCAATCTACCCTTCAAGATTTTTTAGTCCTATTAGGCCTTTAGTACTCTAAAGGATATTTTTTGAACCCTTAGTGTCTTATAAAGTTTAAACTTTAAGAACCATAAAGTATTCTTGGGCACCCTATTTATACTAATTTTTTGCCTGAAAGTAATAGGTGATTGTGCCCCATTGCATTTTGCCTTCTCTGCTATTAAATTGAGATTTTGAAGCATATTCAAGGGCGTTTTCTAATAGACATCCGTTAGTAGTGTTGCTATTAGCGGAATTTATTTCCGTGCCAACAACCATTCCTTCAGGAGAAACTTTTATATTAACAACTACTTTTCCTCCTTGCTTGCAAGTATACACAGGAATTGGGAGGGAAGTTTTATCTCTTTCAAATAAATGGTAGTAAACCCTTGTTCTTGAGGGTAAATTAGTGCTGCTACTCTTTTGGGCTTTTAAGCTGTCTAGGACTTTTTGATTTTTTTCTTCTAGTGCTTTTAGCCTTTCACTAAATGAATTTCCTATACTAACTTCTTCAGTGCCTGAAGCAGCATTAATCCCACTAGGAGTCTTAGTTTCTTTTGGGTTATAGGTCGCTTTTTTGGCTGAATTATATGCGGTATTACTTTTAAATTTTTCTGAGTTTTCTGGGGCTTCTTTTTTTTCTGGAATCGCTTTATTGTCTTCTTTTGTAAGGGGGGGTGATTCCAATGCCATTAAGATTTCTATGTCTTTTTCCGTACTAAAATAGTTTGGATATAGATGAAGGTTTCCTAAGATTAGAAGGAGAAATCCCATTGAAAAGAGGGTGCTTAAAAAAGCCAATTGACGCCTGTTCAGGTGATTTACAAAGTAAACAAACTGGATTAATTTTTGATTAATAAGCACTTTCCAATCAGACATTAATGTGGATTATTTAATAAGATTTCAATAAGGCTAGGCTAAAAAGGGTTATTTCCTTCTTGAACACTTTGAAAACATTCCTTTTAAAGGGACCGTTTTAAGACGGGACACTTTTTTCTAACAAGTCTTTGAATGAAGCTGCATCTATTGCATTATTTACGCTAAAATCTCCTATTTTGGTTCTTCTTAGTGAAGATAAATGCGCCCCACTCTTCAAGGATTTTCCGAAATCATGGGCTAAGGATCTGATATAAGTACCTTTACTACAGACTATTTCAAATTCAATGGCAGGAAAAGTTTTTGGGGCAATCTTAAATGAATGCACGCTTACTTGCCTAGTGGGAATTTCTACCGCCTCTCCCGCTCTTGCGTATTCATATAGTCGTTTGCCTTCTTTTTTTAGCGCAGAAAATACCGGAGGTCTTTGTTGTATGTCTCCAGTAAATAATTCAGCTGTAGATAATAACTGCTGCTCACTAATATGATCTGTGTCAAAATACGCGTCAAATTCAGTTTCTAAATCGTAGGAAGGTGTTGTTTTTCCTAGTGAAATAGTTCCGGTATATGTTTTTATTTGGCCTTGTAATTCTGTAATTTTTTTAGTGAATTTTCCTGTGCATATAATCAATAATCCAGTGGCCAATGGGTCTAAGGTACCTGCATGACCTACTTTTATTTTTTTGACATTAAACTTTGTCTTAATACCCCATTTAACAGCATTAACAGCCTGGTAAGAACTCCAATGTAGCGGCTTGTCTATCAGTAAGATTTGCCCTGTTTCAAAATCCGTTAAGCTTAGGTCGTGTAATGACATATTTTAGTTATTGATTAATCCCAAAATAATGGCTATGCTCCCTACACATAAGCAGTATATTGCGAAGTAAAATAATTTTGACTTTTTAACAAGCGTTAGCATCCATTGGCAAGCCAAAAGGCCTGATACAAAAGCAGCACAAAAGCCCATTATTAAACCCGGACTATCCGTCCCTTCAAAGGCAATAGTTCCAGAGAGTAAATCTTTGGCTACTTTACCAAAGATGAGTGGTATGACCATTAAAAACGAAAATCTCGCTGCTTTGGATTTGTCTACCTTGAGTAGTACTGCAGTAGCAATTGTAGCGCCAGATCTTGAAATACCTGGCAGCATAGCGATTCCTTGGGCTATACCAATGATTACAGCATGGCTGTAACTTACTTTTTTTTGATTTTCCCTAGAGCGATCAGCAATGTAAAGTAAGCCTCCTGTAACCAATAACATACCCCCTACAAAAATGACTTGTCCTGAAAAAAGCGATTCTAACGCTTCTTCAAAAAACAAACCAATCACCACAGCTGGAATCATAGAAAGTAGTATTTTAAGAGCGAAATTCCTTGATTCGGAGTCTTTTGTGTTAAAGAGTCCTAGGATAATTTCTCCAATATCTTTTCTGAAAATAACCATTGTGCTCAATGCAGTGGCAAAATGCAGCACTACAGTAAAACTCAATTGTTGCTCTGCTAAACCTTCTGCCCCCAAGATACTTTTGGCTAATTCTAAATGACCGCTTGAGGAGACCGGGAGGAATTCTGTAATACCTTGTATAATTCCAAGAATTAATGCGTCTAGTAGTTCCAATTACTTCTGTTTGTTAGGGTCTAGTAAAATCGCATAGGCTTGAATTCCTAAACCGATTAATACTAGGGTAGGAGCAAGTCTTATTCTTCTAAAATTGTAAATTTCAGGATTAAATATATTGGGATCCGTGCTTTTACCTCCAGACATTAATATGAATCCTAGGGTCATAAAACCTAATCCAATAAACAGAAATTGATAATTTTTTTTACCAAATACAAAGGACTTTTTGGGAGATTTATCTTGTTTCATTTGATTATTTTAGGTTAGTAAAGTTCTGCTGTTCTTAGGTTTAAAAACCGTTGGGCAGCAAAAAAGGTGCTTATTCCAGCTATAACGGCACCCAGTAAAAAAACCCCTAGCGCTACAATACCAAGCGTAATAGGGTCGTTCAAAAGGCCTAAACTTGGAAAAATAAAGTCTAAGTAGGCCATTAGACTCCCAATACCACTCAGGGCCACAAAGGCTCCAATGATACCCAGCTTTATATTGGTGGCCATAAAGGGTTTTCTAATAAATTGCTTTGTGGCACCAACCATTTGCATGGTTTTAATAATAAATCTATTTGAATAAAGGGCCAAGCGAATAGAAGCATTGATTAGTAATACAGCAATAAAAGTCATTACGCTACTAATCACTAGGATCCAGAAAGAGATTTTTTTAATATTATCATTTAATAAGTTCACTAGCGGTTGGTCGTAAGCTACTTCTGCAACAAATGATTTTGCACTCAAATCTGCAACAATTTCAGAAATTTCTTCCGGACTTACATATGCAGCTAAAAGCGTCAAATCAATGGCGTTTTTAAGGGGGTTATACCCCAAAAAACCTAGAAAATCTTCCTCAATATCTTCTCTGAGTTGCTCTGCAGCGTCTTCTTTAGATATAAAAACGGCTTCTTTAGTATAAGGCGCTAAGGCTAGTGATTGTTGTAACTGAGATATTTCTACTTTTTTAGCATTATCTCTTAAGAAAACAGTAATTTTTATTTGCTCTTTAAAGTGGTCTCCAAGTTTTTTGGTATTTATGACCAAGACACCTAAAACACCCAATAAAAATAGCACTAAACTAATGCTGAGTACCACTGAAAAGTAGGAAGAAATTAATCTTCTTTTTTGATAACGTTCAAAGGATTGGCCCATAGAATAAACTAATAGAAGGTAAAAATAACAAACTTATAGCAAATCTAAAGCTAGTTTGGATATTTGTGTTGGCTCAAACCCTTAATTTCTTTTCGCTTTGCACAATTAAACTTATTTTTGTGCCGCAGTATAAAACTGAGGGTTTAGGGTTTGTATATGCCTGACCCGACAAAAGCAGCATGACATGGAGTACAACTTTAGAGCGATAGAAACCAAATGGCAAAAGTATTGGGCCAAACACAAGACATTTAAAGCAGAAAACAAAAGCGATAAACCCAAATATTATGTGTTAGATATGTTTCCTTACCCCTCTGGAGCAGGCTTACATGTGGGGCACCCATTAGGATATATAGCCTCAGATATTTACGCTAGGTTTAAAAGACACAAAGGTTTTAATGTGCTCCATCCTATGGGTTATGACTCTTTTGGTTTACCTGCCGAGCAATACGCGATTCAAACAGGACAACATCCTGCTATTACTACTCAAGCAAATATTGATAGGTATAGGGACCAATTAGATAAAATAGGTTTCTCTTTTGATTGGGATAGAGAGGTCAGAACCTCTTCGAGTGATTACTACAAATGGACCCAGTGGATTTTTGGCCTACTGTTTAACGCCTGGTATGACAAGGCTGCTGATAAAGCCAAGCCTATAGATGTTCTCATTGCACATTTTGAAAAATTTGGAAATGAAGGCGTGTTGGCTGCAGTTGAGGAAGAAGTGAAATCTTTTTCTGCGGAAGAATGGAAAGCGGCATCGGCTGAAAGCCGAGAAGAAATACTACAACAATACAGATTAACATATTTGGCAGAGGCTCAGGTAAATTGGTGTCCTGCCCTGGGTACAGTTTTGGCAAATGACGAAATTGTCAATGGAGTTTCTGAGCGTGGTGGCCACCCTGTAGTGAGAAAGAAGATGCTGCAATGGAGTATGAGAATTTCTGCCTATGCGGAAAGATTGCTTCAAGATTTATCCCTTTTAGATTGGCCTCAGCCCCTGAAAGATAGCCAAACCAATTGGATTGGAAAATCTAAAGGTGCTATGGTTACTTTCCATACACAACCTAGCGAATGGTGTAATGAATCGCTACCCATTGAGGTATTTACGACCCGTCCAGATACTATTTTTGGGGTTTCTTTTATGACCCTAGCACCGGAACATCCTTATGTAGATCGTATTTGTTCTCCTGAACAGAAAGCGTCTGTTGCAGCATACGTTCAAGCTACTGCCAAGCGTTCTGAAAGGGATAGAATGGCAGATGTGAAAACCATTTCTGGAGTCTTTACAGGGACTTATGCAAGCCATCCAATTACAGAGGAGCCTATTCCTGTATGGATTGGAGATTATGTTTTGGCTGGTTATGGTACTGGCGCGGTAATGGCGGTTCCATGTGGTGATCAACGTGATTACGATTTTGCCAAACACTTTGATCTGCCTATTCCAAATATTTTTAAAAATGTAGATATATCTCAGGAAGCTTTTACCCAAAAAGAAGGGGCTGTAATTGACCATTCAGATTTCTTGTCTGGATTACCCTACAAAGAAGCTTTGCACAAATCAATTTTGGCCTTAGAAGCCTTAGGGTCTGGCTATGGAAAAGTGAATTATAGGTTGAGAGATGCGGTGTTTAGTAGACAGCGTTATTGGGGGGAACCTTTTCCAATTTATTATAACAATGGGGTGCCAGTGCTTATAGACAAAGCCCATTTACCGATTCAATTGCCTGAAGTAGCTAAATATTTACCCACAGAAACTGGTGCGCCTCCTCTTGGAAATGCGACCCATTGGGCTTGGTGTACTAAGACGCATCAGGTCGTGTCTAACCAGGCTATTGACCAAAAGACTGTTTTTCCTTTGGAGTTAAATACCATGCCTGGTTGGGCGGGAAGCTCTTTTTATTTTAACAGGTACAAAGACGCTACCAATTCAGTAGAAATGGCTTCAAAAGAGGCTTTGGATTACTGGGGAGAAGTAGATCTTTATATTGGAGGAAGTGAACATGCTACAGGCCATTTGTTATATGCCCGTTTTTGGCAGAAAGCATTGTATGACTTGGGTGTATTGCCAGAGGCTGAGTTTGCAAAAAAATTAATCAATCAAGGAATGATTACGGGAACTTCTGCCTTTGTGTATAGACTTCCTGATACAAACACTTATGTGTCTAAATCTCGAATTAACGGGAGATCTGTTCAGCCCATTCACGTAGACGTGTCAATGGTAAATGTGTCTGACGAGTTAGATATAGATGCTTTTAAGGCATGGAGACCAGAATACGCAGCAGCTACTTTTGAATTAGAAGACAAGGGTGTTTACAAGGTGGGTAGAGAGGTAGAGAAAATGTCTAAATCCAAGTATAACGTGGTGAGTCCAGACGCTATTTGCGAACAATATGGCGCAGATTCTCTGCGTTTGTACGAAATGTTTTTAGGCCCATTAGAGCAATCTAAGCCTTGGAATACTGCTGGAATTACCGGAACCCATGGTTTTTTAAAGAAATTGTGGAAGTTGTATTTTAACGAAAGTGGCCCTATTTTTAAAGTAGAACCCGCGAGTGCAGCGCAACTTAAAACACTGCATAAGACCATTAAAAAAGTGACGGAAGATATTGAAAACTTCTCTTTTAATACTTCGGTGTCTACCTTTATGATCTGTGTGAATGAATTGGCTGCACAGCAATGTGTGAGCCAAGAAATTTTAGAAGCTTTAGCTATTTTAGTGTCTCCTTATGCCCCTCATATTGCAGAAGAGTTGTGGGAAGCTATGGGTCACGAAGAATCTATTTCTACGGCGCCGTTCCCGGTGTTTAATCCAGCTTATTTGGTAGAATCTGAGAAAGAGTATCCAGTGTCTTTTAACGGTAAAATGCGATTTAAATTGACCCTTCCAATGGATATGTCTAAACAGGAAATAGAAGCTGCAGTTATGGCACATGAAAAAACCTTACAGCAATTGGACGGGCGGGCCCCTAAAAAGGTGATTGTGGTACCTGGTAAAATTATTAATATAGTAGGCTAATCTTACGCGAACTATGGAAACAATAGAGATGATTGGTTTGCTTGCCGCTACACTTACTACGGCAGCTTACCTCCCTCAAGTAGTGAAGGTATTAAGAGATAAATCTGCTAAAGATATCTCTCTTTCTATGTACTTGGTGATGTTTACAGGGGTAGTACTTTGGTTGGTCTATGGACTGTACCATAACAGCGCACCAATAATTTTTGCCAATGTTATTACTTCTGTATTGACTTTAGCAGTGATTGTCTTAAAATTAAAATACAAGTAAGGCCAAAATGTCAGTGGAAATCCTGACAGTTTATTTTGGTGTTATTTTTGCTGTGAATGTTAAAAAGCTATTATTATGATGTTGTATTATATTATTGTAGGACTCATGGCCCTAGTGAGTATGGCGGTGAGTAAAAAATTAAAATCTAAGTTTGCAACTTACTCAAAATTGACGCTCAGAAATGGTATGAGCGGCGCTGAGGTGGCGCAAAGAATGTTGGAAGACCATGGCATTAAAGATGTGAAAGTGGTTTCTACCCCCGGACAACTTACAGACCATTACAATCCATTAACAAAAACAGTTAATTTAAGTGAGTCTGTTTATGGACAGCGAAATGCAGCAGCAGCAGCAGTTGCTGCGCATGAGTGCGGCCATGCTGTACAACATGCAGTTGCGTATCCTTGGCTTCAAATGCGTTCTAAAATGGTGCCTGCGGTTCAGGTCGCTTCTGGCCTTTCTCAATGGGTAATTATGGGTGGTTTGGTCCTTTCTGCCACAACGGCACTGGGCAGTGGTTTATTACTTGCTGGAATTGTTTTATACGGAATTGTAACTGCCTTTACCTTTATAACATTGCCTGTGGAATACGACGCTAGCAACAGGGCTTTGGCTTGGTTAAAGCGCAAACAAATCGTAGGACAAGAAGAATATGCTGGTGCTGAAGACGCCCTAAAATGGGCAGCAAGAACCTATGTAGTAGCTGCTATTGGCGCCTTAGCGACATTGGCTTATTTTGTATTGCGTTATTTAGGCTCAAGGGATTAGAACCCAATCTGTCGGTCTATTTGTTGGTCTAAGGATATAAATGTTTCTGTTCTTGACACCCCTTTTATCTGTTGAATTTCTTGGTTGAGTAAACGCATGAGGTGTTCATTATCTCTACAGAGCACCTTGATCAATATGGACCAATTTCCAGTAGTGTAATGACATTCTAGAACTTCTGGTATTTTTTTTAATGCACTCACTGCCGCTGGATTGCTCATGGCTTTGTCTAAATACACACCAATGTAGGCCATGGTGTTATAGCCTAGTGTCTTGGTGTTGACAATAAATTTTGATCCTTTAATAACTCCTGAGGCCTCAAGTTTTCTGAGCCTTTGGTGAATAGCTGCACCAGAGATTCCAATTTTTCTAGCGATTTCTAAGATGGGTTTTCTGGCGTCCTCCATGAGGAATCGGAGAATTTCTTTATCTATTCCGTCTATTTTAGGCAGGGTGTCGCTATGAGTCATACTTACATATTTTAAGTAAAACTACATATTTTGTTTCATTATTTATAAAGTTAGCCCCGTTATTGTATTGTAATTTAAGAACTTGCCACGTATTCAGTTGCATATCCCAAATATGGCACCTCAAAATCTTTAAATACCACACCTTCTTGAGCCAATAGTTTTAGTACGGGCCCATAGATTTCTTGGTGAATAGGAATACGTACTCCAGGCGTGCTAATATCTTTATTTAAAATAAGTAAACAGGACATAGCAAGAGGTAAACCAACTGTTTTAGCCATTGCGGTATGTGTTTGAGAAACTCCTTCAACCACCATATGAGCGTCTAATTGTCTCATTTCTCCTTGGTATTCGTAGCCTATTTTATGGTACATAACCACCATGTCTTTTTCCTCCAAGCCAAGGGTCCAATGAGCCTCCAAGATCTCTTGAAGTAGTTCAGCGGGGGTGCCATTTTGTTTGGTTAAAAAGTGCTTGTCACTAAACAAGTGTAATTCCATGAGCTTGTCCCACATAATGTCATCTTGGTCAATTTTTAGATAATGCCGTACTTTTAACTCTACACTATCTGTTGGGGAATAGGGCAGAAATAAATTAATAAACGCCCTATAGCTCATTTGCTCACTCTCCTCTATATGGTAACTGTCGTCTGTGAGTCCCAATTGCACAAAAATATTCCAAGCTTTTGAAAAACCAACCCTTCTCATGGTCCCCCTGTATAGGGTTAGGGCATTTTCTAGGCCATAAGCAGTCCTGTATTTTAGAGAATCTCTATTGGCATAGGCTTCAAATTTTCCATAGCCTTCAATGTGCATGAATTCAGTACGCCTAAATAATTTGTGATAAGGGATGTATTTGTAAGTGCCTTCTTGTATGAATTTAGCGGCACCGCCTTGTCCTGCTATCACCACATTTCTTGGATTCCATGTGAATTTGTAGTCCCATAAATTTGGTTTTTCTTGGGGAGCCACTAAGCCGCCAGTGAAGGATTCAAATAATTTAATTTCTCCTCCTTTGTTTTTTATTTGGTCCATAAATGCCATTGCACTCATATGGTCAATCCCAGGATCTACCCCCATTTCATTGAGAAAAATCAATCCCTTTTCTTTTACCTGCTCCTCCATTTCTTTTAACTCAGGGCTCACATAGGAAGCAGTGACCAAGTGTTTTTCAAGTGCCAAACAGTCCTTAGCAACTAAAATATGCATATGCGCAGGAAGCATAGAGATTACAATGTCTGCTAATGCAATCTGTTTTTGTCTCACAACTATATCAGTGACAGAGGCAGTTACAATAGTAAGTGCAGGATGAGAAGCTATTTGTTTTGGTATGTGGGCTGTTTCTTTATCTAAAATGCAAAGTGAAATTCCCTCTTTTTTTGATTGATCTAATAGATAATCAATGAGGTAAGCAGTAGATTTTCCAGCACCTATTAAAAGAATATTTCGCATGATGAGAACGTATTTATACGTTCTTAAAAATAGCGAATTGTTATATTTTTAAAGAATTACTTAAAATAAGTTATGAACAAAACAATTATTTCTTGTTTTCTGTACTGATATACTTTTGAAGCGCCATAGTCATTGAAGGTGTTTCAGGAGTGGGTGCCTTAATGTCAATTCTTAGTCCTGCATCTGTGGCTGCTTTAATAGTAGAATTTCCAAAAACAGCAATTCTGGTGTTGTTTTGTTTAAACTCAGGGAAGTTTTTGAGCAATGATTCAATTCCTGAAGGGCTAAAGAAAACCAATACGTCATATAAAACATCGCTTAGATCGGATAAGTCACTAATCACTGTTTTGTAAAAAACACCTCTTTTCCAATCGAGTTGTAATTGATCTAATGTTTCAGGGACAGTTGGTTTTAATACGTCAGAGGAAGGGAGTAAATATTTTTCTTCTTTGTATTTTTTAAATAAGGGCACTAAGTCTGCAAAATTCATTTTACCTACATAAATTTTACGTTTTCTGTATACTACATATTTTTGTAGGTAATAAGCAACAGCTTCCGATTGGCAGAAATATTTCATGCTGTCTGGCACCTTGAACCTCATTTCTTCTGCCAGTCTAAAATAATGATCTACAGCATTTCTACTTGTTAAAATGACTGCCGTGAATTGGCTCAGGTCTATTTTTTGTTGTCTTACGCTTTTAGCGTCTACGCCTTCTACATGAATGAATGGTCTAAAATCTACCTTTACTTTTTCTTTGTCAATAAGCCTTGCATATGGAGAGTTTTCCATCTTTGGCTCTGGCTGTGAGACTAAAATTGTTTTTACCTTCATGGAATCAAGTATTAAAAATGCTTGCAATTATTAAAAACGGTGCTATTTCAAGAGCGCAAAGGTACAAAATAAAATAGAATACATTATGTAGGATATACTTTTGATAATTTCTTAATATCAATATCCACCCAATAAGCGTAATGGAGACAAATAAAAATAAACTACTGTAAAACAGAAGTTTAGCATTAAAAGGAATAAATGCGTATAATATATTTGCAGTGAATAAGACCATACTCCCGTAATTAAAGAAGCTATTTTTCTTAAAAACAATTTCATTGAGTAATTTTTTGTTTCCAAACAGCCATCCGTGTATGTTCTGAAGTATAGCTTTAATCACAACAAATCCAGATACAAGCGAAAAGCAAGTCAAATAATTGATATTAATTACAGATGAATTTTCTAGAAAAACAGGGACAAAAAAGAAAAGAAATAGACTACAATTTATAACAGCGAATAAGCCCCAAAACCATTGAAACGGATGAATAAAAGCTTGTTTTTTATTGTAAACAAAAACGAATTTGTTGTGGCTAATTAAATTAGAAAACGATAGATGCCTTTGCGGGTAAACTATCTTTGAAAGGCTCATGAGTACTAAGGAGAGAAACATCAATCCAATGGTCCAATCGGGTATGTGCTGAAATCTCAATTCAAGTTCCATGTCGCTAATTTGTGTGAGTCAGCTCCCAATAAAAAAGGCATTGAATTGGCGGAAATGCTTAGTTTGAAATACCCCATACTTAAATCGCTATCCTTTAAATGGTATTTGCCTTTAAGGGTGACTGTTTCTCCGGGCATTAATATTTTATTGAGATTATTAGTCGCTACAGTGGCAGTTTTTTTTGAAACAAGCTCAAGAGCCTCTAATTCTGAAAGGTATTGGAATTGTTTATATTCATTGAGAAAAGCAAGTCCAAAACGGATTTCTTCAATAGGAATTTGAAAAGAATATGGATTTTGTAGCTCAAAAACAAGGCTGTTGTCTTTGGCTTGAATCAACACAATTTTTAATTGACTATATGGCTTGAATGAGGGAATCCATGTTCCATAATAGGGAACTCCTTTAGCCTTTTCAAAAGAGAAATCAGCTGGGATCTGATTTGAAAAGCTCAGAGAATCCTTTGTTATATAGGCGATTTCTTGACCAATAAGATCGTTTTCAGAACGATCAATATTGTATTGGTTTTGACGGTAATTGATTGTGTTCAGAGAGTAGGCTTTGCTTCCAGTGTAAAATGCATACATAGGAGCATTCCTGTAGGAGTTTTCAAAAACAACCATTCGGTCTCCAGTCTTTTCTTTTAAAGCAGCTGTCCATGCTTTGTTTCCGTGTGCCTCATAAGAAATAGGGAGGAGAGGTTCGTACACAAGACCAATTCTCAAAAAGATTATGAGCCCAATATTGATCCAACCACTCACCCACAATTGTTTTTTGAGTCTGGGGTTTTGTGTGAGGGCGTCAAATATTAAAACGGCCATTGGAATACATATTACTACCATCCATTGGGTTTGTATGCGCCTGTTAAAACTTGAGATAAAGAAAAACACTAGGACGGTAATAATCACACCAAATAAACTTTTTTTAAGCGCAGTGTTTCTGGATAAACCAAATAATGCTTTATAAATGAAAGGAAAGCAAAACCCAAAAAGAGCGATTAGGTTTATAAAATATCCCAAACCAAAATCAAAAAAATCATAGGCCCTATTGGGTCTTTCAAAAAGGTGGTAAGCCACTGAGACAAAATCATTGGAATACAACCAATATAAATGTGGGCTATAAGCCAAAAGACTTACCCCAACTGCTGCCCAAGCAAACTTGTTTTTCAATAGGCTGGGGACTCCAACTAAAACACCAATAATCACCAGTACCGCATGATATTTACTGTACATGAGAGCTGCCATTACTACACCCAATGCAATGCTGAGCCCCCAAGTAGGTCTGTGGAAAAAGTGCTTGAGGATATAAAAAAGCAAGGCAGTGAAAAAGAGTAGCGGCGTATCTGGTAATGTAAAAAACCCATAGGCATTTAAGAGGGTCATAGAACTCAACAACACAAAAAACGCCCCAATATGTTGCTTTTTATACGTCTTGGAAACAGTGTTCCAAATTAAAAGGTAGGTTCCCAATCCACTTAAAACACCTACTATTCTCACCCCTAAAGTTCCTTTAAACAACAGTTGACCCAACGCAATCATAGCTGCTACCATGGGGGGGTGGTCAAAGTAGCCCCAATCTAATTTTTTGGAAAAATACCAATAATAAGCCTCATCATAAATAAGCTCAGTGAAAATAGCCTGAAGGGTATTGGCCAAACCAATAAGGATAATAATCCCCCAAAAAATCTTTTGTTTATTCCCTTTCATTCTTATGGATTAGTGCGCAAATTTACAAATAATTACGCCAGACCTTGCTTTTAGAATTTATATTTAAGGGCTATAAAAAAACATAAAACCACGGTTTCATTCTCATTTTACGCCATTTATATCCTACTTTTGTGCCTAAATATGTCCATCCATGTCCAATAGACTTGTTATTATTCCCACCTATAATGAGATTGAAAACATTAGTCAAATCATTGCGGCTGTTTTTGAACTTCCCTTAGATTTCCACGTTCTGATTGTAGACGACGGATCTCCTGATGGAACAGCAATACAAGTAAAATCACTACAAAACCAGTACCCTGGAAAGCTATTTATAGAAGAAAGGACAGGTAAAGGAGGCTTAGGGACTGCTTATATTCACGGATTTAAGTGGGCTTTAAAAAAACATTACGACTACATTTTTGAAATGGATGCAGACTTTTCTCATCCACCAAAGGATCTTATAGCCTTATTTGAAGCCTGCGATCAAGGAGCAGATCTATCTGTAGGCTCTAGGTATAAAAAGGGAATTAATGTAGTGAATTGGCCATTATACAGAATTTTAATCTCCTACGGAGCGTCTTTTTATGTGAAACTTATTACAGGAATGAGGGTACACGACCCAACTGCAGGATTTGTCTGTTACACCAGAAGCGTTCTTGAAGCCATTCCTTTGGATCGGGTGCGATTTGTTGGATATGCCTTCCAAATAGAAATGAAATTTAGGGCACATGTTTTAGGTTTTGCCATTGAAGAGGTTCCAATTGTTTTTAAAGACAGGGAGTTGGGGAAATCAAAGATGAGTAGCGCCATAGTTGGTGAAGCTATTATTGGCGTTTTAAAGCTCAAATGGCAAAGTATTTTTAATAAAAAAAATTTTTAAAATGGGGTATACGATTATAAAGAATGGAACTTTAGTTAATGAGGGTTTGGCCTTTCAGGCCGACGTATTAATCAAAGACCACTTTATTGAAAAGATAGGTAAAGATCTTTCTCATCCAAATGCTACTGTAGTAGAGGCAAATGGCATGTGGGTGTTACCAGGAATTATAGACGATCAAGTCCATTTTAGAGAACCGGGTCTTACGCATAAAGGCACCATTTATTCGGAGAGTAGGGCAGCTGTGGCAGGAGGCATAACGACCTTTATGGAACAACCAAACACCAACCCGCAAACCACAACAATTGAAGCCTTAGAGGCTAAGTTTGCTTTAGGAGCACAAAGCTCCTTTGCCAATTACGCCTTCCCGTTTGGTGGGACCAATGACAATTTAGAGGAATTAAAGCGTTTGGATAAAAATGCTACTTCTAATGTAAAGTTATTTTTGGGATCCTCTACGGGGAATATGCTCGTAGACAACGAAAAAGTATTAGAAGGCATCTTTAAAAACACCGAATTGGTGATTTGCACCCATTGTGAAGACGAAGGGACCATTAGGGCAAATATGGCCGCTTTTACTGAACGTTACGGTGAAGACATCCCAATGGATGCTCACCCTAAAATTCGCTCAGAAGAAGCCTGTTATTTGTCTTCCTCAAAAGCCGTTGCACTGGCTAAAGAAACTGGCGCAAGGCTACACGTTTTTCACCTCTCTACAGCGAAAGAAACGGCCTTATTTAGAAATGACATTCCATTAAAAGAAAAAAAAATTACTGCAGAGGTGTGTTTACACCACCTTTGGTTTTCAGAGGAGGATTATGCAGAGAAAGGAAGCTTAATTAAATGGAATCCAGCGGTTAAAACAGCCAAAGACAGATCAGGTTTATGGGAAGCCTTATTAGATGATCGCATAGATATAATCGCAACAGATCACGCCCCCCATACTTTAGAAGAAAAACAGCAGAAGTATGCCAAAGCACCATCTGGAGGCCCACTTGTACAACATGCATTGGTAGGTATGTTGGAAAAAGTAGATCAAGGGATGCTGTCTTTGCCAACAATGGTTCAGAAGATGTGTCACAACCCAGCTATTCTATTCAATATTGACAGGCGAGGCTATTTAAGAGAAGGTTACTATGCAGACTTGGTTTTGGTAAAACCCAACAGCCCTTGGACTGTAAGTGCTGAAAATATTGTCGCCTTATGTGGCTGGTCTCCTTTTACAGGGACGCGTTTTTCAAATAGCGTTCACAAAACATTTGTCAACGGGCACTTGGCTTATGACAATGGATTGATTAGTGATCATAAAAATGCCATGAGACTTAATTTTAACAGAGATTAATATGAAGCAACTGTTCTTTTTCACCCTACTTTATTTAGTGCTTTCTTGTAGCAACCAAGTAGTGCCTAAACCAGAAAGAGTGTTGTCTTTGGATCAGATGGAATCTATAGTATATGACATGGCCGTCTTAAATGCAGCAGTAACTGCAGACAGGTCTCAGTTCAAAGAGCAATCTATTACTCCATTGGGATACATTTATAAAAAGTACGATATAGACAGTACAGTGTACGCTCAAAATGACTTGTATTACGCCTCAAAGCCATTACAATACGAAATGATATATCGCAGGGTAGAGAAACGCCTACAGGCCTTAAAAACTAATTACGACGAGGCCGCTAAAGCTTCTAGCGCTCTGGAATAATTGAAGTTCCTTTATGGAATATTGTTTTTAAATAGGATACAACATTCTGCTATTACTTTTTTAATAGGGGTATACTCCATATTTAATTTTTGACTGGATTTACTGGAATCGTAAAAATCTCTAGATCTGAGCCCTTTTAGGGTGTGTTTTGTTATTTTTCTGTCGCCCTTAAAAAACAAGCCCTTAATAAAATCTAAGCGCCAAAGGATTTCAAGGACCCAAAAAGGCAGTTTATAGGTTGGTTTTTTTAACCTAAATCCATCTGCCATGTATCCAAATAACTCCTGGTAAGAAATATTTTCTGACACACAAATAAAACGTTCTCCCCATTTTTTTGTTTTAACACTGAGTAGCATGGCGTTCACAACATCCTTAACTCCAACGAAACCTGAGCCACCAGGAAAATAGAACGGACTACCTTTTTGAGCAAATGAAAACAATTTACCACTCCCTTTTTTCCAAAACCCAGGGCCGAGAATTACACCGGGGTTTACAATGGAGGCAGAAAGTCCTTCCCAAATACCCCTCCACACTTCTAGTTCTGCTTCATACTTTGTTAGGGCGTATACATTTGGATCGCTAATATTCCAATCTGTCTCCTCTGTAATGTGTTTTTGGGTATCTGATTTTCCAAGTGCAGCAATGGAACTCACATAACAAAAAGCACCCACCTTGAAGTCTAAGGCAAGATTTACCATATTAGCTGTTCCTATAACATTGACAGATTTAAGGGTTTTGTATGCACTGGGATCAAAGGAGATGTGGGCAGCACAGTGATATACCGTGTTAACTTCTTTAAAAGCAAAGCTTAGTCCCTCTAGGTCCAATATATCTCCAAGCACCCATTCTATGGTCTTATAGCGAGCTAAATTAAGGTCGCCGTATGAAATAAATAATTTCTTTACGGCCTCTAATCCTTTTACATCTCTGTAAATGGCCCTACACAGCTGACGGTCTTCACATAGACTAAAAAGAAGATGAGCACCTACCAAGCCGGTACCTCCAGTAACGAGTATCATATTCTCAAAATTACGTTTTTTATTCCCTATTTTTGCACCATGAAAGCTATTTTTCCTACTCCTTTTTCATTAGAAAATACCCAAGAGGCATTTAAAGCCTACGCTTTGGAATTATTTGCATTTCAATATAAATACAATACGGTATACCACGAATTTTGTAGCTTACTCAAAAAGACTCCTGAGCACGTTCAAACCATTGAGGACATTCCCTTTTTACCTATCTCATTCTTTAAGACTCACCAGGTTATTACACAGATGCCTTTTGAACCGGCAACAGCTTTTTCTGAGACAAAATCTATAGATAAAAAAAAAGCGTCTGCGTTTTGTTTTACCTCTAGTGGCACTACTGGATCTGAAACATCAAAGCATTATGTTCCCGACTTATCGCTATATGAAGCCAGCTACATGACTGCTTTTGAGATTTTTTATGGCCCTGTAGAAAACTACTGTGTATTGGCTTTATTGCCTGCTTATTTAGAAAGAGAGGGGTCTTCTTTAATCTATATGGCAGAAGATCTCATTGCAAAGAGCGGTCACCCTCAATCTGGTTTCTACCTGCATAACCACGAAGCGCTCTATAAAACTTTATTAGAATTGGAGTCCAAAAATACACCTGTATTTTTGATTGGGGTTTCTTTTGCTTTACTGGATTTTAGCGAAAAATATTCCATGTCTTTAAAAAACACTATTGTGATGGAAACTGGAGGCATGAAAGGTAGGCGAAAAGAAATGATCAGGGAGGCGCTTCATGAAAATTTAACCAAGGGTTTTGGTGTTTCCAAAATTCATTCAGAATACGGAATGACAGAGCTTTTGTCTCAGGCCTACTCCAATGGAGACGGTATTTTTAATACACCTCCATGGATGAAAATACTGATAAGAGATACGGAAGACCCCTTTAACTTTGTGGGTGACGGAAAAACAGGAGGCGTTAACGTTATTGACTTTGCCAACATACACTCCTGTGCATTTATTGCCACCCAAGATCTAGGAAAGACTTTTCAAAACAAAGGCTTCTCTATCTTAGGTCGTTTTGACAATGCCGCTATTAGGGGTTGCAATTTATTGGTGCCCTAGATTTTTAGCCAATACTAACTTTGGTATTAACTGTAATCTAATGGCAAAAGGGTTTTCTGTGAGGCGGATAGTATTCTAGGACGTTATTCAAAAACTAATATAAAGTAGTTTTTTTTCCCCCTTTGCAGCAACACATACTTCTGATCAATCAGGTCTTTTTGACTAATTAAATACGTTTCTCCAACCTTTTCTTTGTTTACAGAAATAGCATTTTGTTTTAATTCCCTTCTGGCATCGCCATTGGATTTTAAAAAGCCAGTTTCAGCAGATAAAGCTGCGATCATATCCAATCCGTTTTCCAAATTTGAAAAAGGAAGTACCGCCTGAGGAACCCCTTCAAAAACCGCTAAAAAGGTTTGTGTATCTAAGGCTTTTACCGCTTCTGCAGTAGTTTTCCCAAATAAAATATCACTGGCTTTTACGGCATTTTCATAAGCCTCATGACCGTGTACAGCTGTAGTTACTTCCTTGGCAAGATTTTTTTGAAGCAGCCTTAAATGAGGCGCCTTTTGGTGATCAGCAACCAATTTTGAAATGGTTTCTTGGTCTAATAGGGTAAATATTTTAATGTATTTCTCTGCATCTAGATCGGAGGTGTTTAGCCAATATTGGAAAAATGCATATGGAGAGGTTCTGTTAGCGTCTAACCAAATGTTACCCCCTTCTGTTTTCCCAAATTTGGTTCCGTCTGCTTTAGTAATCAGTGGGCAAGTTAATGCGTATCCTTTACCTCCTCCAATCCTCCTGATGAGTTCCGTTCCGGTAGTGATATTTCCCCACTGGTCAGATCCACCCATTTGCAAGGTGCACTGGAAGTTTCTATACAGGTGTAAAAAGTCATAACCTTGTACCAATTGATAGGTAAATTCAGTAAATGACATGCCCTCAGCAGCTTCTGAGGAAAGTCTTTTTTTTACAGAGTCTTTGGCCATCATATAGTTTACTGTAATATGCTTACCTACGTCTCTGATAAAGGATAGAAAAGAAAAATCTTTCATCCAGTCGTAATTATTTACAAGAACGGCTGCATTAGGCGCCTGTGAATCAAAGTCTAAAAATCTGGACAGTTGTTCTTTTAAAGCGGCCTGGTTGTGTCTTAGGGTGGCTTCATCCAGTAAATTTCGCTCATTTGATTTTCCTGACGGATCCCCAATCATTCCTGTCGCTCCACCAATTAATGCATAGGGTTTATGACCCGCAATTTGAAAATGCTTTAATAGCATAACCCCTACTAAGTGACCAATATGTAAAGAGTCTGCAGTAGGATCTATACCCATATATGCAGCGCGCATTTCACTTAATAAGTGTTCCTCAGTTTCGGGCATGACGTCGTGCAACATACCCCTCCATTTCAATTCAGCAATAAAATTTGTAAGCATTCTCAGTTCTATGAAAGATTAGAAACACAAATATAACTTTTATTCGAAAGAAAATCCGGAGAGGATGGGTGGAAAATAGGCAGGAAAATTTATTTGATCACTAGTTTCCTAGTGCTACTTTTTGCTTCAGCAAAGATTTTTATCACGTAAATACCAGGCTTGATCTTTGGAAGGGCCAACTCTTTTGTTTTGATGATTTTTTCAAGTACCGGAGTTCCAAATACGTCAAATAAAATAATTTTTTTTGGGGCTACAAGGTCTGTCTCAATAAAGACTTTGCCTTGGGTCACTGGATTGGGATAAATCTTTAGTCCAGGAATTTCTGCAGACTTATTTTGCTGTGCAAAACCAGCAGCAAACACAAAGAATAAAAGTATGTAGAGGACTTTTTTCAAAAAAAATATTTTTAATACAATAAAGATACATTTTTTTTGTTACGCTAATCTTAATTAGTTGTTAACGAGTCTCTTGATTTGTGCTGAGAGCAAAAAAAAACCCGGCTGGAAGCCGGGTTTTAAAAACTAAATAATAAAAGCTAAATGATGTTTTTAGGTCATTATAGGCCTTTGGTCCAGCCAGCTGTCCAAGCAGGAGCGGCAGCGCCATTTCCAGCGCCAGTATTTTCTCCTACTGTAATAAAGTTTTGAGTAGCTCCTGTGTAATCTGAAGTTTTATAGCCATCAACAGGGGTGTCAAACTGCATTGGATTTATAACTAAATCTCCAGCTTCAATTCTGTTGGCTGCATCAGTATCCGTATCTTTTACTTTAACTCCTAGGTTAATTCCTTTAGTGTAAAAGTTGTTGATTGTGAATTTTCCACCACCTTCTTTGAAATATAGAGCACCTTCTGTTACAGGACCTACTACGGTAATGTTTGAAAGTGTTGTTGTTGTTAGTGGTGTTACACTACTGTTGTCTCCATTGTTAGATCCTTCAATACCGGCTTTAGCAGCTCCTGAGATATACCAGTATTCTCCATTGCCTTGCCATCCGTCTGCGAAGTCAATACCATCATCTTCAGAATTGGTAGATACTAGATATTTACCGTTTACTGTTCCGCCAAAGAATTCAATACCGTCGTCTCCACCGTTGTAAGATTGAACATATTCTACTGTGGTTCCAGAACCTACCCCAAAGAAAGATACTCCGTTAAATTCTTTAGAAGAATTAAATGCAGCTCCTGTGTATTCAACTCTAAGGTATTTAAGTACGCCAGAATTATCATCTGAAACAGTTCCACCATAAGTAAGGTCTCCTACTTCAGACGTAGCCGTACTACCAACATTGGTTGGTGCTTTTCCACAAAGTACTAAACCACCCCAGTCACTAGAGGTAGGGTTGGCAGATCCAGAAGTCATTACAACTGGATTAGCTGCGGTACCGTTAGCGAATATCTGACCTCCTTGTGCCACAGCAATATAAGAAGAGGTTCCACCAGTAGCTATAATGACAGTTCCCGCAGGAATGGTTAATTTACCACCATCTTTAATAATATATGCCCCTGTTAGATTGTATGATTTAGAAGCGTCTAATGTTTTAGCTTCTGAAAGTTCTCCTTCTAAATTTTCTCCAGTAGTATCTGGCGTGTTGTCCCCAGGCACCTCTGGTCCAGGACAAGTCACACCTGTAGAACCACCACAATCTATTCCAGTTTCGTTCCCATTTTGAATACCGTCATTGTCTGTGTTTGGTGTTTCATCCTTAGAACATGATGCAATTAATGTAACTATCGATAGGAAGGCTACATATTTTAAAATAGTTTTTTTCATTTTTAGGTTGTATTAAATTTCTTTAACAAAAGAACGACCACTAGTTAAAGTAGCCGTTAATGTGGTTTTATCAATATGTAATCCTTGTATTAACTAAAAGTTATACGATAGCGATAAATTAACATTGGTTCCTTTTTTGTAAGTAAGTACATCTACATTTTGTACTTCTTGAGATCTTACTATGTCCGGATTTAAGAGATTCATTCCATTTAGTCCAATGCTCAAGTGTTTGTTAAGGGATGCTTTAAAAACAACATCTAGCGTAGCTACTGCTTTATCTACTAAGTTTCCTTTCCCTTCCGTTCCTAGTGCATATATTCTGTCTGAGAAATAGTTGAAAGCTACTGTAGCCATAAGGTCTTTGTCTTCTGCAAATTGTTTAGAGAAACTAAGGTCTCCATTAATTAATAGGTCAGAAGCTCCTGACAACCTATCTGATTCGTTAGTGAAATCTATACTAAGGGCCAGAATATCTGCAGCAGTAGTTTCTTCAATCACCTTGTCACCGTCCAACTCTTGATTGGTGTGTAGGTAAGATACGTTAAGGCCAAAACTTAAATTAGTTTTTAGAAAAGCTTCTGCTGTTTCTTTCTCACTGGAGAATAAATCTTTTCTTAGTTCGAATTCTGCTCCAAATGCTTTAGCGCTGTCTCCTGTATTTACGTAACTAATATCGTTGGTAGCAGAGTTTACAGTTACATCGTTAATTGGATCTTGGATATATTTACCAAAAACTCCCAATCCAATAACTTCAGAATTTGAAGGGAATAACTCCCATTTTAAATCTAGATTGTAATCTTTAGAAGCATATAAGCTTGGATTCCCAAAATATACTTGAGTGACCTCTTCGAATTGAAACAAAGCCCTTTCTTTAAACTGTGGTAATGTGTATGTTTTACTAGCTGCAAGTTTTAAATTTTGGTTTTCAGAAACAGCATATTTATAACTCAAAGCAGGAAGTATTTCAAAAGCATTTAGCGTGCTGGTGTCACCATTTGGATCTAAAGAAGTACTCCAGCTTATTTCTTGAGTAATGTCTTCTGCCCTTAAACCAAATACAAAGCTAGATTTTTCGTTTAAGGTCAATTCTAAATTGGCAAATGCCGCATGGATATCTTGTTTCCCAAAATAGGTCTGTGGATCTAATGCATTAGGTGTATTTATATTTCCTCTAAACGTTTCAATAGAAAATAATCCAGCCAATCTATTTTCTAAATTAAAGTAATTGTCAAGGTTGTAAACATCAGTGATTAGGGGGTGAACAATCCTGTTGTTATTAGCATCTCTTTTGGTAATTCTAAAGTTAAATTGGGTGGCCCCAAAATCTACTTCTTTCATTTTTCCTTGATACCCAAAACTCAATTTACCTTCGTGTTTCCCTAAGTCTTCATTGTATTTGAATTTATATACTCCGTTTAAATTTGCAGCCATTTCATTTTCATCCAATGTTTGGTAAAATCTATGGTTGTCTGCACCGTTTAATGTTTCGGCAAATGATTTCGGGCCTTCTGGCATATCCCAATTGCTTGGAGAAATTGTATTCTGCCTTCTGTTGGGAATGTTGTTTTCCACTAGGTTATAGGAAAGCCCCCAATTTAAATCTAGGCTTTCATTTAATTCATGTTTACCTAATAATTGATTTACCCAAAGAGATGTTCTTTCATAAGAAGCACGTTGAACAAATGCACCACCCTCTGGTGCATAGTCAAATGCGTCTATAACCCCGCGATATTCCTGCTGGTTTTGGGCAGATGTATTTACAAATAAACTATTGAATTGGATATAATTTTTTTTGTGTCTGAGTCCAATATTTGCCATGGCCGTACTATTAGTGTTGTACTCATATGTTTGGTAATCATAATCTCTTCTTGCAATACCTCCTACTGTTACAGAACCCCTTGTAACTCCTTCTTTATAGCTGTATCCATTGTCAAATGAGGCTACTCCAAAAACGTTTAATTTGGTTTCCTCTCCCAAAACATAGGAATCTCCAGCCTTTATGCTAAAACTAGTATTAATAGGTTCGTTGGCTTGTGATCTGTCCCAACTAGTCACAAAATTGTAATTGTTTAGTGGAAATGCCGGATATTTTTTAGTGTAAAATCCATTCTTATTAGGACCTTCATTTAAGAAGAATGTGTCTACACTGGAGGCCTCTGAATTAATTCCGGTACCAACTTTTAAGCTAACAAATCCCTCTCCTTTATAATCCTTAGATACAATATCAATATTTGCACCAGAAAAATCTCCATAATTTTCAGCACTGTAGGTTTTGTCAATTCCTATAAATTCTACAATATCTGTAGAAAATAAGCCTAGATCAATATTTTTTTTTGAGGGGTTGTTTGAAGGTAATGGTAATCCGTTCAACGTGGTAATATTGTATCTATCTCCAAGCCCTCTAACAAAAATATTCCCTGAGCCTTCTTGTCTTGAGATACCAGTTGTTTTAGTCACAGCAGTTGCTACATCACCTACTCCTTTTCTGGCCAATTCTTGAGCGCCAATGGAGGTTTTAATTGTAGTGGCTCTTTTTTGATCTAATAAAAGCGCTGTTTCAGAATCTTTCTTGGCACTAACCGTAATGACCACTTCATCCAAAGCAACCCCTTCAGAAGCCCCCATAGGAACATTAAGGGTGGTTACTTTTCCTTCAGAAACAAGAACATTTTCAATAGTCACTGTTTCGTATCCCAAATAACTAAATATAATGCTATAACTTCCTGGAGTGATATTTGGTAACTCATATAGGCCGTCAAAATCTGATGTGGTTCCAATGGTTGTTCCTTGAATAAGGATATTAGCAAATGCCAATGGTTCGTTATTGTTTTCTTTGTCAGTAAGTGCTCCAACAATACTAGCTGTTTGTTGTCCTACAACAACCGAACTTACTAGAAAAAATAACATGCTCAATAAGTGCTTCATGATGCGTTTAAATTTTGCGCAAATAAAGTGATATATGCTTTCTTAAAGGTTAGGTCTAGATTAAGAATTTAAAGGCGTATAGTTATCTAAATGTTAAGAGATTAAATCAATGTTAAGCCCGTCTGAGATATAAGTATTATATTTACTTTTGAGCAATAACCATGTTTTCAAACCATGAACAATAAAGATATTAAGATCCTTTTAGTAGACGACGAGCCAGATATTTTGGAGATTGTGAGCTATAATTTATCTGCAGAAGGATATCAAGTGTACACAGCTAATAATGGTGTAGAAGGGGTGGCTAAAGCGAAGAAAAAACAGCCTCATTTAATTATTTTAGATGTCATGATGCCTGAGATGGATGGTATAGAGGCATGTGAAAAAATTAGAGCAACCCCAAGTCTGGAAAATACCATTATTGCTTTTTTAACTGCTAGGGGAGAGGATTATTCTCAGGTGGCTGGTTTTGACGCTGGTGCAGATGATTATATTACCAAACCCATTAAGCCTAAAGTTTTGGTCAGTAAGGTAAAGGCATTACTCAGAAGATTTAATGAAGGAGCTGTAATTGCTGAAGCAGAAGACATTACGAGTGTAGGAGACTTAATCATCAATAGAGAGGAATATAAGATTGTTCATAAAGGTATTGAATTGGTTTTGCCAAGAAAAGAGTTTGAGCTACTGGCTTTATTAGCTTCAAAGCCCAACAAGGTATTTAAAAGAGAAGTTATATTAGATAAGGTTTGGGGTAACGAAGTAGTTGTTGGGGGAAGAACAATTGACGTTCATATTAGGAAACTCCGAGAAAAAATTGGAGACAGCAACTTTAAAACTGTTAAAGGAGTTGGCTATAAGTTTGTACTTTAGCAATCTATGGCAATTAAACTAAAGAAATCTTATCGCTTTGCACTGCGGTCTTCTTTGATTATTTCTATTTTACTCACGCTGGCTTTGGGTTTACTACTCCAAGCAGTGAATTCATTAGTGTGGGGTGTTTTAATGGTTTATTTATTGCTTAGTTTTTTTATTTGCTTTGTGGTCATTCAGCTCCGAGTGGAGAAGTTTATTTACCGAAGGATTAAAAAGATATATGATGAGGTATCTCTATTAGAGTCTAAATCTTTAGCTAATATCCCTGTAACAACTGATATGAAAACGCTTACAGAAGAAATTGAGCGTTTTGCACAAAACAAAAAAGTAGAAATAGACACCCTTAAAATTACAGAAGAATATAGGAAGGATTACTTAGGTAATGTATCTCACGAATTAAAAACCCCTCTTTTTACAGTTCAAGGATACATTTTAACGCTATTAGATGGCGCAATGAATGATAAGAACGTCAGGAAGAAATACCTTGAAAGAGCTGCCAAAGGCGTAGATAGACTCATTTACATTATTAAAGACCTGGATTTAATTACCAAATTAGAAGTGGGGGATTTAAATTTAGTGCCGGTGACTTTTGACATTGTAGAATTGGTCCAGCAAGCTTTTGAAATGTTAGAAATTAGGGCTAAGAAAAAGCATATTACCATGTCATTTGACAGGGTGTATGATTCCCCTATATATGTAAAGGCAGACAAGGATAAAATACAACAGGTTTTGATTAACCTTATGGTAAATGCTATTAAATACGGGCATGAAAATGGGACCACTGAAGTCTCCATTGAAAATTTGATTAAAAACAAAGTAATCGTTCGCATTACAGATAATGGAGAAGGAATAGACAAAGCTAATATCCCTAGACTTTTTGAGCGTTTTTTTCGTGTAGACAAAAGTGGAAGCAGGGCAGAGGGAGGTTCAGGGCTAGGTCTAGCTATTGTTAAGCATATCTTAGAAGCCCATGGAGAAAAGATTTATGTAGAAAGTGTGGTAGATGTTGGCTCAGAGTTTTCTTTTACATTGGAAAAGGCAGAAAATGTCCAGACATAATTACTAAAAATTATCAGCTTATATTTCCTTAGCTTTGCCAAATCTTTAAATAATTACTGCTTTGGGAAGTAAAAACAAGTTAAAAAGGTTCAAGGAAAATGAAACATTTACCAATGTGTTTCAGCCTTCAAGAGAAGAAGTATTAAACAAAACCCTGGGCAAAGAGGGGCAATGGGCTCAATTTTTTGGAAACAACAATCCAATAGTATTGGAATTGGGCTGTGGCAAGGGAGAGTACACCGTTGGTTTGGCTAAGCGATATCCGAATAAAAATTTTATTGGAATTGACATAAAAGGCGCAAGATTTTGGCGTGGTGCTAAAACTGCATTGGAAGAGACGCTACCTAATGTAGCTTTTATTAGAACCCAAATTGAACTCGTAGAGCATTTGTTTTTCACCCATGAAGTGGCAGAGATTTGGATTACTTTTCCAGATCCTCAAATAAAATACAAGCGTACCAAACACCGGTTGACCAATCCTGTTTTTTTGGATAAGTACAAGCAAATTTTAATCCCTTCAGGATGTGTTCACTTGAAAACTGATTCTGAATATATGCATGGCTATACCTTAGGTCTATTACAAGGAATGGGACTTCCAATCGCTTATGCCAATCATGATGTCTATAAAAATGAAGGCAGTCCTGAAGAAGTATTGGGAATTCAAACTTTCTATGAAAATCAGTATCTTGCCGTAGGAAAGCCCATTACGTATTTGCGTTTTAGCTTTTCTTAGTATATTAATAGTTAGCACTTAGGGTAATGCGCTAAGCGTTTAAACGTCTTTTATGTCTCATTTGTTAGTGCTTTTTTTTGTTACTTTTTCCGCCGCTTTTATGGCAACAGTACCTCCTGGACTTTTAAATATGAGCGCCGCTAAAATAAGCGTAGAAAAAGGGCCAAATAACGCGTATATATTTAGTTTAGGTGTAGTAATCGTAGTTTTAATTCAGGCGTATGTAGCTGTTTTAATTTCTAAATTTTTATTTAGCCATCCAGAAGTTATTGCCCTTTTAATGAAGGTGGCCGTTGGTATTTTTTGTGCTTTTTCAATATACTTTTTTGTGTCGGCCAGAGGCCAAAAAAAGCCTAAGACAGGTTTTTTAAAAGTAAAGAAACGAAGCAGTTTTTTTAAAGGGATGTTTCTAGCAGCCGTAAATTTATTGAGCATACCATATTACAGTGGGCTGAATGCCATGTGGAAAGCATCTGGATGGATTTCATTTACTTTAGAAGACACCCTTGTTTTTATGCTAGCCACCGCTGCGGGCACTTTTTCTGTATTGTATTTATACACGGTATATTTTAAAAAATTGCAAAAGAAAAACAGGGTTTTTTCTTCCAAAGCAAATTATATATTGGCCGGACTAATGTTGTTTTTGGCCTCTGTGACTTTATTTAGGATTTACCATGAAGCATAGTCCTAAGACCCTTTCATTTTTTGACAAAGTATACGCTGTAGTGCGACTCATTCCCTACGGCAGAGTAACTTCATATGGTGCTATAGCTGCCTATTTAGGCAGTAGGGGTTCTGCCAGAATTGTCGGTTGGGCCATGAACGCTTCTCACGGAGATATGAGTATTCCCGCGCACAGGGTAGTGAATAGAAACGGCCTTCTTACAGGCAAACACCATTTTGGCGGAACCAATCTTATGCAGCAACTTTTAGAGAGTGAAGGTGTGCTAGTTAAGGAGCATGCTATAGTGGACTTAGAAAGCTATTTTTGGGACCCAAATTTGGCTTTAAAATCTGAGTGATAAGCTGTATCTTTGTAATTTAGAATCAGTTTAATTAGGGTAATTCCCCAACAAAATAGGCCTTAGGTCACAAGCAAGCGTAGTATGCAAATAAAAAAGGCAGCCGTATTAGAGGCATTATCTAAAATATCTGCACCTGGTGAGGGTGTTAACCTTGTTGAGAGTGGTGCAGTTACTAATGTCCAGATTTTTGGCGATGAGGTAACAGTAGATATTAGTATTGGCAATCCAAGTTTACAAGCACGTAAAAAGACGGAGGTAGAGGTGCTTAAAATCATTCATTCTGAGGTATATGAAAAGGCCAAAATAACAGTGAATGTTAAGGTAGTAACTCCGCCAAAAGCCACTTCTAATGAAATTAAAGGTAAACCCATTCCAGGCATCCAAAATATTGTGGCAATTGCCTCTGGAAAAGGGGGTGTTGGAAAATCTACCGTAACAGCAAATATGGCTGTGACCCTGGCTAAAATGGGTTTTAAAGTAGGTGTTTTAGATGCAGATATTTACGGCCCATCTATTCCTTTAATGTTTGACGTTTCTTCTGAGAAACCACTTGCAGTTAATGTAGATGGGAAATCTAAGATGAAACCTGTAGAAAATTATGGCGTTAAAGTGCTTTCTATAGGCTTTTTTACCCAGCCCAATCAGGCAGTGATATGGAGGGGGCCTATGGCGGCTAAAGCATTGAATCAAATGATTTTTGACGCCCACTGGGGCGAATTAGATTTCTTATTATTAGACCTTCCACCGGGCACCGGAGACATTCATCTGAGTATTATGCAATCCCTACCAGTAACTGGTGCTGTTGTGGTGAGTACGCCTCAAGAGGTGGCCTTGGCCGATGCTAGAAAAGGTGTTGCTATGTTCATGCAAGAAGCTATAAATGTACCTGTATTAGGGGTGGTAGAAAACATGGCTTACTTTACGCCAGAAGAATTACCAGAAAATAAGTACTATATATTTGGAAAAGAAGGGGCCCAAAATTTAGCCTCAGACTTAAAAATTCCTTTTTTGGGAGAAGTACCTTTAGTGCAAAGTATTAGAGAAGCCGGAGATGTTGGGCGCCCTGCCGCACTTCAGGAAGAAGGCCCTTTAAAAGAAGCTTTTGAGGAGATTACTAGAAATATTGTGAGGGAATTGGTGGTTAGACAGACTGATTTACCGCCAACCGAGGCTATTAAAATAACGACCATGGCGGGCTGCTCTGCAGTAAAGCCTAAGAAATAAAATATTTTTCCTTTTAAAAGGAAAAATAGACACCTAAATTTTAGTCAATGACAGCAGATGTATTGTTACAACAAGTAGAGAAAGCCCTAGAAGAGATTAGGCCTTTTTTACAATCAGATGGGGGAGACATTGCCTTAGAGGGTATAGAGGGTAATACTGTTAAAGTGCGTTTAATGGGTGCATGCGTGGGCTGTTCAGTCAATCAAATGACCTTAAAAAGTGGGGTAGAGCTCACTATTAAAAAGTACGCTCCACAGATTGAGCAAGTGATTAATCTAGAAGACTAGGTATTTACTTGAAGTGCCATTGTCTTGAGATCTTTCCTGCTTAATGCTGAAAGATTTGCTGATAAATGTCATGAGCTATTACTCCATCAAAGACTATTTTTGAAATTGAATATTTTAACATGTAATACTGCATTTTGCAGTGCGTTTTTACAATTGCTATGATAAAGACAGACATACTCATTATTGGCGCGGGACCTACAGGACTTTTTGCGGTGTTTGAAGCGGGATTATTACAACTTAAGTGCCATATAATAGACGCCCTTCCAATGCCAGGTGGCCAACTTTCAGAATTGTACCCTAAAAAACCCATTTATGATATTCCAGGCTTTCCTGAAGTGCTGGCTGGAGACTTGGTGAACAATCTCATGGAGCAAATAAAACCGTTCTCTCCAGGTTTTACCCTTGGGGAAAGGGCAGAGAAGATTGAAAAACAGTCAGATGGTAGTTTTATTGTCACTACGGATAAAGGAACAGCGCACCACACTAAGGTTGTCGCCATTGCTGGAGGATTGGGGAGTTTTGAGCCTAAAAAGCCCCCCATTGAGGGAATTGAATCATGGGAAGACAAAGGGGTTTCTTATATGATTAAAGACCCTGAGGTTTATAGAAATAAAAAAGTGCTTATTGCAGGCGGTGGAGATTCAGCATTAGATTGGAGTATCTTTTTAGCAGACGTGGCTAGCGAGGTCACTTTGGTGCATAGAAGGTCTGAATTTAGAGGTGCTTTAGACTCAGTAGAGAAAGTGCAGGCCCTTAAAAATTCGGCCAAGATAAATTTAATTACTCCAGCCGAGGTAATTGGTTTAGCGGGAGACACCCAATTAAATAAAGCATTTATTCAAAAAGCAGGTGAAGAAGCTCCTATTGAATTAAGTGTAGACGCCTTTATTCCACTTTTTGGTTTATCTCCTAAGTTAGGACCTATTGGCGCATGGGGACTCGAAATTGAAAAAAATGCGATAGTGGTAGACAATACCTTGGATTATATGACTAATATTCCTGGAGTTTACGCCATTGGAGATGTCAATACATACCCAGGAAAATTAAAATTAATTCTCTGTGGTTTTCATGAAGCGACGCTCATGTGCCAAAGTGCGTATGGTCGTATATTTCCTGATAAAAGATATGTTATGAAATACACCACTGTTGGAGGTGTTACTGGATTTGACGGAACCAAAAAAGAAGCCCCTAAGGCTGTTGTAAAAAAAATAGAGTAAGTATGGCCCAAGATATTGAAGTGACCATTGTAGATAGGGCTGGACATTCCCATAAAGTGACTGCTCCTACAGATATGAATATGAATCTTATGGAATTGGTGCGCTCCTATGAGTTGGCTCCAGAGGGAACTATAGGAATTTGTGGTGGAATGGCCATGTGTGCTTCTTGTCAGTGTTATATAAACTCTCAACATGACTTGAATCCTATGTCTGAGGAAGAAGAAGCTATGTTGTCTGAGGCTTTTCACGTACAAGAGAATAGCCGTTTGGGATGCCAACTTCCCATTACTGCTGCAATGGAAGGATTGGAAGTTACATTAGCTCCAGAGGAGTAATTAGGACTGTTTAAGCAATAAGAATTTCGATTAACTGGTCTTAACTAAATGGTACTATAGCTGATCTAAGCTAAAGGTGTAATAGCTCGTCCAAGCATAATGGAGCAATAGTTTATGCGCTTTTTTCAAAGTGGAACAATTAACGCAACATTGGCAGATTAAATTTTTGCCTGATAGGTAAAAAGATCAAAATACCTTCCTTTGGCCTCAATGAGTTGGTCGTGAGTCCCCTGTTCTGCAATTTTCCCACCCTCAATCACTAAAATTTTATGGGCTTTCCTAATGGTGCTCAACCTGTGGGCAATGACAAAAGTAGTTCTGCCTTCTGTGAGAGTAGCTAAACTTTTCTGAATAAGTGCCTCACTTTCTGTGTCTAAGTTAGAAGTTGCTTCATCTAAAATTAAGATAGATGGGTTCGCTAAAATGGCTCTAGCAATGGCAATTCTCTGTCTTTGACCACCAGATAATTTCACCCCTCTTTCTCCAATTAAAGTATCTAAACCACCTTCAAAACGATCAGTAAATTCATTGACATAAGCTGCATTTACTGCTTCTAAAAGACTTTCGTTCGTGGCATTAGGTCTGGCGTATAATATATTCTCCTTAATGGTCCCCTCAAAAAGAAACTCATCTTGCAATACAACGCCCAATTGTTTTCTATAACTCTCTAAGGTCACTTCCCTTAGCGGGTGGCCATCTATAGTAATCTCTCCTTGATCGGGATTAATAAAAGTGGCTACTAAGCCAGCTATAGTAGATTTTCCAGAACCTGAACTGCCCACAAGTGCAATAGTTTCTCCAGCTGCTGCGTTAAAACTAATACTGTGCAATACATCTTTTTCTTCTTCATAAGCAAAAGACACCTCTTTAAAGCTTAAGGCTCCTTGCAGCTTTTTTAGTGGGATAGTGCGCAAAGGATCCTCTGCTTCACCAGCTTCATTCATGAGCTCTTCCGTTCGGTCTAGGCCAGCCAAAGCTTCTGTAAGTTGGCTTCCAATATTACTCATTTGAACAATAGGTGCTACCATGAGTCCTAATAAGAAGGTGAAACTTAGAAATTCTCCCAAGGTCAAAGTTTCCATCATAATTTTGTATCCGCCAATACCCATGATACCTGTAGTGGCTAGACCTAATAAAAATGTAGCAGATGAAGTCATAAATGCTGTAGCGGTTAGGCTCTTTTTTACATTGACAAACAATTCATGTACCCCTTTTTCAAATACTAAGGCCTCTTGTTCTGCTGCATTAAATCCCTTAATCACTCGAATACCTCCAAGTGTTTCTGTAAGCCTTCCCGTTACTTCTGCATTGATTTTTCCTCTAGCCCTAAAAATGGGTCTAATTACTTTAAAAGCCTTCAGGGCAATGATGGCGAAAATGGCCAAGGGTATGAGTGTGAATAAGGTCATAGACACACTTATTTGTAGCAACAAAATTAAAGAGACTACGGCTGTTATGGTACCACCTACCAATTGCACCAGGCCTGTTCCAATTAAATTTCTTACCCCTTCTACATCCGTCATTATCCTAGAGACTAAGGCCCCAGATTTTGTGTTGTCAAAAAATCGAATAGGCAGCCCCAGTATTTTTTTTTGCACTTGAGCCCTCAATTCAGCAATGAGGTATTGGGCTTGTACAGAGAGAATTTTTGTCAGTAAAAATGAAGTAATGGCTTGTACCAGAATGGCTACAATAACTACAGCAATTAATATTTTAAGTCGGTCCAATTCCTTATTGGGAATAATTTCATCCATTAAAACTTTTAAAGACAGAGGTGCAACAAAACTGGCAATTTTACTGATTACAATCAGTAATAAACCTATAAATACCATCTTCCTTCTGGGCCAAATAATGGTTGAAAAGGCTTGTAAAATAGAGACTTTGGGTTTGCTTTTGCCTTTTGTTGTAAGGCTTTTTTTATTTGCAGTCATTTGTATTTTTTGATCTATGGGGTAAAGGTACTTTTTTGTACCTTTCTATCTATTGATTTAGATAAAAAACGACTACTATCTTCTTGAAAATTAAATAGCTAATACTTTTAAAAAGCCCATTGAAATGAGATTTATTTTTGTTTTTATACTCCTCTTGCTCACCGCCTGTTCTGAACCTTTGGATACTGCCTCAGCACGTCAAGAGAAACACGCTGCACAAACCACTATTATTAGGGATTCATTTGGAGTTCCACACATATATGGAAAGACAGACACAGATGCTGTTTTTGGTTTGTTATACGCCCAGTGCGAAGATGATTTTCAACGGGTAGAAGACAATTATATTTGGGCCATTGGAAGGTTGGCTGAGGTGGAAGGACAAAGTGCCATTTATTCAGACCTCAGGGCTAAATTATTTATGACAACAGACGAGGCCAAAGCCATGTACGAAAACGCTCCAGAGGACATTAAAGCCCTTTGTATGGCTTTTGCAGATGGAATAAATTTCTATTTAAAAACACATCCTGAGGTACACCCTAAGCTCATTGATCATTTCGAACCATGGATGCCTATGTATTTTTCAGAAGGGTCAATTGGGGGAGATATTGAACGTATTTCCGAAAAAAAGATACGGGCCTTTTATGAAAATGATGCTGCCCTTCCACAAGAGGAAGCCTTAGCTATTGCTCTAGCTACATCTGAGGAGGAACCAGCTGGATCAAATGGGATCGCCATTTCTGGAGCGCATACAAAAAGCGGAGATGCCATGCTTTTAATTAACCCACATACCTCATTTTTCTTTAGGGGAGAAGTGCATGTAAATAGCGAAGAAGGCTTAGCTGCTTATGGAGCAGTTACTTGGGGGCAGTTTTTTGTGTACCAGGGATTTAATGAGAAAACAGGTTGGATGCATACCTCTACTTATACAGACGTGATGGATGAATACTTGGAGACCATTATAAAAAATGAAGCTGGCTTGTTTTACCAATACGGCGCAGAGCAAAGGGAGGTGTCTGTATCCGAAGTAAGACTAAAATTCAAAGACTCTTTGGGAATTATTCAAGAAAAATCTTTTCCAAGATATCGTACCCACCATGGTCCAATTACCCATATGGAAGCGGGGCAATGGGTTGCTTCTGCTATGATGTGGGACCCTGTTACTGCTTTAAAACAATCTTTTATTAGGACAAAGCAGGACAATTATAAAGGCTTTAAGGCAATGATGGATTTGAGAACCAATTCATCTAATAATACGGTTTATGCAGACTCAGAAGGTAATATTGCTTATTTCCATGGAAATTTTGTACCAAAAAGAGATGTGACTTTTGACTTTACCCAACCTGTAGATGGAAGTAATCCAGCCACTGATTGGCAGGGATTACATACTGTAGAAGAGAATATATTACTATTGAATCCAAAGAACGGTTGGCTTCAAAATTGTAATTCAACCCCTTATACGGCCGCATTACAATACAGTCCTAAACGTGAGGATTATCCGATTTATATGTCTAAAGATCAAGAAAATTTTAGAGGGGTACATGCCATTTCATTGCTCAGTGAGATAAACCAAATTGATTTGGACGGACTTATCACACTGGCTCATGATCCATTTTTACCAGCATTTGAGGCTTTAATTCCAGGCTTAGTAAGCGCATTTGATCAATGGGGACAGCCTTATGGAGAAATGAAATCAGCCATTGAAGTATTGAGGCAATGGGATTATAAAACTTCTGAAGATTCGGTAGCCATGACTTTGGCTCATTTTTACGGTACCCTTTATGGGCAAAAGGGAAAGCGACCTTTTACCATGTCAGATATGGAACTCATGACCTATTTTGGTAGTAGTTCTCCTGAGAAAGAGCGTTTGGCTATTTTTGAGGAAACCCTAGAGCAACTCAATGCAGATTTTGGCACCTGGAATATCCCTTGGGGTAATGTGAATAGATACCAAAGGCTCAATGGAGATCCTAGACAAGCATTTAATGATTCGTTACCGAGCACCCCTATTGGTTTTGCTTCAGGTAGATGGGGCGCTTTGGCTGCTTATGGAGCTAGGTATACCAATAACACAAAGAAAATTTACGGAACCAGAGGGAATAGTTTTGTTGCAGTAGTCTCCTTTGGAGAAAAACTTCAAGCAAAAAGTATTTTAGCAGGTGGGCAGAGTGGCGATCTAAATTCGCCCCATTTTGGAGACCAAGTGTCTCGTTATGCCGAGGCTAATTTTAAGGAAGTACTTTTTTATAAAGAAGCCGTGTTAAAAGACGCTCAGCGAACCTACCATCCGGGGGAATAGACTTTTTCTGAAACTTAAAAAGTCACTACTGATTTACAAATTAGAGGATTCTTACTCTCTCACCAGTACCATTGTAGCTTTAGCTCCAGTGGAAAGGTTCCAGATGTTTTGGTGTACTAGGTTTCCCTTTTCGTCGTATACGTCTACCTGAGCTGTGTTTGGCCCAGAGGCACCTTGGTTTAATGCTTCGAAAACTAGGGTATTTATACCTTCTTTTAGATCTACATTCACCCCTTGAAAGCCAGCAGTTAAGAACAGGTTTTGCGCTACAATATTGCCGTTAAGGTAAATTCTAACACGGTCTCCATCTACATATTCGTGGTCTCTACACACCACACCAACAAATTTGGACACTGTTTTTACAGCCCCTAAATTCACATTACCAAAGTAATTTTTGGCTTTTTTATTTTCTTTTTCTCGTATTTTAGGATCTATTTTTAAATAAGCTCCTGCTTGAACTAAAGTTCTGTCAGGAAGCATTTTTATCCCGTTTTTTTCTAAGGTTTCCGCTATAGGATACAAGAGTTTTTCAGGAGTGTTTTTACTGTTTGGCGGGGGTAGTTTAAAAGGTGTTTCTCCTGATTTTTCTTTTTTATTGTCACCAATTTTCACCCGTTTACTCGTGCTTTCTTGTGCCCATACGGAACCACATCCAATGAGTAGGAATAGAATAAAATAGCTGATTTTTTTGTGACCCATAGAGCAAAGGTATAAAAGAACATGCTCTTAATGTTTTAAAAGGACGTTAAAAAAAAGCGCGGCCTAAAGGCCGCGCTTTTAAAAAATTATCTGATTGGTTTTAAAGCTGTTAGGCAAAGTATAAGTATACGCCAATCACCAAAACACAGATGGCTATTCCAACCTCTTTGACATATTTAAAAGGGAGGATGTCTACTTGTTTGGTATAACTCAATTCGTATGGAGTTGCCATAGGCTTTAATTGACCAATCACTAACATAATTGCCGTATTAAGTAAGAATAATATGGCCATGACGTCTAAATAATGTGGGTATGTACCCCCATTTTCTGTCACCATTGGCTGAAGTATAAACTGGCTAATGATGTATAAAAGCGATCCTGAAATAACACCAATTTTAGCGGCTATTGCAGGAACTCTTTTGGTGGTATAACCCACAAATATAATCGTTAGGATAGGAATACTATAAATTCCGTTTACCTCTTGAAGGTAGTCAAATAAGGTTCCAGCATTAGCGATTAATGGTGCTATAAACATAGCAGCAATCGCTAAAATTAGCCCAAAGCGTTTACCATTTTTAACCATTTGAAGCTCACTGGCTTCTGGATTAATGTGTTGTTTGTAAATGTCTACACCAAACAGAGTAACCGAGCTATTGAGCACAGAGTTAAAGGAGCTTAAAATAGCCCCAAAAAGTACTGCGGCAAAAAACCCAACCAAGGCTTCAGGTAGCACTTCTGCTACGAGCATTGGGTAAGCGGTATCGGCCTTTTCAAGGCCCCCTTCAAATAAATGATAGGCAATAAGTCCGGGTAATACGACCAATAAAGGTCCTAATACTTTTATAAATGCGGCTAACATGAGTCCTTTCTGACCCTCAGCTAAGTTTTTGGCTGCAAGTGCCCTTTGAATGATTTGTTGGTTGGTTCCCCAATAAAATAATTGCACCAGCATCATCCCAGTAAAAATAGTGTGAAAGGGTACTGGGTCAGATTCAGCCCCCATGGATTTGAATTTGTCGGGGTTTTCTTGAACCAAAATACTCAGACCGTCCAAAACATTTCCGTCTCCAATAGCCATAAGTCCAAAAAGAGGTATCATAAGTCCTCCAATCAAAAGGCCAATGGCATTGATAGAATCAGAAACCGCAACGGCTTTTAAACCACCAAATACAGCATATATTCCTCCTATAATTCCAATACCCCAGACACAAATCCATAGGGCTTCTGTCTCAGTAATGCCTAATAATTCTGGAATATTAAACATCCCACTGATGGCTACAGACCCGGAATATAAAATAACAGGCAGTAAAACCACTACATATCCTGTAAGGAAAAGCACAGAGGTAATTGTTTTTGTAGTGACGTCAAATCGGGTTGCTAAAAATTGCGGGACTGTTGTAAGCCCTCCTTTTAAATATCTGGGCAATAAAAAAATAGCGGTAACTACCATGGCTATAGCGGCAAGGGTTTCCCAGGCCATTACAGATAAACCACTTTCATAGGCGGAACCATTGAGTCCTACAATCTGTTCGGTAGATAAGTTGGTTAGTAATAGCGAACCCGCAATTACACCAGCAGTTAAACTTCTTCCGCCAAGAAAATAGCCATCTGAAGATTGTTCGTTGGTTTTTCTTGTAGCAAAATAGGCTATTACGGCTACCAAAAGGGTAAACCCAACAAAAGATAAAATTCCTAACATACGTGATAATTTGGTTGTTGATTATTTTTGTCTAAGATACCTTATTTTAAGGTTTTTAACTTCTCTACTATGAATTTACCTACGGCATCTCCTTGTTTTACACCCTCTTCTATAGCTCTTCTGTAATGTATTCCTCCATAAAGCCTAGACACAGCAGCTTCTTCTGAGGCCTCAATAAATGAGCTATAAGACCTTACGCCTAATCCATACACCTCTTCTGTGGTGTCTGCAAATGAAAAGTTGTCCCCATAAATGTCAGTGAGTGCTACGGCAGAAGCCCTTGAGATTACAGAATGTCCCGAGGTGTATTCTGGAAAAGGGGGTGTTTGAAGCAAAGGCAACCAAGTTTCATCTATAAATTCGTTAATAATGGTCTCGGGTCTTACGATTAAGGTATTCCATTTGGTGTTCCAACATGAAATAAAACCGTCGAATAGGGCAATGGACACCCTAGCATAAGCATTGATACTTTCATCCATATTGCTTCGTGCCTGCTTGGCAGCAATTTTAGTAATCCCAATCCAGTGACCTCCTGGGGTAATTTTTTTTGTAGCAAACATGGCGTGTCCTCTATGGTGAGACACATATGGGTTACAGTCCCAGAAGCTAGCAATTTCTGTTGCCTCTGTGCTTCCATCTATTTTTTCACCCAATTCATACACCTCCATTAATTCTTGGTAAAATGGACTGTCTTTGCTCATGTCTACAGGATAAGGCGGGGCTGGTTCAAACTGATCCGCCGTAGCTAAAACTAGTGTCCTTATTTTATTCCAGTGTGGCTCTATACCTTCCATATAATCTGGTGGTGTAGGCTTCCAAAAAGCAGTACCCTCCTGGATGGTATATTTAGGATATGTTCTGGTTTGTTTGTAAAAATCGGTGTCTGCCCAAGCCAAAATATGCGCAGCGACTAAGTCCCCATAAGCCAATGAAGCTTCTTTTACACTTGAAGGAAGTCCGTCTTGTTCTAGGCTTGCATACAACTCATCTTGGTATGCCATTATTTTATTTTCTGAAAAAATTAAGGCAGCACCTACTTTTAAAAAGGCGTGAATGGCAGCCAATTCTGCATGAATGTCTGGGTCGTTAATTTCCGGTATGGTTTTAAAGTCTTTGAGTTGCCCAGCCATATCTTCGTATTTATTAGGATACTGTTTTTGCATAATAGTATAGGCCGCGATTGTAGGATACATATATACCCTTGAAGCTACAGGAGGAGAAAAAATATCGTAAACGATCACGTCAGATAGTTGCTGCATGCTATTGTGAAATAGCTGAGGATCTTTTAAGCGCTCTTTGTAGGTGTTGTTTTCTTCACAGCTCAATAGGCTTATAAACATAGCGCTACACAAAAGAAGTGATTTAATTAGTTTCATTTTATTTATGATTTAAGTCAATAGTTTTGGCGGTATCATTGTTGAAAAGCACCAATAATTTGTTGTTATTTAAAGGCCCAATTGCCCTTGCTTCCATAAAAGGAGGCAGAGGTAAAGGGTTGTTTTTAATGAATGTATTTCCATTAAATTCGGATAGCATTCCTCCAGTATTCGCAGGGGAATTTCCTAATTCTGTCACAAATCCTTTGTAATTTCCAACATAATACAATTTTAAATCTCCGGATTGATGGTCTAAATAAAAATCCTCAATGCTGCTCATTTGCGCCTCAATAGGCAATGGCTCTCCTTGGAAAATGCCATTGTTGACATACACCATAGAGCGAAGCTCTTTAAGGTATTTACTTTCTATTTCATTTATTGGATTGTCGTAAAGTTGACCTATTTCTCTCACCTTAGAAAAAGAGGTGTAAGAAGTGAACTTCTTTTTGAGCATAGGCATTTGTTTGCTGAGTATGTCTTTAGAGGCAAATGGGATGTGCTCCCCTTCGAAAGTATGAAATATCGTAGGGTCTAGTTGTTCATTTTTGTCAAAATCTTCAAGATATATTTCCACTGGGTGATCTACAGAAGCTTTAATCTTCATGTTTAAACCCGCATTTCCTGCAATAATTTCTGGTTTGTTATCTCCATTTAGGTCCTGAAGTAATACAGTATTCCATAAGCCTTGAGTATTAGCCAAGCCCAATGCTTCAGTCTGGTTCTCAAAATTCCTTCCATCCCTATTAATTAGAACTGTGATGGGCATCCAATCTCCTACAAGTACTAAATCTAGTAGTCCATCTTGATTCATATCTCCCCATGCACTGTCAGTAATCATGCCGTAGTCTTCACGCGCCAAAAGCTCAAAATTTCCTTTTTGGGTATTTCTTAAAATGACACTAGAGGGAGAAATACCATAGGCTCCAGGGACAGACCTAAACCCTAAAAACAAATCTGAGAAGCCGTCATTGTCAAAATCTGCCACTGAAATACTCCCTCCATTGGCCATAGGTAAATTGGCCTTAGACCTGGTGAAATTTCCTTCGCCGTCGTTTATGTAAAGCCTGTCTACTAATTGTATGTCTCCTTCAGGACTGTCATTACCTCCACTCATAACATAGAGGTCTAAATCTCCGTCATTGTCAAAGTCTATGGCTGCAGCGTCTACGTCTTCATAGAGAGCGTCTTCACTAATGACTGTTTTAATTTCGGCAGTAAAAGAGCCTGCTTCATTTTGGGTATAAAAAGCACTTTCTTGGTATTTAGCCCCCCCAATAAATAAGTCTTTTAAACCATCTCCATTAAAGTCTTCATACACATAACAAGGCCCTTCTGTAGATAGTTTTTCCAGCATTAAAGGCTCTCTTTCGTAGTCGTAATATTTGTTTTCTTGGTGGGTAAATGGAAAGTCTACAACGGCAGTCGTATTGTTTTTGTCTGTTTTGGTTGGTACTATTCTTGAGTTTATAAGCGCACTTATTTCCTGATAGGAATTAATAGAAATATTTTTAATAGTTTGTGTTCCACCAATAGGAAATGTTATAGTTAAGGAATCAATAGCGGTATTTTTCCCAATTCCAAAGTGAATATTTTGACTGGAAGCCGATGCATATCCTCTGGTAGCACTCAGCTCTTTATACCAAATTTGTTGCCCCGAAAATAGGGTTAGCTTGGCACCACTCGTGTTTTTAATTTCTGCTGAAGGCACCAAATTTATCCCCACAAAATTGTGTATACTGGGATCTTGGGTGTTTTCTAAGATCTCTAAGGGGCTATTAATATTATTAACCACTAGGTCCATATCTCCATCTAAATCCAAATCTGCATAGGCAGCTCCATTGGAATAGTTGTTTTTTAGGCCTGCTGCTTCCGAGTATTTTTTAAATTTAAAGCCTCCTTGGTTGTGCAGCAACACATTGGCAATTTCTAATTGAGGCATTTCCTCAATGAGCTTTTTTTCTAAAAGGTCTTGTTGGTCTTGGTTGTATTGGCTAAAGTTTACGTTACTAAGGTAATTTATATAATCTAAATCATTAGGTCTTCTATAAATACCGTTGCTAATAAAAATATCGGAAAACCCGTCGTTGTCAAAGTCTTCAATAAGCGCAGACCAACTCCAGTCTGTCGCGTAAGTTTCTGTTAAAAGGGCTATTTCTTGAAAAGCCCCTTGTCCGTTGTTTAATTGAAAATTATTTCTGGAATACTGTGTCTGAAATCCAAAACCCTCTTTGATTTGAGCTACTTTATCCGAATCTTCTCCTCCAGATTTAAGGCGTATAGATGCTTGGTCAGGCATCATGTCTAATGTAAATACATCAATTTGCGCGTCGTTATTAAGGTCTGCAGCGTCTAACCCCATAGTAAATCTACTGCTATTGCTGGTCATTTTAGCACTAGCTTCCCTAAAGGTCTTGTCTCCATTATTGAGATAGATATAATCGTTTTCATGAAAATCATTTCCAACGTAAATATCAATAAACCCATCTTTGTTTAAATCTGCGGTAGCTAAGCCTAACCCATAACCTAAGGGGCTATTGTAAATACCAGCAGCCTGAGTAACGTCTATAAAATTTAAAACACCTGTTTCTAAAGTGTTTTCAAATAACAAATCACCTGAAAGCGCATCTTTTTCTGTCCTTTTTTCTGCTTTCCCATAACTTCTTGGCGTGTGAACGGTATGGTTGAGTAAATATAAATCTAAGTCCCCATCGTTGTCATAATCAAAGAAGCTCGCTTGTGTGCCAAAACCTGAAAAGGCTATATTAACCTCTTTTGCAATTTCTTTAAATTTAAAATTACCTTGATTTAGAAACAGTTTGTTGTGTCCTTTTAGGGTTTTAAAATTTCCTACAACAGACACATAGATATCTAATAAGCCGTCGTTATTTACGTCTGCAAGGGTAACTCCATTAGACCAACTGTTTTGAGTGTTTATGTCTGCAGCAGCTGTTTGATCTTTAAATTTAAGTCCTCCTAAGTTTTCATACACCCTGTCCTGAACTTGATTTCCAGTGACAAATAGGTCTTCTAATCCATCGTTATTTAAATCTCCAATGGCTACTCCCGCACCGTTGTAGAAGTAGAGGTATTCTATGATATTTAAATCTGCACTGGGCGTTAAAGTGTTTTCAAAATCTATCCCACTTTGTTCTGCTGTAATAGAATTAAAATATACTGGCGAAACCTCTTTTGGGGACTCACAACTTTGAAGTCCAGCATATATGACTGCAAACAATAAAGAATTTTTAGCTAAATGTAGTAAGTTGTGTTTTTTCATTTTAGAATGTATATCTCAAAATAGCATCACTATTTCTAACAAATAATAGGGTATTGTTGATCTTTTGAATAGACCTTACTTCTCCGGTTACTTTTAATCCCTTATTTCCTGGGGTAGTTTTAAATATAGGAGATCCAAGTGCATCATTTCCTGTATTCTCTAAAAATGTTCCAAAGCTGGCGTCGTACCTACCCACCTCTGGTTTTACCCTAAATAAGTTTCCGCCAAGTACCATGTCTGTGTCACCATCTAAATCAAAATCTCCAGTTTCAATGGCAAATACGGGTGACATTTGAACCTGCTTTGGAAGTGGGATAGAGGTAAACCCTCCATTCCCATCATTGATAAAAATAGAGGTTTTTAATTCAGTGGCTGTTGCTTTTGTACTTTGGTTTAAAGCTTCTTCTGAAAATATAGCCTTTAAATCTGCATTTTTAAAGCTGTTGTAATCTGGAAATTTCTTTTTAAGTCCTTTCATCTGATCGATTAGATTATGCCTTAAGTTGTAAGGGTACACTTTACCATTTGCTGCGGTAAAACCCATGACAGGATCTAAGGCCCCATTTTGGTCAAAATCCTGAACAAAAAGACAAATAGGCTGCTCTTTACTTGCTTTAAATCTAGAGTTCTCTCCGTGATTTCCCACAATTAAATCAGGAAAACCATCTTGATTTATATCTGCTATTTTCAAGGCACTCCACCAGCCTTTGAGCTGCTGCAATTCGCTTGATTTTTTTGCAAAAGACCCTTGTTCATTTAAGAAAATCTCTACACCCATAAATTCTCCCACTACCACTAAATCCAGGTCACCATCTGCATCTATGTCACTAAAATTAGCATCTGTAATCATACCAATTTCACTCAATTCTGGTGCCAAGCGATCTGTTTCATCTACAAACTTACCTGAACCGTCATTGCGTAATAAATGACCATTTACAGGAACTCCATAAGCTGCAGTAATAGATCTTTCACCCACAAATATATCTGTATCACCATCTTGATCAAAATCTCCTGAACTTACTACAGATGTATTGAAATAAGTGCTTGCAGTGGGCAACATATGTGGCGAAGGACTAAATATTCCAGTACCATTATTGAGGTATAATTGATCTGCTAATTCAGAAGCAAATTTCGAAAATTCTATACCTCCATTCCCTAAATAGATATCTAAATCGCCGTCGTGGTCTGCGTCAAATAGCGCAACAGCGGTTACTTCAGATGCCAAATCTTTTGAAAATATAAAATCTTTTGAAGGTTTAAACTGGCCGTCAATATTTCCGAATAATACCACTGTTTTAGATCCTTTGCTACCTCCGACAACGATATCTTGAATTCCATCGTTATTCAGGTCTCCTATAGCAGATTTAGGCCCTGGGGTACTCATCATATGATGCAATAGTCGGTCTCTATTAAAATCAATAAAGTTGTTTTCTTTGTGCACATAATCGGCAACTGTCTTCATTTCTGAGAAAATAATTGCATCTGAAGTTTTAGTTGAATTAGTGTCAACTAGGCCTTCACTCATTTCCAACTGAAGCAGCTGATTGGTTTGTACCCCATCTTTAATGGTTACCATACCGTTTGGCCATGTGACTTTTACTTGAACTGCATTGTCAGAGGGCAAACCAATATGTGGTCTTTGGTCCATACTAGATTGAAAGCCTCGAATGGGCTGTTGTGCTACGCTATAGGTTTTGCCATCTTGAGATACCTCAATTAATGTTCCTACAGCAAATGTGTTCTTACCACTTCCTTTTAAATTAAACTGTATAAAGTGGTTGTTTTTATTGTTTTCACTAGTGTTTTTGTAGACAAATAGTGGCATATTCACATTGTTCACGACCAAATCTAAATCGCCATCATTATCTAAATCCCCATAAGCGGCACCATTAGAAAAGCCCTTGGTCTCCAAACCAAGAGAGGCGTCTCTATTAAATTTCAAGTCGCCTAAGTTTTTATAGGCCTGATTTTCTATAGGATTAGATGGTATAATATCTATCAGCCTAGCGTAATCTACTTGATTATTTGTCACAATAGAATTAATGACTTCATCACTAGAAACGTATTGAAGGTAGTCTTGGTCTGTAAGGTCTCTATAAATTCCGTTGGCAATAAAAAGGTCTTTTAGCCCGTCGTTGTCCATGTCAAAAAACAATGCACCCCAACTCCAGTCAGATGCTTCTACACCTGCCAATCTTCCTATCTCACTAAAGGTATTGTCTCCGTTATTTAGTTGGAGGGTGTTTCTAGTATATTGGTGGTAATAGCCATTTTTTACGTTGTAGGTATATTTGTCCCAATTTTCAAAAGTAGTCACGGATTTAAGTCTTTCGTAATTGGAAGGAAGCATTTCAGTGACAAAAATATCTGCCTTTTGATCGTTGTTAATGTCTGCCATGTCTGCTCCCATAGATGCCCCTGAAATGGAGTTTATGGAAGCGGTAAGGGTTTCTTTAAAGCTACCATCTCTATTATTGATATATAAATAATCTCTTTCAAAAAAATCATTAGACACGTAAATATCTTCCCAACCATCGTTGTTTACATCCCCTACAGTAACCCCTAATCCAAAACCAATTACCGATCCGTATATACCTGCTTTTTCACTCACGTCAACAAAAGTTCCATCTTGATTTTCGAGTAGTTTGTCGCCACCCAATACATCTCTTTTGGGTCTTTCATTTCTTCTGAGGTCAAAACTTCCAATGGCTTGGTAAGAGTTGTTTAATAAATACACATCTAGATCTCCATCTTTATCGTAGTCAAAAAAAGAAGCATGTGTAGAAAAACCTTTGTCTGCTAAACCATAAGCGGCTGCTTCTTCTTTGAAAGTATTGTCTTTTTGATTGATGAATAATTCATTTTGTTTGCTGTCTCCAGATACATCGCCTGAATTACACACATAAATATCTAAAAAGCCGTCTGCGTTAATGTCTACCATAGTCACTCCTGTAGACCATGCTCTATTTCCGCCTATTCCAGCAGATTCTGAGATGTTTTCAAATTTAAAGTCCCCTTTGTTTAAAAACAATTGATTGGGTTTTTGATTTGCGGTTAGGTAAACGTCTGCCAAACCGTCATTATTAATATCTCCTATGGCTACGCCCCCTCCGTTATAAAAGTTTCGGTAGGTGTACACATTAAATTCATTGGAGAATTCTAAGCTGTTTTCAAAGGACATTCCAATGGACTGGTTGTCCTGAATTTCAAATAAGGTATTGGTCTTTTCTTCACAACTGATCACCAACATCATGACCATGCAGCAAAAAGCTAACGTTAAGGGTGATTTACTAAAATGGGCTTTATTCATGGTTTTAATTTAAATCAGGAAACTTATATCTGAGGTCTTCTAAAGTGGCTTTGACATCTTTATCTCCTTGCGCATGTATGATTATTTGCCTGTTTCCGTCAATTTTAACGTAGGTTGGGGTTTTTAATTTCACATTTTCTAATAGGAAAAAATCGTTCCCAGGATACCATTTTTTAAGGGTGTCCATGGCAACAAATAACAATTTATCCGATTGTAGCTTTTCTGTCCATGGAGACCATCCGTCATAGGTAAACTCCATATCTAGACCAACCATTTTTTTTTCTTCATTAAATATTCCGTAAAAAAGGTGGGTCATGGAAGTTTCAGAAGTCCCTTTTAGCTCATAGGCTACATACTGATTTTTAGGGCCTTGTTTAATAAGCCCTTTCTTGTTTAGTTCCCAGCACTTGGCAAAGAAGTCTTTTTTACTATCCCCAAAATATAAATTAAATTGCAGGCTGTCTATTCTCTTACCAGAGGCCATTTCTTTTTTTACGGTGCGGTCGTATTTAGACTGACATGACCCTAAGCTTAAGCAAAATAATCCTATGAGGGCAAAAGTGGAAATACTATTGAATGTTTTTGATTTTAATGCTGTCATTGTTTATACCTAAAATTATTGAATATTGGTCTGTATTTTTAAAGCTTATGATGGATCTAATCTCTCCTTTTACACCCAAAGATATTGGCTTCCCAAAGATACCGTTCTTTTGTTGTTTTAAGATCCAACCATTTGAAGATTCTAATGGTCCAAACTGGGGTTTTACTTTGGACTGGTTTCCACCTAGGACAATATCTATTGTTCCATTGTTGTCTGTATCTTCCAAAAGAATACTACTTACGTTTGAGTATTGTATTTCAGGAGCTAGAGTATTTTTAGTAAAACCATTGTTGCTGCCCCAATATATGGAACTGCTCAATTCACGAAGCTCTTTTATTACGGCAGTTTGGTAAACGTCTGCCCCAAATAGATCGGTCATATTTGCACTGGCGTAGTCTTTGTAATAAAGATATTTTTTCTTTAAAAATGGAAGTTGCTTAAAGAGTTCGTCTCGGTCTAAGATCGGAAAATCTGAGCCGTTTTCGTGATAGGTCATGATTTGTTCTTCAGTACCATTTCCATCAAAATCTTTCACAAACATTTTCATCCCTTTTTTGTAAAAGCTATTTTCCCCTATGTTACCCAACACAAGATCTTGGTACCCGTCTTGGTTTAAATCTGCCATTTCTAGGGTTGCCCATAAACCCTGATCATTGGACAATCCAAAGCTTTCGTTGGCTTCAACAAATGTTCCTTGTGTATTTAAGAACACCTTTGGAGCCATCCATTCTCCTATGACAATAAGATCTTCAAAACCATCCTTGTTCACATCCAGGTGCTTTGCATCTGTAAGCATACCTATTTGCGAAAACACTTCAGGTGCTTCTTCGGTAAAGTTTCCTGCACCATCATTTCTCAAAATAAACCCCTGACCATCTTTGCCATAGGTTTCCACTTGGTATCTTTCTCCGACAAATACATCTAAGTCTCCATCATTATCAAAGTCAGCAGCCGTTAGTGCTCCAGTAGCAAAAGGCCTTGAAAATGGGGTGCTGTTTTGCTTCGCAAACCTGCCGTCTCCATGATTGATGTATATTCTATCATGCAGGTTAAATGAAAACTTAGAATATGCTTTTCCGCTACTCCCCACGTAAAGGTCTAAATCTCCGTCATTATCAATGTCAATAAAAAGCGCCTTTGTGTCTTCGCTCATGGCATCCTTCTCAAATTCAATTGTTGAACTTAACTGATATTTTTCTCCAGCACTTACCCATAATTCTGAAACCTGGTCTTTAGCCCCTCCGAAAAAGAAATCTGGCTGCTGGTCTCCATTGAGGTCTGCTTTTATAATTACAGGTCCTTCATTGCTGAACATTTGTGGTAATAAACGCTCTTGGTTAAAATCTATAAAGCTATTTTCTTTATGGGTAAATGCAAAAGGAACCTTGGAGTCCAAAGAATGGGTGTTTTGTTTCTTTGGTGATATTAGTGCAATTGTTTTTTTTACGGCCTTATAATCAACATGGATGTGTTGGTTTGCAGTCACTTCTTTTAAAACTGATCGTTTTTGATCTGGCCAAAATATTTCAATACTGTCTATACGACTGTTTTTTCCTAAGCCAAAGTGAAGCCTGTTGCTAATGGCACTTTGAAAGCCTCTGGATGGAAATTGTTCTAGCATACTCTTTTGGCCTTCTTGGTGTACGATTACTTTACTTCCTACAGCAAAAGTGTTTTTTTCAAACCCCTTTAAGCTAATTTGCACATAATTGTTTTCTGTACTGTTGTTTTTATAAATAAAGGCAGGCGCGTTAATGTTGTTGACTACAAGGTCTAGATCTCCGTCATTATCTAAATCCCCGTAGGCACTTCCATTGCTAAAGCTCGGCGTTTCAAAGCCCCAAAGGTCTCTTACGTTTTCAAAATGAAAACTTCCTTTATTTTTGTAGGCTCCGTTTGGTACAGCAGCAGAAGGCATCACATCTATAAGTTTACTCAATACGTCATTGTCTTCTTCAATAAGCTGACGTACTTTTTCATCATTAGCCATAAAAGTGAGATAGTCTCTATCTAAGAGGTCTTTGTGAATTCCATTGCTAATGTAAAGGTCTTTTAAACCGTCATTGTCCATGTCAAAGAATAGGGCTGCCCAACTCCATTCGGATCCTTCTACCCCGGCTATTCTTGAAATTTCAGCAAAAGTTTCCGCACCCATATTTCTTTGCAGTACATTCCTTGGAAATTGATTGCCGTAGCCTTTGCTTTTTGCTAATTGGTGTTTGTCCCAACTTTCATAGGAAGCTTTTAGCTTTTTTCTAGACAGTGTTTCTGGTAGCATTTCTGTGACCATTAAGTCTGTGTTGAGGTCATTGTCTATGTCGGCGGCATCGGCTCCCATAGAGCCCATTGAAGTGGCGTTAAAGTAAATGTCTCCCATCTCATCAAAGCCTCCCTTCTGATTATTGATGTAGAGGTAGTCTTTTTCAAAAAAGTCATTTGAGATAAAAAGATCCGGCCACAAATCATTATTGAAATCTGACAGAGTAATTCCTAGCCCAAAGCCAATTTTACTGGAATAAATACCTGTTTCTTCAGAGACGTTCACAAAATATCCATCCCTGTTTTCTAAAAGTCGGTTTCCTTCTGCGTCAGGAATATTTCTTTGATCTTCGATAAGATCGTACGCGCCAACCGAGCGCATTGAATTGTTGAGTAGGTAACAGTCAAGATCTCCATCTAGGTCAAAATCAAAAAAGGCTGCCTGTACAGATAGCCCAGTAATATTTAAACCATATTCAGCTGAAGCTTCTTTGAATGTATTGTCTTTTTGATTAATGAATAGCTCATTATGCCTATTTTCTCCTCCTGGCATACCTGATTTACAAACGTACAAATCCAACCAACCATCTTGATTAATATCTACAAAGGTGGCTCCAGAAGACCAGATATTCTCGCAAGCCACTCCTGCTGTTTCTGTAATCTCTTCAAAGTTGAAATTCCCACGATTTAAGTAAAGCGCATTGTTCACCAAGTTTCCGGTGAAGTATATATCTATAAGACCGTCATTATTTATGTCACCAAGTGCTACCCCTGCACCGTTGTAAAAATTCCTATAGGTGTATGGATTGAATGCTTCTGTATAGCTTAACTCATTGCTAAACACCACCCCGGTTACATTGGGTTTCATAAGCTCAAATCGTTTGCTTTTGTCTTTACAACTCCAAAGAAGGAGCAAGATTAAACCCAGCAAAACAACCTTAGGCAAGTGGTTTGTTTTTGGCATGAATAGCTTTATTTATAAGGTAGTTAAGGGAGGTTGGTATGCGGAGCAATATACCTAAAATTCTTCTTTTTTTCAAAAGACTTAGTCCCTTATTTTAAGGCTCTTTTTTAAAGAAGCAAAAAAAAAGGCGGCCCATTGGGCCGCCTTTTATAAGATATAAACGAAGGATTAGTACCCTTGGTTTTGTGTTAATGCTCCGTTAGAGTTCTGAATAGCATCTGCAGGGATAGGCATTACAATTCTGTATGCATCAGAATTTGTTTTTTCCCACCAAGCGTCATTCCATTTTCCAAAACGGATTAAGTCAGTTCTTCTCGAGCTTTCCATAAACATTTCACGCCCTCTTTCTGCTAAGAAAGAATCTGCAGTAATAGAACCAAGTGCAGAAACACCTGCTCTAGCTCTAATCGTGTTTACGTCTGACAATGCCATTGACCAGTCTCCTGCTACTCTAGCTTTTGCTTCTGCTCTCATTAAGTAAACATCACCTAATCTCACGATAGGATAGTCATTATCTAAGTCAGGTCTAGCAAAGTTTTTAAAAGAGAATTTACCTAATCTAGCACCATCAGTTCTTCCCGCATTTGGCTCTAATTCATTGATAGAAGTTGAATAGCTAATAGCTGGGTCTGGTGTATCTGATGCTAAATCTACTACTACACTTCCACCGAAGTCAGTCTGTGGACCTACTATAAAGTTAGCTTCTTTACGTGCATCTCCATCTTCATAAGAATTGTAAAACTCTTCTAAAGCAGAGTAACCATTCCAAGGTTGGTCTTGGAATAAGTAAGTAAACTGAGACGCATAGTGTAAAGACATTTGGTGGAAGTTCATCCCTCCTGCTGTTGCCTCGTCGTATTCTACAGACCAAATAATCTCTGGATTGTCATAGTTTGCAGGAGAGAATACCGCAGCATAACCAGTTAAGCTTTCAGGATCTGTTGAAACCGCTGGTCTCTTAGATGGATTTGGAACAGATACAGAGCTGTCTGATAATCTGTATGATGAATTAGATATAATATAATCAGCAGCATCATGTGCTTCTTGCCATCTGGCAGTACCTGTGTAAACCTCAGCGTTTAAGTATAATTTAGCCAAGATACCTAGAGCACCAAATTGGTTAATTCTATACTTAACATCTGTTGTATTTAGTGCAGAACCACTTAAGTCCATTCCTGCAGACACTGAAGAAATACCTAAAGCAGAAAGGATTTCTCCTTCAATACGCTCAAAACCTGCAGTTCTAGTTAATTGAGCAGAAGTACCGTTCTCATCTACATAACGAATACGTCCGTAAAGATCTAATAACCTCCAGTGTAAATAAGCACGTAATACTTTGGCTTGAGCCATTAAGTTTGCATCTAACCCTCCATTTTCAATAGCATTGTTTACTTGAGCTATAGCATTATAACCGCCATTCCAAGTATCTTTGATCGGTCCGTTAGCAGCTGTTTGTGTATGTCTGTGAATGTCTAACCAGATTCCACCGTCATACCAGTCACCTCCTTTTTGTGTTACTGCCATTTCATCTGAAGAAACAGATTGTACAGAGAAGTACCCTCCATGTCCTGCTGTTCCAGTTCCTCTAAGTGCCCCGAAAGCAGAGGTAAGTCCATCAGATACAGTAAAGGCACTACCACTGAAAGACTGATTGGTCACCCCGTCTACAGTAAAGTCAGTAGTCAAATCCCCTACCAAATCTTCCTCTAAATCAGTACAAGAGTAAGTTAAACTTACAAGTCCTATACCTAAAAGTATTTTGTTAAAAGTTTTCATATATAATTTTTTTTAAAAGTTAATGTTAAGTCCTACAGTAAACGTACGAGCAGAGTAGAAGTTGTTTCTTCTGTCCATACCTGGAGCCAACACATTTCCATCGTCTGATAAAGATGGCTCTGGATCAGATCCAGTATACTTTGTCAAAACAAAAGCATTTTGAACATTTAAAGATAAAGTAGCTTTGTCAATAAGACTGCTATTTAAATTTAAGTTTCTCGCTACGGTTAAGTTGTCTAATTTAAAGAAATCTGCTTTCTCTACATATAAAGAAGAGAATTGCGCATTAGTGATTTCTGGGTTAGCTAACTCAGTATTGATGTAGTTATAAGATTTTTGTGAACCAACTCTTGGCTCATAAAATACACGGAATGTGTTCACTAAGCTATGTCCGAAGGCTCCTCTAAAGAAAGCGTTTACAGACCACTCGCCAAATGTAATTTGGTTTGTCCATCCCAATTCAAAATCAGGAG